>OLSI01000039.1_pt1 | contig 91250 bp, 74 predicted proteins | sample 1672661 | NCBI WGS metagenome assembly OLSI01 (sample SAMEA3136711, study PRJEB25190) | human gut metagenome | biome: human gut; feature: human-associated habitat; material: faeces | place: Austria | collected 2013 | reverse complement strand
TCACTCAGGCTCGCGAGCACGAACACGCCGAACGCCCAGTACATATGGCCGGGGATGGCGACGCGGGTCTCGCGACCGGTCTTGGCTTCGATCTCCTTGGCGATGTCGTAGACAATCGACGGGCTCGTACGCTCGGCGAGCTTCTTCTTGTACTCCTTCTTGGACAACGCCGCGTCCTCCTTAGAGATGGCACCCTCGGCGACGGCCACGATGGTAAAGCGGCTGCCGGTCTCCATGCGATGCTCGATGGTCTTGATGACGTTGTCCATGTCGTAGGGGATCTCGGGAATCAGGATGACGTCCGCGCCGCCCGCGACGCCTGCATACAGCGGGATCCAGCCAACCTTGTGGCCCATGATCTCGATAACGAACACGCGGCCGTGGCTCGAGGCGGTAGTGTGGATGTCGTCGATGCACTTGGTGGCGACGTCGATGGCGCTCGTAAAGCCAAACGTCAGCTCGGTGCCCCAGGTGTCGTTATCGATGGTCTTGGGCAGGGCGATAACGTTGAGGCCCTCTTCGCGCAGGCGGTTGGCGGTCTTGGTGGAGCCGTTGCCGCCCAGCATAAACAGGCAGTCGAGCTGCAGCTTATGATAGGTGTGGACCATTGCGGGTACCTTCTCGACGCCGTCGGCCTCGGGAATATCCAGGCGCTTGAACGGCGTACGGCTCGTGCCCAGGATGGTGCCGCCACGGGTAAGGATGCCGCTAAAATCGGCGGGCGTCATGACGCGGAACCGGCTGTAGATAAGGCCCTGGTAGCCGTCCTCAAAACCATAGATCTCGATAGGTTCTTCGCTATTGGTCATAAGCGTTTTGACGATGCCGCGCATGGTGGCGTTGAGCGCCTGGCAGTCGCCGCCACTGGTAAGAAGACCGATCCTAAGCATGATGAATCCTTCCGGGCAAGTTATAACATGCGCATAAGTTTACCCCCGCACACTGTTGATACGGGAGTAAAACGTGTTAGCTCAAGCGTATGGAAATGTAAGCAACGTCAGGCGAGCGTAAGGTCGATGGGCCTGGCTCCTTACAGTGCGAAGGCGTCGACGTCGCCCCAGTGGCGGCGCAGCGTGATGGCGGCAGCGGGTTCGGTATTGTCAAAGACGACCGACCATTGCGTGTTGCTGGTGATATCTTCTGGATTGGGCTCTTGCGCTGCGGCGCGCAGGGCCTTCCAAGCGACTGCCTCGTTCTGGGCACCGACATGGGCGTCAAGGACATCGGCGATTGCGACGGCGCGCTCTTTACCATGGCCCAGCTCGCCATTCTTTTGGTTGGGCAGTACTTCGTCGCCATAGCAGGCGTAGAAGTTCGTAACCTGGCGTGCAGGAGTCGCTTTGAAAGCGCGGTCCGGATCGTGTGGATCCCACTCTACTACGCGCGCGTCACCGGCGGCGTCGTTGATAAAGAAGTGGTAGTCGCGTCCGGCCATGGCGTGCATGTCGTAGGCAGAAAGCAGGTCGACGGCCTCCTGTGTGGTAGCCGCGCGGTCGAGCACCAGACGGATGGCGAGCGAAGTGTTGATGACGGGGCGTTGCGTGTCCTGGTCACAGGGCTTGGAATCCAGGGTGAGTACGGCAATGGACACGCCACATTCGTTGACGCCGTCGAGCTGGGCAAACGGGCCCATCAACGCCGCGGCGCGTCCGGTGATGGAGTCAAGCGGAGTGTTGGCGCCCAGGTTATTGAGGGCGGCAAACCCGATGGAAGCATAGCCGCCGCGTGGGTGATTGCGCACCAGCAGCGCCGAGGTGTCGTCTTTAAAGTCGTAATTGCGACCGGTGCGCACGCGGCCCTCGGCATCTACGGCGACAAAAGCGCTGCAGGCAAACTGGGGCGCCTGGACATGTACCGGCACACCGGGCAGCACCTGCGCCACCACGGCATCGATGTAGGCTTGGTCGTCGCGCACGCCAGCGGCGATGATGCGATCAAGATCGTAGTCGTAGGCGATGTCGATTGCGTACAGGTCATAGCCATCTGCGTAGCCGGTCAAGCGTTTGAGCGACGCGGCGGACTTGATTTGCTTGTGATAAACGATACCGGTGGCAGCGGCAAGGCCGACGGCGACTCCCGCGACACCGCAGGCGATGGCAATGTTACGTGGCTTCATGACGGCTCCTCTCGTCCTGTTAGCGTAATTGTCGCAAAAGGTGCACGGGCATGATGGCTCAACTTGGCGAGCGGTGCGGGATTAAACGCGGAATGAAGAGTGCGGCGCTGGCGTGGCGGGGTATGCTGGAGGGGACCATCAACCCAGCGAAAGGGGAGAGCATGACGGATCAGGAAGCGCCCGAGCGCGTGCACGTGACGGCCGACGATATCGAGGCTGCCAACGACCTTATCGACTTTATCGAGGCATGCCCCAGCATGTTCCATACGGCGGCGACCATTATGGCCGAGCTCGACGAGGCGGGCTTTACCTGCCTGCCCGAGAATGCGGCGTGGGATATCGAGCCGGGCGGGCGTTATTACACGCAGCGCAACACCTCGAGCGTTGTTGCCTTTAAGGTGGGCGAGGACCTGGCCGCGACGTGGGGAGAGGACGGCGTTGCCGGCGACTACCATTTTCAGCTGACGGCGTCGCACAGCGACTCGCCTACGTTTAAGGTTAAGGCCGTCCCCGAGCTCGACGGCGCAGGCGAGACGCTGCGTCTGAACACCGAGGCCTACGGCGGCATGATCGACTACACCTGGTTCGATCGTCCGCTGGCGCTCGCGGGCCGCGTACTGGTGCGCGAGGGCGACCGTATTGAGAGCCGCCTGCTTGCCACCGAGCGCGAGGTTGCCATTATTCCGAGCCTTGCCATCCATATGAACCGTGGCGTTAACGAGAGCTTTGCTCCCAACCGAGCCGTTGACCTGTGCCCGCTCATCAGCGCCGGTGAACTCAAGCAGGGAGATTTTGACGCTCTGATTGCCGATGAGCTGGACGTTGAGCCCGAGCAAATTTTGGGCCGCGATCTGTTCCTGGTCAATCGTCAGGATGCGCGCATTTGGGGTTGGGCCGACGAGTTTATCTCGACGCCCAAACTTGACGACCTGGCCTGCGCCTATACCTCGCTGCAGGCATTTTTGGGTGCCGAGAATGCGCACGACGTCTCGGTTTTCTGCTGCTTTGATAACGAGGAGGTTGGCTCCGAGACCAAGCAGGGTGCTATGTCGACTTTCTTGGCCGATGCGCTACGCCGCATTAACGGCTCGCTGGGCTTTGACGACGAATCGTACCACCGCGCACTTGCCGCCTCGATGCTCGTGAGCTGCGACAACGCACATGCCGTGCATCCCAATCATGCCGAGAAGTGCGATGCCCGCAACCAGGTGGTGCTTAACGGCGGCATCGTCGTCAAGGAAGCTGCTAACCAGCACTACTGCACCGATGCCTTTAGCCGCGCGGTGTTCCAGGCCATCTGCGATGACGCCGACGTGCCCACGCAGGCTTTCGCCAACAAGAGCGACATGGCCGGCGGTTCTACCCTGGGCAACCTGTCGAATATGCAGGCGAGCATGCATGCCGTGGACGTGGGCCTGCCGCAGCTGGCCATGCACTCGAGCTACGAGACCGGCGGCGTGCGCGACGTCATGTACGCCATCCGCGCCCTCACCGCCTTCTACGAGCGCAACCTAACCATCAACGGCGCCGAAAGTGTGGAACTCTAAAATCTGCCAAAAAGGGACAGGTTCATTTTGGCAGGTTTTATCTGGGAAAATGCCGCAATGCCAACAGCTGGACGGAATTGTTAAGACACCGCGGGTTGAGCAAACGTCAGCGAGCGACGTCCAGAGCGATCAAGTTGGCATGAAAAAGGCGAGGCATTGACCTTCTGGTCATACCTCGCCTTTTGAATGACAAATTGTCGCTCTGGGCGGCGCGCAGCGTCGACCGGTCCGCCGTTCGTTAGAACGGCGGAACCCTAATGTTCGATCCAGCAACGCAGGGTCTCGCCGGCTTGCAGGTGACGCAGATTCTCTGCGGCAATGTCGACCACATTGTTGAGCGTGGCTGCCAGGTGGAACCAGCCGGAGACGTGTGGCGTGATGAGCATGTTGGGTGCATCCCACAGTGGGCTTGTCTCAGGCAGCGGCTCGGGGTCGGTGACGTCGACCGCGGCGCCGGCGAGATGTCCCGATTCCAGAGCGGCAACCAAGTCGTCGGCGACCACAAAGTCGCCGCGGCCGCCGTTGGCAAAGAACGCGCCCGGCTTCATCGCGGCGAAGAACTCGGCGTTCGCCAGACCGCGGGTCTCGGGTGTGCTCGGCATAAAGGATGCGACGACGTCTGCCTCCGCCAAGCGCTCAGACAGGGCGTCCATGCCGTCCATGTCCTCAAACACAATGGGGTAGACGAGCGGATGGCGCTTGATGCCGCGGACGTGCGCACCCATGTTGCGGCAGAGCGTGGCGAAGTGGCCACCGATATCGCCCGCGCCCAGCACCAGCACATTGGCGTTTTTGAGCGAGGTGACCGGCCCCAAATCCTCCCAGCGATGCTCGCACTGCAAGTCGTGATAGCCGGGCAGGCGCTTCATCATGGAAAGGACCATGGCAAACATGTGCTCGCTCACAGCCTGGCCGTAGGCGCCCACCGAGCAAGACAGTTTGGCGTCGGCCGGCACGGTGCCGGCGGCAAGGTAGTCGTCATAGCCGGCGGTTTGCAATTGCAACAGCTGGAGATGCTCGCATGCCGTGAGCATGTCAGGGTCGATGTTGCCCAGGATCACATCGGCATCGGCGACCTGCTCGTGCGTGGCGGCGTCGGCGCTCGTGTAGATAAAGTCCTCGCCCGGAGCGCTCGACTCGAGGATCGCGCGATGGCGGTCGTTGACGGGCAACAAAACCAGGATGTTCACAAGCAGTCCTCTCCGCTCGACCTGCCAAAAAAGGACAGGTTTATTTTGCCAGGTTTTATCAGGCAAAACGATATAAAAACGCCGGGCTACGCGATGGTTAACATATCCATCGCAAAGCCCGGCGCATCCATGGCTACCAGCTCAGCAGCTCGTAGCCGTCCTCGGTCACCACGAGCTGTACCTCGCACTGGGCCGAATCGCTGCCGTCCTTGGTGCGCACGCACCAACCGTCGCCCTTGCTGATCTTAATGTCGGGCGCTCCGGCATTGACCATGGGCTCGATGGTAAAGACCATGCCCGGAGCCATGATGGTGTCCACATCGGGTGCCTCGGTGGTAAAGCCCACAAACGGGTCCTCGTGGAACTCCTTACCGATGCCATGTCCGCCGTACTCGCGCACCACGCTAAAGCCGGCGTCCTCGACCGTCTTTTGCACGGCCTCGGCCATAACGGACAGCGGCAGCCATGGCTTGACGGCTGCCAAGCCCGCCTCCACGCTGGCGCGGGTGACGTCGACCAGGCGCTGGCGCTCGGCCGAGACCTCGCCGATGCAGAACATGCGGCTCGAGTCGCTAAAGTAGCCGTCCAAGATCGTGGAACAATCGACGTTGATGATGTCGCCCTCGTGCAGCACGTCCGTATCGCAGGGGATGCCGTGGCAGACCACATCATTGATCGAGGTACACACGCTCTTGGGGTAGCCCTCGTAGTTGAGGTCGGCCGGCGTGCCGCCGTGCTCGACGGTGTAGTCATAGATCATCTGGTCGATCTGGTTGGTGGTCATGCCGGCGGCGATATGCTCGCCCACATAATCGAGCACGCCCACGTTGATGGCGGCCGAGCGCTTAATGCCCTCGATATCGGCGGGCGTCTTGTAGAGCGTGCGAGGCAGAACCTCCCAGCCCTCTTCCCACAGGCGCTCGAGGCGCTCGTCGAAGGCGCTATGGCATTTCTTATATTTTTTGCCGCTGCCGCACCAGCAGACGTCGTTGCGGCCGGGCACGGGTCCATTGTCAAACATGGCTAACTTCCTTTCATTCGCAGCTAGTATAGCCCACTCACAGGGCAGCTGCGCGCTAGTAGCTCACCTGGCAGGGAATGCCGAGGGCGCGCACGCGCGCGGCGATGGCGTCGAGGGCCTCGGGCGCCGCTTTGGCAAGGCCGGCGATCGGTGTCTCGCGCGCCACCGTGTAGATGGTCGCTTCTTGTGGGCGAATGCGCTCAAGCGCCGCGAGCCAGGGGGCAACGTACTCCTCGCCGGTGTTGTCGATGAGCTTGCCCTGATACTCGCCGGTCAAGAAGATCGTCTGGATAATGACATGACCGTCAAAGCTTGCGAACGTCTCAATCTGGTGCTCGACGTCGTAGGGGCCAACGGGCTGGTCGAGCAGCTGGATAAACGCCGGGTCGACGGTATCGAGCTTAAGAATGTTGTCGTCGACCATCATGAGCGCGTCGTGCACCTCGGGGCGGTCGGCGCGCGTGCCGTTGGAGAGCACGGCGATCTTGGAGTTTGGGGCCAGCTGGTCGCGAAGCGCGACGGCGCCGGCGATGGCCTGCGGAAACTCCGGTGCGGCGGTGGGCTCGCCGTTGCCTGCGAAGGTGATCACATCGGGGAGCTCGCCCTCGGCTGTCATCTCGCGCAGCTTTGCTTCGAGCGCGTCGAGTACCATGGCAGCTGTGTTGTACGGCTCATGGCAGGGACGCTCGGCGTTGAGGCCGTTTTCGCAGTAAATGCAGTCGAACGTGCAGATTTTGCCGCTGGGCGGCATCATGTTGACGCCGAGCGAGAGGCCAAGGCGACGGCTGCGAACGGGCCCAAAGATGGGGCTGTCATTCAAAAACGTAGACATAGGCATATGCTCCTCAAGACAATTGTGCCTAAGCATAGCATCGGCTCCAAAGCAAGGTGCGGGCCCTTGCTTTACAAGTTTCGTTTTTTCACGTCGCTCATTATGCGGTGCCATGAAAAGCCTCGGGTCGGGTACAGTTAATCTGTTAACAAGGCGTAAGGCAATGCGGGTCCATCCAACCGCACCGACGTGCAACTGGATGAGCATTGATGATGGGGGCACAACATGGATTTTACGGTCGAGAATGCGGGCACCACGATTGCCTGTCGCGAATATGCCGGCCCGGATGTGTCGCCTGATGCTCCTGCCTTGGTGTGCGTGCACGGCGCTTGTGTCGACGGCACATTTTTCGACGGTATCGCTTGTGAGCTCAGCCGCAACTACCGCGTAATTGCCTACGACCGCCGCGGCTGCGGTGGCAGCAGCGATGCGGCAGACGGCAGCTATGATCTTGCCGCTCAGGCCGCCGACCTGCAGGCCGTGATTGAACACGTCGGCGCTCCGACAAATGTGCTTGCGCACAGCGCCGGTACGTTGGTGGCGCTGGAGCTTCTTCGTACCGAACCCCATCTCGTCGCCCGTGCGATTCTGCATGAGCCGGCTGTGTCGGCCGAAGGCGTCGGCATGGGCGCAGCTCCGGTTTTGCTCGATATGATTGCGGCTGGAAAGGTTTCAAGGGCGCTCCGGCTTTTCTTGGGAGCCCTCGGCGACTTGGACCCCGAGGCTCCTGGGACGACCGAAGCGGAAGCCAAACATGCCCTGCGCAATGGTCGTTGCTTTATGGCCAATGAATACGGAACAAATATGACATATGCTCCCGACTGGGAGCGCGTCCGCGAATCAAAGGCGGTGTCGGCTGTGTTTTTGGGCGAGCTTTCGGTCGATACGCCCCGCGAGGCTGGCACGCGAGCGGCTGCCGAATATCTCGATTGCCCCCTTGTGACGATCCCGGGCGCGCATAACGGTCTGCGCGATCGCCCCGTTACGGCGGCAAACGCCGTTCGCGATGTCTTGGAGCGTTAGCACGCTCGATGACCTGCGGGGAGAGGGGCTGTTAGCGTTTCGTCATTGTTAACGAATGCGCCCATAACCGCGCGCCCGCGGCTCCATTGCCGCCGTTTGCCAGGTCATAAAAATGTAACGATAATCGCGCGTTTGCCTTCAGCTGTTAGATGCTACCCTTGTACCAATTGATATGCACCGTTGCCGTGCGTAACGACAGGAAGGGCCCCATATGCTCAATAATCACGAGGTCAATCTAACCGACGAGGAGGCTGCCGCCGAGGTCGCCCGCGTCGCGAAGACCTACCCCGTGGTGCGTTTGTTGTCGGCCGATCAGATTAAGAGCGAGCCTAACTGCTTGCTCGCCGGCGATCGCTGCCCTTGTCTGCGTCAGTCGAGTCTTGAGGCCTTGGCAGGTTCCGATGATGTATCGGAGCAGCTGCTCAATGATGGTACCGAGTACCGCGCTCGCCTGCGCCCTCTGAAGGTCGAGGGCGAGCCTCACGTCCTGCTGATGGTGCGTCCGATCGATGAGCAAGAGGCTGCAGAAGAGGACCTCGTCTACACCGACGTGCTGACGAGTGTGCGCAATCGCCGATATTACGAGGAAAAGCTCCGTAGCGCCCGCATGAATGCCGGCGTTGCGGTGATCGACCTTGATGATTTTAGGGTCTTCAACGATACGTGTGGCCGTCATGCCGGCGACCTTGCGCTCGGTGCTGTGGCGACAGCCATACGCAGCGGAATTCGTTCGACTGACGAGCTTGTACGCTATGGCTGCGACAAGTTTGTGGTCGTCATGCCCAATATTCCCTCCGATGACTTCACCCGTCGCCTGCATCAGGTGTCCGATGCCGTTCATGCCACGATTGTTCCGGGCCATGAGTACGTGAGCTTGACGGCATGTGTTGGCGGTGTTCGCATTCATGGCGAGACGGTCGATGAGGGAGTTGGCCGCGCTGTCCAGTTATTGAGCCGCGCTAAGGCAAAAGCCGGTACGGTCGTGACCGATGCCGATTCCATCGAGGCCTTTCAAAGCGAAAAGCCTTCGGTGCTTATTGCCGATGACTCCGAGATGAACCGAGCCATTCTCAACGAGATGCTCAAGGACGAGTATTGCATCCTCGAGGCCGCCAACGGTCGTACGGCGCTCGACATGGTCGACCGCTATGGCGATGAGTTGTCGCTCGTGCTGCTGGATATTGTCATGCCGGGCATAAGCGGCTTTGAGGTGCTGGCCGATCTGTCGCGCCGATCGGGTATCGACAATCTGCCTTTCATCATGATTTCGAGCGAAGATTCCGATGATATGGTTCTGCGCGCGTACGAGCTGGGCGCCTCGGACTATATCAACCGCCCGTTTGACTCCCGTGTCGTGCGCCGCCGTGTAAGCAATACCATCCGCCTATACGCCAAACAGCGCCGCCTGACGAGCCTGCTGTCCCAACAGTACAACGAGCGCGTCAAGAACAGTCGCATGCTCATCGACATCATGGCCGGCGTCATGGAGCTTCGCAATGGCGAGAGCGGCAGGCACGTTACGAATATCGAAAAGCTGACCGAGCTGCTGCTTGGCTGTCTGGTCCAGCGTAGCGACACGATCTCCCTCGACAATGAGGAACGCTCCACGATCGCCCTGGCTTCGGCGCTGCACGATATCGGCAAGATGTCGATTGACGATGCGATTCTCAACAAACCCGGGCGCCTTACGCCCGAGGAGTTCGAGATTATGAAAACGCATACCACGATCGGCGCCGACATGCTGCGTGAGCTGGGCCGCCATCACGTCGGCAATGCGCTTATGGAATATGCGTACCAGATTGCGCGTTGGCATCACGAGCGCTGGGACGGCAAGGGCTATCCCGATGGCCTTAAGGGCGACGAGATTCCCATTGCCGCGCAGGTGGTCTCGGTGGCCGACGTGTATGATGCGCTGACGAGCGTGCGCGTGTACAAGGACGCTATCCCGCACAAGGAGGCGATCCAGATGATCCTGGACGGTAAGTGCGGCACCTTTAACCCACTGTTGCTCAACTGCCTGCTTGAGGTGCAAGACCGTATTGCCGAGACGTTGGCACGCCCCGCCGACGTTGTCGCGTTTCCCACGATTTAGTTTGACCAAAGGAGTTTCAATCCATGATTTCCATGCGTGAGGCGTATGAGAAGATCGGCGCTAATTATGATGACGCGTGCGCTCGGCTGATGGGCGAGGAAATGCTTGCCCACTTTGCCCTCAAGTTTTTGGATGACGAGAGCATGGACAAGCTGGAAGCCGCCATGGCGGCAGGAGACGCCGAGGGTGCGTTTATGGCGGCGCACACGCTCAAGGGCGTGAGCCAGAACCTGGGATTCGATAATCTGTACGAGCCGGCGGTCGTGGTAACCGAAGCGCTGCGCGGCGCCGATGCCGTTGACGGCGCTCGCGAGGGAATGCATGCGTTGCAGCGGCAATATGCGGCGACGATGTCGGCCCTGCGCGAAGCGGCCGAATAAGAGCTTGCGTGCTTTGATGACAATGAGAGTGGATAATCTCCCGTTTTAGGCTCGGTGGTGGCCTCGAAGTGGGAGATTATCCACTCTCGTTCGATACGTGTCCAAAAATCCACTCTCACCCCTTCTGATTAGTGAATGGGCTATGCGCACTGGCGGGGCTTTCCGCATGCAATCAATATCGTTGTTCGATAAACTGTTCGAATAACGATAGAGTCGATGAGGGTGAGTGTATGTCTAACAGCGTTCAGCGTATGGCCAAAGCGGGCGAAAATATCAGGAAGCTTGGCTTTTGCATGGCAGCCGTTTTTGCAGGGATGCTCGTCGCTTTTGCCGCGTTGGTTGTTTACGTGATCTGGTATGCGGTTGCAAACGTTGCTTCTGTTGATTCTTTCGGTGTCGTGACGCTTCTCGATGGCGGGAGCATCGTTATCCCAAGCGGGCTGTGCCTGGCACTCGTCGTGGGTGTTTCGCTTGTCGTTTTGTGCGGAATCAGCCATAACATCTCTCGGGGCGTCTCGCCCTTTACCAAGGCGCATGTGCGGCTTATCCGTGTTCTTGCACTTGCCTTTGCTGTTAACGCCGTGGTTTCGCTTGTTGGTGCCTATGGATCGGTCAATCTCACCATTGGCGGACTGGAGCTTTACATCGTGCCTCATTCCTTCGTTATTGAGATTTGCCAAGGCGCTACCTTTGATGCGGGGTCGTTTATCGGCGCAGTTGTCTGTTTGTTTATCTCGGCGATCTGGAGTTATGCCTCGCTGCTCCAAGAGCAGTCTGACGAGCTTGTGTAGGAGGAAACATGAGCTATCTCATCATTGAGCTTGAGACGCAACTGCTTAAGACCAGAAAGACCAGCGCTGATCTGATTCGTGCCACAGGGCATACTCCGGCTAATATTTCTAAGCTAAGAAACGGAAAAATAAAGGCTATTCGCCTTAAGACGCTTCTCGATATCTGCGATGAACTTGATTGTCAACCGGGAGATATTATTCAGCGCGTGAGTGAGAAAGAGCTTGAGGAGCTTATTGTCGAACGCGCAAAAAATGTCGTGAGGCAGATGCGGGATGGCGGAGGCAACGAGGCGTCACTTCCGACATCAGTCTTCGCTGTCGATTTGAGCGACGAGTAGCTTAAGGCAAACAACTAAAACGAAGTACCAGCGTGAAGGGACCCGTGTCTAACACGGGTCCCTTCTTTTAGATTATCTTGACAAATACGAGTTATCGAAAAACAATAACAACCATGGAAAACGATAAAGGAAAGAAGGAACGATATGAGCGGTTTTTCTATCAAGCAGAACGGGGGTCCAATGAACGCATCAGCGATAAAGCTATCAAAAGTTTCAAAACGCTACGGGAAACGGCACGTTTTGCATGACGTTTCCTTCGAGGTGGATCAGTCTGAGCTTTGCGCCCTTGTCGGTGCAAACGGTGCGGGCAAAAGCACGCTTATTAAAATCGTCTTGGGCCTCTGCGAGCCATCTTCGGGGAGCGTGGAGCTCTTTGGAGGCAAATCAAAAAGAGAGCTTGGCCTGATGCGGACGCGTGTCGGCTATGTGCCAGATTCCAGTGGAGCATACCAATCCCTCAGTGCGGTTGAGAATCTCCAAATCCGATGTTCGGAATGGGGGCTTGATGCGAATCGTGAGATTCCTCGCGTTTTGAGCCTAGTCGGGCTGGACGTCGAAGAGAAAAAGAGCGTGAGCAGTTTTTCTCTGGGAATGAAACGGCGGCTGGATATAGCTACAGCTTTGTTGGGTGACACTGATCTGCTTATTTTTGATGAGCCAGCAAACGGGTTGGACCCGTTGGGCATCGAGAGTATATGGGCCCTTATCGGTCGATTGAATCGAGAACAGGGTAAGACCATGCTCATCTCTAGCCATGATTTGGATGAGTTGGCATCAGTTGCAACAAGTTGCGTGTTTATCCATGACGGCGAACTGCTGAAAAAGGAACCGATGGACGTCATAAGGGATGAGGCGCCATCCCTAAAAGAGTATTACAGGCGCTTGATGAAGGCGGTCTCGCTATGAAGCGGGCGATCCATCCCATAAAGGCGGATATGATGCGTTTGCACAGGATATTTCCGGCGCAGTTTGGTCTTGCGCTTATGCTGACGTTCGGCCTTCTCTTCGGCATCTTTCTAAAAAACGGAACAACGTTGCTAGCCTTTGGCTATGGCGTTTGTGGGGAGGATATTGGTTTCTTCTGGAATGCAATCGATCCTTCTGCGCCTGATGAGTCCCTTGCGCGCAGCGCTTTTGCCGGTACATCCCTGTTCGTTCCACTCATCGTTTGTTTGGTGCTTTTACAGGAGCATGGCTATAAAGAGGGGCACCGAATTTCTTCGGCAAGAGGTCTCAACCGCTTTTATGGGGCTCTAGCCCATGCATTTTCGTCTGCTTTAATAATTGGCGCAGCGTATAGCGCGCTTTGCCTTCTTCTTTTTGCAATAGCCATAATACGTGGAGGGCATAACTACTCGCACAACATACTAACTGTATTTTTGCCTGCAATGATAGTCAACGCCGTATTGGTGATATCGGTTGCGCTGGAGACGGTGACTATCTATCGGATAACGGGCAGCGCTGTATTGAGCGGGGCCGTGGTGATAGTTGGATTTGTCATGAGCTTGACGCTCTACGGAGCCTTCCTTCAGGCACCTATACCATCCTTGCGATGGATTTTCCTTCTTCCGGGGCCGTATCTTGGAGTCGGATGTGCCCTTGGGTATAGCGATATGGGCCAGCTGACGCTTCTGGGATATGGCGTGGCAGCCAGCTGTCTATCGGTATTGATTTACGCTCTCGTGAGCTTTCGCGCTGGGGGTGTGCTCAATGGCTCGTCAGACTAGAAGATTCCTCCATTCAGAATGGAAGCATGTGAGCAAATGGGCGTACGCCTTAATCCTGGTAATTTATGCGTGCATGGTGGTATTGCAGCTTAATTCTTTCCCGATGTGGCTCTGTGGCCTCCGTGAGAACAGTTTCTTGGGCTTTTTCCCAGACCCGACGCTTCGGCTATCGGCAGAGGATGCCCTTCTATTTGGTAATGCAGAGGTTTTTCGCGGTCTGCTGTTCAACGTAGCCCCGTTGGCTCATGCATTGTTCTTTCCGTTCATCGCGGCTTGCATTGTGCCTCGCTTTGTCAGTTCGGGCTTTATTGAGGAACCCTGGGGATTGTCGGAGGCTCGGGGAGGGAAGCGTGTGTGCGCTATCGTTGCGCGAGTGGCGCTGTCTTCTTTTGCCCTTTTGGGCGCGTTTATCCTGTCGAGTGTCGTTTTGTACTGTCTTAACTGCGTAATCGTTTTGGATGCTCAGCAGTATTTCAACCTGAATATATTTTGCTATCGACTTCTTCTGGCGAGTGTCGTCTGCCTTGCATACGTGGTCTCTTGCGTGATCGCTGTTTCCTATTTTGGGTCCGGCTTCGGTCCTATTGGCATGCTGCTGCTTGTCAACGTCGTAGCGGTCTACATACAGCTCGGGGCCATTCCCATGCTTCCGCTTCCAGCCTCGATGCTCATGTGGATTTGTGGCGTGACCCCGTTGGGGAATAGTCAATGCATTTCGATTCTAATTGACTGCCTAATAAACGTAGCAAGCGTTTTTGCCATTTGCTTTACTGTAGACCGATTGCGGTCAAGATTTCTTTGATTGTTTGTGAGGGATGATCATACCGAGCATACCAAATATAGGGGGGGCGGGCACCGTGGCTGGTGTCCGCCCCCTCTGGCTTAGGAGGCTTTAACCTGAGTGATTCGCGAGCTAACGGGCCTGCTTAACCTTTGCCGCTGCCTCGACAAACGACTTCCACAGGTTAAAGTCGGTCTCGAGCGTCTTCCACGTGTACTCAGGGTGCCATTGCACGCCTAGACAGAATGGCTGGCCTTCGACCTCGATGCACTCAGGAACGCCGTCGGTTGCCTTGGCGACTAAGCGCGTACTTTTACCCAGACGATCGACGCAGCAGTGGTGTGCGGAGTTGGTCTGGATCAGCCTGTGCCCGCCAAGCGCGCGCTCCAACAGCGAACCCGGCACGACCTCGACGGGATGCACGGGGTCGTTGAGCACGTGGGTATGGCGCCACTGCGTGCGGCCCTCGCGAGCACCCAGGCTCGGCACGTCCATGCACAGGGTGCCGCCGGTGGCGACGTTGAGCAGCTGCGTGCCGCGGCAGGTGGTAAAGAGCGGCTTTTTGGCGCGGAGCACCTCGCCGACCAGCTTAAACTCAAAGCTATCGCGGATCTCGCAGCACAGCGTGGGGTCGTAGGGGCGCTCGTCGCCCCAGCGCTTGGGGTTGACGTCCGGGCCGCCGGGAATAGCGATGCCGTCGGCGATATCGACGTAATGACGGATAACCTCAATGTCCTCGGTGATGGACATCTGCAGCGGCAGGCCGCCGGCGGCAAGAATGGCATCGACAAAGACACTTGCGATTTCCTCGTTGGGGGAGAGCATCTCGGTTAAAAACGGCTCTGCCTCTTCCCAGCGCGGTGCGACGAGGATGAGTGGGCGGTTGGCGGGGGCGACGTCGACGTGCGGGGTGTAGGACGATGAAGTGCGAGTTCCGATCATAGGTGTAACTTTCGAGTTTGGATGGGCATGGCGGGCGGGTGGGCGGTCTGGTTAGTGGCCCTTGATGGAGTTGAGGAAGTCCTGGGCGCGCTTGGTCTGGGGGTGGTCGAAGAACTCGTCGGGCGTGCCGGTTTCCACGATCTGGCCGTCGGCCATAAACACGACGCGGTCGGCCACGCGGCGGGCAAAGTTCATCTCGTGCGTGATGACGATCATCGTCATGCCCTGCTGGGCCAAGCGCACCATGACCTCGAGCACCTCGTTGATCATTTCGGGATCGAGGGCGCTTGTGGGCTCGTCAAAAAGCATGGCCTTGGGCTGCATGGCGAGTGAACGGGCGATGGCCACGCGCTGCTGCTGGCCGCCCGAAAGCTGTGCGGGCACCTTGTCGGCCTGCTCGGCCACGCCCACGCGGCTCAGCAGGTCCATGGCGCGCTCGCGGGCCTCGTCCTTGGAGACACCTAGCACATCGACCGGTCCCAGCATGACGTTCTGCAGCACCGTCATATGTGCGAACAGGTTGAACTGCTGAAACACCATGCCCAGTTCGGCGCGCATGCGGGCAAGATCCTTGCCTTCTTGCGGCAGGGGCTCGCCCTCGATGAGGATCTCGCCCGAGTCGATGGTTTCCAGGCGGTTGATGGTGCGGCACATGGTCGACTTGCCCGAGCCCGAGGGGCCGATCACAACGACGACCTCGCCGCGGTCGACCGAGAGATTGATGTCGTTGAGGACGTGCAGATCGCCATAGTGCTTATCGACGTGTCTGAGCTCGATCAGCGGCTGATTGCCGGTGGAAGAGGTGCTCTGTGCCATGGTGCTCGGCTCCTTATGACTCGAAATGGTAAAGCGTTAGCGGATGATGGTCGCGCCGGTCTTGTGCGAAACATAGACAGCGGCCTTGTTGATCGCGACGTTGATGAGGATGTAGATGACTGCGATCACCAGGTAGACCGACACGAGGGCGTCGTAGTTGGTAATGAGCACGCGGGCATTTTGCATCAGGTCGGGATAGCTCACCACATAGGCGACGGTGGTGTCCTTGACCACGACTACAAGTTGTGAGATCAACGACGGAATAATAAACCGAATCGCCTGTGGCAGCACGATTTTAAAGGTGGTTTTAGCTTTGGAGAGACCGAGTGCCTGGGCGGCTTCGACCTGGCCGCGCGGCACGGCGTTGACGCCGGCGCGGAAGATCTCGGCGAGTACGCCGGCTGCGGCGAGCGCGACGGGAAGCGTGAGCATCCAAAACGACGGCAGCGCGATCTTGTACTGGGGCAGCACCAAAAAGAAGAAGTAGATGAACAGCAGGCTCGGCACGCCGCGGAAGAAGTCGGTGAGCACGCGGCAGACCAGCTGCAGCGGCTTAATGTCGCTGGTGCGGCCGAGCATAAGGGCTAAGCCCAGTACCAGTGCGATGGCGCCGGCGGTGAGTGCGACTTTAACGGTGCCCTCAAAGCCGGCAAGCAGGAACTTCCAGGTGGTGAGGTGCGTAAAGAAATACCAATAGTGGACCGAAAGCTGGCCGGTCACATAAAAGCGCTGCAGTACCAGGGCGATGAGCGCGGCCACGGCGACGAGTGAGATGGCGGTGCCGATGCGAATCTTGGCGCGCATCTTGGGGCCGGGAGCCTCGTAGAGCGCATCGCGCATGGTAAGCGCAGGGGAGGAGTGCTTGCTCATCGGAGGATCCTCACCTTCTTATCGATGTAGTTGCCAATGTGGCTCACCACAAAGGCCGTGCCCAGGTAGCCGAGCGCCGAGATAAAGAAAGCGGCGACGCCGCCAAGTGAGCGCGTGTTGATATAGCCCACCACGCCGGTGAGCTCCTGCGGTTTAAGCGGCACCTGGCTGCCGAGCGCGGTGGTGAGCATGACGGCGATAAAGAGGTTCGTCATGGGCAGCACGCTTGAGCGCAGTGCCTGCGGAATCACGATCTTGGCGAGGATGCGGTTGAAGCTCATGCCCAGCGAGCGGGCGGCTTCGACCTGGCCGACGCCGACGGTGTTGATGCCGCTCATGAAGTTCTCGGAGCCAAAGGCCGAGCCCAAAAGGACCGTGGCGACGATAACGCAGGTGCGGTAGGGCAGGACGACCTTGAGCGGCGGCAGCGCATAGACGACGATGATGAGCAGCGCGATGCCGGGGATGTTACGGAAGACCTGGACATACAGGTCGCCAAAGACGCGCAGCGGCTTGAGCGGCGACACGCGCATCACGGTGACGGCGACGGCCAGCACCATGGCGATGGCAAACGACTCAAGTGTCATGCCCCAGGTTGCTAGCAGGGCGTCGATATAGTTCTGGCCATAGAGCGACCAGAGCTCGGAGAGACTCATGCGGACCTCCTGCCGGTAAGGAAAGGGGCTCCCGTGTGTACGGAAGCCCCGACAACTCAGTGAGGAAACAGTTTAGCGCAATAAAGCGCATCGTGCGTTTCCGTATGGTTTCGCAGCGGCCGTTACTAGGCTCGCTGTCTAGGCGCCGACCTCGGGCAGCTCGGGAACATTGGTGTCGCCCGTGCGGTCGCCGATGCAGATCTGCCACAGTTTGGTCCAGGTGCCGTCGTCCTCGATCTTCTTAAGGAAGTCGTTGACGAAGGTGACGCCGTCGGAATCGAGCGGCAGGCCGATGCCATAGGGCTCCTTGCTGCCGAAGGGCTTGCCGGCGATCTTGTACTTACCGGGCTCGCGGACCAGGGCGCTCTGCTGCATGTTGTTATCGATGACGTAGGCGTCAACGCGGCCCTGCTGGAGCGCCTGGCGGGCCTCCTCGTCGGTCTTGAACTCCTGCTGGCTGGCCTTGGGGGCGAACTCCTCCAGGATGGCGGGGCCGTTGGAGCCGGACTGGACGGCGACGTTCTTGTCGGCCAGGTCGTCGACGCTCTTGATGTCGTCGTTATCGGCAAGCACCAGGATGGCCTGCTGCGTGTAGTAATAGGGACCGGCAAAGGATACAAGCTTCTTGCGCTCGTCAGTGATGGTGTAGGTGGCAAAGACAGCGTCGACCTGGCCGTTCTGCAGGACGGACTCGCGCGTGTCCGAGGTCACCTGGGTGATCTCGACCTTGTTCTCGCCCAGGATGTAGTTGGACAGGAGCTGTGCGATACCGGCGTCGAAGCCGCGGGTCTTGCCGTCTTTCTCGTTGAGGAGGGAGAAGAGCGTAGAGGTCTGAACGCCACCGATCTTAAAGACGCCGGCGTCCTTGACGGCCGTGGCCCAGGTGCTGGCGGCGATGGCGTCGTCATCGGCCTTGGGGCCGTCGTTGACGAGCTTGTCGAATGCCTTGGCATCGAGCGTGGCGGAAACCTCGGTATCCTCGGAGCTCTTGGAGGAACCGGCGGCGGAACCCTTGTCGGCCTCGGCGCTGGTGTCAGAGCAGCCGGCAAGACCAAGGCCGGCGACGGTTGCGAAGGTGGCGGCAACGAAGCCGCGGCGGTCGAGAACGACCTGCTGGGAGAGGTTCTTGCTCATGGTAGAACACCTTTCTCAATAAAATCCCTAGCGGTTGAGTAGAGTTATACCCTATCGCGCTCAAATGGGTCAAGACGAAATAACTCAGAAACATACTTGTCTTATGGGTTATTCTACCTACCAAAAAGGGACAGGTTTATTTTGGCAGGTTTTATCTGGGTAAACGTCGCTTATTGCAGCTGAGATAACGCTTTGCAGACGGCATGGTCGGTGCGGCGGCATGCCTTGCTGCTTTGTCTCAATCTGTAACAGTTAGACGAGGAAATGGGTTCTACCTGTTACAGATCGAGATTTTCTCTTCAGGGGAATTCGAATGTCTCAATCTGTAACATCTGGACGGTCAAAAGGTCCCTATCTGTTACAGATTGAGACAAAGGTCTGGGACTACGACGTCTTATCTAGATCTGTAACAGTTAGACGGAAATTCGGGCCCTAGATGTTACAGATTGAGATAATCGCGTCGCGAAAATAAAAACCTCCGCAGGGGTGCTTCCCTTGCGGAGGTTTTCTTACTTGTTGAGTAGTCTCACGGCTTCGGCGGCCATATTCTCGACCGTCATGCCGTTCTGTGCGAGCAGTTCGTTGGGGTCGTAGCGGTCGGGGAAGCCCTTGGCGATGCCGAAGGTGCGCGTGCGCAACGGCGTGCATGCCAGATAACATGCCACGCGCTCGCCCCAGCCGCCGTCCAAGATGCCGTCCTCGAGGGTGACGACAACACGATGCTCGGCGGCAAGGCTATCGAGGAACTCACGGTCGAGCTCGGTCGCAAAGCGCGGGTTGACGAGTGTGGCCTCGATGCCGTACTCGGCGGCCAAGCGGTTTGCCACGCGCTCGCCCAGCTCAAAGAAATCGCCAAGCGCGAGCACGGCAACGTCGCGACCTTGGCGCACCACGTTGTAGCGCGCGATGCCGTAATCGGTGTCCTCGGCAGGTGCCAAATCGGGGCGGCTTACCAGGCCAATACCAGGCACACGAATCGCCACGGGATGCTCGCGGTGGTCGAGCGACCAGCTCAGCATGGACAGGTATTCCTCCATGCAGGTCGGCGCTAGGTAGTGCATGTTGGGAAGAGCGCCCAGCATGGAAATATCAAAGAACGAAAGGTGCGTCTCGGACGTGGTGCCAAAGATCGACGCACCAAACACCAAAATGGTTGCCGGGGCGTCGTTGAGGCACAGGTCGTGCCACAGCTCGTCGTAGGCGCGCTGCAAAAACGTGCCGTACACACCAAAGACTGGCTTGGCGCCCGAGCGCGCAAGCGCGGTGGCAAAGGTCACGGCGTGCTCCTCGGCAATGCCCACATCGACGAACTGTTTGCCGGCGGCAGCGCGAAGCTCGGGTGTAAAGCCCATGATGTAGGGTGTGGCGGCCGTGATACCCACGACCTGCGGATCGCGCTCGATGGCGGCGCTGAGCGCCTCGCCCGTAATGTCGGCGTAGGTGCGCGGCGCAGGCTCGCTCGGATGGCCCGGGCAGAGCTTGCGCCCGGTCGCCATGTCAAACGGACCCACGTGGTGCCAGCGCTCGGGGTCGTTTTGGGCTGGCTCAAAGCCCTTGCCCTTGGCGGTGGAGACGTGCAGCACGATGGGATGATCGATATTGCGCAGTTCCTGCAGCGCGTCGACCAGGGCCAACACGTCGTTGCCGGCGTCCAAATAACGGTAGTCGAGTCCCATCGCGCGGAAAACGTTGCGCTCACAGGTGCCGTTGCTGGTGCGCAGCTCGGCCAGATTGCGATAGAGGCCACCGTGGTTCTCGGCGATGGACTGGTCGTTATCGTTGACGATGATGATCAGGTTGCTGTCGAGTTCGGCGGCATTGTTAAAGCCCTCAAACGCCAGGCCGCCCGAAAGCGAACCGTCGCCAATAACGGTAATGACGTTATACGTGTCACCCGCCAGGTCGCGCGCGTGGGCAAGGCCGCAGCCCAAGCTCACCGAGGTCGAGGTATGCCCCATGGCAAACAGGTCGTGCTCGGACTCGTCGGGATTGGCAAAGCCAGAAGCCTCACCATAACGCTCCGGATCGATATAAGTGTACGCGCGCCCAGTCAGCGCCTTGTGGGCGTAGGTCTGGTGCGACACGTCAAAGACAATTTTGTCGGTGGGGGAGTTAAACACGCGATGGAGCGCGACCGTGAGCTCAACGACGCCCAGGTTGGGGGCAACGTGTCCGCCGACAGCGGCGGAGCTTTCGAGGATGGCGTGGCGAATCTCGTCGCAGAGCTGCGGGAGCTCGGCGCGATTAAGAGCCTTGACGTCCTCGGGCGTTGTCGTTTGCGTAAGCAGCATCGTTGTGGGTTACTCCATGCGAATCGAGCGCCGGCGCTCCCTCGGCCGGCACAATTGCACAAAACAGTCTCGCACATTTTGGCGTTTGATATGTGACGGCGGCGCGGTAATTCGCCAACTGGCGGGGCAAAACGTTTTGTCTGATGCCATACTGATGTGTCCCATGATGTTTTTATCGATTGCGCACAGGCCGTGGCTTGTCGCCGTGAGTCGCTGGAAGGAGGCAGCATGTCCGATGTCGTTCGTGCCGAGAAAATCGCGCACGAGGTCGACTATGCTGCCCGTCAACTGGCACAGATGGGCCGTCTGGACCTGACGCGCGAGTTTATTCAGCATGGTGACGTGACGGTCTATACACATGTGACCTCGGTAGCGCGGGCGAGTCTGTCCTTTGCCGAGCGCTTGGGCCGCGTCGGTGTCTCGGTCGACCGCGCCTCGCTGTTGCGCGGAGCCTTGCTGCATGACTATTTTCTCTACGATTGGCACGATCCTGATCCAAGCCATCGCCTGCACGGGTTTCGGCATCCGTTTTTTGCCCTGGCGCGTGCCGAGGAAGATTTTGAGCTGACGTCGCGCGAGCGGAATATTATCGTGCGGCATATGTTTCCGCTGGTGCCGGTGCCGCCGACGTGTCGTGAGGCTTGGATTGTATGCCTGGCAGATAAATGGTGCGCGCTGCGCGAGACAGTCGCCGGCCGCCTGCCGCGCAAGGACGAGGCGGACGATAGCGCGAGTAAAGCATCGAGCGAAAAGAGGAGAGGGTAGACGGTGGGGACCGCGATTGATACTGCGTTTTGCGGCGCGACGCTTGCCGCCTGCCCACTCTCGGCACTGGTGCTCTCGTTTGCCTTTTACGGGTTTTGCGGTTGGGCATGGGAGTCGACAGTATGCGCCATGCTCAATCACGGACGATTTGCCAACAGTGGCTTTTTACTGGGGCCGTGTTGTCCTATCTATGGTGTGGGCGGCATTGCCTGCTGGCTGCTGTTGCGCGGGATTCCGGATGCCTCGAGCCAGTTTGTCGCTGCAGCACTCGTATGCAGCGTGATTGAGTACAGCGTGGGCGTGCTGTTGGAAAAAACAACGGGCGCTCGCTTTTGGGATTACTCGCACCTGCCGTTTAACCTGCACGGACGCATCTGTCTGTACTGGGCCTGCGCGTTTGGCTTGGGTGCGTTGTGTATTTGCCGTTTAGTGGAGCCGGCATTGCTGGGGCTGCTTGGCCATCTGCCGGTGCTGATTGTGCGACTGTCCGCCTTTATCGTCGCGGTCGCGATGATGGTCGACGCGGTGTGCTCGTTGGCGAGCTGGCGGCGTCTGTCTGATCAGCTGGAGCGCGTCCGGGCCGACCTTGCCGACCGCATCAATGAGTCGCTTGCCGATGCCTCGGACTCAATGCTCGAACGTATTCCCGATTCTACGATTGACTCGGTGGCACAGACGCACATCCGTAGCCGTGCCGTTAACGCGTGGCTGGCCGAGCTGGGTGACGCCGCGCTCGATGCCCTGCGCGAGAAGGCTTTGATGCCGACGTTTATCTCGGATGGTGCTCGCGGCCTGGCGCTTGCCGCCCGCCGCGTGGCCGATGCCGCGCCGAACATGCCGCGTCCGTCGCTCAGTCGTCGCCTTGCCGGCAAGCGCATGAGCCGTCCGGTGCCAAGCGTGTCGCTCAGCCGACGCGACCTGCGCTTCTTCAATGCCTTCCCGCGCTTGCGCATCAACCGCTACGAGGGCGTCATCCGAGCTACCGACCTCCGCGACCGAGCCCGCGAGCTGTTCCGCCGCTAGCCGGGACGGGCGCGCTCACGGCTTCCTTGCTCGCGTATTTCCCGTTCGTTTCGCGTCCGTTGCCGCGCCGTTTCCAAGATTGCGGCAGCATTTCCATTCGACAACGCAGCGTTTAACAACGCCGTATCTGGTCTACACCAGTTGCCCCTCGGCCGCATTATGGGCGCCGACAACGTTCATGCGACCAAGGGAGAGCGAATGTACGATACGGGATCGACAACGTTTATGCTCGTCTGCACCATGCTCGTGTTTTTAATGACACCGGGCTTGGCGTTTTTCTATGGCGGCCTGTCCAGGCGCAAAAATGTCATCAACACCATGCTTATGTGCTTTGGCGCCATTGGCCTGGTTGGTGTGCTGTGGATTGTTGCCGGCTGGTCTCTGGCCTATGGCGGCGACGGTTCCAGCCCGTTTATTGGAGGCCTTGACCAGCTGCTGTGCCTGCCGGTACTCAACCAGGTGCTGCAGGCGGCCGAGGGCAATGCTGTGGACGGTGTCGTCTACCCTCAGATCATCAACATCGCCTTTCAGATGGCGTTTGCCATGATCACTGCTGCTATCGTCACGGGCAGCCTGGCCGGCCGCGTTAAGTTTGGTGCCATGGCGGCCTTCCTGGGCATTTGGCTGCTTGTGGTCTATGCGCCGCTTGCCCACATGGTTTGGGGCGGCGATGGCTCCTTTATCGGTGACATTATCGGCGCACTCGACTTTGCCGGCGGCGACGTGGTGCACATTTCGTCCGGTCTTACCGGCCTGATCCTCTGCTTAATGCTTGGCCGTCGTCGTGGCTTTGGCATGGTGAGCTACCGTCCACATAACGTGCCGTTTGTGGCGTTGGGCGCCGGCCTGCTTTGGTTTGGCTGGTTTGGCTTTAACGGCGGCAGCGAGTTTAAGGCCGACGCCGTGGCGGCACTCGCCATCCTCAACACCGTGACGGCCAGCGCGGCGGGTATGGTCTCGTGGCTCGCCGTCGAGCGTGTGCACACCGGTCGCCCCACGCTGGTGGGCGCCAGCACCGGTCTGGTTGCGGGCCTCGTGGTGGTCACGCCCGGCGCGGGCTTTGTCGAGCCGTGGGCGGCGCTGGTCATGGGCCTGATCGTCTCGCCCGTCTGCTACCTGGCTATCAGCCATCTTAAGACCAAGTTCGGATACGACGATGCGCTCGACGCGTTCGGTTGCCACGGTATCGGCGGCATCCTGGGCGGCGTGCTCACGGGCCTGTTCTGTGTGCCGGAGCTCTCGTGGACCGGTAAGGGCGGCCTGTTCTACACGGGCGATGTCTCGCTGCTCATCTCGCAGATTTTGGGCATTGTGGTGACGGTCGCTATTGTGCTGGTGCTCGACTTGGTGATCGCCGCGGCGGTCAAGGCGCTGTTCCACGGCAGCCTGCGTGTGGACGAGGCCGACGAGGCGCTGGGCCTGGACGCGAGTCAGCACGGCGAGAGCGCATATCCCTCCTTCTCGGGACTTGACTAGCGGCTTCCCCAGGCACCGCACCTTGGGTTTCAAACCGTCGCTTGCGTACAAAAGTACGCGGCGCTCCTCTTTCAACCCAATCTGCGGCACCTGGGAAACCCGCGTCTCATGTAAAGGGATACGTTGATTATTGAGAGGAATTCATTATGAAAAAGATCACGGCTATCGTGCGCCAGGAAAAGCTTGAGGTTCTTAAAGATGCGCTGTTTGCTGCCGATGTTCGCGGTATGACCATCAACCAGGTGCAGGGCTGCGGTGCACAGCATGGCTGGAAGGAATACGTGCGCGGCAACGAGTTGCTTGTCAACACGATTCCTAAGGTGCAGTTCACGCTCATTTGCGCCGACGAGCACGTCGACGGCATTGTCGACATCATCTGCAGCGCCGCCCGCACCGGCGCCGTCGGAGACGGCAAGATCTGGGTCGAGCCGGTCGAGGAAGTCATCCGCATCCGTACCGGCGAACACGGCCCCGCCGCGGTGTAGGATCGACCGCCTGCCATCCGCAACGTTAAAATACTGCAATGAGGCACAAGACTTGCGTTGCGGATGGACAGATTATGGGGCGTAATAAATATCCCGAGGAGACGGTCGCGAAGATTCTCGACGCGGCGCTGGAGCTATTCTGCGTACAGGGTTATGAGGGGACGAGCATTCAAGATATCGTCGACCGCCTCGATGGCATGACCAAGGGCGCTGTCTATCATCACTTTAAGAGCAAAGAGGAGATTTTCAACGCCGCATTTGATTGGGCAATGGCTCCGATTGTTGAGCAACGTCGCTCAACGCTTGGTATCGGCAATATGACCGGAGCCCAAAAGCTCAAGCGACTGTACGCGCCCGAGTCTGTCGTTCCGCAAATTGAGCTATGGGCACGCATGCATCCTGCGGCAGATCCGGTAAAAAGCTCGCGTCTACTGGCGATGCAGTACCAGGGCTCGTTCGACGAGTCGGCCGATGGCTGTCTCTTGCCAGTGATCGAGGAGGGCATCGCCGACGGCTCCATTGCGTGCAAATGCCCGCGCGAAGCGGCTGAGGCCGTATCGTTGTTGGCGAATCTTTGGCTGCTGCCGCTGTTCCGTCCGCTCGAGACCAAAGATCGAATGCTCGCTCGCGCGCAATGTTTGGCGCAGATGGCGGCCGCGGTGGGGCTCGATTTGGGTAATGAAGTGCTTCAGACAACGGCTCAGATTTGGGACGTATGGAACCGTGCTGGGTGGTAATATAGATACTGACGGTATGTAATTGATTTGTAAGGGTAGCCACGGCTGCCCTTTTCAAGTCATTAAATACATACTAACGGTATGTATAGGGGTGGGCTTATGGCTGGAATGCGGAGGAGTAGCGTCTCGTTGACGCAAAAAACAGTACGATCTATCAGACTTTTTGGCCTTCTTGTTGCGCAGCTGTGCACGTATTCGATGCTGTCGGCGCTGTGCTTTGCGTATCCGCTTTACTTGTTCGATTGCAGCGGCTCGTCAACGTTATATGGCGCTGTCGCGGCGATAGCGTTCATACCAGGTGCGCTCGCGACTCCGGTTGGCGGGATCTTGGCGGATCGGGGAAGACAGCGCGAGATCATCGTGGCCCTCGGTATTGCTCTGATGACTGCATCGCTGCTGTCTATCCCCATGAAGCGCTCATTGCCTCTTGCGGTCGTCGTAGTAGCGATACTTTGTGTTCAATATGGCGTTCAATCGCTGCTAAAGCCAATGCTCCAAATTGAGACGGTGCGCATGGCGGGTGAAGAGAAGGTTGAGCGGGCCACTGCATTGGTTTCGCAGTCGACCATGGTGAGCAATATCTTGGGCCCTGTGGTCGGGACGGCAGTCTATGGGTGCTTTGGTATCGATACTCTTTGCGCAACCGCGTCGGTGACGTTTGCGATTTCAGCCCTGCTGTTTGGGGGCGCACTCAAGCAAAATGCCTCATCTGAAACGATGGGAGACGGCGCGACTCGTACGACATGCCGAAGCGATTTCCGGGAGTCGATTCGGTACCTGGTTCAAAACGCATCATTGCTCGTTGTGTTTTTGCTTGCGGCTATTTTGAACCTTGCGTTAGTTGGGTTAACGATTGGTGCTCCCATTGTTGTTTCAAAGCATCTCGGAATACAGTCATCCTTTGTTGGGATTATTGAGGTGGCTATGGGCTTGGGCGGTCTTGTCGGCAGTGGTTTGGTCGGTATTTGGCCGCATCGTTTTTCCTTCAAGGGCATATGTCGATATGTTGCGATGATCTGTTTTGGAGTCGTACCGATTATTGTCACGCTACTGAGCGGTCCTGATGAATTTGCGTTTACCGCGCTTGCGGCCGGCTCGGCATGGGTCATGGCGTGGGCAAGCATTACATCGGTTGAAATCGTTTCATTTGTTCAGCGGTCAGCGCCAAAGGAACTCTGCGGAAAAGTGCTGGCACTCGTTTATATGATGCTTTCCTGTGCAACGCCTATTGGCCAATTGGTTTACGGGCTCGCATATGATCGATGGGCTCCGGCGATTGTATTCGCAGGCATGTTGGCGGTGCTGACGTTGACGACGGCGCTGTTTGATCGGCTGAAAAGTCGCTTATGGCGAATGTCTTAAGGCGCTGGGGGACCGTGAATTTGTGGAGGCAGTGGCACGTCGCGCCGGGACGGCATTGTTTGGGCATGCCTCTCCTTCGTCTACAATATCGTGCAGACGAAGGAGAGGCATGCCCATGATCAAGATGTTTGCGAGTGACTTAGACGGAACGCTGCTGAACGCCCTGCACGAGGCGGATGGGACCATCCGCCGTGCCATTCGCGAGCTGACCGAGGCTGGCCTGCATGTGGTTCCCGCGACCGGACGCTCGACGTTGCCAATCGGCGAGCATGGCTTTACGGGTCTGGCACTCGACGCCTGCTGCTCCAACGGATCCATCGTGCGCGACAGCCACGGCGAGGTGCTCAAGACCTGGACCATCGACCCGCAGATTACCGAGGAGCTGCTCAAGGCGTTTCCGAACATTTGCTTCGACTGCTCCACGCCCGACGGCATGTTCTCGAGCGGTTCGTTCGAGATGCACCAGGCGGGCTTTAAGAAGGACAGCCCTATCAAGCGCATCGTGATGCGCGGCATGCGCGCGCGTGGCGGGTATCACGAGGAGCAGTATTTCGATCAGTCAATCGGCGACATCCTGCGCCACGATGTGTGTAAGATCAACTGCCGCGTGACCTCGCCCGAGCTGGAGCGCGACCTTAAGGCATATTTGGCCGAGCGATCGGACCGCGTGGTCAACGCGCCGTTTGACCCGGTGATGTTTGAGATCACGGACGCGGCGTGCAACAAGGGCGAGAGTGTGTCCTGGCTGGCGGGCTACTACGGCATTGCCGAGGACGAGGTCGCGGTCTACGGCGACGGCGGCAACGACACTGCCATGCTCAAACGCTTCCGCCACAGCTACGCGACCAAAAACGCAAGCGATGCCGCCAAGGCCGCCGCGAGCGCGACCATCGGCAGCTGCATGGTCCACGCCGTCCCCAAACACATGCTCGCCACCATGCACAAGCAAAACTCCCGCACCGTCATCGAATAATGTGACAAAGGGACGCTCCCTTTGTCACATGGGAGATGCCGGCTTTTGGCGTATAGGACTGTTACGCTTTCGCCACCAACAAATTTCGAGTTATTCGGCCTGTCGGAGGTCGTTAAATGGCTAAAGATGCCCTCGCAGGAACATTCATACCTCTAATGGTGTTTGATTCGGTGACGTAAGTGCGCAAATGGGCATGTATGCGCTCAAATAAGGACAAAAACTCTCAGATAATCCCGGTGGTGCATTTATGCAGAACCAGCAGCGTGGCCGAATAACTCGAAAAATGTAGGTAGCAGTTCGGCGACAAGCTCGGGTATGGCAAAGGAACTGTTCCTTCGCCATACCCGAGTTCCGATCTTCTGAAATGCGAACAAACATTCGCATATCTAACTGCGCTTTGATAGAATCGGTATCGTTGACGGCAGTTCCATGTGCCGGGCAGCGCCCTCCATCTGATGGGAGGTGATGCCCATGACCGATTTGATTGATTTCGTGAGGCTTCTGACTGCTTTGGTCTCGTTCTTCACGGCGCTTGTCGGCCTTTCCGAGGCACTCAAGCAGCGTTCGAAGCGCAACAGAAGGGGTCGCCGCCGCTAAGGCGTTGACCCCCTAATGCAAACAACGGCGCTGCCCAGCTAGCTACAACTTGGGCTGCCGTCGACACTATTCTACCCACGAATGACATTTTGAACAATCGGCAATGCCGCTCCAAAAGCCAGGCACAACTGGCACAACCTAGGCGGTCGCTGAATGTGACAAAGGGACTGCCCTTTGCCACACCCCAAATATTGCCTTTACGTGTTGATGCACACGGTGTGCAATAATACTCGCACTGTGCAATAGCGCACAGGCTGAGTAACAAGGAGGACGCTTGTCCCAGCTCGAGAAATGCGATCGCCGGTCCCTTCGCTCGCAGCGTGCCCTTCGCCAGGCACTTGCCAGCGAGCTTGCCGAAAGCGGCGACCTTTCGCGCATTAATGTCGCGTCGCTCACCGAGCGCGCTGGCCTTACGCGCCGCACGTTCTATTTGCATTACCGCGATATCCCCGACTTTATCAATCAAATCGAGGACGGCTTGCTGGCCGAGATCCGTGAGCGCATTGAGCTCATCACCGCAGCTCAGCTGCCCGATCTCTATCACAACATCGATGAGCTCGAGCCGGCGCCCGGTTCGGTTGAGCTGCTGCGTTATCTTGCGGCCAACCGCGACTTAATCGGTGCGCTGCTGGGTCCGGGCGGCGATCAGGCCTTCATTAAAAGGATTATCGACACCGCTCGTGAGGCTGTGGTGCCGCGTGCGCAGACGGGCATTTTGGGCCTGGCGCTGGGCACGTTCTTTGACTACTACGTCACCTACGTCGTGAGCGCCGAGGTCGGCATGATTCAGCGCTGGTTTGAGCGTGGGCTCACCGAATCGCCCGAGGCCATGGCGCGCATTATGACGGTGCTCGCTTTTGTGCGCCCTGGTGACCTGTATGGCCAACCCATCGATATCAACGTGCCGGAATACGGCATGAAGCTATTGAACTTGCAGCTCGAGGACGCGGCTGACACCGCCGCAACCGTCGAGTCCAACAACTAAGAGGAGAGACAGATGAGCAAACTCGTCGAGGGCATCAAGGACCGCATGATCGCCGCCGCACGCGAGGCCGCGCCCACCGTGGTGGACGCCGCGCAGAAGGCCGCGACCGCGGCTGCCGAGATAGTTGTCGAGGCTGTCGCCGATGCCAAGAACGCGGCGGGGGAGGCGTCCGTCACTAGCGAGCCCGCCACCGCCGCTGAGCCCGTAGCCGCCGCCCACGCCCCTGAAGGCGCGATCTTCAGCCCCGGCAACGCCCACGGCAACCTGCACCTGGGCATCGACGTGGGCTCCACCACCGTTAAGCTCGCCGTGCTCAACGACGACAACCAGATTGTCTACGCCAAGTACCAGCGCCACCACACCGACGTCCGCGCTTGCGCCCGCGACTTGTTCGAGGGTGCCGCGACGGTGCTGCCGACGGCCCAGATGACCTGTGCCATCACCGGCTCGGGCGGCCTGCTGCTGTCCCAGTGGCTCGATTTGGAGTTTGTCCAGGAGGTCATCGCCAGCAAGCGTGCCGTCGAGACCCTCATCCCGGCCACCGATGTTGCCATCGAGCTGGGCGGCGAGGACGCCAAAATCATCTACTTCGACAACGGCATCGAGCAGCGCATGAACGGCACCTGCGCCGGCGGCACGGGCGCCTTCATCGACCAGATGGCCACTCTGCTGCACACCGACGCTAGCGGCCTTAACGAACTCGCGGCCAACGCCACCACCATCTATCCCATCGCCAGCCGCTGCGGCGTTTTTGCCAAGACCGACGTCCAGCCGCTGCTCAACGAGGGCGCCCGCCCCGAGGACGTGGCTGCCTCCATCTTCCAGGCTGTCGTGACCCAGACCATCTCGGGCCTGGCATGCGGCCGTCCCATCCGCGGCAACGTCGCCTTCCTGGGCGGCCCGCTGCAGTACCTCTCCGAGCTGCGCCACCGCTTCTACCTCACGCTCAACCTGGACGAGGAGCACCGTATCGTGCCCCAAAACGCTCACCTGTTTGTGGCGAGCGGCGCCGCCATGGCGCACGAGTCCAACAAGCTCAGCACGTTCCCGCAGCTCATCGAGGCTATCGACAGCCTGGGTGACACGCAGGGTGCCGAGGTCGAGCGTCTGGATCCGCTCTTTGCCACCGACGAGGACTTTGCCGAGTTCAAGACCCGCCACGACCAGGAAGTCGTCCCCAAGGGCAAGCTCGACGGCTACACCGGCCGCGTGTTCATCGGCATCGACGCCGGCTCCACCACCATGAAGGCCGCGCTCGTGGGCGAGGACGGCCAGCTGTTGCACACCTGGTACGGTAACAACAACGGCGACATCCTGGGCACGGCCAAGGTCATCATGGCCGATTTCTACAACCACATCCCCGCCGGTTGCACCATCGGCCACGTGACCACTACGGGCTACGGCGAGGCGCTGCTCATCGAGGCCCTCAAGGCCGACTCGGGCGAAATCGAGACCGTCGCGCACCTGCGCGGCGCCAAGGCGTTCCTGCCCGGCGTCGAGTTCATTCTGGACATCGGTGGCCAGGACATGAAGTGCCTGCGCGTCAAGGACGGCGTTATCGAGCACATCATGCTCAACGAGGCCTGCTCGTCGGGCTGCGGCAGCTTTATCGAGAGCTTCGCCGTCTCTATGAACATGGACGTGCGCGCGTTCGCCGATGCCGCCATCCATGCCAAGGCCCCGGTCGACCTGGGCAGCCGCTGCACGGTCTTTATGAACTCGCGCGTCAAGCAGGCGCAAAAGGAAGGCGCCACGGTGGGCGACATCGCGGCCGGCCTGTCCTATTCCGTCATCAAGAATGCCCTGTTCAAGGTCATTAAGCTGCGTGACCCCAAGGAGATCGGCAGCCAGGTGATCGTCCAGGGCGGCACCTTTATGTCCGATGCCACGCTGCGCGCGTTTGAGCAGCTCACCGGCGTTCATGCCGTGCGTCCCGACATCGCCGGCTGCATGGGCGCCTACGGTGCGGCCTTGCTCGCCCGCGATCGCGCCGGCGCCGACGGCACCTCGACCATCCTCTCGGCCGAGGACATCGCGCACCTCACCGTGACGCAAAAGCATGTCCGCTGCGGCCGTTGCTCTAACAACTGCCAGCTCACCGTCAACGACTTTGGCGGCGGCAGGCGCTTTATCACCGGCAACCGCTGCGAGAAGGGCGCCGGCCACAAAAAGCAGAAGACCGAGGCCCCCAACCTCTTCAAAAAGAAAAACGAGCTGCTCTTTAACCGCGAGGTCCTGAGTCCCGACGAGGCCCCGCGCGGTACCGTGGGTATCCCGCGCGCACTCAACATGTACGAGAACTACCCCTTCTGGCACGCGTTCTTTACGCGCCTGGGCTTTAGCGTGCAGCTGTCCGACCAGTCGAGCAAAAAGACCTACCAGGCGGGCATTGAGTCCATGCCGTCCGAGAGCGTGTGCTATCCGGCCAAGATGAGCCACGGCCACGTGATGAACCTTATTGACCGTGACGTCGATTTTATCTGGATGCCGTGCGTGCGCTGGGAGCGCAAGGAGGACCCGACTGCCGGTAACTGCTATAACTGCCCCATCGTCATGAGCTACCCCACGGCGCTGGCGCTCAACATCGACGAGATTCGCGAGCAGAACATCGAGTTCCTGTATCCGTTTGTGCCCTATCACGACAAGACCGAGCTCAAGCGCCGTCTGTACCAGGTGCTCGCCATCGACCGTGTGGCCGATGCGCAAGCCGGTCGCGGTCGCGTGCGTGGACCCAAGATCACGCGCTCCGAGGTCGATGCCGCCGTCAACGCTGCCTTTGAGGCCGATGCGCGCTTCCACGAGGATATCCAGACCATGGGCGAGGAGGCTCTTAAGTGGGTTGAGGATCACGGCGGCCACGGCATTGTGCTCGCCGGCCGTCCTTACCATAACGACCCCGAGATCAACCACGCCCTGCCCGAGCTTATCTCGAGTTTTGGCTTTGCTGTCTTTACCGAGGATTCGCTTGCTCACCTGGTGAAGCCCGAGCGTCCGATTCGCGTCGTCGACCAGTGGATGTACCACAGCCGCCTGTACGCCGTCGCCCGTTTTGTGACGATGCGCAACGACCTGGACCTGATCCAGCTCAACTCCTTCGGCTGCGGCCTCGATGCCCTGACCACCGATCAGGTGCAGGAGATCCTGGAGGCCAGCGGCAAGATCTACACCGTGCTCAAGATTGACGAGGTGTCCAACCTGGGCGCCGCGCGCATCCGCATCCGCTCGCTCATGGCGGCGCTCAAGGACCAGGAGGCCGAGCGCCTGGCAGAGGCCACGGCCGCGGGCGAGACCTATGAGCAGGGCGACGCCGCGCCGGTGGCGCCTTCCACGGATGCCCCTGCGTTCGCGAGCCGCAAGTACACGTTCGAGGCGCAGCGTGAGAGTGCTTCGACCGCGTGGCCCAAGGTACCCTTTACCGAGCAGATGCGCGAGGAGGGCTACACCATTCTGTGCCCGCAGATGGCGCCGATCCACTTTGACCTGGTCAAAGAGGTGTTCCGCGGTGCTGGCTACAACTTGGAGCTGCTGCCCTCGACTGACCACGATGCCGTCGAGGCCGGCTTGCGCTACGTGAACAATGACATTTGCTACCCGTCGATTCTGGTGACGGGCCAGATCATGGAGGCCATCGAGAGCGGTCGGTACGACCTGTCCAAGACGGCCGTGGTTATCAGCCAGACCGGCGGCGGCTGCCGTGCCACCAACTACATCGCGCTCATCCGCAAGGCACTGCGCGAGAGCGGCCACCCCGAGATCCCAGTGATTTCGCTTTCGGCCGTGGCGCTCGGCGAGGACAACCCCGGCTTTAAGATTACGCCGGCACTGCTCAAGCAGGCCGTGTACGCGGTGCTCTTTGGCGATGTGATGATGCAGATGCTCTACCGCTGCCGCCCGTACGAGGCAACGCCCGGTGCCGCCAATGCGCTCTACGAGGAGTACATGGCGCGCGCCCGCAAGCTGGCGCCCAAGTTTAACCGCCACAACTACACCAAGCTGTGCCGAGAGGCCATCCGCGCGTTCGACACCATGCCGCTCGTGGGCGAGGGCACCAAGCCGCGCGTGGGCGTGGTCGGCGAGATCCTGGTCAAGTTCCACCCTACGGCCAACAACCACGTGGTCGACGTGATCGAGCGCGAGGGCTGCGAGGCCGTGGTACCGGGCCTGCTCGACTTCTTCCTGTACTCCATGAGCAACGCCGAGCTGCAGAAGGACGAGCTGGGAAGCTCTGCTACCACGCGCGCTGGTATGCAGGCGCTCATCAAGCTCGTGGACTGGATGCGCACGCCGGTGGAGGAGATGCTCGAAAAGTCCCGCCGCTTTGAGGCGCCCGAGCGCATCGGCACCATGGCTGACAAGGCCCGTACGGTGCTCTCGGTGTGCAACAACATGGGCGAGGGCTGGTTGCTCACGGCCGAGATGCTCGACCTGATCGATCACGGTGCGCCCAACATCATCTGCACGCAGCCCTTCGCGTGCCTGCCCAACCACGTGGTGGGCAAGGCCGTGATCAAGGAGCTGCGCCGCCAGCATCCCGAGAGCAATATCGTCGCGGTGGACTACGACCCCGGCGCGTCCGAGGTCAACCAGCTCAACCGTATTAAGCTCATGATCAGCGTGGCTAAGGAAAACATGCGCGCCGGCAAGGGCTTTAAGCTTGAGAAGGTGGCGCCGCTCGCGATGGATGAGGTCACCGGCCAGATGCGTGCCCATGATGGCTGCGTGAGCTGTGGGCCGGCCAGCGAGGAGGCCATTGCATCGGTCGCCAAGCGTCTGGGACGCGGCATTAAGAAGTAGCTGGCCTGCTATGGGCTAGATATGAGACAAACGGGTGGTGGCCGTACCGGCTACCACCCGTTTTTACTGGACATATGTTGCGTAAATGACCTTGCTACAGCCTTCCGTGGGCTTGTCCGATTTTTGGGCCGGTTCGGGCTTTGAGGACAAGTTGCTGCAGGCCCAAGGCGATTTTTCGCTCAATGCGGGCCAGTACAGTGTGACCTATCTGCCAAACGACGATACGGTAACAACCGGTCGCTACCAGGTGCTGCTATACGACAACAACTTTGGTGCGACCGAGCGCTATCCCAAGTTCGACTGGGGCCAGCTGGGCGCCGCGGTGGTGACCGACTACAGCAAGGGAACGCATTCGTTTGGGCGCATCTTTACGGTGGACGAGGCCGCGCGCACCTACGAGCTTGTGGACCAGATCGCAGTGCCGTTCTCGGGTTATGTGAGCAGTGCGCAGCGCGTCGGCGGTTCGAATAGCACGCTCGTGGCATCGGGCATGGCCAAGACCTTTGCCGAGTACGACCGCTACGGTCTACCCATCGCCACCTACGAGATGGAAGCCGATAAGTACATCTACCGCGTGTACAAGTACGAGCTGTAGGGCCGCGCTTAGGTTTGACCAATGGAGTATGAAAACACGCCGTTCGCCGATGCCCCCTCCGCGAGTGGCAGCCATATGGTTTGATGTTAGAAACATATAGTTGTCGCCAGCCTGCTGGCGACGTTCCCCTGATATCGGAGGTTCCAGGTATGTTTCGTGCTCCGTTAAACAACTATCGGTTGGGCTAACATGGGTCGCCGTGCTATTTCGATAACCCTTGCAGTGGTCTGCCTGGCTGTGCTCCTGGGCGCTACAGGGTTGTTTGCTATAAGCCGAGAAACGTCCTATATGCAGGAATGCGCTTCCGAAGGGTTTGCCATTGACGGTTACTATCGGGACGACAAGACGAGTCTGGAAACCCTGGCCTTTCTTGAAGAGGATAACCATCGGTGGCAACTGGTCGACAAAGACGGCAGCTGCGTTGACGGGCAGTTTAAGCGTACGGACGATCCCAATATCCTGGTATTAAAGAAGGAAAACGGCGAAGAATTCGGCACGGTTCACGTTGCGTATATATCGCGCCGACGCAATCAGGGGCAGATTTACCTAATTAGAAATACTGAGGTGACCCGATTTTATCTTGTGAGCACCGATCCGGCGTTTACGGTGGAGTCTGGCGATGTCGATGCGGACGTCTGATTCACGGCAATAAAACAGCGAGCGGGGCGCGGACGTGAACTACGTCCCGCTTTTTGCATGTGCCTGCGTCGCGTCTGAGCCTCGCCGCGACTTGCGCCTGTGCGCGGGAGCCATCCCATGCTCCGCATTACTCCACATCAAACTCCACGCGATCGAGCTCGGGCACATTGAGGTCGATGAGTTTGCGGGCGACACGGCGGTCGTGCGCCCCAAGCGCCTCGCCTGTCGTCACATGGGCGACAATCTCGCGCTCGACGATGCCTTCTTCGTCCCCTTCGGTGGCCGAGGTCTCGACGGCGACGGTGTAATCCTTAAAGCCCGGCAGCACCGCGGCGAGCTCGCGCGTGGTTTCGGTGACGCCATAGCCGTCCTGCACGCCGGCCTGCGCCGAGCCAATGGACCCCGCGGTCATGACGATGCAGGGGATGGTAAAGATCATCGTGCCCACAATGATGCGGCGGCGCACCTTGTGTGACAGCTCGTTGACCTCGGCGTCTTCCTCAGCGGTCACAATACCGTCGCCGTTCAGGTCGCGCTTGAGCGGCACGCGCAAAAGAAGCAGCACGACTTCGGCAGCCAGTGCGATAAAGACCACGTTGATGCCAAACTCGTAGAGCGCCGAGAGAAACAGCGACCCGCTTGCGATGGCGATGCCATAGCCCGCCGCGCACAGGGGCGGCATGAGCGCGGTCGCCACGGCCACGCCGGCGATGAGCGTGGCGGGTTCCTGGTCGCGCGAGTTGCCCAGGCCACCCGCAAAGCCGCCCGCGAGCGCGACGGCAAGGTCCCATATGGTGGGTGTCGAGTTGTCGATGATGGCCGCCGTGGTGGTGCCAAGGGGCGAGAGCTTAAAGTACAGCGTGGACGTGACCAGGCAAAAGACCATCTGCAGTGCGAGGCTGGCAATGGCCTCGACGGTGATCTCGCGGTCGAGCGTTGCAATACCGTATGCCATGGCAAGGACCGAGCCCATAGGCGGGCAGATGAGCATGGCGCCCACGATGGCAATGTCCGAATCGATATCGAGGCCGATGCTTGCGATGAGCATGGCGATGATGAGGATACACAGGTGAGAGCCAGTCAGACGCGCCCCGTTTACAAAACGCTTGCGGATCACGTGATAGGGCGCGCGTCCCTCGCGAATGTTGAATGCGCGCTTGAGGAAGCGGCTTGCGTTCTCCATGGCCTCACTATGGGCAGGGCGGATGCCGTGGCGCCGGTGATGGCGTTCGCGTAGTCGCTTGATCTGTTGTTTGTCGAGTTCCATGTCCACCTCGTTCCAGCGCGGTCCGCGCAACGCGCCCGTTGTCCTAACTCTACACCGTGGCGGGCGGGGTGTCTGTTGGATGCGGAATCCGATAGGGCGGATGACGCGGGAGCAAATGCAAATCACAGGCTCAATTCCATCCCGCGAGAATATGATGCACCAGTTCCTTCAAATGTGACGAAACTGTGAAGCACGAGAGCGTGAATTTCAAAAAATACGCTGGTCGCCAATGTTGCGCAACAGAATTCAAAAATCGACAGCTACCGTTTGATACGTATGGATACATCCGTGTCAAAGGGAGAAAGCCATGGCAAACTACAGTCCACAGCACTTTGAGCCTCGGGCCAAGACTGTCAACGTCAAGGGCGTTGCTAACCGCGCCGTCGCAACCGTTTTGACGGCGGGCCTCATCGCTCAGCCGCTCATGTCGCCGCTGGCGGCAATCGCCGCACCGTCAACCGGTAACGGCGATTCTGTTCAGGGGGGGGGTAGTTCTGTAGAGAATACCGTTGCCGCCGGTAACCAAGCGGTCGTAAAGACGGCTGCCCAGCTGGCCGAGGAGTCGGCAAAGCAGCTCAAGGACGCTCAGGCCGCCTACGATGCCGCCCAGAAGAAGGCCGACGCGGCGGGCCAGTCTCAAAAGCAGGCGCAGCAGCAAAAGAATCAGGCCTCGCAGGCCGTGACCGATAACGCCGCCGAGCAGAACGAGGCCGAGGTAGCCGCGCTTCAGGAGAAGATCGACGAGCTTAAGGCAGCCGTCGAAAAGACCGAGCAGCAGCAGAAGAAGCTGGGCGACCTGAACGATCAGCTCGAACAGGCCAACAAGAGTGTCGAGGATAAGACCCAGGCGCTCAAGGACGCCAAGGCAAAGCAGGATGAGGCCAAGAAGGCCCTCGATGATGCCCAGGCCAAGCTCGAGGCCATGGGTATGGACGAGTACGAGGCCGCCAAGAAGGCCGTCGAGGACGCGCAGGCAAAGCTCGATGACGCCAATAAGGCCGTTACTACTGCACAGGACAATCTGGATCAGGCCAAGGCTGCCGAGGCCAGCGCCCAGCAGGAAAAGCAGAATACCGAGGCAGCTTTGACGACTGCCCAGGCCAAGAAGCAGGAGACTGCCGCTGCTCTCGCAGCCGCAACCACCGCGCGCGATAACGCCCAGCAGAAGTTCAACCAGGCGCAGGCCGCGCTCGATGCTGCCGTCTCGGGTACGGGTGTTGACCTGAGTGCGCTTGAGGCCGCCAAGATCGCTGCTGCTGGTGAGCTCAAGACCGCGCAGGCGGAGCTCAATGCCGCGACGGATGCTGACGCCGCCGCACAGACAAATCTGCAGGCCGCCCAGGCTGCCGTCGCTGCCGCGCAGGAGAAGGCCAACGTCGCCAACGCTGCTGTAGCATCTGCCCAGTCTGCATACGATGCGGCAAACAAGGAGTACAAGGACGCGGCCAGTAAGCGTGACGCCGCGAAGACGGCATACGAGCAGGCGCAGCAGACCGAAGCAGACAAGAAGACCGCGTACGATAAGCTTGTCGAAGTTCGCAAGCAGAAGCGCAGCGAGTGGGAGGCAGCCTGCGCCGCTTCGAACGCTGCGGAAAAGGCTTATGACGCTGCTAATGCCCAGGTTGAGGCTCTTGAGCAGCAGATTGCAGACCTAAAGTCCAACATGACCGTTGACCAGGAAGTCATCAGTCAGGGTATATTCGGCTTCATGAACTACATCATCGGCGGCAGCCAGTTCACAGCCACGCAGAAAAAGAACGCCCAGGACGCCGTATCGATGCTGACAGGTGCCGATGACAAGGCCGAATGGTATGACCAGTACGTCGATCAGGACATGTCTCGCGACACCAACCCGCTTTCCCTGGAGCAGATGCGCAACGCCCTGACATATCTCGACACCCAGAACAACCTCCGCAAGGCGAACGGCCAGTCGGCACTCAGCGTCAGCCTCCGCATGACTGTGGCGGCAGCTCTTAATACATCATATTCATCGAACATCTGGGGACACTCGAACTGCTATTTCGACAACGGGGAAAACCTTGCCGGCGGAGGCGGCGCATATACCGGCGGCGAGACCGAGGATACACTCGGTTGGCCCTACACCGGCCTCTACACACAGGAGAAGGTTAATTACGAGAATTGGATTAAAAAGTACGGTGTGGATAGCGAGGCCGGCAAAGATCTCATGGCTCATCGCTATGATTCGTACTATATCTACCAAAACTATTACGATGTGTACCACGGTACAAAAGATAAGAATGGCAATCAAAGAGGAGACGCCTGCGGGCACTATCTCAACATTATCGATTCCGCTACGGTGGCTATCGGCATCGCGACCGGTAGCGGTAAGAACACCGATTCCGAGGTAACCATATTCGATTACAGCGCTGATGACACTCAGGCTGATTTCACTGTTTCCGAGTTCAAGAAGCTCGTCAACGACTACATCGATTCTGCCTATAACGCTGGCGGCACGCAGGCGCAGAAGGCGCAACTAAAGGAGCTCCAGAGCAAGCTCGCCGAGGCGCAGAAGACGCTGGGCACGGCCGATACGGCATATCTCGCTGCTCTCAATAATCAGAAAGACGCACAAGACGCCTATACCGCAGCCGACACGAACGTGAACACCGCCAAGGGCGAGTACGAGAAGGCTAAGTCCGGCACCGCCGCCGCGAAGACGGCATACGACGCCGCGAAGGACGCACTCGGCGGAATCGACATCGAGCCCCTCAAGCAGAACCTCGATGCCGCCAAGGCCGAGGCCGCTACTGCCCAGGCGGCTCTCGATAAGGCAAACGCCACGCTTGCTGACAGCAAGACGAAGGCAGCCGAGGCCGCTGCTCACAAGGCGAAGGCTCGCAGCGCCCGCGATGCCGCCAAGGCAAAGTCCGAACAGGCCAATGAGGCGTATGACAACGCCACGGCTTCGGTCAAGGACCTTGCTGCCAAGCGCGATGCCGCCCAGGCGGACCTTGCGAATAAGCAGGGCTCGCTTGACGAGGCAAAGAAGGCCGACGATGCCGCCCAGGCTGGTGTAGACAAGGCCCAGGCCGCAGATGTCCAGGCCGCGACTGCTCTTTTGGACGCCAAGCAGGCGGTTGCCGCCAAGGCGCAGGCCCTGTCCGACGCACAGGAGAAGGCCAAGGCCGCCGAGGGTGAGCTGACCCGCGCAAACAAGGCCTTCGAGCGCTTCGCCGGCGCCCAGAAGGCGGTCGACGACGCCAAGGCCGCCTGTGACGCCGCCGTCGCCGGCGTCGCCGATGCCCAGAAGCAGCTCGAGGCCGCCAACGAGGCCGTCGTCGATGCGAACTTCGAGATCGTCGAGGCCAAGGCCGAGCTTGCCAACGACGAGGCGCTCAAGGCCGATCTTGAGACTGTCGACCACAAGGCATCCCTTGCCGCGGGTACGACGGACAACGAGAAGCTGGTCAAGCTGAACGCTGCCTACGCTCGCTATAAGGCTGCCGTCGATGCCGCCGCTGGTCTCAAGACTGCTCTGAGCGATACCGATGCCAAGCTGTCCGATGCCAACGACGCCTATGCCGCCGCGCTTGCCGAGCTTGGCGATGCCAAGGACGCACTGGCTGCCGCACAGGCCGAGTACGACAAGTACCACCCCAAGGCCGAGCCGCAGGCCAAGCCTCAGGTTGCGCAGGCTGCTGCAAAGGCCCCCATTGCCAAGAAACAGGCTGCGCCTGCCGCGCTCGCCCAGACTGGCGACAATTCCGCTCTTGCGGGCGAGGTGTTCGTCATCGGCGGTATTACGCTCGTGGCCGCTGGTGTGACGCTGAGCGATCGTCGTCGCAAGCAGATGTAGCGTTTCGAGCGTAGATTCTGCAACGAACTTCGGTTCATAGCAGGAACGCTTCGATAGCTTAACCGATAAGGCCGGCGCGCTGTTAAACGCAGCGCGCCGGCCTTTCTTTGTTTCGATATCAAAAAGCCCGGTCAGCAGCCGTGAAAGCTACCGGCCGGGCAAGCCGTAGGCAATATGGTTGCTGTCGAGCAGCTGCTCAGCTTAGCCCAGCAGGCTTAAGCCCACGGAGACAAACGCCAGGATAACGCCGACGATGGACTCGCCGCCGAGCAGGCCGCTGGCGACAACCAGCCCCTGCTCCTGGAAGGCGGCGTCCTTGACGGCCTTCTCCTCGTCCGAAAGACCGGCCTCGGCGTCGCGGTGAGCGGCCCACTTGTCGTAGGCGAGCTTGACGCAGGAGCCCAGGAATGCCGTGAGCGACATGTAGAACGGCAGGTACACGCCCAGGCCGATCATCATGGCCGGAATGCCGAGCCAGTACATGACGATGCCGGCGATAAAGCCGCCAACGAACCACGGCACGCTCGGGATGCCCGAGACCATGGTGGCGACAACGCTTGCCTGCGCGGCAACAAAGCTCTTGTCGGGACCAAAGGCGTCCGGGCCATAGGCGGTGACGAGCGCGACCATGACGGCTGCGGCGACCAGGGCGCCCACGATGCCGCCGATGGCCTGGCCGATCCACTGCGCACGCGGGTTGGTGCCCAGCACGGCGCCGGCCTTAAAGTCATTCATGACGTCGCCCGCAAGGCCGCACGCCACGGCAACGATGCCGGCGATAAAGAACAGCTTGACCTGAGCAATCTGCGCGAAGGCAGCCACGATGAGCATAACGATGAGGCCAAAGATCTCCATGGGGTCGATACCCGTCTGGCCGCAGCTCTGCGCGCTCATGATGGTGGTGACAAAGGTGAACAGCGTGACGATGACGGCCGGGACGGGGCCAAGGTTAAGCACGATGGCGACGATCACGGCGATGGCGGCAGCGCCCAGGCCGATGATGCCGGCGTCGAGCTTAAGGGAGCCCGAGATGAGCGACTGCTCGTCGGTGTCGGTGGAGCTGTCGGCGGCAAGACCGCGGACGATGCCGGCGACCTGCGGCAGGATGTCCTTGAGGACGACGGCGACGCCAAAGCCCATCATGAGGCCCATACCCAGGGACTTGACGATGCCCTGCGCAGTCACAACGTCGAATAGACCGGCAGCGGTGCCGCCCACGATGATGCCAAAGTTGCCCAGCAGCGCGCCGGCAAACCAGAAGGCGACGGGGGCGAAGCCCACGAGGAAGCCGACGGAGAGCAGCATGGGCGAGTTGTAGATGCCAAAGGTCACGCCGGGGATGTTGAGCGTGCATAGCATGCTGGGCACCACGCCCAGGGCGTCGCGCAGCACGCTATAGATGCCGGCGATGGCCATGGAGCCAAAGAGCTGCTTGCCGGTTTTGCCGCCGGCCTCGGTGGCGCGCAGGGTCTGAGCTGCGGCGTTGCCGGTGGGGAACTCAAGCGCGGCGTCCACGATAAAGTGACGGTGGATGAGCGCGGTGGCCAGTAGGCCCAGGATAGTGCCGGCGAGTGCCACGATAAACATGTCGAGCCAGCTGATCTGGTCGGCATAGCCCAGCATCCAGGCACCCGGGATGGTAAACGCTAGGCCGCCGGCGACCATGGCGCCCGCGGACATGATGGTGTGGGTGACGTTGGCCTCGTTGAGGCTGGCATTGCCCATGAGCTTAAGGAAGAACAGCGAGATGACGGCAGCGAAGACGATCGGCCAGGGGAGAGCGCCCATCTTGAGGGCGGTGTAGGCCGAGCTTGCCGTGATGATCACGCAGCCAAAGACGCCGATGACGACGCCGCGTAGCGTGAGTTGCCCGCGCATCGAAGCGCGGTTCGAGGGATTGCTCATATAAAACTCCTTTGCGTATATCCGCTTCCCCCGGGAGCGCCGCTACGGATACGGCGCGGGAAGTCGGGTTACCAAGGGCCGCCGCGTGAGCTCGCGCGCGACCGCGCACCAGTATAGCCGTAAGCTAGTCATTTTGGGATGACTGGTTTAGGTAGGCGATATACTGCTGGGCAGACGAAAGGAGCGCCGACGATGCTTAATGGGTGCGCATATATATTGACGGTCGACGTGGGCAACACGTTCATTCGCTTTGGTCTGTTTGCCGAGGATTCGGCCGCGGCGCAGGAATGCCCACTTGCGACGTGCGAGATCACGACGCCGTCGAGCATTACGGCCGACGAAGTGCGTATGCGTCTCGCTCAAGTTATGGCCGCGCTGGCGGCCGATGCGAGCATGCCGGGCACACTTGTGCCCACGGCTGCCGTGCTGAGCTGCGTGGTGCCGGCGCTCGAGCGCCCGTGGAAGGCGGCGCTTTCCCGTACCTGCACGGGGCGCGTGCTCACCGTGGGGCCGGGCCTCAAGACTGGCATGCCCGTCCACTACGACGACCCCGCCGAGATCGGCCCCGACCGCATCGCCGATGCCGTGGCGGCCCGGGCCGTCTACGGCTCTCCGTGCATCGTGATCGACCTGACCAATATTGAGGTCATCGACGCATGCGGTACCTTTGTGGGCGGCGTCATCGCGCCGGGTCTGGCGCTCGGTGCCCGCTCGCTTTCGGCGGCTGCGGCGCGTTTGCCTCAGGTCGAGCCCTCGGCACCGACGCATGTGATCGGCCGCAACACGCGCGAAGCCATGCGCTCAGGCGTGGTCTTGGGCGAGGTGGCCCGCATCGACGGCATGCTCGACATGGTGCTTGCCGAGATGCGCGCGACCAAGGCGGCGGGGGAGGGCAGCGTGCCCATTGTCATCACCGGCGACGATGCCGAGGCGCTCGCGTCGCTGGTCGGTCACAGTCTGACGGTCGACGATGCGCTGACGTTGCGGGGTCTCGCCGAGCTCTACCGCATCAACCAAAAACCCCGCCGCGTGTAAAGGTGAGGGCGCCGGTGGGACAAACGCCCCCACCTTTCACCTGCTACAATGGGTCAAACTATTGCGATTACGGAGGTGTCTGCCATGTCGGACGATCTTCATCAAACCGCGTCGGGCAAGCGCCTGGACGTCATTAGCTGGGACGAGTTCTTTATGAGCGTGGCCATCGCCGCGCAGCGCCGCAGCAAGGACCCCAACACGCAGGTGGGTGCGTGCATCGCCAACACCAACCACCGCATCCTTTCGGTGGGCTACAACGGTACACCCTCGGCGCTCAACGATGACTTTTTCCCGTGGGGTACGAGCGACGACCCGCTGCAGGACAAGCACAACTACGTGGTCCATGCCGAGGCCAACGCCGTGCTCAACTACCGTGGCTCGCTCAAGGATCTCGAGGGTTCCACGGTCTACGTCACGCTGTTCCCGTGTCACGATTGCGCCAAGATTTTGGCGCAGGTGGGCGTGGGCGAGGTTGTCTACCTGGACAACAAGTACGCCGACACCGATGATGGACGCATCAGCCGCCGCATCCTCGACTCCTGTGGCATCAGCTACCGCCAGGTCATCGTCGATGTCCAGATTGGTACCGGGGGACAGGCTCGGCAGTAATATGCGTTGTCGCTATCTGACGACGAACGCAGCTCAAAGAGCCCCGTCCCAAATTGACTACTCGTGAAAGTCGCGTCTGCGCGCATGGACGGCTCGTGAGCGGGTACACGGCTGTAGTAACATAGCTTCTGTCCGCGGGCGCGCCCGCGTAATTGTGAGAAAGGAGCCCCTGTGGCTGTTAACGAAGAGCTGCTTAAGAAGGTTCTTGAAGAGATTCGCCCCAACCTGCAGGCCGATGGCGGCGATATGGAGTATGTGGGCGTTGACGACGAGGGCGTCGTCAAACTGGAGCTGCAGGGCGCTTGCGCCGGCTGCCCCATGAGCTCGCTGACCCTGTCCATGGGTATTGAGCGCATCCTGAAGGAGCATGTGCCCGGCGTTACCCGAGTTGAGCAGGTCAATGCCTCCGGCGAGGCCGAGGACCTGTACGACGAGTACGCGCCGTTCTAAGCTGCGAAAGCTGCGGACGGCATACTCCGCATAGACGTTACGCCCAAATATGCGGCTGCGAGCGCAAGGCCCGCGGCCGCATTTGTATGTAGGGAGTAGGAGGGTCGACATGCTCAACGACCTCTACCATATGCTTGATCCTGTCGCGATCTCGGCGGGCCCCATCACCATCTACTGGTACGGCCTGGCCTACGTGGTCGGCGCTCTGCTCACGGCGGTCGTCATGTACCGTACACAGCGTCGCTGGGGCTTTAACATCACGATTGACGACCTGACGAGTGTCGTGGTCGGCGTGGTCTTTGGCCTTATCATTGGCGCCCGCCTGTTCTACGTCATCTTTTACGGCGACGGCTACTACTGGGCGCACCCGCTCGAGATCTTTGCCACCAACGAGGGTGGCATGAGCTTCCATGGCGGCTTGGTGGGCGGCATTATCGGCGGCATCATCGTGTGCCGCATGTATAAGCTCGACGCCTGGACCATCGCCGACCTTGCCGTTATCGGTGCTCCGCTGGCCTTATGTCTGGGACGCTGCGCCAACTTTGTCAACGGCGAGCTGTGGGGCAAGCCGACCGATCTGCCCTGGGGCGTGATCTTTGGCGGCACCGCGGGCGATATGCCGCGTCACCCCTCCCAGCTCTACGAGGCATTTCTTGAGGGCATCGTGCTCTTCTGCATTCTGCAGGTGCTCAGCCGCAAAAAGCCGCTACTGCCCCAAGGCACGTTTATGGGCGTCTTTGTTATGGGCTACGGTATCGTTCGCTTTTTGATTGAGTTTGTGCGCGTGCCCGATGCGCAGCTGGGCTATCTGCTGGGTGGCGTCATCACCATGGGTCAGCTGCTGAGCCTGCCGCTCGTAATCGCGGGCCTGGCGCTCATCATCTTTGCTCGTCGCCGCAACCGGCCCCAGCGCATCTACCTCGACGCCTAACCACCACAAAGGGGACAGGCGCCTTTGTGGTGATCTTGCCGAGTTTGATAGGTTTCTAGAAAGGCTTACGGACTGTGAAGGATTCCGACCTCTCCACAACGGCTGCGCGCGACGCTGCCCGCATCGTCTGGTTTAAGCGCTATCCCGCCAAGCAGACGCTCATCGCATTTTTGCTCGCGCTGTTGGCAACCACGGCGTTTTCCATCGATCCCGCCCCGGTGTCGAGCAACGCAGTCTTGGCGATTGACCCCAAAGCCTCGGGCATGCTGTACGTGTGTTACGAGGTGCTCCTCTCGTTTGCCGGCCATACCGACGCGGTCATGCTGCTTGCGCTTGCCTGCCTGCTCACGCTGCCGTTTCGCTACGTGTTCTTTGGCCGCGGCGACGCTTGGCGTCCCTCGGTGATCCTTCCGTCGCTGTTCTTTGCCGTCTGCATGGTGTTTGGCCGCAGCTACGACCTCACCGATTCGGCCGAGATCGTGCTCGGCGACAAGGCCCGCATCATCTGCGCCTGGATAGGTGGTGCGGGCTGGATGCTCTTGGCGGTCGTTGCCTTCTACCTTGCCTTTGAGTGTCTAGATTGGCTGAGCTCTCGGCGCATTCCGTTTTCCGAGGCGCACTTTGGCCGCGTATGGCGTGTAGCTCACGCCGTGCTCTCGGTCCATCCCTTTGCCGGGCCCTTCCTGGTTCTTATGATCGCCTGGGCGCCCACGCTCATCGCTTCGCTGCCCGGCCTTTTTATGGGAGATACGGGTGCGCAGATTCGCCAGTGGTTCAACTACCCCAATGGCACGAGTGACTACCTGCGTCTGCTCAATCCCAATGTGTTGCTCAACGGACATCACCCCGTGGCGCACACGGCTATCATCGGTTTGTGCGTCCAGCTGGGGCTTTCGCTGTTCAATAGCGCCAACGCAGGTCTTGCCATCTACACCTGCGCCCAGTTCGTCATTACGGCCGCCTGCATGGCCTATTCCATCTCGTCGCTGCGCAAGCTGGGCGTGAGCCTGCCGGTCCGCGGCGTGATCTTGCTGTTCTTTGTGTTTATGCCCATGTTCTCCAACTATGCGGCTCTGCTTACCAAAGATGTGCTGTTTGCCGACGCGTTTTTGGTGCTGTTGGTGCAGACCGTGAAGCTCGTGGCCTGCGGCCTGCCCCGTCGCGATGCCAATGCCGAGCGTGCGGGCGAACAGAGGCCCGTGCTCTTTGCGCGCCATGATTGGCTGCTGCTCGCTCTGGGCGCCATGGGTTCCACGTTTCTGCGTAACGGCGGCCTGGTATTTCCCCTGGCGGCATGCGTAATCGCGGCGGCGTTTTGCGCATGGGACGCGCATGTGGCTCATCGTGCAGCCAAGCAGGCTGGTGCTGCGCCTTCGGGTGCCATCCCGCGTTTCCGCTGGGTGGGAGTTCTTGCGGTGCTTGCACTCTGTCTTGCTTCTAATATGTACTTCACCAAGGTCTTTATGCCGGCGCACGACATCACGCCTGGTTCCAAGCGCGAAATCCTCTCGATTCCGTTCCAGCAGACGGCTCGTTTCGTCCAAAAGCACGACGGTCTCAACTCGGGCGTCAACCCCACGGTTAAGGAGGACGGCACCATCGTGGAGACTCCTTGCGACGGCTTGGTGACCGACGAAGAGCGTGCCGTGATCGACCGCGTGCTCAAGTACGAGAACCTGGGCCGCCGTTACAACCCGGATAAGTCGGACGCCGTCAAAAATTGCTTTAACGAGTATGCCTCGCAGGAGGACATCAAGGCCTATTTTGAGGTGTGGGCTCAGATGTTCAAAAAGGATCCCGAGTGCTATATCTCGGCGCTCATCAATAACTACTACGGCTACTTTTATCCGAGTGCCCGCGATGCGTGGGTCTACAGCACGGCGCGCAGTGCCGAGATCATGGCAAAGCCCGATAACCTCAAGTACTTCGACTTCCATCCGGTCGATAGCAAGGTTGTACGCTGGTGCGACCACCTGATCAACCTGTATCGCGTGGCGGTGCAGCGCATCCCGTTTATCTCGCTCACCATGAGCTCGGCCACCTATGTGTGGATCATGATCGCCGTGGTGGTCTATCTGCTACGTCGTCATTCGTGGCGCGGGCTGGCCATTTGGGTGCCGCTGCTGGGCGTGCTCGCCGTGTGCCTGATCGGTCCCTGCAACGGCTCGACCTACATGCGCTACCTGTATCCGGTCATCGCCTGCATGCCCTTTGCCATTGGCGCCACCATCACCCGCAGCGACCTCCTCTGGTCCTAATTTGGTGCAAAGGGGACAGGTTACCTTGCACTAAGGGGCCGCATCATCACGACGCCTTCATTTTGGGGTTTATCTCGCAGGCCAGTAGGTATATCATAACGACGTTTGTTTATATTGCCCGAGCATCTGCGCTGGGCTTTAGGTCGAAACCGATAGGAGACACGTATGTCCGGACACTCTAAGTGGGCCACAACCAAGCATCGTAAGGGCGCGCAGGACGCCAAGCGTTCCGCCCTCTTCTCCAAGCTGAGCCGCAACATCACCGTTGCTGCCCGTCTCGGCGGCGACCCGCTGCCCGAGAACAACGCCAGCCTCGCCGCTGCCGTTGCTAAGGCCAAGGCTCAGTCCATGCCCAAGGACAAGATCAAGTCCGCTATCGACAAGGCCTTCGGTTCGGGTGCCGATGCCGCCGTCTACGAGAACATCGTGTACGAGGGCTACGGTCCCGCCGGTGTCGCCGTCTACGTCGACTGCCTGACCGACAACCGCAACCGCACCGCCGCCGATGTCCGTTCCGCCTTCTCCCACGCTGGTGGTAACCTGGGCACCTCGGGCTCCGTCGCCTTCCAGTTTGAGCGCAAGGGCCAGATCGTCGTCGCCAAGGAGATTCTGGACGAGAACGCCAAGAAGGAGACCATGATCGCCAACGGTCCTGCCGGTGACGAGGATGAGTTCATGATGGCCATCGCCGAGGCCGGTGGCGAGGACTACGAGGACGCCGGCGAGGAGTGGATCGTCTGGACTACTGCCAACGAGGTCATGGCTGTCTCCAAGGCGCTCGAGGAGCAGGGCGTCCAGGTCAAGGGCTCCGAGACCACCATGGTCCCGACCACCCCGACCGAGGTTTCCGGTACCGACGCCAAGAAGGTCCAGCGCCTCATCGACCGTCTTGAGGAGCTCGACGACGTCCAGGATGTTTACAGCACCATGGACATGACCGACGAGGTCATCGCTGCCCTCGAGGAGGAGTAGCGCCCGCACGGGTTAAGCCGTGCATATCTGGGCATAATGAAGCGAGCATGCAAGCCTCGTGGAATAGATGAGCCGGATCCGCGTGCGTAGAGCACCGGACCCGGCTCTTTTATAATGATGCGAACCGTTTTGCATTTCGAGAGCCGAGATTTGAAGGGAGCGCCACGTGCGCGTACTCAAACGAGCCCTAGCGATCGTGTATCTTGCCGCCGCCATCGTGGCGCTGGGTACGCTTGTCTGCCAGTTTTGGGGGCCGTATACGTATCGCTTTATGTTGCTGATGCGCGACCCCATGCCGCGTATGGTCGTGACGGCATGCGGCGGAGTTGTGGCGATCGGCGTGCTGGTAAGCTTCTTCCGCCTGATGTTTGCTCGTCGCGAGCCGTCCTGCGTGCATCCGGCGGGGGAGCGCAATATCGAGGTCACGCTCGCGGCGCTTTCTTCGTGCGCCAGGGTTGCTGCCGAGCGCGACGACCGCGTGATGATCGAGCGCGTCGAGGCGCGCGTACAGGGCTCCGACGAATCGCGCGTCTGTTTTAAGGTCGACGCCATCGCGCTTGACGATAAGGACGTGGCATCTCTGGCTACCGCGATGCAGCGGCGCATCGAGGAAGCTTGCGACACCATGCTCGGCACGCCGGGTACGACCACGCGCGTCCGTTTTTTGCCGTCCAAGACTACCGTCCAGACCGTGGAGGTTTCCGGTGAGTGATACCAATCAAGATAAGACCGCTCGTACGCCGCGCCTGACGATTGACCAGAGCGCCACGCCGGCGAGCGAACCTGTTGATTCCAAAGCAGAGGCAACTGAGTTACAAGACGCGGCGGCCGCGGATTTTGACGAGGCTATGGGTCTCATCAAGGGTACGGGCGCTGCCATCTGGAGCTATGCTGTGCGTCATCCCAACACCACGCTCGGTGCCGTCGCTGGCTTTATCCTTGCCGTGTTGGTGCTCACGCTCGGCCTGTGGGACACGCTCGTCATTGCATTCTTCGTGCTGATCGGCGCCGTGATCGGCCAAATTCGCGACGGCGAGAACGGGATCGTCAACTTCTTCGGCCGTCTGTTTAGCGGCCGCTAATATGTATTCGACTGTCGCATCCGCGGCAGGCATAAGGAGGAACCATGGCTTTTAATACGAAGGTCGATGTGGCTGATACCGAGCTCGAGGCGAATGAGGCCGTCGCCGCCGAGGCGGAGGACGTAACGCTCGAGGACGAGGCGCTCGTCGAGGCCGAGTCCGATGCGGACGAGGACAACGAGGAGATGGACGAAGAGGCGGACGAGTCCGAGGACTCGCTGACCTATTCCAACGGTGTGATCGAGAAGATCGTTGCCATGGCCACCCGCGAGGTTCCGCACGTTCTGGGCATGAAGGGTAACCTCATGCACTTTGTGCAGGAGCAGTTTGGTGCCGAGAATCTGACCAAGGGCGTGACGGTCGAGGTCACCGATGACAATCGCGTGGTCGTCAACATCTCCATCATTATCGAGTACGGCGCCTATGCGCCCGCGATCTTCGACGATGTCAAGGCACGTGTCACCGAGCGCCTTGCCGCGATGACCGGCCTTGAGGTGGCGGGCGTCAACCTGCGCATCGAGGACGTCATCACCCCCGAGGAGTACGAGCACCGCACTAGCCAGCACGAGTAACCTTCCAAAAAGGGACAGGTTTGTTTTGGCAGGTTTTATCTGCGAAAACGTTAAACGGCCGACCGCGCAAGCAAAAGCGTGGCCGGCCGTTATTTGTATGCCCCCCGATGTAGGCATACCGCTCGTCTAACTAGGGGTTGCAATCGTCGCGTTCCGCGTTACCCTAATGGGCGCATTGTTTCCAAATTGTTAACGAGGGGTTGCCGTAATGGCCGACGAGCACGAAACAGAAAGCAAGGCATGGGCGATTGAGGCCGCCGCGGCAGAGGCGGCATCGCGTGCTGCCGAGGAGGTGCATCGTCCTCCCGTGGTGCCGATGGAGCGCGTGGTTGATCGCACCGATATCGAGCGCGGCGAGCGTGCCGGCCAAAAGCGCAGCCAGGAGCCGGGCTTCCCGCGCTTTTTTGCCGAGCTCAATCTGGGCCTGATTCTTACGGCCTTTGCCATCGTTGCGTTTAAAACCCCTAATCACTTTGCTTTTGGCGGCACCTCGGGCGTGTCGGTCATTCTGTCCACGCTGTTCCCGACCCTGCCCGTCGGCGTCTTTATGTGGATTATTAACGCGGTTCTCGTCGTTTTGGGCTTTATCTTTTTGGAGCGCAAGGCAATCCTGTGGAGCGTCTTCGCCTCGTTTGCGCTGTCCGCCTATGTTTCGCTGTTTGAGCTCTTTATTCCGACCGATGTCTCTCTGACGGGTGATATGTGGCTCGACCTGTGCTTTGCCGTCATCTTGCCGGCGCTCGGCAGCGCTATTGTCTTTGACATCGGCGCCTCGACGGGTGGCACGGACATTCTCGCTATGATCCTCAAACGCCGCACCACGCTCGAGATTGGTCGCGCACTGCTGTTGGTCGATATCGGCATCGTGGCCATCGCGGCCTTTTTGTATGGCCCGCGTGTCGGTCTGTATTGCGTGCTCGGCCTGTTTGCCAAGACGCTTGTGGTCGACAAGGCCATCGAGAGCATCCATCTTCGTAAGGTCTGCACGGTCATTTGCTCCGAACCCCTTAAGGTCGAGGAGTTTATCGTCAAGCATCTCAACCGCACAGCGACCATCAGCCGCGGTTACGGTGCCTTCTCGGGCAAGTGCGTGACGGTGATCATGAGCGTGCTGAGTCGTCGCGAGGCCGTGCAGCTGCGTCGCTATGCTCGCGAGATTGATCCGGGTGCCTTTATCACTATCGTCGACAGCTCCGAGATCGTCGGTAAGGGCTTCCGCGGAACGAACTAGCGTAGACACACTCATCAAACAATCGAAAAGCGCCTCGCGCGTTGCAAATACGTCATCTAAGAGTATTTGTCCTCACATTGGGTGATAATGATGCCAAAGACATCGTTTGCGATCCAGGTGATTCGCTTAAGATACGAAGGGATGATTTCGATGTTCTGCTCGCAGTGTGGCGCCCCCATGGGCGATAACGACAAGTTCTGCGGCGTGTGTGGTGCCCCCAATGCCGGCGCTGCAGCCTCCGCCCCTCAGGGTCAGCCTCAGCCCCAGCAGTTTGTTCCGCAACCGCCCGTGGCGAATGCGCCAAAGGGCTGTGTGGCTCAGGCGTTCCAAGATATGACTAAGACTCCGGGCGTACTTCAGCGTGTATGCCAAATCGCGTTTTTGCCGGCGCTGATTTGCGTTGTGTCGGTGCTCGTGTTGTTTATTCCCGTTATTGGCGGCATTGCGGCTGCCATCGGCTTTTTGGCAGCTTGCATTGCGAGCGTGTGCGGTTCCGGCTTTGGCATCGAGTGGGGTCGCGATCTGTCGCTTAAGATCGATGACGGCATGGATCGTCCGCTGATGCGTTCCACGTCGTTTGGTCTCGGAGTCTTTTCGAGCGTTATTTCGGTCGTGCTCGAGGTTATCGCTGCCATTCCCGTTATCGGTGTAGTGCTTTCGCTGGTGGAGGGCGTGGTAATTGGCGCCGCGAGCTCGTATTCTTATTACGGCTCTTATGCGCTCGAGGCTGCGCTGTTTGGCTCGCTCGGCCTGCTTGTCCTGGCGCTAATTGCCTCGGCGATTCTGGGTGTCTTCTTTAAGATGTTCGCCGACATCGCCGTGATGCACTTTGCGGTGACCGGGCGTGTCGAGAGCGCGTTTTCGCTCGATAAGGTCTGGGCGGCGTTTAAGCACAACAAGACCAAGCTGTTCTGTGCTTCGTTCCTTCCCGAGTTTTTGACGGGCCTGGTCGCCAACGTTGTCACATGGATCTTGACGGTCGTCTTTGGCGCCATTGCCTCTGTCGGTATGTATAGCTACTACTATCGTCCTACGGGTATTGAGGCAATTGTTACCGGCGGTGGCGTCACGCTCGTGCTGTTCCTGGTGCTGGTCGCTTTCGTCACCGTATTTCTTACGGTCTTTGGCAAGATGCTCAAGCACCGTGCCGTTGGCTATTGGGTCGCACGCTATGCAAGCGAATGGGCCGACGAGGATAAGGACGACGTCCTGACTTTTGTATTGCCCTTCGAGAAGAAGTCCGCTGCTTCGGGTTACAGCGCTCCGGATGCTTCGCCGGCACCTGAGTCCGAGCCCAAGCCTGAGCCGGCACCTGCACCCGCTCCCGCGACCGAGCCTGAGCCGGCGCCCGAGCCTGAACCGGCGCCCGAGTCTGAGACGGCATCTGAGCTTGAGCCTGCGCCTGAGCCTGAGCCTGAGCCGGCACCTGCACCTGAGTCGGCGTCCGAGCCAAGCTCCGACGAGGAACCTCAGGACGAGTAGTCATGCCGTCTGCCATTTGGGGACGGGGTAGAAATAGTAGAAATAGCGCTTGAAGAATGAGCGGGGGCGGACGTTTCGATACGTCCGCCCCCGCTCTGCTTTAGCCAAGCTGTTATGGATGGGTGTGACGACTACTCGTCGTGCTTCTCCTCGCGGCGTGCAGCAGCGCGTGCGTCGTGGATGCCCTTGATTGCGGCATGGCGAGCCGTTCGGGCATCATGGATGGCGTCGCGAGCCTCGGCGGTCGTCGCCTTGGCAGAGCGCAACTTGGCGGCCAGATCGGGGTTGGTTTCGGCGACCGCGGTAATCGCGGGGCCGTCGAGCTCCTCTTGCGTGGGCTCGGCCAAAAAGTCGATAGCATACTGGGCGGCCACCATGGAGCCCTTTGCCAGCACGGTCTCGTCGATCTTGTAGAAGCAGGAATGTTGGGCGTACGTGGCGCCAATCTTGGGGTTGCGCGTACCTACAAAGGCGAGCACGCCCGGTACGCGACGCAGGTACTCCGAAAAATCCTCGCCCGAAAGCGTGCCGCGATAATGGCCTTGGCCGGTGGGGCCCAGGCACTTGATTACAGCCTGACGGCAGCGCTCGCTCGAGGCGGCGTCGTTTTCGACCTTGTAGTTGGCGATGGTGTAGTCGGTGAGCTCTGCCTCGGCGCCCAGAGCTGCCGCGGTATGCTCCACGATGCGGCGCATGAGCTCCGGCATTTCCTCGTGGGTCGAATCGCCGTAGGTGCGCACTGTGCCGGCGAGGTAGGCCGTGCCAGCGATAACGTTGCGCGCGGTGCCGCCGTGCAGCTCGCCGACGGTGATGACGGCCGGCTCGTAGGGGCTGATTTCGCGCGAAACGATGGTTTGCAGGGCGTTGACGATCTCGGCGGCAACCATGACGGCGTCGTGACCTCGCTGGGGCATGGCGCCATGGCACGAGGTGCCGCGGACGTCGATGCGGAACCAGTCGGTATTGGCCATGCGCGGACCGGGCTCGCAGCTCACGGTGCCGGCGTCGACCTCACTCCAGATGTGCGCGGCGTAGGCGCCATCGACGCCGTCGAGCACACCTGTGCCGATCATGAGCTTAGCGCCCTGGCCGTTTTCCTCGCTGGGCTGGAATACGATGCGGACTTCGCCGTGGATGTCGTCGGTCATATGGCGCAGGATTTGCAGCGTTCCGAGCATCATGGCGATATGGCAGTCGTGGCCGCAGGCGTGCATGCAGCCCTCGTTGACGCTGGCGAACTCCTCGCCGGTCTGCTCGGTGACGGGCAGGGCGTCGATGTCGGCGCGCAGCAGGATGCGGCGGCGTGGCGTGCCGTCCTCGCGGTAGGCATCCGGCGCGGTACCGCGAAGGGTCGCCACAAGGCCCGTCTTAAGGGGACGCTCGTAGGGGATATTCATGGCGTCAAGCTGGTTGGCGATGTCGGAGGTCGTGCGCTCCTCGGCGAGGCTCAGCTCCGGGTGCTTATGGAAGTGGCGGCGCTGCTTGATGATATAGGGCTCAAACTCGGTAGCGATATCTTTGATGGCTGCGGTGACGTCGTCAGCCGCGCGAGCCTCGGTCGCCGCCATAATCTGCTGTGCCTTGGTCTTCGTCATGGTCGATTTGCTCCTTGCTGGGTTGATCGCAAAATCGTACAGGCTCTCTCCAGTATGCCACCTGCCGCTAGGGCTGGTAAAGTTGCCGTTTGCCGCTTGGGGTTTTGTTACAAGGGCGGGGGAGTACACTCGGGGGTGTTGAATTTCCTGCCAGAGATGGGGATGCCCATGCAACATATCGATCGGATTATCCACTCCAAGAACGTCTTTACCGCGCAAGACGGCATCGATACCGCCCGCGAGCTGGCGATTGCCATCGCAGGCGACCGTATCGTCGCAGTCGGTGCGCCCGATGACGTGATCGCCGCCGCTCCTGCCGCTACGTCGGTTATCGACTACGGCGAGCAGTTTGTCTGCCCCGGTTTCCATGACGCTCATCTGCACTTCTTCCATACCTCGGTCGGTTCCTCGCCGTACATGCTCATGGATATGGGTACGTCCGAGGCGGCGCTGGTGCAACATGCGCTCGAGTTTTCCCAGGATCTGCCTAGTGACGCTTGGGTTGTGACGCAGGGCTGGCGCGACTACCGTTGGGACCCGCCCGAGCATCCTACCAAGGCGTCGCTCGATGCGGCATTCCCCGATCGTCCCTGCGCTATGTATTCGGGCGACGGGCACACGCTTTGGCTCAACAGCCGCGCACTCGAGGCGCTCGGCGTCACGCGCGACAGCGAGCCGCCAGCGGGCGGCAGTTACGACAAGGATGCAAACGGCGAACTCACGGGCATTGCTCACGAGGCGGCTGCCATGCAGCTGCTACCGCGCTGCCTTGAGTGGCTGGGCGAAGATCGCATCGCAAGCGCTTACGCCGATCAAATGAGGCGTATGGCCGAGCAGGGCATCACCTCGATATGCGATATGTCGCTCATGCCCATGCCGGGCTGCGATTTTATCCGCGACGACGTCTACGACAAACTGCAGGCAGCCGGCAAGTTGGGCATCCGAGCCCATTTGTTTCCCACGCTGCTGGATGACCAATCGCGCTTGGAAGAGCTGCAGGCACGTTACGCGAACAACGCGCTGCTTTCGGCGCCAGGCTTTAAGCAGTTCTTCGACGGCGTGTCGAGCGAACACACGGCCTATCTCACCGAGCCCTATACCAACCCGCGCTTCCCGGGCGATCAAGGTCGCCTGACGGTTCCTGCCGAGCGTATGCGCAAACTGGTCCTCGCTGCCGCGGAGCGCGGTCACACCGTGCGCATCCACGTCATCGGCGACGGTGCCATCCATGCCGCGCTCGATATCTTTGAGGAGGCCGCCGAACTGTACGGCCTGCCCCAGCACGGCCATAACACGCTCGAGCATCTGGAGAACCTCTTGCCCGAGGACATCGATCGCCTGCGCAAGTTTAACGTCGTTGCCTCGAGCCAGCCCTGTCACATTACACTCGACCCGGGCGGCCCCGAGCGCGATTTGGGCCTGGAACGCAGCCGCATCATGTGGCCGTTTGCGACCTATAAGCAGCGCGGCATCCGCCAAGCCTTCGGTACCGACAGCCCTATCACGTCCGTTACCAGCATGAACGTGCTCTACACGGCTATCACGCGCCAGGACCCCAAAAGCCACTGGCCCGAGGGCGGCTGGTTACCGAGCGAGCGCATCGATGCAGCAACAGCCCTGCGCAACTACACCCTGGGCAGCGCCTATGCAGCGGGCGACGAGCAAAACCTCGGCAGCTTGGAGCCCGGCAAATACGCCGACCTGGTAGTCCTGGACCAAAACCCGCTCACCGTTGACCCCCAAGAACTGCAAGCCACCAAGGTTCAGGCCACCTACCTGGCAGGTAACTTGATTTACGAGCGCTAATAATCATGCCGTACTGTTAAACGCGGCTCGGGCAGCCTATTTTGGGATGGCGCTCGAGCCGCGTTTGCGTTTTGGTGGGGATCCGCCATGAGCGTCCCTGCTCTGTTGGATTTGGGTGCGGGGCGGAGGTGCTGCTGCCCCGCGCTCAATTTGAATACCAGCAATGCTATCTCTTGGTGTTTTGCATACTTCCCATTACAGATTGCATAAAAAGGCTGGGATGTTCTTCCTGATCCTGATGTACCCCCGCCCGTGCCGTGCAAAAAACGGAGTATTCAGCACCACGAGCTCTGCCGGTGCCGCTGCGGCTGAGTAACGTTGCGGAGATTGACGTCATTTTGGGCTCCGGTACGGCGCGAAGTACGCCCATTTGTCCCAACGGGGTCTGCCCACCGACCAAAACCGCCCGCTGAAGGCGTTCTTGGGACCAATAAGGTATGTCCGGCGCGTATGCAGCCGTCCTGGCTTGCTGAATACTCCCAAAAATGCACGGTGCTTCCCAGGGGACCCGTGCGCGCAGCGAAAACCATGCCCATGTCGCTATCCGCATCGCCATTTTGCTGCACTGACTTTTCTGAATGCCGGGCTCGAATTAGTTAACCTGCCTCCCGTGTGGCTCCGGAGGGGCGGGGCATAAGGTTTATCGCGAGTTCCGCACGAGCCGAAGGCCACTTAATGTGGCCTTCGTGCGAGCAGGACTGCCCGAGCAGGAAACCTTACGCCCCGCCCCTCCGGAGCCACACGGGAGGCATCGCTAAGTTATCCCCCGGCATTCAGAAAATCTAAGTGCCAAAAAATAAGATTTTTTGACTCCGTGTTGTATAACCCGCCATTCGTGGGTACCATTCAACGCGTACGCAAACAAAAAGGGTTAATTCGCGTGGCATAACCACGCGGCCCAAAAAGGAGGAGACAAGCATGTCGTCTTTGAAGCCGCTTGCAGATCGTGTTCTGGTCAAGCCCGATGAGGCCGAGCAGAAGACCGCTTCTGGTCTGTACATCGCCAGCAACGCCCAGGAGAAGCCGCAGCGCGGTACCATCGTTGCCGTTGGCGCCGGCAAGGTCAACGACAAGGGTGAGCGCATCCCCATGGACGTCAAGGTCGGTGACGTTGTCATCTACGGTAAGTTCGGTGGCAACGAGGTCAAGGTCGACGGCGAGAAGTATCTGCTGATGCGCGCCGACGACATCTACGCTGTCGTCGAGGCCTAGTCTCGTCAGAATCTCTGATTCGTCTTTGAACGCGCCCGCCGCATAGGACTCGGAAACGGCGACGCGAGTCACATTTCTTTTGGAGGATTACCTACCATGGCAAAGAACATTACGTTCAACACCGATGCCCGCGCTAAGCTTGCCAAGGGCGTCAACACTCTGGCCGACGCCGTTACCGTCACCATGGGCCCCAAGGGTCGCTACGTTGCGCTGCAGCGCACGTTCGGTGCCCCGACCATCACCAACGACGGCGTTTCTGTCGCCAAGGAGATCGAGCTCGAGGACAACATCGAGAACATGGGCGCTCAGCTGGTGAAGGAGGTCGCCACCAAGACCAACGACACCGTGGGTGACGGCACCACCACCGCAACCCTGCTCGCTCAGGCCATCGTCAACGACGGCCTGCGCAACGTCGCCGCTGGCGCCAACCCGCTGGCCATCCGTCGCGGCATCGACAAGGCCGTCAACGCCGCCGTCGCCGAGATGAAGAAGCAGGCCAAGCCGGTCGAGACCAAGGAGCAGATCGCTTCCGTCGGTACCATCTCCGCCGGTGACCCCGAGGTCGGCGAGAAGATCGCTGAGGCCATGGAGGTCGTGGGCAAGGACGGCGTCATCACCGTCGAGGATTCCCAGACGTTCGACATCACCATCGACACCGTCGAGGGCATGCAGTTCGACAAGGGCTATGTCTCCGCTTACTTCGTCACGGACAACGACCGCATGGAGGCCGTGATGAAGGATCCGTACATCCTCATCACCGACCAGAAGATCTCCAGCGTTCAGGACATCATGCCCGTTCTCGAGGCTGTCCAGCGCGCTGGCCGTGGCCTGCTCATCATCGCTGAGGACATCGACGGCGAGGCTCTGCCGACCCTGGTCCTCAACAAGATCCGTGGCGCCCTCAACGTCTGCGCCGTCAAGGCTCCGGGCTACGGCGATCGCCGTAAGCGCATCCTCGAGGACATCGCCGTCCTCACCGGTGGCCAGGCTGCCCTGGACGAGCTGGGCGTGAAGGTCGCTGACATCACCGCCGATATGCTCGGTACCGCTAAGTCCGTCACCATCTCCAAGGACAACACCGTCGTCGTCGGCGGCGCTGGCTCCAAGGAGGCCATCGACGCTCGTATCGCTCAGATCAAGGGTGAGATGGAGAACACCACCTCTGACTTCGACCGCGAGAAGCTCCAGGAGCGCCTGGCCAAGCTCTCCGGTGGCGTTGCCGTCATCAAGGTCGGCGCTGCTACCGAGTCTGAGCTCAAGGAGATCAAGCATCGCGTCGAGGACGCCCTGCAGGCTACCCGCGCTGCTGTCGAGGAGGGCATTGTCGCCGGTGGCGGCGTCGCCTTCATGGACGCTGCTCCTGCGCTCGATGCTGTCGAGATCGACGACCCCGAGGAGAAGATCGGTGTCGACATCGTCAAGAAGGCTCTGACCGCTCCGGTTGCTACCATCGCCAAGAACGCTGGCTTTGAGGGCGCTGTCGTGGTCGACAAGGTTGCCGAGCTGCCCGCCGGCCAGGGTCTCAACTCTGCCAACGGCGAGTGGGGCGATATGATCGAGATGGGCGTCCTCGACCCCGTCAAGGTCAGCCGCGTCACCCTGCAGAACGCTGCTTCTGTCGCCAGCCTGATCCTCATCACCGAGGCCACCGTCTCCGATGTTCCCAAGAACACTCAGCTTGAGGACGCTATCGCTGCTGCTACCGCTGGTCAGCAGGGCGGCGGTATGTACTAAGGCCGACAAGGTCTAGAACTCCCACCGGGAATCCGGGGGCGTGACGGGGGTTTCTCTCCGGAACGTCCTCGGACATGCAAAGAGGCTCCGCATTGCGCTTCGCGCTGCGGAGCCTCTTTGCGTCCTGCGGAATGTTCCGGAGAGAAACCCCCGTCACGCCCCCGGATTCCCTGCGTTTACGGCCTTGAGGTCGGCGGGCGTAGAAGGACGTGGTCGATAGGGATACGTGTCCCCTTCGCTGTTTCGCGCTTTGCGCGAAAGGCGCGCTACTTTGGGATGGATGGGGAACGTGGTTGTTGCGGCAGCTGATCCCCACCACAAATTACCCTTGGCATACTTGCGCGAAAGCCTACTGGTGCTACACTTGCAAGTGCTGTTTCAGGGCGGGGTGGAATTCCCCACTGGCGGTAAATCGGGCGGTGTCAAAGGGGCGCCGTGGCGCAGGTGAGATGCCTGCGACCGAGCCGATGAGTCCGCGACCCGTGTGTGCGTTGGTTCGCATGCCGGCTGAACTGGTGAGATCCCAGTACCAACGGTTAGAGTCCGGATGAAAGAGGCAGGTGATCTTATGTCTGAACAGTCGCAGCATATCCATTTTGAGAACACGAATAGGTGGAGCACCAAACAGCTCGTTACCATGGCGTTGATGTGTGCTTTGGGCGCCCTGTTTATGTACGTGCAGCTGCCCATCCTTCCTTTGGCGCCGTTTTTGACGTATGACCCGTCGCTGGTGCCGGCGATGGTGTGTGGGTTTGCGTATGGCCCCGGTGCCGGCACAGCTGTTGCCGCCATGGCGATCGTTATCCATGCGCTTACCACGGGCGATTGGGTCGGTGCGCTTATGAACCTGGTTGCCACGCTGGGCTACATTCTGCCCGCGGCTATTGTCTACCAGAAGATGCACACCTATAAGGGTGCCGTGATTGGCCTGGTGTTCGGCGTCATTGCCGCTACGGCGCTGTCTATGGTCGCAAACCTTACTATTGGCGTTTGGTTCTGGTATGGCTCGGTCGATGTGATCGCCCCGCTCATGATTCCTGCCGTACTGCCGTTCAACCTTATCAAGACCGTGCTTAACTCGGTGTTGACGCTGGCGGTGTATAAAGCAGTCTCCAACCTCATCACGCCTAAAAAGGACCAGGTCAAAGGCTGCGCATGATTGAGTGTCGGGGCGTTTCCTTTAGCTATGACGGTGCCGTGTCGGCACTCGACGGTGTCGATCTGAACATCGAGGACGGTGAGTTTTTCTGCATCCTCGGTGGCAATGGGTCGGGCAAGTCGACGTTTGCCAAGCATCTGAATGCGCTGCTACAACCCGATGCCGGCACGGTGCGCATCGATGGCATGGATGCGTCCGACCCCGAGCTGGTCTACGACATTCGTTCGCCCGCGGGCATGGTGTTCCAGAATCCCGATGATCAGCTGGTGGCAACGCTTGTCGAAGATGACGTTGCGTTTGGTCCCGAAAACCTTGGCGTGCCATCGGCGCAAATTGCGCAGCGCGTACGTGAGGCGCTGAAGGGCGTGGGCCTGGTGGGCTTTGAGCGCCACGAGACCCATGCGCTTTCGGGTGGCCAAAAGCAACGCGTGGCGCTTGCCGGCGTGCTCGCCATGGAGCCGCGCGTTCTCATTTTGGATGAGGCCTCCTCGATGCTCGATCCGCGCGGACGCAAGGGTCTTATGAAGGCCTGTCATGCGCTGCACGAACGCGGCATGACCATCGTGATGATTACGCACTTTATGGAAGAGGCCGCTGAGGCCGATCGCGTTGCTGTCTTCCAAGCGGGCCGCGTTGCCATGTTGGGCACGCCCGAGGAGATCTTGACGCAGGCGGACGAACTCGCGCAGCTCAACCTTGATATGCCGGAGTCGTGCCGTTTGGGCATGGCGCTTCGTGCGAAGGGCGTGCCCGTTTATGCGCAGGTGCGCGAGGCGGATATGGTCGCCGGTATAGCGCAGGCTTATGCCGAGCGGAGTAGGACAGGCATCGCCGGGCGGCCTTTCGCATTCGATCCTCGTATTCCCGACAACGTTTCCTCTGCGCTCGATGGCGCAGACGCGCTGGAGCCCGTTATCGAGATTTCGCACCTTTCGTTTAGCTATTCGCTGAGCGCCCGCGAGCGCCGCCGCTGGCATAAGCGCTCGGCCACTGCGGACAAATCGAGCAAACAGGCTCTCTGGGGAAACGACCCCAGCAGCCCGTGGGCGCTGCGCGATGTATCGCTGACGGTGCGTCGCGGCGAGTTCCTGGGCTTGGCAGGTCATACCGGTTCGGGTAAGTCGACGCTGGTCCAGCATCTCAACGGTTTGATTCGCCCCCAGGAGGGATCCGTTCGCGCGCTGGGGCTCGATCTGTCAAACAAGAAAGACGCCGCCGCGGTTAAGGCCAAGGTCGGCGTGGTGTTTCAATATCCTGAGCGTCAGCTGTTTGCCGAAACCGTGGCGCAGGACGTGGCGTTTGGTCCGCATAACCTTGGCTTGCCGCAAGATGAAGTCGACCGTCGTGTCGAGTCATCGCTCTCACGCGTGGGCCTCGACCTTTCCACGGTCGGCGACAAGAGTCCCTTTGAGCTTTCGGGCGGTCAGCAACGGCGCGTGGCATTCGCCGGCGTGCTCGCCATGGAGCCCGAAGTCCTGGTGCTCGATGAACCCATGGCGGGGCTCGATCCGGCTGCGCGCAGGGATTTCCTAGGGCTCATCGATCGACTTCACCGCGATGGCCTGACCGTTGTCATGGTTTCGCACAGCATGGATGACCTGGCCAATTGCTGCGACCGTATCGTCGTAATGAACGAAGGTGCGGTGTTTGCCGAGGGCACGCCCGCTCAGGTTTTTGCGCATGCGGATGAGCTTAAATCAATCGGCTTGGGTGTTCCCGCCGCCCAGCGTATGGCGCTGGCGCTTACGGAGGCGGGCGTGCCGCTGCGCCGCAGCGGGCTCTATACGGTTGAGTCGTTGGCCGACGAGTTGGTAGATTTGCTGATCGGTCGCTCGGACGGTCCTTCTAACGTCGCGGACATTGCTAAATCCAAGACGGTCTCGCGAGAGGAGGGCTGCTGATGGAGGCGTTTTCGTTTGGCAGTTATTATCCCGGCGATAGTGCAATCCACCGCCTGGACCCGCGAACCAAGTTGCTCTTGGGCTTTGTGTTTCTGATCACGACGCTCACGGTCAGTGGCTTCCGCGGACTGGCCCCGGTCGCAATTTTCGTTGTGCTGACCTATGCCGTGTCTCGGGTGCCGGTTCGTCGCGTTCTGTCGTCGATGGCGCCGCTGCTGGCAATCGTCGTCGTGGTCGCGGTGCTCAACTTGTTTACCGATCAGAGTGGGCGCATCCTGTGGCAGCTCGGCTTTCTGCAGATAAGCGAGGGCTCACTGCGTTCTGCCGCCTTTATGGCGTGCCGCCTGACGTTGATGATGGCCGGCATGAGCGCCATTACACTCACCACGCCGACGCTCGACCTCACCGCGGGCTTTGAGCGCCTGCTCGCGCCGTTTGCGCGTGTGGGACTTCCTGCGCACGAGCTCGGCATGATCATGGGTATCGCGCTACGCTTTATGCCGCAGTTTGCCACTGAGATGAAACAGACGGCCGATGCACAGGCAAGCCGCGGCGCGCGCGTGACGGGAGGCCCGCTCGGCGGCGTGCGTATGCTCGGCAGTGTGGCCATTCCGCTGTTCACGGGCGTGTTCCGCCATGCCGAGACGCTGTCTGACGCCATGGATGCACGCTGCTATCACGGCGAGCAGGGCCGCACGCGCCTGCATGCGCTTGCATTTGGCCGCGGCGATGCGTTGGCGGTGGTGGTGACGGCGTTGCTGCTCATCTGCGTCATCGTCATCAATCTTCAACTTGTTTAGGCGCGATTCGGGCGCAAGAAAGGGGTCCCTATGACCGACAACGACCGCACGGCTCAGCTTGAGCGCGCCTGTTCGTATCTCAGGCGCATTCCGGCGTGGTATCTGGCCACGACCGATGCAAGTGACGGGCATCAGCCTCGCGTGAGGCCGTTTTCGTTTGCCATGGTCGATGACGGTAAGTTGTGGTTTTGCACGTCGCGCGACAAGGACGTGTGGGCGGAGCTGAGTGCGAATCCCAAGTTTGAGGTATCGGGCTGGAAGCCGGGGGAATGTTGGATCGTATTGACCGGCGAAGCCGCACTTGAGGACGACGCAGTTGCGAGCGACAAGGTGCGTCAAGCGGGTTTTAAGCACATGGTGGGCATTGGCGAGGAACACGAGAGTGCCAACGACGGCCGCCTTGCTTTCTTTTCGGTCCGCAATATTGCCGCGCGCTTCTGTGATATCGACGGCAGCGAGGAGCGCCTGGAGCTCTAGCTCGCACAAACCAGGTTCCCATACTAACTAGTACAGGAGGAAACGTGGACGGATTGAATACGGTGTTGGAGTATCTGACGTCGGTGCCGGCATGGTATTTGGCGACGAGCGTTGACGGACAGCCTCATGTGCGTCCGTTTTCGTTTGCGCAGATCCAGGATGGCAAGCTGTGGTTTGTAACGGCGCGCACCAAAGATGTGTGGCAGGAGCTGCTGCAAAACCAGCGCTTTGAGGCCACGAGTTGGTGGCCGGGCCATGGCTGGCTCATCTTGCGCGGGCGTGCCGGCTTGGATGACCGGGCTTTAGACGAAATGCGCGAAGCCGGGTGGAAGCATCTAGAGCACCTGGGCGAGCACTATGAGGGGCCTAACGACCCCACGCTCGTCTTCTTTAGCGTCGAGGATCCCGAGGCTTTTATCTGCAATCACGACGAATGGGTGCCGGTCGAGCTCTAGCCAGCTGGCTTATCCTAACAACTTGGTTTTCGCATGGGCGGGCCCCGTATCGCCCGGCGCCGTTAGGAGCGCCGGTCAATACGGGGCCCGCTCCATTTGTCAATTCCTTCAAGCGAATGTGTCGGGAATGTTTCAATGCATGAATATGCAAGCCATTTACGTATTCATGCATCTTTTGGTGCTAAAGTTTCAAACCACTTCATAACGACCGCTGCGAAATGCGCATCGGTGCATAAATCGCAGACAAGGAGTCTGATATGTCTTTGAAGGTTGGAATCGTCGGCGCGGCTGGATATGCCGGCGCCGAACTCATTCGCCTCGTGCTTGGCCATCCCGAGTTTGAACTTGTCGCCATTACGTCCAACGCCGATGCCGGCCAGCCGCTGTCCGCGGTGTATCCGAGCTTTGCTGGCGTGAGCGATCTGGTTTTCACCACGCATGACGCCCCCGAGCTTAAATCCTGCGACGCCGTCTTCTTGGCCGTGCCGCACACGGCTGCCATGGCACAGGTGCCCGCACTGCTTGCATCTGGCGTCTCCTGCTTCGATCTTTCGGCCGATTACCGTCTGAGCGACGCGTCTGTCTTTGAGGCATGGTATGCCGCTGAGCACACGAGCCCCGAGTTGCTCAAGACCCGCGCTTTTGGCCTGCCCGAGCTGTTCTGTCAGGACTTAGAGACTGCTGCTTCCAGCCATGCCGCTGGCAGGCCCGTGTTGGTCGCCTGCGCCGGTTGCTATCCCACCGCAACGAGCCTTGCTGCCGCTCCCGCCGTGCGCGCCGGCTGGGTTGCCGAGAACGGTCCCGTAATCGTCGATGCTATTAGCGGCGTGACGGGTGCCGGTAAGTCCTGCAACGCCCGCACCCACTTTTGCAGCGCCGACGAGAACTTGGAGGCCTACGGCGTGGGCAAGCATCGCCACACGCCCGAGATTGAGCAAATCCTTGGCCTGACCGATCGCGTCGTCTTCACCCCGCATCTGGCACCGCTCAAGCGCGGCCTGCTCTCCACGGTGACGCTGCCGCTCACGCCGCAGGCCATCGACTCCCTGGCTCTTGAGGATGTCGTCGACTATTACAAGCAGTTCTACGCTGGACGCACCTTTGTGCGCGTGCTCGACGCCGGCCAGCAGCCCAAGACGGCTTCGGTCGTCGGAACCAACGCCGCCCAGATTGGCCTCGCGCTCAACAAGCGCGCGGGCGTTCTGGTGGCGACGGGCGCCATCGACAATCTGTGCAAGGGTGCAGCAGGCCAGGCGGTCCAGTGCGCCAACATCGTCTTTGGTTTTGACGAGCGACGAGGCTTGCCCACAGTGGCGTGCCCGGTGTAGCACATTCGATTGTTAACGATTTGGTAGTCGGGCATCGAGTGGGGCGCCACTCTTAAGCTGGTCTCATGATTACGACTGGCATGGCGCACCAACCGATGTCCGTTTTTTGTTTGACATAAGGAGTCATGAAGACGATGAATACCGAGCTGTTTGATATCAAGATTCGCGCCGTCGAGGGCGGCGTTACGGCTGCGGCTGGTTTTAAAGCTGCGGGCATCCACGCTGGGTTCCGCAAGAACCCCGAGCGTCTGGATTACGCGCTCGTCGTGCCTGATAAACCCTGTCCCGGTGCCGGCGTGTTTACCACCAATCGCTTTTGCGCGGCGCCCGTGCAAGTGAGCCGTGCCAACCTGGGCGGTGCCGACAAAGGCTATGGCATTATCGCCGGCGTTTCGGTCAACTCTGGCAATGCCAACGCCGCCACGGGTGAGACCGGCCTTGCATGCGCGCGCGAGACGTGCAACATCGCATCGCAGGTCATCGGCTGCGAGCCCCAGCAGATTCTGGTTGCCTCCACGGGTGTGATTGGCCAGATTCTGCCGATCGACACGTTTGAGACTGCCATTCCTGCTGCCTACGAGGCGCTCTCTGCCCACGGTGGCGCCGATGCCGCTCGCGCCATCATGACGACCGACACGCACTCCAAGGAGTACGCCGTGTCCTACGTCAGTGAGGCTGCGGGCCATGCGGGCAACGTCTATTCGGTAGGCGGAATGTGCAAGGGCTCGGGCATGATCATGCCCAATATGGCCACCATGATCGCGGTCATTACTACCGATGCCCCCGTCGAGCCGGCGGCACTTCATGCCCTGCTGCTCTCGACCGTCAAGCAGACCTTTAACAAGGTAACGGTCGATTCCGACACCTCGACCAACGACACCTGCATCATGCTTGCCTCCGGCGCCGCTGCCGCAGATGCCGAGCCTATCGTCGAGGGCTCCGATGCCTTCGACGAGTTGGCATTTGCCGTGCACGAGGTGTGCGAGAGCCTGGCGCGCAATATCGCCGCCGATGGCGAGGGCGCATCCAAGCTTGTTACGGTCAACGTTACCGGTGCCGTGAACGACGAGGAGGCCGATATCGCCGCTCGCGCCGTTGCCAACTCGCCGCTCGTTAAGACCTGCATCGCCGGCCACGACTGCAACTGGGGCCGCGTCGCCATGGCACTCGGCAAGTGCGGCGTGAAGTTTAATCAGGAAGACGTTTCCATCGACATGATGGGCATGCCCGTCTGTCGCGACGGTCTGACTGTTCGCTTTGACGAGGACGAGGCTCTACGACGTTTCGAGGCGCCCGAGATCGTGATCTCGGCCGACCTGGGCGCAGGCGACGCGGCAACGACCGTGTGGACCTGCGACCTCACGCATGAGTACATCTCCATCAACGGCGACTACCGTTCCTAGATTCCAGGCACGCTGCGCATCTTGCCGCGATTGCGGACAGCGGAGCACGGCGCGATAACGATACGAAAGACGAGGCAGATTATGAAATTCGCACGCGATTGTCGTTCGAGCGAATCCAACGAAGCAACCGCGCAGCTGCTGTTCGAAGCGCTGCCGTGGATTAAGAACCTGACCGGCAAGACGGTTGTTATCAAATATGGCGGAGCCGCCATGGTTGATGAGCAGCTGCGCCGCGACGTGATGAGCGACATCGTTTTGCTCAAGATCATCGGTATGCGCCCCGTCATCGTGCACGGCGGCGGCAAGGCTATCAACGAGGCGCTGAGCCATTACGATATTCCCGTCGAGTTTAAGAACGGCCAGCGCGTGACCACGCCGGCGACTATGGATATCGTGCGCGAGGTGCTGGGCGGCAAGGTTAACCAGGAGCTGGTTGCTGCCATCAACCACCACGGCAACCTGGCCGTGGGCGTGTCGGGCAGCGATGCCGGCACGCTCATCGCCGAGCCGCTCGACCCCGAGCTCGGTCGCGTGGGCAAAGTGACGCACGTCAACACCGACTATATCGAGCGCTTACTCGATAGCGAGTACATCCCCGTCATAGCTACCGTCGCGGCGGGGGAGGACGGCGGTTTCTTCAACATCAACGCCGACACCGCCGCCGGTGCCGTTGCCGCGGCGCTCCACGCGCATAAGGCGATCTTTTTGACCGATGTCGATGGCCTGTACAAGGACTTTAGCGACAAGGACTCGCTTATCTCCAACCTAACGCTCGACGAGGTTAACGAAATGCTCTACGGCGGCGAGGTCGATAAGGGCATGATTCCCAAGCTGCGTGCGGCCGTCGATGCGCTTACCGGCGGCGTATTTCGTGCCCACATCATTAACGGTACTACGCCGCATTCGCTGCTCCTGGAGCTGCTGACCGATGCCGGCGTCGGCACCGTGATCCATTCCACCGAGACGGCTTACGAGTTCGATACACATCCGCATCCGCTTTCGACGTTTGCTGCGCGTCTGACCGAAAACCTTGACGAGGTCGAGAAGCTTCAGACGGTCTAGCTGACCCGCAGCCGCCCCATTCCTGCACCCATAGTCCCGCGCCGTCTGGCGCCCAACGAAAGGCATCCCATGTCACTTGCAGCTCAGCAATCGCTTGAATCCCATTACGTTATGCATACCTTTGGCCGCTCTCCGGTCGAGTTTGTCGAGGGTCACGGCATGAAGCTCACCGGCGACGATGGCCGTGAGTACCTCGACTTTCTTGCCGGCATCGGCGTGTGCAGCCTAGGTCATGGCAACCTGGCTGTGCTCTCGGCGCTCGAGGCGCAGACCAAAAAGCTCATGCATGTCTCCAATTACTTCTACATCGAGCAGCGCGGACAGGTCGCGGCGCTGCTGTCCAAGCTTGCTAACGACGACGTAGATGGTGCGCGCGTGCTTGCCGATGCCATTGCCGCTGGCGATGAGACCACGGCAGCTGCTCTTGGTGCCCCGGCTGCGGATGAGCAGGTTTGGGAGACCTTCTTTGCCAACTCTGGCGCCGAGGCCAACGAGGGCTCGATGAAGCTCGCGCGCCTGTACGCCAAGCGTGCCGGTAATGGCGGCAACACCATCGTGTGCATGCGCGGCGGCTTCCACGGCCGTACGCTCGAGACCATTGCCGCCACCATGCAGGATTGGCTGCAGGACAGCTTCCGTCCGCTGCCGGGCGGCTTTGTGGCCTGCACGCCCAACGATGTCGATGAACTGCGTGCGATCTTTAAGCAGCTGGGGAGCGAAATTTGTGCCGTGATGCTCGAGCCGATCCAGGGCGAGAGCGGTGTGCACCCCATGACCGAGGAGTTTATGGCTACGGCGCGCGACTTGGCGCACGAGGTGGGTGCCGTGCTTATCGCCGACGAGGTCCAGTGCGGCATCTTCCGCTCCGGCAAGCCATTTGCATTCCAAACCTATGGCGTGGAGCCCGACATCATGAGCCTTGCCAAGGGCATTGCCGACGGCGTGCCCATGGGTGCCGTCGTGGCAAAGAAGGAGATTGCCGACGTGTTTAAGCCGGGCGACCACGGCTCGACCTTTGGCGGTAGCTGCTTGGCCATCGCGGCGTGTGCCGCGACGCTCTCCGCGCTTGTGCGCGGCGATTATGCCGAGCACGCTGCCAAGGTGGGCGCCTATATGGAGCAGGCGCTGGCTAAGCTTCCGCATGTGGTAGAGGTGCGTGGCCGTGGCCTGATGCTCGGCTGCGATCTGGACGATACTGCGGGTGATGCACACGACGTTGTGGCCGGCGCGCTGGCCGCCGGTGCCGTGATTAACGCTACGGGTGCTCATACGCTGCGTTTCTTGCCGCCGCTCGTCTGCGAGGAGGCCGACGTGGACAGCCTGATCGAGATCCTGTCGGGTGTCTTGGGCTAACGCGGTGCAATAACTCAATTTGGACCGGGTTCCGGACTGTGGACGTGCTCTATGCGGCATGATTCAGCGGTCTGGAGCCCGTTTTGCCTTAGATTTGCTAAGGCAGGGAGTCCTGCTGGTCAAAAAACATCAAATATGAGTACTGCTACCGATTTGGTAGCAGCGATTTTGGACTAATAAGGCCAGATAGCAAGCCGAAATGGCGATGAAAGCATGATTTTGATCCAACTGTTAGTCCTTATAATGGACATATGTTGCGTAACTTAAGCAAATACTATCTTTTTATATGTTGCAAACAAAGTAGCAGTACTCATTTTTGCCATTTTTTGACCACGGCCTTTGCGATAGATGTGCTGGCGGGTTCGAATCCCTCTGCGCTGGGCCCAAAAAAGAAAGGCTCCCATTGCTGGGGGCCTATCAAATCAGTGGTGGGCGATGAGGGATGTCGCGTGCGGCTTCGCCACCCGCTTTCGCTTCGTCGCTTCGCTCCTCGCGTACTGCGCTGGAAAACGCTTCGCGTTTCCTCAGCTCCGCACCCTGTCGGGTTCGAATCCCTCTGCGATGGGCCCAAAAAAGAAAGGCCCCCATTGCTGGGAGCCTATCAAATCAGTGGTGGGCGATGAGGGATTCGAACCCCCAGCCTTGTGCGTGTAAAGCACCTGCGCTAACCGTTGCGCCAATCGCCCGTGCGGAGAGAGTATAGCAAAACAATCGCCCCATTCACCTCATATCCATTAAAGGTAACTCGCGCGTGTCACAGCGGAGCTGATTCAGTTGAGATTGCCTGAACATTCCGCCCCTCTTTACGCCCTCGGGTATACTCAAAAGCTACTGATTCGATTTGATGCCCAGCAACAGCAGAGGGGATAGTATATGTGCGGTTTTGTCGGTTTTGTCGGTGGGACGGATAACCAATCCGAGGTGCTCACCAAGATGATGGACCGCATCGTCCATCGCGGTCCCGACATGGGCGGTCAGTTTATCGACGGCCGCGTTGCCCTCGGCTTCCGCCGCCTGTCGATCCTCGACCTGACCGAGGCTGGCGCCCAACCCATGGCCAACGAGGACGGTAGCGTCGTCATTGTCTTCAACGGCGAGATCTACAACTTCCAAGAACTCCGTTCCGAGCTCGAGGCCAAGGGCTACAAGTTCCACTGCGGCGCCGACACCGAGAGCCTCCTGCACGGCTACGAGGAGTGGGGCGAGGCCGTTCTCGATCGCCTGCGCGGTATGTACGCCTTCGTCATCTGGGACAAAAAGAAGAACAAGCTTTTTGGCGCCCGCGACATCTTTGGCATCAAGCCGCTCTACTACTATCCCATGGCCGATGCGGGCGACGGCGCTCCGGGCGTGCTCTTTGGTTCCGAGATCAAGAGCTTCCTGGACTACCCGCACTTCCACAAGGCGGTCAACAAAAAGGCTCTGCGTCCGTACATGACGCTTCAGTATTCGGCAACCGAGGAGACCTTCTTCGAGGGTGTCTACAAGCTGCCGCCGGCGCACTACTTTACCGTCGATATCCCGACCGGCAAGATGAACATCGAGCGCTACTGGGATTGCGATTACTCTGCCGTCGAGAAGCCGTTCGAAGAGTATGTCGATGAGCTGGACGAGGTCGTGCACGAGAGTGTCGAGGCCCATCGTATCGCCGACGTCAAGGTCGCGTCGTTCCTCTCCGGTGGCGTCGACTCCAGCTACATCGCCGCTTGCCTCATGCCCGACAAGACCTTCTCGGTGGGCTTTGACTACAAGAACTTTAACGAGACCAACTACGCCAAGGAGCTTTCCGATAAGCTCGGCGTCGAAAACGTTCGCAAGATGATTACCGCCGACGAGTTCTTCGGTGCGCTCGAGGACATCCAGTATCACATGGACGAGCCGCAGTCCAACCTGTCTTCCGTGCCGCTGTGGTTCTTGGCCGAGATGGCCCGCAAGGACGTCACCGTTGTGCTTTCGGGCGAAGGCGCCGACGAACTCTTTGGCGGCTATGCCTACTACGAGGATACGGTCCCGGTGCGCAAGTACAAAAAGATGGTGCCGCTGCCCATCCGTCGCGCGCTCGGTAACCTGGCGCTGCATATGCCGTACTTCAAGGGGCATAACTTCCTGGTCAAGGGTGCCGAGATCCCCGAGAAGTCGTTCCTGGGACAGGCTCTGGTATGGCCGGAGCGCGAGGTCGACGGCGTGCTCAAGCCCGAGTACAACACCGGCGATGGCGCCTTCGAGCTTGCCGCTCCCATCTATGCGCGCGTGAAGGGTCAGCCCGAGCTGGTCAAGAAGCAGTACCTGGACATGAACATGTGGCTCCCGGGCGACATTCTGCTCAAGGCCGACAAGATGTGCATGGCACACTCGCTGGAGCTGCGCGTGCCCTTCCTGGACCGCAAAGTCATGGAGTTCGCCGAGCACATTCCCGACCGCTACCGCATCAACGAGAACGGCAACAAACAGGTACTCCGCCACGCTGCCAACAAGTCGCTGCCCGATGAGTGGGCCACCCGTCCCAAGGTGGGCTTCCCGGTGCCGATTGTCTACTGGCTGCGCGAGCAAAAGTGGTACGACTATGTCAAGGAGTACTTCACCGCGCCGTGGGCAAGTGAGTTTTTCAATACCGACGAGCTCATGCACCTGCTCGATCTGCACTTTGCGGGCAAGGGCGATTTCCAGCGCAAGATCTATACGCCGCTCGTGTTCCTAGTGTGGTACAAGCGCTTCTTTATCGACGAGGGCCAGCCTTCTGTTCAGGCTGCCTAGTCTCGGCCTACGAATGCCTGCGCGTAACGGCTCCTCCGGGAGCCGTTTTTGCGCGAGCACGTTTCAGTTACTATGAAAACCGTCCCTGCCAAATGGCTGAGAAAGGTGAAAGATGCACCATTCGGATTCCGCGACCGTGACCACGGTCGATACGCTTGCCAAGCTGCTCGATGTGTGCGGCGAGCTGCGCGCATCAGAGCGGGTTGACGAGCGTGCCGTGACCGGTTGCTCGTTTGATTCGCGCGCGGTCTCGGCAGGTGACGTGTTCTTCTGTAAAGGTGCTGCCTTTAAGCCCGCGTTTTTGAGCATGGCGCTCGATGCGGGCGCCGTCGCATTTGTGTGCGAGGAGTCGCTGGTCGAGTCTCTGGAGCCGCTGGCGAAGGAGAGCAGTGCTGCGATGCTGGTTGTTGATAGTGTTCGCACGGCCATGGCCCTGCTGCCGCCGGAGGTCTACGACCGTCCCGACCACGACGTCAAGATTGTGGGCATCACCGGCACCAAGGGAAAGACCACGGCCGCTTTTATGCTCCAGTCCATCATCAAGGCGGCGGGCGAGTCCTGCGGCATGATCGGCTCGGTGAGCACCGACGATGGTATCGAGTGCTACGAGAGCACCAATACTACGCCCGAGGCCCCCGAGGTCTGGCGCCATATCGCCAACTGTCGTGAGTCCGGTCGCCAGTCCATGGTCATGGAGGTTTCGAGCCAGGCGCTCAAGTACCAACGCGTCGAGAATCTGCCGTTTGACGTGGCGTGCTTCCTCAACATCGGCCGCGACCACATCTCGCCGATCGAACACCCCACGTTTGAGGATTATTTTGAGAGCAAGCTCAGGATTTTTGACCAGGCAAAGACCGCCGTGGTGAATCTGGGCACCGAAGAGGTCGACCGTGTGCTGGAGGCAGCGTCGACGGCCGAGCGCTTGGTGACCGTTGGCGTCGAGCATCCCGAGGCAAGCCTGTGGGCGAGCGACGTACGCATGGTCGGCTTTAGCATCGAGTTCAACTTGCATGGCCTGTGTGCCGACGAGTCCGAGGCGGGGGAGAAGGTCCTGCTGGGTATCGCGGGAGACTTTAACGTGGAAAACGCGCTGGTCGCTATCGCCGCTGCGCGCGAGATCGGCATCGGTATCGATGCCATCAAGAAGGGCCTCTCCAAACTGCGTGTACCGGGCCGTATGGAGGTCGTGGAGTCGAAGGACGGTCGCGTGATCTGCGTCGTCGACTACGCGCACAACCAGCTTTCGTTCCGTTCGCTTTTCTCGTCGGTCAAGCGCGCGTTTCCCGCCAGCCCGGTCGTTGCGGTGTTTGGTGCCGCTGGCGGCAAGGCGCAGGAGCGCCGTGAGCAGCTTCCGCGCGAAGCCGCACCATATTCCGACCTGATGATCTTTGCCAACGAGGACCCGGCTCACGAGGACCCGATGAAGGTCTGTCGCGAGCTTGCCGAACATGTCCCCGACGATACGCCGAACAAGATCATTCTCGATCGCGAAGCCGCTGTGTACGCGGCGTTCAAGGCGGCGCGCGAGGAGTACGTCAACCCCGATGCTCCTACCATTGTCTTGCTGCTGGCAAAGGGTGACGAGGAGCTCATGCACGTGGGCGACGAGTTCGTGCCCATCGAGAGCGACCTTTCGCTGGCCAATCGCCTGATCGATGTTACCCAGTTTGACTAATGAACCATGATGGCGGCGGCGCCCTGAGTGCGCTGTCGCCATAAGCGTGTTCCCTCAATCAAAACATGCCGTCCAAGTCCAAACCCTTCTACGTAAATGGAGTGACCATGTCCCACAACACCCTGCCGACCGTTGCCGAGCTTTCGGGCGAGATGCGCGAGCGTCTGGCCAAGGTCAAGTACGTCTTTACCGATCTGGACGCCACGATGCTCGCTCCTGGCTCGTGCGTACTGCGCGACAACGACGGAAATCCCTCGACCAAGCTCGTCGAGGCCGTCGTGGCGCTCGCTCGTGCCGGCATCCAGGTGGTTCCCACCTCGGGTCGCAATCGCACTATGATCCACGAGGACGCGCGCGTGCTCGGTCTCAACTCCTACATCGGCGAGATGGGCGGCCTGGTCATGTACGACCTCAAGGCCAACGATTGGGAGTACCTGACCGGCGACATGCCCTACGATCCCGCCTGCGGTCTCACGCCGCACCAGGTGATCGAGCAGACCGGTGTGTGCGAGAAAATTCTCGCTCGCTGGCCGCATAAGATCGAGTACCACAACGACATGTCGACCGGTTACAAGTACCGCGAGGTCACTGTCGGCATGCGCGGCGATGTGCCTGATGACGAGGTTCAGGCCATCCTCGACGAGGCCGGCTGCGGCCTGGTTTGGGCCTGCAACGGCCATCTGACCCATCTGTCCAAACCGACGACGCTTGAGCTCGATCGCGTCGAGGACGGTCGTGCCTTCAATATCAATCCGGCGGGCCTCAACAAGGGCGTTGCCATTGCGCGCTTCTGCGAGCACCTGGGGATCGAGCGCGAGGAGACGCTGGCGCTCGGCGACTCCGAGTCCGATTTCTACATGGCCGACCACGTGGGCACGTTCTGTTTGGTCGAGAACGGCCTGACCAGCGCCGGCGCGCCCGAGTTCCTGGACGCTTGCGATAACGCTTACGTCACGCGCGGCAAGATTGTCGACGGCTGGGTGGCAACGGCCGAGCTGCTGGTCGCGGCTCGTTCGTAGCGTGGCCCTATCGTTCTGAGCCATATCTTTTTGAGAGAGAACCTGGTGAGGTAATGTCCGATATCGAGAATCTGGCCGGGGACACGCGGCCCATTGGCGTATTCGACTCGGGTCTGGGCGGTCTGACGGTTGCGCGCGCCATCGCGACGGCGCTGCCGCATGAGTCCGTCTACTACTTCGGCGATACCAAACGCTGCCCTTATGGCACCCGCACCGAGGACGAGGTGCGCTCGTTTGCGCTGCAGGCGGGCCGCTGGCTGTCAAAGCACGACGTCAAGATCATGGTCATCGCCTGCAACACGGCGACTGCAGCGGCCTTGCGTCTGGCTCAGCAGGTGCTCGACGTTCCCGTAATCGGTGTCATCGCGCCGGGCGCACGTGCGGCGATTAACAGCACTCGCACGCGTCGCGTGGGCGTGCTCGCCACCAACCTCACTATTCGCTCGGGCGCTTACACGCGCGCCATTCAGGATTTGGATGCCGGTGTGGACGTGTACGGATGCCCGGCTTCGAGTTTTGTCGAGGTTGTCGAGCACGAGCTCGCCTCGGGTGCGCATCTGCAGGAGCAGTGGCTCGAGAACGAGGACATCTTCGATACGCCAGCCGTGCGAGCGCTGGTCGGCGCCACGGTTGAGCCGCTGCGCGATCGCGGAATCGATACCGTGGTGCTCGGCTGCACGCACTTTCCGCTGCTCGTGGGACCTATTCGCCATGCGCTGGGGCCCGGGGTGCGCGTGGTGAGTTCCGCCGAGGAGACTACGCGCGAGCTGACCGATATCCTCACGCGCCGCGAGCAGCTGGCAGGCGACGCTGCCGAGCCGCAGCATCGCTTTGCCACCACGTCTGACAACATTGCCGAGTTTGCGGTGGCAGGTAGCTTTATCTTTGGCCAGCCGCTCAAAAGCATCGAGCATGTCGATATCGACGAACTGAAATAGATGTAGGGTTACCGTCCAAAGACTTGCCCTCTTCTTTTGCCGAAAGGATATTTCTATGGAGTACATGCAGGTCAACCGCGCCAACGGCCGTGCCGCCAATGAACTGCGCCCCGTCAAGCTCACCCGTGGTGTTATGAAACATGCCCACGGCTCGTGCCTTGCTGAGTTCGGCGACACGCGCGTGCTGTGTGCCGCCACCATCGAGGAGGGCGTGCCGGGCTGGCGCAAGGGCGCCAAGGCCGGTTGGGTAACCGCAGAGTATGCCATGCTGCCGGCATCGACCGGTAAGCGTTGCAAGCGCGAGTACGCCAAGCGTAAGGGCCGCTCCATGGAGATCGAACGCCTCATCGGCCGCAGCCTGCGTACCGTCGTCAATATGAAGGCGCTCGGCGAGTACACCGTCACCGTCGACTGCGATGTGATCCAGGCGGATGGCGGCACGCGTACGGCGAGCATTACCGGTGCCTGGGTGGCGCTGCATGATGCTCTTGCTATGTGGGTCGAGGCCGGCAAGATCGAGCGCATCCCGCTCACGGGCCAGGTTGCTGCCATCTCTATGGGCGTTGTCGACGGCAACACCATGCTCGACCTCGATTATTCCGAGGACAGCCACGCCGAGGTCGACATGAATCTCGTTGCTACCGACACTGGCGAGATGATTGAGCTCCAGGGTACCGGCGAGCAGGCGCCCTTCGACCGCAAGCGTCTCAACGCCTTGCTCGATCTGGGCGACAAGGGCATCGCCGAGCTCATCGAGCTCCAGCGCCAAGCCCTCGCCTAACCTGCCAAAAAGGATGTTTATATTGGCAGGTTTTATCTGGGAAAACGTCGAAGTATAAGACTGCCGTTGATTGAGGGGGAGGGCTGAGGTTCTCATCATGCTCAGCACGGCATTGCTATAGAGACAAAGGAGGCCAGTCATGGCACTTGAGAAGATTGATATCGACACCCTCGACCCGGCAGCGACCATTGTCGTGGCAACGGGCAACGCCCATAAGCTCACCGAGATCGAGGCCATTTTGGGCAAGGTCATGCCTGAGGTGCGCTTTGTGGCGCTTGGCCAGCTGGGCGATTTTGAGGACCCCGAGGAAAACGGCACGACGTTTTTGGAGAACGCCATCATCAAGGCGCAGGCCGCGGTAGAGGAGACGGGGCTCATGGCTATCGCCGACGATTCGGGCCTGGTTGTCGATGCTTTGGATGGCGAGCCGGGTGTGTATAGCGCGCGCTACGCGGGCGTGCACGGCGACGATGCCGCCAACAACGCCAAGCTCCTCGTGAATCTGGAAGGCGTGGCTGACGAGGACCGCACCGCACGCTTTATGAGTGTCGTCGCGCTCATCGACCAGGACGGCCTGGTCACCTATGGCGAGGGCGCCTGCGAGGGCGTTATCGCGCACGAGGGTCGCGGCGACCACGGCTTTGGCTACGACCCTCTGTTCCTGCCGGTCGATACGCCGGGCAAGACTATGGCAGAGCTGACGGCAGACGAGAAGAACGCCATCAGCCATCGCTTCCACGCGCTTGAGCACCTGTCCGCCAAGCTGACGGGCGAGGAGTAGGCCGTGCGTGCGGTGGTACAGCGCGTGCTCAATGCCGGTGTGACGGTCGACGGCGAGTGTGTGGGAAAGATTGGCCGCGGTTACCTGGTACTGCTGGGCGTGGGCCATGGCGATACGCGCGCTGAGGCCGATAAGCTGTGGGGCAAGCTCCGGGGCTTGCGCATTAACGAGGACGAGAACGGCAAGACGAATCTGGCGCTTGCCGATGTCGACGGTGAGGTGCTCGTGGTGTCGCAGTTCACGCTGTTTGCCGATTGCCGTCATGGTCGCCGTCCGTCCTTTACGGATGCCGGTGCGCCCGATGTGGCTAACGAGCTCTATGAGTACTTCCTGACGCTGGTGCGCGAAGACGTCGAGCATGTGGCGCACGGCATCTTCGGCGCCGACATGAAGGTCAGCCTCGTCAACGACGGCCCCTTCACCATCGTCCTGGATACCGACAACCTTTAGGTTACGCGGTTTTACCAAACCGCGTAACAACTGGTCATGCGAGGCTGTCGTCTGATACGTATTTGGGACGGGGCTTTTTAGCTACTTGCGTATGGCGGCAGCAGGGTGCTATAGTATTAGAGTTTTGTCTATCTTAGGGGTATTATCCCCTTTTTGAATTGCACCTTCTGGAGGCCCTGTTCATGGAAGAGATGGAAGTCAATCACGTCGACGACATCCACGAGAAGCTGACCGATATGGTGGGCGATCGCGTCAAGGTGAAGGCCAACATGGGCCGTACCCGCGTCGTCGAGCGCATGGGCACCATCAAGAGCGTCCACCCGGCCGTCTTCATTGTCGAGGTCGACGAGCGTCGCGGCCGCAAGTCGCGTCAGTCCTACCAGTATATCGATGTCCTCACCGGTCAGGTCGAGCTGTTCGACCCCGAGAGCGGCGAGCACATCTTTACCCCGCTCGGCAATCAGCTCGAGGAGCATTAACGGTGACCGATCGGTCCCTGACTCTTTCCGCGCCGGCAAAGATTAACCTCTACCTGGGGGTTCATACCGAGCGCGATGACCGCGGCTACCACAGGGTCGATTCCCTGATGGCGGCCGTCGGTCTTTCCGATACCGTGACGGTCACGCCGTCGCAGGCGCTGACCGTCCAGACGGTTCCAGCATCAGATTTTCCCATGCAAAAGAATACGGCGTATCGGGCTGCGGTTGCTATGGCCGAGCATTATGGTCGCGAGGCAAACATCTGCGTGACGATTGAGAAGCGCATTCCATTGTGCGCCGGCTTGGGCGGCCCCTCGACGGATGCGGCCGCGGTCATTGTCGCCTTGGCAGAGCTCTGGGGCATTGATCGCACCGACCCAGCGCTCGACGATATTGCGCGGGGCATTGGTGCTGACGTCCCGTTCTTTTTGCACGCGAGTCCTGCGTTCTACGTAGGTGGGGGAGACGTGCTGGCAACTGAGTACCCCGCGCTGCCCGCGACGCCCGTCGTGCTGGTCAAGCCGCGCGAGGCAAGCGTTTCGACAATTGAAGCCTATCGACGTTTTGACGAGGCCCCGGTGCCTGCGGACAAGCCCGGCGCGATAGCTTCTGCCTTGCGTGCTGGTGATGCCGAGACGGCATATGCACTCATCCATAATAATCTGGGTGTCATTTCCGCACAGATGGAGTCGCAGATTCAAACGGTCCTCGACTGGCTGCGTAAACAGGACGGAACCGTTGCTGTAGATGTGTGCGGATCGGGTGCCTGCTCGTTTGCCATTTGCGACACCGCTGCCACGGTCGAAAGGCTTGCCGATGCTGCCCAGCAAAATGGCTGGTGGGCCTGCGCGACTGAGCTTATTCCCAACACGGTTCAAATCGACGCGCCAAAGAAATAAAAATTTCTCTAGCACGCGGCGAAAATCTTTGTTACTATAGTCGAGCTAACGGGTTGTGGCTCAGTTTGGTAGAGCACTGCGTTCGGGACGCAGGGGTCGCTGGTTCAAATCCAGTCAACCCGACCAGAGCATGAGGAGGGACCGCTTCTTGCGGTCCCTTTTTTTAGCTAGTGTTGTGATACCGCGATACCCGCGGTATACTCATTCGAGCTTGTCTCGCTGTATTGTGGAGGTCTACATGTTTGGACTGAGGGCTCCTGAGCTCATCATTATTCTCGTCGTTGTCCTGATTATCTTCGGGCCCAAGAACCTGCCGAAGCTCGGCAAGTCCCTCGGCTCTACCGTCAAGAATATCCGTGAGGGTATGGAGGGCGACGATAAGGCCGAGACCAAGCAGGCCGAGGAGGTCGTGGTCGAGCAGTCCGAGGAGGACAAGGAGATCGCTGAACTCGAGGCCAAGCTCGCTGCTGCCAAGAAGAAGCAGGCAGAGGACAGCGACGCGGACGCAGAGTAGTCCCATCCCTTTGGGGTGAGCACCTGACCGGCTTGCCCGCAGGCTAGCCGGTCTTTTTCGTTTTGTTGACAGTTGATTGTTGATCAGAGTTGGGGAGATATCCGTATGGACGCAAGCCAGATCGTACTGACCGCTGAGGGCCGCCAGAAGCTCGTCGAGGAGCTCGCTTGGCGTGAGGGCGATTACGCCAAGGAGATCGTCGAGGACATCAAGGAAGCCCGCGCGTTCGGCGACCTTTCGGAGAACTCCGAGTACGACGCCGCTAAGGACAAGCAGGCCCAGAACGCCGCTCGTATTGCCGAGATCCAGGCCATCCTCGCCAACGCTCAGGTTGCTGCCACCACGGGCGACCTGACCGTCTCCATCGGTTCCACCGTTTCGCTGATTGATCCCAACGGCGAGGTCATGGAAGTCACGCTCGTTGGTACCACCGAGACCAACTCGCTCGAGCACAAGATCTCCAACGAGTCTCCGGTCGGTCACGCCATCATCGGTCACGGCGAGGGTGATTCCGTCGAGGTCGTTACGCCTTCCGGCAAGACTCGCGTCTACACCATCGCCAAGATCGCACGCTAGACCACGGTCCCGCGTAAAGGTATGTTTTCGCTCCCTGGGACCGAATCCTGGGGAGCGTTTTAGTTTGAGGAGCTAACTTATGGCAGAGAACCAGAACGCCGCAGATCAGGCATCGACGCTCAACGACGAGCGCGCCACCCGCCTGGCCAAGCGCGCCGCCCTGTTCGAGGCGGGCCAGAACCCCTATCCCGAGCACTCTGAGCTTGAGGACTACGTCGCCGATATCGAGACTAAGTACGCCGAGCTTGCCGATGGCGAGGACACCGAGGACGTCGTGAAGATCGCCGGCCGTGTGGTCGCCAAGCGCGGTCAGGGCAAGATCATGTTCATCGTCGTGCGCGATGCGACTGCCGAGATTCAGCTGTTCTGCCGTATTAACGACATGGACGAGGCGGCTTGGAGCACGCTTAAGGCCCTCGACTTGGGCGACATCCTGGGCGTGACCGGCGTGGTCGTGCGCACCCAGCGCGGCCAGCTTTCCGTTGCCCCTAAGAGCGCGACCCTGCTTTCCAAGGCCGTTCGTCCGCTGCCCGAGAAGTTCCACGGTCTTTCCGACAAGGAGACCCGCTATCGCCAGCGCTATGTCGACCTGATCGCCAACGACGACGTTCGCGAGACCTTCCGTAAACGTTCGCAGATTCTCTCCACCTTCCGTCGCTTTATGGAGTCCGACGGCTACATGGAGGTCGAGACCCCCATCCTGCAGACCATCCAGGGCGGTGCCACGGCCAAGCCGTTCATTACCCACTTCAACGCGCTCGATCAGGAGTGCTACCTGCGTATTGCCACCGAGCTGCACCTCAAGCGCTGCATCGTCGGTGGTTTTGAGCGCGTGTTCGAGATCGGCCGCATCTTCCGTAACGAGGGCATGGACCTCACCCACAACCCCGAGTTCACCACGATGGAGGCCTACCGTGCCTTCTCCGACCTCGAGGGCATGAAGGCGCTCGCCCAGGGTGTCATTAAGGCGGCTAACAAGGCCATCGGCAACCCCGAGGTCATCGAGTACCAGGGCCAGACCATCGACCTTTCTGGTGAGTGGGCCAGCCGTCCCATGACCGACATCGTCTCCGACGTGCTCGGCAAGCAGGTCACCATCGACACGCCGGTCGAGGAGCTTGCTGCCGCCGCGCGCGAGAAGGGCCTGGAGATTAAGCCCGAGTGGACCGCCGGCAAGATTATCGCCGAGATCTACGATGAGCTGGGCGAGGACACCATCGTCAACCCCACGTTCGTGTGCGATTACCCCATCGAGGTCAGCCCGCTTGCCAAGCGTTTTGAGGACGACCCGCGCCTGACGCACCGCTTTGAGCTGGTTATCGCCGGCCACGAGTACGCCAACGCGTTCTCCGAGCTCAACGACCCGGTCGACCAGGCCGAGCGCTTTGCCGCTCAGATGGCCGAGAAGGCCGGCGGTGACGACGAGGCCATGGAGTACGACGAGGACTACGTGCGCGCCCTCGAGTACGGTATGCCTCCCGCGGGCGGCATTGGCATTGGTATCGACCGCGTGGTCATGCTGCTTACCAACCAGGCTTCTATCCGCGACGTCCTGCTGTTCCCGCACATGAAGCCCGAGAAGGGTTTCCAGTCCGGTGCCGCTGCCGCCAAGGCTGCAGAGGCCGGCAACGCCGCGAGCCCGTTCGTTAAGTCGCTTAAGCCCACGCTCGATTACTCCAAGATCGCCGTTGAGCCGCTGTTTGAGGAGTTCGTCGACTTTGATACCTTCTCCAAGAGCGATTTCCGCGCTGTGAAGGTCAAGGCATGCGAGGCCGTCAAGAAGTCCAAGAAGCTGCTGAACTTTACGCTCGACGACGGTACCGGTACCGACCGCACCATCCTCTCCGGTATTCACGCTTATTACGAGCCCGAGGACCTGGTCGGCAAGACCTTGCTCGCCATCACCAACCTGCCTCCGCGCAAGATGATGGGTATTCCCAGCTGCGGCATGCTGATCAGCGCTGTCCACGAGGAGGAGGGCGAGGAGCGCCTCAACCTGATCCAGCTCGACGCCTCCATCCCCGCCGGCGCAAAGATGTGCTAACTAGTTACGCGGTTCTACGAACCGCGTAACGGCTCGACGCTGCGCGGGCCGCATTTGGACAATCTGACGTTCAACTTCAAGGGCACGACCAGAAGGTCAGCGCCCTTTCGTTTCACGTCACCTTGCCTCAAATGCGGCCCGCTCGCTGACTTATGCTCAACCAGCGGCGCCTTAGACGTTGGGAACGTTCCTTTTCTGCCGGCAGTTGGGGACAGTCCTAGTCGTTGGGGGACGTTCTTGAATGACCAGTCATTTAAGTGCGTCCCCAATGACTACCCAATGAGTATGTGGGGAGCAGATTTTTCCGCTCGCCGATTTGTGTCTTGAAAAATGTATATAACGACTATAACGTAGTACGAAACATATTGGAAACAAACCGAGGAGGCTGCGTTGAAGAAAAGCAATCTGGGCTATGTGCTGGTGCTGGTCGCCGCGCTTATGTGGGGCAGCATCGGAATCTTTGTAAACGGCATCTCGGCCATGGGCGTTTCATCCCAGAGCATGGCTGCCTTTCGCTTGTTGTCGGGTGCCGTCTTAATGGCTCCGGTCTTGGCGTTCATGGGTTGCCAGGGAGGCGATCGTGAGGGAAAAGCATCGGGTCCCCTGGCACTGTTCAAGGCAAGTCCTAAAGAGCTTGTTCCCTGTGCGCTTGTCGGCATCGTCGGTTTGGCCGCCGCCAACACCTGCTATTACGAGTGCATGGGCGAGGTCGGCATGTCCACGGCCTCGGTGCTGCTCTACACCTCGCCGGTGTTTGGCGTCGTGCTCGGCCGCGTGCTTTATCGCGAGGACGTGACCCCCAACAAGCTCGTTGCCATTGTCTTTAACATCGTTGGCTGCGTGCTTGCAGTGACCAATGGCGACCTTTCCGGTTTCCATTTTTCGGTTTGGGGCGTCACGTCGGGCGTGATTGCAGGCCTTTGTGGTGCGTCGCTCGCGGTGTTTAGCCGGATAGCAACCAAGACGGTCCACCCGCTGGCTGTCACGTTTTGGGGCTTTGTTTTTGGCGGTACGGTTATGGCAGCTATCGCGGCTCCGTGGCCGGATGTCGCCGCGGCAATGTCGCCGCAGCTGCTGCTGCTGTTCCTTGGCTTTGGACTCATCCCCACAGCCGTGGCTTACATCTTATATATGCAGGGTCTGTCCATGGGGCTCGAGACGTCGAAAGTTCCCGTCGTAATGTCTTTCGAGACGGTCGTCACCGTACTGGTGGGCATTGGTGTCTATGCCGAGTCCGCCGGCGCGATCAAGGTTCTGGGCATTGTGCTTGTGCTCGCGTCCATCCTGATCATGAACACCGACTTCTCCAAGCTGCGCAACAGTGTGTTTGTCGGTCATGTCATTGAGAGCATGACCTTTAAGCCCAACGCGTGGTGGACCGAAAAATCTCAGGACATGGATCTGTTTAAGGAACGCACCGGCATTGCGCTGGAACCCACCGTGCAGGAAAGCCCCTGGTACTTCGTGCGATAGAGGATTGTGCGCGGCGTCTGACCTGGGGTTATCCAGCCAGCGCCGGCCTATCCGGCCCCAACGTTTCAAGTACGTTAAACCCGTCAACGGTCGATTTTCACCCGCGAACGGTCTTTATACTAATTAGCAATATAGGCAACGTATAAGACGTTATAATGACCATAACGAAAAGGAGGAGGCAAGATGAATCAGATCATTCTCGCATCTCATGGCGGCCTGGCCGCAGGCGCCAAAGACACGCTCGAGATGGTTCTCGGCGACGTGTCGAACGTCCACGTCGTGTCGCTTGCTCGTGACGACAAGGAGCCCATCACCAATAAGGTTGAGGCTATGATCGCCACGTTCAACGCGGACGACACCGTCTATGTGCTGACCGATATGCTCGGCAGCTCGGTCAACAACAACATGGTCGAGCTTTCCAAGAACGGCACGAAGTTCACGGTTGTCAGCGGTTTCAACATCCCGCTGGCGCTCACGCTCGCTATGAGCCCCGTCCCCGTCAAGGGCGCCGAGCTCGCGGCCCTCATCAACGAGGCCCGCACCGGTCTGACCAACCCCAACGCACCGGTCGAGGCTGCCGCGGCTCCCGCCAAGAAGGCCAAGGCGTCCCGTCACAGCTCCGGTCCCGCCAAGATCGTCCTCGCGCGTCTTGACTACCGTCTGCTGCACGGCCAGGTCGTCTTTACCTGGACTACCAAGGTTCAGGCCGAGCGCATCATCGTCGTCGACAACGCTGCCGCCAACGATGACATCAAGAAGGGCGCTCTTAAGCTGGCCAAGCCCCAGGGCGTGCGTCTGAACGTCTTCACCGTCGAGCGTGCCCTCGCCAAGATGGACAAGCTCAACACCCTCGGCGAGCGCGTCATGTTCGTCTTTGGCAACACCGCCGAGATGCTGCAGTTCTGCCAGGGCTACAAGCTCGACGCCATCAACCTGGGCGCCACCGCCAACCACGACGGTGCCGATCAGGTCGGAGGCAAGGACAGCTCCGTCTTCCTCGACGCCAACCAGAAGGCCGACGTCAACCAGCTGCTCGACATGGGCATCAAGCTCTATGTTCAGCAGACCCCTACGTATCAGAGCGTCGACATCGACGCCAAGCTGTAATCAACCAGGCTTTTGCCTGACTGAAAGGAGAAGGGTATGAATACGTTCATCAGTGCGGTGCTCGTCGGCCTCGTCGGCGTGTTCTGCATGTGGGACTCCCGCCTGCTCGGTCGTCTTAACTTCGAGCAGCCCCTCGTTGGCGCTACGCTCGTCGGTCTGCTGCTGGGCGATGTGCCCACCGGCCTTGCCGTCGGTGCCGCCGTCGAGCTCGTGTCCATGGGCCTGGTGCAGGTCGGCGCCGCCGTTCCGCCCGATATGGTCCTGGGCGGCATCGTGGCCGCTGCCTTTGCGTGCCTGACCGATGCTTCCGCCGAGACCGCCATGACGATCGCCATCCCGGTCGCCGTCCTGGGTCAGCTCCTCGGCATCGTGTTCCGTTCCATCATCGCCGCCCTCACCCATGTGGCCGATAGCGCGATCGATAACGGAAAGTTCAAGACCGCCTACCGTATGCACATCTGCGCCGGCTCCGGTCTGTACGCCGTCATGTACTTCCTGCCGATCTTCCTCGCCGTCTTTGTTGGCACCGACCTGGTTCAGGCCATCGTCAACATGGTTCCCGAGTGGCTGTCCACTGGTCTGAACGTTTCGACCAAGATCATGACCGCCTACGGCTTGGCCCTGCTGCTCACCATGATGATCAAGAAGGGTATGACCCCGTTCCTGTTCATCGGTTTCCTGCTCGCCGCTTACCTCAACCTGTCCGTCATCGCGGTCGCTCTGATCGGTGTGTGCCTGGCTGTCGTCTTCATGGGCTTCAAGTTCAACGGTTCCCATGCAGCCGCCGGTGTCGATTCCGACTACGATCCGCTCGAAGACGACGAAGACTAAGGAGGAACACACTATGGCAACCGCAACCAAGGACGTGTCCCTGAACAAGAAGGTCAGCCAGTTCTTCTGGCGCTCCTGGGCCATCCAGGCCTCTTGGAACTACGAGCGTCAGATGAACATGGGCTTCCTCTACGGCATGGTCCCCACGCTCGATCGCCTCTATCCGGATGAGTCCGACCCCAAGCAGCTCGCTGCTAAGAAAGAGGCTTACCACCGTCACATGGCGTTCTACAACTGCACCCCGCAGACGAGCGCCTTCATCCTAGGCCTCACCGCCTCCATGGAGGAGGAGTACGCCAAGGATCCCGAGAACTTCGATCCCGATTCGATCAACGCGGTCAAGACCTCCCTCATGGGTCCGCTTTCCGGCATCGGTGACTCCTTCTTCCAGGGCACCATCCGCGTTATCGCCTTTGGCCTGGGCGTTCAGCTGGCTCAGCAGGGCTCCATCATGGGCCCGATCCTGGCCATGCTCATCTCCATCGTCCCCTCTGTGCTGATCACTTGGTTCGCAGCCAAGATGGGCTATCAGGGCGGCCACGAGTACCTGAGCAAGCTTCAGGGCGGCGACCTCATGGAGAAGCTCATGTATGTCTGCGGCATCGTGGGCCTTATGTCCGTGGGCGGCATGATCGCTACGCTGATCGGCGCCACCACCCCGCTGCAGTTCGCTGAGGGCACCGTCGTTATCCAGGACATCCTGGACGGCATGATGCCCCAGATGATCTCCCTCGGCCTCACCGGCCTTATGTACTGGCTCATCAAGAAGAACGTCAACACCGGTTGGCTTCTCGTGATCGCCATCGTGGGCGGCATCGCCCTCTCCGCGGCCGGCATCCTGGCCTAGTCGCGACCAAGTGTCTAACCGCTTTCCCCCGGGGGCCTGCCTGGCATCCCATACCCCAGGCAGGCTTCCATCCCTATACGTGACAAAGGGCAGTCCCTTTGTCACATCCTCAACGGGCCGGCGACTCGGTCCAAATCACGGTAACCCTGCGTGCGCCCGGCAATGTGGCGCCGCAAAAATCGAAAGGAATGTGTCAGATGTACGAGATCGACCTTAACCTCCCTAAGCAGATCGTCGCTGACGTCCTGTCCAACCACGAGATCCACAGCGTCGCCTTCGTCGGCTGCGGCGCTTCCATGTCCGACCTGTACCCCGCCAAGTACTTCCTGGCCAACAACACGGACAAGCTGAACGTTCAGATCTTCACTGCTAACGAGTTCAACTACGACACGCCCTCCTGGGTCAACGAGCACACCTTCGTGATCACCTGCTCCCTCGGTGGCTCCACGCCCGAGACCGTCGAGGCCAACAAGACCGCCAAGAAGCACAACTGCCCGGTCGTCTCCCTCACCAACAAGGCTGGCTCCGCTCTGACCGTCGACGCCGACCACGTCATCGTCCACGGCTTCCACGCCAACTACGCTGCCAAGTGCGAGAAGCCCGGCTACGCCATCGCTCTTGCTCTCGAGATCCTTCAGCAGACCGAGGGTTATGACCACTACGAGGACATGATCACCGGCCTCACCAACATCTTCGATCTCTGCGAGAACGCCGCTCAGCACTGCAAGAAGCTCGCCAAGAAGTTCGCCGAGGACTTCAAGGACGACAAGATGATCTACTTCATGGCTTCCGGTGCCTCCGAGAAGATGGCTTATTCTCACGCCGCCTTCCTGTTCACCGAGATGCAGTGGATCGACGCCGCCGCCTACAACACCGGCGAGTACTTCCACGGCCCGTTCGAGGTTTCCACCGAGGGTAAGCCCTACGTCTTCTTCATGTCCGATGGCGCCACCCGTCCGATGGACGCCCGCGCCCTCACCTTCCTTGAGCGCATGGGCGCCAAGGTCGCTCTGATCGACTCCAAGGACTACGGCCTGGCTGACGCCGTGCCCGCGAGCGTCATCACCTACTTCAACCCGCTGCTGCACCTCGCCGTTATGCGCGAGTACGGCAACCAGATCGCCGAGGCCCGTCAGCACCCGCTGACCATGCGTCGCTACATGTGGAAGCTTTCCTACTAATCACAAGTAAGTAGACCTTACGGGTTGATTGAGAGGGGATGGGGTTTGCGCCCCGTCCCCTTTTTTGCTCTGGGGAGGGCGTATCCGTCGCGCCACAAAACCCCAGATAAAACCTACCAAAATAAACCTGTCCCTTTTTGGCAGGTGGGAGGAGATGCGTATGATCAAAGCAGTGCTGTTTGACATGGACGGCGTGCTGGTCGATACCGAGTGGTTCTACAACCGTCGTCGCGTGGCGTTTATGGAGGAGAAGGGGTTCCACTTTGACGAGATCCCCGATCTTTCGGGGTCTAACGAGCCGGCCATTTGGGAGGCGCTGGTGCCCGACGATGTTGAGCTGCGCGAGCGTCTGCGCGTGGAGTACAAGCAGGTCTATAGCCCGGACCATCCCGTTCCGTATGCCGAGCTGCTCAACGAGCAGACGGAGCCGGTGATGCGCGCACTGCACGAGCGCGGCGTGAAGTGTGCCATCGCGAGCTCGTCCTATCGCGAGTTGATCGACGAGCTGGTGGAGATTGCCGGTATCCCCGACGTGCTGGACTACACCATCAGCGGTCACGAGTGCAGTGCGTTTAAGCCCGACCCCGAGATCTACCTGCGTGCCATGGAGGCGCTGGGGGTGGAGCCTGCCGAGTGCCTGGTTATCGAGGATTCGCCTTTGGGCATCGAGGCTGGTAAGCGCTCCGGCGCCCGCGTCCTGGCGCTGCGTCCGCACGAGGGTGTCAACCTCGATCAATCGCGAGCCGATGCCGTTATCGATAATCTGACCGACATTTTGGCCGCTTTGTAGCGTCAATCCGCCGCGAGAAGCACTGATTCACGCGTCTTTTGCTGCGGATTGGCTTAATTTGTCATCTATTTGGATCCGTTTGGCTTCGATTCGGACTAAGTGAGTAGACTTTTTGGTGCAAGACGAGCACAAAGCGCATCTGCTCTAGTAAAACCGCAGGTCACAGGGGTGGCGGTTTTGGGTGTGCTCTGCAGGTCGCGTAAAGTCTACTCACTTGTAATTTGGGCCTTTGGTCGTGGGGTTGCTGGTCCCGCTTTGGTTGTCGAGAGAGGGTGAATTGAAGCGCCCCCGCACGCTCCATGCTACAATCGCGGACATACCCCACAACTACATCTGCCTTCGAAAGGAGCCTGCGTGGCGAACGCCATCGATCAGCTCACGGACCGAGTGCTCGTACTCGGCCGCCTCACCATCGTCCGCCGCGCCATTACTGCCGTGGCGGTCACGATTTCCGCCGTTCTCCAGACATTCCTGATCCAGGCGTTCATTCAGCCCGCCGACCTGCTTCCGAGCGGCCTCACCGGCGTTGCGGTCCTGCTCGATCGCGTTACCTCGCTCGGCGGCGTTCACATCGACATCTCGCTCGGCATGCTCGCGCTCAACATCCCCGTGGCGCTCCTATGTTGGAGCGGCATCAGCAAGCGCTTTGTCATCTTCTCGATGATGCAGGTCGTGCTCTCGTCGCTGTTCCTCAACATCTTTCACTTCGCTCCGTTTTTGGGCGACAAGATTATGCTCATCATTTTTGGCGGCGTGGTCTCGGGTCTGGGCGCTGCCATCGCGCTAAAGTCCGGCGCATCCACCGGTGGCACCGACTTTATCGCGCTGTGGGTCTCCAACCACACGGGCAAGACCATCTGGGGCGTCATCTTTGGTTTCAACTGCTTTATCCTGGCGATCTTTGGCTTTATGTTTGGCTGGGACAAGGCGGCGTATTCCATCGTGTTCCAGTTTATTTCGACCAAGACCATCGACAGTTTCTATCGTCGCTACGATCGCGTGACGCTGCAGATCACGACGCGTAAGGCAGACGAGGTCATGACTGCCTACGTAAACCATTTTCAGCACGGCATTAGCTGCGCCGAGGTCGTCGGCGGATATAGCCGCGAAAAGATGTACCTGCTGAACACCGTTGTCTCGACCTACGAGAGTCAGGACATTATCAAGCTGGTGTGCGACGTTGATCCCGGCGCCGTGATCAACGTGTTCCACACGCTCAACTTTGTGGGCGGCTGGTGGGGTGGTCATGTCGATGAGCCCATGCCCACGGCCGTTCCCGATCCCGACAAGCCCGCACGCATGGCCAGCAGGCAGGCGCGCCTCAGCGAACAGGACAGCCTGCAGCAGGACGACGGCAAGTAGGGTATTGGCATTTTGCCGGTCCTGCGCAACCCATCCGAACGAGCCCCCCCCCGAAAGCCCCGTTGCTTTCGAGAGGCTCTCGTTTGCCCAGATAAAACCTATCAAAATGAAGCTGTCGCTTTTTGGTAGGGAGGGTGTATCGTTTTATCAATATGAGGTAACATGAAACTAGACGTTATATACGTATTAGAAATTTAGCTATTTTGATAAGAGTGATCAGATATGCCTGCGCCCAAAAATGCACCGCTTTACCAGCAGATTTATGACGAAATCAAGGATGCGATCGAGAAAGGTGTTTATGCACCCAAGGAGCGTATTCCGTCCGAGCTTGAACTAGCCGAGCAGTACGAGGTGAGCCGTATTACGGTGCGCCGCGCTGTCGAGGAGCTGTGCTCCGATGGTTACCTGGTTAAGCAGCAGGGCCGCGGCACCTTTGTCTCCACGCCGCACATCAACCGCCAGTTTCACGCCTCGACGCTGCAGACGTTTACCGCGCTGTGTGCCGGCAACGGCATGAAGGCCGGTGCGCACGTGATCGATCGCCAGATCGTTCCGGCGCGCCAAAACGAGATGGAGTTCTTTGGCCTGCAGAAGGATGCGCTGCTGCTACATATCAAGCGCGTGCGTACGGCCGACGGCGAGCCCATCTTTGAGGAGAACATCTTTGTGCCGTTTGACGCCTACCGTGAGCTGTTGACGGCCGATCTTGAGGACAAGTCGATTTTTGCCGAGGTCGAGCGTGTTGGCGGAACGCCGATTGTCTCGGTTGGCTACCGTACGGTCGAGGCCGTTCGAGCTAACGCCGAGCAGGCGGCCGAGCTGGGCATTGCTCCGCACGATCCGCTGCTCAACCTGCGTGCCGGCTTTACCGGTCCCGATGACGAGCCGGTTTTGATGGGTAAGCAGTACTACGTGGGATCGCGCTACGTTATGGTCATGTAAGTTACGCGGTTTTACCAAACCGCGTAACGGCTCGACGCTGCAAACGCCCCTAAGCGGCAATCTGACGTTCAATCGTCGGTCGCGTACCCAAAGTACGCTTCCCTCCTCTTTCACGTCACCTTGCTCGTTTAGGGGCGTTTTCGCTCATATGACCCAATCCGCTGTCAAGAGCCACAATGGCCCCGCCGACCGCTTGCAATCGGTCGGCGGGGCCTGCCGTTGAACCCGTCCCGGTCCGCCCCCGGCATGTCATCGACGCCTTCGGCTCAGTCTCATATCCGCGGATACCGCTCCGGCGGCCCGCAATCCTCTCCTTCGGCGGGGCTCCCCAAGTCTGACTACGCGCATGCGGCCGCTGCCGCGCGCCCAGCGAAAGCGGGGGTATCCCCGAAGGCTGCCCGGCTCGCCGGGACGGGGGCTATGTCTATTCGGTTGCCTCCCGGCACATCGCGCCGAGGGCCCACAGCCACCTCACGAGCTCGGCGGCGGTGGCGGCGTTCGCCTTCGCCTGGGGCATGCCCCTGGCGAGCATCTCCTCGCGGCGCCGGAGCAGGCGCTCGGAACCCTTCCTCCCGTGCATCCTCACCTCGAGCGGGACGCTGCTGCCCTTGGGCATCAGCTTCGGTTGGTGGCTCGCCTGGACGTAGCTCCAGGACCCCTCGACTGCCAGCCTCCTGACGAGCGCGTTGCCGGCCCCGCTGATCCCGCCGAGGCGCACGGAGTCCGCGCTCGACCTCTGCTTCGGGGCGAGGCCGAAGTAGGACGTCACCTGCCTGCCGGAGCGGAACCTCGAGAAGTCGCCGACCTCGGACGCGAAGGCGGCGGCGAGCGCGAACCCGCACCCCTTGATCGACTGGAGCGCCTCGACCTCCGCCGAGAGGGGGCCCGCCGCGACGGCGGCCCTGTACTCGGCGAGGAGGTCGTCGCCGAGTA
>OLSI01000017.1_pt1 | contig 134557 bp, 122 predicted proteins | sample 1672661 | NCBI WGS metagenome assembly OLSI01 (sample SAMEA3136711, study PRJEB25190) | human gut metagenome | biome: human gut; feature: human-associated habitat; material: faeces | place: Austria | collected 2013 | reverse complement strand
TCTCTTCCCTCACACTCTGCACGGCCTGATCCTTCGCCGCCTTCACGGCCTCCGTGGCAACCGTTCCGGTCCCTTCCACTGCACTCACAGCCTCCGTCCCCGCATCCGTCACGGCCTTCACCGCCGTTCCCTTCTCTTCCCTCACACTCTGCACGGCCTGATCCTTCGCCGCCTTCACGGCCTCCGTAGCAACCGTTCCGGCCCCTTCCACTGCACTCACAGCCTCCGTCCCCGCATCCGTCACGGCCTTCACTGCCGCATCCGCCACACTGCCAAACCCCTCCACCTTCTCACCAATCCACCTCTTCAACTCCTCAATAGACTTCAGGGCCGCCTCCGCGCCATCAGCAAAAGCTCCGGCCCTCCGGCTCAACAAATCCACCAAACCGGCTTCAGACAACTCTACCCTGATAACCCCGTCCACCGTATCGGGCAAAACCAAAGTAGCGGCATCATTCACAACTACACCACCCTCTCCCAGAGGCGGAACCACACGCCCGGCAACCACCATCGTCCCGCGTACCAAAGCCCGTTCAGTCGCGCCAATCACTACAAACAAATCAAAACTATGCCGTCCAGCAGGCAGGCAGGACCAGCCGAACAAAAGCTTACCGCCCTCTACGGCACAAACAAACTCTTGAAGGGGAGCCGTATTCACGGCCCCCCTGAAGCTCACGCCGCTCAAATCCGCCTCACTGCCGGCGGAATCCGTAAGCGTCAGCTCAAACACCTGAGCCAAGCCGCTCACCGTCTTAACATCCAGTATGGCAGGTTCCAGCCCCGCCCATGCACTCAACTCAAGCATAAACTATCCTCGTTAACCCTTGAAAAACTCATCAATGGCACGGGCAATCGCCACGCACAACGGCTCAATCCGTTCTTCCAATCTGTCACAATCCGTCACATGACTGGAAGCAAAAGAAGGCTCCAACAGTAAAGCAGGCATATTCGTTTTCTTGAAATACATATACGCCTTATCAGTTTTATAACGAACAAACTTCAAACCGCGATCGGGAAGCTTCAACACATCGCACATCGCCGCTTGAATTAACTTGGCTGCCCTCTTTCCCCCTTCGGAATTATACCAGCACCACGTTTCCGTGCCACCAATGCCAGTATCTGCCTCATTAAAATGAAACTCCACGGCTAAATCCGCCCCCGTCGCATTGCACGCTCTCGCGGCATAAGTAGGCGTAATCCCGCCCACTTCGGACCTATTACACACCACAGCCTTATATCCCAGACGTTCCAACTCATCCTTCACCCTGCCAATATTAGCTTTCCAAAAACTGAACTCGCTCCACTTCCTATCTGCACTCACTGATCCCCCGTCCTGTGGACTGTGCCCTATGCTCAACGCTACAATCTTCATTTGCCGCATCCTTTCCCTTTTTTGCCTTTTCTCTTAGCCATAACTAATTCCTGTCTATCTTCTTTCTTATTATCTTCTATGTACTCTTATTTAAAATCCGGAACGGACCGTCATCGCTATCCAGTCTTTTAGTTACCCATAACTCCCAAGATCACCTCCAATAACGACAACGACCCGTTCCGGAAACTCTACTGTGTTCTATGCTCCAAATTGGACAACCGCACATCTATCGTCCTCAAAACTTCTGTTTGAATAGCGTAATTTTCAGTTTGTTCCTTCAAGAAACTCTTGAAATCACCGTAAATACACGCCATGCCGATAAACCCGCCACTCAATACGATAATTAGCAACGTCAACACACCGTTCTTCCCATCCAAGGCCGCGCGTAAAGTATTGACAATACGCAAAACCCAATCTATCGGCTGACACATGATCTTGTCCAATCTATCAACTCAGTCCACTACGTCCATCACTTCGTCATCCGCTGTTCCACCGCAGGAACCTCTTCCTGCGGCTTCACTACGGAAACAACCACGGCCCCCGTCTTACCGTCACGGGAAACCGCCAGCATCCCCTGATCGGAAGACAGGCTCATCCCGGCAGACGCCCCGCACCCGGAACACACGGCGGAAACAGCGGCGGCCAGACCGGCCAGCACCAGCCACAACAGCCGTTCCCACCACTTCAGAGCCTTCCCTTTCGTCTTCTCGTAGGCATCCTTCACGCCCTGCTTCCCGGCCTCCACAGCCGCCTTCTTCTCTTCATCCGTCAACTTGCTCATGGCTATCAACTTCTTTCTCTTGATTCTCCTATTCACTAAACTAACTACTAACTCTTAACTATTAACTAAAAAAGACCGTCCCGGAGGCATGAACCCCCAGGACAACCCCGTTACGCCACATCCGGCTCCTCGTAGCACTCCACGGCCACTACGCCCTTATCCTCGGACCGCACGCCGCCCAAACCGATCACGGTATAAATCTGCGTACAATTCTTCTTATCCGTACGAATCGTAATCTCTGTCCGGGAATCTTCCCAGAACGCAAAATCAACCGCCTCCCTCACGTAAGCAACGCACGTACGCATCTTTTTATCAGGATCATACGGCAAATGTTCCGTTTGCACCCATTCAAAGCCCATGAAAGACGTCTTCAAATCACCGTCCATCAGAGCCTTCACGGCAGCATACTGAGCATTCGTTGCTTTCTCGTCACCCAGCAATTCCATAAGTTGAGCAACGGAAACAAGAAAAATCGCCTTGTCACCGCGCTTCATGGCCTCGCTCTTCACTAGCTTGGCTCGGGCCAGCCTGATCTTGTCAAATGTCAACCCGGTATCTGCCGGAACATCCGGAGCCTTCCCGTAAACGGCATTCATGGCAATCTTCTGTGAAGCGGGCAGGACAACCTTCCCCGTTCCGTTTTCTCCATCCAGAGCATCACCAAGACAAGCCTCAATAATGCGTTCGTCAATCGTGCGTTCACAAGCCGCTAACTGTGCTTCCTGTGTCTTCGTGACAATCTGGTCTCCAAACTGGGTTTCCAGATTAATCTGACGATCGTGTAAATAACCATCTTCCCACCACTCAGGAGCCATCCAGCGTTTGGAAAACGTATTCGCATTATCCGGCGTATCTGTTTTCCCTCCCGTGGACTTGGACAGGGACCGTTTCCCTATCTTCGGAATCTCAAACAGCTTGTCCCTGATCCCCGTGTGTACCGTCACCAATCCCCTCAGTCTGGAAGCCGTCTGTTGCAGAGCCGACTGCAACTTACGACTATACTGAATCGTCTTTGTTTTTTCTATGCTTAACTCAGCCATGCCAGCACCATCCCACGCCGCCATAAAAAAAGAGTGGGTGCAAATGTCACACCCACTCCAAACAGCACGCCTTGTTAAACTCCCCCTACTCTCCCAACCACTTCTCCGCCATCCCGGACAAATGCTTCAGGTAATTTGCCAACGCCGCCACCCCCAGACTCACGGACGTAATCGCCCCGCCCTTCGGACTCCGCCACGCGCCCAGCATGGCCGTCAGGCTTGCCAGCGTCGCCACGCTCCGGCTCTGTTGCCTCACATCCTTCCAGCTATCGGCATCAAAAATATTCGCCAGCCGTTCCAAATCCTTCAGTGTCAAATCCACTTGGGACCCCATCACCGCCGTCTGAGTCTGCATCTTCAGACCCAGCCAATCACAAACCCGATTCACGGCGGAATCCGTCAAATTGCCGAGAAACGGCACACCGTTCAACGGCCCCAGAACAATCCCCGGCAAATAATTCAGCGGATTGCGCCTCTCGTCGTCATCCCCGCCCGGCCTCATCAAGTTATTAATAAGATACCCCAGCGCCTGCATCGCCACGCCCTGAATCAGCCAGCTCCGCACCGCCAGCCTCACCTTCCCGCGCGTCAAATAATGCATCACCGTCGCACTCCGTTGCAACGTCTCGGACATCAAAAACCATTCTGCAGAAAAAATCCCCTTCGTCTTCTCCAGCATCTTCGGCATCTGAGTCCAATTAATCGGCTGAGCCGTGGAAAGCCCCTCCTCAATCACATCCCGCGCAAACTCCATCGCCTCCGGCTTCGTCATCCCCTGCTCAATCCCCTGCCGGAAATAATGGTCAAACGCCGCCGCAAAACTCACCGCGTTACTGCCGGAATCCAGCAACCCGAAAACCTTCCCGGACTGATTCACCACCTCTTCCATCATCCCAACCCGGCCACCAAGCTGCTTCTTGTAACCCAGCAACACGGAATACATAAACCCGTCCTTCCGCGCCTGAAACAAATCGGACTCAAAAAGCTCCTTCACACTCATCACGGACTTGCCGCCGGCCACCCGCGCCAGACCATGAACCCACTCGCCAATGCTCAAATCACACCCGTGCAGGGCATTAAACACCGCCGTCGTCTGTTTCAAATAACTCGTCACCTGCCCTAAAATCACGGACAGGGCGCGGGCATTCATCACCTCATTCTTCACCTTCTCCGCCGCGTCCAACTCAGCCACGGCATCCGCGCCTCCATGTTCTAGCCGGTTAATCAGCACCTGAAAACCCCGGTAATCCAGACCGCCCAAATTCGCCATCAGCTTCTGAGCCGTCGCCGGATCGCTTAAAATCCCCTTGTACCGCTCCACAACCTCCTGAGAACACACCCAATTAATCGCATTCGCATGATGCTTCCAAAACAAGGCCAACGCGCCCTGCGTCGTATCAAGATACCGTTTGTGCGCAAAATCACGCACGGAAAGGAACCCGTCCGTCCTACCCACGGCAACCGTCCCGTCATCCCCCAGAATCGCCGCCAGCTCGCCATCCTCCCGCGTCTCGGCCACCATCCAGCGGAGCGGAGAATAATCCCGCCGCTTGCTGAAAGGCACTCCATACCTCTCCTCATAAAGCGGCCTGATCCTGTCTCCGGTCAGTGCATACTCCTCAAACAACACCTTCTTCAGTGCCATCCCCATATCCCCTACAAACTCTTCCAGCTTCTCCCTGTGGGAATCATTCCAGCCGCGCCGCCGCATGGGAGTCACAAAATCCGCAACCCCTGAATTAAACACATTCGGCTGGTCCATGCACATCAGCACAAACAACGCCTGATCCCGGCTCAGCTTCGGCATCGGTTCTGCCTCCATATCATACCACTCCTCCACCTCAAACCACTTCCGCGCCCGGTTCTCTCCCCGGCCCCAGGACTCATACTCCTCCTTCAGCAAATCAATCGTCTTCTGGGAATACAAATCCACCCCCCACCACGGATTCTTCTCGCGCTTCTCCAAAAGCTTCGCCGCCTGGTCAATCGTCAGCCTCGTCTTCCTCACCCCCTTCTCAGCCAGACTCAGCCCCAAATCCTCCGCAGTCCCCCACATCTGAAGAAACTCATTCACCTTCCTGTCGGACTTCGTATTCAACAGCCTCTTCAGTACGCCGTTCATCTTGTCCACCTCTTCCGCCCTCAAGGACTGGGCCTTATCCGTAGCATTCAAAAAATCCTTCTTGAACCCCTTGAAAAACGACTGCCCCGGCCCGTCACAAAGCCGTTGCAAAAACCTCACCGGATTATCCAGCCAGCCCATCATCACGCCCCGCTTCGCCCGGCCCGTCTCACTATCCACGCCCAAATCGCTCACCTCCATCTGGGCCTGATGCACGCTCCTCTGGCTTACCCTCTTCGGCAGCTCATTCCTCAACGCCGTCCCGGCCTCCTTCCAGCCGTCCACCTTCTCCTGAAGATGTGCCTGCCATGCCTCCGCGCTTCGGTCGATAAACACGCTCACCGCCTCATGAATATCCAGCATCCGGTTCACATCCGCGGAACCGGCGGCGGAAAACTTCATCCACCAATTCAACTCCGTACAAAGCCGTTGCTTCTCAGCCAACAGCCCGCCGTCTGCCACCGGACTCTCCGTTCCCAACTCCCCGGACCAAAACTTATCCGTCCTCAACTTCTCTTCCACCGCCGCAACCCTCGCACTCAACTCCTCAACATGCACTTCCACCTCTCTCCCCGTCGCATACACCGCAGGCTTCACCACCCTCCGTAAAAACTCCGTGGGCCTCGCCCCCAACCGGCTCACCTTAAACTTGCGCGTCTTCTCGTCAATCACGGCCTCATGCTCTGAAATCAACCTCTTCACCTCGCCAAAAAGCTCATCCCGGACATGCAAATCAATCACCTCTCCACACCGCTTGTAAACCTTCATCAGCAAATCATCCACCGTCTTCCCGATCAACTCGTCAAAAAACTCCGGATGAAAATCCATCTTCCGGTTCGCCGCCGCAAGCTGACTCTTCGTCAAAGCATCCGTAGGAGAAAAACGCCCGTCCTCCAGCGCCCCCATCAGAAAATCCAAAAGCCTCTCCTGCCCGGCCAGCTTCCCGCGCACCCTCTCCGGCAGCGTGGCAATAGCCACCTTCATAATGCTCCTCGCCTCCGCGATCCGCACCCGCACATCATCCGCACTCGCTCCCCGGCTCCGGAACAGGGCGTCCAGCGCACGCCCCTCCTTCTCCACACGCTCAACCACATGCCCCCAATACCCGCGCACCGCCTCGCTCCGGCTCCGCTCCATCTGCCGCCTCATCTCCCCAAGCAAATCCTCCCGCACGGAAAAACTCACTCCCTGTCCACTCCCTCCATCCTGTCCATCCTTGACAACTCCCCCCTCATCTGCCACACTACCCTTGCGGCGTTGAGGACCATAAACCTCCGGCGTGCCGGTCCCGTCACCGGTGGACGCCGCCTTCACCCAGGCTGTCCGGAACGTCAGTCTGGGCTTTTTGCTTCTCCGGCCAGCCGTCTCAATCACCTGCTCTACGGAAAACACCTCTCCGTGAGGATAAACCTTCACGTACGCCACGGAAGACCTGTTACTCCCGCCCTTGCGGAACTCCATCCGGTCATACCCGTCCAGCACGTCCAGCACCAGCTTCACGTCATCCTTCGTCAAATCAAGCTGCCCCTTCCCTTGTTTGGAATCGTACCCGTGCTTCTTCAGTGCATGAACGATACCCTCTGCGGTAAACTCATGCACCATTCCGCGTACATCAATCCCCAGTCCGGCCTTAATATCGGCAATCTCCCTCTCTGACGCCTCCCGGAACTCCACGGCCCCCAGCTTCGTCTTATCCGCCTCTCCGCTATTCACCACCAAATCCACAAAATCCATCACTCTCCGTTTCCCGGCATCCTTCCCCATCTCGTCCAGCTTCTCCTTCACGGAAAAAGACACGCGGCGTTTAACCCGGCCCCCGCCATCCTTGGCAGGATCCTTCCCCCTTGCCACATCCAGCACAAACTGGGCCTCCTCCAGCGTTGCCCCTCTCATCATCTGGAAAAAATCAATCCCGGACTGTGCAAACTCCCGCTCCACATCCTCCTTCCCCTTATCCAGCACATCCTTCATCAACCCCTCCCGGTACGCGTCCGCCCCATACCGTTTTGCATACATCAAATGAAAATCATAATCCGTCAAAAGCTTCTCCGGCCTGCCCTTCAACTCCGCAAGCTGACGCTCAAACTTCCTCTTCGTTAAATCCGCCCGGCTCTGGGCAAAATCCGCTCCCACGGCATCATACACGAAAGAAGCGAAATCTCCTTTCACGGCTCCTGAATCCACCGCCTTCCGGAACGCCCCGGCCAAACCGGCCATCTCCGCTATCTTCCGGCCCAACGCCTCCATCACCTCCAAAAACCGCCTCACGGGCGCAGGCAAATCCTTCTTGCGGTACTCGCCGGCAAACACCGCCTGCATCAACTTGCTCATCCCCTCCACAACGGCCAGCTCGCTCCTCCCGGCATCCGTGCCCTTCGCCAGAAAACTCTCGTCCACCAGCTTCCAGCCTTTCACCCCCTGTTCCTTCAGGGCACTCTGAGTCTCCGCAAGATTGCGGGCAAACCACGCCAACTCCCTTCCGGCGGCCAGCTCGCCCTTCACATACAACTCAGCCATCTCCTCCACCAAATCCAAAAACGTCGTCTCCCCCTCATAAAACCGGATCACCCTCTTCCCGCACTCCAACTCATAATTAAACGCCGGAGCATGAACCCCGTCCCGCTCCATCACCCTCTCCACCTCCGCATCCGTCACCTCCCCGGAAAACCCCTCCCCGCGCGCCAGCTCGCCGCGCTTCAGGGCCACCTCCACGCGGTCCCGGAAATTATTCGGCAGTACGGCCATAAACACATCCTCTTCCTCCGCGCTCAAATCCTCCTTGCTCCACTCCCGCTTCCTGTCCTCCGCCTGCTTCCTGTTCCGTTCCGCCACGCGCATCAGGGCATCATCCGCCATCCTCCGCAGGGCCTTGTAACTCATTACCGTTCCCGTCCGCTTGAAATCCACGTTGCACCGTTCGGCAAAATAACCCACGGACGCACTCTCCATCACCGCATTCCTCAGCGTAAAATCCTGATTCAAGGCCCACTCCTGCACCTTCGCTGTCAGGAACCGGTTCCCCGTCTCCAAATCCATCTCCACAAACCCCTTCCCCTTCTTGGCATCGCTCACGCTCTCTCCACCCTCTCCCTTCTCTCCGCTCTCCCAGCCGCTAAACTCCACGGCCTCCGCATCATACACATGCAACTTCCCGTTCATGACCTCCGCGCGCGGAATTGCCCTCTGCTCCATCAAAGACTGAACCAGCGGCACATCTGGAGTCATCAGCACGCCGATAGGCTCGCCAAGCCTCTCCGCCGTCCTCTCCCGGCAATTCTTCTCAAGCACAATATCAAACAACCTCAGCTTGTCCCCGTCGTTCTCCGCATTCAGGACGGCCTTAATCTCCTCATCCGTAAACTTCAGCCCCTTCATGGCCTCCGGACTCTCCGCGCACTCCATCTTCACCCCCCTGATCCTCTCGTCCGCCACAGCCGCCGCGCGGAACGGACTATTCTTCGCGTAACGTCCGTAACCCAGCAACAGGGACATAGGCAGGGCCACCAGAAAATTCCTCCACGTCATCGCCTCGCGGGCCTCCGCATCCGCTTCATCCCAGCTCTTCCCGTTCCCCCCTGTGAACATATTGGACGCCACGGAACGCACATAAGGCTCAATCACCGTCTGAGTATGCAGAACCCCATTCTCCAGCCCCACAAACAGCGGTCCGCGCCCCCAGAAACGGTCTGTCTCCAAGGCACGGCCCAAAAGCCCCCGCATCCCTGTCTTCCGCCCTGCCCAATTCATCAGCCTGTCATAAGCCTTCCCCACCAGCTTCCCGCCTTTCCCAAGCCCCCAAATATTGGTTGCCCACATCCCCACGCCTTCGCCATAGGCCGCATTTCTGGCCGTCAAATTATCCGCGCCCTTAGCCAAATAAGATGTCTCAGCCGTATCCTGAACTTCTAACAATGAAGACACTCCATAAGTAGTTGCAAAAGGAACCATCCCACCAAAACAACCGGAAACATCCTCCATCAAACTCACAAACTCATTCTCAGAACGGGCCTTGTACTGACCCATACGTATCTGTTGAACATCCTGAGCCACCTTATTCACGCGGGCGGTCCAGTGCGGATCAGAAAACTTCTCCTCCCCCTTCTTTGTTAAACCCACGCTCTCCAAAAACTCTGCCAAACCAGACTCTACCCAACGAGAAGCCCCATGCACCAACCCTTCATTCGCCATCCCGGCAAAACTATTCAACATTCTCCCTGCCGCGTTCTCCTGCCCCTTCTGTAAATCCACCAGCCCGGCAATCGCCCCAAGAGCCAGCTCATACGCCTGCGGATCATCCCGGTGAAGCTTCGCCAGCTCCACCACCCAGCGGCCCTCCTCATACTTGGAATACCCATACGTTCTCAGCCCGTCAATGCCTGTCTGCATCCCCTGAGCCTTCGGGCTATGGCCGTCATCGCCGTAAGCCATCTCCTTCACAAACGCCGCCGCCCGTCTCTGGCTCTCTGCCAGCCGTCCCGCCGCCGCCAGAAACTCCGGACTCCTGCCCGCGTGATCTCGCGGATCAAGGGAAAACTCCTTCCCGCTCCCCGTTGCGGTCATCATCTCGCCCCACACATCGGCCAAATCCCTCTTCACCTGTTCCCGCCTGGTACGTCCCGCCCCGGCCTGCCGGCGCAACTCCGCCGCCATCACATGGGCTTCATCCGTGTCCAGTCCCAGCCTCTCCGCCAGAAACACCCGGCTCAACGCGGGCGCACCGCCCACAAACGCCTGAACATACCCGTCAACCAGCACCTCATCCTTCTCCTCCTGACTCAGCCCCTTGTAAAAACTCACAACACCCTTCCCAAGCGTACCCTCCACATCCTTCACCTGATCCGCGTCCAGCTCCACACCCTCGCCAATCTCCGCCATAAGCTGATAAGCCCGGCCCCGCTTCACATCAGCCGCCGCCGCCACGCTTCCCCGGCCCAGCCCCCTCTTCTCCCAATACTCCTCCAAAGACTGTTTCACGGTCCCGTACTCCGGACTATCCACACTCATCAAACTAAAATCCGCCATCACGGACCGGTACTGCCTGTCACTCGTAATCACCTGTCCCGGCACCCATCGCCTTCCCTCATCCTCCACAACGGCGGCCACCTCCTCAACCTGATCCCCGCCCATCACATTCAGACCGCCATCCGGCCCCACCTGCGGCCTATTCACAATCCCCGGCCTCAAATCCACATGCCCCGCTTCATCCTGTCCATTCAATCCGGCCATGCCACTCTGCTTCTTCATTTCCAAAACGTCATTCATAAAATATTTAATCTTTAATCACTAATAATTAGTCTTTATTAAAAAGCTTCCCCCGCCCTTCCTTCTCCGCCTTCTCCTTATCCGGAAAATCAAACCTCACCGCCGCCTTGAACTTGCTCCCCGGCACCAGCCGCAGAGCAATAGCTGCCTTGCGGGAAAACCCGAACGCATTCCCAGGTACCACGGCCACCCGCTGGGGCCTGTACACCCGGCCATCGGAAAGCTCAAAACTCACATCCGGCACAAACTGTCCCTTCAACTGCGGAAACCGTGCCAAATGATCCTCTCCGACAACAAAACACTCCTCATCCCACACCGCCTTCACATGCGGATCACGCGCATCCGCCACCGGCACACTCATCGTCTTCGTCCGCACACTCAGCCTCTCATCCGGCTGAGGAAGTGCAAGAGCCTTCTTCTTCAACTCGCTCAAAGCCCCCTGAGCCTTCATGCGCTGGACAAAATCGGCGTCATCATCCTTCGCGGCATCCGCTTCGGAACCATTCTGCAGAAGCAGAAAATCCAGCGTGGAAGCATGCCGCCCCGTCAGCCTGTACGCCTTCTCCCTCATCGCAGTAACAAACCTCACGGAACTCTTCTCGCCCGGATGCGCCGCCTGCCACTCCACAGCCCACCTCTTCATCTCCATGACATTCCGCTTGCTCTGAATCTCCGCCTCCTTCTTCCACCGCTCCACATTCAACTCCAACCCGCTCCCGCGCCGCGCCATCTCCCCCTTTTTCTCGCCATTCACATTGACAACAGATGCCTTCTCAACCTCAAACTCCCTCAACGCCTCACTGTGCCACGCTAAATTCCGGAGAGCATCAGCAGAAACAAACTCGCCCGTACTCTCCATTGTCTTCAGCACTTCATCCACATCAAACCCGATCCTGTCCGTCTTCTTCCCCTGCATCGCAAGCACCCGGTTCTCAAGAGTGGACTCCATCACATCCTGAAAAACATTGCTCACGCCATGTTCCTTCCACCGCCGCTTCAGCTCGCCCAGAAACATCATGTAGGACGGAGACCCCACGCCCCCATCCTTCAGCAACCCACTCACATCAGCCGCCAGCACCTCATTCATGCTCGTCACGCCAATTTCCTCCGTTGTCGGCATCCGCCCCTCCGCCGCCCTCACCCGGATCAAATCAACCACCGGATCGGCCACACCGCTCTTAAACTCTACCTTCTTCCTCCCCGCAACCCGGGAAACACCCTGTCCACCTTGTCCATTAAATCCATCCACGCCATCACCCACAGGCCCGCCCTCTTCCCCGTCCTCGTCATACGGCTCCTCTAAAAGCACCTGCTCATACAGCCTCTTCCCGCCTTCCCCCAGCGGCATCCCCGTAACATCGTACAGGCTCACCGTTGTCGGCACCCCGGCCTGATCCTGCAACAGCCGGCCATAAGTGGCAATCGCCGTTCGGGAAAGCATCCCGTTATACTTCCCGTCAATCAAATCCGCCGCTAACTGGTCGGGACGCTCATCAAAATCCCGTGCCGCCCTCAGCGTACCAATCTGCTTCTTGGCGGAATCAAACATCCGTGCCGCCCTCATCGCGTCCACATGCACGCCCACGCCGGAACGTAACACATCCTGAACGCGATCCAAATCCCCGCTCTCCACGGCGGACGCCCAATCAGCCGCAAAAGCCGCCTTCGCCCTCTTTGCCACCAGCCTCCGGTGCCTGTCCTCCAACGCCTCCCCGCCCCGCTGAAACAGATCTTCCACGGAAGAGGAATACCGGCTTGCCGCCTCCGGCGTCATAAACTCCGGCTCCTTCACCAGCTCCCTCCGCTTGTCCAGGGCCTCCCGCCAATCCATCCCGTTATCTACATCACCCTCCGCTTCCTGCAACCGCCTGCGTGCATCCGTCAGCCCCAGACGGAAACTCTCGTCATCCTTCAGGGCATTCTCCCTGCGTATCAAATCCTGTCCCAAATCATCCACAGCCTGCCCTGCACGGGCCACCTGCCCGAACACGCCGGCCGCCGCCTGAGCCGCCGCCCCCGCCGCTTCCGGACTCACTGCCCCGGCCCTGAACCCGTTATCCCCAATCAATCCGACCTTCATAAACCCTTCCAACTATTGCCTGTTAAATCTTAACTATTACCTGCTCAACACCCTTCCCGCCGTCACCGCCGGAACAGCCGCCATCCCGAACCCGGTCAAAGAAAGGGCACTCCCGGCCACGGCCCCCAGAACCGTCCCCAAAGCCCCCATCTTGGAAGCCCGCGCCGCCTGCCTCGCCTGCCACTCCTGCAAATCCGCCTGATAAAGCGCGCTCCTCCGCTGATTCTCCCGCTGAGTAGCGGCCTGAGCTATCCCAAGCTCATACTGCTTCATCAGCGTCATCTCCCCCACACTCCCCGTCCCTGTGGACAAAAACCCGGAAACCGCCTGAGCCGCCCGCGCACTGCTCGCATCCGCATTCTGATTCATGCGCTGAAGATACTCATCCGCCAGAGCGGAATCATAAGCCCCCTGCGCCTCCCTACGCAAATTCCCCGCACTTGCCAGCCCTGCCGCCTTCTGGGCCTTTCCTGCCTGATACTGGTTCAGAGCGGACAGGGCCCCTCCGGCCAAACTCACACCATTCCCAAACAGAGAAAACTCCCCTGCATGGTCACGCATAAACCCTTGAAACCCTGTCGCACTCGTCGCCATAACAACAATTACCTATTAACCTTAACTATTACCTATTAACTATTACCTGTTAACTCTCACCTACTCTCTCAACCCAGCGTCATCTTGGTAAGCTCATTCACTCTGTCTTGAGCCCGTTGCCAATTAGGATCGCTGCTATCGAAAAACGCCTTGCTCAACTCGTGGCTCCCGCTGTAAATGGAATCAAGCTCCTGTTCGGCAGTGGCTACGGACGCCATCCGGTTCACATTCGCAAACCCGGCCTCCTTCATCCGCTCGGAAAGTCCATAAAAAAACTTCACCACCTCCGGATTATTCCGCAACTCCGGCATATTAAACACACTGGCATCGACGCCGAACTCTGCCGCCAAATTGCACAGCGTATTATTACAGGCTTCCATCACGGCCTTGAACTTATTCCCGTAAGTCTGTTGTAACGTCTTTAACTGATCATTGCTGGAATCTACCCGTGCCTGTTCTATCTGGGCTTCCGTCTCATTAATAAAAGACTGGACATCTCCCATCACGGCAGACAAAGCCTCAGCCTGAATTCCCGCCTTGTGCGCCGCCGTGCGGGCGCGCTCAAAAAGCTGGTAATCCAGACTCTCAGGCTCCACCCCTTCAAACAGGTTTGTCGCATACTCCGCCAAATCCGGCAAAGCCGCAGGACTGGAATCACCGTTGCCCGGAACCGGAGGAACCGAACCTGTAGGAGCTGTCCCGCCATTGCCCGAAACCGGAGGAACCGAACCTGTAGGACCTGTCCCGCCATTGCCCGGTGCCGGAGGAACCGGACCCGTAGGACCTGTCCCGCCATTACCTGGTGCCGGAGTCCCCGTACCATTCTGTCCAAACACTACCGGCTGAGTAGCCCCAGCCCCGCCATTGTTGTTTTGTTCTACTTCGCTCATAACAAAAAACTATTAACTATTCACCATTAACTTTTAACTGCAACTCACTCCCGGCTTCTCTCCCAGGCAAGCCTGAACGTCATCCACACCAGCCGGAAAGCATCCTGCCTCATGGCGTCCAATGGATTCCACTCGCCATTAAAAAAACGAAAAGCCGCCTGATTAACCTCGAACTCCCGCTCAAACCACTCCTGCATGGCCTTCATGCTTGCTTCATCCAGCCTCCCGAAAGCATCCGTCAGCAACTGCTTGACCCTCTTCTCTTCGTCCTCTTCATTAAAATCCAGTAAATCCATAATCCTTTCCTTCCATTAAAAATCACTGGACCATTTCTTCAGGTGCGCCGCCCTGCTTCATCTGCTGGACATACGCCATCACCTCCTTCATGCGTTCTTCCTTCTTCTCGTCATCCTGAATAAACTTCTCAGGAACGCCGCCGTTCCTCACTACCTCCTGAGCTGCAAAATTCCAATCAAACCGATGCACGACCGTCGGATCAAACTGCGCCATCCTTGCCACAACCTCCGTTGCGGACATAATCCCCCCGCTATGCACCTGCTTCATCAACTGAATAAACTTGGAATTATAAACCACCTGCGGCAGGGCTTCAGGATTGAAAATCTCTCCGCCGTCAGAATCTATCAATAACAATTCCTTCGGCACATTCTCCCTGTCCAGCAACCGGGCGCGGAACATCAGCGCAAACACCCTCAGCATCACCGGACGGGAATCATTCAAATGCTGGAAAAACGTAGGACTGAAAGCCCGCAACTGCTCATCAAGCCGCGCATTCACCTCTGTTGCCGTCATTTCTCCCTTATGTGCGCCGAACAAATCCAGCACATCCAGATAAAAAGCGGACCTCACCACCTGCCGGTCCTGCTCCATCTCCGCCATCAACTCACTATACTGCCCCACCGTCGCCCACTCCTGAGGCAACTGATCCGTCCCCTTCACTGGCGTTTGGCCGCCCGGCCTCAAATTCACGCGCCCCACAAGGTCCGCTGAAGTCTTCACGCGCGGAAAAGCCTTCAGCTCGCCCAACAGACGGATCACCCGCTTATTATACTGCAAATGTAAAATCTCCGGCCAGCACAACCGCGCCGGAGCAATCCCAAACTGATTTCCCCACTTCAAAAACCGGGAAACCATATACGGAAACTCTTCAAACCCGCCTTCCTCAAGAACATGCTTATCCGTTTTCTCCACATACATGGAAAAACACTCCATTTCCGTCAAGGGATCATAACGATCCTTCTTCCCGACCGCATGTAAAATTGTAAACTTCTTCTTGTGCCGCTCTACCTCATCCCCGTAGGCTTCCTTCATCCCTTTGCTCAGTCGATCCGCTCCGCCGAAAAACTTGACAGCCTGAGCCGCCGTCCACTCAAAACTGCGAATAAACATGCACGGCATCCCTAAATCGTCTTCGGCAAAAACAAATGAATCGAACGGAACATAGCTGAACACCAACTTGTTACTATTCGTCATCCCGCAATAAAAAGCTCCGGTTCCCAACCCGCACCTGTCAAGAAGAGCCTGCTGATTAACCGTATAAAAATTACTCTCGGTCAAAGCCTGATAAACCCGCTCCGCGCAATCCCCCAGCCACTTCTTCACGCGGGAAGAAGCCTTGTTGTCCAGACCAAGCGTGGAAGACGGCTCATAGGAAAACCAAATCTTTCCGGGGTCGAAAAGAAAACTCTGATGCGCCGCCGCCAGACGTTCATTCGCCCGGACAGCCGTGGAATCATGTAAATTCTTCAGGTCCACCCCCATCCATGAAAACTTGCTCTCCAACTCCGTAGGAGAAAAAGGCAAAACAAACTTCCTCAGCTGGTCAGCCCAGCTCTTGGCATCCTGCTTCTCGGACTTCAGCCCTTCATAAAGATCAACAACCCCTTCAGCATCCATAAACCCCATTCCCTACTAACTATTCCCTCTTAACTATTACCTGCTACCTATCCGCCATCAGCCCAGCGTCTTCCGGTAACTCGCTCCTGCCGCCTGACCAAACACGGAACCGCCGTTACCCTTGGCCGTAAACGTCTTATCCATCCCATAACGTTTCTTGGCACGCGCCTTGACGGTATTCTCTCCTGTCTCAGACGTATCAATCACCTCCGGAGCCTTAACTACTTCCTGTTGTTTTGGCATTGGAGCCGCTTTCGGACTAATAAACTTTCCCATGCGCGCACCATCCCACGCCTCCGAAAAAAAAGAGTGGGTGCAAATGTCACACCCATTCCAAACAGCACGCCTCTCGCAACCGTCAGGGCATCTCCGCAACGCCCAAATCCCGGCTCCGCCAATCATCCCCCCTCAACTGCTCCATGCCCACAATCGAACTCGCAAACCCCTCAATCAACCCATGACAGGCAGCTTCGATAAACATCCGGAACGCATCCGCAAAATGGGAACAATCGTCATGATCAATCCTCCCGTTCTCGTCCGTCCGGTAAGACTCCATACAATCCAGCAGTCCCGGCAAACCATCCTCGCTCCCGTCCTCTATCCGGTCCCCGCACCGTTCATGCCAGACGGTAGTGGGCAAAAACGCCCTCACCTCGCTGATGGACAGCCACACGCTCCCAGTCTTCGGCACCACCTTCACATTCTGCCTTCCGTTCTCCTCCAAAGTATCCTTGGCCGTCTTCCGGTCATTCGTTGTTGCGTGCCCTCCGTCGTGCGGTAAAAGATCACAATAAGTCTTAAACCCGACCACCTTCTCAAACGACCTCACCTTGATCAGCATATCCAGCACACAGGACTTCTTCGCCTGAATCCCGCCGACAACGCGCGTTTCACCGCCCACCTTCTGGAAAAACACCACTGCCATATGGTCCGCCACGCCAATATCCCAGGTGCAATAAACCGGCGCATACGGATGCACCACAAACCGGCTCCCGATGCGCCCTTGCCTTCTCAACTCCCGGAACTGGACGCAATAAATGGCATCATCCCCAATCGCGTCAAAAGCCTCATCCGGAACGCTTGGATACTCTTCATTAATATTGAAATCAGACTGTCCGTTCTTCCACTCCCACCACAGCCGCGCAGACTCCGGCACATCCACGCCATGAATCTCCTTCAATCTCGTAAAATACTCGACCGTCTCATCCTTGAAAACATGCCCTTCCGGCACCTCCAACTGATAACGGCTCTCCTCATACCACGGGAAAAAATGAAACCGCCAGTCCACAGGCAGAAGAGGCTTCCCCACCTTCCTCATGGCATCCCGCATCAAATTGTAATTCACGCCGCTCCTGCCGCCTTCGTGCGTACTCTCCACGACGATCCTCCCGCTTGTCGGCACCGCCTCAAACCCGCCGTTCACTACTTCCTTTGCCCGGTCCGGAAACCTCTTTGCCATCTTCGCCAACTCGGAAACGTGCATAAACTGCAACGTCCCTCCACGAAACGTATTATCTGTATAAACAGCAGACCCATTCCTGAAGGCCAGCTTATTGGATGTCGCCGTTGCCGGAACAAGGGAACCGTCCTTCTTCTCCACGCCGATCCGCCGTTTTTTCTGGTACATCAAACCAGCAATCACACGCCGTTCCCTGTCTGCCCCTTCTGGTACGTAATCCAGATGATCCCACTGGAACCGTACCGCCATCAACTTCTTTTGACCCTCCGGAAGCCTCCAATCAATAATGGCCGCCGTCTTGTTCTCATGCCAGAAAACGAAATCAGCAATCAACACGCACATCAGCGTGGAAAGCCCCAACTGCCGCGCCTTCAGGATCGCATTGCGCCTATGTTCATTCGCCAAAAACTTCCGTTGAACCTCATTAGGACGAAACGGAACAACACGGCCATCAACATCCTTGATCCAGTAAAGATGCTCCAGACGCCAATTCCTGTTATTCAGCCGCAGCTTCCAATAAGCCAGCGTCTCCTGATACCTCTTCTCCGCCTGATCCATAATCCCCTGTTCTTTCCTCTAACGTTCCTTCAAACAAATCTTCAAAAAAGCTTCCCTGTAAATTCACATCACGCTTCTCCGGCGCATAATCCCCCATCATCTTATTATCCAGATCGAGAGCCTTCATACGTTCCGCATGAGTTGGAGGCATCTCAAACAAAAAATCACGATGAGAAATAAAAGCCTTCCCCCGCGCAATCTCGGCAAGAAGAAGCCTCTTCTCCTGCATGGTAAGGCAATTCTCATCATGAAGCCTCTGCCTGATCTTCGCAATCTCTTCCTTGATGCCCGGTTCTTTCTGCTTTCTGGAGGCCGCCGCCTGAGCGGACTCATTGCTCTTGCACTTAAACCCGGCTTCGATGTAGGCTTCATAAGCCATTAAGCCGGAAGCGCAAAACTCGCAGAATCTATAATCCCTCTCACTTAACATTTCTTAACAAATCATTACCTCTTAAACACTTGCATCAACAAAGCAACGCATCCTTCTTCCCCTTCCCGGCCCCGGAAGCCTTCTCCTCTCCGGCCTCTCCCGGCTTCCCTTCTTCTCTTTCTTCCAACTTCTTCAGGACATCCTTCAGAGCTGCCGGATTATCCATCAAAGCCAACCTTGCCATAAGGCCATCAAACTCTCCCAGGCATCGCTTCATCACGCCCTGTCCCTTATCCGTCAGCTTGTACACATACTCCACCTGACCATGACCGGACGACCGGAACGGCCTCATCTCCACATCCCGAACCTGCTTCAAACGTTGAAGAATCTGCCTGACTGTACTCCGGTCATACCCCGTCTCCGTGGCAATCACCATACACGTCTGTTCCCGGTCCGCAAGAGAGACCATAACCGCCAACTGACCTTGATTCAGGGCGGCCAAATGCGTCCGCCTGAAAAAACCGCGTAATGCCTGCAACAAACTATCCATGCCCACCCTGTAACACAAACCGCCAAGAAAAAAATAGAGGCCAATTAGCACCCCTCTCCCGGAAATGAGGAAAAAAATAAAGAGAGAGAGCATCAAAAACCGGACAACCAACGCCCCTCCAACCACATTACAAACGTCTAAAAACTCTCCTATTCTAACCCATAAATGGATAAATCCTGATATCGGAGCATGCGGGAAATCATAACTTCATGACGCCCAGACAACCGCAAAAACACACACTGCGGAAATCAGTCGGAAACCCGTCAGAAACCCACTGGAAAACCGCACAAAAACCACAACCGCCATTCACCTCTTCCGGGCCCTGCTTGCCGCTCGCAAAGCCCCCTCCGGCGGCTTCACTCCCGCCAACCTGAAATTGACAAAATCTGTGTGTCATACTATTATTTTATTCCCTACCATCGTTTATTATATTCGATTTCTCTACTAACCATAAATATTACAAACAGAACGATGAAAGATACTCTGGCAAGCCAGTTATTGAAACTAACTGTACTCATAAAAACTACCACATCGTCACAAGTAAATTCTTACGGAACCGGATTCTTAGTAAGAAAAGACGGATTCATCTTTTTAGTAACAAATAAACATGTCATTGAAGGATCTGAAAAAACATACATAAAATTTTTTGGACAAACAGATTTTGTCCTCATATCAGGACAATTTGTACCAAGTGACGACTATGATATTTCTATCTATTTTTTAAACAAAGTACCTGATACAGTAAAATGTATTTCAGAAGAATTCATACCTTCAGAAAAAGATATTGAAGAACTGGATGCTATTGAAGACATTATATTTATTGGATACCCTACTGGATTATATGATCAATACAACCACTCTCCTATTGTAAGAAAAGGAATTACGGCCACTCCTTTATCTTTGGATTATGAAAACAAATCATTATTCCTGATAGATGCTTCCATATTTCCGGGAAGTAGTGGAAGTCCTGTTTTTCGAATATGCAGCAATAATATAACGATCACCTCAAGAGGTATGCAAAAAATAGTAACACACTTTCTTTTACTCGGAATAATTGCAGAAGGATATATACAGGGCCAAAAGAAAGAAATTTGTTTATCACCGAATATACCAGCACCCCCTGTTATCCATCGTCAGATGATTGATTTAGGAGAAGTTATAAAAACAAAAGAAATCATAAAACTCATAGAGAATTATATAAATTTTCATACAACAGTTGAAACCCGTTAAAGGACCATGCAACGAGCAATCATCACAATCACAGTCTTAATCATCATTCCGCCCTTGCATACCTCGTTGGAGGACGCAACGGTTTAATCTGCCTTACAGTGGCTTTCTGTTCTCCCTCATGCACTATGGGAAAAAATGGTGGGATAAAAAATGCCAACAACGCATGGAGAAAAAGGTTAGACAACAACTTGCTCAAGCACCTGTACTCACCACATTCCTTACTATTCCCGGCATGAAAAATCCCTTATAGAAATACTTCGAGTAAAAAAGAGAAATTTGAAAAAGCAATCTCTAATCTATATGGAAGAAGTTCTAAAAAATTCCTTGTCCTTCATCATTGTATTCGTCTTTCCGACTTTAATTGGACTCATCGTAATTACTCATAAACACAAACAACCCTTCCCAAGAAAAGCTCTCTGTCCGCTCATATGCACAGCAGGAATAGCCCTAATGTACATGATGCTGTGTATAACAAACGTCATTCAGCCTGACCATATATCTAAACCTCTCTTCATCATCTCCTTAATCATATCTGGAGCCATCTTCTTCATCCCTTGGATGATTGGCTCGTATTATTTACTGCCCGGCATCCTCAACATCATCGGACATATTATTCAAGGCATAGAAGAATTTTGGAAACAAATCACACATCCTAAATACTAGACAATGAACAACCTTCTAAACATTTCCCTTTCCTCCATCGTACTGTTTTGCATCTTGTTATTTTCCGCATATGTGCTTTGGAAAGGACTGGAATCATGCATTTCTGCCTTCCAGGACGGCTCCAAATACCCAAAATACATTGCAACAGCCTTTATAATCTTTGGCCTCTTTCTAATGTGGATAAATCCGGTCTTTACAGTTTTGCTTTTGTTAATTGTAATAACAACCATCACTACTCTGACAAAAATCTACCGTCTCAAAACAGCAAAGCTCAAACATAAAAACTCCAAAAAAACAATCTAATAACCTCCACACAACTCATAACTCCTTCTTGCCAACATAGAAAAATCAAAAATCTAACAAATAAATATTGCCATACAGCGCAACAAATGCTAAATCCAATTCATACCAACAAATCAAAAATATACCTATAAACTACCTCTCTACTGCTACTCTGTAACAAAATAAAAAACGGATGATCAATATTTCTGTTGACGGTGTTAACACCTATGATAGCATGATCGCATGCCAAACATGCCAGACCCAGACAAACATTTGGTCGGAATACGCATGCCCCGAACACTCTACAAGCGTCTTCAAAAACTTGCTAAACAACGGAAAATTACACTAAAAGACCTCATTTTAGAAATTCTCAACAGAGAAACAATCAACACCATACTCACCCCTGAAGATTATGAGCAAATTGCAAAAGAAACCCGGCAAGCCTCAGAACGATACAAAAACCGTTAGTATTCGCATGCCACGGGAATTACATCATAAAATACTAAACACCAGTAAAAAACAAAACAGAACAATTTCAGGACAATGCGTTTTTTTTCTAAAACAGGTGTTAACACCTTTAAAGGAAGAATCATGAAATTCTTCTCCGGCTCTATATTTTTTTTGCAAATAGGTGTTAACACCCATGACTACGGAAGAACTCAACGCCCTGGCAGACCTTGTCACAGAAAAACTCTGGGACAAATTCGCCGTCATTGGTGCCGCCAGTATCTTCCGGGCTATGCAATCCCAGCCGGAAACAACCCATCCGGCCCCGTCCGTGGAATTGGATGACTACATCTCCACAGAACAAATCACGGCGGAATTCCGCTGCTCCAAGCAATGGCTCTACAACCAGCGCAAACGCCACCCCCAATGCTCGCGCCTTGTCAAAAACAACCCTCACGACCAGCGCGGAAAACGCTTCTGGAGCCGGTCATACATCAAAAAAATCATCCATGAATCCACCGACCCATGAACCCCAACCTGAAAATTGACCTGGAGTGCAAATACAGCCGGCATCTCCTCAGCTTATCGCAGGAACAGCTTCAGGAAAGGCTTATCAACACTTTGGACCAGCTCACGCACTACGCCTCCCTTGCCGAATCGGAAGTGCATCAGGAAGACCCGGTATTCGGAAACCTCCTGTACGCCCATCTTATCAACGTCGGAATCGCGGAACAAACGGACGGAAGCGTACACCTCACCCAGCGCGGAAAAGACCTTCTCTTCATCCTTGCCTGTTATCTGGACGCCACAATCACGGAATAACCATACTTCTATCTTAAATCCTTCAATATCAATATTGTCCCTTATCCGTGAACTACTCTCCCGTACAGCATCGTTACACCCAGAGCCGGGAATTCAAATCCGCCCGCCAGTCCCAGCGCGGCATCTGGATCACACTCATGCAATACTGCACCAGCCAGGAAAACAGCGGAATCATCAAAGACTTTGCCGCGTGGAAACCTTCGGAAATCCGTAAAACCCTCAACGTTGACCCTGTTACCCTTAAACAAAAATCTCCACTCTGGCACATGGTAGGCCCGGACCTCCACATTTACGGCTACCCGCATGACAAGCAAGCCATCCTCAATAAAAAACGTCAAACCCTTGCCAGCAACGCCGGAATCCAGACCGTCCCCCGCCCAAACAGCTATTCCCCCCCGGTGCCGGAAAAAAAACCGGAAAACCAAACTCCGCCGCTCGCCTTCTGGGCCTTCCTTCGGAACACCTGCGTTATGGACGCGTGGGAAAACAAGCCTCTCAACCCCAGAGAACACGCCGCCGCCATGCAAGCCTATGAGCAAACACTCACCTGCACGGAAGCTGACTGGCAATTACTGCGCGCATGCTACCGGGGATATTACAAAAACGGCCAGACTCAGGACCACCACAACAACAAATACTACTGCCCAGCCTCACGCTTGAAATTTTACGAAGACATCATCGACGTCATCTCAAAAGCCCAGCTATGGGCCAAAGACAACAAATGGAAACCAAAAATCCAGCCGTCCGCCGCCTCTCCACCCCCTCAAAAAAACATTTCCGTTCCTCCGCCGCCAGACCGTCCGATCACGGTCGAAGAAATGCGTACCTACTTCCAAGAATTACTCAACCCTAATCATTAACCATCAAACAATCATGCGCTACTATATAAATCCGTTAAAACTCAGGCTCGCCCGCACATGGATATACAACGACGGCGAACAAGGTTGCTGCCGTGTTGCCGTTAAATTCGGCCTCTTCCGCCGGACATGGGGAACCTCCGGCCTCATGTCGCCCGGTGAAGCTGACCGGGAACTCTCAGCCATGCAACACGCCCTCTACCAAGGAGGATATTGGCCGCTATGGTTCTATCTGCTCTGTTGCGGAGCCTATGTCTTCACGGCAATACAACTCCTTTACAGTATAACCCGTTAAAAATCAGCTTGAAATGAACATCATCCAGGCATTTGTCAACATCATGCGGAACATAAACTACTACCGCCCCAACCTTCAAAACTCCTACAAGGAAACCTCCATCCTAGCGGCCATTGCCATCGGAAAAACCACCCCTATCGACATAGAAACCGCCACCAACATCCCCCGCGATCAAATCCGCAAAATAGCAAAACAGCTCACCCAAGAAAACCTCATCATCCTCACCATAGCCGCCGAATGGCCCTACCGGACCAACTACGCCCTCACCCCAAAAGGGGAAGAAGCCACAACCAAACTCCTCAACTACAAAAACAAACCATAACAACCGCCATGTCCATGACATCCATCAAAGAACGTCCCATCCTATTCAGCGCAGACATGATCTGTGCGCTGATTCGGGAATATCAAAATCCCGGCATGTGTAAGAACCAGACCCGGCGCACGCGCAATCTGGAACGTTTTAACAATTTTCCGAAAGTCCTGACGGAAAAAGGCTGGAAGATTCAGGATTTCATCGAAGAAGAACCCGGCTTGTGGCTGGCTATTTCCAACGACGAGAGCGGGGAGTTCCCGGATATTTTTGATCCGTGGGTGAAGTGTCCTTATGGGAAGGTAGGTGACCGCCTGTGGGTACGGGAGACATTTTGTTATAAGCCCAATATGGATGACCAGTACTGGTATCGGGCATCATCCCCTGATGTACGGGCCATTGGTCATGATGGATATGGATTGTACCGAAAGGATGGGAGTGAGAGGTCTCCGTGGATTTCCAGTGTTCGCATGCCCCGGAAAGCTTCCCGGATTTTGCTGGAAGTTACGGAAGTTAAAATTGAACGACTCTTGGAGATTACGCCGCATGAAGCGCAAATGGAAGGCATTGAATGCGTCTGGCACGATGAAGAAACCGACGCCTGTTTGTGGAAAAATTACACGGGTGAATCCACAGGGTTTGCTTTTGCCCGGGTATCTTTCATTTCTTTATGGAATAAAATAAAGGGAGCGGGTGCCGCCGCGCAGAATCCGTGGGTGTGGGTGATTAAGTTCAAGGTTTTAACGATTAACGGAGAAGTCAAATGAAAATATCTAAATGCCCCTTCTGCGGAAAGGAACCGGAAACTCGATTCTATAGCAAGGAAAAAAGCCATCCTAAACTCTGGATCTCCGGCTGTCCCGAATGTGATTTATTCTCAGGCCCCACAGCGGCCAGTCAAAAAATCTCACAAGAAGACTGGAACAATCTTATCGCCAAATTTCCCCCTATCATGCGGGTGCAGGCAGGAGATAAAATTTTATACAATTCATGCGATGATGACTATTTAGCAAAAGTTAATGATATGTGTAGAGATAAAAACAATGACGTATATCTTAAAGTGGTAATTCTGGATAGTGGTGATGAAGACGATGTAGAGGCACATCAGATTATCAGATGGCCGTGGGAACTCGAACAAAAGGGAGAACAGGAGCAATGAATACTAAACAAATATCTAAAAAGAAAAAAGCCGTCAAAAAGAAGAACCTGACCGTTATGGAGAAAGTCCCCCGGAAAAGTTACATATTGCGCAAGCGGAGAGTTCTGGCCCGGTTATGGGCGCGCGTGAATGAGATTGAAGGGAGCGTGCCGAAGTCTCTGGAAAAAGCCGTGGAAATATCCCGGCAGTCCCGGAGGTGGAGAAAGAGGCTGGCTCCGTTTACCAAGCTGAAGGCAACGGCGTTTCCGACTCACGCCCTGATTGTGGATTGCTGGGGGAAAGAGGTTCTGTTCGGGGCGGGAACCCGGAAGAAGATGGAGGCATTTATAGATGGCTCCGAGTCAATCCGAGTCGCCGGGTACAAGATGGTTTGCCTGAGTGATTTGATAGATGGAAAACAGCAGGTGGATACGATGAAGTTCGTGCAAGGAAGGGAGGAAGCATGAATGATAGATGCTATAATTGCACCAATTGGAGCATATTTGACGGGATTTGCTGGTGTCCAGTAAGCCCCCGCAATTTGCAGGAGGTGGACGGAGATACACCAGCCTGCGAAGGATTTGAACCAGAACATGAAGACGAAAATGAAGAAGACGCCTGAACAGAAAGCTTTTTGCGAGTACGGAGAAGCCCGTGGACTCCTCAAGGCACGGATTGCCAAATGCCGACGTGATGCACGCTATGTTTTCGGAAGAAATTATCAGTGCCTTTATTCAGCAGAAAAGAAAAATCTTTGGATTACAAGTGACCTCAAATCCTACATTAAGGATTACCGCCAGAAGCAGGCCGCGTGCAGGGCGTGGGTGCCCTTTGAGAAAAGAGTATGCTGGAATTGTTGTTATTGCAAAGAATCAGCAGATTTCCAGCTTTGCAAGAGTTGCATAATTTTCAATAGCTTTGCAAGTGTCTGTAATTGGGAGCCGAGAAAGGAGAGCCAGAACAATGACTGAGCGGGAAAAGGCTTTTGAGAAAGCAAGAAAGATTTACGCCCTTGTTCAAGAGGGGGTGGATGGAGAGAAGGAGTCCGCAAGGGTGGCTTTTGAACGCATTTGCCGGGCACACGGTTTCGGCGAGGATGATTTCAATGATGAAATTATCGGCGAATTTAAAATGAAGTACAAAAACCAGATGGAAATGCGTCTGGTTGCCCAGATTGCGGCTGTGTGCCGAGGTTCTTACGGCTCCTACGAATACAAACCTTATTTCAAAACAGTATATTTAAAGGTTTCCCGGAAGGATTATGTCAGGGCGATGATTATGTATGATATGCTGTTGCCCTATTTCCGAAAGGAGTTCAAGAAGGGCAATGACAAGTATAAGGAAAATTTGAAGTATTGGGCTGATGCTGAGGTGATCGGCGAACATGGCGCGAGATTTTGCATTTTGAGGCGCAAACGAATCAAGGCCGAACAGGCCCGGTTCCGAAAGAAGTTCGTCTCCGCATTTATTCTGGTCCATGATTTATATCCCAAGAAGGAGAATGGGGAGGATGCGGATGATGAGGATTGGGATAATGAGCAAGGCCAAAAGCTGATTGGCAAGCCCGGAGGCGAAAAGAAAGAGGCTCCTCAGAGAGTTGATATGGAGAAGATAATGATTTCCATGGGAATTACCAAGATGGAAGTGAGGGATAGAGTCACCAATGGAGAATTACCAGAATGAATACCGAGTATATGATACATCAGAAGAAGCATGATCCCTGCCGCCGCTACCGCAAAGGAGACATCGTGCGCGCCCGGTTATACGGGCGCGGGTTCCTGTGGGCTAAGGATGGTCAGATTTTCCGCGTGGCGGAAGATGAAAAAGACGGAGATCCTGCTGTGGTCATGGAGACATGCAGTGTTCATACGGGAAAGCCTGTCCACCTTTCCTACGCTGAAATCGAACTGGTCAAGCCCATCGAGGAGAACAGGCCGTTTGAACTGCACGTGGCAGACGCGGTATATAGGATGGTTAACGATCACAAGGTGATGGAGCGGCCGTTTGTAAATGCTTACGGATACCCTGATGATCAGCATCTGGTTATCCAGATGAGGTACGTGCCAAAAAACGGTTTTCAGCGACGGCTGGCAGACACGCTGGATAGCTGGCAGTCATACAGCCTGAACAAGAACGACATGGAAGTGAAGTGGCGTGAAACGGATGGAAGGGAGGGTTTTTTAAGCAATGATTAAAGATAAATATAATATCTGGGAGGAGTTAAGCGGGTATGTGTATGTTGTTAGAAGAGAAGATAATGCACCTGTTGAGGTTGAATTTTTCACTCGGTTGAATGCAAGGCTGTATCCAGATCACAAGCAGATAATCGGCGAGATATGTGATTTGTTGAATAAGGAGGCCGGGAAAGGAGAGCAAGAAGGAGGCGGGAGAGAGGAAGGGGCGAAATAAAAAAAACTTTAAACTCTAACAAGACTTAAGTTCATAACATAATCAACAAAAATTCTCTGTATTTCTTTAAAACTACGAGCGTAAGTATTATCAAATATATACTCTTTATTTATAACAAACCCTCTATTTCCAACACCTTCTTTTTGATTAACTGTAGCATCCAAGGATTCCAGAATATAAAAAACTCTATATAACTTTTCTTTCTCATTTAAACCATTCAATACATTTAATGAATTAAAAATCAAATCCACATCAATATTATTACCAATGATTTTTTTAATAACATTTCTATTAAAACAACACAAATATATAGCAATAACGGATAAAATTTGATCAACTTCACATTCTGAATATTGCCAATCATACAATGAGATACTTTCTAAAACCTTTGCATATCGAGCAAAATGTTCTACATCTCTTAAAGAATGTGAATTAGTTGTTAAGATATACTCAATAAAATCAAAAGCGAGATTCCCAAATATATTTGGCATCTTTCCTTGCTTCCTCAATTCAAACAAATAGCGGCGGGACACAGACATCTTATCATAATAATAAGGTAACGATACAACAATTTTTATAAATTTATCCATATATCTAGATATATCTGATCCATTCCCATAAACATGAGAAATGGCTGCTCCTAATTGTCTCATATTTGCGACTAATAAAAAACTCACATTGGGAACCTCAAACACATGTTTAATCTTCTCCAATAAGGTAATGGAAAAATCCGGACGGCAACGATCCAACTCGTCAACAACAATAATCAGCCTCTCATCCTTGGCAAGTTCAGCAAGAATACTCTTCAACGCTTCAATATTGCTGTTAGATTCTTCATACTGCTGTAAGGAAGCATTCACTATAGCATCCACCCCCTCTTCCGCAGACTTCTTAATAGCATCCGATACCTCTTCTCCAATGCTATCTGCGTTCTGCTTCAAAAGCACACCAATGGCGGCTTTTGCTCCAATCTTGAGGCAACTCTTTGCTACAGCTATACTGGCACTTTTCCACTTTTGATAACGCTCCGACGTATCACCATTCCCTTCTTTATTCTTTATAAAACGAGCAATATTGCCAAGCAACATCAGCAACGGATCATCCCCATGATCTTCCGCAAACGCATCAATGTACAGACATTGACACCGTGAAATACTCTTATTCGTCCCACCTTCTTTGTTCTGATCAGCCCTGATCAAATTAATCAATTTATGACAAAACTCCGTTTTCCCAACTCCCCAATCTCCATCAAGCACCATTGGAGAAAACTGATCATCCATTAGCAACTTCACAATCTGCTCTGCAATTCTCCTCCTCTCAAACTCATCCCTATACTCAAACGTCAACTCATCATTGCTCATATCCTCAAAAAACTAAAATTCTTTCTAAAGTCAATAAAAACAAATAAAATGAATGACTACGACGCCAGAACAGAAACCCTCCTCTACTACACTGAATACTGCCAAATAGCAGGTCTTTCCATTGCTCCAGAAAAACTGCTCTACGACGATATACAAAAAGCCATGACTCCTAATGGCGTCTGCATCTGGACACCAAACCTAGTCTTCTTTGCATGGGAAACAGACAACAAAATACTTTGGATAGAGCATGCTATAGGCTACCTTTCAGACCTCCGACCATTAGCAGAATCCTACGGTCCCGAATGGACAGTCAGCTATAAGCACCGCAACAAAATCCGCACTCAAAATATGCATCGTTTACTAGAAATACTGTAATGGATTTTATGTAAATTATTGTGTAAATATATAATAACTCATTTAATATAAAATGCAATAATATTCTACCGCGTACCACTTCCCCTTAAAATCCTGTCCCTTCCCGGACGGGATTTTTTATGGCGCCGTTTCCGGGAACAGAGCGCACGCAGGGAATGGGCAACAAAACTTAAATGACGTGTTCCGATACGATAAGAAGAACGCTTTTCCACACCGTAATTTTTGATGCTCAAAAATCTTTTTTCAACTTTTTTTGAACATAAGCCCCCTCTCAGGACGCTAATGGTAGGAAGGAAAAAGAAGGCCCCAGCCCTTGAAACCTTCCCCTGATGAAAAACTGACATTAAGCCCGGCGGAAGTTCCCCTTCCGCCGGGCTTGTTTTATCCGGCTCCGGCGTTCCACGGGCCGGGGCCGTTACCGGGAAGTCAGGCGGTCATACAATTCATTGGCGTACTTGTGATTGGGATGGTTCACGCTCATGTATGCCTCATAGAGAGGATGGGAGGGGTCCGACTCCATCCGCATGGCTTCTTCAGCCGGGGAGGGAGCGGCTGATCCCTCCTGATGGAGGGGCGCCTCATCCAGCAGGCGGGAGACCTGATACAGCAGGCGGATGACGTCCGGATTGGAACCCAGGGCCGGGTTGTCCAGAAGGGCATCCGCATCCACACCCGTTTCCGAGGCCAGGCGCTGAAGGGCCGCCGTGGCCCTGCCCATGTTGCGCTCGTAGCTGCCGCCCCATTCGTTCTGCAGGGACTGTTCAGCCTGGGTTTCCTGTTCCATCTGCTGTTCCTGCACCTTTTCCCTGGCCTCCTGGTAGGCCTGCGCCATCGTGTCCTGCAGGGCGTTCATGGCTTCCGGAGGAACACCGTAGCGATAGGCGGCGCGGGCCATGCGTTCCGCCAGTTCAGGGTTCCATTCCTCTTCCGGCATGGTTTCCGGACGTTCCAGACGGTAGTCTTCTTCGGAGTCAGGCAGGCCGGCCATTTGGCGGAAACGCGCCATTTGTTCTTCATTATCCACCCCGGGATAACGCCGCAGGCGTTCCAATTCCGTGTAGCTCCGGGCCAGGGCTTCCGGAGTCTTGAATTTGGCCAGGGATTTTTCCGTGCCTTTCAATTCCTCAAACCGGGAATACCATTCCGGAACAAAGGAACCGTCTTCTCCCAGCAGGCCGGACGAAGTGGGGGTAGCAGAAATGGAGTCGGCAGAGGATTCCGCCTCAAGGGGCGCGGCTGAGGAAAAATCCGCATCCCCGGCGGGTGCGGCGGCATTGGTGTCTATGGAATCAATCATTTTTATTTTCTGTTGTGGATTCTTTAAGGGCTAGCTGGAGCTGGCGGCGGATGTACAGGAATACCTCCCTGTACGCATCGCGCCTCATGGCGTCCAGGGGGTCGTAATTCCCCGGACTGCCTTGAAAAACGGGTAAATCAGTCTGGAAGCGGGCTTCCAGAAAGGAGAGGGCGTCGCGGCCGTCCGGCGTGTCAAACACGCGGAGGAGCTGCCGCCTTTTAAGCCGGGCCTCCTTCAGGGAGGCCTCCTGCTGCAAGATGGTATCCTGGTTCATTCCTGAATGGCTGTTAATTGGCTGAGCAACGGATCAAGGGAGGCGTAAGGGTCTTCCCCCCCGGCAGGTTCCTGCTCTCCGGACTGCTGCAACGCCTGGCGCTGGCGCCGCGCGGCCTGAACGTCCGCCCAGGGTTTCAGCATGCTTTCCGGCGCACCTTCCACCCGTGCGGACAGGCGGAAGCAGGCATCCCAGTCCACATGGTCCGCCAGCTCCGGAGCCGCCTGCATCATCATGTTCAAGCGCTGCAGGCTGCGGTCCATGCCTTCGTTCTGCAAACGCCGCAGCACCAGGGCTATTTTGGACTGGTATACCACCCTGGGTTCCCCCACCCGGACGGTGCCGTCCCGCCCCTCCCTTAGAACAGCGCGGGGCGGCCTAGGGAATTTGCCCATGCGGAACAGGAGGGAAAAGATGCGCGCCATGGTGGAATACAGGTCGCTCACGAACAGGGTGAAAGACGGGGAAAACATGAGCACGCGCTCGTTTTCCCGGGCCATCACTTCCGTGGCTGTCATGTTGCCGTGATGGCCGCCCCACAGTTCCAGCATGGGCAGATAGTAGGCCCGCTTGATGGCCTCCTGCTTCTGGGCCAGGCGGTCCATCCCTATGTCGTACCTGCCCTGCGTGGCCCATTCCCGCGGCAGATGGAGGGAGGCGGCCTCCGGCGTAATCACCGTTCTGCCGCCGGCCCTCAGGTCCACCTCCCCGATCTGACTGGCCAGTTCCAGAATGCGGGGGAAGGCGGCTACCTCTCCCAGCGTGTCCAGAATGCGGTTCAGGAACTGCGCCTGCTGGATGGCGGGAAAAACCAGCCTGCCGGGAGCCAGCCCGTACGGGCCGTTTCCCCATTTCAGGAACCGGGTGACCAGGTACGGAAATTCCATGTATCCCCCTTCCTCCACGATCACCTGGTCGTCCAGAGACAGGTAAACACTTTCAAATGGCATGTGGGACGCCTGCACCCTGCGACGGCTGCGCCGGGTGCGCGGACGCACCACGTGAAGAAACCTCAGGGAAGTGGAATACGGATTGCCGCCGCGTTCCAGCACTTCCCGCGCCCGAGGGCCGAGAGCCTTGAGCCCGAACATGCTGCGTGCCTGATGGGCCGTGAACGTGAATTCCCTGACGTAGGTGTCCACCCTGCCCTCCGCATTCTCCGCGCAGGCGAATTGCCCGCAGGGGATGTTCGTAAACAGCAGCCGTCCGTCCACGGACGTTCCGGTAAAGAGGCTGCCCGTTCCCAGAGCCACGCGGTCCAGGAAGCATTCGTGAATCTCCGTGTAGAAATTGGATACGGAGAGTTCCTTCAAGGCGACTTCCGAGCACTGGTTGTACCACGCCTCCGCCTCGTCCCCTCCCTGGTCATCCGGAGCGGACCACTTGAACCACACGTCATGGCTGGGGGTGATGTAGGACATATGGCCGCTGGCGAGCTTCTGGCAGGCCTCCACGGCGGTCGTGTCCGTCATGCGGTCCATGGCGTCCCGGCTGGGGAGGGAAACCTCCCCCTCCCGGTTCAGGCGCCTGGGCAGTACATAGTCCCGGAGCCGGTCCCACCAGGTCTCCCAGGGCGCGCGCTGGGCGGCCAGAGCCTTATACACGGAAGTCAGTTCCGCAATTCGTTCTTCCATGATAGTTGGCTATCCCAGTGTTTTTCTCAACAGGGTTTTCGGATTGACATCTTCCTGCCCTCCGGCGGCTCCGCGCCGCGCCAGAATGGTGGAAATCATTCCCTGCCTCTGGCGTTCCCTAGCCTGATAATCTTCTCCCACTTCCGCACCTACGCTCTCCGCCTTGACCGGGATGGTCTGAACGGGAGCGGGAGTGGAAGGCGTGGATGGTTTCATGAATCCCATAATATCTTCTTTTTCTGTATTTTGTTATTTACCGTTCCGGTCATGACAGGACGGTCTGGGCCGACTGCGGGACATTCCGTCCGGCAGGCCGTAAAACGACTTGCCCTTAAAAACACCCCGTTCCCCGCATCCGGAAGGAACGCTATGCCGCCTGCCGAACGGTCCCGGCCAGCGCACGTCCCTATCCAATAATGGAATTCATATAAAATGCATCCGGAGAAGCCCGGAACGCATACCTGCCACCGATGGCACAAAAGAGGCGCCAGCCAAACATGATGCACCAGAAAAAAATTTCCGCCAATCATGGGGTGCTATGACAAATGAATCCATTCTTCAACCGGACACACCGTCCGCACTGGATATATGCAATGCCGCACTATCCAAAATCGGGGAGGCTCCTCTGGACGCCCTGATTGCCAATGAATCTACAGCGTCCCGCCTTTGCGTTCTACACTACCATCCGGCCCGCAGGGAGACCCTCTGCATGGCCCGGTGGACATTCGCCACCGTGCAAATCACGCTGGACTCCGTTTCCGCACAGGCGCCCAATTCCCTGACGCCCTATCAATTCACCCTGCCGAAAGACTGCCTGCGCATCCTGGATGTGGAATGCACGGAATGGAAAATGCAGGGCCGCCGCATTCTCGCCTCCCGGGCACCGCTGCGGATGAGCTACATCGCGGACATTGAAGACGCAGAACAATTCGATCCCCTCTTCATGGATGCCCTGGCGACGCGACTGGCGGAAAAACTGGCCATGCCCATGACGGGGAACCAGAACCTGCGCCAGAACCTTCATCAGGAATTCCACAAGATCATCCTTCCGCAGGCCGCCACGGTCAACGCCGTCCAATCCTTCTCCAATGACTCTCACCCTCTGTTGGACCTCTTGAGAAAAATGAGGGCCCCCCACAATCCGGAAGATTGTGAATAACTTGAAAATAACAAGTGAATAATATCTAAAAAACCTGTGAATAAAAATTCATGAAAGCCTTGGACTTCATCCAAATATTCGCTTCCAACGTACGCAGGATGGACTTCCGCCTCAGCAGCGCGCAAGTCATTCTGGCCATCATTGCCGGGTACCGGCGTCACAGCACCATCACGGAAGCGACGCGGCTGCACCCCAACACCGTTACAAACATTTTGCAGGACCTCATCGCGCAGGGTTACGTGGAGCGCTTCGGGGACTGCCGTCCCTATGTCTACCGCTCTACGGAGAGAGGCAGGCAACTGGCCGGAAACCTGCTGGACAAACAAACACAGCCGGACTCATGAACGATCCCCTGCTCAGCACGGAAGAAAAACGCCGCTGGCTTGCCCGTGTCTTCCGGGATACGGACGGAGAATACTCCCAGGCGGACAAATTCAAAGCCCTGGTGGAAGACACCAAACTGGCCGCCCTCCAGCAGGAAGAAGAGGAATTCAAACGCCAGAGTGAAACAGGAACCGCAGTGCAGGACCCCCTGCTGGCCCTGCTCCGTTCCCTGCCGCCCGCCGAACTCAACCCGAAAGATCGACCCATTCCCTGACTCCTGCGGCAGAAAACAAAAAAGCACCCCGGACTTATCTGGTCCGGGGTGCTTTTTAATCATCGTACAAGTCAGCCGGCCTCCTTGCGGAGAGCGACCATTTCAGGGATTGGAGATAGACCAGGTTTGCCAGTTTCAATCCACGCCCTCCTTGCGGAGAGCGACACGGACAACCATACGGACAACCAAGACCAAAACAGTTTCAATCCACGCCCTCCTTGCGGAGAGCGACGCATACGGATTGTCCCGGTTGGCCTTATGGGAAAGTTTCAATCCACGCCCTCCTTGCGGAGAGCGACTCGGCTCCTTTCTTCCTTTCTATCCAGTACATGGTTTCAATCCACGCCCTCCTTGCGGAGAGCGACCTGCAACACGGCAGCGTTGAACCGGTCAGGGGCGGTTTCAATCCACGCCCTCCTTGCGGAGAGCGACCCCGGCGTCACGTCTACGGAGTGCCCGCAGCCCTGTTTCAATCCACGCCCTCCTTGCGGAGAGCGACGCCACGTCACCCAGGGTAGTGGGGAAGGCGATGGTTTCAATCCACGCCCTCCTTGCGGAGAGCGACTCGCCGGCTTCTACCTGCTCCCCTTCCTTCACAAGTTTCAATCCACGCCCTCCTTGCGGAGAGCGACTGTCCAGGCAACGATGTCCGGGAGAAGCGTGCAGGTTTCAATCCACGCCCTCCTTGCGGAGAGCGACTCTCAGCGATCAGGGATTCAGCGGCATCAAGAACGTTTCAATCCACGCCCTCCTTGCGGAGAGCGACCATTCTCGATATTATTTCGTGCTGTGGCTGCCCTGTTTCAATCCACGCCCTCCTTGCGGAGAGCGACTTGGTCTTCTTTTCTTGCCCATATAAACCAGTGTTGTTTCAATCCACGCCCTCCTTGCGGAGAGCGACTTGAGCAAGGGCAGAAGAAATGGGACTGGGCACAGTTTCAATCCACGCCCTCCTTGCGGAGAGCGACCAGCCGGACTCCGGTGCCAATCAAAAGCACGACGTTTCAATCCACGCCCTCCTTGCGGAGAGCGACGGACCGCGCGGAGGCGGAGGCCGCCGGAGCCATCGTTTCAATCCACGCCCTCCTTGCGGAGAGCGACTATTCCCTATGACACCTACTGCGTTATCCTGTTGTTTCAATCCACGCCCTCCTTGCGGAGAGCGACCGTGCCCGCCCTGGATGACATCGTGCAGCTTAACGGTTTCAATCCACGCCCTCCTTGCGGAGAGCGACCAAAGTCACCTCTCTTACCGTGGGGGCTGTGTACGTTTCAATCCACGCCCTCCTTGCGGAGAGCGACGCGCCCCACGTCATCCCCGCTTCCCAGCAGGCCGGTTTCAATCCACGCCCTCCTTGCGGAGAGCGACGGAGTCCGGGAATCCTCAAAAACTAAAGCATAGAGTTTCAATCCACGCCCTCCTTGCGGAGAGCGACAGTTGAAGATCATCCAGGGATGATCGGCCTCGGCGTTTCAATCCACGCCCTCCTTGCGGAGAGCGACTGGATGAACTCAAAGAGCTCAAGGATCAGAACAAGGTTTCAATCCACGCCCTCCTTGCGGAGAGCGACCCCCGCCGACTTGGTGGGCCACATTCAGGAGCGTGGTTTCAATCCACGCCCTCCTTGCGGAGAGCGACAGTATTCCTTGGAGTAAAAGGTTTCCGTATCCCAGTTTCAATCCACGCCCTCCTTGCGGAGAGCGACTCATCTTGGAGTTGATGACATGGAGGACGCAAAGTTTCAATCCACGCCCTCCTTGCGGAGAGCGACCGGAACCCTGCACATGTTTGTATTTGCGGGCACTGTTTCAATCCACGCCCTCCTTGCGGAGAGCGACCTGGAGAGAATGACTCCCTCCGGCGTATCTGTCAAGTTTCAATCCACGCCCTCCTTGCGGAGAGCGACGTATGCCGGAGATCAAAAGATGCCCTGTATCAAGGTTTCAATCCACGCCCTCCTTGCGGAGAGCGACGTGCAGTGTGTCCATGTTTCACGGTATCAAAAGGGTTTCAATCCACGCCCTCCTTGCGGAGAGCGACGACAAGGAAACCGCCTTCGTCATGAATAATCACGGTTTCAATCCACGCCCTCCTTGCGGAGAGCGACCCGGGCCAATCATATTCCCATTCAAGCTGGACAGGTTTCAATCCACGCCCTCCTTGCGGAGAGCGACGAGTCCACTCTTCCCCCATCTCCTTGAGCAGGGAGTTTCAATCCACGCCCTCCTTGCGGAGAGCGACGCAAGGGCCGTTCCTATTGCCGCCGCAAGAGCCACGTTTCAATCCACGCCCTCCTTGCGGAGAGCGACTATTGCGACGGGAATATTCCCTGTGCACATCCAGGTTTCAATCCACGCCCTCCTTGCGGAGAGCGACCGAAGTCCACCCCCGAAGCTCCGCCTGACATGCAGTTTCAATCCACGCCCTCCTTGCGGAGAGCGACTGCCTCAACGGTACATGTTGTTAATCAATCATGCAAGCGGGGCTTTGCGCCAACTTCACGAAGACGGTACATCACATACCGTCTTCTCTTCATCATACTTGGTTGTCAATCTGCGTTTTCCAATGTCTTACAAGAATCGCCGACTTCCCGGCAATTTGATGTAAGCTTGGGGTTGGCGCAAAGGCCATGTCAAACAGCACTCAAATGATCAACGGCCCGGAAATGTCATAGCTCTTTTCCTTGCCTAATTGTTCGATTTTGTGATGCCAATTGGACCCCATGTGGTAAATCCGGAGGCTGTCGCTGTCCTGATCAATAATTTTAAGCAACTTGCTCCTGATGTCAACCAATTGGGCCGGAGAGACCTCGCATTCAAACACGGAATTCTGTACTCTCTGCCCGATGTTTTCACAAGCACGGGCAACCCGCCTCAGGCGGCGCTGGCCGGCCTTGTCTTCCGTAACAACATCGTAGGTGATGAGAATATACATGGAGAGAAAGCATTTATTTGCCAATAAACGGAGGATAACAATCCATATCTCCGCGCAGATGGCGTGCCAGCAACAGCGCCTGAATATGGATCAGCAGTCCCAGCGTGGTTTTCTCCTGGAGGAAGGGATGAACCAGAACGGTTTTCTTGCGTTCCTGCCATGCGGTCAGAACTTTTTTACGGGAATCCTCCTTCAAAAAGACGGCTCCGGATTCTTCCCTGTCAAAGTCGTCTGAAGATATCTGCTTGCGGTTAATCAGAGTCAAGGCCAGACGGTCCGCCAAAGGAGCTCGGAATTCTTCCATAAGGTCCAATGCCATGCCGGGGCGTCCCGGACGATCGCGGTGCAGAAATCCTGCAGCCGCGTCAATCCCGGAGCTTTCCAAGGCGGACCTGGCATCATGGCACAACAAACTGTACAAAAAGGAAAGCAACGCGTTGAAACAGTCCTTTGGCGGTCGTCTGTTACGCCCTTCAAATACCAGTTCCGGATCTTCCGTGCGCTGGCAGTGGGACAGGCAGGAAAAATACGTTTCCGCGGCGGAGCCTTCAATTCCCCGCAGAATGTCTCCGGAAACGCACCCGCGGGCCATGCGGCAAAAAGCAGCCAGCCGGTTCACTTCTTCCGCAAGATTTTTCCCGTAGGTCCTTTGTGCCCTCAACAGCAAGTTGCGGCAATTGGCGATTTTTGCGGCAATCATTTCCCGCGCCACTCCAACCCATTTTGCTTCTTCATCGGCCCAGCGGTACTGTTCCCGGCGCAACAGGATGTTTCCTTTCATGAATCCCTGCACGCCAGCCAGGAATTTACCGTAAGGATTGCAGAACGACAGGGTAATTCCTTTTTCCGCACAGGCCCCCATCAAATACGGAGACACGCCGATATCCCACCCCAGCGTGACGATTCCTTCCAGATTATGAAGAGGGACCCGCAACAGGCACTGACCTTCCGAATTCACTTTTACAGTATCTCCGTCCTTGGACAGCCAGCATCCTTCCAGCGTCACGAACAATGTATTTAAATGCTTCTTCATAAATCATCAGCCTCCCACATATTCAGACTTTCCTCAAATACTTCGTCCACACGGTCCTTCATTCCCTGCCTACGTTCCCGGCATACGTCCGGAAGGCAGTCGTTGACCAGGGAACAGGACTTGCAGGTTTTGGAATATTGGGGCAAAGGCGTTACCACTCCGGTCAGAATATCCCTGGTTTCCCGAATAATCCGAGACGTCAGGGAACGCAATTCATCATCAAACGCCACCTCATGCCTCCTCTGGGTTTTCCCGTAAAATAAAAAACCAGCAGGAATAGCCATTCCGAACATTTCCTCCAGGCACAAGGCCTGAGCGCATACCTGTATTTCGTCCGCGCGGTGCGGTTTTGGCTTGCCTACCTTGTATTCCACCGGAGTCATGGATATGGGAACGCCGCCTTTTTCAGCGTAAACAGCCTCCACAACATCCGCAATGCCGTGAATTCCCCATTGGAGGGAGGAAACATGCAGGGAACGCAGAATTTTCTTTCGTCCGCGGTTTTCCGTCATGCCGGAATCCGCTCGTTCATGAAATACATTCCCCTCCGCCGTAAACTGGTTGTCAGCCCACACACATTCCAGATGAATCAGCGCACACTGCCTGGGACAGTACAGATAATGCTGCAATGCCGCCAAAGGTACGGAATATGGCAAAGGATCATTCATAAAACCTATCTGGGAATAGAACATCCCACACATTGTTTCCAGACTCAATGAATAATATAAAAAAGTTAAGATATATATTGATTTTACCAATAGATTCATAGCACAATGATCCGGATGAATGAATCCGATGTTCCCATAGCGCATCGTAAACGGCTGGACGATAAAACATTCGTGGACGAACCCCTCTACACATCTCCGGATATCTCTGCAACTATTCCAGGACACCTTAACACAACACAACACTACATAGGCGTGTTGGTAGAGAATTTTCCTTCGTGTATCCGTGAAGCATGGCACCGCTGGGCTTCAGCTGCAGCACTTTGGCATGATTTGGGTAAATTTTCCAAAGAATTTCAAAAACGTATACGAGAACTTTCATCCTCTTCAGAATCCGAAGGAAACCATTCCGCTCAAAAAGTTGACCATTCGACCGCGGGAGCAAAATTGGCCTGCCAAAATTGGAAAAACTCCATCATGCCATGGGGCGAAATGCTCGCGTATGTGATTGCGGGTCATCATGGCGGCTTGCCCAACGGTCCCATCCTTTTCCATAAGCGGTTTCATGAAGAAATTCCCGAATGGCAAGCTTACGCTCCGAAAGAATTATGTGACTTCACAGAAACGTCCCCTCCATTTCTCTGGCATGAAAAATCACTCACTCCAAACCGTTGCATGGGATTCGCCGTCGCCATGCAGATACGCATGCTATTTTCCTTCCTGACCGACGGCGATTTCCTGGCGACGGAAGATTTTATGTCCCCGGAAAGGCGGGATTTAAGGCCAAGATGGCCGGAGAATATACTCCAAAGCATGAGACAGAAGCTGGAACGCTATCTGGCCAAGTTGGAATGCAACCCAAATGCCACTCCTATTCAACTCATCCGGCGCAACATTCATCACCGCTGTCTTGCACAGGCAAAAATCATCCAAGGGGTGTATCAGCTCAATGTTCCCACTGGAGGCGGAAAAACACTGTCTTCACTTAGTTTTGCGCTTGCCCATGCCTGCCATCATGGCCTGCGCCGCATTATCTATGTGATCCCATTTACGAGCATCATTGACCAAACAGCAAGAGAATTCAGGAAAGTCATGGCATCTCCGGATACAGAACCAGAAATAGAATGCATCCTGGAGCACCATTCCAACATAGTTGAGGAAAAAGACACGGAAAGAGTCAGACTGATGTCTGAAAACTGGGATGCCCCGCTGATTGTCACTACGAACGTTCAATTTTTTGAATCCCTATTCTCCAACAAACCTTCCAGTTGCAGAAAACTACACAACATCGCCAATTCCGTCATCATTTTTGACGAAGCCCAAAGCCTGCCCTCCCGCCTGTTGGCTCCATGCCTAGAAGCCATGAAAACTCTGGAAAAAGACTACGGATGCACTCTGGTACTTTGCACGGCTACCCAACCGACTCTGGAGCGCAAGGAAGAATTTCCAATCGGCTGGGAATCGCAAGAACTCACTAGCCTCCTGGGAGCTGAATTTGAACGCCACCTCGAAAACTCCATGAAGCGCGTGGAAATACGGCACTTGGGCAGCATGGACCAGGACGCACTGATCGACAACTGGAAAAAACTCCCTGACCGTTCGGCATTATTTATTGTCAATACAACCAAAGAGGCGCAATGCCTATTTGACGCATTTTCCTCCCGGACCTCAGAGTACATTGTCCACCTATCTGCCAGAATGCATCCTGCACATCGGGAAAAAGTCATTAAAACCGTCAGAAAGGAACTGGAGAAAGGAAAAAATCTTATCCTCATTTCCACCAGAGTTATTGAAGCGGGCATAGACATTTCCTTTCCGGTTGTTTACAGAGCCTTCGCTGGAGTAGATTCCATTGCGCAGGCGGCGGGACGCTGTAATAGACATGGAGAACGACAGAACAAAGGCCTTGTCCTGATTTACGAATCAACAGACTTCCCTATTCCCTCCACTCTTGATGACCTGGTAGCAGCAGCCACTGCAACCCGGGATGTCCTGAAACTGTATCCGGATGCAGACCTTCTTTCTCCAGAGATTGCCAAACTTTTTTTTCGGTTCTACTACAACAACCGCAAAGATCAGACCAACCATTGGGATTCAAAGGGAATCATGGAAATGACACCCTTCCCCCAACAGCCGGAAAGCATTTTCAAATCATTTAAATTTAAAGATATAGATAGAAATTTCAAAATCATTCCCGATACCTCCCGTTCCGTCATGATGGTGATAAACACAGACCCAGAAGCATTAGACGTCTGGGAACGTCTTTGTAAACTGAATTCTCTGGGACTTTACCCTGACAGAAGCTTGCGAAGAAAAATCCAGCGTTACAGCGTCCAAGTTTATGACAACGAATGGTACATTCTGCAAAACCATGGTATACAGTCATATATTGACGGCACCATTCACGTGCTTCTGGAAGCACAAGGACTTTACGATGAAAATAAAGGTCTTTTAACCTTGAAAAAAGATGACCCCTTGTATATAGGTTACATCAGTTGACCATGATTGATACTGGTATTTTTTTGCATGTTTGGGGAGAGTGGGCCTGTTTTACGAGACCGGAGCTGAAAGCGGAACGGTATTCCTATGAAGTCATGACACCATCTGCAGCCATTGGTATTTTAAGTGCCATTTACTGGAAACCGGAAATTAAATGGCATATTGATAAAATACATGTGCTTAAGCCGATCAAACTGGTTCCCATTCGCAGAAACGAGGTGGCAGCCAAAGCTACAGCACCCAAATCTGATTTGATCAAAAATGGAGGAGAAGCTTCATTAGGACTTCTCATTGAAGAAACCCGACAACAACGGGCTTCCATGATTCTTCAGGATGTTGAATACCTTATTGAAGCACACTTTTCAGTACTTAAGGAACAGGAAAATATCAACGAGAACGCTAAACATCATGAAATGTTCAAGCGCCGCGCCATGAAAGGCCAATCTTTCCATCAGCCTTATTTTGGAACCAGAGAATTCCCGGTCTCTTTTGAATGGTGGGATGAAAAAACGCCTCCTCTTTCTTCGTTGCCTGTCGAACAGCAAAACCGGGATTTGGGAATGATGCTGCATGAAATAGAATTCGTTCCTGACAAAAAAGGAAAAATCATCAGTTCGCATGACGGACAAAAACTTTCCGCTCTTCCGCATTTTTTCCCTGCGGAATTGAAATCCGGCATTCTTCATGTTCCTTCCCTGAACCATACCAATTTCTAACATGATTATTCCGGCATTAAGCAAACTTTACGATAGGTTATCAGAGGACAGGGACGTCATCGCCAAAGGGGATTTACCTACTATCGGCAAAAGCCGTCAAAAAATCTCTTTCAGAATCGCACTGAAACCTGATGGAGAGCTGGTAGGCATTGACGATATCAGGACGATGGAAAATCCTGCTGGGAAAAAAAATGCCAAACTTCGTTCTATCCCAATGTTGGTACTTGGCGGAAACAAGCCTTCCGGTTCCGGATTAAATCCCTGTTTTTTATGGGATAATTGCGGGTACTTGTTGGGATATAAAGGGGAAACTTCCGAAAAGGATAGAAATCGCATCCGGGAAGCGTTTTCCTGTTTCAGAGACAGGCATCTTTCTGTAGAAACTTCTATCAATCATCCTCATTTTTCTGCTGTCTGCCGTTTTCTGGAACAATGGAATCCTGAAAACACACCTGCTAAACTGGAAACTCCCGATTTATGGATATCCAATGGAGTTTTCCGGATTTTGGGAGAAATGAAATACGTTCATGAAATTCCTGAAATTCAACGTTGGTGGTTTCAGGAAGGTTCCGAGCAATGGTATGGCAGCAAAAAACAGACTGAAAAAGGATTCTGTCTTGTTTCGGGCAAGGAGGAACCGTTGGCGTTGCTCCATGAACCGGCCATCAAGGGCGTCATGGGCGCACAGGTATCTGGAGCAAAACTGGTATCATTCAACTGCCCTGCCTTTATCTCTTACGGCAAAGATCAAAGCCTCAACGCTCCGGTAGGTGAAAATACCGCCTTTGCCTACTGCAATGCTCTCAACTACCTCCTTGCCCATTCCCAATACAATATGCGCATAGGGGATGCGACGGTCGTTTTTTGGGCTGATGCCCCTAAAGAAACCATGGATATGACTGCGCTGCTGTTCGGGACCATAGCTTCCAGCTCTCCTGCATCTCCGTCCATGGACACTATGACGTTTGAAAAAGTCTCCCTTATCATGAAGCAATTGCGGCAGGGGGAACTTTCCCAAGAGATACTGGAGAATGCAAAAGTACCCTTTTTTATCCTGGGCCTCTCACCGAATGCCTCGCGCCTTTCCCTTCGTTTCTGGTATCAATCAACCTTCGGAGAATTGATGGAAAATATCCAGGCCCACTACCGGGATATCTCACTTGTCCGCCAATGGACGGAGAAAAATAGCAAATACCCGGATCCGGAACTGCCCAAGCCTCTTGATATTTTAAAAGAAACCGTCAGGGATCTTAAAGAACTGCCTCCCATGTATGGAGGGATTCTGATGAAATCCATCCTATTTCGGCTACCCTATCCGGACATGATTGCCCAAGCCATCGTTAGGCGTATCCGAATTGACAAAAAAGTCAACTATATCCGTTGTTCCCTTCTTAAGGGATGGCTTTACAGAAAAAACAGCAACCATGCTCTTACGACCATGCAAACAATCAATCCAGACAACCATAACATCGGGTACTTGCTGGGCAGGCTCTTCGCCGTCTATGTAAAGACCCAGGAAGACGCTTTGGGAAAAGATATCAACCGGACCATCCGTGACGCCTATTTCTCCAGCATGAGTGCACATCCCCGTTCCGTTTATCCCACAGTCAATAAACTCTATCAGCATCATCTAAAACTCGTTAAACAGAAGCATGGGGAAGGAGCCAAATTTAACAGGGAAAAAATGGTCAGAGAAATCAAATCCCACATTCCGGACAATATTCCACCACATATGGGACTGGAACAGCAAGCCTATTTCGACCTCGGATTCTATCATCAAATGAACGACTTTTTTACAAACAAAGAAACTTCTCAAACAACTGAAACACAAACCACTGATAACAATGAATAAAATTGACTTTCTCATTCTGTTTGACGTCACTGATGCCAATCCCAATGGAGACCCTGATGCAGGCAATCTTCCCCGCATGGATGCGGAATCCGGACACGGCCTGATCACGGACGTGTGCCTGAAACGCAAAGTTCGCAACTTCATTCAACTGACCAAGGACGGCGAACCGGGTTACGAAATTTATGTTAAGGAAAAAGCAATCCTGAACAACCAGCAAAACCGCGCTTACCAAGCCTTGCAAATAGATCAGAAAGAAGCCAAACAGGCAGATTATGACAAGGCAAAATCATGGATGTGCCAAACCTTCTTTGATATTCGCACATTTGGAGCAGTCATGACTACTGGCGTCAATTGCGGGCAGGTGCGTGGCCCTATACAAATGTCTTTTGCACGCTCCATTGATCCCGTTTCAACGTCAGAATTTGCGGTCACACGGTGCGCCGTGACAACGGAAGCGGAATCTCTCAAGCAAAAGGGAGATAACCGTACCATGGGAAGAAAATTCACCCTTCCTTATGCCCTGTATAAAACGCAGGGATGCCTGAATCCTTTCCTGGCTAAACAAACCGGTTTCTCGGAAAACGACTGGAATACCTTCCAGGATGCTCTGGTTCACCTTTTTGATTTTGATGCTTCCGCCGCGAGGCCTTCCGGCTCCATGACTATTCGTAAAATTATCTTGTTCAAACATGATAGTGAACTAGGGAATGCCCCGGCCCATAAACTAATTGATTCCGTATCCGTCACCAAACACCAAAACGTCGAATTCCCAAGATCTATCCAGGATTACGATATTACGATCAATCATGACCTGATTCCGAATGGTGTAACAGTTGAAGAAATCGATTGTTAATCAATTAATTTCAAATATCTTGAAAATTAATAAAGGCTCCTCTCATGAATATGGAAGGAGCCTTTAATTATTAGCCACTGATCATTTCTACCTTTAGCCAACAAATGACACAGAGTTCCAATCAGCCTTTCACGTACCCCTAAGGATGCGACCCTTTGCCGATGCGCTTAAGGACTGTGTCGAGGTGTTTCAATCCACGCACCCGTGAGGGTGCGACCATTGTCGATAAAATATGCCGCCGCAATCAGCAAGGTTTCAATCCACGCACCCGTGAGGGTGCGACATCAAATGCTTTCATCTTGCGCCGTTGAAGCGTTGTTTCAATCCACGCACCCGTGAGGGTGCGACAGAGTTAGTTGTTAAGGGATTTGACGAATTCTTCGTTTCAATCCACGCACCCGTGAGGGTGCGACTGGTCGTAATATCCCCGTTGGTCAGGTCCATACCGTTTCAATCCACGCACCCGTGAGGGTGCGACGGTTTGGTTTGGTTTGGGGTTAAGCAGGGAGTTGGGTTTCAATCCACGCACCCGTGAGGGTGCGACTTTTGGTTTGGGTTTTGGTTTAGGCCGGGAGTTGGGTTTCAATCCACGCACCCGTGAGGGTGCGACATCAACAATTCATAAAGGGATTGTATAACTTCCTGTTTCAATCCACGCACCCGTGAGGGTGCGACAGGCAAATGAGGTTGCGATATGCCAGCTACTGGAGTTTCAATCCACGCACCCGTGAGGGTGCGACAAAGTAGGAACAAAGAATTTTCATAAGGCAGAAGTTTCAATCCACGCACCCGTGAGGGTGCGACTCTCCAAAAAGCTTCGTGTGCCCAATAAGTACATTGTTTCAATCCACGCACCCGTGAGGGTGCGACAGGAGGACGGCACGGAGATGTCGGGGCAGGAGTGGTTTCAATCCACGCACCCGTGAGGGTGCGACATGCGATCTGCTGATAGGTTGACGTCATGGCACAGTTTCAATCCACGCACCCGTGAGGGTGCGACTCTCCACAGGAGCTTTGTTCAGGAGGGCGGCCGCAGTTTCAATCCACGCACCCGTGAGGGTGCGACTCCATTCCTTTTCCATTGTCCCGGCCAAGTCCGGGTTTCAATCCACGCACCCGTGAGGGTGCGACGGGATGCTCTCGGACTACAGCAACTCCAGCCGGAGTTTCAATCCACGCACCCGTGAGGGTGCGACAGGGAATGTGTTGTAATGCGCTGGCTTTAAATAAGTTTCAATCCACGCACCCGTGAGGGTGCGACCTCGGCAAGTTGCTTTTGTGGGACGTTTTCGGCGGTTTCAATCCACGCACCCGTGAGGGTGCGACGACCAGCCCATGTATCTGCAATGCCGCTTTCACGGTTTCAATCCACGCACCCGTGAGGGTGCGACCCGGGGAAGCTGGTCCTGTAGGTCCACAGGGCCCGTTTCAATCCACGCACCCGTGAGGGTGCGACTGCTTAATGATTTCCGTTTTTTGCAGATAGCCCTGTTTCAATCCACGCACCCGTGAGGGTGCGACGGGTATGAGCACTCCTATTGTACAGGCATACGTGGTTTCAATCCACGCACCCGTGAGGGTGCGACACGAACGTCACTGAATGTGACACCCTGCACGTGTTTCAATCCACGCACCCGTGAGGGTGCGACAAGGAATGGGCGACATACTTGATCGAGTCCATGGTTTCAATCCACGCACCCGTGAGGGTGCGACCCATGCGGCCAAAGCAAATTTCCTGCACGAGTCCGTTTCAATCCACGCACCCGTGAGGGTGCGACTCCAGCGGCATCATCTCCCCGCACCGCGGACACGGTTTCAATCCACGCACCCGTGAGGGTGCGACTAACTCCATCAACAATAATCACGACAAACCTAGCGTTTCAATCCACGCACCCGTGAGGGTGCGACTATATTCTTAACGACGAAAAACACGACGAGTTAAGTTTCAATCCACGCACCCGTGAGGGTGCGACCACCATGGGCCAGCACACCAGCATCAGCATCCTGGTTTCAATCCACGCACCCGTGAGGGTGCGACATCCGGGAAATGCAGTCCTGCTGGGATTTGAAAGGTTTCAATCCACGCACCCGTGAGGGTGCGACAGTCCTCTTCGGGTGAGGGGACTCCCATTTTTATGTTTCAATCCACGCACCCGTGAGGGTGCGACTGGACTAGCTGTTAAGTACTTTGACGAATTCTTCGTTTCAATCCACGCACCCGTGAGGGTGCGACATCTTCCGCATCACGGAAGAGGTGCGTGGAGAGGGTTTCAATCCACGCACCCGTGAGGGTGCGACCGGTGACATTGGGAGAGGTGAGGCTATCAAAAGAGTTTCAATCCACGCACCCGTGAGGGTGCGACTATTCTCCCGGCTTGGCATTCTCGGACATGTAGCGTTTCAATCCACGCACCCGTGAGGGTGCGACTCTGGTACACCGAGCGCGGTAACCAGATGTTCAAGTTTCAATCCACGCACCCGTGAGGGTGCGACGCGGCACCCGTAAACGCCGCTCCAACAATAGAAAGTTTCAATCCACGCACCCGTGAGGGTGCGACCCTGGAAGGTGCTGTTGCAATGGCCTACATGATAGTTTCAATCCACGCACCCGTGAGGGTGCGACGGACATACAGGCGGGCATTCCTCGCAGAGGGCAGTTTCAATCCACGCACCCGTGAGGGTGCGACCCGGTATTGCCGGGGAGTGATAAATGATTGCATGGTTTCAATCCACGCACCCGTGAGGGTGCGACCATCGAAAGGCATTCGACTTTATTCGAGGCCGGGTTTCAATCCACGCACCCGTGAGGGTGCGACTTCTTCCCGCCTCAATGATTTTTACCTTGGTGGTGTTTCAATCCACGCACCCGTGAGGGTGCGACTTTCTCCGCTGGGCCAGGAGCATGGGAGCCCAGAAGTTTCAATCCACGCACCCGTGAGGGTGCGACAGTTCATTGCCTATGGAGTCCTTGAGATGGAGGAGTTTCAATCCACGCACCCGTGAGGGTGCGACAACATTAGGCAGGGCTCTAAGGCATGGCGGAGCAGTTTCAATCCACGCACCCGTGAGGGTGCGACAGATAAATGCCCTCTGACCAAGATACCTGTAACCGTTTCAATCCACGCACCCGTGAGGGTGCGACAGCGACGCATCCGCTTCGCCTTTCAGTACACCAAGTTTCAATCCACGCACCCGTGAGGGTGCGACCGGTCCGTAAAGGTGACGGAGGATGAAGAAAGGGGTTTCAATCCACGCACCCGTGAGGGTGCGACCTTCAAGCAACCAAATGGAGAATGCTATGAAGCTGTTTCAATCCACGCACCCGTGAGGGTGCGACACCTCGCCCAGGTAGGTCCTCCCCCGACTACAGGGTTTCAATCCACGCACCCGTGAGGGTGCGACCTTCAAGGACAGGTATGGCAACATTTATGCAGTGTTTCAATCCACGCACCCGTGAGGGTGCGACTCAAATCCCTGGTTCGCCTCGGCTATTTGAAAAAGTTTCAATCCACGCACCCGTGAGGGTGCGACAGCGTGAGGAAATATCCATTAAGAGAGAACAGCGCAGAAGGCTTTTTGCGCCAACTTCTCTCCATCACAATATTCCGCACGACTTAAATTTTGTAATTGGATATGTCAAACTTCGTTTTCCAATGACTTACAGCAATCGCCGAACTTCCGGGGAATTCCTGTGAGCTTGGGGTTGGCGCAAATAGAACAGCAGATTTTCAACAAGTGTTGAGATCATTGTTTTCCGCCTGCCTGTACAACCTGCATCTCCTGAATGCTAGACATTCATTCATGCGCCGTCCAGCAACTTTTCCTTTCATTACAAGTTCTGGAAAACAGAAGGCCGTTCCGCCATAAGCGGAACGGCCTTGGAGTATTTACAATATTTAATTCCGCTAAGGAACATATTACCGCACACGGGCAATGAGCCAGTGCAACAGGTCCTTAACGGCGACGCGTTCTTGTTCCATGGAGTCGCGGTGGCGGATGGTCACCGTGTCTTTGAGGGAAGGATCGTTTTCTCCGAGGGTTTCGAAGTCCACCGTGATGCAGAAGGGGGTGCCCACTTCATCCTGGCGGCGGTAGCGGCGGCCAACGGCTCCCGTTTCATCGTAGAAAACGGTCATCCAGGGCTGGAGGGTCTTTTCAATTTCCCGGGCAATGCGTACCTGTTCCTCGTTTTTCTTGAGGAGCGGGAAGATGGCGGCCTTGATGGGCGCTATGCGGGGGACAAAGCGCAGCACCGTGCGCACGTCCTTTTTGTCCTTGTCGTCCACAAGCTCTTCTTCATCGTAGGCTTCACAGATGATGGCAAGCACGGTCCGGTCACATCCGGCGGAGGGTTCCACAACATGGGGAATGAATTTTTCCCGCGTTTCTTCGTCGAAGTATTCCAGGGGACGGCCGGAGCCTTTCTGGTGGCAGGTCAGGTCGTAGTCCGTACGGTAGGCGATGCCTTCCAGTTCCTGGATGCCGAAGGGGAATTCGTATTCCAGGTCATAGGTTTTTTTGGAGTAGAAGGCGCGTTCGTCATCCGGTACGTCCAGAATGTGGATGTGTTCACGGGGAACCCCCACTTCGTCGTAGAAACTGAGACGCTTTTCCAGCCATTCGTCCACCAGCCTCAGGCCGTCTTCCGGACGGCAGAAGTATTCGATTTCCATCTGCTCGAATTCACGGGAGCGGAAGGTGAAGTTGCGCGGATTGATTTCATTGCGGAAGGATTTGCCGATCTGGGCGATCCCGAACGGCAGTTTCACGCGGGAACTGTCCAGAATGTTTTTGTACTGGCAGAAGATGGATTGAGCCGTTTCCGGCCGCAGCCATCCGGTGGCGTTGGGATCGTTTTCATCGGAGGTGGCCCCGATGGTCGTCTTGAACATAAGGTTGAATTCGCGGGCTTCCGTCAGCAGGGAGCCGTTGGCGGGGTTGTACATGGTGGAGTCCGTGACGGGTTCCATACGCTCCCCCCGGAGCTCGATTTCCTTGTGGGATACGTCCTTGCCGGCCAGTTGCGCGTAGTACTGGGCCGCGGTTTTGCGGGCCTTGTCCGCCTGTTTTTCAGTTTCCACCAGCACGGAGTATTCCTTTTCCATGCTCCAGGAACCGTCCTTTTTTGCGGCTCCCGTGTAGAAGAATCCCATGCCGCTCTGGGCCGGCACCTGGTCGGCGCGCAGGCGTTCCTTGGTCAGCAGGCAGTCGCACATCGGGTCAGAGAAACCGCCCACGTGGCCGGAGGCCACCAGCACGGAGTTGTGGGTCAGGATGGAGCCGTCCATGCCCACCACATCGTCACGTTCCTGGACGGTTTTGCGCCACCAGTATTCCTTGAGGTTGCGCTTGAGCTCCACCCCCATGGGACCGTAGTCCCAGCAACCATTCAGACCGCCGTAGATTTCGGCTGCCTGGAAAATGAAACCTCGCCTTTTGCAAAGGCTTACAATTTTCTCCATTCGGACGGGATCTGTATTGGTTCTGTCTGCCATGATTGAATATAGGTTGGGTTGGCTGTGCGGGGGTATTGATGACCTCAAACGGAGGGCAGTGAAAGCAAAAAGCGTGTCTTCTCAAGAATTCCAGGGGAGGGGAATGTTCCTGAGCAGCTGGGAGTCATAGCCCGCTTCCACGAGCGTGCGGAAGGCTTCCATCGCTTCCGGAGTTACGGGCTGTTCCGTGGAGAATCCCTGCCGCGGGTATTCCAGGATTCTCTGGAAGTCCCCCACCATAGCGGAGACAACCAGCTCCTGCGGCAGTTCTGCGGTCAGATATCCCCGAAAAGTGACGGGAGGGGAGCTGACCGCCACCCGCGCTTCCGGCCACTGGGCCTGGAGCGTGGCCAGCGTCCGCCGTTCCATGTAGGGCTTTTGCAGGGCAATGAGGCTGACAGGCTCCCCGATTCCCGCCCGTTTCAGCACTTCCCGTGAGAAGCGGACATTTTCCCCGGTGTTGGTGGATTTGTTTTCTATCAGGATGCAGTTTTCCGGAACGCCCGCTTTAATGGCCGCCTCGGCAAAGAGTTCCGCCTCCGGGACGGCCCAGCCTCCCGTAAAGCGCCCCATGCCGCCGGAAAAAAGGATGACCGGAGCTAAATGCCGCTTATAGAGCTCCGCCGCATATTCCGCCACGCGTACGTCATTGCTGCCAAGCACGAAGATGAGGTCAGCCGGGTGGAGCTCCTGCCCGACGTGATGGTAATTCCACAAGATTTCTATGGCTTCATCCGGAGTCATCGCGCCTGTGTACTCAAGATTGGTCTCTCTGTAAATGACGGATTCACCACAGTCCGCATTTGCCCCATTCCAGTGCGGCCCAGCCCAGCAGAGCATTGGCCACGGCGTGCATCACGATGACGGCGCACAGGTTTTTCTGCCAGACAGCGAGCAGATACGCCAGCGAGCCGTAGATGAAGGCGCCGCAGTAGTCCACGGGCTGATGCACGGCCATGAAGCAGAGCGTAGTGATCCAGTACGCTTTCCAGGAGTGCGTGCCGAACGGGACTTTCCACGGATGGTCCGGATTGACCAGGAAGCGCATGAGGTATCCGCGCCAGAAGAGTTCCTCCACCACGGCCACCACGATGACGGCGCGGAAGAACCGCAACGCCAGAGCCGTCAGCCAGCTCCAGGATCCCGGAGCAAATACTGCCGAAGGATCAAATCCCTCCGGCCGGGCGTCGATTCCCAGCAGATAACGGTACCAGGGCCATTCCGGATGACCGAACCACGCATCGGGGCCGCCCGGCAGGCGGTCCGCCGCCATGGTAGGGGCCAGCCAGCACAGGATACCCAGCACGCCGAAGAGGATTCCCCACGCCGCAGGCTTTCCTTTCCAGTCCCAATCCACGGATTTTCTCCACCAGAGGACCAGAATGAAGCAGACAACGGCCTGGAGCGGGTAGAACCATTGCCCGGGAGCCCTTCTCCACCACGCGGCAACCGGATGGTCCCATTCCAGAAGGGGGGCGCCGAATTGCCAAAGGAGGGTGAATCCCATGAATACCGCGAACGGCGCCACATACGCCTTCGTTTTCTGGTACTCCAGGTCGGAGTTCATGAGAAGACCGGGTCAGGAGAGTGTCTTGACGAAGCGCTCCATGCGGTTGCAGGCTTCCTTGATTTGATCGTAGGCCGTGGCATAGCAACAGCGCAGGAAGCCTTCCCCGCTTTTCCCGAAGGCGGTACCCGGCACGGCCGCCACTTGTTCCTCCATCAGGAGACGTGTAGCGAATTCCTTGCTGCTGAGTCCGAATTTGGAGATATCCGGGAAGACGTAGAACGCACCGCCGGGCATATGGCAGTCCATTCCTATTTCATTGAAGCGCTTCACCAGGTAGTCACGCCGCTGGCGGTAGCTTTCCCGCATCTTGAGCATGGCATTCGTACCGTTTTCCAATGCCTCAATGGCCGCTTCCTGAGAGGTGATGGGCGCGCAAAGCATGGAGTACTGGTGGATTTTCATCATGGCGGAGATGAGGGGCTCCGGCCCGCAAGCGTAACCGAGGCGGAATCCCGTCATCGCAAAGGCCTTGGAGACGCCGTGCAGTAGCAGCGTGCGTTCCCTCATGCCCGGCAGGGCGGCGATGGAGACATGCTGCTTGCCGTCGTAACGCAGTTCGCTGTAGATTTCATCCGTCAGCACAATGAGATCGTGCTTGATGCAGATGCGCGCGATTTCCTGGAGGGTTTCCACCGGAGCCACGGCCCCGGTCGGGTTCGTGGGGAAGTTGAGCATCAGCACCTTGGTTCTGGGGGTGATGGCGGCTTCCAGCACGGCAGGATTGAGGGCGAAGAGATCCTGCTTGCTCGTAGGCACGGCGGTAGCCACTCCGTAAGCCATCCTGACGCTGGGCGCGTAGGAGACGTAGCAGGGTTCGTGGTACAGCACTTCATCCCCCGGATTCAGGACGGCGCGGAGAGCCAGGTCAATGGCTTCACTGACGCCCACTGTCACCAACACTTCGTTCAGCGGGTTGTAGTCCACATGGAAGAAACCGCGGACGTATTTGACAATGGCCCGGCGCAGGGATTCCAGGCCGTAGTTGGAGGTGTAGGAGGTATGGCCTTTTTCCAGGGAGTAAATGGCGGCTTCCCGGATGTTCCACGGCGTAACAAAGTCCGGTTCCCCGACGCCCAGGGAGATGATGTCCGACCTGCCCGTGACCAGGTCAAAGAATTCACGGATGCCGGAACGGGGTATGGAGCCTACCTGCTCCGCAATTTTATTCTGCCAGTTCATAGTGTTTCCTTTCTTGACGGCAGGGACTTACGGCGCAACGACGAGGCGCTCCGTCTGCGCGGGCGCTTCAAAGATACAGCCGTTTTTCTTGTAGGTTCTCAGATGGAAGTGCGTGGAGGTGGAGAGCACCCCTTCCAGCGTGGAGAGTTTTTCCGCTACAAACCGGGCAATGTCCCGCATGCTTTTGCCTTCCACCAGGACGAGCAGGTCAAATCCGCCGCTCGCCAGATAGCAGGAGGATACTTCGTCAAAGCGGGAGATGCGCATCGCCAGGCGGTCGAATCCGCCGTCGCGTTCCGGAGTCATCTTCACTTCAATGAACGCCGCCACCTTGTTATCGTGTTCGTATTCCTCGTTCACCACGGCCTGGTAGCCCACGATCAGCCCTTCCCGTTCCCATTGCTCGCGCTGGGCCCGCACGGCTTCTTCAGTCATGTCAAGACGTTCGGCCAATTCGCCATCGCTCAAGCGCGCTTGAGTCGCCAATAACTGTAAAAGAGGTGCGGAGGACATAAATTTTCAGAGATAAAAGACTCTTTTGAAGCGGGCGTGTCAAGGATACATATTCCGTAAGGATGACATCACACTATCCCCTACCATTTTATTCAAGTTCGTCATTTGAAGAGGGGATCATGCCTGTAAAAAAGGAAGGTCATTGCTATCAACATAATAAGAAGTGTTTCAAACATTCGTTAGAATTAATTTCAGAGAATAGTTGCCCTAATCCGCCTTTTGTGCCATAATAAAGTGCATAGACCTATAGCGTCCTTTTTCCGGGGAACGCTGGACACCAATTTTTATATGACAGTTTGACATTATGAGTATGGCACTTAATCCTGACAGGGCTACCCTGAACTTTCTCAATGCCTTCCCGGAAGAAATCCGGCTGCGCGGTGAAAAGCTGCAAAAAGACGGAGCAGTTACACAAATTTTCGGCAATCATTTATATATTCAGGGCCGTGTGGAAGACGCGCACGGCGTCCACCGGGTGAATCTCCGCCTTCAGGGGAACAGGTGGTTCGGAGCATGTTCCACGGAAGACGAAGATCTGGCGGGCGCGGCCATGTATGCCACCATGCTGGAACGCATGTACCGCGGCCAGGACCTTCCGGAATCCCCCAACGAACTGAACGACGTTCCCCTGCTCGACATTCTGGAAGAGAAGCTGGGCCGCGAGCTGGACGACAAGGAGGCTGATTACGTAGGCAAGCTGGAAAAGCGCTACCGCCGTTTCGCCATTGAGCAGGAAATCCATGACCACGACATGGTACGCCTGAATCCACGGTGGGAAATCACCACCTATGATCCGCTGGAGCTGTGGCCGGTCCCGCCGACGAATATTCTGGAATTCTGGAATTACATTGCCTATGCCTTCAACAAGAGGCGCTTGCCCTATCCGGAGTTCATGGAGAGCATCACGGACCTGGAAAAGGTGCAGCACAAGATTCACGAGTGGGAACGCTCACGGGAGGTAGGCACCTGGTACGACCGCATCCAGTCCGTCAACGAACGGCCGCCCCAGCCTCCGCGCGGCGAGTTGTTCATGCGGCTCGTCTCCACCATCAACGAAGGGCACTTCGAATACCGCCATTCCCTGAAGCAGGACTGGATTCCCGTCCGGGAAAAACAGGATCTGGAACATCTGGAAAACCTGCATGAACGCGCCGCCGTGCGCATGGACGCCCAGACGGAAATCCTGCTGGTGTCCCTGGCCGATTACGCCCATGAGGAAGACGCCCTGACGCTGGACCTGGACCAGGAGGCCGCCTGCGCCCTGATGAACAAGCTTTTCCACCAGCCCGCGCTGAAGGGATATCTGGTGAATCTGGATGAGAATTATTTCAAGGTGGTGGACGAACCGCTCAAGTGGGTCTGCCAGGACGATCCCATTGAGCCGGACTGCTACGCGCTTCAGCTCGTCACTTCCTCCGGCATCAACGTTTCCCACTCCGTCAGGCAGCTTCCCGGCCAGCAGGAATTGTACCAGTCCGACGAAACCGTTTTCCCCGGCCCTCCCCGCTGGCTGGAGAGCACGGAAGTGGAACCCCGCTATTCCATCCCCAAGCAGGTCATCGACAGCCTGGAAGGCGTGGAATTCCTCCGCAAGATCGGAGCCACCCTGCCCCCCAGCATGGAGGACCGCGTGGTGGACATCGACCTGCGCGGCAGCTTTGACATGAAGATCGTGCGCGGCCTCACCTCCGCAGAAACGGAACACGTGCTGTGCGAAGTGACCGCCACGGACGCTTCCGGCTACCGCACGGAAAAACTCGGCAAGGACGGCTGGGAAGTGGCTCATCAGGAACCCATGCGCAACAAGGCGCTCCTGCGCTTCATCCGCGAACACCTTTACCCCATCCCCGGCCTGCTGGAGGAGATGGGCTTTTCCTACGATCCCCAGGTAGGGGCTTTCAAGGCGCGCGTCACGCGCCAGTTCCCTGAAAAGTTTGCGGAATGGGCCAAGCACCTGCCCGAAGAACTGACCGTGAACATGGATGAGAAGCTCAAGACGCTGCTGGCGGACCCGGTGGCGGCGGCCGTCCGGTTCGAGGTAGTCAACCAGGAGATCGACTGGTTCGACCTCCGCATCGTCATTGACGTGGAGGGCGTCCAGCTTTCCAAGGAACAAATCCGCGCCCTGGTGGCCGCCAGAGGCGGCTACGTCCGCATGGACGACGGCGGCTGGATGCGCCTGGAAATCAAGCTGGACAACGACCAGCGCGACGCCGTTACCCGCCTGGGTCTGGACCCCTTCGACCTTTCCGGGGAAACCCACCGCATGCACGCCATGCAGCTCGCGGACCCCAAGGCCGCGGAAGTGTTCGACCCGAAGGCATGGAAACGCATCAAGGACCGTACCGCGGAAATCCAGATCGACGTCAAACCGGACGTTCCCAGCCAGCTTCAGGCTACCCTGCGCCCCTACCAGATCGACGGCTTCCACTTCCTGGCCTACCTGGCCACGAACGGGTTCGGCGGCATTCTGGCGGACGACATGGGCTTGGGCAAAACCATCCAGTCCATTACTTACGTTCTGTGGCTGCGCGAGGAATACGCACGCAAGAACAAGTCCAGGAAAAAGCTCGCCGTTCCTCCGGTACTCATCGTGTGCCCCAAATCCGTGCTGGATGTATGGGCGGGGGAAACGGAGAAATTCGCCCCCGGCGTGCGCGTTCTCGTCATCCGCAGCAAGGACCAGGCCAATCTGGAGGACATCAACAAGAATTACGACATGGTCGTGGTCAACTACGCCCAGCTCCGCGTCTGCGGAGAAACCCTGAACCAGATCAAATGGCTCACGGTCATTCTGGACGAAGGCCAGCAGATCAAGAACCCGGATTCCAAGGCCGCCAAGGCCGCGCGGGACATCGTTTCCTACAACCGCCTCGTCCTCTCCGGCACGCCTATTGAAAACCGCCTGCTGGACATGTGGTCCCTCATGGCTTTCGCCATGCCCGGCGTGCTCGGCTCCCGTTCCTACTTCAAGAAAAGGTTCGACAAGCGCAAGGACCCGCAGAGCCAGAACCGCCTGGCCGCCCGCCTGAAGCCTTTCCTGTTGCGCCGTACCAAGTCCCAGGTGGCAAAAGACCTGCCGCCCAGAACGGAAGAGGAAGTGTACGCCAAGATGGAAGGCATCCAGAGCCAGCTTTACAAGGCGGAACTGCGCCGCATTCAACAGGCCCTGCTCGGCCTGGATTCGGACGAATCCGTGAAGAAGAACAGCTTTGCCATTCTTCAGGGCCTCATGCGCCTGCGCCAGATTTGCTGCCATCCCGGCCTGGTGGACCCGAAGTACGCCAAGGAGGACAGCGCCAAGATGACCGCCCTGTTCTACCTGCTGGACCAGCTCCGGGAGGAAGGGCACAAGGTGCTCGTCTTTTCCCAGTTCGTTTCCATGCTGGAAATCATCAAGAATCGCCTGGAAGCGGAGAACCGTCCGCTCAACTACCTCACGGGCCAGACCAAGGACCGCCGCGGGGAAATCGAAAAGTTCCAGACGACCAAGGACCCGTCCGTCTTCCTTCTTTCCCTGAAAGCCGGGGGCGCCGGCCTCAACCTGACTTCCGCCTCCTACGTCATTCTGTACGATCCGTGGTGGAACCCGGCTGTGGAAAGCCAGGCCATCGACCGTACGCACCGCATCGGCCAGAAGAACAAGGTAATCGCCTATCGTCTTCTGACGAAGGATTCCGTGGAAGAGAAAATCCGCATCCTCCAGCACCAGAAGAACCAGCTGGTTGCCAACGTGCTTGGAGACGAAGGCTTCACGTCCAGCCTCGGCATTGACGACCTGAACTTTATCCTCAACCACGGGGACGACGAGGAAGGTTAAAGCCGTCCGGCACTGCCGGATGGCAGTGGTCCATGATGAAAGACCAGAAAAAGGGCAGGATTCCTATTCCCGCCCTTTTTTCATCATCGGTTTTGGCACTGTTTCAGCGGCATGGCCGCTGAAATGTCCATTCGCCAGGCAGCATCACCAAGTCAGGCTGACGGGGTCCGTATGGTAGAGCATGCCGCCCTCGTCCCGGACAAGAAGCGTGAGCTGGATGCGCGCGGGAAGGCGAAGCATCTGAAGGCCGTTGAAGGCGAAAATCTGCCCCTGGCACAGCAGGGGGCGGGAACCGAAGAGTTCATCCCCCTCAATGACCTGCGTGCCGTCCTGGTGGGAACGGACGGTCCACTTTTTGCCGATGATGCGCACGGCCCCGTCCCCCATGTTGCGGATGCTCACATTGTAGGGCACGGGGATGCGCCCGTCGTCGCCCGCCATTTGCTGCAATTCCTGATCCTGGGAATACAGATTGCGCGGAGAAAGACGCACGTCCAGGCTCGTCAAGAGGGGAAGCACCATAAGGAACAGGGAGAGTTATGATTCCGCGGGCGCCAGCGCCGCCTTCATCAGCTCCAGCGTCGTCTTGCGCAGGGCTTCCACTCCCGCCTTCGTAGGCTTGGCTCCTGGAGCCAGCGTCATCTGCTCCTGCAACGTGGTCAGTAGTTCCATGATTTTGCCGATGTCCCGGCGTTCCTTCATTTCCGGCTCCACTCCGTCCAGAATGTAATGGAAGTATTCCGGCACGTCCGGCTGAAAAATGACTTTGGCCTTGTCTTCGGAGAATTTGTTGTCCAGGGCCGCCGTAGCGGCATCCAGCGCCCGAATCCAGCCGCCCAGGCCGATCAGGTTAGCCATGTCGGAATCACGCAGGGAGGCAAGCTCCTGCTCCACGTCGGACTGGATCAGGGCCAGGTTGTTCTTGAAACTGCCCAAATCGCCGTCCTCCGCATTTTTCAGCAGGCTGGCGGCGTGGCGGTTTACGCGCTCTCCGGCTCCTATCGCCTTCGCGTAGTTGGAGAGGTCCAGCGCAATGGGCTTCACTTCGTTCATCTTGCCGCACTGCACGATGACAAAGCCGTCCGCCATCATTCCTCCCAGTTGAAGAGCCAGTGAGCAGCGGTCCATCGGCGGCCGTTCCGGACGCGGACGCAGGGCCGCGTTTTCCGGGATTTCCGGCAGTCCCTCCAGGTCTTCAAAAATCTTGCGGATGGACGGGGCGGTAAATTCGTTGATTCCCAATTCCTCATTCATATGGGAGTCGTCCAGAAGGCGCTCCGGAATGGCCGGCTGGGACTGCCTGTCAGGCTGCGGAAGCTGGATGTCCAGCACGGCGCCGTCCCTTTCAGGCGCTTCTTCCCCGGGATCGGCAAATGCCATTCCCCCCGTCACGGATACGGCCGCGGCCAGCAGATAAAATCTCTTCATAACAATATTCAAAAAGGTTAGGCAAAACTGAATATGTCTTGACTCTCGGCTTATGGTGTCTTATACGGGCGTCGCGTCAAGGAAATCCCTTGCGTCTGACGCAAAAAGGATATTGAACAACCCATCCGCCCTGCATGAACTACAATTTTATCTGGCTCTTGTGCTATCTTCTAGTCCTCGTAGGCCTCGCCGGCTACGGTTTTCACCGCCTCACCATCGTTTACCTTTACTGGAAGAACCGCAACAACAAGCCGCAGCCCAAATCCCGCTTCCGGGAGCTTCCCGTGGTCACGGTCCAGCTTCCCATGTTCAATGAAAAGTTCGTTGTGGACCGCCTTCTGGAATCCGTCGCCGCCCTGGACTACCCCAAGGACAAGCTGGAAATCCAGATTCTGGACGATTCCACGGACGATACGACGGAACAGTGCTACCGGAAGGTGGAGGAATTGAAGTCCCGCGGCTTTGACGCCGTCTGCATTCACCGCACGGACCGCACCGGTTTCAAGGCCGGAGCGCTGGAAGCGGCCACCAAGGTTGCCAAGGGAGAATTCCTGCTGATCCTGGACGCCGACTTCGTCCCGGAACCCGACCTTCTGCAAAAGACCATTCATTATTTCACGGATGAAGGCGTCGGCCTCGTCCAGACCCGCTGGGGCCATATCAACCGGGAATACAACCTTCTTACCCGCGTCCAGGGCATGTACCTGGACGGCCACTTCGCCATGGAACAGACGGCCCGCAACCGTTCCGGACGCTTTTTCACGTTCAACGGCACTGCCGGCATCTGGCGCAAATGCGTGATCGGCGACGCAGGCGGCTGGTCCCACGATACGCTGACGGAGGACATGGACCTTTCCTACCGCGTCCAGCTCAAGGGATGGCGCTTCATTTACCTGAACGACGTAGTAACCCCCGCGGAACTTCCTGTGGACATGGACGGCTTCAAGTCCCAGCAGCACCGCTGGACAAAGGGCTCCATCCAGGTCTGCCAGAAGATACTGCTGGACATCTGGCGTTCCAAGGCTCCGTTGAAAGCCAAGGTGGAGGCCACCACCCACCTTACCTGCAATTATTCCTACCTTCTTCTGGCCCTGCTCTGCTTCCTGGTGTACCCCATCTGCACGCAGCGCATCCCGGAAAATGAAACGGTGGTCATGTGGTTCGTGAACGTCGCCCTGTTCTTCCTGACCAGCGTGGCCGTCTGCATCTTTTACATGAGCGCCCAGATCGTGGTGCGTCCCAAGTCCTGGTGGAAGGAACTTCCCTACCTGCCTCTTCTGCTCACCCTGAGCGTGGGCATGGCGGTCAACAACGCCAAGGCCGTTCTGGAAGCCATCTTCGGCCACCAGTCCGCCTTTGTCCGCACGCCCAAGTACGGCGTGGAACAGAAGGAAAACAGGCAGCATGTCTCCCAGCTCAAGCGCAACGGGTACAAGGCGATCAAATCCGTCGTCATTCCCGTGCTTGAAATCGCCTGCGGCACTTTCTTCCTGAACCTGATCATCCTGATGATACGCCAGGGCCACTATATTTCCCCCATCCTGATGATTCCCTTCCTGGGATTCTATTACACCGGGTTCTGCTCCCTGGGCCGCATGATTTCCAATCTGATGCCCGCCCGGCAAACCGCCAAAGCCAAGAACTAGCCGCCTCCCATGCCTGCGCCTCTCTCGCAAGCACGCCTGATTCAACTGACCGTTACCGCTGTTGCGGTGCTCGGTGCCCTCGTTTCCTGCACCGGCAGGGACTACCAGCCTACTGCCATCGTCAAGGACGGCGTGGTCGTCAGCGTCCGGGACCAGAAAATGGCCGTCATGCGCGGCGGCAAGGTCGTAAAGACCTACCCGGTCAGCACATCCAAATTCGGACTCGGGGACGGCAAGGGAAGTTGCCGTACTCCGCTGGGCGCGCACCGGATTGCCGCCAAGATAGGGACAAACCAGCCCAAGGGCATGGTGTTTAAAAGCCGGAAGCCCACCGGGGAATGCGTGGCGCCGAATTCTCCCGGCCGCGACCCTATCGTCACGCGCATCATGTGGCTGAAGGGCGTGGAATCCCGCAACCGGAACGCCTATTCCCGCCTGATCTACATTCACGGAACGGCGGAGGAACGCACCATCGGCACTCCCGCCTCCTACGGTTGCATCCGCATGAAGAGCGACGACGTGTATGAAGCTTTCAACCTGGTCAATACTGGAGACCCCGTGGTGATTGAACGCTGCTCCATCAGCGCCTCCCTGAAAGCGCTGGAAGAGGCGGAAAGAATGCAGAACACCCCCCTTCTGGTCATGGCCCCCGCCCCGGCAGCCGCAGAGCCCCACAATACGGCTTCCCTGGTTTCCTACCGCCACCGGTCTTTCCGCCCCCCTGCCGTGGCCCTGACGCACAAGCAGACCACCGCCAAAAAGAAGGCCGCCTCCCGGACTCAAACCATACAGTCCCGCAAGGCGAAAAGCGGCAAGTCCGCGTCCCGCTCCTCCAAAACATCGCGGTCCCGCCGCGGCTGATTTTTCTCCGCCCGGCTTCCTTCCTCTCCCGGCATGCCTGACACGGCTGTTTGAACGCGCGGTTGCGCGCCTTCGTCACATTTGTTAACATGCGCATATGGAGATGATGGAACACGAAGATATCAGCAACGCTAATCTGGCCGGGCATCTGCTGGTGGCCGCTCCCTACCTGGAAGGCGGTGGATTCCACCATTCCGTCATTTTCCTGAGCCGGGTGGAGGAGGAATTCGTCATCGGCTACATCCTGAACCATCCGGCCAACATGACCGTAGGAGACGTAGCTCCCAGCACGGACATTCCTGCGTCCCTTTATTCCGTCCCCATCTTCAAGGGCGGTCCGGTGGAGCGCAACCAGCTCATTTTCGCCGCCTTTTCCCGTACGGAGGAAAAATTGCGCGTCCAGTTCCACCTTCAGGAGGAGCAGGCGCTGGAATATGCGGAAGACCCCCATGTCATGCTGCGCGCCTATGTGGGGCACAGCGGATGGACGCTGCCCCAGCTGCGCAGGGAGCTGAACGACCGCGCGTGGTACGTTTCCCCCATGGTTCCGGACCTTTGCCTGGAGCCGGATTATTCCAAGGTGTGGGCCATGGCCATGCGCCGCCTGTCCCCGCTGCACCAGATCATGAGCCACGCGCCCGCACAGCCTTCCTTGAACTGATACCACCCGTCATGAGCATCCAACAAAACCTGGAACACATTATCTCCCGCATCCGCGCCGCGGAAGCACGCGCCGGACGCCCGGAAGGGTCCGCCAGCCTGGTAGCCGTCAGCAAAACGTTTCCGGCCTGCGACATCCGGACCTGCTATGATGCGGGACAGCGCGTCTTCGGAGAAAACAGGGTTCAGGAAGCCCTGGAAAAGATTCCCGCCCTGCCTCCGGACACGGAATGGCACCTTATCGGCCCCCTCCAGCGCAACAAGGTGCGCAAGGCCCTGGAACATTTCACGCTGATCCATGCCGTGGATTCCCTGCGCCTGGCGCAGTTCCTGGACACGGTAGCGCAGGAGACGGGCAAACGCCCCCGCATCCTGCTGGAAGTCAATGTCGGGGCGGAAGACAGCAAATTCGGGTTCTCCCCGGAGCTTCTGGAACAGAAGTGGGAAGAACTGGCACGGCTCGGCCATATCGAGATCGCCGGCCTGATGTGCATTCCCCCTCCCGTGGATGACCCGGAAGAGGCTCGGCCCTATTTCCGCCGCCTGCGGGAGCTGAGGGATTCCCTGGCCGCCAAAAGCGGAATGCCGCTTCCGGAGCTGTCCATGGGCATGAGCCATGACTTTGAAACCGCCGTGGAGGAAGGAGCCACCCTCGTCCGCGTGGGCACGGCCATTTTCGGAGGCAGGACGTATGCCCCGGCGCCGTCATTTTAATTGGACAGAAGGAATTGCGGCGTGTAGGGTTGCTGAAGAGGGAGGGAAAGCCCCGGACGGTTTTTTTGATTTCATAGCCCATGCTGACAGGAGGGAAAAATGTGATTCCGCATGCGGTGCGGGACGTAGCGGATGCCGCCGCGGCATTTTCCGCTCGCATTGGTCCGGACAGGCATTTCGATTCCCAGAAGGATGTGGAGGAAGCGCTGGAGGAATGCTGCACTCCGCAGAATGTCACCGTCGTCGGCCTGACGGGGTCCGGCAAGTCCTCCACGCTGGACGCCCTGGCGGGGGAATATTTCTGCTCCCGCGTTTCCAGCGAAGCCACCCTGATACGCTGGCAATACAAGCCCAACCCCGCCCCGCACACCCATGAATGGGTGGAGGACCGCTTCTACCCGTCGGATTCCCTGCTGAATCTGGAATTCTGGGACACCATCGGCCTGGAACAGCCCGCCGCCCCCCAGCGGCTGAAACACATCGTCCCCAAGTCGGACGCCGTGCTGGTCGTCATTTCCGCCAAAGACGGCAATGAACCCGCCATTTGGGAGTATTTGAAAACGCTGGAGGAACGGCTCCATTCCCGCATGGTGCTGGTCATCACCCACGCGGAGCTTCTGCCTTTTGAACAGCTTCAGGCGCTGAAGGAGGAGATGCGCTCCGTCTCCCGGGAACATCTGGGCGTTCAGCTTCCCCTGTACCCCATCACTCCCGCCGGGGAGCGCGCGGGCGAGGGAGTGGAAGCCCTGAGAACCTGCGTGCAGGAGGTTCTGAAACGGAGCCCCCTGACGGACAGGCGCGTGGAACGCCTGCTGCTGGCCACGGACCGCCTGCTGGAGGAACAGGGGAAGGTACTCAATGAACTGCACCGCCTTTCCAAGCTGGATTCCGGCTTCCTGACTTCCATTGACCGGGAAATCGACCGCATCCAGCTTCAAATGGAGGAGGAAATGCCCGCAAGGCTGAAGGCATACGCGCAATACGTCCAGGATTGCGTGCCGCGGCTGGGTAAAAAGTCCGCCCGGCAGCTGGGACGCTTCCTTTCCATCAGAAGGACGATGATCCTGCACAAGCTTCCCCCCGTCATCGACGAATGGTTTTATGAACTGGTCAAGTCGGGCATCGAAGAACGGCACGCCTACTACAACAAGGAGTTTCTCAACATCTGCCAGACACACTGGAACCACGTGCGCCCGCGCGTCAGGGAGCAGTGGGATTGCGACATCGGGGAATTCCCGGCAGCCCGGCTCCAGGCGGACCTGGAGGTGTACAAGGAACGGCTGGGACGCTCCGTGTACATGCCGCTGAAGGATTTCGGCATCAAGCCGTGCCTCAGCAAGCTGTTCCTGGACCAGGAAGACGTGATGCGGACGGAACTTAAGCTGATGCTCGTCATGGTCATTCTGGGCGCGTTGCTGGGCAGCTTCGGGGAACACGGGGCGGGATTCGCCTGCCTGGGCGTGGCTCTGGTCCTGTGGCTGGGGAGCAATCTGGGACTGGCCTGGATGCAGTACCGGCTGTCCAAGCAGATCGTCTCCGCGGCGTCTGAAATGAGCATTGCGATTGACTGCGGCCTGCGCACTCCCCTGTATGAAGCCATGATCAGCGGCCTTTCAGATTACCGCAAACTGTACGCGGATATCCGCGGCCAGGTGGCCGGAGGCGTGGAGCACCTGACGCCCCTGCTCAATGCACGCTATGACCTGTTCTACAAGCTGACCGTGCAGAAGCACCGGTTCCGCATTTAACCCCCCTACTTTTCCAGGCGCCCTGCCCGCTCCGGGGAATTTCCGTTTTCCCTTCCATTCGCACTTCCGCAAACGGGCTTTTGCGGAATATTGCGGAATACGCAGCTATGCGCATTACTCCATGCCGGGGATGACGACCATGTCCACCTTTTTGTCGTGCGGTTCCACAGGCAGGTCGTCCAGAAGCTGGCAGGGAAAGCAGACGCCGACCAGTGGAACGCCTCGCGCCGGACCGGCCAGCAGGGTATCGTAAAACCCCCCTCCGTAGCCCAGCCTTCTTCCATCCCGCGTGAAGGCGGCTCCCGGCAGAACAATCAGGTCCAGTTCCCCCGCGTGCAGTTCCGGACATGCCGGACCGGGTTCCCGGATGTCCCAGCTGCCCGTGACGAATTCCCCGCCATGGCACACGCGGTGAAAACTCAACCGGCGCCCTTCATGCACCAAAGGAAAATACCATTCCCGTTCCGGCATCATGTCCAGCAGGGGCAGCAGGTCCACCTCCCCCGGTCTGGCGGCAAAGACGGCCACGCGCCGATAGTCCTTTTCCCGTGCCAGGGCCGCCAATTTCCGGCAGATGTCCAGGGACACGGCCTGCCGGGCGGCGGCGTCCAGTTCCGCAATCCTCCCGCGGATCATGCGGCGCAGTTCCCGCTTGGCGGCCGGCAGTCCTCCTATTGTTCCGGATTGGGGTGCTTCGCTTTCCATTCCAGCAGGCTTTTAAGAAACACGCTTTCCAGTGAATTGCGGGGGTGCCCGTCCTCCAGCCACACGGCGCGCCCGTCTTCCCGTACCATTTTTTTCAATTCCTCCAGAAGGCGGGGGGAGGCGTGTTCCAGCAGGATTTCCTGCTTGTCGGAGTCCCTCGTCAGTTCGTTCATGGAGCCTTCCGCAATGAGAAGGCCCTTGAAGATGATGCCCACCCGGTCGCACACTTCCTGAACCTGCTCCAGAAGGTGGGAGCACAGGAATACGGTCATGCCGCGGTTCTTGAGATTTTCAATGATGTTCCGGATGTCCCGGGAACCGAGGGGGTCCACCCCGGCGGTCGGTTCGTCCAGCACCACCAGGCGGGGGGACTGCACCAGGGCCTGGGCCATGCCGATGCGCTGGAGCATTCCCTTGGAATAGCCGCCCAGACGGCGGTCCGCGGCGTCCGACAGTCCCACCAGATCCAGCAGTTCCCTTACTTTTTCCTTCAGGCTTCTGCCACTGAGTCCGCACAACTTTCCGTAAAAAGCCACGGTTTCCGCCCCGGTCAGGAATTTGTAGAAGTACGGGTTTTCCGGCAGAAAGCCCACTTCCTCCCTGCTGTCCGGGGACAGGCTGGATTTGCCGAAGATGGAGCAGGAGCCCTGCGTGGGCCTCACCAGCCCCAGCAGGGCCTTCATCAGCGTGGATTTTCCGGATCCGTTGGGACCGATGAGGCCGTACACCTCCCCCTGCCGGATGCTCATGTCCACCCCGCGCACGGCGTGCACCACGGGCTTGCCCAGACCCGTCTTGAAGGTCTTGTGCAGGTTGACTATTTCAGCGGCGGCAGGCTGGTCCATAAAAGGGGGGGATTACCGTTTGATCTGCCCCAGGCGGCGCAGAAGTATCTGGCTCATTTCTATTCCCTTGGTGAACAGTTCCACGGAGAAGTTTTCATTGGGGGAATGGATGCGTGCATCCGGCAGGCACATGCCCAGCATCAGCGCATCCGCTCCCAGCACGTTTTTCATTTCCTCAATGATCGGGATGCTGCCGCCTTCACGCACCAGCACCGGCTTGCGCCCGAAGGCTTCCTCCAGGGCCTGCTGCGCGGCGAGGCCGAATTCGGAGTTGGGATCGCAGACATAGGCCCTGCCGCTGTGCTCCCGCTTGAATTCCACGGACACTCCCCTGGGCGTATGCGTTTTCACGTGCTCTTCCAACAGGGATTCGATCCGTCCCGGATCCTGTCCCGGCACCAGGCGGCAGGATATTTTGGCAAAGGCGCGGCTGGGAATGATCGTCTTGCTGCCCTCTCCCTGGTAGCCGCCTCCGATGCCGTTGAGCTCCAGCGTAGGACGCGCGTAAATGCATTCCGCTCCGGTAAACCCGGCTTCCGTCACCACGGTATCCACTCCCGTCAGCTTCGCCAGTTCTTCGTTGCTCATGCCGGGCACCGTGGCCCACATGCTGCGTTCCCAGGTGGCAATGGGTTCCACGCCGTCATAAAATCCCTTCACGGCCACGCGGCCTTCTGAATCATGGAAGGAGGAAATGATTTCCGCCAGAGCGGTGACGGGGTTGGCTACCGCCCCGCCGAACACGCCGGAATGCAGGTCGGCGGATGGTCCCTTCACGATGATTTCCGCGCCTGCCAGACCGCGCAGGCCGTAGGAAAAGGTGGGGGCGTCCGGAGCGGCCATGCCGGTATCGGAAACAACGATGACGTCGCAGGCCAGTTCATCCCTGTGTTCCTTGAGGAACAGGGAAAGGCTGCCGCTGCCGACTTCCTCCTCCCCTTCCAGCAGAAAGATCACGTTCACGGGCAAATGGCCGCCGTTCTGGCGCTGGAGTTCCTCCACCCCCAGAATATGAGCGAACAATTGACCTTTGTTGTCCGTGGCTCCACGGGCGTAAATTTTGCCGTCGCGCACTTCCGGTTCAAAGGGGTCGGATTCCCACAGCTCCACCGGATCCACGGGCTGCACGTCGTAATGACCGTAAATCAGCACGGTCGGCCTGCCTTCTTCCCGGGGGCTGCGCCCCACCACGACGGGATGCCGGTGCGTCTTGTGCGCCACGGCCTCAAATCCCATGCCGGAAAGCTTGTCCACCAGCCAGTCCGCGCAGTCGCTCACATCCCGGGCATGCTCCTTCTGCGCGGAGATGCTGGGAAACCTTAACAACGTAGCCAATTGATCCAGTCTGTTCATGGCACCATGAGACCATGCCTGGGCCCTCAAATCAACAGGTAAAGTGTGGCATTCCCTTCCGGAACGAGGCTTTTTTCAAAAAAATGGGCCATCGGGGCAGTCCGGGAATATATTTGATTGCCCTGAAGCGTCGTTTGTCCCTTTAATAAGCCCATGTTCAGCAAATCCAAAGTGAAAAAAGTGGATTTCGTCACCCTGTCCAAATTTTACGGCAAATACAAGGAAGCCCTCCAGCTTGAGCTGATCAACAGCCCGGCGGGCCTTACCCGCCACATTTGCGAACCGGCTCTCAACCGCCCCGGACTGGCTATCGCCGGGTTTTACTCCTACTTCGCCAACAAGCGCATCCAGGTATTCGGCTCCGCGGAGCTGGCCTACCTCCAGAAACTGCCGGAAGGCATGCGCAAATCCCGCATCCAGCGCATGTTCCGGTGCGAGGTGCCGGGCATCGTTTTTTCCCGGGACCAGGACCCACCCCAGGAGATCGTGGAACTGGCTGACGAGGCCGGGGTCTGCGTCTTCCGCACCAGCCTGGTTACCATGAAATTCGTCAACTCCGCCACCATCATTCTGGAAAACGAATTTGCGGAAAGCATGACCTTGCACGGCTGCATGGTGGACGTGCGCGGCGTGGGGGTGCTGATACGCGGCAAGAGCGGCGTGGGGAAGAGTGAAACGGCCCTGGGCCTGATCGAACGCGGGGCGGCTCTCGTGGCGGACGACATGGTTTACGTGCGCAACGTGGGCGGAGAACTAGTGGCAAGTGCGCCGGAGATGAGCCGCGGCTTCATGGAAGTGCGCGGCCTGGGCATCGTCAACATCACTACCCTGTTCGGGCTGAAGTCCCTGCGCCACAACAAGCGGCTGGACCTCATCGTCACGCTCATTCCCGCCAGGGACCAGGAACAGCTGGACAGGCTGGGTCTGGAGAGGGAAGGTCTTGAAGTTCTGGGAGAAAAAGTATTGCACGTCCAACTTTCCGTGGCCCCCGGCAGGGATATAGCGCGCTTGGTGGAAGTGGCCGCCATGGACTACCATCTCAAGGACATGGGCATCGATATGGCCGGAGAGTTCAACCGCCGCCTCATGTCAAACTTCCCGGCCCCGGAAAGCGACGACTGACAAAAAACTCTTGGAAAAAAGCTCTTATTAGTGTACTTACCGTTTTAGCAACCGCTTCACCCCTTACTTCTATTTCCATGGTTACCAAGGAACTCACCATCATCAACAAACTCGGCATTCATGCCCGCCCGGCTGCTCAATTCGTCAAACTGGCCAGCAGCTTTGATGCAGACATCGTCGTGGAAAAGGATGGCGAAGAAGTTGACGGAAAGAGCATTCTGGGCCTCATGATGCTGGCCGTGGGACACGGTTCCAAGATCACCGTCACGGCTGAAGGGAAGGACGAGCAGCAGGCGCTCGACGCGCTGGAAGACTTGGTCGCCCGCAAATTCGAAGAAGATTGAACATATTCCGGCTCATGGCCATGAGTCCGGGCCAGAAAGCCCGCAGATGATTCAGGAACCCATTTCCACGGAAGAAATACATCTCCAGGGCATTCCTGTTTCTCCCGGCATCGCCCTCGGTAAAATCAGGATCCAGATCAAGGGGTCCAAGGAACCGGTCGCCTACGACATTGAGCCGGACGAGGTGGATTCCGAATTGGTGCGCTTTCACCGCGCCCTTCAGACGACCGCGGTGCAGATCAGGGCCCTGCGCGAGCGCATGATCCAAATTTCCGGGGAAAAGGAAGCCGCCATTTTTGACGCCCACATTCTCCTCCTCCAGGACAAGATCATCCTCGACCAGGTCCGCACGGAACTGGCCAGGCGCCTCCAGAACGTGGAGCATATCTTCTACGTGGTCATGCAGAACTACATGGAAGTCCTGCGCCGCGTGGACGACCCCTACCTGCGGGCCAAGACCGCGGACATGGAGGACATCATGCAGCGGGTGATCGACAACCTGCGCAGCACGGAACCGCCGGAGGAAGACGAGGAGGACGGGGAAGAGCCCGAAATCCTCGTGGCGTACGACCTGACGCCTTCCGACACCGCCGCGGTGGACGCCAGCCAGATTCACGGATTCGCCACGGAAATAGGGTCCTCCGTTTCCCATACGGCCATTCTTGCGCGTTCCATGGGCATTCCCGCCGTGGTGGGGCTGGAGCAGGCGCTGCTGAATGTGGAAAGCCACGCTCCGGCCATTCTGGACGGCTACAAGGGCGTCCTTATCCTCAAGCCTTCCACGGAGACCGTGGAATACTACAAGCGGCTCCAGGTGGAGAAGGAAAAGGCGTACAAGGCCCTGGAAGCCCTGCGGGACCTGCCCACCGTCACCCGGGACGGCCGCAGCATCCGGCTCTCCGTCAACGTGGAATTCCCCCATGAATACTCCGGCATCAAGGAGGTGGGCGCGGAAGGCGTAGGGCTGTTCCGCACGGAGTTCTTCCTGCTGGGCAATCCATCCGGCATGCCGGATGAAGAGGAGCAGATGCACTATTACAAAAAACTGGCGGAAGGCTGCGCCCCTCACGGCGTCATCTTCCGCACGCTGGATTCCGGAGGCGACAAGCTGCCCTGCGAACGGCTCGACACTCCGGAACCGAACCCCTTCCTGGGCTGGCGCGGCATCCGCGTTTCCCTGAGCCGTCCGGAACTGTTCAAGCAGCAGCTCCGCGCCATTCTGCGCGCCTGCGCGGACACGCCCGGCTGCGGCATCATGTTCCCGATGATTTCCGGCTATACGGAAGTAATCACCGCCAAGCACATCCTCCAGGAATGCAGGGAAGAGCTGGAACGGGAAAAAATCCCCTACGCGCGGGACTTGAAAGTGGGCATCATGATTGAAGTCCCCAGCGCCGCCATCATGACGGACGTGCTTGCGAAGGAAGTGGACTTCTTTTCCGTGGGAACCAACGACCTGACACAGTACACAATTGCCGTGGACAGGGTCAACAACCGTGTGGCCAACATGTTCCGCCCCACGCACCCGGCCGTGGTGCGCATCATCGGCATGACGATTGCCGCCGGTGACAAGGAAGGCATCCCGACGGCCATCTGCGGGGAAATGGCGGGTGACATCACCCTGCTGCCCCTTCTGGTGGGGCTGGGGGCCACCTCCATGTCCGTGGGCGTCCACCTGGTTCCCATCATCCGCTACGCCATCCGCAATCTGGACTACGGCCAGTGCCGGGAGATGGCCGGGAAAGCCCTCTGCGCTCCCAACAGCCGGACCATTGTCAATTTGAGCCTGGCCCTGGCCCGGGAATCCTATCCGGCCCTGTTCGAATAAAACCGGAGCACGGCCGGGAAACCGTTCTATCCCGCATCCGGCAAAAAACATGGCTGGGCAGACATGCAATCTTGACAGATTCACGCGTCACGTGCGTTATATTATTATCAGCATTTTCACCATGAGATATTCCAAAACCGCCGCCTCTCTCGCCCTGTGCCTGCTCGGCACTGCCTTTTCCGCCTCCGCAGCGACTCCGGCGGCAACTGCCCCGGCCGCCCAGAAACGCCCCAACATCATTTTCTTCCTGGTGGACGACATGGGCTGGCAGGATACCTCCCTGCCTTTCTGGAGGGAAGCCGACGGCACGCCCAAACCCACCTTCCTGAACAAACGCTACCGCACACCGAACATGGAGGCCCTGGGCAAACAGGGCATGGTCTTTACGGATGCCTATGCCCAGCCCATCTGCTCCCCCAGCCGATGCAGCCTCATGTCCGGAATGAACTCCGCCCGGCACCGCGTGACGAACTGGACGCTTCTGCGGGACAAAACCACGGATGCAAGCCACAAGGTGCTGCAAGCGCCTCCGGACTGGAGCGTCAACGGCATTCAGCCGGCAGGCACCAAATCTTCCGGCACCACCCGTCTGCCGCTGACGGAACAGGAAATCCGGTACAAAATGGACAAACCCTTCACTCCCGTCCTGGCTCTCCCTGCCCTGCTCAAGAAACAGGGATACACGACCATTCACTGCGGAAAGGCCCACTTCGGCAGCAAGGAAACTCCAGGAGCCAACCCCAAGCTCTTCGGGTTCGACTACAATATCGCCGGTACGGAAATAGGAGGTCCTGCGGATTACCGGGGCTCCCAGAAATACGGCACCGGCAATTTCCACGTCCGGGGCCTGGATGAGAACAATTATTACGAAAACGACACTTTCCTGACGGAAGCGCTTACCCTGGAAGCTCTCAAACGCCTGGACGCCATCCGCAAGGACCCCAGGGAGGCCAACAAGCCTTTCTACCTTTACATGTCCCATTACGCCATCCACGCCCCTTTCAACATGAACGGCTATGACAAGCGTTTTGCGGAAAACTATTCCAATCCCAATGACGGCCACAAATGGTCCGATAACGAGAAGAGGTATTCCGGCTTGATCGAAGGGATGGACAAGAGCCTGGGCGATATCCGGGAATACCTGAAAAAGAACAATCTGGATAAAAACACCATCATCATTTTCATGGCGGACAACGGCGGCTTGGCCATCAGCGGACGCATGGGCAACAAGGAATCCAACTATCCCCTCAGTTTCGGCAAGGGGTCCAACCGCGAGGGAGGCATCCGCGAGCCGATGATCGTGTATTGGCCCGGTGTCACCAAGGAGGGAAGCGTCTGCACCACGCCCGTCATCATTGAAGACTTCTTCCCCTCCATTCTGGAAATGGCGGGAGCCAGAAAAGTAAAAACGCCCCAGGTAGTGGACGGCAAGAGCTTCGTTCCTCTGCTGAAAGGCGGCAAGATATCCGCCAACCGCCCCCTGCTCTTCCACACGCCCAACGTGTGGGGAGAAGGAAACGGCAACAGTCCCCTTTATTCCCCCAGCACCGCCATGCGCCAGGGCGACTGGAAGCTGATTTACTGGCACCCCACCCAGAAGTTCGAACTGTTCAACCTCAAGGAAGATATCAGCGAAGAAAACAACCTGGCGGACAAGCACCCCGAACGGGTGAAAGCCATGGCCAAGGTCATGACCGCCCTGCTCAAGGACCGCAAGGCCCAGATGCCCACCTACAAGAAGAACAACCCCGCGGGGGCCCGCGAAGGCTCGCCCGTGCCGTGGCCGGACCAGGCCGCCGCCAGGCTTTAAAGGCATTTGCTCCCCTCCCCGGAAAGCCGCATTATTCCCTTTTCTTTTAAAGGAACCGGGAGTATGGTGCGGCTTTCCTGTTTTTATTCCCTTTCCAACATATGAAAAACCTCCTTTCCATAGAACAGCTCACCGGAGACGAAATCAGGGACCTGCTGGCCCTGGGCCACAAGCTCAAGGCGGAACGCGGCCGCCATGAACACCTTCCCCTGAAAGGCCAGACCTGGGCGCTGATCTTTTCCAAATCCTCCACCCGCACCCGCGTTTCCTTTGAAGTGGGCATCAGCGAGCTGGGGGGGCGCCCCATGTTCCTTTCCGTCCATGACATCCAGCTGGGGCGGGGAGAACCCATCAAGGACACCGCCCGCGTGCTGGGCCGCATGATCCACGGCGTAGCCATCCGCACCTACGGACAGCAGGAAGTGGAGGAATTCGCCTCCTTCTCCGGCATTCCCACCATCAACGCGCTGACGGACGAGGAACACCCCTGCCAAATCCTGGCGGACCTGCTGACCATTGAAGAGCTTTACGGCCCCGGCTCCTGGAAGGACATGAAAATCGCCTTCGTCGGAGACGGGGACAACAACATGTCCCGCTCCTGGATGTGGGCGGCCAAGCGGCTGGGCTTCACGCTCGCTATCGGCGCGCCCACCAATTACCTGCCTCTGGAAGACTTCCGCAGGCATCTGGACTGCGACAACGTCATCTTTACCACAAACCCCGAGGAAGCCGTCCGGGACGCCTCCGTCATCAACACGGACGTCTGGCTCTCCATGGGCCAGGAGGCGGAAGGCCAGTCCAAGGAAAAGCATTTCTACCCCTACCAGGTGAACGAGGAACTGCTGACCCACGCGGCCCCCAGCCATTCCGTGTTCCACTGCCTGCCCGCCTACCGCGGGAAGGAAATCACGGAAGACGTGCTGGAACGCTTCGCCCCGGTCATCTTCCAGGAGGCGGAAAACCGCGTGCATGCCCAGAAAGCCGTTCTCGCCACGCTTGCCGAAGCCAGCAAGGCATAACCTTTCCATTCCCCCTGCCATGAATTACGAAGAACGCCTGCAAGACCTGCTGGACGAACTGGACCTGTTCCAGGACTGGACGGAACGCTACGAATACATCATCAGCCTGGGCAAGAAGCTTCCTCCGCTGGAGGAGGCGTACAAGACGGACGAGTCCCTCATCAAGGGCTGCCAGTCCAGGGTGTGGGTGCATACGGAACAGGATAACAACGGCCTTCTGAAACTCTGCGCGGACAGCGATTCCCTGATTACCAAGGGTCTCATCGCCGTATTCGTACGCCTGCTCTCCGGCCTGCCGCCGGAAGAAATCCTGAAAGCGGACATGTCCAAGCTGGACAAGACCGGACTCAAGGACCACCTGGCGCCCACCAGGGCCAACGCCCTCAACTCCATGGCAGCCCAAATCAAGCAGGCCGCCATGCGCATGGTTGAAAACAAGTAACCGTCCCTTCCCCGATGTTCTCCAGACTCTTTCCCCATCTGGCCCTTCTGGCCGCCGCGGCCTGTTCCTGCATCTCATGCAGCAGCACTTCCGGAGACATGACAATACGCAGCATTCCTTCCGGGGCCAGCCTGCGCGTCAACGGGGAGTATGTGGGGCAGGCTCCCGCCACCCTCTCCCTGAACAGGCACAAACCCATTCACGTGGCGGCGGACAAGCCGGGCTACTACTCCGCGGAAAAAACCTTCCACCCGGAAATGACCACGGGAGGGGCCATTCTGTGGGGACTCAACAACGAGAAGTCTAAAAACTTCAAGACCGATACCCTGACCATCCGTCTCAAAAAGAGGAATTCCGAAGCGCCCCCGCTGGAGAAACTGCCTCCGGCATGGGAGCAAGGCCATAAGCTTTAGTAAGCGCACGGGCCGGAAAAGTTGATTCATCCACAGCCATTCCGAGAGGCAACGGCCATCCTTTTTCCATCAGGGACCGCAACGCCCGGATTTCTCCCGGCTTCAGGCTTCACCGAGCATCAGGAGAGTGCCCTCCCCTTCTTTTATAAAACGGCAAAACCGTCCGCCATTTCCCCAATCCGCATCTTCAGGGAATCCGGAAAAGATGTAGGCGCATTCCTTTCACCGGACAGGGCGGCGATTACGGCATTCGCTACGCATCCGGTTCAGCGGGACGGGCCATCACGGCGGACCCCACTCTTTTCAGCACCAGGGCCGTGCGGGGAAGCAGGTACAGGGAGAGCCTGCTCTCTTCATCCGTAAAATGGTGCACGGCTCCGTCCTGCCGCCCGAATCCGCCAAACCGGGCATTGTCCGTATCCAGCACCACCTTCCATTCCCCTTTCTGGGGTGCGGGCAGCGTGTAGTCCATGATCGCCCGGTCCCCGGACCAGTTGAATACGAAGACAAGCCCCCCGCGATGGAATGCCATGATCTGGTTTTCCTCGTCAATATTCAGCGGGAACGGAGGGGGATTATTCAGCAGACGCGCCTCCAGGGCCAGCTGCACCATGGCATGGTCAAAAGCGTTCAGGAACTTGAACCTCAATCCGGGGTTGTCCACCAGAGACCACTGGCGGCGGCAATGGCTGTAGGACCAGCCGTTGCCCTCCCGCGGAAAATCAATCCATTCCGGATGCCCGAATTCGTTGCCCATGAAGTTCAGCCAGCCTTCCCCGCCCGCGGCCAGAGTCACCAGGCGGATCATCTTGTGCAGCGCCATCCCGCGGTCAACGATCAGGCTTTGCTGGTCCACGGCCATCTTCCAGTACATTTCCTCATCCATCAATCGGAACGCCAGGGTCTTGTCCCCCACCAGGGCCTGGTCATGGCTCTCGCAGTAGGCCACGTGCGGTTCTCCGTAACGCCTGTTTGTCAGCGTGTACCACATGTCCCCCATGCTCCATTCCTCGTCCTTCCTCTCCTTGAGCAGCTTAATCCAGTAATCCGGAATGCCCATGGCCAGCCTGTGTGAAAAACCGATGCCGCCTTCATCCACCGGACGGCACAGCCCCGGCATGCCGGACATGTCTTCCGCAATCGCAACGGCGCCCGGCTTCACCCGTTGGATCAGCGTGGAAGCCAGCTGCAGGTAGGCGACGGCATCCGGATCAACGGAGGAGCCGAAGTACGCGCCCAGCTCCCCGAACGGCTCATGTCCCCTGTGGAAGTACAGCATGGACGTTACGCCGTCAAAGCGGAAGCCGTCGAACCGGAACTCTTCCAGCCACCACCGGACGTTGGAAAGCAGGAATTCGATCACCTCGTCCCGGCCGTAGTCAAAGCAGCAGGAATCCCAGTCCGGATGGCGGCCGCGCTCCCCGGGCAGAAAATACATGCCGCCAGAACCGTCGAAGTCGTTCAGCCCCTCGGCCTCGTTCTTCACGGCGTGGGAATGCACCACGTCCAGCAACACGGCAATGTTCAGGCCGTGCGCCTGGTCAATCAGGTATTTCAGGTCCTCCGGCGTGCCGAAACGGGAGGAAGGAGCAAAAAAGGAGGAAACGTGGTAGCCGAAGGAGCCGTAATAGGGATGCTCCTGCACGGCCATCAGCTGGACAGTGTTGTACCTCAGGGCCGCGATGCGGGGAAGCACCTCGTCCGCAAACTCGCGGTATGTATGCACGCGCCCCTCTTCCCCGGCCATGCCTACATGCGCCTCATAAATGAACGGCACGTCTACCCGGGAAGGATCAAACCCGGAGTTCCTCCATTCGTAAGGACGTTCCGGCATCCATATTTCCCCGGCAAAATCATAGGTGAAAGGGTCCTGGACCGTCCTGGTAATCCAGGCGGGAATCCGGTCCTTGCCCGTGCCGTCCGCCCCCACCACGTGGACTTTCACCTTCTGGCCGTGGGCGAGGGAATCCGGAGGAAGGTTGATTTCCCACACGCCGCGTTCATTCCGCACCAGCGGATGGCTCCTGCGGTCCCAGCCGTTGAAATCCCCCGTCAGGAATAATCCGCGCGCGGCGGGCGCCCATTCCCGGTATGTCCATGCCCCCGTCTCCGGGTCCCGGTTGAATCCGTAATAGCGGTATCCTTCCGCATGCCTTTCCAAGGTCCCGGAACGCTGGATGATCCGCTTCATTTTCAGATCAAACAAACGCTGGCGGTCGCGGATCTGGCGAGCATACGGCTGCAGCCATCCGTCGGCCATCACCAGGCCGGGAATCGGGGGTCTTCTCATTATTCAATGATACTCCGCCGTAATCAGCAGGGTCAAGGAGAAAGCCGTCCCCCCTCCCCCATGCATCCGCACAAAAATGCAGGGTCTCCCGTTCAGCATCCTTCCCCTATCCGCAAATGCCGGGCATTCCGGAAGAAAACCGGAGGAAAAGTCGACAAAAAACAGCTTCCATTCAAAAATGGAAGCCGTTCCGCAAGTCTCCTTCTTGCCATTCCCGGCTATCGTCAATCCCGTTAGAAGTTCAACATATTCATATAATTAAAAAAAATCCATTATTGCTGGTTCGGCTCTCCTGTTCCTGAAGCAGTCCGGCAAAATGTCTGGAAATGGAAGGAACTGAATCCGGATTTTGAGATAATAGAATGGAATGAGTCCAATATTGACGTCTCCCTTTTGAATTTGGCAGAAGATGCCTGGAACAGAACAAATGGTTTTTTGGGAGACGTCGTCCGCCTTCAGGCCCTGGTGGAGCACGGAGGTTTTTATTTGGACTGCGACGTGGAACTGTTCCAGCCCCTGTCCCGGCTCCCCGTGGACCATCGCTTTACGCTGAAGTACATGTATGACTGCGCCCTAGGCACCGCTTTTCTTTATGCTCCGCCGCAGCATCCCCTCTGCATCAGCCTTCTGAGACTGCATAATGAAATAAGGAAAGAATACTGGCCCGTTTCCAACACGATTTATACGGATTACTTCATCAATGAAGTATCTGAATTCCTGCTGAACGGAAAAAATGGCAAAGCGATCTGGCAACCTTGTATCCCAAGGAGTTTTTCGAGCGCCCGCCTTCATCCGTTCCCGCGGTTTTTCCATCCACCACTGCTGCGGCTCCTGGATGCCGGGAAAAAACCATTCCTTCAGCCTGGACCAGGCATTCTGCCACCAGGTCAAATCGCTCAAGCGCAAGATCAATACGGCCCTGGCTCTCCGCAGGAATGAGTTTTATCCCTATTACCGTGCCGCTCTGAAGGGTATTTCCCTGAAAAAGAATTATGACTGGCGTATCAGGCAATAACAGGAACAATCCTCCGCATTGGGACATCGCGCTGCTGGGACTGTGGTGGAGCTGCAACTATGGGGCTGTTCTAACGGCCTTCTCCCTGCACTGCGTATTATCCCGGTAGGGCTACAGGGTTCTTCTGCTGGACCATGCCCCCATGACCATGGCCTCCCATGTTAATGATTCCGGTTCCGTATTCCGCACGTTTTTCAGGGAGGAAGGAATAGAGGTTATTCCCATCTCTTCCCGCAGGGATGCGGAAAGGACAAACAGGCTGGCGGATACGTTCATCGTAGGTTCCGACCAGTTATGGAATTACAAATATACGCATAATCAGGATATGCAGTATTATCTCGATTTTGTGAATGGAGAAAAACGTAAAATCGCGTATGCCACCTCTTTGGGTGATTTGCCGGTTCAGCCTCCACAGGATTACTTGGACCGCATACCGCGTTATTTGGACTGTTTTGACGCCATTTCCGTACGGGAAGGCGATTCCATACGGACACTGCGGGAAAGATACCACATATCCGCTACGCATCTTATTGATCCTGTTTTCCTGACAAGTATGAACGGCTGGAACCGGCTAACGCAGAAAGCCTTTCCCATGCCTGATGGAATGTTGACCTATTTTCTGGACATCACTGAATCCTACGGACGGGCCTGTGCAGCCATCTCATGCAAACTCGCCCTTCCTTCCGCACATTCGCTGGACCCTTCCGGTGATATGGAACTCAAAAAACAGTATTTTCCGGAAGGCCGCGTGTATGCGGCAGCCACTATCTACGAATGAGTGCGCGCATTTCAGGATTGCAGATGTGTGATTACCGACTCATTTCACGGGACATGCTTCGCCATTATCTTCAACAAGCCTTTTTGTGCATCAAAAACGCGCAAAGAGGAGCAATCCGCTTCACGTCCCTGCTAAAGCAATTCGGCCTGGAAGACCGTCTCATTCATTCCCATGAAGAATTGCCCGGTAAAATTCATCTTCTTAGGTTCAGGGATGAAGACGCTGTTTCCCTAAAGAAGCGTTCCCTGCAACAGCGTGCTCTGGACTGGCTTCAGACCAATCTTTCCAATCCCGTTTCCGAGGAAACCAAGGAAAAGGGCATCAGGTGCCGACAAGAACTTTCCTGCTGGACACCCTCTTGGAAGCTGCGTTTGAGGCGCCGGATCAGCAAACTGGCAAGATGCTGCCTGAATGAGAAGCTCCAGAAAAAGATTTTCCCCATCATGGGAAAATTGATTCCGAGATCATGAAACTTTTTCCTGCCGGAAAGCGCCTGCATTCCGGCAGGAAATTTCAGTAAATTTCTAACGGAATACATATTCCCCGGCTTCCCGGCGCCGCATGGGCAAATCATCGCTTCAGGCGGTACATCAGACACAGCAGCCGGCCATAGACCGGCAAAGGCAGAAGCTTGAGAGGATTTCTTTTGAAGTATGGCCAATGCCGCATTTTCCGGCCCAACGTCATTTCCGGCCATTCAACCTCCATGCGGAGTTCCTGAATGAACTCTTTTCTATTTTCCCAATGCCTGCAGACAGACTCGATATGGGGGGGAATTTTCATCCGAGCATGATTCCAAAAACATTTCCGTCATGCGCACAATAGCCTCCTGTGCCTGGATAAAAGATTGGTTGATGCCTTTCAAACGGCTGATTCCCTTAAGGAAAGTCTCCATATCCCGGTTCTTTAACCGGGGATTGATCCTAGAAATATTGGAACTGTGTTCAACATACAAAACGAGTTTGTTCCTCAAAACCACGAGTCCCTCATGCAGCCATGCCCTATGAGCTTCATACAAGTCCTCGCCATGGACAGATTCCGGATTTCCGAATAGGGGGCACGCAAGGAGCGTCTGATGACGGATGCCGTTCCGAGAAACGCCCTGTGAGCAGTTCCATCCTGCGGAAGGAAGGCACGCAGGCCTTTATCCTCTTCCAAATGGGCAGGCCATACAGCCTGCCCGGCAGATTCGCAGACAACCAGTTCCACATCAGAGGTAATATATCTTGCATGAGGGTACTTTATGATAGCTTCGGCAAGAATGCGGCAGCGGTGCGGGAAAGAGCGGTCGTCACCGTCCATTCGCATAACCCATTTATGAGACGCCAGGGAATACACCTTTTCCAAATGTTCAATGATACCCATGTTTTGCTCATTACGGTTTAATTTGATAGAATGGGAGCCCCGGTACGCCTGCTCCATTTCCCTCATGATTTGGAAAGTTCCGTCGGAAGATGCATCATCTGAAAAAATATATTCCAGCTTTCCCGTGTAATCCTGATTCAAAACACTCTCAATCGCCCCTCTGGATGCTACTTTCCTGATTAAATCCTGTTACAATAACAGTCAAGGCAGGCAATTCATGGAATGTATTTTGCATAAACACAGCATTCTTTTTTCATATCTACATTCCTCCTTGAAACAAAATCATCAGACAATGGCGTCTCTGCATGCACATACCGGATTACGAATCCGGAGTCCAGCTACAATTCCAAAAGGGACCTGCGGATGCACGACTGCATCCAGAAAACTCCGTGCAACAGAGAAAATAGAACGTCCCCCTTGTTTCATCAACACACACATCATGATCAAATCCTTCCACTTTTCCCAAGGACGCATTCAAGGATGTGAATTCTTTCCTCCCTCCCCCGGCTTTTGTTTGAAAAATGCGCCTTGCCTTCCACTCAGCGCAACTCGTACAGCTTATCCTTGGCGGCACGGCCATAAGCCGTGTTCGGGTACTTGCTAGCGGCCTCCTGCCAGTATTTCAGGGCCTTTTCCGAATTATTGAGCAGGGAGGAATAAATTCCCCCTATTTTATACAGGAAAAGGGCCCGGTCCTCCTTCCTCCATCTTCTGGACGCCAGTCCTTCCTGTAAAAGTTCAACGGATTCCGCATACCTGCGCATGTCGTTCAGCAGACCGGATTCCATCAGCCAGGGACGCACCATTCCGGGATTTTCCTTCCGGTTGCGTTCCAGAAGCTCCAGGGCGCCCGCCGCATCTCCGGCCCCCAGCATGCGCCGGGCCGCATCCACCAGCACTTCTTCATCCGTGGAGATGTTGGACGCATACAGGGTTTTCGTGACCACGTCGCTCATGCCCGGAAGCAGGTACTTGACCACCAGCCATACTTCAAAGACAATGACTGGAATCAGTCCGCACAGGGCCTGGAGCGGACTCAGAGGGATGGCCCGCACCAGAAAGGCAAAGATACCGAGAGGAAGCAGCAGCCACAACAGGCGTATGAAGGTGTGGCGGGCAAGAATAAGAATTGTTTTCCACATGGCGGCATCTTTCATGAATCATGCATTATTCCCCGGCCGTAGCCGAAAACGTCAAATGCCTCCAGGAGGCGTTTTCCCTTCCCGTTTGGGAAGGAAGAAAGCCCCCGGAGGCCGTTGTCAGAATCTGTAAACGGCTTCCACGCCCACGCGGATGCGGAAGTCTTCAATAGTGCTCATGCCGGCGTAGCGGCGAATATCGGAACGCGTGTTCCCCGCCCAGTCAAACTGGATGAAGGGAATGACACGGAAACCGCTCCGGGAATCCACCCCGGAAATGCGCACGGGAGCCGCCAGCTTGACGTTGAACTGGTCGAATCCGGCCACGCCGGCGCCCCAGTAGCTGGAGGAATAGCTGGTACCCGCGCTCAGTTCCAAATCCACCTTTTCATGAATCAGTCCGCTCCAGCGCTTGCCCGCATTCAAATCGATGCGCCAGCCCGTCATGCCGTAAAAACCGTACTGGACATCCAGAGCGCCGAAATAGCCGTGCCCCGGATCGTCGTACGCCAGCCCGGCGGTAAAGGATTGGGCCACGGAGTGGGGGGCCTTGCCCGTGTATTTGCTCAAATAGCCGGGAAGACCGCCGTAATTGAACTCATAACCGCCCCGGAAAGTCAGGTTCGGGAACAATTCCTTCACGGCCTTCCAGTCCGCGTTAAAAGCGTTCTTGTCGCTCAGCAGGCCGTCGCAGAAAGCCAGGTATTCCGCGCCGATTTCCTGCTTCCAGTCCTTGACGAGGTTCAAGTCCACTTCCCCGCCAAAGGTGAACACGCCGCTGCGGTTCAGCAGGGAGGAGGCCACCAGATCCTTGTAGGCATAGCGGGAATCGTAGCCGATTCTGGCCGCGCCGCTGATCGTATCGTTGTAGGCACTTGCCGGCCGGGGATCATATCCGTATCCATCATAGGCGCCGGCGGAAACCGCGGCCAGGGCTCCGGCCGTCATGAACAGGGCTGTTGCTTTCATAGTAAACTTATCTTAACCATTCCACGCCGGCCAAAGCAAGCAGAATCCCGGACGCATGCGGAAAATGCGCAAGGGGCCGTTTCCCCGCCGGGACATGGCATAATAATGCGGGGTTCGTCTTGGAGAAAAAGCCCGTCACCTGTATGCTGGCGCCGTCATGGAGTGGAACGCGGATTTGTATGAAGACAAGCACGGCTTTGTCGCGGACTACGGGAAAGACCTGCTCTCCCACGTTCCGGACAATCCAGGACAGGCCATTCTGGACCTGGGCTGCGGCACGGGCGCACTCACGCAGGAACTGCTGGCCAAATCCGCCCATGTCGTCGGGGCGGACGCTTCTCCAGACATGGTGCGCAAGGCGCGGATGCTTCACCCGGACATCGACTTCCGGGTGGTGGACGCCTGCCGGATGCCGTGGTCCGACCGGTTCGACGTCGTTTTTTCCAACGCCGTTTTTCACTGGATTCCCGATCAAAAGACCCTGCTGGAAAATATTTTCCGCGTGCTGAAACCGCAAGGCAGGCTGGTCTGCGAATTCGGAGCCGTCCGTAACATACACCGCATTCAGCAAGCCTTTCAATCCATCCTTTGCCGCCAGAAAAGACATTATGAAAGTCCCTTTTACTTCCCCACCGTGGAGGAATACCGGAAATTAGTGGAACAGGCCGGACTGCACCCGGAACTGGTCATGGATTACGACCGCCCCACGCCGCTGAAGGACGGGGAGAACGGCCTGCGCAACTGGGTGGCACAGTTTTTTGCCTCCGATCTGGCCCCGCTGCCGGAAGGCAGCCGCATCCGGATTTTTGAAGAGATGGAGTCCGCCCTCCGGAATGAGCTGTGGAACGGAGTCCAATGGGTGGCCGACTACCGGCGCATCCGGGTCATAGCCGTGAAATGACATTTTCCGCACCGCTTTCCCACGTGAGGAACATTCCCTTTCTGCCTCAGCGTTATCGCAGAAGCACCGGATATTCGGCACAAAAAAGGCTTCCCGGAACAACTACCGGACTTTCTTTCCCTTTCTCCATCCGACCATTCGCGGGAGGAAGGAAAACTACCGGAACTACCATGCCGGGTACGCGCATAATGCTTGAGAGTTCTCCGGTCATTTTGTACAACCCCCGGCAATGAGTACGTTCACTCCTTTTGAAGAAAAGATGGAGTCCGCGGGCATCTCCACCGCAGCCATCAAGGCATTTTCCCGCTGTTACGAAGCTCTCGTTTCCAACCATTCCGGCATGATCCCCGAAACGGACATCAGTCCGGCGGACCAGGTGGCGGACTGGAAGAACATCACGGATTCCACGGCCCCGGCCGGAAAGGACCTGATTTCCCAGTGCGTCTGCATCAAGCTCAACGGGGGCCTGGGAACGAGCATGGGACTCCAGAAAGCCAAGAGCCTGCTCAAGGTGAAGGGGGAGGACACTTTTCTCGATCTCATCGTCAGGCAGGTGAAACACCTGCGCACCATATCCGGAACCCCGGTGCGCCTGCTGCTGATGAATTCCTTCTCCACCAGCGCGGACACGCTGGCCTATCTGGAAAAGTATGCGGCGGACGGTTTTGCCGACGCCCACCAGGTGGAACTGATGCAGAACCGCGTGCCGAAGATTTTGGCCGATACGCTGGAACCAGCCTCCTATCCGCAGCAGCCCGAACTTGAATGGTGCCCTCCCGGCCACGGGGACCTGTACCCGGCCCTGCTGGGTTCCGGCTGGCTGGACCGGCTTCTGGAGGACGGCGTCAAGTATGCCTTCATCTCCAATTCCGACAATCTGGGAGCCCAGCTTGACATGAATTTCCTGCGCTGGTTTGCGGAAAGCGGAGCCCCCTTCGTCATGGAAGTCACGCGCCGCACGGAGGCGGACAAGAAGGGCGGCCACCTGGCCGTCAGAAAATCCGACGGGCATCTGATCCTGCGGGAGGTAGCCCAGTGCCCGGACGCGGACATCCCCGAATTCCAGAACATTTCCAAGCACCGTTATTTCAATACCAACACGCTCTGGATCCGCCTGGATTCCCTCAAGCAGATTCTGGACGCCAACGGCGGCGTACTTCCCCTCCCCATGATCCGGAACAGCAAGACGGTGAACCCCAGGGACCCGGAGTCCGCCAAGGTGTTCCAGCTGGAAACGGCCATGGGCGCGGGCATCGAATGCTTCCCCGGCGCGCGCGCCGTCAATGTGCCGCGCTCCCGCTTTTTCCCCGTTAAAACCACCTCCGACCTGCTTTTGCTGCGTTCCGACGCGGTTTCCGTAGATGCAGACGGCAAGGTGGCCCTGGCTCCGGAACGGAATGGAGCCGCCCCCATCGTGGACCTGGACCCCAGCCTGTACAAGCTGGTGGATTCCCTGGACAGCCTCGGCCTGCCTTCCCTGGTGGGGCTGGACAAGCTGACCCTGCGCGGCCGCTTCCATTTTCAGGATGGGGCCGTCCTTCAAGGCACCCTGCTGATGGAGAATAACACGGAAGAAACGAAGGAAATCTTTCCTGGCATTTATGCCGGAGCCTGAACATACATCATCCGACACACTTCCCAATCCGGTGAAAACCGGCCTGGGGGTGGACGATATCCGCCACATTCCCGTACAGGAGAGGGAATTGCGCTTTACGCGCAACCGGGCGGGAACCTTCCTGACCGGATCGGCTTTCCTGCTGATTGCCATAGCAGGTTTTCTCCAACTTGCGGGGCACGGCACCATCACGCCCTATCTTCCCGCCCCCTTGTGGGCCATGCAGGCTGCGGCCCTGATCCCAGCCGTCCTCTTCCTGTATCTGGGGCTCCGCTGCCTGAAGCATGCGGCCGTCATCGTCACGCCTCTGGGCGTGGAAATTCTCCCCTTTGTGCGTCCGCGCCATACCATGCGGTGGCACCTCTGGCAGCAGATATGCTCCGCAGAGCGGGACGGAACACGGCTGACGCTCCGCCTGGCGGACGGAACAAACACCATCATCGGAATGGCTCCCCTGACGGCATCCAGCCGGGACATGCTGGTCCATGCCGTTCAGGCGCGCCTCAACTCCCTGCATCAATCCGGTTATGGTAAGGCCTGAAAAACTCGCCGCCCTCAAGGAGCGCATGGAATCCCTGGGAATCCGGGAGCAGGACCTGGAGGAAAGTTTTGTTAGAGGCGCCGGGCGCGGCGGCCAGAAGGTGAACAAAACCAACAATTGCGTTTATCTTAAACATGTCCCGACGGGCATCGCCGTCAAGTGCCACGTGGACCGTTCCCGGGAGCTCAACCGCTTTCTGGCGCGCCGGGAACTGTGCGACGCCGTGGAACGGCAGCAGACGGGCCAGTGCGCCTCAAAAGCCCGCGTTATCCAGCGCATGCGCAAACAGAAGGACAGGCGCAGAAGGCGTTCTTCGGCGCATTCCCGGCCGCCAGCGGAAGACATGTAAGCAATTCCCGTGAACGCGCCGCTGCATGTATCCCTGCTCCATGGGCAATTTCCGGTAGTCCCCGTTCTGCCGGACGGGACTGGTTTCTGTATTGACTTTCCGGTATGTCCTGATATTTTTAGTCCGAAATCAGACTATTTATTACATGCACCTCGACCTCAAATCCACGATCAGGCGTTACTACCAAATCTGGCTTGAAACCAACGAGCTTTATTCCCAATGGGCCGAACAGCACGGAATCACGATCAACACGCTTCTGGTGCTGTACATGGTGCGGAATACCGAACGCTGCACCCAGACGGACCTATGCAGGATGCTCATGCTTCCCAAGCAGACGGTGAACAGCATCCTCAAAAACCTTGAAAGCCGTGGTTACGTTTCACAGCAGACGGACAGCGCCGACAGGCGCAGCAAAATCATCATTTTTTCCCCTGAAGGCAGGGATTACGCGGAACACGTCCTGACCGAACTTTACGAGGCCGAATCGGAAGCGTTCAATGCCATGAGCCCCGAAGAGGTCAACGGATTGATCAGCCACAGCCGCGCGTACCTCCGCCATTTCCGGAAAGCCGCTCATCCATAGGAGACTGTCATGCCGTATTTGTATTTGCTGCTGTCCATAGCGGGAGAACTGATAGGAACGCTCTGCCTGAAATACGCGGAAGGGTTCACCCGCCCGTGGCCGACGGCAGGGGCCATTGCCGCCTATGTTATCTGCTTCCTTTTCCTGTCCAAATCCCTCAGGGGTATTGAGCTGAGCATCGCGTACGCTTCCTGGTCCGGCATCGGTATGGTAGCCGCCACCTGCCTGTCCGTCTTCCTGTTCAAGGAGCATCTGAATGCCGCAGGCGTTTTTGCCATCGTCCTCATTGTAACGGGCACTGTGCTTCTGAATGTCTCCGGCACGACGCATTAGGGCAGAGATTTTGAGCCGTCAAGGTTCTGAGGAATTTTCCCCAGCCGGGACGGAGGAAGAGGCGCAGGAAGCTCTCCGGAATGCGTTGAGGGAAATGTGACAGGCGCCGGGAATATCCCTATTGGCCGCCCTGCCGGCGCATTTCCTCCGTCAGGGTTTTATATTTCATCTTGAGCAGGGCGAACACGTTCGGGGGAACGTAGCGGCTCACCTGGCTTTCCCAGCCTTCCGGCCCGATCAGGCCCTTGATCATGCTGGAGGACAATTCCGCCGTATCGCGCGGGGGCATCAGGAACACGGTGCAAACCTTGGGAGCCATGTCCGCATTGATATGGCGCATCACGCGTTCATATTCATAGTCCTGTGTAGAGCGGATGCCGCGCAGCATGAAGGAGGCCTCATGCTCCTTGGCAAAGTCCACCAGAAAGCGGTTGTGGAATTCGGCGATGCGCACTTCCGGCATGTCGGAAAGCGCCGTCCGGAGCATGTCCATGCGCTCTTCATGGGAAAACGTGTAGTTCTTTTCCGGATTGTCGCCAATGGCCACAATCAGCTCATCAAACATCCGCGCCCCCTGCCTGATCATCCACAAGTGGCCATTGGTCAGGGGGTCGAAACTACCGGCGTACACGGCGATGCGCTTCATCCGTGCATGCTATACGCCCTCTTTTGGAAAATACAATCCTTTTTCATCATACCTTGTGACCACCCTTGGAAACGGCATGGCCGAACCTCCGCCTTTCATCGGAATCCGTCTTGACAGTTTCACGGAAATCTTTAAAGAGGAACCGTTCCCCGTGCCGCTGCGTGCAGGGAAACCTTCCCGTTCCCCCTCCCCCGGCAACTCCTATGACAGACCAGCCCTCTCCCTTTCCGGAACGCCCGGCGTTTCCGTCAATGCCCGCAGACACATCCGTCCGCCCTCCAGCCCCGGCACTCCCTCCTTCCTAGTGGAGGCACGGGAACATACCTCTCCTTGCTCTGGTATGCAGCGGTTTTGCCGCGGATTTCATGTTCGGCACCCTGCAAGGCCTGGGAATCGGTACGGCGCTGGCCATCCTGCTGTACACCGCGGCCTTCCTCATGCTGCGGACGGATATCAGCCGCAAGGAACAGTGGTTCCTGGGCGTCATGGCCGTGCTGAATGCCACCGCCGCCGGCCTCAACCTTTCCCCGGATTCCCATTACAACCTGCTTGTCGCCATGTTTCTTCCCCTGGCCGTCATTTTCCTGCCGCGGAAAGAGGGAAACGGCTATGTTCCCGGAACAAGGTACGTTTCCTGGCTGGAATACAGATTTTTCCGCATGAATCAGGTGCGGAAGGCGGCACAGGGTCTCAGGGGAAAACTTCCTCTTGCCGCCAGCGTCGCCATCGGTATCTCCCTGTTTCTCTTCTTTCTCTCCATCTTTGCGGACGGGAATCCGGTCATCGCTTCCGTCAGGACCGCCATGAACGAGCTGGCCGTCCGCTACCTGTCCTGTCTGCTTCCCAGCAGGGAGATGTTTATTCACTTCCTCCTGTGGGTACTGGGTTCCCTGTCCTTCGGCATTCTGACCATGCACCGCAGATGCGCCCCCTTTGGCGAGGACCGGCCCATCCGGCCGGAGAAGCCGTGGCTGCCATCCCTTCCGGTCATTTCCCTGCTGTTCATCAACCTGGCTTTCCTGGTCAACAACGGAACGGACATCTCCTTCCTGTGGAGCGGGAAGGTGCCGGAAGGTATTTCCCAGACAGGCTACCTGCATGAAGGGGCGGACTCCCTTACGCTGGCAGCCATTCTTTCCGGCTTGATCCTGTTGGTCATGTTCCGCTCCTCCGGGGCCGTAAGGGCTTCAAAAACGGGGACCGTCCTCGGCTTTATACTGGCTGTCCAGACAGGGCTGATCGCCGGCAGCGTCGCGGTGAGGCTGTACAACCAGATAGAAGACTTCGGCTTTTCCCCCACGCGCGTTACGGCCGGAATTTACCTGCTCCTGGGCGCCTGTTTCCTGGGCCTTCTGTTCGCCTACATGACCGGCAGCGGCAACTGGGAACGCTACGGGGTGCGCTGCGGGGCCTTGTCCCTCGTTTTCCTGTGCCTGGGGGGGGTTCCGCAGTCCTTCCCAGTTGAGCGGGGACCTCAACCTGATGACCATGGACAGCCACCCGGAGTGGTATTTCAGCGACGGCGACCTGTCGCGCTTTGAAATCCGGGACAATTTTTCTTTTGCGGCAGCTGTTTACCAAAGGCTGGGAGCAGACACCGTAGCAGGAGCCAATGTATACCAGATGATTAGAGAGTCCATTTTTTACTATAAGATTTCCAACTGGAGATCCTTCAATTTGCAGGGATGGCGCCAGAAATACCAGGAGGAGGCATTCAGCCGCCTTCCTGTTCCCACGGCGGAGGCCACTTACGGGACCAAGGCCTGGAAACCCTCCAGCCGCCCCACGGGAATGAGGCCGGAAGCCTGACGGAAAACCTCCACACCGCGCTCCGTCAAGATTTTCATCCCCCGGCTTGTCAAGAGACCATATTTTTTGCATCATTCTTTTCCGTTATGCAGAAACGACGCGTCGTTATCCTGGGCTCCACCGGTTCCATCGGAACCAGCGCCCTGAAAGTAGCCCGGGACATTCCGGACAGAATGGAAGTGGTGGGCCTGGCCGCCGGCAGCAATGCGGAGGCCCTGGCCCTCCAGGCACGGGAATTCGGCGTTCACAACGTCTGCATTTACGATCCGTCCAGGGCGGAGGAACTCTCCCGCGCCCTTCCCGGCTCGCAGGTTGAGACGGGGGAGGAAGGCCTGTGCCGCCTGGCACAGCTTCCGGAGGCGGACATGGTGCTGATTTCCATCGTGGGCACGGCGGGGCTGCGCCCGGCGCTGGCCGCCATTGAGGCGGGGAAGGACCTGGCCATCGCCAGCAAGGAAATTCTGGTCATGGCCGGACAGATCGTGATGGAAAAAGCGAGGCAGGCCGGAGTACGCGTACTCCCCGTGGACAGCGAACACAACGCCATTTTTCAATGCCTGAACGGCAACCACGGGGGGCCGGAAGCCGTCTCCCGTCTGATCCTGACAGCCTCTGGAGGCCCCTTCCGCACCTGGAAGAAGGAAGACCTGGAGCACGTCACTCTGGAACAGGCGCTCAAGCACCCCACATGGACCATGGGCCGGAAGATCACCATTGATTCCGCCACCCTGTTCAACAAGGGGCTGGAAATGATCGAAGCCCGCTGGCTGTTCGACGTCCCCATGAACAAGGTGGACGTAATCGTGCACCCGCAGAGCATCGTGCATTCCATGGTGGAATACATGGACGGCACCGTGCTGGCCCAGATGAGCAGTTCGGACATGTGCTTTCCCATCCAGTACGCCGTCACCTGGCCCGACCGCGTTCCCAATTCCCTGAAACAGCTCAATTTCGCGGAGATCGGTCAACTGGTTTTCGAGGCCCCGCGGCCGGACGCCTTCCCCGCCCTGGACTTGGCGCGCAGGGCCGGAGAATGCTGCGGCACGATGCCCGCCGTGTACAATGCCGCCAATGAAGTGGCGGTGGACGCCTTCATCCGCGGCGATCTCCGCTTCACCGGCATCTGGAAGCTGGTGGAAGCCGTCATGAACGACCATGCGAACACGGACGCCCGCGAAAACCTGGCCCCCATTCTGGAGGCGGACGCCTGGGCCAGGAGCCGCGCCGCCGCGCTAATACCTTCCATCCCCTGATTTCCCCTCCTCTCATGACAGCCCGGAGTTCCTCCGGGGCCCCTGCTCCCGCGCCCCGGATCACCATTCTTGACATTCTCAGGGCACTGGCCCTGCTGGGCATTGTCATCGTCCACGCACACGACCATTTCAACCTGTACCTTCCCGTTCTCCCCGCTACGGGATGGCAGGCGGCGGCCAACGGTGCCGCGGACTGGCTCTACGAACACCTTTTCGTCAGCAAGTCGTTCCTTCTCTTTTCCTTTCTGTTCGGCCTCAGCTTCTTCATCCAGCTGGACAGACAGGAGCAAAGAGGCGTGGATTTCCGGAAAAGATTCATGTGGAGGCTCGTTCTGCTATTCCTGCTGGGCCTGGTCCACACCCTGTTTTACGACGGGGACATTCTCACCATTTTCGGAGTCCTTGGATTCGCGCTGGTTCTACTGTACAGGCGCCGCACTCCCTTTCTGGTCATTCTGTGCCTGCTGTGCCTGATGCAGCCCGTCAACGTCATGGACGCCCTGGCCCGCGCCGGAATGGCGGAGGGCTGGCCCCATTCCTCCGGCTGGTTCCTCCCGGATTCCCCGGCGGCGGGGCCTTCCCGGGAATTCCTGTACGCCGGCGGCTCCTGGGAGGAGGCGGCCTGGTGGAACCTCACCCGGGGACAGGTCGGGAAATGGCAGTTTTTCCTGCTCAGCGGCCGCATCTGGCAAACGCTGGGACTGTTCATCCTAGGCATGCTGGCAGGCAGATGGCGGCTCTTTGCGGACGCTCCCGGCAAGCGTGTTCTGTTCCTCCGGCTGCTGGCAGTTTCCCTCTTGCTATTCCTGTCCCTGCTGGCCGTGCGAACGCTCCTTGTTCCGCTGACGTCCTCCCCCGCGGGTTCCGACCTCCGGCACCTTGTCCTTCAGTGGGAAAACCTTTCCTATGTAGCGGCTTTCGTTTCCGGAGCCGTCCTGCTGTTTTCCCGCCCCGGCCTTCACCTGCCCTCCGACCTGCTCAGCAGCACCGGAAAATGCACGCTGACCTGCTACGTGACGCAAACGCTGATATTCACGTTCCTGTTTTTCGGCTGGGGACTGGGGCTGGCACGGAGCATGGGACCGTGGATATGCCTGTGTTCCGCCGTAGCGGTCTTCTGCCTTCAGGCATGGGTATGCCGCCAGTGGCTGAAGCACTTCCTGTACGGCCCGCTGGAATGGCTGTGGCGCACGGCCACCATGTGCCGGATGCAGCCGTTCATCAGGAAATAAGGCCTGTACCTCGCACAGGACTCCCTTCCTCAAGCCAGGGAAGCGCGGAAAGCGGTTTTCCCGTGGAACGGCGGCGGATTCACAGCCCCCACACGGAATAGCACAGGACAAGCACAATATTGGCTGCGGCGGCGAGAAAAAAACGGCCGATTTTCAAATAGCCGATTTTTCCCAGCACGAGCGACAACAGCAGAAAGGAGGAATACAGGGCAATCCAGATTAGGGCGAACGCCGCCAGGGCGCTGCCATTGCCTCCTCTGTCAAGGGTCATGTGCCAGCCGGACAGAATCAGCGGGAGTGCGGGCATGACCGCATAAACGGCATACACCCAGTTCCGGACTACCGGTCTGGAAGTGACGACCAGCGGGTCCTTGTCAAAAAGAACGTTTCCGGACTTGATCGCGCTCCCGGTCTCCCTGCGCAACGCAAAGGGCAAATAGAACGGTACCAGCATCGGCAGAAGGGCGGGCCATCCGTACACAATCGCCCCCAGGCCGATGATGAAGGCTAAAACTGAAACAAGAATGACCGGCGCCAGTGCGATCAACAGGAAAACTAGGCCCGTTTTGCGATCGGCCCTGTCACCCATTTTCAGGAATGTCCATGAAACATAAGCCATAAGATGATACCGGGATTTTCTCTTTCCCGTTTCCTCCTGATACAGGATCAACGCACGGATGGCAAGACATTTGCAGGCTTCACGGTTTTGCAGCCTGTACACTCATTTGCGTGGGCGTCCGCTACAATGAGCTTGTTTTCAAGACATCAGGGGTTTTCTATTTCTTTCTCGCCATTCTGTGTACCCAGGCTTTTCCCATGTTGGGGAGAAATCGTAAATTCCTCCTTGTTGCCTATATTGCCCTCTGCAGCATTTTTCCGTTCAAGATTTTCATGCATCATGCCAGGACATTTGCAGTCACCCCGGAAGCCATTCAGAAGAATATCCACAATGAATGGAACGGCTCCCTTTACCATCCTGAAGACATTTCCTACTGGCAGATTGTGAAAAAGCTGACTCCGTTTGAACAGCTGCTGTTTTATTCCCGGAAAGGGGAAAACGGCGAAAGAGTCATGGCATGGTGCCGCACAGGACGGGATATGAATAGTCCGTCCAGCCGACCGCAGAAGGGGGAAGCCATATGGAAACGCCCCTCCCGCAAGACAGATAACGCCCCTCTTTGATATTGCCCCCCATGGCCGGGCACGTTATCCTTCTTGCATGGCATACCGAATTTGCAAATCAATCGAGCTGGAAAGCGGACACCTTTTATCCAAGCATCCGGGCAACTGCAAATTCCCCCACGGCCATACACGCTCCGTGGAGATGGTATTCCGCGCGGATTCCCTAGACGCCAGCGATATGGTGCTAGATTTCAAGGCTGTCAAGCAGATGATGGGCGAGTTTCTCCAGCAGTTTGACCATTCCCTGTGCATGAATACGGAAGATCCGAATTACAGGACCTTCCTCGCCGCGTACGGCGACCGCATCATTCCATTTGACCGGGAGGACCCCACCAGCGAAGTGATGGCCCGCACTATTTTCACCTACGCCCGGAAAGCGTTGGAAAAGGCCAAGAAAACTTTTACGGAATACCCAGTCAGGGATTGTGTTACGCTGGAACGCGTACGCGTCTGGGAAACCAGCAGTTCCTGGGCAGAATATGGGGAATGAGGGAAAAACCGGGCATTCCGGCCCCCGTCATAATGCCTGATCCACTGTTAAAACGGGTTTAGCGTCATCATGTGCTTATTCGTCCTGTGCCCATAGGTGGAGGAATACACATCCGTAATTTCCCGAGCCCATTCGTCAATAGTGTGCTGATGGTGGGCGTATTTTTTAAAGTCCTTGGTATCCACGCCCAGCAGGGAGCTGTGGTCTTCCTCATAATCCGCAAATTCGGAAACGATGCGGCCGTTCTCATCACGCAGGCGGCCCGCCATGGCGATGTGCCCCTTCTTGATGAACCTCTTGACCAGGCCGCCGCCCTTGATACCACTCAACGCCGTGACAAAGATGCCGGCCTTGGCGTTCGTGGGTGTGATGGAGATGATGGCGAGTTCCAGCGTATAAGCACCCTTGGTTCCGACGGGAACCATGTCAAAATTCGGGTTTTTGGCAACCTCCTTCTCCATACTGGCCGTCACGCTCCTCTGGAAGTACGCCGCCAAATTGTGCAGGGCGTCAACCCCTTCCTTGCTTTCCGGCCTCACATCCATGTGAACCGTATCCACCGGAAGAACAGCCATCATCACCTTTTCGCCATTGACGCCGTTTACCCTGTCATTCCATATTTTGTCATCCGGGGCGTTCCAGTACGCATCAAAGGGAATGTGGGAGTCCTCATTCTTCACATGATGCTCCACAAACCCCGTCTGGGGCACATGCTTGAAGTTATTGGAACAGGCCACTACCGCCATGCCGCCAAGCAGAACGAGCACCATCAGGGAAGCCAGAAACAGAAACCGATATTTTTTCATAAACAGGCAATCAGCTAGAATCATTTCATACATGAGCCCGTTCTCCGTGTCAATCAAACCGCCGGAAATGAAAACATTAAATAATACATTCCTCCATGTGCAGTCTTCCGCCTTTCCGGAACGCCGCTCAGTCCTGACATTCTGCAGCCGTATTTCCGTCTCCTGAGGAAACGCCGGAATAAAATTCCCGGATGAACCAGGGGTTGCGTTCCTCCCACAAGGTTTCCGCCACCCTGTCCGCCACCCGGATGGAGAGTTTTTCATGGAAACAGGTGAATTCCCCCACCCAGTCCGTCCTGCCGGAGGTTACGTAGTTGACGCAGCCGCACCATTGGAGACACCGCGCACGCAGGGAACAGTCCAGGCATTTGGGGTTCCTGTTGCCGCGGGCAGCCGCCAGCTTCAGCTTTTTCTCCCGGTCCACTCCGGTAAGGACATTGCCCATGCACAAGTTTTCAAGGTCATCATTCCCTACCAGGCGGGCGCAGGGGTAGATGTTTCCGGAGACAGCTACGGCGATTTCCCGTTCCCCCAGGGAACACATGTCACAGGTCTGATACCCGCCCTTCACATAGGCGCCAATCTTGCTCTGAATGACGTTCAGCGTCAGCGGATTTCCTGCCCGGTAACGCCGCACGACTTCTTCCCCTACCTTTTCATAGGCAGCGGAAAGGGCTGCCAGTGCCTCCGGCGTCCATTTAGCGCCAAAGTCCGGGTTCAGCATGATGTCCAGCCCGCAGGCCCCCCCCATCCACCGCACGGATTCCTCCAAATGCTTCACATTGGCCGGATTTACCACGCAAATCAGCTCCGCCCGGTGTTCCCTTCCCTTAAACCATTCCAGCGCGGCCACGCACTCTGCATGAGAGCTGCGGCCATCCGGATAATTGCGCCATACTCCGTGCATAGCTGCGTTTCCGTCCATGGAAAGCCCCAGATGAAATCCTTTTTCCATCAGCCATACCACACGCTCTTCCGTCAGCAGGGTCATGTTGGTGGTGAGCGTCCATTTCAGGTTGATTCCGGCGCGGGAGGACTCTGCTTCCGCATATTCCCGGCATTCCTGAAGAAGAGTCCATTCCAGCAGGGGTTCCCCGCCAAAAAAGCCTATCTGGATTTCAGGCATTTTCCCCAGCGCCTTCCCTTCCCGGCATGCCTGTTGCAGCCCGAAGTCAATGGAGCGGAAAGCGGTTTTGCGGCTCATGGAAACCGCCCTTTTACGGCCTGCATAGCAGTAGCCGCAACGCAGGTTGCAGTCATGAGTCAGGCACAGGGTCAGATAAATCATGGTTTTTAGGGAATATCAGCCTGTCAGGACAACGAAACAGAAGATGATTTATCCGTTCACCTTCCACGTAGTTTCTCCGGGCAGCCGCTTCCTCCATTCCTTGGAACGGGAATCCGCACGTTTTTCAGGAGATAGAATTTCAGGGTGTTCCGTTTTTTTCTTTTCCAAATCCGAATCTCCAGAGCAATCCTGATCGGAAACTGCCTCGTTCACCGGAAGTACATCAACGACCATGCCCGCAGTTCTCGTGATGGTATACAAGCCGGAGCCATCTTTTGTGTGAATCGCCTCTTCCTTTTTTCCGGCATTATCTGGAGCTTCCTCCCGGGGCTGGCAGGACATCAAGGTTCCGGCGGCAGTCAGCAGGACACCCGTTTTCAGCAACCTGGAAAATTCGGCACGGGTGGGATAACCGCCGGAAAAAGATTTTTTTGCATTCCCGCCTATCATTCCTTTATTTTCCCTTAACGTGAATAATCTTAATAGGAGGAGGCAACGGAGCTACGCCCAAGACCTGTTGCTGGGAGCAGGCGATCAGGTTGCCGGACATGGCGGTGAGGAGGCCCAGCTTCAGCAATCTGGACATTTCCTTTCCGGTAGGATAATCGGGTTTCCGCTCCGGTTGCGGAGGAATGGAGGCGCGGGGGGTAGTCATGCTTTCCTGTTCCTATAAAATACTTTGACTGTCAAGAAAAAACATTATTTTCCCAGTCACCGACATGGCATTTTCCTTCCAAAGCTCCCCCAGATTTCTTTTGCCTCCTGCGCAGCAGCATCCACAATGCAGGCTGATGCCATGTATCAGAGGAAAAATCAATGCAAACAATACATTCAACCTACCCAGTGAAAGACGACAGAAATTCCAAGTTGCTCACTTCTCCAATCGCCTCTCCCATGCAGCCGGAAACTCTCCGCCGGTACGGCGCAAATGGTCATCAGGACAGGATCCCGTGTCTTTTTCATGACCGCCAACCGGGGATGCATTCACCCCTGATGAAGTTTGGAGTCCGCAGGACATCAAGGTTCCGGCAGCGGTCAGAAGAACTCCGGTTTTCAGCAATCCGGAGAATTCGGCCCGGGTGGGATAACTGCCGGAAAAAGACTTTTTTACATTCCCGCTCATCATTCCTTTACTTTCCCTTACCCTGGATCATCTTAACGGGAGGAGGCAGCGGTGCGCCCCCCAGGTGCACTCCCTGCTGCTGGGAGCAGGCGATCAGGTTGCCGGACAGAGCGGAGAGAAGGCCCAGTCTCAGGAGTTTTGATATTTCCTTTCCAGTGGGATAACCGGGCTTCCGGCACGGTGCGAGGGACATGGAAGCAGAAGGGGCAGCCATGTCTCCCTACTCGCACCAATGCCGTTGACCGTCAAGAAAAAATTATTCGTCCTCCCCCAGGGGACGATACTTGACGGCCAGTTTTTCCAGGAGTTTCAGAGCCATGGCCGCACGGGCGCGGAAGGAGCGGTAATCCCTGGGATCACAGTCGCTCCAGGCGCGCTCCGCCAGCGCGAGGGCGCGAGGCCACGCCATGTATTCCACCAGCCCCATATTGTACAGGTATTCAGTCCAGATGTTGGCCTGAAGGCCGCGCACCTTGACGACCTCCTCCGGGGAGAGTTCCGGCAGTTCATAACCATACACCTGCTTGAGCGGAATGAGGCCGCCTATGGCTTTAGGCTCCGTGGAACCGGCGGACTGGTAGTAGTCAAAGTAGAAGTGGGAGCTGGGAGCCAGAATGACGGGGTGCCCTTTTCTGGCGGCGGCAGCGGCAAAGTCATTGCCGCGCCACGCCATGACGAAGATATGCTTGTCGGCTTCCAGTTCACCGCCCTCGTCCCAGACGATGGCGTCATACCCGCCCTGCCGCACATAAGCCGCCACTTGACGGAGAAAGTCCCTGCCCAGAGCCTTCAGGCTGTTTTCATTCAACCCCTTCAGGCGGCTCTGGCAGTACTTGCAGTTTCTCCATGATTCCGTGGAAACTTCATCATGCCCCAGATGAATGGGGGAACCGGGCGGAAAAATGGTCTTCAATTCATCCACCACGTCTTTCACGAACCGCATGGTTTCCGGACGCCCCATGCAAACGGTGTCCCGCCCTTTTTTGCCTTCCACGGGAAAGTTGACACCGTCGCAGACCAGTTCCCCGTAGGCGTGCATGGCGGCGTACGCATGTCCGGGCAATTCTATCTCCGGAACGACTGTCACCCGGCGATTCCGGGCGTATGCGATGATCTCCTTCATCTGCTCCTGTGTGTAGAACCCGCCGTACGTCGCTTCCGGATCGTTCTCCTGAATAGCCAGCTTCACTTCCTGCCAGTTCCATTCCCCGTTGGCCAGCGGCACGCGCCAGGCGCTCATGGTCGTCAGGAGCGGGTATTTTTTGATTTCCAGCCGCCAGCCGGGACCGTCCGTCAGGTGCAGGTGCAGCCGGTTGAGCTTGAACAGGGACATGGTGTCTATCATGCGCTTGACTTCCGCCATCGTGAAGAAATGGCGGGAGACGTCCAGCATGATGCCACGCCACTCGAAGCGCGGAACGTCCCTGATGGAGAAGGCGGGTACGGAAAAGCCGCCTTCCGTCCGGTTGGCGTTCAGTATCTGTACTGCACTCTGCCATGCGTAGAAGAGCCCCTGCGGAGCCGCCGCGCGAAGATGCAGGACGCCTCTTCCCCCATCCCGGCTTTCCAAGCGCATTTCATACCCCTCTTCCGTTTTCATGGGCTCATCTTCCAGGGAACATAGCACATCCGCCGAGTTCCTGTCTCCGGTCATGGACAGGCCCGTGACAATGCCCTGGGCATTCAAAATATTAAGCAGGGCCTCCACCGTTCCGGCGTCCCTGCCGGGGGCATAAACGGCCAGGCGCAGTGGCAGCCGTACGGGAACGGAGACGTCAGACCTGCATTCGGACGGAGCGGGAAGCAAAATGTTTTCCGCAGGGACGGGAGCCTCTCCCGCGGCCGTCAGACATCCAGCCAGAGCCAGAAAGGCGCTCATCCGGTGAAAACGTTCCCTGGTCAGCCTCATTCCGGATTTACGTGCCCAGGGGCAGAGACCTTTCACCCAAGGAAAATAAAAAAGGCGCGGCATGATGCACGCGCCTTTTTCAAAACGGTTATTTGCGGCCGCCGAAGAGGCCTCCCAAACCTCCGCCGAGCCCGCCAAGACCTTTCAGGGCTCCCAGTCCGCCGCCCATGCCGGGAAGGCCGGGCATCTTGCCTCCCTTCCCCTTCATGGCCCCCATCTGCTTCATCATGGCGCCCATTTTACCCTTGCCGGACATCATCTTGCGCATTTCCGAAAAGTTCTTGATGAGCTTGTTCACCTCCATCAGGGAACGTCCCGAACCGGCAGCGATGCGCCGGCGGCGGGACGGGTTCAGCAGGTTGGGGTTGCTGCGCTCCCTGGCCGTCATGGAAAGGACGATGGCTTCCATGTGCTTCATCCTTTTGGGATCAAGCGCGCCGTCCGGGAGCTGTTTTTTGATTTTTCCGAAGCCGGGCAGAAGTCCCAGCAATCCTTCCAGGGGACCCAGGTTCTGCATCATTTTCATCTGCTCCAGAAAGTCATTGAAGTCGAATTTGCCGGACATCATCCGGCTCATGGACTTGGCCGCCTGTTCCTCGTCAATGCGGGCGGCGGCATGCTCCACCAGGCCCACGATGTCCCCCATGCCCAGAATGCGGTCCGCCATGCGGCCGGGGACGAAGGGGCCGAACTGGTCCAGCTTTTCCCCTTCCCCGGAGAATTTGATGGGCTTGCCCGTCACGGAACGCATGGAGAGGGCCGCGCCGCCGCGGGCGTCGCCGTCCAGCTTGGTAAGGACGATGCCCGTCACGTTTACGGCCCGGTCAAAAGTCTGGGCCACGTTCACGGCCTGCTGCCCCGTGGCAGCATCCACCACCAGAAGGGTTTCACGCGGAGAAAGGAAGGAATGCAGATGGCGGAGCTCGTCAATGAGGGCTTCGTCCACTTCCTGTCGGCCCGCCGTGTCAAAGATCATGACGGTGCCGTTCTGGGTCTTGGCCCATTCCAGGGCTTCCCGGGCCACGGCCACCACGTCCCGGCTGCCGGGGGCGGGCTTGTACACGGGCACCTGGATTTGTTCCGCCAGCGTAGCCAGCTGGTCGATGGCGGCGGGGCGCACCAGGTCGCAGGCTACCAGCAGGGGGCGCCGCCCTTCGTTTTTCAGGCGCAGGGCCAGCTTCGCGCTGGTGGTGGTCTTCCCGGCGCCGTTGAGGCCTACCACCATGATTCTGGCGGGGTCCGTCAGATCCAGTCCCACGGCATCGCCGCCCAGCAGGGAGGCGATTTCATCACGGAAGATTTTGACGATCTGTTCTCCGGGCTTGATGGATTTGAGCACTTCCTGCCCCATGGCGCGCTCCTTGACGCGGGCAATGAAGTCCCTGGCCACGCCGAACTCCACGTCGGCTTCCAGCAGGGCCAGCCGGATGTCGCGCATGGCGTCCGCAATGTTCTTTTCAGAAATCTTTCCCAGGCCCCTCAGCCTCCGGAACGTGTTGTCCAGTTTATCTGCTAAAAGTGAAAACATAATCGTGCGGTGTGCCAGACTGTGCCACAATTCCCCGCCTCCGTCAACAGGCGCGGCCAGCATCAGGACATGATGCTTGACTTGCCGGGGCTTCCGTCCCATCTTTTCCCGCATGGCACCCGTTGACCTGAAAGAGGAAATCCTGCGCTTGAAGAAAGAGCGCAACGCCGTCATCCTGGCGCACAGCTACCAGACGGCGGATATCCAGGATATTGCGGATTTTGTGGGGGATTCCCTGGGACTGGCCTACAAGGCGCAGAGCACGGACTGCCGCGTGATCGCCTTCTGCGGCGTCCACTTCATGGCGGAAACCGCCAAGATTCTCAATCCGGATAAAACGGTCGTCCTGCCGGACGCCGACGCCGGGTGCTCCCTGGAAGCCTCCTGCGACGCCGGGGAACTGGGAGCTTTTTTAAAAGAAAACGCCGACAGGAATTATTACGTGGTGGCGTACGTGAACTGCTCCATAGGCGTGAAGGCTCTGGCGGACGTCATCGTCACTTCCGGGAATGCCGTCAACATTGTCTCCCAGGCTCCGGAGGACCGCCCCATCCTGTTCGTGCCGGACCAGAACCTGGGCGCCTGGGTAGGCCGCCAGCTCGGCCGCCCGATGGAGTTGTGGAACGGAGCCTGCCACGTGCACATGGAGTTCACGCGGGACCAGATTCTGGCCCTGAAGGAGAAACACCCCGGCGCGCTGGTGGTGGCCCATCCGGAATGCACGGAGGCCGTGCGCCTGCTGGCGGACCACATTTGCTCCACGGAAAAAATGATTCCCTTCTGCACGGAGAGCCCCGCCTCCTCCTTCATCATCGTGACTGAATCCGGCATCCTGCACCGCCTGCGCAAGCTGGTGCCGGGCAAGGAGTTCATCCCGGCCCCCACGGAACAGTGCTCCTGCAGCACCTGCCCGTACATGAAGATGAACACGCTGGAAAAACTGTACCACGCCCTGCGTGACCTCACCCCCGCCGTGGAATTGCCGGAAGACCTGCGCAAACGGGCGGAGGCCCCCCTGCTCCGCATGCTGGAGCAGTCCAAATCCTGACCGCCGTTCCCGGACATGATACGCCTTTCCGACCACATCGCCGCAGCCGGGGGCTGGCTTTCCCTGGAAGCCTTCATGCAGCTGGCCCTGTACCATTCGGAGGAAGGCTATTATTCCACCGCCATTGAAAACATCGGGATGCGCGGGGATTTTTCCACCACGCCCACCCTTTCCCCCATTCTGGCCAAAGCCATCATTGCCCGCTGGAAGGAGGCGTGCGCCCGCTGCGGCACGCGGCTGCCTCTGCTGGAGATAGGAGCCGGGTCTGGCGCCCTGGCCGTCAAGATCATGGACCAACTGGGGTTCTGGAACCGGCTGAACACGGATTACGTCATTGTGGAGACGTCTCCCCGGCTCCGGGAGTTCCAGCACCTTCTGCTGGGCAGCCAGGCAAAAATCTATTCCGGCATGGAAAAAGCACTGAAGCACTGCGGCGGAAAGGCCTTCATCTTTTCCAATGAACTGGTGGACGCCTTTCCCGCGCGGGTGTTCGAATATACGGAACAGGGCTGGCAGGAAGTCGGTCTGACCGTGAAGGACGGCGCCGTCCGGGAGGAGTTGCGCCCCGTCCTTCAAAAGCCCCTGTTTTCCCACATGCTGGAGTACGATTCCCAGCCGGGCCAGCGCATTGAAATCCATGATTCCTACGCCAAGTGGTTCACCGGATGGCTTCCCCTGTGGAGTATGGGCTCCATGACAGTCATCGACTACGGAGCAGAGATGGAATACCTGTACCATCGCCGCCCCAGAGGCTCCCTGCGCGGCTACAAAAGCCACCAGGTGCTGAGCGGGGAGGAGCTGTACAGCTACCCCGGCAGGACGGATATTACCTGCGACGTCAATTTTACGGACCTTCTGGAACTTTCCCGCAACTGCATCGGGGACCGGGTCACCCTGGCCACCCAGCGGGACTACCTGCTTCCCTACGCGGAAAAAACGCCCCAGGACGCCTTCCTGACCGACGAATACGGTGCGGGCGGCCATTTCCAGGTTCTGATTCACGAACGCTTGTAAATGAGCACACGTTTTAACGGCAGGAGAACATACTTCCCCTTCAGCCCCAAGTTTTTTATGGAAGCACTCAATGCAAATCCGCGATGCCTGCCGCCGACGGATCGAACCACATGTTGATTCTTTTTTGTATTATTGTATTTTTACAAAGAAACAGCTATTGCCTGCCGATGTTTTCCTGTGAGGCATGTCCGGTTATCGGGGCTGACTTATGTGATTCCGTCAATTCATGTCCTCAATTTGCATTTTTCTTAATTCCGCTGCCGTGTAAGCGTTCCTGAAAACAAAGTAAACGGTGGACATGGGAAACATGGTAACTCCTCCGGTCAACAGCAGCGTATACCAAACGTGATAGGGCTGACCGACAACATAAGCAGTACCCCCGGAGAGTAAAAATAACAAACTAATACCAAGAAGACATTTGGCCGTGTTCAAGATCAACCTGCGGCATTTGCCTTTCCGGGCGTAAAATGCAGCAATGGGAGCCAGAGTGCCACAAAGTACTCCGATGGCCGTACCTGGTATCCAGGCATACCTCGCAGCCGTCATTGGATCGAACCACATAGTGTTTATTCCTTTCTAGTTTTATTGTATTCGTTGATAAGGGACTTGGCAGTTTCCAAATCAATTTTCTCATTCAGGGCAAGTTGCTTGATATACGTGACAAAAGGGTCATTCATCATGATGCTATCGGCCGCTTCAATTTTTTTAATCAGCTTGTCCAACCGCAATCTTACGGTGGGATACGTTACCCCGTATTGTTGCGCCACCGCCTTTAATGATCCTGAAGACAGAATGAACTTCTTAATGAAACTTATGTCTTCATCCCCAAGATTCGTGAACCAATCTGACGTAATGTTCATAAAAATACCTCAAACTCTTTAATATTATTCAATGTATATTTAATTATATCCAAGTCAAGAGAGATCGTTTTAATTTTTCCGCCTGAGGATTTTGAGCATCGTCCCACTTGGAAATAGAAAAATAAAGGACATGAGGGTTCTCTTCCAGATCTGTTGAAATGATCCCGCAACTGTGCGGAGATTGCAAAACCGGACAAGCCCGGTTAGTCGGAAAGCACAGCCTAAAGCCCGTAAAGCAAATAAAAATGAATCAAACCTTCGCTAACAAAAGGCGTCCTTAGGTCAAACCATGTGAAATATTCTCCTTCTTTCGTTCCCTTCTGATGACCGCGCCTTGGGAACAGAGATTTTCCGGTTCTTGCCAGTTAGCCTGGACATTCCGGGTTCCATCCATCAAATTCCGTTTCCACCTCCTTTCCCAACACCATGCTCGACCTTCTTTCCCTTCTGCTGGATGTCCCGTCCCTTTTGGCGGGGCTTTCTCCACGTTCCCGATATGAAGGGGAATCCCCATACTGGCGTTTCATGGGACTTCTTCTTCTGGCGGCGGACTTGGCCGTGTTGTTTTCATGGAACATTACGGAAAGCATGCCGGCCCTGGTGGCCGCTATTGCCCTGAGCCTCTGGCTGGTCGTGCATCTTGTCATCCGCTCCTCCAAGGACAGGGAGAAACGCGGTTAACTCTCCCTTCATGACAAAAATTACATAATATGTTCATTTGCAATTTCTACCGCTCTTCTGTCATAATTTCTTCAACTTTTTTGAACGTTAAACCGTCCTGCGGACTCTAACCTACATCAGTAACAAACCGGGTGGCGGGAGGTAGAGAGACCGCCGTCCATAATGGGGAGTTCTGAGTTTCATAGGTAATATAGTTGGATAAAAACCCGCACGGGGGCAACCCTGTGCGGGTTTATTCATCCCGCTCCGAATGGTTTGAAAGACCAGGCGGAACGGGGCCGTAGAAAAACATGATTGAACCAAATTAAGGCTTGAGAGTTGAAGGCAGGTCGCTAATCTGGCTTTAGCAAGATTTATCTATCATCATGGTCACCACAAACGAACCGAATATTTACGAAACAGGAGTATTGGACCCCAATGCGGAAGGCAATTTCGTCTACACCACGCTGGATGCCGCCATCAACTGGATTCGTAAAAATTCCCTCTGGCCCATGCCGATGGGGCTTTCCTGCTGCGCCATCGAGTTCATGGCCGTGGCCTGCTCCCGGTACGACCTTTCCCGTTTCGGCTCCGAAGTGACGCGTTTCTCCCCGCGCCAGGCGGACGTGATGATCGTGGCCGGCACCGTGACCTACAAGATGGCCTTGGCCGTGCGCCGCATCTGGGACCAGATGCCGGAGCCCAAATGGTGCATTGCGATGGGCGCCTGCGCTTCCACCGGCGGCATGTTCCGCTCCTATTCCGTGCTGCAGGGCGTGGACAAGATTCTGCCTGTGGACGTTTACATTTCCGGGTGCCCTCCCCGGCCGGAAGCCATTCTGGAAAGTCTGCTCACCCTCCGCAAGAAGCTGGACACCCAGCATCCCGCCCGCACCTTCTTCAAGAAGGATGAACCCAGGGAAGCCAACTCCCCCATGCCGATTTCCACGGAAATGCCCATCGAATAAACCTTCCCTCCTCCACCTTTTACCTCCTTTTCTCCATGCCTTCTTCAGAATCACAGATCAAGACCGCTGCAGACAGCGTCCTGAACCGCTTCGGCAGAAACGTCATCACGGACCGTTATGAATTTCGCGGAGACACCACGCTGACCGTGGCCCGCAATTCCGTGGCGGAAGTCGTCCGCTGGCTGCGGGATTCCGCCGGATTCGACATGCTGGTGAACCTCTGCTCCGTGGACAACATGGGCGAGAGCCCCCGCTTTGAAGTCATCTACACGCTGACCCAGGCGGAAACCGGCGTGAACCTGAGCCTCAAGACGAAGGTGGACGACGGCGAGGAAGTGCCCAGCGTCTCCGGAATTTTCCAGGGCGCCAACTGGCACGAACGCGAAGTGTGGGACTTGATGGGCATTAAATTCTCCGGCCATCCGGACATGCGCCGCATCCTGATGTGGGAGGGCTATCCCTATTTCCCGCTCCGGAAGGATTTCCCCGTCCAGGGCCTGCCCACGGAAGTGCCCGGAGTGGCGTTTACGGAAGCAGCCCCCACCCAGGGAGCGCCGTTCGCCACGGAACAGGGCGCCTGCCCCAGTACATGCCGCGAACCCAGGTCACACAAGTTTTAGCCCCGTTTTCCGCCCTGCGAGCCAGGGCCCGCCCCATGATCCGTTTCGCCTCCATCCTGTCAGTATGCTTCATCAGCCTGCTCGGCAGCTGCCAGAACGCCAATCCGGCAGAGCAGGAATGGAAGGATCAGTTGTATAAAAATCTGGCCCTTGTCGGGGCCAGGAACTGGATTGTCATTGCGGAAGCCTCCTTCCCGGCTTACACGGGGCCCGGCATCAGGACCATGGTTTCCGACAAGAAGTCCGACGAAGTTCTTCTTGAGGTTCTGGACATTCTGGAAGAGGAGGCCCACGTGCTGCCCCGCATCATGATCAGCTCCGAGCTGCGCAGCGTCACAGAGGACTACGCCCCCGGCATCAAGCGCTACCGCAACAATATCAACAAGATGCTTCCCGGACGCCAGCATTTTGAACTGATGAGCCGCACGATCAATTCCCTGATCGAAGACGCTTCCAAGCAGTTCAATGTATTGGTCATCAAGACCAAAACGGCGCTTCCCTATTCCAACATTTACATTGAACTGGATTCCGGCTACTGGAATTCGGAGTCGGAAACGGCCCTGCGCAAAAAGCTGGAGGCCAGGGACGCCGCCAACCGCCGCCAGGCCGGGGATACCGTTCTGGACGTTCCGCTTGCACCTGTCCCGGTCCCCAATCCCGCAACCGCACCGGTGCAGCCCAGTTCCGCAGCCCCGCCGCCGGCCGTTCCCGCCGCATCTCCTGCGGACAAGCTCCCCGTGCTTCCCAAAGACGGCGGACAACCGGCCCCTGCCGCGCCTCCGGCCGGAGACAAGACGCCCGGCATCGCCCCGCCGCCCATCAAGGACCCGCTGGGCGGCAAGTCAGCCATCGCCAGATTTTCATGAACCGACATATCGACAAGGCTACCGAGGAACGCCTCCGCATTGAAGCATGGGTGGGCGACGCCATTCTGGCGCTTTATGTAAGGGAATGGATTCTGGCGGAAGAAGGAGCCATCAACGGCAGGCTCTTCGTGGAATTCACCAGCAATGATTTCCTGCGCCGCACGGGCAACGCCACGGGAGTGGAAGCGGAAATAGGCCGCATGTTCAAGGCGGAGGGGCTGGAAGCCGCCTACGCCTGGATTGAACAGAATTTGAGACCCCGCATGGAGGAACGCTGGCATACCCTGCGCCGGAAAGCCCTCAGGTAATCCCGCCGCCATGCCCGCTACCGGAACACCCATGCCCTGGGAGCAAAACGCCGGACCGTGCGTGATGGCACCTCCGCATCTGTCCGAATGGGCGCAGCGAGCTGCCGCCTTCCTGGAACGGCAGGGCGTGGAAGACCTCGTCGCATTCGCTACGTCCGGATCTTCCGGCTCCCCGCCCAAGGCCGTTTTGTTTACCCGGCAGGCGTTGAACATCTGCGCCCGCGGCGCTCTGGAACACCTGCATGCGGAACGCGGAGACTGGTGCTGTCCCCTCCCTGTCTGGCACGTGGGGGGAGCCATGATTTACCTGCGCGCCGGACTTGCCGGAACGGCCGTACATACCCTGGAGGGCAAGTGGAATCCCCATGCCTATGCGGACCTGATGAAAACTTCCGGTGCCTGTTGGTCCTCCCTGGTGCCCACGCAGGTAGTCGACCTGGTGAACGAGGCAATACAGGCTCCTCCCGCCGTCCGGTGCATCATCGTGGGCGGCGGCGCTCTGGATATGGAGACAGGCAGGCGCGCCCGCTCGCTCGGCTGGCCCGTGGTCCAGAGCTACGGCATGACGGAGTCCGGCTCCCAGCTGGCTACCGCCTTTCCGAATGAACCCTACCACACGGACCGGCTTTCCATCCTCCCGCACTGGGAGGTGGCGGCGGATTCCCTGGGCCGTGCACGCTTCCAGGGTGAAGGGAAGCTGTGCGGCCGCCTGCTGACGCAGGACAACGGCGAATTCCTGCTGGAACACGTGCCGTCCCGCGACTGGTGGACCACCTGCGACCTGGTTCGCCTGGAAGGGCGCTTCCTGACGTTCCTGCGCCGGGCAGACAGGCTCGTCAAAATCCTGGGGGAGCTGGTTGATCCGGATGCGGTCCAGGAGGCCCTGCGGCACCGCGCACCCGGCGCCGTGGTGGAAGCCGTGCCCCACCCGCGCGCAGGAGCGGAACTGGTGGCCTGCGGTCCTTCCGCGGCACGTCTGAAAGAAGCTTCCCGCAAATGGAATGAAACGGCGCCCGGCCCGCAGCGCATAGGCTCCATCATGGAAACGCCCATACCCCTGACAATCATGGGAAAACTGGACCGCATCGCCCTGCGCGCCATGCTGCGTCAACATCCGGAGAAACGGGAGCGGATGGATTTTCCCTGCTAGGAATGCATCCGTTCCGCGGCTTTTCATTTCCCCCTCCGGAGTGCGGGCAGAGGCATATCCACCACTCCCGGAAAAAGAACGTGACATAATAAATATTTAAACATCAGGGCACGTGAAAAACGCTTGTAGGGCATAGGTTTTTCCTGTTAGAAAAGAACTAATCCATGCGTGCCCGTCTTTTGCTTATTCCTTTTATTTTTTCCGCCCTGGCCCACGCCCAGGACATTCCTGCGGCATTAACGGAGACGGCGTCCGGAAAACCCGGACAGGTTCAGCCACCGCATCTGGACCGACTGCCCATGGACGGAGGGTGGACTTACGGAGAACTTCTCGACAAGGCCCTGACGGGCGATTTCCGCGCCAATATGCTGGCAGGGGAGTACTGGATGGGGTTTTATTACCTGAACCGGGGCGACCTGCCTCTGGCCTGCCTGGAGCATATGCAGAGCTTTTTCCAGAAAGCGGCGGAGAAGTCCGGGCATCCGGCACCGCGGCTGATGATGACGGACCCCTACGGGATTTTCGGAATTTTCAAAACCGCCCCCATGCGGCCGGAGCACGCGGGATGGCTTGCCGACTGCCGCAAGCTGGCGGAACAGGGAGATATGGATGCCGTGACGGCCCTGTACACGGTTACGGATCTTCCCGCGGAAGATTTGAAGCGTTATCTGGCGCCGCTGGAAAAGAAGGCAGCCAAGGGGGACCAGGACGCCTTGGCCCAGCTTGCCTTCATCAAAACGGACTGGCTGAAGGAAGACCCGGCCGCCACTCTTGCTACCCTGCAGAAGCACGGCAGGAATGCCAAACCGGTCCTGCTGGCGCGCATGGGTCAGCTGGCCCTTTCCCTGGGCAATTCCGTTCCTCAAAACGATCCGCGCCGGAAGGAATGGCGGGATTTGGCTGTTCAAACACTTTCCCGGGCTGCGGAACAGGGCCATGCCACGGCCATGCGGACCCTCGCGGCCATGCCGGAAGGAACCGATGCGGAAAAAAACAGGGGATTTCTGAAAAGCCTGTGCGCCCGGGGAGACTTGGAATGCCTGCTGGCCGGACTTTCCGGCTACATGAAGGAAAAAACTGGTTCCGTGGACGGAAAGATGCTGCAGGACATGTTCGACAAAGCCCGGAAACTGGGCAGTAACAATGCCTGCGCGTGGTATTCCCAGCTTCTGTCCGAGGCCAAGCCTCCGCAGGAACAGGAAGTGCAGGAAGCGGCCCGGGCCCTGCTGGCGCTTCATGACGAACGGGCCATGCCCTTCCTGAAAGAACCGCTCGCGCTTCCGCAGAAAAAGCTCAACCATCTTCCCCCCTACGCCAAAACGCACAAGGAATTGGAACTGGCCTCCCAGATGGGGGACGTGGATTCCTGCGTCCAGCTCGGCGAGCTGTGGAAGGAGGAATTGGCCAATACGATGGATTCCGTGGGAAAAGCCCATGAAGCGCAGGAGAACATGCGCACATGGTACAAGATGGCGGCGGAGGAAGGCCACCCCCTTGCCAAATTGCGCCTGGCCCAGATGGAAGACCCCGACCTGCTGGAAAAACCGGCTTCGGAGCCGGGGGCAACTCTGCTGAACGACTGCCTGGCCAAAGCCGCCACCGGAGATTTCATCACGCTGAAAGGCATTGCGGAGTACGTCACGCCGGAACAGTGGGAAACACTGATAGAACCCCTCCGCAACAAGGCACGGGAAGGAGATTCCCTCAGCCAGGCCAATCTGGCCTACCTGATGCTGTTCAGCTACAGGAGCGAGGAGTCCGGCTATCCGGAAGCCCTTGCCTGGGCCCGTCTTTCCGCCGGACAGGGCGATCCCTGCGGCATGTACGTTCTGGGCCGCGCCCTGATTTATGAGTTCGGACTGGAAAAACGCATGGCAGAAGGAGATTCCTGGATGTTCCGAGCGGCCCTGAAAGGCCATGTGGACGCGGCGGACATATGGAGCTCCAACAACGAGAACCTTCAGCCCTACAGTGCCATGATGCATGGCCTTGCTTCCCGCGGGCACATCCCTTCCCTGCTTTTCCTGGCGAACCAGGCGGCCTATCCCCAGAATGCGACGGAACAGGCAGCCGGAGAGGAAAGGAAGGATGCCTCCCGCACGGACAAGACGGCCACGGGAGGGGATGAAACCGATCCCGGCGCCGTTCCCCCGTGGATGACCGAAAGCGGCAGGGAGCGCAGCGTTCCGGAACCCGCATCCGTCAATCCGGAAGCCGTGAAGTTCTGGGAACAGGCGGCGGAACTGGGAAGCCTGACCGCCCTGGACGAATTGGCCGCCTATTACGAAACCGTGGCCCGCAACGTGCAGGACCCGGCCGAACGCCAGCAGCTTCAGGCCTCCGCCATGACCGCTTCCACCGCACTGGTGAGGAAGAACGACGTGCGCGGATTCAAGCGCATGGCCCGTTATTACGAGCAAGGAATCGGCGTGCAGCCGAACAAGGAGCTGCACAGGGATTATGTGCTGAAAGCCGCGGAAACGAACGACCCGGAAGCCCTGGTGGAAAAGGCCAGGCTGCTGATCAAGGGAGAAGGAATGGAACCGGACCCGAAAGCCGCCCTGGAGATTCTGACCAGGCTGGAGCCGAACCAGGTCCGTCCCGTTCCCGGGCTGTACTTCCTGCTGGGCTACCTGCATGAAGAAGGACTGGGCACGCAGCGGGACACCGCCCTGGCGTACCAGTTTTACATGAAGGGTGCGGAACAGGAAGACGACAAGGCCATGAACAATCTCGGCTCCATGTATGAAGGAGGAAACGGAGTGGCTAAAAACCTGGACGAAGCCAAAAAATGGTACAAACAGGCGGCCGCCCTGGGCAATGAAGACGCCCGGGCCAATGTGGAACGGGTCAAGGAGAAGATGAAGAAGGCGGTTAAATAATCCCTGCCTGCGGGAATGCCCGCAGAGTGAAAAACGGGGTCTTTTCCATCCCCGTCCGTGGCCGGAAACGGAGAACTCCGCCTTTTATGCTGAAAGCCTGCTGGCGGCTCCTGTCCGGCAGTGCATGGCGCCGTCCCATTTTCCTTTCCGCGCAGGGTCCGTATCCCCTTGACGACAAAGACCAGGGACCTCCATTCCCCGGAAGGAGTTTGAAGGAATTTTGGTGAAACCCGGCAAGGGATCATTCCCTGGTCACTTTCAGGCGCAGAAAGCGGCGTTCCCTCCCTGTGCCGACCGCTTCCGGGTCCATAAACTCCGCCGAGGTCTTTCCCACCGTCTCCGCTTCACCCAGCAGGGTCCAGGTTTCCAGATCCGTGGATGCCTCCACCTCATGCTTCACGTCCGTTGCATCCGGATTGACGGGCCACGATAGGACCAGGTGCATTTTCCCATCCTCCCCTTCCTTTGCCGTCACGCTGGTGACGCTTCCGCAGGGCCGGAGAGGATCAAGCCCCGTAGCGTATTTCATCAGGTTGACGATGCTGTCGCCGGAGGGTGCGGCCTCCGGGGCCGTCTGGTCCCCCGCCGTTCCGGAGGGGAATTTGTCCTGTACCCATTTGTCATATCCTGCCGTTTCAGGTGCTTCCTGCGTGACGCTGACGGAGCATTCCTGCCCCTCGGACGCCCGGAACACAACCGTTCCGGAACGCGGCCTTCCGGATTTGTTTTCTCCGGCCGTCAGAACCACCGTCGTTCGGCCGATGCCGGAATCCGCGGAAACGGATAACCATTCCGGACGGACGGTCACTATCCATCCCAGATTTTCCTCTTCCATCTGCACTTCCACGTCCGCCGTGCCGCCTTCCGCCGGCAGGACGGCCCCCACGCGGGAGAGGGAGAAAGGAGAGGGCGTGTCGGGGAACGATGTGGAAGAGACATATCGATTGGCGGCGCGCAACAGGGAACGGCGGTCAAAATAGTTGTTCCGACCAGCGGAGTCCGCCAAGTCCAGACCCAGGTCCCAGTACATGAATCCGGCCAGTTTCTGGTCGCTGATGTATTTGGCCTTTTTCTTGATGGTCGTTACACCGTTGTAATGGAGTGTTCTGGTTCCGTCGGAGTAGGTATAAACCGCCGTGTCGTTGTCCGGATTGTCCGCTTCCGGGCAATTGGCGGCTATGTCCCTGTATCCCTTGATATAGGCGCCGGGACTGGAGCCTCCGGGCGTTCCCTGGAAGGGCGCGCTCAGAATGATCTTGTTGTCCGGGAAGCCCTGCTTCCGGAAATTGCCGCATGCCGTGACCATGCTGTTGTACGTGTTCACGTCAATGGACGGCCCGTAGTTCTGGAAAGTGAAATAGTCCACATACTGCATGTAGGCCGCTGGAAATTTGTAGGAAACCGTATGGAGGGAGATGGAGAAGAACATGTCCGGGCAGGCGGTGCGGATAGCCTGGGCCAGCATGCCGTACTGGTTCCACTGGGCAGTGTTCTCATACATCCATTCAAAGTCCAGGTCCACACCGTCCAGCGGGTATGTTTTGATCAATTCCGCTATGTTGTCCGCAAATCTTTGACGCGCGGCGGCATTGGAAATCATGGAAGACCACGCTCCACCGGCAATGCCGAGGCGGATGCGCATGCCGGAAACGCCCTCCGTCCATTTGCGCAGGCTGCGCAGGTGTTCCGCCCAGGAAGCGGTATCGCGCCCGAAGATATCGCTATTGCCCCAGCGGGCGACAATGAGGCGGTCATTCCAATTGGGCTGCACTTCCGTACCCAGACGATTCACCGGCCGGGCCAGATGCCACACGCGCATTTCATCAATCCTGCCTTGCAGATCCCGCCCCACTACGGCATTCGCCGTGCCGTTCATATTCCCCGGGGAAGCTTTTGCCGTAGCCACAGCGGAACCGTTCACGTAAAAAACGCCCGTTCCCTCCGCGGAATTCCGGATGAAGGACAGCCAGAAGTATTCATGGAGGGCGATGGCAGGCAAATCCGCCTCCCAGGCGGCGGAAGAGCCCACCTGCAAACGGGCCTTGTAATGGCCGTCCGCCCATGACAGCGTCATGGACACGCTGTCATTCTCAAACAGGGTGACGTTCTGTTCCCCGGCGGAAAGGGCCATGTTGATTTCAATGGTGAACGCATTGGCATTGTTTCCCGTTACCAGGCCGTTGCCTACGTACATGCAGGCCCCGTCCCCGGAGAATTCCAGAACGTTCGTCCGCGTGCCGTCGGAAGGAAGCAGCCGCACGCCCCTGCTTTCCGTCACATCATTGTCCGGGTAGGAGAAATTGATTTCTCCATTGGCGGCAGGAGAAGCGGAACCGATGTAAATCAGGTCCGAATTATTGATCATGTGGGACCTGTTCGGCCAGTTCCACATGATATGGCTTTCACGCACATACCCGGTTACCAGCATGTAGCGGAACACGGAATTGTTCGCCACGATGGAGAATTCCGCTCCGGCAGGCGCAACCGCCTGGTAGGAACGGGTCAGGGCACTCCCTGTTTTTTCCGCAAATTCCGTCCATTTGGCATCCCGGAAATCACCGTCCAGCCTCCAGAGTCCGACCAGCCGGTCATACCTGGGATGCGCCATGGGCAGAGGCCCCGTCAGAAAGAAATCGTCAATGTCATCCCCCAGTGAGGCATTCCAGAACCTCACTTCATCCCTGGCACCCCTGAATTCCGCATCCAGCACCACGCCGTTCCAGGCTTTTTCCGCGGCGGCGAGGAAAGGAGCGCCGGGAAGAGAACCCGCCGCAGCGCCGTCCACATACAGGCGGGCGTTTTCAGCATCCAGGGAAACGGCCACATGATGCCAGGACCCGGCGGCAAACACATCTCCGGAAGCTTCCAGAACCGTTTCCCCTTCCTGCCCCGGGAAGGATAATTGAAGTTTTCCGCGGTTCAGGGAAAGGGAAATGTTTCCCAGAGACAGAATCCTGCCGGAAGAAGAGTCTCCTTCCGGCTTGATCCAGAGTTCGCACGTCATTTCACGGGAAGAGGACCATGTGTCCGCCGGCACAGGCAGCGCGACCGCGGCAGGAAGGGAAGTCAGGGCCCTGTTATTCAGCACGCTGACGGGCCTCGGCTCCGGTGCGGGAGGAGCCGGAGAGCCATCCGTCATGACGGTAAGGGCATTCAGTTCCATCCTTCCAGAAGCGGAAGCATTCGCCTTCTTGGTTACGTCAAATTCCAGAACGCCGGAAGTGTCCGCACAGGCCTTCCACTCCACCGCCATGTAAATGTCTCCTTCCGCCGTGTTCACCGCTCCCGTCCAGGTTGCGCCATTCAAGGTTCCCGAAGAAGTCTGGAGGGCATTCACCTCCTTTAATTCCCCGGAAACCAGGGAAACGGACTGGTACTGGGGTTTATTGGACCCCATGAAGAAGGAAACCGTATATTCCTTCCCCGGGAGCAGTCCGGACAGGGATACGCGCGCCGTGGCCGTGGCTCCGGGCGTACCGTTGGCACTCAGTCGTCCGCTGGTGTTGAATGCCTCGCAATGATTGGGAAAATCAAATGCCGAAGGGGAATCCGGCGTGGCCGCTGCGTGAGTTCCACGGCTGGCCGAGTTTTCCTGCCATGTCCACAGTGTGTTGGAAGAAAGAAGATTATTAAAATTTCCAACACTGGCCTTGGCGGAAACGGACAGATATACGGCATTGCCGAACAAGCTACCCGCCATGATGGATGAGGAGGAAGCCGCTCCGTTCCTGCTCAGCGGGACATTCACGAAAGTATTGGCCGCTCCGGCCCTGGTTGCCGTAAAGGACGCATTGGTCCATCCCTCCTGAGTGGTGGAAGAGGCATTTCCGAAATCAACACCAAAGGATTCCCTGGCGGATTCCCCATGCACCAGAGCACCCAGCCCGCATGCAAACGCCGCAATCAGGCTAAGCAAGATGTTGTTCCTCAACATGATCATTGAGCATCCAACATGGGAATCACTTTACAAGCAAAAAGCTGCCGGAACACCGGACAGGAAAGATTCACTTCTCTCCCCTTGTTCCGGCATTCCATACAGCCCAGAAAACAGAAGCCATTCAAGCTCTACTCAACCTCTGCGGCGACGCATCAGCATGGCGGCCAAGCCTATCAATCCCAGAGACGCCGTAGCCGGTTCAGGAACCATTTCTCCGGAAATCTGAAGATTGGTGATCGACGCGGCCATACCCCCTGACTGGCTCCCCGATTTATAGGCGTTAAAAATAAGCCCGTAGGAATCATAGGAGGCATCACCCATATTCAGGTCGATGGAAACGTGGATGCCATCGGAAGACAGATTGTCAACCGCATCCGCCAGGGACCAGGTGCCGATAACCGTGGAAGAGCCGTCGGCTGCAAACCCGTAAATGTCGCACGTGTAGGTGCATTCAAACTGAGCGGAACCCCACGTACTGCTTTTGGCAATGTCAAAGGACAAGGCAGAAGGAGCAGCGGCAGGGGCCAGAGAAAATTTGAGCCCGGCAAAGTTGCCGCCAGTGTTCTGGGAAGCCGCGCCCCCAACCTGCAAACTGACAGCCCCGGCGCTGAATGCAACCTGGTTCGCCAAAGCCGACTTCTCCCAAACGCCATGCCAAGACATGAGATCATACCCCCATACATCCGCGGAAGTGATCCCGTTCGCGTTCAAACCTGTAGTTCCAGAATCCACCGGGGACAGGTCCATCAGCACGGTGGAAGCCTCCGCTGCGGGAAGCAATGCGAGGCAACCTATGAGATATAGAGTTTTCTTCATATGAGGCTATTAATATTTTATTGGTTATAGATACCGGATTTCTAATCCGTGATAAATCAACGCCGCAACGCAAGAATGCTTATGACAGGGAGCATAAGGATCATAGGAATGATAGAGGATTTTGCTACTCCCTGTTATTCCTATTATCCTTATATATTTATTATCCCTAATCAACTTTTCTCCAGATTTTTTCGTTGACTTCCGGATTAGAAATCCGCAGCAGATGTTTTCCATATTCCTACATTTTGCTTATTAACTATTTACTTTAATTCAAAATAGAAAAAAGGAGCAGGATTTCCTATCCTGCTCCCTTGAAAACAATGGCGGGTTAATGGTTTAATACGCCAATTCACCGTTCATGACGCGGCGTTCAAACTCGGCCACGTCCACCACCTTCCCGCTCAGGCGGGCGTGTTCCGTGGCAAAGGCCATTACGTGGGAATGGGCGGATTCCTCAATGGAGGTTGTCATGTCTGCCGGGGAGGATACCGTGAGTATGTCGTCATACAGCGCCTGCACCAGTCCCCAGTCGCCTCCGCCGTGCCCCTGGTAGCCGCCTTCCAGTTCTTCCAGTTCCACCACGCGGGGCCGGCCTCCGAAGTGGGGCGTCACGGTGATTTCCCCCGGGCCGTTTTCCTTGTAGAAGGCTCCGGCGCGGATCCTGCCTTTGGTGCCGTACACTTCAATGTGGCGCCCCTGTTCAAAGGCCGTCATGGTGAAGGTGCCGGTCAGGCCGCCTTCAAAGCGCATGATGGAGACCTGGTGGTCCGGCTGGTCGTTGTCGCACTGAAGGTAGTCCCTGCCCCACGGGGAGGTCTTGAGCCATTCATAGATTTCCTCCGCCGTGGCTTCCCGGGCGCGGTCGTACACCATGCCCAGCCAGCGCTTGCATTCGTCGTCCGTGGCGTATTTGCGCGCGTCCCAGGGATCTTCCCCCACCGGAGCGGTCCAGTCCGTGCAGCGTTCCGGACGCGGGGATGAGAGCGTCTTTCTCGTGAAGAAGGAGAGTTCCCCGAAGCTGGCGAGGGACAGGCATTTGCGCCGCCCCATGAGCCAGTAGAGGATGTCCATGTCATGGCAGCATTTGGCTACGATCATGGGCGTGGAGGTTTTGCTGTTTCCCCAGTGGCCGCGAACGAAGGAGTGGGCGAAGTGCCACGCCCCTACGCCTTCATTGGCGTTGAAGGTGACGATGTCTCCGATTTCCCCGCTGTCGATGATTTTTTTCAGCGTGCGGTAGAACTGGGTGTAGCGCAGGACGTGGCACACGGCCACGCGGCGGTCCAGGCGTTTCGCCAGGTCGCGCAGTTCCAGTGCTTCTTTCAGCGTTTTGGCGATGGGTTTTTCCAGCAGGACGTTGTAGCCCAGTTCCAAGGCCTTTTTACAAGGGACGTAATGGTAGTCATCCTGCGTGCCGATGATGGCGACGTCCGCCAGGCGCGGTTGCGCCAGCAGAGATTCCGCATCCGGAAACAGGCGGACGGAGGCGCGTTCCTCCTCCGGGGCAAAGTCCCGCACGGCTTCCGCACGTTCCTTCACGGGGTCCGCCGCCGCGGCGATGCGGTAACGGTCCTTCCGTTCCATGGCCAGCTCCATGTAGGTCCGGGTGCGGGAACCGCAGCCGATGCCGGCGAGGGAGAGTCTTTTTTGTTCAGGCATGAGTATGGCAGACAGGCGGACGGTTTAAAGAATGCCGGATTTGACAAGGAGGGCCTCCGCATCGGGATCACGCCCCATGAAGTCCCGGTAGAGTTCTGCAGCGGGCTTGCTGTTGCCCTTGCTCAGGATGCAGCGGCGGAAGTCGCGGCCGGTCTGCGGGTTCAGCACCCCTTCCTTCAGGAATCGGCTGAAGGCGTCCGCTTCCAGCACTTCCGCCCATTTGTAGGAGTAGTAACCCGCGGCATAGCCCGTGGGGTCCGCAAAGATGTGGGTGAGGCGGCGTGCAACGGACGGGCCACGGTGCGTCATCGGAACCCGGTAGTCCGCCAGAATGCGTTCATCCGTTTCCTCCAGGGCGCTGCCCTTGTATTCGGGCCAGCGGGCATGCAGTTCCAGGTCCAGCTTGCCGAAGCAGAGCTGGCGCATGAATGCCGTGCCGCTCATGTAGTTGCGCGCGGCGCGCATTTTGGCGAAGAGTTCTTCCGGAATTTTTTCACCGGTTTCATAATGGGCGGCAAAGAGGTCCACGGATTCCCGTTCCCAGCACCAGTTTTCATTGATCTGGGAGGGCAGTTCCACGAAGTCCCAGGCCACGCTCGTTCCCGCCAGGGATTTCACTTCCACATCGGAAAGGAGCTGGTGCAGCAGGTGGCCGAATTCGTGGAAGACGGTTTCCACTTCCATATGGGACAGCAGGGCCGGCCTGTCCCCTACGGGCTTGGTCATGTTCCCGACCATCAGGCCCAGGTGGGGCACCCGCGGGCTGCCGCCGCGTGGCGGTTCCCCGACGCTCAGGCAGTTCATCCAGGCTCCTCCGCGCTTGGAGTCGCGAGGATGCCAGTCGGCATAGAAGGACCCCATGTGTTCCCCCGTTTCCGAGTCGTGCAGGTCATAGAACAGCACATCCGGATGCCAGACTTCCACCGCGCCTTCCGGCATTTCTTCCCCGGGTTTGGCGACCGCCGTTTTTCTGGGCGTTACCGTGATTCCGTACAGTCCGGAGTAAATGGAGAACAGGCCGTCCATGACCTTCTGCACGGAGTAGTAGGGCCGCAGGTCTTCCTCGTCAAAGGCATACAGCTCCCGGCGGCGCTTTTCCGCCCAGTAGGAGGTTTCCCACGGGGAAAGCTTTTCCACGGGTTTTCCGGTTTTTTCCTCCTTGTATTGGCGCACGGCTTCCATATCCGCCAGGAAGGAGGGCTTCACTTTGTTGTGCAGGTCATTGATGAAGTCCAGGGCGTTCGCGCCGCTGGCCGCCATCCGGCGGGAGGTGGTGTAGTCCGCAAAGGTACCGAAGCCGAGCAGGCGGGCCTTCCGGTCGCGAAGGTCCAGGATTTCCGCGATAAGGGCTTCGTTGTCGTATTCCCCATCCCTGCCGATGGTGCAGGAGCCTTCCCATACCTTGCGGCGCAAGTCGTCGGAATCCGCAAATTGCAAAACCGGCTGGAGGGAGGTGAATTTCTGCGTGAAGCGCCATTCGGGGTTTTCTTCCGTACCGTGGCCGTTGGCCAGGGCGTCCAGTCGGGCGGCTTCCCGTGCGGATTCCGGCAGGCCGGCAAGCTCCGCCTCATCCGTCACTATCAGTTCCCACGCATTGGTGGAGTCCAGGACGTTTTCCGCAAATTTCTTGGTCTTGAGGGAGAGCTGCGCTTCTATTTCCGCATATTCCGGCTTCACTTCATCCGGCAGGTCCGCTCCGCTTTCGCGGAAGTCCGCCAGGGTTTCCTGGATGAAGCGCTGCTTCACGGGAGAGAGGTCTTTCACCCAGTCGCAGGCCGCGGCGGCCTTGAGCACCTTCCACAGCATGGGGTTGAGGGAAACGGAGGAGGAGAAGGCCACCACCTCCGGCAGCATTTCCCCGATGGCTTCGCGCTGGGAGGGTTCATCGTTCACGGAGTCCAGATGCATGATGCGGCCCCAGCCGCGGTTCAGGTCCTCGGAGGCTTTTTCCAGGGCGCCGAATGTGTTTTCATAAGTCAGGGAGTCCAGAGGCAGGTCGCAAATGGCCTGGATGTTCGTCTTGGCGCGGGAGATGGCTTCCGTAATGTCCGGCTTGATGGCTTCCGGCGTCAGCCGGGACCAGGAGATCAGGAAGGAGGGGTCCAGATAAGGATGGTTCATGTCGATTAATGGGTTTTATTGAAAAGGATTATTTGGCCGCGGCGCGGGCCTTTTTCATGGTTTCCAGCACTCCGGCGTGGTTGGGGAAGCGTTTCAGACCCTGCTCGCACATTTCCAGGCTTTCCTTGCTCTTGCCGGCTTTCAGGTAGGCGCGAGCCAGAATCCATTCCTCCGGATACGGCAGCACCGGGGGCAGGAGAAGGGAAGCGAAGCGCTGGTCCCGGATGGCGTTGGAAAGCCAGATGTTGGCGGATTCCGGAAACATCATGGCGCGGATTTCCATAGCGTACGCGTTGCCGAGCTGCAGGCAGCGGACCCAGTAGGAAAGGCTCATTTGCTGCCTGGCCGTTGCCGCGCCGTCCATCAGAAGACGGATGATGCCGGAGAGCTTGTCAAACCGGGCGGATACGGCGGACACCGCGCCCTGCTGTAAGGAGTATTTGGCCCCCATGTACTGCGTGAGCATGGCCATCATGCCGTTGCTCAGGTCCGGGAAGCCCTTGGGAAGGGGAGCCGGCGAGGCTTTGAGGACGTATTCCTGCCGTGGAAGGTCCGGATTGGCCAGCATGAGGCGCACGGGAAGGTTCCTGGCCTCCCATATTTGCAGGAGCGTTCCGGGGGCGAGGGGATATTCTTTGTCCAGAGGAACGGAGGCGACAGCGGAGGCTATCCTGTCCGCCTCCTTGTAACGGCCCGCGCAGAATTCGGAAACCGCGCGGTAAATGGCGGAACGGAAGTAGGCGTCATTGAGGGCGCGGGGTACTTTTTCAGATTTTTCCCAGTTTACGCACAGGTCCTCCGATTTTTTAAAGGCGGCCGAGGCGCCCCGGTAATCCCCCGTGCGGAACAGGAAATGGCCCAGCAGGTGATGGGCGGAAGAAGACTGCGGGTTGGCGGCCACGGCCCTGCGGGCGGTTTCCACCGTTTCCGGGGGGATGACGGGAGCCACTTCATCCAGCAGGGCGCGCATGAACAGGGCCGCCTGGGAGCCGGGACGCTTTTTCAGCACTTCATCCACGATGCGGACAGCTTCCTCCTGCCCTTCTCCGGGTTTGCCCCGGTCATCAAAGCCGTCCCGCAGGAGCATGGCGTAAAACAGGGGGGCGTAAGGGTCGCGCGGCCATGTTTCGTACAGGGTCTTCCACGCCTTGCGGGCTTCTTCCGGGCCATCCATGAGCAGCACGGCCAGGGCGTCCGCATAGGCCCGTTCATGTTCCGGGAAGGCGGGATGAAGCGCCAGCTCCTTCATGCTTTTCATGGATTCCACGCGTTCCTTCTGGAATTCCGGCCCTGCCGCCATGAGGCTCATGCATACGCCCCAATGCGCCATCAGGCAGTCGGGGTCCAGCTTCAGGGCGGCGGAAAATTTCCGGTACGCCTTCATGTCGCCGAAGATGAGCAGGTGCGTCATCCCCTCCAGCACCAGCGGCTGGGCCGCGGGGGAAGAGGTGCAGACGGCCATCATTTCCACACCGGGAGGCAGCGGCGGGGCCTGAGCCGGACGAACGGCAGCAGCCTCCTTCTTCCATGTATTCAGGACGGGACGGTCCAGCCAGGGAGCGGCATTTGCGGAAAGAACCGCACACAAGCCGCACGCGGCAGCCAGAAAAACACGGTTGAAGGGGAGCTGCATGGGATAAGGCGATGTTGGTTACATTCTGTCCGGCACGCGGATGCCAAGCAGCCCCAGCCCGTGCTCCAGCGTTCGGGCGGTCAGCTCGCACAGGGCCAACCGGGAATGGCGAACGGCGCCTTCCGATTTCAGGACCGGGCAAGCTTCATAGAAGGAATGGAAGGCGCGGGCCAGATCGAACAGGTAGGCGGCCAGGACGTTCGGACGGCAGTCGTCCAGCACCTGCGGAACGACTTCCCCATAACGGGCGAGAAGTCTTGCCAGGTGGATTTCCGCGTCCCGGGAGAGCTCCATGGGAGCGGTCCAGTCCAGCGGAGCGCCGTCCAGCTTCCTGAAAATGGAGCGGACGCGCACGTAGGAGTTCTGAAGGTAGGGGGCCGTGTCCCCCTGGAGGGCCAGCATTTTGTCCCAGTTGAATACGTAGTCCGTCATCCGGTTCTGGGAGAGTTCCGCAAATTTCACGGCACCGATGCCGACGATTTCCGAAACGCGCTTCTTTTCCTCTTCCGGCATGTCCGGGCTTTTTTCCTCCACCACGCGGGCGGCCCGTTCAATGGCTTCATCCAGCACGTCCTGAAGGGAAACGGTATCCCCAGACCGCGTCTTGAAGGGCTTGCGGTCGTCGCCGAGAATGGAGCCGAACGCAATGTGGCGGTAATCCCCGTCCATGCCGCGGCGGCGCTGGGCGGAGAAGATCTGGCGGAAATGAAGCGCCTGCGGAGCGCCTACCACGTACCAGATGGAGTCCGCGCCCCAGGTCCTGATCCGGTGGTCCAGCGTGGCCAGGTCCGTAGTGGCGTAAAGGAAACCGCCGTCCGCCTTCCGGATAATGCAGGGATTGGCGCGCCATTCGCCCTTTTCCTGAACCAGGAAGGGGTCTTCATTCGGCGGAACGGAGCCGTCGGAAAATACGCAGATGGCTCCGTCGCTTTCGCGGGCGAATCCGGCGGCGATCATGCCGTCCACCAGAGGGGCCAGCGCGTCGTTGTAAAAGCTTTCCCCCAGCCAGTAGTCAAAGTGGATGTCAAGCTGGTCGTAAATCCTGGAAAGGCCGGATTTGGATACTTCCACGCAGCGTTTCCAGATGGCGAGGTTTTCTTCGTCCCCGGCCTGGAGCTTCACCAGTTCCGCCTTGCAGGTGTCCAGCAGTTCCGGCTGTTCCTTGCACATCAGGTTCACGTCCTTGTACACGCGGAGCAGTTCGTCAATGGGGTTGGCAGCCAGGGCCTGTTCATCCAGAATGTTTTTCCAGCCCCACAGGATCATGCCGAACTGGGTTCCCCAGTCGCCGATGTGGTTGTCCGTAATGACCTTGTGGCCTACAAAGCGGGCTACGCGGGAGAGGGCGTCGCCGATGATGGTGGAACGGATGTGGCCCACGTGCATCGGCTTGGCGACGTTGGGCGCGGAAAAGTCGATCACGATCGTTTTGGGATTCTGCTCCTGCTCCACGCCCAGCCGTTCGTCCGCCAGCATGGCAAGCAGCCGCGAGGCGTAAAATTCCGGCTTGATGCGGAAATTGATGAAGCCCGGTCCGGCGATTTCCAGGGAGCAGACATCGTCCTCCCCCGCCTGGTCGACCACCTGCTGGGCGAGCGCGCGGGGATTCGTTCGGCACTGCTTGGCCAGAACCATGGCGGCGTTGCTCTGGTAGTCCCCGAAGCGCAAGTCCGCGGACGGGGCCACGGTGGCGCGAAAATCGGCGGGAAGGTCCGCCCCCAATACCGCCTTCAATGCGGCCGATAACTTTTCTTCAAGTATTCCGGGTATGGTCATGTCTGCTCAGATGAACGGACATTCCACCTCCATAGTCAAGGCGCAACTGTCATCAAGACATATCTTTTCCAGTAAAAACAACACGTTGCGGCACTCGCCCCCGCCATCCGGCCGATCCGGGCATGAAACGTCCAAACCAGCCTGTTTTCTCAGATCCTTTTAAAAGGACCTCATTCTGGAAGATTTCAGCCAGTCCTCCAGTTTTTTGGAGGCCTTCGCCTCCCTGTTCACGTTGCCTTCCGGCGCGTCCTTCGGCGAAAAGGCCCTTGCCAGAACCGATGCCAGTTTGTTTTTTACGTTCATCATGTTTTTCTATCAGGTTTGAACCCCTCGGAACAGGGACCGTTCAGTGAGGAACCGCACCGTTCCCGCGGGGAATGGCGCCTACTTACTGTACAAGATACATTTACAGCAATAGAAAAAATTCCTTCTTTTGTCATACTTATGACGATAAGCAGGAGAAGAATAACAACCGCTAATCAAGAGATGATTCCAGCAGACGGCTTTCCCTGGCGATCTCCTTGCTGAACGGCTTGCCTATCTTTTTCATTTCCGCTTCCACCCTCCGGTGTGACGAATTGTCCTCCATCATGTCGTCCACGGAACGCTTCAGGGAAGCCAGGTTGGACGTGTAAAGCTTCCGGCGGTCCGCCGTACGGGACTGGAGAACGCCCTTCCGGTCAAAGAGGACCAGAACGGTATAAACGTCTCCATTTTTGCCTCCGGCGATCAGCCCCACGCCAAACAGGGGGATATTGCCCACCAGATTGTTTTTCGCCTTCCGGTAGCGGTACGTCCACAACACTCCCTTTTCCATCTCCAGCACGTCGGAAGGCTGCCCCAGTGCCTCGTAAACGTCGGCCTTGGCGGCCCTGCCCGGCTTCAGTCCTTCATAGCTTGAAGCGGAAGCCACCGCCTTGTTCCCGTAAGTCACGGAACAGGCCGCCAGCACTAGGCCGGCGGCGGCCACGCATGGAAGAACCGCGTAAAGATTTCTCATGACGGCAACGGTACGCCGTCCCGCCGCCAAGTCAATCACCCGCGCAGCCATTCACAACAACATCTCCCCGGACAGCGGAAAGGCAGGAAATGCCGAGCCGCTGCCGGGACGGTCTAATTTTCCCCGAATTCGTACTTTTCCGTCTTCCAGAGGAACATCCTGCGGTACACATGGTATTCCGTCAGGCAAAGAATCGGCATCCCGATGATGCCGATGAAAGGCAGCAGCCGGAACAGGTGGCGGCACAGAAAGAGGAATACCATCAGGAAGCTTTCCCGGAATACGGTCATGTACAGGGAATAGGGGTCAATGAGCGTCCGCTTGTACAGGGATGAGGCCAGGAGAGGCCCCAGAATGGGGATGATCCCCAGAAACACCACGGCCCCGAAGGTCCACCAGGTACGCCGGGAAATGTAGGTGTCATAAATGTCCACGGACCGTTCCCCCTGGAGCACGGCCTTCCCGCACGCCGGGCATTTCTGCAACAGGGTGGGTTCCTTCAGCGGCTCCCCGCAGTAAAAGCACCTGCGGAAGCTACGCAGGGCTTCTTCATGCCTGATTCTTCCGGATTCCGGCACCACTTTCCGGAGACGGGAATACCCGAGCCAGTTCAGGGCGCGGGGAAAGGGATTCGGCGCTCCGCATTTGGGACAGTGGAGGCCGCAGGGATACATCACGGTACCGCATTCCGGACACACGATGCGGTGCCTGTATTCCCTTCTCTTGCAGAAATGGAACATGGCCCACATGCCCGCGCCGCCCAGAATGGCCAGGAGAATCACCACCCCGGGATACAGGAGGGAATACGCCACCAGGTACTCCGACCAGGAATGGTCCGAATGATGCACGAGGGATTCCGGCCGTATGGGATTCTGCTCCACGTCGGGAAGCTGGCTCACATATCTTTCCCCCATGTCCCTCAGCGGCCCCGCGGGCAGCCATTGTTGTATGGGATAGGGTTCTCTCATGATCGGATGTGCATACGGTGCTCACATTACAGACAGGATTCCCCCACGGTTTCCGTCAAAAAAGCCTGCGTCATTCATCGTAAGGCCACGGTCCGGAAACATGGAGAAAAAAGTCAGCCATTGCCGGAAAATTCCGGCGGCGGACGGAAGCCGCACTTTTCATGAAAAGCCTTTCCATGTAACATCCGCAGCCATGCCGACACTCCGCCAAGCCACGAAAGACGACATCATGCTCATCCACGAACTGGCACAGCAGGCTTTTCCCGCCACTTACCGGGACCTCCTTTCCCGGGACCAGATGGAATTCATGATGGACTGGATGTATTCCCCCGCCAACCTGCTCAAGCAGATGGAGGAAGGGCACGTGTACTTCATCGCCATTCATGAAGGGGAACACTGCGGTTACCTTTCCGTTCAGCCGGAGGGACCGGGCGTCTTCCATCTGCAGAAGATTTACGTGCTGCCCGGCTTCCAGGGAAAGCACATCGGCAGCTATCTGTTCCGCCAGGCAGTCAGCTACATCAGGAGCATCCATCCCGCGCCCTGCCAGATGCGCCTGAACGTCAACAGATACAACACCAGAGCCGTCGAATTTTACAACCGTATGGGAATGAAGGAAGTGGAGCGCGGAGACTTCCACATCGGCCACGGCTATTACATGACGGACTACATCATGGGCCTGGACATTGCCTGAGCACTCCGGCACAGGAAACCCGCACTTCTGGACGGATGCATGTTCCCTGCTTGACTCTCAATGGAAAATGTTCCATCATTCTTTCATATGAGAACCCTGACCACTCTTTTTCTTGCCGGAACCCTGGCCGCCGTTACGGCGCCAGCATACATCCATGCGGCGGAAACCGGCAAGGGGGTCAAAGTCACTTACCCTGCCTTTGACGACAGCAAGTACATCCACGGCCCGAAAATCACAGCTTCCAGCCTGAAAGGGAAAGTCGTCTTTTTTGAATACTGGGGCATCAACTGCCCGCCATGCATCGCCAGCATGCCGCACCTTCAGGAACTCCAGGATAAATACCAGTCCAAGGGGTTCACCGTCGTTGGAAGCCACAGGCAGGGACTTTCCCCCAGGGTGAAGCAGTTTCTGGAAGAAAAGAATATTTCCTTCCCCGTTTACCAGGGACTGGACATCCCGGCAGCCTCATGTCCGGGCGGACTGCCCCACGCCGTTCTGATCGGGGCCAATGGAAAAGTCGTTGCCAAGGGATACCCGCCCGAACTTTACGACCTGGTTAAAAAGGAAGTGCTCAAGGCGGAGCGCGGTCTTCCCATTCTGGAAGACGTGGAGCTGAACAAGTACAAATCACTGGCAAAAACGGTCGTCTCCAACGGCAACAACATCGAATCCAAAATCACTCCCCTCCGAAAAAAGACGGACGACGAGGAAGCACAGGCCGTGTGCGCCGCCTTTGACGACTGGCTGGGGGATGCCAAGGACATGGTGCAGGCCCAAATCAGCACCAACCCTCTGGAAGCGGTCTCTGCCATCACGCGCCTGAAAACCGCCGTGCCATCCGTCAAGGAATTCGATGAAGCCCTGGCAACGCTGAAAGCCAACAAGGATCTGCCCAAGCTGGCGGATATCAATAAAAAGATCTCTGCCTTGGAGCAGCGCAAGGCCAAAGGGCGCAAAATAGCGGAAGCGGACCTTAAATCCCTGACGCAGGCCGTGGACAAATTCACGGAGTCCGACAACGAAGCCACGCAGACCGTGGCATCCAGCCTGAAAAAATCTCTTTCAGCTCTGGCTACTCCCACCTCTGACGAGAAATAACTCTTCCGCCGGACAGTCCGATTTCCAATACAAACAGGCGTTCACGAACGCCTGTTTCTTTTTGATCCGAAAGTTTTATTCTTCTTACCGCCGGATAAAACGTCGGGAGCCGAAAGAACCGAACAAGTTTTCCGGACAAAAGAGGAAAGCGCCTGGTCATCGTCCAGTTCCATCATCAGGAAATGTGGTTTGGCTCCAGGATAGGGACTGCCCTGCTCTTGTTCCGGAAGCATCTCCAGCCCCGGAACCGTCACCTTTACAAACAACTGGTTGTCGCATACCAGACCGAAATATTTCCGGTCACAGTACAGACCGTATTCTCCAAACATTTTTTTGAAGGAAATCTCCCCTGCATGCCGGAGCTGGAAACAAACATACTCTACAAAATCCGGAGACGAGGCCATGCCTTATATTCCCATATACACGGCCTTCCCTGCAAGCTGTAAACGAACATCTTTTGTCTCCATGATGCCTTTTATGGAATCCGTTCCGCCATCACTCGTTTTCAATCCTGTCGCGATTCGGGAACCTTTCGCGGAAAAACCGTCCCTGCCTCCTTCCCCTCAAACCGCTGCAAATCCGTTCTTATCCCGTTCACGGGTGCTGGGGCACCTCTTTCCCTGCCGCTTTGAACTCATGTGGAACATAAAACAGGCTTTACAGCAAAAAATTTTCAAGATATTTTACGCCCACGCTTTTTTGCATGGAGAGATGGCAGAGCGGTTTAATGCAGCGGTCTTGAAAACCGCCGTGGGGAAACCCACCGTGGGTTCGAATCCCACTCTCTCCGCCAGTTTGTTTTCCCATGTAAAGAGATAGGGTATCCCTGGGTATAGGACAACGCCTCCCCCGGAAGCCTGTTCCGGAGAAATGCATTCCGACACCCAATTTTGCGTTATGGACTTAATTCAGGGACAGATCCACATACGAACTGTTTGCCTTCTGAAGCAACGGAAGGATATGAGTCCGGAAACGATTCACCAAATCAGGATTTTGAGAAAGAGGTGTGATTTCATTTTCCTGAAAGTCCCGGATAACGTTTCCGTATCTGGCTTTTCTCATGAAGTGCATCCAGCAGGTATTAGAATAGGGTCTTATCCAGGGGTGACGGGTTATATCCACTTCATAAGGCGCGGCAATTCCATAACGGGGCAAATTGTTCATGCCACAAATAAATGAATCTCCTCCTCCATTTCCCGGTCGCGGCCCATAAATCATTAACCTTTTCTGGAAAACCAAAGTATTATGCCCCCGGATAGAAACACAATCATCCGGTTTGCCTATCATTTGGTATGCAGCTTCCAATTCCTGTGTAAAATAAATTTGATCAGCATCAACTTTGCCGACACAGAATGATTTCCCCGCATAGAGATTACCAATGAAATCCATTCCGAAATTCAAGTAGGTGTCAATTCTGTTTTCTTTGGGAAGAGCCCTTAAATCATCAACTGAATGAGGAGGAACCACATGATGCGGATAATGAAGAAAACTCAGGCGACACTCATATTTATCTTCAATATACTGTTTCCATTCTTCCATGAGCTCAATAGTGCGGTCCTCCGTATCCGACCAAAGAATAACGACATGATCCAGAACGGGAGCTACGCTTAAAAGACAGGGAATAACAGTATTTTCTTCATTAAGAATACGGAGAAAGCCTACCCGTTCCAAATATCCTTTCGAGGAACCCGTTTCTTGTACGCCAGATTGCATTTTAACTTCAATAGTTTTTAAACATTAATGATATTATCTCAGGCAGATATGCTCATTACAGATTTATTTGAATTTTCTCCGCATTCACTTTGTATCATTTTCTGAAACATTTCCTTCATCCATGATTGGATCAATTCCGGTTTTTGTTTTACCAATTGTGTGATTTTTCCATGAACGTGGGCAATTTCCTCATTACTTTCAGCCTGATGAACATATGTTTTTGTCAGATAAGGCTCCAATCTTTTTGTGGCGTCTGCATCACAGAACCAATGTGGATTTGAACTATAAAAGCCAAATAGGTGAAGACCGGAGGATGTTTCCTGCCGCAGTATCGCCAGGGGGTCTCCATAATGTTGAAAAAGAGATGAAAACGTTTTTTTCTCCCTTATTTGTGCATGCGCCGGAGAAATATACTTTCCCTGATGCATAGGTGATTTGCCACTGAAATCGAGCGGCCACGGACACCCCCAAACGCCCATGTGGAGATGAGGAAAATCTTTTTTCAACCGGACCGCCAAAATCAGCGCTACGAGAGCATCCTTGCAGATACCTGTCAGAAGAATAGATTTAAGGGAGGGCATCTTTCTTATTTCACGTTCTATATCAAGGCACATGCGGTCCAGCAGAAGAAGCCCTTCCCATTGATGATACTTCATGCAAATAAAGGGATGCCGAAAGTTCAGCCATACGGAATTAGTGCCGTCACAGGGATTGATGAGCAATTCATCCGCGTACTTGTTCACTTCATTGATGGAAGAAGTACAATGATAACTGAGATACTGGTAGTTGCCCTCTTCCATTTCATAAAATTCCTCCCTTCCCCAGTTGTCCCATTGAAGAACAAGCTTCTCTTCATCATGCTGTAGAATGACTGCAGCATCATTGCGGTGGAGCCTGCGTCCCCGTTTTCCCTCTATATGGAATTGGTCCGTCCACTGGGGATGCCTGATGACGATGTCCTCTGCAGGTTCCTCTTTCATTGAGGGGGACTCTGAAGAAGCAGAACCTGGCAATAGAGGGGAGGAATAATAAAACTCCCCGGCCTCGTCCTCCAGAATGGGAATTATCCTTCCATGATCGATGAGGGACTGAATATAGGCATTTTCCACAGATGCATGATGCTTGGGACTCCCGGAAGCCCTCAAATTCATATCCGTATCTCCCAAATAATAGAGTTGGGCATCCGGAAATAGATAATCCGCCAGGCAAAGAGCTTTGCTCAATGTTGTAAAGTTGGGCGTACTCCGATGAACTGCTCCCGGCATGAATTTCCAGTTTTTCAGTCCTTCCCGGCAGGCAAATTCATTGGAGCACCCCAATTCTTCATTATTGAAATAGATTTCCGGGATTTCAGGAAGCATATCCATATGCCTTTCCGCAGGAGAAAAAGCCAGATACCCATAAAAGCATGAAATCAAAAGGATATCCGTTCTCGTTCCCGCCAAACCGGAATTCAGGTTATCCATTTTATTAACCCTCATGATTTTATCACAGGAATCAACAAACGCTGAATAATTGCGTTTCAAGTTCCGTTTATTAGAGACGATGCATATTCGTTTCTCACGTCCTTCAGAAGCCAGCAAACCCTGATATTCTTCATTTCCGCTCAATCTTGCCAACAGCTTCCATTCCTCTTCCGTATCAATTTGCAAACAACACGGAAAATCGTTTAAATACGGGCGCGAATCATTATCAAAGAGAGTTCCGGATTCCTGAAAATGCTTTTGTGTGATAGCATTAATATTGCCATCAAAGAAATAGAAAAATTTCCTGGCATCCTGTTCGCGATGAGCCACGTGGAATTGTCCATCCAGATGGCCGATCATTTTAATTCTATGGGCCGTATAGGCTGAGTGAATTTCTCCTTTTTCCATGTCTTCCGCCATCTGGCGCAGAAGCCCGGCCCTGCGAAAAGGAGAAGTCGGCTGAAGAATGGCAAACATTTTGCAAGAGATCCCGGACAGAACCTGATGAATGCAATTTTCCATTCTCTTATCATTCACCTTTTCCCGGACATAACGGATACCTTCCCGGCGGCAGTATTCCATAATTTCTTCACTATCAGTACTGACAATCGGCATGAATCCTTCCTGAAGGGCATATGAAACGGAATACTGGAACAAGGGACGCCCTGCAAATAATCGGCAGTTTTTGCCGGGGCAGCGTTCCGAGTCTTTCTTGGCCGGAATAACGGCCAGTTTAGGAATCAAATGCGAGGCTGCGTCTTCTTTAGCTGGCTTAAAGATAGAAGAAACGGATTTTTTCAGTAACCGGGGCAGCCTGAGTTCCATTTTTCCCGACCATTGCTTGCCGTCGTCATACCGGGGCATGATGGGATGGCCGTGATGCAAGCATGTCACCTTGAGGCGCGGCCTGCATTCACGCAGTATGTTCCCATTGGAAGCCACCATGGAAAAAAAATTCTCCAGACGGCGCATGTATTCCTTAATATCCGGCCTGCCGGGAGCAAAGACGGGGCCATCCATGTAACTGAGATAAAGTTCCTCATCCTGGTCAAGCCGGATAATGTATTCAGCCAGGGCTTCCGGGGATGAAAAATCCCCGGCATTGACAAAACGGGAAGGGTTGACTTCTTTTTCGGCGTCCGGTGCCCCCCAATAAATGGGAAGGGAAAGGGCGGCCAGGGAATCAATCAGTTTTTCAGTCGTGTAGCCGGCAGCGGGATAGTTTTCAAAGGCAATCGTGAATTTATAGGATGAACAGAAGGCAATCTTATCCCGAACACGTTCTCCCATGTTGTTCAGAACCGTACCCCCGCAATCTACGGTTTTGTATTGGGAAAGAAGGCGCATAAAATAAATTCTTTCCGGAGAGTTGCCATTGGAATATACGAAGTTGCAAAAACGGGTATGCCTGGACAAAAGGGATCTTTTATCCTTGGGATACTGTTCCACAACCCCTGTCTGCTTTATATAATTCCTTTCCATCCAGTTGGGAAGACGCAAATGGCATTCGGGATAGGGGACATCCTCCCTCATGAATGAAATGGCATAATCGCATTCATCCCACAACGGCTTTACGGATTCGGCCGTATAGAAAACCCGGACGCCTTTAAAATAGTGGTGCGCATTTCCAAAAACGGAGTAAATCAGCAAATCTGCTTCATCCTGATTATCCACAATAACCATATTCAGCCGTTCCTTTAAAACTGCTGATAAAATAAAATCATGCGGATTAAATCCCTGCCAAAAGTCGGCAAAGGCCACGCGAGTTAATTTTTTATTATTCATACCAGCTTCCTCAACCATGCATGCCCCCCATATTTGGAAAGCGATTTATCCTTCACCAGAATTTTAACCCTATGTTTAAGCCCCATAAGATAATAACGGTTAAATACCAAAGTCTCAGGGAACAAATATTCCGGTCCTAGAACAAGGGGATGCCTGCCAACCACATATTTGTTGAGGTGGCTTTCATCATGCCAGACAGCTATAATTCCATTGTCAAGATCCCGTTTAACAGCCCCGGCCAGTTCCCGGCACATGGAAAGAAAGTCCTTAGTCCTTCCTCCATTAAATCCTCCAGCGACATAGTATTCCCCCTGTTCGGGAAGAATCCGCGCTTCGGACATTCCGTTCTTTTCATAGGGATAACAGGAACGGGTGTTTCCGTAATATCCCGGATGAAGAGTTACTGCAATCCCCTGCCGGTCATTCGGAAATATTTCTTCTCCAATGGGGGAAACCGGCAATAACGTACCATTCATAAAGTAAATGTAGTCATATTCCTGCAATTCTTTCTGAACACTTAAGAAAGTTTCAAAACGCCTTAAGGTTTCCATCGGCCAGGGATAGAACGGCTTGATGACAAGCGTTACGTCATCAGGAGTTTTAACTTCATTATGATCCGTGAACAAAAAATAGCGGACGTCATGGCCTGGAAGGAAATATTGTTTGGCGGCTGCATAAAAATCTTTCCAAAACGCCATATAGCGTCCCGTGGCGATATATAATACGGCCACTTTCTTTCTCTGTGAGGAAGGAGAATTCTGTTGTTCCCCGTTTCCTGAAAGGAAAAACGAACCATCATCCCTCCTTCTGAATGTCTCCGTTCCCCATTGGTCCCACTTAAGAGTCACTTCTTCATCGGTCAAGGAAAGAACGTCAGCCCAGTCATTCCTTTGAAAACGGCATGCCCTGCCGCCAAAAATACGTACGATGTCGTACCATTGGGGATGACCGATTTCCATGAAGGATTCGGCATTGAACCGGCTGTGAGAGATCTGCCAGTTTCTTCCCCGGAAGTCCCCCGGCACCAGTCCCCCCCGCATCACGGAAGCATTGTTGGTCTGAATAACCAGGTGCATTGGAAGAGACATCTCCTGCACGTAACGGATACGGTTGCAGCTTCCGGTGTCAATCATGAGCTTGTGCATGAGATTGTCTTCCGTAAACCCGTATCCGGAATGTCCCAGCCTGGGAGAAATCTCGGAGATCCTTCCGGGATCCTGTTCACAGGTGATTAATTTTTCAAGGACATCCCTGCTGAATACCATGGTGGGTCCAAAACAGCTGAAAAAGCCATTCCCGCAAAGTGGATAACCCCCACGGGCGTTCAGATATTGGCCGAAGCCGCAGTAATAACTGCTGAATTCCCGTGGAAGATGTTGATGGAAGTCATTGATGGATTTAAAATAGTCTCTTCCGTACAAGTCATCGTCGTCAATTTTGGCAAAAAGGTCGTAGTCGGAAATATCCAGATCCCGTATTGCATCCAAAAAGTTGGAAAGCTGGTTTTTATTCGGGAACAGTCTCATTGTCAGGCGTCCTTCCTGGATGAAATGTTCAAAAAGAGGAAGAACAGTCTTTCGGTATGTAGCTTCCGGTATGCCTTTAACAGCGGCAAAAACATGGAAATTCTCATAGCTTTGATCCATCATGCACCAGATTTGCCTCTGTAAGTCCGTTAAGCGCCTGTAGGAAGAAAGACAGGCCGCAATACGGCAGGCCGGTCTTTTTTTTGTCCGTTCATGCTGGTAGAATAAATTGTGACGGGCAACCCGGATATGAAGCTCCCCGTTGCTGTTGGCCGCCTCCAAGGCAATATCCGTTGGCAGCCGATAATCGGCAAAAACCTGAATGACTTTTTCCCGTTTGCAAGAGGGGATTACCATGGCATGCGTTCCCCATACATAGGGAGTATTGAAGTCGGTCTTTCCCGTTTTGAAATCTTCAAACAAAAGTTCATCAGACTCAAATGGATTTCCCTGAGGCGACCAGACGGCATGGTGAAAAAGCCTGAAAATATCCGTTTCCGGGTGTTCCTTCATCTCTTTCCTCAAAGCCGCCTCCAAACGTGATGAAGCTACCATGGGAACGGCATCGCTTTCTCCGAAGATGATCAAATCATTTCCGGCATATCTCCTGTCTTCCAGCATCCGTATGAAGGATGCTCTCAGGGAACGCACATGGGAGCGTTCCGCGGAACAAGGATCCCGTCCGATAAATGCGGCGCTTTCCTTCTCCCGTGTATCCTTCAAGGATGAAAGATCCCGGGTGGAAGGATAGAGCTCCAATTCATATCCCATCCGGTGCAGTTCAGAAGCTCCTTCCGCCATCTCTCCGGAAGATATAATCAAGACGCATTTCATAAAATTTAAATGTTAAAGTTTAATCCAGGAAGGGCAGAAAATATCCTGTTCATCTTCAATATTTCCGGTAAACCACTGTTTTTGAATGAAAACCCGTTGCTGGGAGCCCAGCCACGCCCCCCACCAGGAAAAGGAGGAGCAAGAGAGGACAAGTTCCTGCATGGCCGTTAATTCCCGGAGGGCATCCAGTGTTTCATGTTCATCCATGACTATTTCAAAACGCTTGGCTTTCGGGACACTTTCCACCAGCTTCCGGGCCAGTTCAGGAGAGTCGGAGAAAACAACCAGTGTTCTGATATTGTCGGAAAGTCTTTTAAACGCCTCATTAAGGAAGGCGCCATCCGGCGTGTGATACATATCCGCTCTCTGAAGGTAATCTCCTATCCTCAGATGAACGCCGGCAGTTCCTTCCTGCACGGGCGCTATGAGAGACTGGAACAGGGAACGTATTTCTTCAGCAAAATCCTCAAAATACCGTTCACTCTGAAAGTAGCCGCTCAACGCGCCACGACGGACCGTATCCGGAATGGGCCTGTAAGAAAATCCGGGTTCCCAGTATGTTACAGGATCGGAATAGCCGCCATCCGGGCATGGAGAACACGCACTTCCCAAGTAAGACATCAGGTTCCAGGTGTTCAAATCGTGCCTCCAGGGAATGCGGCATCCAACGTCCGTCCTAAGCGCATGGGCATAAGTTGCGGCTATCTGGAACAAATGCCGGCCTGTACGTGAGTTTGGAAGGAATTGAGTAGTCACGTATTCAGGAGAAATCTTTTCTGAGTCAGAAGACAAAGAAAGAAACCTCCTGGAGCTGCTCTTCTTCGGTTTTCCCGCATCCAGACAAACGGCGCCCAGCAGATCAAAAGGATGTTCGTCCCGGTCGATGCGTCTTTCAAGACATTGAAGATGCAAATACCGGGATTCCCCCGGCGCATGCTGTGAAACGTAAAATCCGAATTCCTTCAACAGATAGCTTAAAAAATCGGTATTCCACAGGGACTGATGCTGGTAGGCTTCCATAAGCATGCACAAGTCATGTTCCGGAACCGGCTTTTCCCGAAACCGTTTCTTCATGTATTGCTTGAAAGCGGGAGATATCACTCCGTGCATCAAACGAATATCACGGAAACTCAGACGCAAAAAGCCTCCCGGTTTTAAACAGCGGAATGCCTCTGCAAAAAAATGGCAGGCCTCCACGGGCGTAACTTTGTCAATCCCATATTCCAGATAGAATGCATCTACCGAGTCATCTTTCCACGGAAGCGGACGGGTAATGTCATAGTTGGGGGAGTCCAAATTCAACCAGCCATTCAATCTCCGGTTACCGCACCCCAAATGAATATACTGCAGAGGAGATTGATCCATGATCTCGGCGCTGCTGGCAGAGAGTTTGCTTTCAGACCACAATCGGTACAGGGAAGGCATGCCGGGGCGCTGGTGAATCTCCATTTCCGACCCAATATAGGCATCTCCTTCTAAAAGAAGCTGTTCCATCGGCCACATTTGCCATTTCAACGTTAACTCCCCTTTATGCCCAATACTCCACCACCCATAGCAGGACGTGTCACGGCGCCGGAACACTCCGTTGGCATAAAACAGCATTTCACCCTTCCAGTGGAGATGAGTCACGTCGCAGACAACTGAAGGAACCCTGTGGTTGAAAGTATACAGGGCATTCATAATGGCAGGCGTGCACCAGTGCGCCGTTACCATGTCATTCCCGGCATCCGGGTAATGGACATTGCTCATGTAAAGACGGCCTGTCGACTTCAGCCTCCCTTCAAGCTTCCCTACCAGTTC
>OLSI01000010.1_pt1 | contig 152671 bp, 138 predicted proteins | sample 1672661 | NCBI WGS metagenome assembly OLSI01 (sample SAMEA3136711, study PRJEB25190) | human gut metagenome | biome: human gut; feature: human-associated habitat; material: faeces | place: Austria | collected 2013 | reverse complement strand
TCCCTGACACGGAAGAGGTCAGAAGTTCAAATCTTCTAACGCCCACCAAATGTTCGCAGCTCAGAGGCTATGTCCTCTGGGCTGTTTTGTTTTGCCACCAAGCACGCCGCCAATATAAGCCACCAAATATTGATCCAAGGTCTGTACGCGATGGTCTTCGCATCCCGTAGAGGTGCCGGCAGATTGCATACGTCCTGGCCGATCGTGACCGCAACATGTTGGTCAAGCATAATCTTTTGGATTCTTTTGGCGTGAGCGACTTGGTTTTGGTAGGATTTGTCAGCGGCTTGACTAAGGGGGTTTTATAACTGCCATGCAGGTAGCCGTGTTGGTAGCGTTTTACCGACTTGCCAAGAGCCCCTCATTTTCAATGCGTCTGCAAAATGACTAATTGCTTTGACCTGCTGAAACACTATATATTGTGTTTGACCTAAAAAAAGAATACAGGATATAGATGCCTCTTTGTCGTATGATAGATGGCGGACAGAGAACGAAGACCTTAACTGCCTCTTTTGAACGTGTCCTTGAGCCGCTTGATCGGCTCCAGGGAATGTCCGCATGGAGGCTTATGGTTTATCGAGAACACAGATTGCGCGACGGCGCCGCAAGACAGGGGCAAGCCCTGCCGGGTATAGTTTGGCTCTGAAGCGCGATGAGGCTACGATACGAAAGAGGCAAGAGGATGAAGATCATCAAGCGCAGCGGCACCGAGGTTGTCTTTGACATCGATAAGATCGTCAATGCCATCCGCGCCGCAAACTTGGAGGTCGAGGAGAGCTCTCGTCTTACCGACCGCCAGGTGGTTTACGCGGCACAAAACGTCGCCGAGGCATGCGAGAACGCGGGCCACACCGTGTCGGTCGAGGAGATTCAGGATCTGGTCGAGGACGAGATCATGCGTCTCGACTGCTACGAGGTCGCTCGCCATTACATCATCTATCGCTATGTTCAGAGCCTGAAGCGCCAGAAGAACACGACCGACGACAAGATTCTGTCGCTGATTGAGTGCAACAACGAAGAGGTCAAGCAGGAGAACTCCAACAAGAACCCGACCGTCAATTCCGTTCAGCGTGACTACATGGCCGGCGAGATCTCCAAGGACCTGACCCAGCGTGTGCTGCTGCCCCAGGAGATTGTGGATGCTCACAATGAGGGTCTGATCCACTTCCATGATTCGGACTACTTTGCCCAGCACATGCATAACTGCGACCTGGTGAACCTGGAGGATATGCTCCAGAACGGTACTGTTATCTCGGGTACGCTGATTGAGAAGCCGCACAGCTTCTCGACCGCCTGCAACATCGCGACGCAGATCATCGCCCAGGTTGCTTCCTCCCAGTATGGTGGCCAGTCGATTTCGCTGACCCATCTTGCCCCGTTCGTCGAGGTGAGCCGTCAAAAGATTCGCGGCGAGGTCGCCCGCGAGCTCGAGGAGCTCGGCGTTTCCGCATCTCCCGAAAAGGTCCGCGAGGTTGTTGAGGATCGCCTGCGTGACGAGATCCGTCGCGGCGTTCAGACGATTCAGTATCAGGTCGTGACCCTTATGACCACCAACGGCCAGGCGCCGTTCGTGACGGTCTTTATGTATCTTAACGAGGCCCGTACGCCTCAGGAGAAGCACGACCTTGCCATGATCGTGGAGGAGACGCTTCGCCAGCGCTACGAGGGCGTTAAGAACGAGGCCGGCGTATGGATCACCCCGGCATTCCCCAAGCTTATCTATGTACTCGAGGACGATAACGTTCACGAGGATTCCCCGTACTTCTACCTGACCCAGCTGGCTGCCAAGTGCACTGCCAAGCGTATGGTGCCCGATTACATCTCCGAGAAAAAGATGCGCGAGCTCAAGCTGTCGAAGGGCGAGACCGCGGGCAACGGCGACTGCTATACCTGCATGGGTTGCCGCAGCTTCCTGACGCCCGACCGCTCCGGTAACGGATTTAACAACGTGGCCAACGCGCTGAACTATGACCCGAACAAGCCCAAGTACTACGGTCGCTTTAACCAGGGCGTTGTGACCATCAACCTGCCCGATGTCGCGCTGAGCTCGCATCAGGACATGGATAAGTTCTGGAAGATCTTCGACGAGCGCCTTGAGCTGTGCCACCGCGCCCTGCTGTGCCGTCATGAGCGTCTGATGGGTACGCTTTCGGATGCCGCACCGATTCTTTGGCAGTACGGTGCCCTCGCCCGCCTGAAGAAGGGCGAGACGATCGACAAGTTGCTCGTGGGCGGTTACTCCACCATTAGTCTGGGTTATGCCGGCCTGTATGAGTGCGTTAAGTACATGACGGGCCACAGCCACACCGAGAAGGAGGGCACGCCCTTTGCCATGGCCGTCATGCAGCGCATGAACGACAAGTGCGCGGAGTGGAAGGCCGAAAGCGATATTGACTTCTCGCTGTACGGTACCCCGCTTGAGTCGACGACCTACAAGTTCGCCAAGTGCCTGCAGCGTCGTTTTGGCATCATCCCGGGCGTGACGGACAAGGGCTACATCACCAACAGCTACCACGTTCACGTGTCCGAGGAGATCGACGCCTTCGATAAGCTTAAGTTTGAGGGCATGTTCCAGCAGCTTTCGCCGGGCGGTGCCATCTCCTACGTCGAGGTTCCCAACATGCAGGACAACCTCAAGGCTGTCATTCGCGTGATGCAGTACATCTACGACAACATCATGTACGCCGAGCTCAACACCAAGAGCGACTACTGCCAGGTGTGCGGCTACGACGGTGAGATCAAGATTGTCGAGGATGACGGCAAGCTGGTGTGGGAGTGCCCTAACTGCGGCAACCGCGATCAGGAGAAGATGAATGTCGCTCGTCGTACGTGCGGCTACATCGGTACCCAATTCTGGAACCAGGGCCGAACCGAGGAGATCCGCGACCGCGTGCTGCATCTCTAATAACCATCCCAGGCCGCCCCGTAGCGAGGCCCCGGGCCTTTACTCGCTATTTCGGACAGTCCTGGCTCACGACGGAGGCGCCACTGGCGCCTCCTGTTCGTGCGGAACTCATATCGAGCAAAGGCCCGGGGCCTCGCTACGGGGCAGCCAAGTTGATGTAGCTGAGATGCAGCATGCGGCCTGCTCACTCCTCGAAGTTCTTAGCGGAAATGAGTTGACTTGCAACAACGCTTTGCTTGCGATGGCGGTTGAGCTGCAAAAAAGTTTTTATTGGACCTCGAACCCTATACTCGATGTTCGCTTCGTTCATTGAGTTACCCTTTGCATGAGGCCGGGACATATCGTCCCGCCCGCAGTTTCGCAGGCCGCAGGCCGAGAATGTTTGAGGACGGGATGATATGTCCCGGCCTCCCGGGAGAGTTACCTATGAATTACGCGAACATTAAGTATTTCGACATTGCTGATGGGGAAGGCGTTCGTACTTCTCTGTTTGTGAGCGGGTGCCGTCGTGGGTGCAAGAACTGCTTTAACTCTGTCGCGTGGGACTTTGCTGCGGGTGAGCCGTTCGATCGTGCCGTCGAGGACAAGATTATCGAGAGCCTCGACCATCCCTTTATTGATGGCCTGACGATTCTGGGCGGCGAGCCTATGGAGCCCGAGAATCAGGCGGGGCTTGTTGACTTTATCGAACGCGTGCGTGCGGCCTATCCTGCGGGGTCGGGCAAGACCATTTGGTGCTTTACCGGCGACGTGCTCGAGGAGCTTATGCCGGGTGGCCGTCATCATACCGAGGTAACGGACCGTATCCTGGCCTGCCTCGACATGTTGGTGGACGGCCCGTTTGTTCAGGATCTGTACGATATCTCGTTGCGCTTTAGGGGCTCGAGTAACCAGCGTGTGATCGATATGAACGCTACGCGCGACCGTGCTGAGCGCGAGGGCGTTGCGCTTTGTGATGCGGTTGAACTTTGGCGGGACGATCCGGTCTATTCGACCCATACTATGTAGCTTGTGGCCGATGCCGAAGGGCGTGGTACCATAGCGCGAACGTGAAATCGGAAAAGTGAGGCCCAGATGGTCGATCAGGAAAAAGTCGAGGCCGCCATTAAGCTGTTGCTTGAGGGCATAGGCGAGGACCCAACTCGTGAGGGCCTGCTGGAGACCCCGGCGCGCGTTGCCCGTATGTATGGTGAGATCGCCGGTGGTATGGACCAGAGTGCCGAGGAGCACCTGTCCAAAACCTTTGCCGTCGCTTCGAACGATTTGGTTATCGAGCGCGACATCACGTTTTACTCGCTGTGCGAGCATCATCTGCTGCCGTTTTACGGCAAGGCTGCCATTGGCTATATCCCCAACGGCCGTGTCGCAGGGCTTTCCAAGCTCGCCCGCACGGTTGAGGTTTATGCCCGCCGTCTACAGCTGCAGGAGCAGCTGTGTGCGCAGGTTGCCGACGCTCTCATGGATTATCTCGCTCCCCGGGGAGCGATTGTGCTCATGGAAGCCGAGCATATGTGTATGACCATGCGCGGCGTGCAAAAGCCTGGCACCAAGACCGTGACGCTCGCTCGCCGCGGCGTCTTTGAGACCGATCCCGCGCTCGAGGAGCGTTTCTTTAGGATGCTGGGACGCTAACTATGAGAGTCGTCAACGACTTTGCATCGAAGACCGATGAGGGGACGTCACGTCGCGGCTTTATGGCTTCGGGCTTGGCCCCCTTTGGTGCCATGCCTCGCATTGATTACATTTGTGCCAACGGGCTGTTCCGGCGGCATCTGGGCAACATTGCGCAGTTGGAATCGGGGCGCATCTTCTGCCGCCACGGTATTGACCATCTGCTCGATGTCTCTCGCATTATGTGGATCAAGAATCTCGAGGAGCAGCTCGAATTTGACCGCGAGGTCATCTACGCCACGGCACTTCTTCACGATATCGGCAAAGATGAACAGTATGAATCGGGTATATCCCATGATGTTGCAAGCGAACGCGTCGCTGATGCGATTCTCGGCGGCATGCCCGATGACGTGGCGTTTGAGCCGGCCGATGCCGCAGCCATTAAGACGGCCATTCTGGGCCATCGAAAGCTGCGCGTGAACAGCCAACCGCTTGAGCGTCTGCTCTATGCAGCCGACAAAGCGTCGCGCGCCTGCTTTGCATGCCCCGCGCGCAATGCTTGCAACTGGAGCGATGATAAAAAGAACCTGTCGATTCGCGTGTAGTTAGTTTGCGCGGTCGGGGTTCTAAACGAAGGAGACGATCGCGATGAGCAACAAGAAACTGCCCGAGAATGCAACCAAGACTGAAGGCGCCGAGCTCGCCCGCCGTGGAAGGGGCGAAATATCCACCGCAACGGCGGTGCCCCACGTGAGCTATGACGACCTTCGCCATGCCGACCGCATCACCGTTGAAGGTCTTGAGGTTTTTGCTAACCATGGCGTGTATCCCGAAGAGAACGCGCTGGGCCAGAAGTTCATCGTGTCCTTGGTACTCTATGCCGACCTGCGTGCAGCGGGGGAGCACGATAACCTGGACGCCTCGATTGACTATGGCTCGGTGTGCCACGATGTCGATGGCTATCTGCGCGAGCATACGTTTAAGCTCATCGAGGCTGCAGCTGAGGGTGTGGCCTCGATGCTGCTGCGTCGTTACCCCTTGCTGCTTGGCGTGCGCGTTAAGCTCGATAAGCCTTGGGCGCCCGTCGGTCTTCCCCTGGCAAGCTGCGGTGTCGAGATCGAGCGCGTGCGCTAACCGGTTCTAATATGTCTCTATGGGTGGCTGCTTGAGCCGCTGGGACAGTGCTCTATTGTTGGGGCAGTACGTGTCGAGCAGGGCGTGAAACCGCTGATTGTGGCTTGGCTCGAGCAAGTGGACGAGCTCGTGGGCGACAACCATGTCAAGGCACTCGACGGGGTAGGCGGCAAGTTCTCGTGCGATGCGAATGGCGCCGGTTTTGGGCGTGCATGATCCCCAGCGCGTTTTCATGCTGCGCACGGAAACGCGGGAAACGGCGACACCCATTGCGATTTCGTATGCGTGCACCATATCCCGCAGCGCCGATGTGACTTCGGACGTATAGAGCTGGTCAATATGGGCTTGGATCTCACTGGGCGTTAAGCCGTCGAGGGGCGCGTTCCACTTGGCCTGCGGACGTTCGTCTGGCTCGTCGGTACCCATAAAGCTTGCGAACGTGGCTTGTTTGGGCCGCGGTGCGGGTGACTTAAAGATGTGATCGAGCGCATCTTGTACCGTGATGGGCTTGCCCCAAAGTGCAATGATGGACGAGGGGCTGAGCGGCTCTCGCGCCGTCGCCTGACGTTGCTCGCGCTGGGCAAGCCGGCTGATAATCCAGGCGCTGTTGCGCTTCACAAACGCTTCGATACGCTCGCGGCTGGCGCCGAGCGGTGCGCTGGCGTGGACCTCACCGCTCGATGTGACGCGCAGGTTGAAGTTTTTGACGCGCTTTTTGGTAACGACGACGGGGATGGGAGTCCCATCCGGTTGGGGTAGGAAAAGCGTAAATTGCTGCGTCAAAAGTGGTCCTTCAGATTGGGGACGGGCCGGCATGTCGACCGTTCGGCATGCCGGCCCGCTCAGGGGATGTGAAATTAATAACGCTCAAAGAAGGCAAGGGCATTATCGCTGCAGAGCTTCTGCATCACGGTCTTGCCAAAGTGCTTGGAGAGCATGTTCTGGAACTCGGGCATCTTGCTGGCATCGGAGAGGAAGGCGGGCACCGTGGCACCGTCCCAGTCGCCGCCGAGCGCGATGACGTCCTCGCCGCCCAGGTCGAGCCAGTGCTCGATATGTGCCGCCAGCTGGTCGAAGGTGACGTCTGCGGCTGTCTTGTCGGTTGCGTCGTTGGAAAGGAACTCGCTGCAGTAGTTGAGGCCGACGATGCCACCCATGTCGCGAATGGTGCGGAACTGGTCGTCGGTGAGGTTGCGCTTAACGCCGCAAACTGCACGAGAGTTGGAGTGGCTGGCGACGAAGGGACGTGTGGCGTGGGCGACAACCTCGTCAAAGCACTCATCGTTGAGGTGGGAGACGTCAAGCACCATGCCGGCGTGCTCCATCTGCGTAAGTGCCTCGATGCCGGCGGCGGTGAGGCCGGCGTGGGTATCGTGTCCGCTCGCGAGCGGTCCCTGCGCATTCCAGCTGAGCGATGACATGAGTACGCCCAAGCTCTTGAGCACCTCGATCAGCGCGGGGTCCTCGGCAAAGAACGTGGCGTTTTCGATGGTGTGGATGCAGGCGACCTTGCCGTCTTTGAGCGCGGGGCGAATGTCTGCCGCGCTGCGTACGTTGACCATGCGGTCGTGGTTGAGCATTGCCTGGCCGCTCATATGCGCCATGATCTGCGCCTGGAAGCGCGCGGCGTGGGCGGTGGGAATCTCATCGGGGACAAACGTGGCGAAGCACTGTGCCCATGGCGTGTTGCCGATCTTTGCGAGCGAGATGGCGCAGGCGTTGCCCTCGATGAGGTCGAAATCTTGCGGATGCGTTTCGTCGCCGGGGAAATAACCGTCGGTGCCGGCGGTAAAGCGCAGGTCGAGATCGAGCGTGGCCCAGCCGATGCGGTCGGCGGTGTCGCAGTGTAGGTCAAATACGGGATATGCCATGGTTCCTCCGGTTGCAGCGTTTCTTTGCAAACTGTCATTGAATTGTATGACTAGGGTATAGTTAGCGCCATATGTTCACGGCGGCCCGCGTTGTGCGCCGCCCTTATCACGGAGGTTACCATGTCCAACCAGGGCAAGAAGGTCAAGACTCATTATCGCGGCACGCTCGACGACGGCACGCAGTTCGATAGCTCCTACGATCGCGGCGAGCCGCTGGAGTTCACCTGCGGCGCCGGTCAGATGATCAAGGGCTTCGACGCCGCTGTTGTCGACATGCAGGTGGGCGAGAAGAAGACCGTGCACATTCCTGCTGCCGATGCCTACGGCGAGCACAACCCCGAGATGGTTATTACCTTCCCGGCCGAGCAGGTTCCCAACATCGAGCAGATCGAGAAGGGCATGAAGCTCTTCCTGTCCACGCCGAGCGGCATGCCTGTCCCCGCCGTCGTCATCGACGTAACGCCCGAGGCTGTGACGCTCGATGCCAACCACGAGCTTGCCGGCAAGGACCTCAACTTTGATATCGAGCTCGTCGAGGTCGAGGACTAGGCTATGCCTGCGAATCTGGTTTCGACAGCGTGCCTCGGAAATCTCAACGACCCATCCTATGAGCTTTTGCTTCGCCGGAAGCTGGGCGGCGTCTTTGAAGTTGACGAGCTACTGCTCGATTGGGACCAGGCTGATGTATGCGCGTTTGTGGGCGTGACGGAGCTGGGGCGCACGGTCGATGTTCGGCTGGATACTGCCGACGGCGGTCGTTTTGTCGACGGCGACGTGCTCGCCGTCGACCGTTCGGGCGTGGTGCCCGTGGCGGTTGTCGTGCGCCTGCGCAGCGCCGAGGTTTATTTGGTCGAAGTTGACCGCATGGACCCGATTGCGCTCGCGCATGCGTGCTGGGAGATCGGCAATATGCATGCGCCGCTTTTTCGAGGCGATTCGGACGAGTATACCGTGCGCATGTATACGCCGGTGCAGCCTGTTTTGGGCCGCATGCTCCGGGGCGTCGAGGGCGTTCGGCTCTCGACGGTTACCCGTGAACTCGATTCGGACCGGCGCTTTGCGTCGAGTGCGGCGGATGCCGTTGTGAGTATGGCACCAGACTTTACGATCGTAAAGAAGGCGCGCGGTTAACGTGCGTATAAGTAAGGCGGACTTTGAGAGACAACTATTCAAAGTCCGCCTTTCTGTTGATGAGATGCTGTGGGGGAGCATATGGGTCTTGAAGGAATCAAGCTGATTGCATGCGATTTGGACGGCACGTTGCTGCATCCGGGGGAGCGCGAGCCGCGTTCCGAGGCCTTTGAGCTCATCGATGAGCTGCATCGTCGCGGTATCGTGTTTATGCCGGCGAGCGGCCGTCAATATGCGAGCTTGCGCTATCTGTTTGCCCCGGTGGCCGATGAGCTCGCCTATGTATGTGAAAACGGAGCCCTGGTGATGAGCGAGGGACGTGCCGTTGTCAAGCGTTCCATGGAGCGTAGCCTTGCTATGGATATCGCGAATGCCGTGGTTGCGTATCCCCATGCCGACGTGACCCTTTCGTGTGAGGGACACCTCTACACCATGAGCGGCAACGATGCGTTCGTCGATCATTTGCGCTATGAGGTCCACTGCGATGTGGCGGTGGTCGCCCGCCCCGAGGACATCGACGAGGACGTCATTAAGATTGCCTTCCAGACGCCCGAGGTGGATCAGCCGGCGGCCCTGGAGTATTTCGAGCGCCTTTTTAGCGACCGTGTCGACGTGATGACGTCGGGAACCGAATGGACGGACTTTATCGGTTTCGGTTCGGGCAAGGGCTCCGCGCTTGCCGATTACGGTCGTGCCCTGGGTATTTCGCCCGATGAGATGATGGCGTTTGGCGATAACGAAAACGACCGCGACATGCTCAACGTAGTGGGCCATCCTTATCTAATGGAGAGCTGCAATCCCTCTATGCGTGACATCAACGACCGCGTCCGTTACGTGCACACGGTCGAAGAAGAGCTGCGTCGTCTACTTGCTGAGTAGACATTTGGGACATGCCTAGAAATCTATTTTTTGCTGCAAAGCGCGGAAAGGTGGATTTTAAGGCATGTCCCGAACATCTACCGGCAGTCGGGGCAGAGACCCTCGAAGATGGTGTAGTGCGACGTGACGTGCCAGCCGATTTGCTCGGACGCCTTGGCGTCGAGCTGGGCATCGAAGGGGAGCGGTACGTCGATGACGCGGCTGCACGAGGTGCAGATGATATGCGCATGCGGCTCGATCGTGCGATCGAAGCGGCTGCCGCCCGGCGTCTTGATGGAGAGGATTTCGCCGGCGTCGGCCAAGAGATTGAGATTGCGGTAGACCGTACCGCGGCTGATTTTGTCATCCTGCGCGCGCACGGCGTTGTAGATTTCGTCGGCGGTGGGATGGTTATAGCTTTGGCGCACGGCGTCAAGAACCAGCTTTCGCTGCTTGGTATTCCTTCTTTGCACCGCCATGCGCCTCGCCTCTTTTCTATTAACGGTCGTAGGTAAATGATACCGTATTTAGCACACAATACTAATAATGAGGACTGAAACCGTCTTCATTGGCAAGTGGGGCTCGGGCCTGGGCGTCTACAAGGCGAAAACGCGTTCCCATGCGCTCGTAGGAGGCATGAAGCGCCTCGAGATGAGATAGGACGTTTGCCGGAGTTCCCTGTATCTCCATCTCGACTGAGCCGTCTTCCATGTTACGCACCCAGCCGGTGAGTGCGCGTGCCTGCGCGAGGTTGGTGTTGGTAAAGCGAAAACCAACGCCTTGGACTTGCCCCGTCCAGTGCAGGAAATAGCGCAGGGGAGTGTCTTGAGTGGCCTCGTCGCTTGCGAGCACGGTAAGCCTGCGGCGCAGCTCGAGCTCGACGTTTGATGGTTTTTGAGGCTCTCGACTGCCGCCGGTGACGCTGGAGAAGAACGTATCGAAGATGCCCATCGCTATGCCTGCTTGTCTGCGTCGGCCGGGAAGGTAATGCCGGCCTGCTGGCGCACGGCATCCATGATGCGCAGTGAGACGAGCGTGACATCGCGGTAGTGGCCAAGCTCGTGGCGTCCTGCCGGGGTCTCCCAAATCTCTTCCTTAACGTTATCGATGCCGCCGATGGCGGTGATAAAGTCTGTGAGTTCGTATTCCATAGTGTTGTTCGATTTGGGTAGGTCGAGCACGCGGCCGTTGTCGCCCTGTTCGCGCGGTGCCTCGGTCGCCGAGCCGCGTACGACATCGCCGCGATAGTCGATGCGGACGTTGCGGGGCGTGGACAGATGGTCGATCTGGATAGTGCCACGCTCGCCTTCGATCTGCGAGGGCAGCAGGTCATTCGTAATTTTGGAGTGCGCGAGCTCGACGGAGATGCGGCCTCCGCCATAGCTGGCGAGGATGGAACCGCAGCCGTCGATGGGGCCGTGCGTGAGCTGTCGCGTGGTGGGGTCGAGCAGAGTAGTCATGCTCGTAAGGCCGGAAGGCATGCCGAAAATCTCGACCATGGGCTCGACGGCGTAGACGCCAATGTCCATGAGGGAACCCGATGCCATATTGCAGTCGAAGATATTGGTGGCGCGTCCCGCGAGAATCTCGTTGTAGCGCGAGGAATACTTGCCAAAGCGCAATGAGGCGCGGCGGATGGGGGCGATCTCGCCCAGGGCGTCCTCGATGGCGTGGAAGGCGGGATCGTGGAGGGGACGCATGGCCTCGAGGGCCACGACACCTGCTGCCTCGGCAGCGCGGAAGACTTCCAGCGCCTGCGCTTCGGTGGCGCAGAAGGGTTTCTCGACGATGACGTGCTTGCCACCGGCGATGCAGGCAAGGGCCTGCTCGTAGTGAAGTGCGTTAGGGCTGCCGATATAGACGGCGTCGACGTCGACGGCGGACGCAAGCTCGTCAAGTGCGGTGAAGTTACGCTCGCCGCCGTGTTCGGCGGTAAAGGCAGTACCGCGATTGGCGTCGCGTGAAAGCGTGCCCACAAACGCGGCTTGGTCGTTGGCGTTGACGACTTGGATAAAGTCGTCGGTAATCATGGATGTGCCGATGGTCGCGATGCGCAGCATACGTCCCCCTTGCGTTGTTTGGTCTACAGGATGAGTGTAGCGCGTGGGGATATAAAGCTGCGCGAAAACGCTATTACAGGTCGCTCTCGTTAAAGCCGGTGTCGATATCGAGGTTGCTGCCGTCGGCTGCCGTGGTGGCGAGCTCATCGCAGCGCTCGTTGAGCTCGTGGCCGGCATGTCCCTTAACCCAGATGAACTCCACCTTGTGCTTGCTTTTGGCGGCAAGCAGGCGCTCCCACAGGTCGCGGTTCTTGACGGGCTGCTTGTTGGCAGTTTTCCACCCGCGCTTTTTCCAGCCGTCGATCCAGTGTTTATTGAAAGCGTTGACGACGTACTGCGAATCGGAATGGACCTCGACCTCGCAGGGGCGGTTAAGCGCCTCGAGCGCCACGATGACCGCCATGAGCTCCATGCGGTTGTTGGTGGTCTTGGCGTAGCCGCGCGAAAGCTCGGAGGTGAAGGTCTTGCCGGCGGGGTTGGTGTATTTGAGCACGGCGCCGTAGCCGCCGCGTCCCGGATTTGATCGGGCCGAGCCGTCGGTATAGATGATGACCTTCACATGGTTCCTTTCGTTGGGTACGTTTCGTGTGAGTGACCATTGTAGCGCCATGCCCGCCGGGGACTAGCAATCTACGATTTCTACCCCGTCTTCCGACGGTTAGTTGGCATGGATGATGCGGTTGAGCTCGTCGAGGTATTGCTGCAAGAGGGAAGAGGGCTTGCGCTCGTTGTGCATGATATAGCCTACGTGCATCGTTGGGGCGTCTGCTAACGGGATCGATGCCATACCCCATTGCATTTCATTGGAGAGGACACCGGTCGACAGGGTGTAACCGTTCGACGTGATAAGTAAGTTAGTAAGTGTTCCGCGGTCCGAGATTCGTATGTTGCGGTCGCAAGGGATATAGCTAAAAGGTTCCTCGGCGTAATAGAAGGAGTTCGAGGTGCCTTGCTCAAAGCTGTAGCGCGTATAGGGTGTAAGGTCGGCAAGGGACAGCTGCGGGCGGCGGGCAAGCGGGTGGCGCTCACTTACGAACACGTGGACCTTTGCATCAAAGAGGTGATGGAAGCTTGCACGGGCATCGGCGAAGGCCCTCTGCAGAACGCGGGCGTTAAAGTCATCCAGATACAGAATGCCGATATCGCTGCGAAATGCGCGGACGTCATCGATGATCTGCGATGTGGTGGTCTCGCGCATGATGAACTCGAACTTGCTGTCGCGGCAGCGCTCGACCACGTTGACAAAGGCCTCGACCGAAAAGGCGTAGTGCTGGGCGGAAATGGCGAGGCGGGCTTGCGAGGTGCCGCCGTCCTCGTAGCGCGCCTCGAGCATGTCGGCCTGCTCTACGACCTGGCGCGCATAGCCCAAAAGCTCGGTGCCGTCGTTGGTGAGCGTGACGCCGCGGCTGGAGCGCGTAAAGATCTCCAGGTGGAGTTCCTGCTCCAGGCTTTTGACGGCGTTTGAGATGTTGGACTGAGCGGTATAGAGGCGCTGAGCTGCGGCGTTGATTGAGCCGGACTCTGCCACGGCAATCAGAAAACGAAGCTGCTGAAGGGTCATCGGCGCCGTCCTTTCGATTGCTATCTATAAAACCGATAACAGGTTAGCGCTTTTAAGTGATTGACCGAGCGAAACAATGCTCGTACTATTCAAAACACACAAAGGCGGTAGGTAATTAAACCGACCACTGAACCGGGATGCGAAAGGAGGCCCGCATATGAATTGCTTACCAAGGCGAATGCCGGGCTCCTGTTTGCGCCCGTCGGCGTGATCAGGAGACAGCGACTTACTTCTCTCTTATTTATTTACTTTTGTTCGATCAAGGAGATCATCATGAACCAGTTCATCAACAACTCCGAGCACACCTTTGGTTTCGATACCCTGCAGCTTCACGTTGGCCAGGAGAGCGCCGATCCCGCATCCGACTCCCGCGCCGTGCCTATCTACCAGACCACGAGCTATGTGTTCCGCAACTCCCAGCACGCCGCCGACCGCTTTGGTCTTGCCGACGCCGGTAACATCTACGGCCGTCTGACCAACTCCACCCAGGGCGTCTTCGAGGATCGTATCGCCGCACTCGAGGGTGGCGTGGCAGGTCTCGCCGTCGCCTCCGGTGCTGCTGCCATCACCTATACCCTGCAGGCTCTTGCCCAGGCCGGTGACCACGTGGTGGCTCAGAAGACCATCTACGGTGGCTCCTACAATCTGCTGGAGCATACGCTCTCCCAGTTTGGCGTCGAGACCACCTTTGTCGATGCCCATAACCTGGAAGAAGTCGAGGGTGCCATCAAGGACAACACCACGGTCATCTATCTCGAGACGCTCGGCAACCCCAACTCCGACATCCCCAACATCGACGCCATCTCCGAGATCGCCAAGAAGCACGGTTTACCGGTTGTCGTCGACAACACCTTCGGCACCCCGTATCTGTTCCGTCCGCTGGAGCATGGTGCCAACATCGTCGTCCACTCCGCAACCAAGTTTATCGGCGGCCACGGCACCTCGCTGGGCGGCGTGATCGTCGACGGCGGTAACTTCGATTGGAAGGCGAGCGGCAAGTATGAGCAGATCGCCGAGCCCAACCCCTCCTACCATGGCGTCTCGTTTGCCGAGGCTGCCGGTCCCGCCGCCTTCGCAACCTATGTCCGCGCCATCCTGCTGCGTGACGAGGGCGCCTGCATCAGCCCGTTCAACGCTTGGATCCTGCTCCAGGGCACCGAGACTCTGTCGCTGCGCGTTGACCGTCATGTCGAGAACACCAAGAAGGTCGTTGAGTTCCTGGCTGGTGACAGCCATGTCGCCAAGGTGAACCACCCGAGCCTGTCTGAGCACCCCGATCACGAGCTCTATCAGAAGTACTTCCCCCGTGGCGGCGCCTCGATCTTTACCTTTGAGATCAAGGGTGGCCAGGAGGCCGCCTGGAAGTTCATCGATCATCTGCAGGTGTTCTCGCTGCTCGCCAACGTGGCCGACGTCAAGTCGCTCGTCGTGCACCCGGCTACCACCACGCACTCCCAGCTCTCTGCCGAGGAGCTCGCCGAGCAGAACATCACGCCCTCCACGATCCGTCTTTCCATCGGTACCGAGAACGCCGAGGATATCATTTGGGATCTGAAGCAGGCCTTCGCCGCGCTGGACGAGTAAGGCGACTTGTGCAAGGACCCCTTGCGACTCGATAGGTATAACTGCATAAAATGCCTGCTCAAGGCGCCTGTGCGAACAATGGTTGCACAGGCGTCTTTTTTGCATAGAGAGGGCGCAAAAACAGGGTTTTTGACACGCTTTATGCATTCGAGTTGTGGAAAACTCCTGTTGAGAGGATGTGAGTTTTACGCAATTGACGTGCGCCTTTTGAGTAAAACCGCAGGTCGCGATTTGCTCGGGGTACTATGCAGCGCAATCGAATCACACGCAGCTCAAACGCAGCAAAAACGCACTACGGAGGTTTCCAGCTACATGAGGATCGATTCACGAAAACCGAAAGCCGCCGCCCTTTCCGCCGCTCTGACCGTGGCACTTTTGGCGGGCGCCGGTGCAACTGATGCCCACGCGGCAACACTATCCGACACGGTCGGATCCACGCCGTCCGAGGCGACGCTGGTGCAGCCCGTCGACTATCGCAGCGACGGCTTTGGCTCCATGCAGGAGTGGAACGCCTCGATGGAGGCCAAGCGCGATTCCCTTGAGATGCGTGCTCAGATCATCATGAACATGTACGGTGACTATGCCACCGATGACGAGCGCGCTGTACTGCAGGGTTGTATCGACGGTGCGGGCAGTCTTTTGACGATGGAGGAGGTCGACGCGAAGTCGACCGAGCTCGATGAGCTGCGCACTGCACTTGAGGATGCCAAGCGCGAAGCGCTCGAGGTTGCTGCCGCCGAGGCGGAGGCTGCCGAGGCCGCCCAGGCTTCGTACTACAACGCCGGTTACACTCCGTCCTACGCGTCTGCCGCGTCCTACGCGAACGGATCGGGCCTGACGCGCTCTGCGGGTGTCAATAACTACAACGGTCGCCGCGAGACCTATTACAGCAGCAATGTGCTTTATCACTATCGCACGGGCGAATGGACTCAGGATTCTGAGGGCTTCTGGCGCGATTCCGACGGCTATTACGTTGTTGCCGCGGGCGATATGGCCCAGGGCTCGACCTTTACGGGCTCCAAGGGTGATTGCAAGGTCTATGACTCCGGCTGCGCTGCCGGAACCACCGATTACTACACCGGTTGGTAATTTTTCTGCATCACGGATATTTGGCGGACGGGCGTCTTTACCGAGCTTTAGGGCAACGTAAGGACGTCCGTTCTATGTATGCGTTTGAGTTAACAGAGCCCTTACCGTGGCGGTACGCTGGGCGTATGGATGCGGGGCACACTGGTTCTTGAGAAATAAGGTCTTTCTCTTGGAGGAAGTGGTCTTGTGAATGCTCGAGATATTGCCGTTGCCGCCGTCGCGTTGATGCTTGGCTGCCTTGGTCCCACGGCCGCGCTCGTCGCGGGCATGCAGGGGACATGCGGGGCTGCTCCTATCGTGGTCGGCGCGCTGATCGCGGCCACGCTGCTGGGAAGCGCAGGCGTGGTTCTTTGCCGCGACGATGAGGACGAGGTGCCGGGGTCGCAACGCTAACTGTTGTGAGATCGGCCGCCGGTCATAGACGAAGATGAAGGCCGCCGCAGGGGAAAGGTTCCCTTGCGGCGGTTTTGCTGTTAAGGCTGTTGAATGCGGCGCGTCGGCGCTACCAGCTTTTCTCGATATCGCGGATGCGCCGATAGAGCCACTCGTTTTGCGGTGCCTGGATATCGTGTTTGGTTGCGAGGCGGCAGATGGTGCCCGCGAACTCATCAACCTCGGTTTTGCGCCTTGCGATGCGGTCTTGAGCCATCGAGGGCATACCGGCGGGGTCGATTCCCTCGATGAGGTGCACCATTTGCGTCAGGTCTGCCTCGGTCAGTTCAACGCCCTCGGCGTTGGCGACCGCAAGCGTTTCGCGCATGGCGGAAACAAAGCAGTGACGCTGCTCGGAGCCCGGCTCCGTGGCGCTTCCGTAGGTCCCGCCGTAGGCCATGCAGGTCTGGTTGATGCCGTCGTTGAGCATGAGTTTGGCCCACATGCGGTGGGCGATGTCGTCCTCGACGGTATGGGCGATGCCGCAGCGCGTATAGAGCTCGTCGATCGCGGTGATGGTTGCGGGGTTCGTGCCGGCCGCCGCGCCAAAGCGGATTTCGCCCGCATTGGTAAAGGTGAGCGCGCCGTTGAGAAACACGGCGTCCATGCCCTGGCAGATACCAAGAACGGTATGCTCCCAGCCAAAGCGTTCGGCAATCTTTTGCTCGCTCGTAATGCCGTTGCACAGCGAGGCGATGAGCGTGTTGGGTCCCACGACGCGCTCCATAGTCTTGAGTGCTTGGTCGAGACCGGTGGTCTTGACTGTCAGGATGACCAGATCGGCGGGCGTCGCCTCGCTGGCACGGACGGACGTGAGATCGCAGGGCTTGCCGTTGACGGTGAGCGCGTCGTTCGCATGACGCTCAAAACGGGCATCATCCATGACGTATTCGACGGCGTCGTTGCCGAGCGCCCGGGCGATCATGCTGCCGTAGAGCAGGCCGACGCCGCCCTTGCCGATAAAGGCGACCTTGTTGATCTGCATGTGAATCATCTCCCCATGTAAAAGGCGCCCGCGTAAGGGGCGCCTGATGGATTGTATGCTGCCAGGGTGATTGGTGGGTGCGCGGGGCGGCTGTTATAAAAAAGAAACTATTGCGCTGTGCGCTTATGCCACAGGGCAGACCGCAAAGACATGCGCGTGGGCATGGGCGACTCCTTTCATCGGGCTTTTTGCTGATGTTAAAGCGGTGCCGTGACGGCTCGATTTCTGCTGCGTTACGATACGTTCTCGATTGCGATTCCACGATGTTTCGGCTGCGTGACCATTGTGTTTCGCCTTGCCGGGGCGCTGATGGCGAAGGGAGGGGCCGTGCAATACCGTGTTGACCCCAAAAGTGGTAACCGAATATCCGCTCTGGGTCTGGGCTGCATGAGGTTTCCCGGTGCGCCGGGACACCCCGATGCGAAGACGGCCGATGCCATCATCTCCCGTGCGGTGGAGCAGGGGATTAATTATCTGGACACGGCCTATCTCTATCCCGGCAACGAGGCTTGCGTGGGCGCTTCGCTTGAACGCCTGGGCTTGCGCGACCAGGTTTTGCTCGCAACCAAGCTGCCGCATGCTTCGTGCAAATGCGCGGAGGATTTCGATCGGTTTTTCGACGAGCAGCTGCGCCGCCTGCAGACCGACCATATCGACTATTACCTCATGCACAACATTACCTCGCCCGCCCAGTGGGAACGTGTGGTGGCGTTGGGCATCGAGGACTGGATCGCGCGTCAAAAGGCGGCGGGGCGTATTCGCCAGATTGGTTTTTCGTACCACGGCAGCGCAGCGGACTTCCTGACGATGCTCGATGCATATGAGTGGGACTTTTGCCAGATCCAGTACAATTACGCTGGAGAGCGATATCAGGCGGGAACAGCGGGGCTCATGGCCGCCGCCGAGCGAGGCCTCGCGGTGTTTGTGATGGAGCCGCTGCTGGGCGGGCGTTTAGCGGGCAAGCTGCCGCCACGGGCCCGCGCTGTGCTCGATAGTGCCCGTGACCCGCATTTGCGCACTCCTGCCGCCTGGGGTCTTTCGTGGGTGTGGGATCATCCCCAGGTGACCATGTTGCTTTCTGGTATGACCGATACCGCGCAGGTGGATGAGAACTCGTCACTGGCAGACCTCGCGTTGCCGAATTCGATGACTGCCAACCAGCTCGACACGATCGCGCACGTGCTGGATGAGTTTGAAAAATCGAATCGCGTGCCCTGCACGGGATGCGGCTACTGCATGCCATGTCCCAAGGGTATCAACATTCCCGGCTGCTTTGCCGCCTACAACGCGAGCTATGCGCACAGCTGGTTTACGGGGCTGTCGCAATACTTTACGGCGAGTGCGGTGCGCACAAGCGAGGCCAAGCTGGCGAGCAATTGCGTCAAGTGCGGCAAATGCGCGCGCCACTGCCCGCAGCATATCGATATCCCCGAGCGTCTCGATGACGTGCGCCGGCGCTTCCAGCCGGGCCCCGTAACGGCCATGCTTAAAGTCTTCGGCAAAACACGCTCCTCATGACCCTTTTATAACTTGCGGTGGAATAGTTCCTGTTTGCGGCAGAATAGGGGCCAAACAGGAACTATTCCACCGCAACTGAAGGGGGGCTGTCGTGGGTCATCGAGATTCATGTGATGATTTGCGTGAGGTTCGTTGGGGCGTTTTGGGCGCCGGGCACATTTCGCATCGATTTGCATCGTCGCTCAAGGAGGTGGACGGGGCACGGCTTGTGGCTGCGGCCGGCCGCACTCCTGCACATGTCGAGGAATTTTGCCGAGCGTTTTCGATCGATGCCGCGCATGGCCATGCCTCGGTCGACGATAACGGCGATGCGGCTTATGACGCGCTGATTGCCGACCCCGATGTCGATGCAATCTACTTGGCTCTTCCGCATGGCATGCATACGCGTTGGGCCTGTCGCGCGCTGCGCGCCGGAAAGGCCGTGCTGTGCGAAAAGCCGGCCGTTTTGAGTGAGGAAGAGGCTCTCTCGATTGCCTCCATCTCTCGCGAGCGCGGCGTGCTGTTTATGGAGGCGATGAAGAATCGGTTTTGCCCGATGCGCGCTCGCGTGAAGGACTTGCTTGCGTCGGGTGAGCTTGGCCGTATTGTCTCGATTGAAAGCGTGCAAAAGCTCGATTACGGCGAGTTTCCTTCGGGCTATCTGCTTGATCCGTTGCAGGGCGGCTGTCTATATGACATGGGCTGCTATGCGGTCGGTTGGTTTGAGGATTTGCTCTCGGGCGCGTGCGAGGTTTCGTCCCGTGAAGTTCGCTGGCGTGACGTATCAGGCGGCCGCGTCGATTGGGCCGACGAGATCCATATGAGCGTCGGCGGTATACCCATTCATATGGCGTGCGACGGCAAAGCAACATATGAAAGCCGCTTAACGATTGCCTGTGAGCGGGGCTCGTTGGAAATCGAGCGTCTCCATCGCCCCGAGCGCGCTCATGTGAAGTATTCCGACGGTCGAGTACTCGAAATCGATGCACCATTTGAAGTCGATGATTTTTACGGCGAAATCCAGCATGCGACGCAGCTCATTCAGGCGGGGAAACTCGAGAGTCCCGTCATGCCCCTTGCCGCCACGCAGCGCTGTTCGCACATCATCGATGCAATCCGTCTAGCCCTCTAGGACTTGGCGCTGACGCGTAGGGGATCATGACGCCGGCGCCCGTGGTGCCTGACGGCCCACATCTCTGATGCCCCTTTTATAACTTGCGGTGGAATACGGTCTGTTTGCGCCAAAATAGGGCACCAATAGACCGTATTTCACCGCAACTGATAAGGGAGAGCTGGAGATGCTGACGATCGGGTGTCATCTTTCGACGACGAAGGGCTATCGGGCAATGGGGGAGACGGCGCTGTCCATTGGCGCCAATACCTTTGCGTTCTTTACGCGCAACCCGCGCGGTGGCAAGGCAAAAGAACTTGACATGGATGACGTGGCGGCTCTGCGCGAGCTTATGGAGCAAAACGACTTTGGCCCGCTCGTGGCTCATGCTCCGTATACCTATAACCCCTGCTCCGCTAAGGAGCGGGCGCGCGAGTTTGCCCTGGAGGCCATGGCCGAGGATCTGCAGCGCATGGAAGCGCTGCCCGGCAACTACTACAACTTCCATCCCGGTGCGCATGTGGGGCAGGGCTCCGACGCCGGCATTCAGATGATCGTCGACACCCTGTGCCAGGTGATGTTTGAGGGCCAGCAGACGACGGTGCTGCTCGAGACCATGGCCGGCAAGGGCACCGAGGTGGGCCGCAGCTTTGAGGAGCTGGCGCTCATCATCGAGGGCGTTGCCGACAAGCGCCCCGAGCTGTCGGCCAAGTTGGGCGTTTGCCTAGATACCTGCCATGTGAATGACGCCGGCTATGACATCGTCCGCAATCTTGACGGTGTGCTTGACGAGTTCGATCGTGTGGTGGGTATCGAGCGCCTGCATGCCGTACACATCAACGATTCGAAGAACCCTTGTGGCGCCCATAAGGATCGCCACGAGTGCATCGGCAAGGGCTACCTGGGTAGTGAAGAGTTTGGCGGCGGTATGCAGGTTATACAGAATATTGTATTGAATGGCCGTTTGCGTTCGCTGCCGTTTATTTTGGAGACTCCGAACGAACTTGCAGGTTATGCGGCTGAAATCAAACTGTTAAGGTCGTTGCAGCAGTAAAGGCTGCCATAAACTGGAGTGCTACATTCACGTTATGGGTTTGTTTCAATCAGTTTTCTAATTGCAGATTCTTCCAAGCGGGTGCATAATAACCCTCAGTTTTTGCAGACCTCTGAATCACGTGGGGTCATTGGAAGGAGACTGATTATGAAGCTCAAGAAGCTTGGCGCATTTGCCGCCACGGGTGCCATGGCGCTCGCCCTCGCACTGACGGGCTGCGGCTCGTCCAACGCCACCTCTGGTTCTGATGCCGGTTCCAGCAGCTCTGACGACGCTAAGGTCGAGAAGGTCGACGGCTCCAAGGAGTACGCGCTCGTCAAGGATGGTACGCTGACCGTCGGCACCTCTGCCGAGTACGCTCCGTTTGAGTACAAGGATGACAACGGCGATTATCAGGGCTTTGACCTTGAGCTCATCAAGGCCATCGGCGACAAGCTGGGCCTGGATGTCGAGTATATCAACAATGACTTTGACACGCTGGTTCCGGGTGTCGCTTCGGGCGCCAAGTATGACGTTTCCATTGCGGCTATCACCGACACGCCCGAGCGTGAGAAGGAAGTCACTTTCTCTGATTCCTACTACATGGACGATCAGGCTATTGTGACCAAGGTCGATAACACCGACATCACGGCCGACAACTACAGCGAGAAGCTCAACAACGCTGACGCTACCATCATCGTCCAGTCTGGCTCGACCGCCGAGGCCTTTGCCCAGGAGAACTTCCCCAAGGCCAAGATTGTCCCCTACAAGGACGCTACCGAGTGCTTTAGCGCTCTGCAGTCCGATAAGGGCGACGCTGTAGTCACCAACCGCTCCGTTGCCAGCCAGCTGACCGCCGAGCAGTTCAACACCTGCCAGACCATCAAGCAGATTAGCACCGGCGAGGAGTACGCCATTGCCATCAACCAGGGCAACACCAAGCTCAAGGATGACATCAACCAGGCCATCAAGGACCTGACCGACGACGGTACCGTCGACGCCCTCATGGCTAAGTACAACATCAAGTAAAATAACTACTTGATTGCGTGCGGGCCCTTTCCGTTTTGCGGAGAGGGCCTTTGCGCTTCTCTTGACGGAGAGCGTTTCCGTCTCGTTTTGCCGGCAACTTCTACGATAGGAGCCACCTTGTCTCGACTGAACAAAGGGGCCGCGGAGCAGCGTTTTCCACTGCCCGCCTTGCTCCAAAAGCTAGTCTGCGTCATGGCCGTGGCGCTCGCGCTGGTGTGCGCGGGGGCATATGCGCCCACGACCGCCCAGGCGCTTGAGACCGCAAAGATTACCGCCCGACCCAACACCGGTTCGGGCAGCGATGTGGTCGGCGGCACCGAGACGCGCATTACCTGGGAAGTTCAGGCCGATGCCGACGAGGAGCTGAGCGGTCTTTCTTTGACGTTTGTCGACGGCACGACATTTGGTACCGATGACACGCGATTGACGATGCTCTCGGGCGAGGACCTCATGGATCGTACGCCCATGAAACCCACGTGCACGGCTGATGGTCAGACGCTCAAGATCGACTTTGGCGAGACGGCGCCTGCCGGCGGCTTTTTCCGTGTCGAGGTTTACGGCGTGACGTTTCCCGTTGAGGGCGGCGATGAGGCCTTTAGCGGCACCTATACGCTCGCCGACGGTTCGACCAAGAAGATTTCAAAAATTCCTTCCGTCGAGATCAAGGGCGTGACGGCCTTCGATAACTTCCTGGCCGATCTTAAGGAGCAGCCGTGGGTCGAGGCTTGGAACTCCAATATGTTCCTGCGCCTGTTCTTGAACCCGGTCATTTTGGTCCAAAGCCTGCCGATCGTCTTTAAGGGCTTCCTTATGTCGCTTTCGATCGTGCTTGTGGCGTTTCCGCTGGCAATTCCCTTCGGTTTTGCCCTGTCGCTCATGCGCATCTCCAAGTCGCGCATCCTGCGTTGCCTCGCCGGCATCTACGTGAATATCATTCGCGGTACGCCGGCGTTCCTGCAGATCTATATCGCGTTCTTCGGTCTGCCGTTGGCCGGCGTCAAGGTGGACGACTATGTCTTGGGCGTTATCGTCATGGCCATGAACTCGTCTGCGTACCTGTGCGAGATCTTCCGTGCCGGTATTCAATCGATCCCCAAGGGCCAAAACGAGGCTGCTCGCTCTCTGGGCATGAATGCCTTCCAGACGCTGCTCTACGTTATGATTCCGCAGACATTCCGCAATGTTTTGCCTACGCTGACCAGCGAGTTTATCTTGCTTTACAAGGATACGTCGCTGCTTGCCGCCGTGGGTGTGGTCGAGATCGTCATGAACGCCCGTACCATCGTGGCCACGACGGGCTCCATCACGCCGTATGTGGTTGCCGCCCTGTTCTATCTGGTCATCACCCTGCCGCTCGCTCGCTTGGTGAGCGGTCTTGAGGCGAGGCTTTTGGGCACGGCCGAGACCAAGAAGAAGCGTCCCGCCAAGAGCGCCGGACAGGTTGTCGCGACGCCTGCCGATCACATCGCCGGTCTGTAAGGAGGTCCTATCATGAGCGAAACCAATAACTCGAACGAGGTCGTCGTCAGTATCAAGAACCTCCAGAAGGCCTTTGGCGACAACGTGGTCCTGCGCGATATCGATCTGGATGTGCACAAGGGTGAGGTCGTTGTGGTCTTGGGCCCCTCGGGCTCGGGCAAGTCGACGATGCTTCGCTGCATCAATCGTCTGGAGCATCCCACGAGTGGCTCGATTATCGTTGAGGGCGTGGATGTGTGCGCCAAGGGTGTCGACCTCAACAAAGTGCGTACGCATCTGGGCATGGTCTTTCAGCAGTTCAACCTGTTCCCGCACCTGTCGGTCAAAAAGAACGTCATGCTCGCGCAGCAGAAGGTGCTCAAGCGCAGCAAGGAAGAGGCCGAGAAGATCGCCGTCGAGGAGCTGACCAAGGTCGGTCTTGCTGAGCGCATCGATTTTATGCCGAGTCAGCTTTCGGGCGGCCAGCAGCAGCGCGTTGCCATCGCCCGCGCCCTGTCGATGAACCCGCACGTCATGCTCTTTGACGAGGCCACCTCGGCGCTCGACCCTGAGCTCGTGCGCGACGTCCTGGGCGTCATGCGCGACCTGGCGCACGACGGTATGACCATGATCGTCGTGACGCACGAGATGGGCTTTGCCCGCGACGTCGCCGACCGCGTCGTCTTTATGGACGGTGGCGTCATTGTGGAAGAGGGTACGCCGAGCGAGGTCTTCGACCATCCTAAGAGCGAGCGCACCAAGGCGTTCTTGGGCAATATCTCGTAGCCGCTTTATATGACTGACATAGCAGAAAACGGGAGCCGGATGTGATCCGGCTCCCGTTTTTGTTGGGACGCGAATGTGTTTTGGTGCAGAGCGCGTTACGGGCGGAGCTCATTGCCGCTAGGCGAGCTCGGCTCCAAGGGCGCGGCAGGCCGCCTCGCCCTCATCGTCGGGGGCGTCGTAGCAGATGGTGGAGTCCACGACGTTGACGCCGGCATCGTCGGCGTCGGCCTTCCAGTTGTCCATCCACTCGCCCTCGGCCCATGAATAGGAGCCAAAGAGGACGACCTTCTTGTCGCCGAGAGTCTCCTTGACCTCGTCCCACATCGGCTGGAACTCATCGTACTCGAGTTCCTCGGAGCCCATGGCGGGGCAGCCGAAGGCGATGGCGTCATAGCCTTCGGCCTTGTCTGCGGAGAAGTCGGCGCAGGAGATGACCTCTGCCTCGGCACCCGCGGACGTGGCGCCTTCGGCGACGAGGTTTGCCATGGCCTCGGTGTTGCCCGTGCCGCTCCAGTAGACGACGGCGATCTTGCTCATGTTGAGTCCTTTCAGTTGTGCGGCAGCTTGCCGCGGCTTCTATGTTCTATCGGGTTGCCTGGGCAAGTTGCGCCAAGCTGCAGCCCTGCTGATAGATGTAGGTAAGGTATTGCGTGCATGCACGATAGGAATCGAAGGTCGTGAGCGCCTGTTCGACGTTTGTGTATACCTTCCAGGCGCCAAAGACCTTATAGTTTTCGCCGTGCTGGACGATAAACTGATGGACATCTTCGTAGGGATAGCCCAAAAAATAGCCAATTTCGTGGGGGAACTCGCACATGCACCCCGTATCGCAGTGCCTATTTCGCGCGAGTGCGCAGACACTGCCGTCATAGGCGCTTTCTGCGGCATTGCTGCTTGCCAGCGTGATGCGCGCGGCGAGATGCACCAGGGATGCGGGCAGGTTGTGGACATCGTAACCTTCGGCGACAAGCGCCGTCGTGGCGCGGGGGTCGGAGAGGTATCGCATGAGGTCCGCAGGGCGGTACACATAGATGAGCGCTCCGCAGGGGCGCCAGACCAAAACGCTCATATGGATCCCGAGCGGCTGGAGCTCGCGGTTGCATTGGGCTATGACGGCGAGCAGGCGAGAGCGTCGCTCTTCGATTTGAGCGACGCCGAGTTTTCCGTTTTGGTTGGCGTAAACGCCGGGATAGGTAAAGAGCGAAGCCGGCTTGATACCTGCGAGCGTAGGGGAGCAGTTGCGCACGACAGCCGTTTGGTATGTTGGGATGTCAATGGTTCGAGTCACGTTGCCCCTTTCGAGCCCTCACTTGTTAGCCTAGGAAAACTTATACACGAAAGTAAGCCACGGTCAACAAAAAAGTTTGAAGCGGGAAACTAATTGACCGAACGGACATGATTTTGGGTTAAGATGGGGACACCCCATGGGGGTATCTAGATAGGGCTACTTGAAAGGGGAACGCATGAGTGACTTGCTCAACCCTGCGAATCTCATCGTGCTGGCCGTCATTGCCGTCGGCATGTTTTTTGGACTGCGTCGTATTGCCGCTTCGACACACGGGAAGAGTTGCTGCAGCGATGGCGCGAGCGGTAAGAAGGCCAAAAAGGTTGTTGTGGTGGATACCGATGCGTCACACTACCCCTATAGCGATGAGCTGCTCATCGGCGGCATGAGCTGTGACGGCTGCGCTCAGAACGTAGCCAATGCCCTCAATGCACTGGATGGCGTGTGGGCAACGGTGACGTATGCGGACCACACGGCACGCGTGCGCTCTAAGCAGCCGGTTGATCGCGGTGTCCTCGAGACGGCCGTGAAAGACGCAGGCTACTACGTCATGACGCTGTAAGCGCCGTCTTGGATGCATTTCCTTGTCTAGGCTCGTCCGCGCAGCTCGATGTCTTGGATATCGTCGAAGTCGATGGCGATATCTTTGAGCTTGAGGAGCCTGAAGGCAGGGAGTACCTCGTCAAGGATGCCGGTGCGGGAGCGATAGCCGTACGTATCGTAATAGGTGACGCGGACCAGGTCGCCACGTTTGAGACCCTCGAGCTTTTTAGAAAGCACGAGGGCTTTTTCTTCCGTGAGTTCACGTTTTGGCTCGACGGTGATTTCCTGCTTGCGCACGAGTTCGTAGTATCCCGTGAGGGCGGCAAAGGGCATAAACTGTGCGGCGCGGTTGGCGCGCACGGCACCGTTGGCTGTGAGGTTGGGGTCGGCGGCGCGGCGTCTGCCCTCGGGGTCCGCCAGGCGCTCGAAGGCGGTCGGCGGGCGCACGGGCTGTTGTTTGGGTTTAGGCACGGTGTCCTCCAACTTGGTCGTTGCGTTCGCGCGCGGTGGCGCCGGCGGTAAAGCTTAATCCCTTGACGAGCGCGTTCTTGCCGTACTTGCCTTTCACAGCCAGGACGGCGCGCGCCAGGTCGCGCTCGCGCTCATCGGCCTCGACATCGCTAAACAGATCGATAGTGGCAAATTCCTCGGGCATGAGGTTGCCAAAGCCCAGGTTGATTCGCTTGACCGGTCGTTTAGGGTCGACCGTTTGCGCCCAAAGGTCATCGAAATAGCCCATGATCTTCTTAAACGAATTGGTGCGCTCGGGCAGCTTGCGCGAGGCGTTGGAGTGTGCAAAGAGCGCGGCATAGCCACCACGCGGTTTGCCGCCATGCTCTCCCACAAAGATGCCATCGATTGCCTGCGCTTCGCGCACCAGGCGACGCCTTTCGTCATCGCACTGGACGGGCTTGGGCGCACGGGGTGCGAGCTCGGGGCCGGCGGTTGCGGTGGGTTCGATGCTCGACGTACTCGAGCGCAGGTGTCCGCATCCGTCCACATATTGTGCAGTACCGCTGGCATCAAGCCTGCGGATGTCGGCGCGCTCGCTCGCGTAGCCCACAAAGAGCGAGATGCTGTCACATACCACGTGCTTATCGACCAAGTCCAGCACGGCACTGTCGACCATCTCGCGCAAGACGGTGTAGGCCTGCTCGTAGGCATAGCCCTTCGAGAGCACCTGTCCTGTAGTGGTCGAAGTTGCTTGCGGGCGATAGGCTTGGATATCGGCGATGGTTGTCGGCTCGCGTCCGAAGGCGTGGTCGATGAGATACTCGGCATTGACGCCGAGCTCGTCGTAAAGCAGGTTTTCGTCGAGCGCCGCGACGCCCATCAGATCGTAGACGCCGTATTTTTCGAGTCGTGCTGCCACGCCGGGGCCGATGCCCCAGATATCGGTGATGGGACGATGGGGCCAGATTTCCTTGCGAAAGGTCTCGTCGTCGAGTATGCCGATGCGGCTGGGTACGTGCTTGGCGGTGATATCGAGTGCAACCTTGGCCTGGAATAGGTTGGGGCCGATGCCGACCGTCGCCGTGATGCCGGTGCGCGCCAGGACCTCGTCGCGCAACATGCAGGCGAGCCCTTCCGCATCGGTGTGATAAAGGTCCAGATAGGGTGTCACGTCGATAAAGCACTCGTCAATTGAGTAGACGTGAACGTCTTGCGGACTGACGTATTCCAGGTAGATACCGTAGATCTGCGCCGACACCTCCATGTAGTGCTGCATGCGCGGTACGGCCTTGATGTAGTCGATGCTATCGGGAATCTCAAATAGGCGGCAGCGATTGTGAATCCCTAAGTCCTTCATGGCCTGCGTGATGGCGAGGCAGATGGTCGTGCGTCCGCGCGATTCGTCGGCAACGACCAGGTTGGTGGTGAGCGGATTGAGCCCACGGTCGACGCATTCGACGCTAGCGTAAAACGTCTTGAGGTCGATGCAGATGTAGGTGTGCTGCCCGCCCGCCATCCGAGCCCTCCCATCAAACACATGTTCTTATCGAATACTTGTTCGATAATACCCGCTCGTCCGGACGTCGTCAAAACCTGTCAAAAAGGGACTGGTTTGTTTTGGTAGGTATGGTCGTGCGGTTGGATCGGGTTTTAACACAGCTCTAAAGAGTGCGAAACAGCTCGGAAAACCTCGCTTCGTAGCATGAGCCTAACGATTGATACCGCCTACGCGCACGGAAGGGTTGTGGGAAAGATGGTCAATTATGGGTTTGGTATGCCGACGCGCCTTGTTGCGGATGGAGACGTGGCTCGCTGGTGCGGACGATTGGTCGCTCACTACGGTGGCACCAAGGCGCTGGTCGTGTTGGGCGGTGACAAGCATACGCGCGATGAGCTTGTCTCGGCGGCACTTGGCTCGCTTGATCGAGCCCTGCTCGAGCGCGTGCTTTTTCGCTGCGGCTCGTTTGAGGGCGACGGGGGAGACGAGCTGATCGACGAAGCCGTGGCCCTGGCGACCGACGAAGGCGTGGACTTTGTCCTGGCGATTGGCGATGCCGATACTGCCGGCTTTGCGCGTGAGCTCGCGCGTCGCATGGCGGCGCTCGATGCCGTCGAAGACGGTTTTGTCCCTTATGGATGCATTCTCTCGGAGGGCAAGGTGCCTGCTGTCGTGGGCACCGGTGAGGTTCCCGTTTTTGCCATTATCGCGCCCGAACTGCTGGAGGGCATCGGGTCTCCTCTGCGTGAGTTGCTCGGTAGCGTCTGCGCCGCGGCCTAATATTTGCCATAAAAGGACGGGTTATTTTTGGTTGGTAAAGCGTTTGACCTGCCAAAATAAGCCTGTCCCTTTTTAATCGGTTGCCGTTTGGGGGCCGATTGGCAACGCTCGCTGATTATAGTATTGACCTGCGCTAGAATAGTGGCATCTGAATGTCCGGGCGCATGGAGGCGTGCGCCCGTATGCTGAGGAGGACTCTATGGCAACTGTTGCCGCACCTATCGATGCTACGTCGACTGCCGCTTGGAAGGCGCTCGAGGCTCATCAGGAGAAGCTCGAGGCCGAAGGTATCGACCTCAAGGCCTGGTTCGCTGCTGACGCCGACCGCGTGAACAAGCTGAGCTTTGACGCCGGTGACCTGCACTTCGATCTGTCGAAGAACCTGGTGACCGATGAGACCGTCAAGCTGCTGTGCGATCTTGCCCGCGAGGTGAAGCTCGAGGAGCGCCGCGACGCCATGTTCTCTGGCGAGCACATCAACACTACCGAGGACCGCGCTGTCCTGCACACCGCGCTGCGCCGCCCGGCAAGCGAGAAGGGCCAGCTCATCGTCGACGGCCAGGACGTCGTCGCCGACGTGCACGAGGTCCTCGACCGCATGTATGCCTTCGCCGAGCGCGTGCGCTCCGGTGAGTGGAAGGGCGTTACCGGCAAGAAGATCGAGCATCTGGTGTCCATCGGCATCGGCGGCTCCGACCTGGGCCCGGTCATGGCCTACGAGGCTCTGCGTCCCTATGCCGACGCCGGTATCGACTGCCGCTACATCTCCAACATCGACCCCAACGACCAGGCCGAGAAGCTCAAGGGCCTGGATCCCGAGACCACGCTCGTGATCATCGTCTCCAAGACCTTCACCACGCTCGAGACCCTCACCAACGCCCGCGAGGTCAAGACCTGGATGCTCGAGCAGCTCAAGGCTCAGGGCGCCATCGACGGCTCCGATGAGCAGAACGCCGAGGCCGTGGCAAAGCACTTCGTCGCCGTTTCCACCGCACTCGAGAAGGTCGAGGCCTTCGGTATCGACCCCGCCAACGCCTTCGGTTTCTGGAACTGGGTTGGCGGCCGCTATTCCGTTGACTCCGCCGTGGGCCTGTCGCTGATCGTCGTGCTCGGCCCCGAGCGCTTCCAGCAGTTCCTCGAAGGCTTCCACGCCATCGACGAGTACTTCTGCAACACCCCGCTCGAGAACAACGCCGTCGCGCTGATGGGCCTGCTCAATGTCTGGTACGTCAACTTCTTCGGTTCCAAGAGCCACGCCGTGCTTCCGTACTGCCAGTATCTGCACCGCTTCCCGGCCTACCTGCAGCAGCTCACCATGGAGTCCAACGGCAAACATGTCCGCTGGGACGGCAGCGCCGTGACCTCTGACACCGGTGAGATCTTCTGGGGCGAGCCCGGTACCAACGGCCAGCATGCCTTCTACCAGCTGCTGCACCAGGGCACCGTGGTGGTTCCGGCCGATTTCATCGCCTTCGCCAATACCGCCAACCCTGCGACCGACAGCGGCCAGGATGTCCACGAGCTGTTCCTGGGCAACTTCCTGGCCCAGACCAAGGCGCTCGCCTTTGGTAAGACGGCCGATGAGGTTCGTGCCGAGGGCACGCCCGAGCAGATCGTCCCGGCCCGTTGCTTTGAGGGCAATCGCCCGACGACCTCGATCTTCGGCGACACGCTGACCCCGTTCGCACTCGGCGAGCTCATCGCCCTGTACGAGCACATCGTATTTGTCGAGGGCACGGTCTGGGGCATCGACTCCTACGACCAGTGGGGCGTCGAGCTGGGCAAGCAGCTTGCCAAGCAGATTACCCCGGCCTTCCACGATGACGCCGCCAAGGCCGAGCAGGACGCTTCGACCCAAGCGCTCATCGAGTTCTATCGAGCGCATCGCAAGTAGTCGCTGCTGTTAACGCATCGCGCCTTATAGTCAGGGGCCCGTATCCTATCGGATGCGGGCCCCTTTGCTTTGCCGTAGTCCCGGGGCGCACGGCCTTTGTGGAACATCGCTGGGGCGCCGCGCGCCGCGAGAACCCTGCGCCTAGATCTCGGCCTCCGCATGGTCTCGCTGTGCCTCGGGCAGCTCCCCGTAGAGCGGATGGTCTTCGAGCCTAAAGCGCTCGACCTGTTCGGGAGTGCGACCGCGCACAAAGAGCCACGAGCGATCGATCGGCGTCGCCATGAGCGTGCTGGGCAGCGCGTCGGCGCGGTCGGAAAACACCCGGGCACTCTCGGGATCCTGGAACGCCAGCACCAGATGCGTGTCGCAGTTGCCCATGATGGAGCGTGCGCGTGCCTCGCCATAGAGCGCATCGAGCTGGTTGGTCGACTGCAGCAGCAGCGTTGCCCAGATGTTGCGGCTTCGGATAATCGAGAGCACGTTGTCGATCTGGGGGATCTGCAGATTTGCGAAGTCATCGAGCATAAAGCGCACGGGCACGGGCAGGCTGCCGTCGGGCTGCCTATCGGCCTCGCGAATGAGGCCCATAAACGCCTGCGAAATAAAGAGGCCGGTCAGCGGATCGAGATTGCGGTCAATATCGCTCACGGTTACAAATAGGGCGCAGGGGGTGTGTCCCATGGAAGCGAAGTCCACCTGATGGCACTCACGATAGAGCTGTGCCGCACCGTCGAATCCCAGACACATGACCTTTTCGGCAAGGATGCCGACGATGCTCGCGTGCATGCGCTCGGCATTTTGCGTAATGGCGTAGCGCCGCCATAGCGAGAGGGCATAGCTTTGGGGGTCGGTCGTGATCAGATCGTCAAACAATCGGGCCGTGGCACCTTCCTGCAGGTGCTCGATCAGCTTGATGACCGAGCTGATCGTCTGCTCGTCGGCGGGTAGCTGTTCGGTGACGTAGGCGATAAGACACGACAGCAGGTTTGCCGCCGCATGATCCCAAAAAGGCTGGTTGTTGTCCTCGATGGGGCAGATGGCCTTTGCCACCGAGAGGATGTCCTGCTGGTTGGGCCTGCCGTCTGCCTTGCGGCGAATGTGCCTCAGGGGGTTGTAGCCGCAGCGCTCGATGCCGGGCGCAAGGGCCGGGACGGTGTTGAGGTCGGCGAAGTTGAGACATTGCACGCGGTAACCGTGGGCTGCCAGCACGGGTCCCACTTCGCGACAGAGCGTGCCTTTGGTGTCGAGCACGATGTAGCTTGCGTTCATTTGCAGCAGGTTGGGCTTGAGGACGTTTCGGGTCTTGCCGGCTCCCGAGGGGCCGATCACAAGTGCGTTGTTGTTGAGTCCCGTTTGGCGGGTGTCGCAGGAAAGCGTTCGATCCTTGGCGAGGATGGTGGACGATGCGGACTCAGATGCGGCGAGGCGGCTGGCGAGGTTAGACACGGGCGACCTCCTTGGTGGTCGAGAGGATTTCGTGGGCAAAGCCGAGCTCGACGGCGCGCTCGGCCGAAAGGTAGGTGTCTTTTGCAGTGAGGGACTGGATGCGCTTGGGCGTGAGGCCGCTGCGGTCCGAGAGGATTTGCGTGAGGGTCTTGCGGGTCTGCATGAGACGCCGGCTGGTTTCCTGCAGCGCAAGTGCCGAGCCGCCTGCCCCCTGGGGGATCAGCGGGTCGTGAATCATGAGCTCTGCATGGGGCGCCATACGGCGATTGTCGCCGCCCATAAAGATCACGGCGCCCATGGACGCGGCGAATTCCAGGCAGACGGTGCGGATGGGGCACGATGCGAGGCGCATGGCGTCATAGATTGCAAGACCCGATCGCACGCTTCCGCCGGCGCTGGCGACAAATATGGTGATGGGGCGGCTGGGGTCGGTGGCATCGAGCAGGCGGATCTGCTGGCATAGGTCGTGGGCCATCGGGGTTTCGATGTTTCCCATGACGGAGAGCTCGCGACGGGCGAGCATCTCATCGTAAATGCTGGTGAGCGTGATACCTCGGGCGGATTCACGCATGGTGAGGGGGCTGATGATGGGGGAATGATTGGTGTCCATGAGGACTCCTTTCTGTTGGTGGTGTTGTGGAATAGAGTCGCTGCCCGCGGAGGGGCTGGCGGGCTACAGGGTTCGTCCGAGCCTGAGATCGAGCTCGGTTGTGGGGCAGGCTGCCTGTCCGTGCGGCTCGCAAGCGCCAAGGGCTCCAAAGCGATGGAGCGTTGCGACGGGCGTGGTGTAGGCGAGCCGCAGCTGATGCTCGATAGGGGCACATCCGTCATTTTTGTAATGAGCCGCGTAGTACTGCGCGATGCTGGCGTTCATCTCGCTGCCATTGCGATGGCGCTCAAACTGGCGTCTGCAGGTCTCGATGATCTTTGCTACCGACTTGGGTGCCGTCGCGGGAACAAGGGCGAGATAGCCCTCAAATAGCTCGTTGATGCTCAGGAGGCACAGCAGGTCGATCAGCGTCCTTATGGCTGCTCCCTCGGCGGAAAAGTGCGCGGTCATGCGGTTATATCGGTTGCGGTCGACGATGGCCGCATGGGGTCTTGGAGTTTTCTGCCCCGTGGTCCCGGGCTTTTGCCGCGCCTGTGTATTGAGCTCGACGTTGCAGCGCTTGAGGCCGTCCAACGGAAGGAACAGTGCGGTGCGCAGGGTGTTCCGCTTGCTTTCGAGTTCATGACGCTCGTCGGGTTCCCATTCGAGCTTGAGTTTCGTGTCGAGCACCGTAAGCATATGGGCTAGGCAGCCTACGGTAAGGACGCACGAATCGTTGTCGCGTTTTGGGGCATAGGGGTCTGTCAGCTTGCGAATGTCGGGGTCGCCCATGATCTTTGTGCAGCGCTTCAGCAGTTGAGGGTGGTCGGCCAAGATCGTCGCGAGCGGTAGCGACGCGTAGTTCTTGATGGTCGCGGCGGCAAAGGCGGCGTCATATTCGTTTGCATATGCTCGCTCAATGCGGGCATCCAGAATGCTTTTCTTATCGCCGTCTTCAGCGCGGTGGTTTGTCATAGCTTCTCCAATCGGTTGATGTTCGTGCTGTTTGTTGATGTGTTGGTTGTCGTGAGTGATGTGCTTGCCGTGGGTGATGTGCTGACGTTGGGGTGCTATGCGGTTTTCAATGAGCCCGTGAGGCAGTTGCTGCAGGGGCGGGATGAAACGGTCCATGCAAGGCGGAAGGCATCGTGCTCAAAATCGAGACAGCAATGCCCTGGGTGCCTCACATGTGGCAGTTACCTCATTAAGTTGTCATTGCGTTTGGGGTTGTACTTTGCCGATCTTCCTTCTCTTACACGCTAAAACTCAAACTTCATATGCTCGATCTACTTAAAACCGCAACGGCGGTCTTTTATCAACTTATATGTCGGAACGCGTCTTTGCAAGTACTTTTTTGCGTTTGTTTCAAATGGGGTGGTTTTGCAACCGTCACGCGCCACGCTATGCGAACGTGCCCCGGCTCGGATAAGATAGTGCGCGATAAAAACGATGCAAGGAGGCACATATGGCAATCAAAGCCATCGCGATGGATATCGACGGTACGCTCACCAACGATCAAAAGGTCATCAGCCCACGTACGCGCGAGAAGCTGCTCGCGGCGCAGGAGTCGGGCATTAAGCTCATCTTGGCTTCGGGCCGTCCCGCATGGGGGCTACATGCTCTGGCGCAGGAGCTCGACCTTCAAAACCATGACGGTCTGCTAGTTGCCTTTAACGGCGCGCATGTGGTCGACGCTCAGACCGACGAGGTGCTGTTCGATCAGGCTATGCCTGCCGACGAATTGCATCGCCTGATTGATCACCTGCGTAATTTTGACGTGATTCCTATGATTTCGCTCGGTCGTGATTTGCACGTCGAGGACTCGTACCATTGCATGATCACGCTGCCTGACGGCTCGCAGAAGAATATCGTCAAGTATGAGCGCGATGCGTGCGATCTTAAGATCCGCGAGGTGGAGAGCCTGCATGAGGTTGCTGATGCTTATCCCGTGGACAAGCTGCTGACGGCGGGCGATCCGGCCTACCTGCAGGCGCATTACGAGGAGATGTATGCGCCCTTTACCCAGACGCTTTCGGGCATGTTTACGGCCGACTGGTACTTTGAGTACACAGCGCCCGGTATCGACAAGGCCCGCGCGCTCGAGGGTGCCCTGCCCAAGCTCGGCATCGATGCCAGCGAGGTCGTATCGTTTGGCGACGGCCAGAACGACAAGTCTATGATTGAGTGGGCCGGCACCGGTGTTGCCATGGGAAACGCTGTCGATGAGGTTAAGGCTGTGGCCCAGATGGTAACCGCCAATAACAACGAAGATGGTATTGCGGTGGCGCTGGATAAGCTGCTGGGTTAGAATCGCCGATTAATGCATGGTTCGGGCGCCTGCTCGCGGGCGTCCTTTTGTTAGGGAGGGTGCCGTGTCCGCATTTCCGTTCGACGCCGTTATCTTTGACATGGACGGTGTCATTGTCGATACCGAGTATTACTACCTGGGCGAGACTGCCGCGTTTGCCAAGGAGCTTGGGCTTAATCTGACTCAAGAGGAGTTGAATGGGCAGGTCGGTACCTCGCATCAGTTCTTCCTGCATATGCTGGTCGATTGGTTTGAGCGCGCCGGTAAGGGGCACTTCACTGGCGAGGAAGCGTTGGCCCGTTGGGACGAATGGGCTCATAAGCGTCCGCGCGACTATCAGGCTTTGATTAACCCAGGCGCCGTGGATACGATTCGAGAGCTGCCGCGTCGCGGCGTTCGCGTGGCGCTTGCCAGCTCGTCTCCCATGGATAGCATCGAGGAGGTGCTCAATGCGTGCGGGCTGTCGGATGCCTTTGAGTATGTGGTGAGCGGCGAGCAGTTTAAGGAGAGCAAGCCCGAGCCCGACATCTACCTGCATGCGCTGGACCTGCTGGGGCTGCCCGCGAATCGCTGCTGCTGCGTTGAGGATTCGGTGCCCGGCATCACTGCCGGCAAGCGAGCTGGCCTGACGGTCATTGCCAAGCGCGAGGAGCGCTTTGGCTTTAGCCAGGATGCCGCGGACAAGATTATCGACCAGTTGCCGGAGCTGCTCACGCTTTCTTAGGATCGCGGTAGTTGCGCGTTTTTCGGGTCTGATGAGTAAATAGCCAACATTTTGGTGCGACACCTAGCATACTTTAAGCCAATGCGGGCTCAAGGGCTTGTTGAATGCCCTTGAGCCCGCTTTTGACTTAATTGTGCTGGGAGAGGGTGTATGCCACCGACTGAAGGGCTAACTGACGGTAAAGCAGCGATACCGCTGTACCAACAGGTTATCGATATCATTAAAAACGAAATCAACTCCGGCGCCTACAAGGCAGGCGCGCGGATACCCAACGAATTCGAATTGGCTGAGAGCTATAAAGTTGGCCGCGTTACCGTGCGACGCGCTATTGGGGAGCTCGTCCAGCAGGGCTATCTAACGAAGCGACAGGGGAAAGGCACGTTCGTCAATGCTCCCAAGCTCAAACGCAAGATTCGCCAGAAGGATGACGTTCAGAGTTTTTCGGACGCATGCCGCGTTAACGGAATGGAACCGGGGGCGTGTGTCATTTCGAGAAAGATACTGCCGGCGGATTCCACCGAAGCGCAGTTCTTTGGTGTTCCCGTTGGAACTGACTTGATTTGCGTTGAGCGCGTGCGCACTGCCGATGGCGTTCCTGTCATGCTCGAGAACAACATATATGTTTACGAGGACAACGCCTATCTATCAACGGCACCTCTATCTAACCAATCCATTTTTGAGTTCGTGCGCAACCGGACGGGCCGCACGCCCGCGTTTACCGACCCGTGCACGCTCGAGATCGCGTGCGCGTCGCCCGAGGTCGCTCGGCTGTTGGCAGTTCCCGTTGGCGAACCCTTGTTTTATATGGAAGCCTTCTTTTTCGATGAGCAGCGGCGGCCGTTTATCATCGGTCGTCAGCGGATCGTTGGGTCTCGCTACGTTTTTGACATCTAGGACATTGCGAATGGAAACGCCCGGTGGATCATCTCACCGGGCGTTTCCATACCGTTCACGGCGCAAACGCGACCGTTCAACCGCGTTGCGGCAATCAGTTTGAAATTATCTTGATGACGAGAAAAGCTGCTGGTAATCTATGGGACGTCATAGAACGTTTGCATTGTGCAAGCGTTGAAGCGAGATGCGATGCAGTCTCGAGTTCTTTGGAGGTATCTATGTCAGATACGAAGGCGAAGAAGACAAACAGACGTTTTTTAGTCAAATTACCGCATGTCTATACGATCATGTTCTTGCTGATCGTTGTCTTTGCGGTCCTGACTTGGATCGTTCCCTCTGGTCAGTATCAGCGCAAGACGATTTCGACAGCGGCGGGCGAGCGTGAAGTCGCCGTAGCTGGAACCTATGAACAGGTCGATAAGAACTACACCGATTCCGAGACCGGCGAGACCATCAATCTGGGCCAGGATATCTTCGCGGTTCTGCAAGCGCCCACCAAGGGTATCCAAGAGGCTGCCGACGTCGTTGCGTTCGTCTTATTGATTGGCGGATCGTTCGCGATCATCACCAAGACCAACGCTTTGAATGCCGGCATGAGCCGTGTGATTAAAAAGCTCAAGAACAAGGACATCCTCATCATTCCCATCACGATGACATTGCTGTCCATTTGCGGCACTACGTTTGGTATGTCTGAGGAAGCCCTGCCGTTCTATGCCATCTTCATTCCCATCATGATGGGTATCGGTTATGACTCGATGACGGCATTCATCATCTGCTTCCTTGGTCCTAACCTGGGATATTGTGCTTCGACCATCGACCCGTTTAATGTTTTGATCGCCCAAGGCATCATTGGCATCGAGGGTAATCCGCAACTGTGGCTGCGCGCCGTTTCTTGGGTCATCTTCACTGCCGTCGGTATCGCATGGGCCATGCGCTACGCCATGCGCGTCAAGAAAAACCCCGAGTCGTCCATTGTGTACGAGGACGATAAGCTCAAGCGTATTGAATTTTCCGTGACCGATGCCTCCATCGAGGAAGAGTTCACTATCCGTCAGAAGCTCGTGCTTATCGATTTTGCTTGCGGTATGGGCATTATCGTCTGGGGTCTTGTTACCCAGGGCTGGTACATGAATCAGATTTCCGCCGTGTTCCTTGGCATGGGCTTGCTTGCCGGTATCCTGGGCGGACTTGACCAGCAGACGATCGCAGAGGAGTTCGTTAAGGGTCTCGCCGACTTTGCGTACGCTGCCGTCGTTATCGGTATCGCTCGCGGTATTCTGGTCATCGCCGAGGGCGGCATGATCATCGACACCATCCTCCAGGCGCTCGCTACCGCGCTCGCCGGTGCACCCGCCGCCGTCTACACCACGTTTATGTATGTCGTCCTTGGTCTGCTCTCTTTGCTGGTTCCCTCGAGTTCTGGCCTGGCGGCGCTCACCATGCCCGTTATGGGCCCCCTGACCGAGCTCATGGGCCTCAATCCCGAGGCGGCCGTCACCGCGCTCCAGTTTGCCAACCAGACCATCAACACCATCAGCCCCGTGGCGGGCATGACGGTCGCCGGCCTTGCCGTGGCTAAGATTTCGTTTGGCCAATGGTGGAAGACCATTTGGAAGTTCTTCATTTTTATGGTCGTCTTTGGCCTGATTGTAACGGCAATCTCTGGCATGCTTCCGGCGTAGGTGGTTGTGATGTCCGATCGTTTGACGGTCCTGACGTCTAAGAGCGTCTTTACCGGTACGGGGGACCTGCCGTTTGAAGGTTTCGTAGCGGTCCGTGGCAATCGAATTGAGGCTGTTGGCACCAAGTGTGAGGTAGCTTCGTATTTGACCCAGGCGGACGAGGTAGTTGACCTGGGCGACCGCACTGTCATGCCTGGCCTGATCGATGTGCATACCTTCTATACAGGTTGGGCGCTGCGGACGTTGGGGTCTGATCTGTCCGGCATTGCTGATGCCAAAGAGGCCGTGTCGCTCTTGCGTGCATGGAAAGAAGGTCATCCGGATTGCGCGGCGGCTTTTGGCCACAACCTACCCGAAACGTTGGCATCGGATGCCGAGAACGCAAATACAGCAGCTGTGTTTGACGAGTGTTTTGGCGATATCCCTGTCGTCTGCTTTACGCCGGGCGCGGAGACCTGCGTTCTCAATGCTGCCGCCAGCGCGCGATATGGCTTTACACCCCAGGCGTGCTATGCCGAGAAGATCTGGCGCATGATGAGCGATTTCCTTGCGCTGCCCGAGGTGCGTGCCGGGTATTCGGACTACATGAGCATGCTTAACGAGCGCGGCGTTACCGCCATCAAGGAAATGGCGTTTGATGACTACTACGGCTTTGCCGACGAAATGGCTCGCCGTGAGGAATCTGGTGAGCTGACGGTTCGCGTCTCTATGATGTCGCAGCCGGTGGGCGCCGGTGCAAATCTGGCCTATGCCCGCGAGGCGCGAGAGCGCTTCCGGGGACCGTTCGTTCGTTTTTCTGGCTTCAACCGTATGACCGATCGCGGCGTATGGGCGGGGCTTGCCGAGATGATTGACCCCTATGAGGACACGGCCGATGCGGGCGCTGCCGGCAAGACGGTCGTCGAGGAGCCAGAGTGGAATCTGATTGAGAACGAGCTGCGTGCAATTGATGCTGAGGGCTTCCGATACTCCTTGCATTGCCAGGGCGATGGCGCCGTTCGCCGCACCGTGGCGCTCTATGCCTCGCTGCCTCGAGGCGAGCATGGACGGATGCTTCGCCGCCATGCGATTACCGATCTCGAGAACTCTGACCCGACCGATCTTGTCGAGTTTGGCAAGTTAGGTGGAATTTGCGAGGTCTATCCGCAGATTCTGACGCTGGACCGGCGCGAGGATTGCCTGTCGATGATGCGTCGACAAATTGGCGAGACGCGACTTTTGCACAGCTGGAATCGCCGCGGCATGGAAGATTCCGGATGCACAGTGTGCTGTGGAACGGATTTGCCACTGCTGATTCCGAGCCTGGGCGAGTCAATCTACAGCGCGTGCGGCGGATTCTTCGCCGACGGACTGCCCGTGAATGAGGTCAACACGCTGACGCTTGTCGAGCTCTTGCGCGCTTGGACTGCCGGGGGCGCGTACGATCTGATGCGCGAAGACGAGCTGGGTACGCTTGAGGTTGGCAAGCTTGCCGATATCTGCGTGCTCGATCGGGATGTGTTCGACCTCGATTATCGCGACGCACGCGATCTTGCGGTTGATATGACGATGTCGGATGGACAAATCGTGTTCGATCGAAATAAGGAGGCATAAGATGTCTGAATCCAAACCGACGCTGCGTCGCGAGCAGATTGCGGGCATGAATATCCACTACATCATGTGGTCGCTCGATTACTTCCTTGATGTGCAGCAGCGCTTGGGCTTTGAGTCCATTGAGCTGTGGTGTGCAGAGCCACATGTGACGCTCGACCATACGGGCTACTTTGAGGCTGAGGTCCTGGCGAAAAAGGCTGCAGACCGTGGGCTTAGGTATCGTACTCTGTGCCCCGAGAATGTTGTCTATCCTTGGCAGTACTGCGCACGCAAGCCGCTGCATGAACAGCGCAGCCTGGCGTACTTTAAACACGGCATTGAGCTTGCCGAGGTACTTGGGTGCGACCGTATGTCCGTCAACTCGGGCTGGGGCGACTGGGACGAGGACCGCGAGGAAGCCTGGAAGCGCAGCCGCGAGCACTTGTCCATTCTGGCTGAGTATGCCGGCGAGCACGGTCTGGTGCTTACGATGGAAAGCCTGCGTCCCGAGGAGAGCAACCTTGTGACGACGGTTTCCGATGCGAAGCGCATGATTGACGAGGTCGCGAGCCCGTACTTACAGCCCATGGTTGATACAACCGCGATGGGCGTTGCAGGCGAGACGCTCGAGGACTGGTTTGCCGCCTTTGGTGATGGGGCAATTCACGAGATGCACTTTATCGACGGTGACCCGTATGGCCATCTGGTGTGGGGCGATGGCAAGCACGATATGGACGCCTTCGTCGCCACACTCAACGCCCATGGTTTCGACGGCATGCTGGGCCAGGAAATCACGGACGGTCGTTACTACGATGAACCGGCGGCGGCAGATGCCAAGAACATGGCCGCATTCGAGAAATATCTGATTGACTAAAACAACCATCGGCCACGCAACCAACGTCATTGATTGCGGGCCAAACAAGAAAGGAACTGGATATGAACGCACACGATCTGATCAAAGAGGCAATTGCCGAGAAGGGCAAGTTCGACAGCGTCTACTGGATTGCTTGTGGTGGCTCCATGATCGATTTGATCCCGGCTCATGAGCTTCTGCAGCGCGAGGCAACCACCTTCACTTCGTATATCTATACCGCACGTGAATTCGACATTATGCGTCCGCGTCGTCTGGGCGAGAAGTCCCTGGTCATCGCTTGCAGCCACAGTGGCAATACCCCGGAGGTCGTCGAGGGCTGCGAGATTGCCCTTGCCGCCGGCGCTACGGTGATCGCCCAGACCGACAACGCTGGATCCAAGATCGACTCCGGCAAGTGGACCACGTGGGTCTACCCATGGGGCGAGGGTGTGCCGCAGGCCGAGGTCCCCGCTGGCATTTCGCTGTCGCTTGCGGCAGAGCTGCTCGATCAGCAGGAGGGCTACGCCGATCTTGCCGATATGTATGCCGGTATCGCCGAGATGGATAAGATTCTTCCCCCGGCACGCGAGAAGGTAAATGCCGAGCTGGGCGATCGCTTTGCCAAGCTTTGCCAGGAGCACGAGTTCTTCTATATTCTGGGCAGCGGTCCCAACTTTAGCCAGACCTACGGTTTCGCTATCTGCTCTCTTATGGAGATGCAGTGGCAGCACTGCAGCTACATCCACTCTGCCGAGTACTTCCATGGCCCCTTCGAGGCTACTCAGGATGGCGTTTTTTACTTCCTGCAGATGGGCTCCAGCGAGTGCCGTGCTATGGACGAGCGCGCCCTGGCGTTCCTTAAGACGCATACCGATACGCTGATGGTGCTCGATGCCAAGGAGTACGGTATGGAAGCCGTGCCGGCGAGCGTCCGTGCCTATCTGGACCCGGTGCTGTTCTACGCCATGAACTGCGAGCTGCGTGCTGCACGCGGCAAGGTGTTTGATCACGATCCCGATTTCCGTCGCTATATGGGTGTTGTCGAGTACTAGAAGGGACAAAGGCCATGGCATTTAACGTTAACGCGCTCGGATTTGGCGACAACGTCGTCGATCGCTACGAGCATATCCACACCATGTATCCCGGCGGCAATGCGGTGAACTTCGCCGTTTATGCCAAGAAATGCGGTGCCGCACGCTCTGCATACATGGGCATTTTTGGCAATGACGCCGCTGCCGAGCATGTCATTGCAAGCCTCGAGGATGAGGGTATCGAGCTTGACAAGTGCGAGCAGATGATTGGCGAGAACGGAGCGGCTCGCGTGACCGTCGTTGACGGTGACCGTGTCTTCCTCGGCTCCAACGAGGGCGGTATCCGTGGCGATGCGCGCTATGTCCTCGATCGCTTTGACCTTTCGTACATGAAGCAGTTCGATGTGGTTCATTCGGGCAACTATTGCTTTACCGAGCGCGAGCTGCCCAAGTTGAAGGCTGCGGGCGTCACGGTCTCTTTTGACTTTTCGGACGACTCCACCGACGAGTACTACGAGCAGATTGCGCCCTACGTCGATTTTGCTTTCTTTAGTGCGGCGGATGCTGCGAGTGAGGACGAGATTCGCGAGCGTCTGGCATGGGTGAAGGGCCTGGGTCCGCGTTTTGTGTCGGCTACGGCGGGCGCCGAGGGCTGCATTGCTTACGACGGCGAGCGTTATTACCGCCAGCTGGCTAAACCGGTAACGGACATGAAGGACACCATGGGGGCGGGCGACTCGTTCCTCACCTCGTTTTTGATGTGCTATCTCGATTCCGCCAAGCGTGGTGAGGATGGCGCCGAAGCCATCGAGCGCGCGCTCGACTTTGCCGCCGGGTTTGCCTCGACCGTGTGCGGCATGGAAGGTTCTTGGGGCCACGGAGCACCAATCGTCGAATAGCTTAAGAAAGCGTACGGCGGTCTGGCCATGGGACTCTGGACGGCCGATGCAAAACAATAAGCGAAACGCGAAAAGGGGGCTCGCCATGTGGTGGGTCCCCTTTTGAACATTGGAGAAGACCACGGGTATTAAAGCGTGCGCGGCTGGTTTTTGCTGCGCGGACGTCTATCAGAACATCGGCGTGTTCTATCCGACTGGTAACGGCATTGACTGGGGTATCCATCTTGCACGAATGGGCGTTTCGGTATCCGCCGTGTCGGTTGTCGGCAAGGACGAGTACGGAGACAAGATGAGAGAGGCGCTGGCCGCTGAGGGGCTCGATATCTCACATCTGCGGGTGGAAGATGGCGACACTTCGGTGATGCTCATGGCATTGAAAGACGGCGTCGATCGCGTGCATCTCGAGGCAATCGATGGCGTAATGGAGACATATCGACCGAATGAAGATGACCGGGCGTTTATCCTAGAGCATGACATCATTCATACCGACCTGTTTGGCAATTGTTTGGACCTCCTGCCCGAATGGCATGATGCGGGCAAGACGGTGGTTATGGACTTCTCTGTGTTCAGCCAGGATTCCGAATATGCCTGTGAGAATCATTTTCCCTACGTTGACTACGCATTTATGTCGTTTGAAGAGGACACTCCGGAGCTACGAGACTGGGTACGCCACGTGCAGGAATTGGGACCGCGCGTTGCGGTTGCCACGCTTGGCGAGAAGGGAAGCATTGCCTATGACGGTGAGCGCTTCTATGAGTGCGGGATCGTACCGGCGGAGAAGGTCGTTAACACCGTGGGTGCCGGCGACTCGTATATTGCCGGGTTTACCAAGGGCGTGATCGATGGCCTTGATATTCCGGCGTGTATGAAGGCGGGCGCTGAGCTGTCGTCCCGAGTGATTGGTTCGTTTGAGCCGTACTAGGGTCAAATGCCTGGAAAGGAGTACGAAATGGTTATCGACATGTTGGTTCAGCCCATGCTCTACGGCGAGATCTATACGCCGGGTGATGAGCCTGATGGATTCGGTTTTTGGTCACGAGAATTTGGTATGGGGCATATGGGCCCCATGGATTGGGATGAGCTTCAAGTCGAGATGGACGTCTGCGACGTGCAGAAGAGCGTGCTCATGCCGCTCGATGTAACCACGGCATGCGGAGGGCACTTTGGCACCAATGACCAGATTGCCATGCTGGTTGCCGCGCATCCCGATCGTCTGTGGGGATTTGCAAGCGTAGACCCGCAGGTGAGCGGTGCCGCAGACGAATTGGAGCGCGCCTTTACCGAGTTGGGGGCAAAGGGGCTTTGCCTGCATCCGGCAAAGCAGGGTTTTGCCCCCGATGATGCTGTGGCCGAGCCGCTTTACCAGCTGTGCGAGCGCTATAACAAGCCTGTGGTTTTCCATGCCGGTATGTCTTGGGAGCCTGGCGCAGAGCTCTCGCGCAGTAACCCGCTTGCATTTGAGCACACAATCGCAGCGCATCCAAATGTGCGCTTTAGTTTGACCCACTTTGGCTGGCCCTGGGTGCGCGAGACCGTGGCGATGCTGCTCAAGTATCCCAACTGCTACGCGGACACCTCTATCACTTACATTGATTCACCCGAGGAGATGATGCAGCGTCTTTTCACGGTCGATATGGGGCCGCTGTGGTATGAGCGCGCGCTATCGCACCAAGTGATGTTCGCCAGTAATACGCCGCGCTTCCGTGCATTCAAACTCAAGCGGGCGCTCGATACCGTGTCCATGCGCGATGATGCGCGAGAAAGGCTCTACTGGGGTAATGCCCTGCGTTTTCTTGAAGGGGATGAGTGAACATGGTGACGCTCGAGACATTGAGCTATCTATCGACTGCTCCGGACCAGTTCATCGATATTACCGAGGACGTGCACGCTGCCATCGAACGCAGCTCGGTGACCAATGGCTTGGCGGCGATTATTCTGTCGCATACGACCTGCGGGATCGTGGTAAACGAGGGGCTGCCCTGCGTGGAGACGGATCTTATGGAGACGCTTGATCGCATCGCCCCGCTCGATGCCCCCTACGCACATGCGCACTTCCTGCCGAGCTATGGAGCCACCGGCAACAACTCCTGTGGGCATATCAAGAGCATGATTTGTGGAAACAGCTGCTTCTTTCCCGTCCAAGATGGCCACATCGTGTGCGGAAGTGCCCAGAACATCTATCTTGCGGAGTTTGACGGTCCGCAGAAGCGAAAAGTGTACGTCGAGGTGCTGGGGGAGTAACGTCCCTGCAATAACCCTATGAAGGAGCACGTTATGTCGTTTCTAACTTCGATGTTCAAGACCGAAAAGCCGGTTATCGGAATGCTGCACCTGCGTCCTCTGCCGGGCGATCCGCTGTATTACCCGGGTGGAAGCGTGTCGCAGGTCGTGGAAGCCGCCAAGCGCGATCTCGAGGCGTTGCAGCAGGGCGGTGTCGATGGCATTTTGATTACCAATGAGCTCTCGATGCCCTATGAGCAGCACGTTTCTCCCTCAACCCTTGCATCGATGGGCTATGTAATCGGGGCTCTATCCCATGATCTGTCGACCCCTTGGGGAGCCGAGGCTATTTACGACGGTGATGCCACAATCGAGTTGTGCGCTGCTGTCGATGCGCAGTTCACGCGCTGCAATTTTTGCGGTGCCTGGGCCGGTGATCTCGGGCTGATTAACCGAGATTTCGCTCACACCATGCGTCGCAAGGCGGCGCTGCGCCTGGACGACCTCAGGCTTTTTCACTTCATCACGAGCGAGGGAGAGGTTTATCTCAACGACCGCACGACTGCGGACATTGCCGATTCACTTCTCTTTAATTGCCTGCCGGATGCGATGGTCATCGGCGGTTCGGCTGCCGGTCGTGGCGCTTCGGGCGAGCTTGCCGATGAAGTCCGCGAGCGTGTTGGCGAAGTACCCGTGGTATGTGGCACCGGTTGTCGCGAAAATACCGTGGCTGACGTATTTGCTCACTACGATGGCGCGTTTGTCGGCACGTGCTTAAAGCGCGACGGAAAGCTGGATGCCCCGGTCGATGTTGAGCGGGTAGCTCGTTTTATGGCTGCCGCTCGTACGGCGCGAGGGGAGTAGGCACCTATGGCGCTCTATCTGGGTATTGATATTGGGACAAGCGCCTCTAAAGGCGTTTTAATCGATGATCGATGCAACATCGTTTGCCAAGCCTCTTGTGGACACGAGACGGACAACCCGCGTGATGGATGGTACCAGCATGATGCGGAGGCAGTTTGGTGGGGCGATTTTTGCCGCTTGTCGCGCGAGCTGGTGGCGCGACCGGGGGTTAACGCGGCACAGATCGGATGCGTGGGCCTTTCCGCATTGGGTTGCGACTGTGTGCCGGTCGATACCGAGTGCAACGCGCTGGCGCCCGCGATTTTGTATGGAGTCGATGCACGTTCGAAGCCGCAGATTGACGAGCTCCTTTCCGAATATGGGTCAGATCGCGCACGCGAGCTTTTCGGGCACGATCCCTGTTCGTCAGATATTGCTCCCAAGATCTTGTGGTTTAAGGAGAATATGCCCGAGGTGCACGAACGTGCCGCGAAGTTCCTGACGGCGTCATCGTTTCTATGCGCAAAGTTGACGGGGCGTTTTACGGTGGACCGTTATTTGGCGGAGGATTTTCTTCCCCTATACGACCGCTACACCTGGAAGGTTGATGCTCGGGAATGTGCTCGTTTCTGCCGGCCTGACCAGATGGCTGAGGTAATGTCGGCTACCGATATTGCCGGGGTGATTACGCGGCGTGCGGCTGAGGCGACGGGGCTTGCGGCAGGGACACCTGTCTTAGTGGGAACGGGCGACTCTGGTGCCGAGGCCATTTCGACGGGTGTATTCCGTCCCGGCGATATGATGGTTCAGTTGGGGAGTACGGCGTATTTCATCTACCTAGCTGATCATATGATCGATGATGCCCGCCTGTGGCCAGGGACGTTTATCATTCCCGGAACTTACGGGATCTGCGCGGGGACCAATACGGCGGGCGCACTCACATCGTGGCTGCGCCAAGAGCTGTATCGCGACGCCGTAGAGGCCGAGGGCCACGGTGGCCCCGATGCCTATTCGGTTATGGCGCATGATGCCGCCGATGTGGCGCCGGGTGCCGATGGGCTCCTGTGTCTGCCGTACTTTGCGGGGGAGCGTACCCCGCTCAACGATCCCGAGGCGCGTGGCGTCTTCTTTGGCCTGACCGGAAGGCATACGCGAGCCCATATGGTTCGCGCCGCCTTGGAAGGCGTCGCGTATACCGTTGCATCCCATGTCGACATTATCGAGCGAGAGCATGGACTGCCAATTGGGCGCATTATGCTTGTCGGAGGTGGAACCAAGAATCCAGTTTGGATGCAGGCTATCGCCGACGTATGTGGGCGCGAGGTCTCGGTTGCCAAGGTTACGGTGGGTGCATGCTTCGGTGATGCCATCATGGCAGCTCTCGCAGGTGGCGCCTACGCATCATGGGATGAACTCGCCCAAGTCCTTGGCGTTGCGCAAACAATCGTGCCCGATATGGCTGCCCACGAGTTATATGCGTCGCGCCGTCATATCTTTGACGAATTGTATGCACGCAACAGTGATCTCATGCACGAATTGGTGTAATGCTGCCGAACTGTACCGCCTTCCAATAGGGGCTGCGTTGTGCGATTCGCATGCCCCTTGGCATTTTTGCCCACAGGGGTTAGCGAAGGTCAAAAACAGAGCGCGCATTTGCTAAAACTGCCGACTCAATGTGCTGTATATCGCAGTTTTTGAGCGTGGCGATGCGTTCTAAGGTCCTTGTGAGCGATCTGATGAGCGACTGCGCGCTTGTTTCTGTGTTTGACTCGGCCGGCGCATCGGTCTCGAGCAGTAGACGGTCGAGTGGAATCTGTCGGGCATATTCGCGTCCACGTTTTGACGTAAGCATGCGTTCATTGACGGAAAAATAACAGCCCGCATTACGCACGCGGGCGAGTTCGTCCGAAGTACCGCTAAACCAGTGGAAGATGATAGCGGGGGAGTCGGGGTTTGGGATGAGTAGTCTATGCGATTCGAGGACGTCCAGTACGGCTCCCGCTGAACGAACGGCGTGAATTGATATCACACGCCCGGTAAGAGGATGCTGCACGAGTGTATTGCAGAGCCGGTCAAATGCCTGTATTTGTAGCGGCTCACTTCCGGCAAAACGAGCGGAAAAGTCGAGTCCCACCTCGCCGATGTAGCGCTCTTGGGTGGCAACTTCGCAAAGCAGATTGACTTCGGCAGGACCGCAGCGGCCGTCGGCGAGCCACCAGGGGTGAAGCCCGACGCCGGCGATGATGCCTGTTTGGCGACGGGCGCGCTCGTTTGCGCTAGCGAAGTCACGTGGATCGACGCCGCAATCAAATAGGCCCAAGCCCAGCGCCGTTGCCTCATCGGCAACGGCGTCCGGGTGAGCCATTAAATCAAGATGACAGTGCGCATCAAATAACCGGGGCTCCATCTCGGCGCGCTCCGCTAGTCCAGACGTTGGCCATCGGAGCGTACGCGCTCAGTGCCGCGGCCACTGATCTGGCGGATAACCTCGCCGGCGATCATCTGGCCCATGATAGGCGGCATAAAGCTGGCGGTTCCCAGCTCGGTGCGCTCGTGGATGTTGGAAGGGTCGCGGGGCTGTGTCTTAACCGATTCCTCGCAGCTAAACAGTACGTGTAGGCTCTTGATTCCGCGCTTCTTGCATTCTTTGCGCATAATGCGGCTCATGGGGTCACGTACCGTATCGAAGATGTCGGCAAAGCGGAGGCACTCGGGATGGAGCTTGTTGGCCCCGCCCATGGAGCTAACCAAACGAATGTCGTGGTCCTGAGCATATTTGGCAATGGTGAGCTTGGCCGAGATGGTGTCAATGGCGTCGACGACGTAATCGAGCTTGTCGCTCGTCTGCTCAAAAACGCTCGCGAAGAACTCGTCGATGTTATCGCTCAACAGATATTCGGTGCGTTTGATAACGGTGGCGGCGGGATTGATGTCGTGGATCATGGCCTCCATCACGTCAACCTTGCGCTTGCCGACGGTGCTGTGAAAGGCGATGGCCTGGCGATTGATATTGCTGGGTGCGATGATGTCCTTATCCAGAATGACGAAATGACCAATGCCGCCGCGGGCGAGTGCCTCGCAGCAGTTGGAGCCCACGCCTCCGCAGCCGAGCACTAGCACCGTAGCATCGGCGAGCTTATCGAGTGCCTCGCGGCCCATGATAATCTCGAGCTTGGTGTCGCGTGTCTCGATGGCGGCTGCGGCTGTGGTTTCGGTCATAGATATCCTCCGATGGGGAGTCGGTCGTGTTTTAGCTATCGCCATTATAGGTATTATTGCGATTCCATTTGAGCCCTTGGGCTTGTTGAAATGGGATCGGGATTCGCATAAGATTGAAGCAGATGGCACCCGTTGCAGCGGGTTGGCCAACTCCGAAACACGTTTATGGCGTGAGAAGTGGCCGTCTTCGCATTACGCGGGGGCGGCTATTTCATTCGACCTCCAATGTGGATGCCGAGCTCCACAGCCGCGATTACAAGCAATAACAACGTCAGGACATCGTCAATACTCATAGTCCATCTCCTTCTCGGGTAGAGGGAGCTGGCCCATCTGCTTCAACTTCCATTGTAGCTAAATACGAACGAATGTTCTATAGATGCTGCTGTATTAGATAGTTAGACAAACATCTAAATATCGAGTATAGTATGCACGTCATGAGAGATGATGAGAGGAGGTCTTATGCCGGGAGAGGGTTTTAAGGCGCTGGCCGATCCTACGCGGCGGCGTATTTTGGAACTGCTGCGCGAGGGCAATTGCACGGCCGGGGAGCTTGCCGAGCATTTTGACATTAGCAAGCCGTCATTGAGCCATCACTTGGCGACGCTCAAAAACGCCGGGTTGGTGACCGACGAACGTCATGGCCAAAACATCGTTTACAGCTTAAACACCACCGTCATGCAGGACTTGATCGGTTGGTTTATGGGCTTTACAAACACGGAAGGTGATAAGGATGAATAACGAAAACAAGGGCATTCACCCCACGGGGGTATCGTCGCGCGTGTGGATTGCGCTGGTCGTTCTGTGCGTCGCCAATGTCGTAGCGCACCTCATGGTGATGCCGAGCTTGCCTGGGCAGATTCCCACGCACTGGGGCGCGAACGGAGCCGTCGACGGTTGGGGTCCCAGCTGGATGGCCTCCGCGCTCGGCGTGCTGCCTCTGGTGCTTCTCGCAATGTTCTGCGTGGTGCCGCGCATCGATCCCAAAGGTGAGGCATATCGAACCTCGGGCAAGTTCTATCAGGGCTTCGTAATCGCCTTCACCTTGTTCATGTGCGCCATAAGCTGGCTGGGAGAGCTTACGGTCTGGGGCGTGGTGCCGGCGGCCGGTTCGGTTAACGTGCTGATTTCCGGTGTTGTCGGTTTGCTGTTCATCGGCGTAGGCAACTACTTGCCGCGTGTGAAGCAGAACTATACGCTCGGTATCAAGACGCCTTGGGCGCTTGCCAATCCCGAGAACTGGCGCCGTACGCAGCGCTTTGGCGGTGCCTGCTTTATGGTGCTGGGCTTTGGCCTGATTGTGATGGGCGTGGCGGGTAGCGTGCTTTCGAGTGAAGTCGTCGCCGCGGTGATTGCGGTTCTGGCGTTTGGTTCGGTTGGAGCCGTCTACGTCTACTCGTATCTGCTGTGGCGCAAATCGCAGCGAGCCGCTCGCTAAGGTTGCGGAAAACTAGCGTACGCAGTTCATAGTATGTTCCGGGGGAACTTTTCCCAGGTAGTATTAGGGGGTATGGGCAACCATGCCCCTATTTCGTTACGTTTCAGAGCTGGTTTTTCCATTTCGTTTCCACTAAAGCGAAACAAGAATAGGAAAACAGCAGGTAGAAAGGATAAAACAGGCATATGGCGGAGTTTATCTACCAGATGTATCAGGCTCGCAAGGCCCATGGCGACAAGGTGATCCTTGACGACGTGACCCTGAGCTTCTACCCCGGTGCCAAGATCGGCGTTGTGGGTCCCAACGGCATGGGAAAGTCGACCCTGCTCAAGATCATGGCCGGCATCGAGGAGGTCTCCAACGGCGATGCCAGGCTCACCCCCGGCTACACTGTGGGCATCCTGCAGCAGGAGCCGCCGCTCGATGACGACAAGACCGTCATCGAGAACGTGCGCATGGCGTTTGGCGATATGATCGCCAAGGTCGATCGCTTCAATAAGATCGGCGAGGAGATGTGCGACCCGGATTGCGACATGGACGCCCTCATGGCCGAGATGGGCAAGCTCCAGGACGAGATCGACGCCGCCGACGGCTGGGATATCGATTCCAAGCTCGGCCAGGCCATGGACGCCCTGCAGCTGCCCGATTCCGACATGCCGGTCAACGTACTTTCCGGCGGCGAGCGCCGCCGCGTGGCCCTGTGCAAGCTGCTGCTCGAGGCTCCCGACCTGCTGCTGCTCGACGAGCCCACGAACCACCTGGACGCCGAGTCGATCCTGTGGCTCGAGCACTTCCTGCACAACTACCAGGGCGCGGTGCTTGCCGTTACGCACGACCGCTACTTCTTGGATAACGTTGCCGAGTGGATCTGCGAGGTCGACCGTGGCCACCTTTATCCCTACAAGGGCAACTACTCAACGTATCTGGAGACCAAGGCCGCGCGTATCGAGGCTCAGGGCAACCGTGACGCCAAGCTCGCCAAGCGCATGGAGGCCGAGCTCGAGTGGGTACGCAGCTCGCCCAAGGCTCGCCAGGCAAAGAACAAGGCCCGTCTGGCTCGCTACGAGGAGATGGAGGCCGAGGCCCGCGCAAGCCAGAAGCTCGACTGGACCGACATCCGCATCCCTGTGGGCCCGCGTTTGGGCAACAAGGTGCTCGAGGCCCATCATCTGCACAAGGAGTTCGATGGCCGCGTGCTCATCGACGACCTATCATTCACTCTGCCGCGCAACGGCATCGTGGGCGTGATCGGTCCCAACGGCGTGGGCAAGACTACGCTCTTCAAGACCATCGTGGGTCTGGAGCCGCTGACTTCGGGCGAGCTCGAGGTGGGCGAGACCGTCAAGATCTCTTACGTCGACCAGAACCGTTCCGGCATCGACCCCGACAAGAACCTATGGGAGGTCGTCTCGGACGGCCTGGACCACATGATGGTCGGCGAGACCGAGGTCCCCAGCCGCGCGTACGTGGCGAGCTTTGGCTTTAAGGGCCAGGACCAGCAGAAGCGCGCTGGCGTGCTCTCCGGCGGCGAGCGCAACCGTCTGAACCTGGCGCTCACGCTCAAGCAGGGCGGTAACCTGCTGCTCCTCGACGAGCCCACGAACGACCTCGACGTCGAGACGCTGTCCTCGCTCGAAGCGGCGCTGCTCGAGTTCCCGGGCTGCTCGGTGGTCATTAGCCACGACCGTATGTTCCTGGACCGCGTCGCCACGCACATTCTGGCGTGGGAGGGCACCGATGAGAATCCGGGCAACTGGTATTGGTTCGAGGGCAACTTCGAGGCCTATCAGGCCAACCGAATCGAGCGCCTGGGCGAGGACGCAGCCCAGCCGCATCGTATTCACCGCAAGCTCACGCGCGATTAGTCGAGCTCAGGTGACCTAACGAGAAAGGGACGATAACCTTGAGGGCTATCGTCCCTTTTTGTTACTTGGTAGAAGGCTCGACTTTGTCGATGGTCCAGGCGGCTCCGAGGCCTCCGGTGGTGTTGCGGCGGATGCGCACGGTGACTTCGTGGCGCTCGCCGGCCTGCGTGTAGCGCAGGGGGAAGATTGCGCGGTTTCGCGCGGCCTCGATGGTACCGCGCTCGCGGGCGATCCAGTAGTACTCGCCGACAATGCCGAGGGTGTCGGCTCCGTAGGGGAGATAGGTCGACAACTGGTGCAGAAGCGGGCCGGGGCAGAAGACTTCAGTTGCGAAATCGATGGGGAAGTCCTCGGGGATGGTCGGTGCTACTGGCGTCGAGGCAGGTGCTGCTGCGGGTACCGAAGCCGGTGCCGGTGCGGGAATTTGGTCGCAAGCAGAGGCGGGCACGGATTCGATGGCGGGTGCGGGCTCCAGCGTCGCTTCCGGCTTGATCGTGGAATCTGCGGGCTCCTCGGTGACGGGCGCGTCTGCAGCTGCAGTTTCAACCTCAACCTGCGTCGCGTTCTCGTTCTCGATGCTCGACTTTGCCTCGATGGGCGTGGATGCCATGGTGGTGATGCCGGCGTTTGCGTTCTCGGGGTCATAGACGACCGTGAGCGAGATGGCGGGCTGCGGCGTCTCGGGCTCCGGCGCCGACTCGGTAGCGCCTTGATCGGCGGGCTCGTCGGACTGATCGTCCTCGGCCTCGTCGCCAAAGACATCGCTGTTTTGGAACGCAGGCGTCTCGGGCTGGTTAGCGGCTTCTTCGGTTGTCGACTTGGGAGCCTCGTTGAGCTCCGCAGTGGCTTCCTGCTCTGACATGACTTCGGGATCGGTCGTGGCGGCGATTTCGGTTTCGGCTTCTGCTGTTACCTCAATAGCGACTTCGGTCTCTGTCTCGGGCTCGGGTTCCGGCACGACTTCAACCATGGCTTCGGGCTCGGGACGCTTAACGTGCTTGGGGCGCACGGCCTTGAGGTCCTTCTCGCCGCGCTTTTTCTTTTTGTAGGACTGCTTGGCGCCCTTGGCAGCCTTGGGCTTGTCCTCGCCTTTGGCAAGGGCGGCATCCCAGGCCTCGTTGGCGATGACGGTGGCATACAGGCGACCGCCCTTAAAGACGGTCAACTTAATGTAGTCGTCGAGCTCCTCGAGCAGCTCGCGCGTGGACTCAAAGCCCAGGTCATAAGCGGCCATGTCACCAGCGGCGAGTGCCTCCTCGACCTGCGTCATAAACGTTTGCTTGCCGCACCCAATCGCATCGCGCAGCAGGCGATACAGATAGATGTGGTTGCCCAGTGATAGCGTGGGCGTAACTATTGTCTTGCTCATGGCAAATCTCCTCTTTACACACCAAAGCATCTTACCATCGCACGGGGCTTGCCATCTCGTCGCCCAAGGTAAACGGGCGCGACCGTTGCCGGTTCGCGCCCGTTATGCAGGTCGGTTATCTATGAGAGGCAAACGTGCTTAGTTGCCCGATGTCGTGCCTTGGCTCGAGCTGTCAGATGCCGTGCCGGACGCGGTTTCGCCCGAGCTGTCGGTGTTGTTATTGTCGGCGGAACTCGTGCCCGATGTATTGCCGCTCGTCTGGTCACCCGTGCTCGGCTGAGAGCCGTCAGTCGTTTGGCTTGAGTCGGTCGTGCCGGATTGCGTGCCGCCGCTGTTCGCAGAGGAATCAGCGCTCTGCGACTGATCAGGGATGTTCGAGGACGAGTCGGTGGATGTGGAGGTGCTCTGCGAGTCGTCCTGCTGGTTTTGCGATTGACCGGTGTTATCCGCGTCGTGTTCGGTCGTGCGCGACGAAAGGATTGGCTCGGGACGCTCACCCAGACCCTCACCGGCGGTGGTGATAAGGATGGCACCGGTGCAGGCGATGACCGCGACGATGGCGATCGCAATCGAGAAGATGATGACCTTCTTTTGCGTCTGGCTGCGCTCTGCCGCCGCCTTGGCGCGCAAGCTGTTGGGTGCGACGCGCGCCGTAGTCGCGCGCCCCGCAATCTGGCGCATCTCCTGCGTAGTCGCGGCGCCGCCCAGGTGCTCCTCGGCATTAAACTCAACGGGCTCATAGACGCCGGCGGGGTAGTCGACGGCGGTGTGCGTACCTTTGAGGGCTTTGGCGCTGGCAGAGATAAAGTGGCGGTAGACCTGCGAGGACACAACGGTGATAACCGAGCTCACGGCGGCGCCGATCACCGATCCGGCGATACCGATCTTGGAAGCAAGCGCGACGCTCGTGGCGGCAGCTGCGGCGCCGGCGATGATCTGGGGAATGGAAATGTCGTCGAACAGGCCCTTTTTGGGCGCGATGGCCATGGTCTGTCCGATGGAATGGTTTTCGTGAACGCCGTTGTTGAGCGCGGACGGTGTCATGACGCGCGTGCGCGGCGCGTCGGTGTACTTGGTTGTCATGCGGGACCCTCCCGGTGTAAATCTGCTTCGTCTCATGTAGCCATCAGGGTACCCACCAGATGTGAATCGTACGTGACATTTAACAGATACCATCAACTCATCAATAGCTCACCAAGTTGGTGGGATGCGGTTACAGTCGGCGGTTGAACTACAATAGGGCTTGCTAATTGTTGTGAATGGCGTTTACGCACGGGAGCATTCTTATGAATCTTCACCTTTCTCAGTCTGATGGCTTTTTGCGTGTGGCGGCGGCCTCGCCCAAGATTCGCGTGGCCGATGTCGAGGACAATGCTGAGGTTGCACTGGCGGCTGTTCGCGAGGCTGCCGAGCGCGGCGTTCGCGCGCTGGTGCTGCCCGAGCTTAATCTGACCGGCTATACCGCTGCCGACCTGTTCCATAATCGCACGCTGCTGCATGCCTGCGAGGTTGCTCTGGTGCATATCCTCGATGAGACTCGTGAGCTGCCGATTGTCTTTACCATCGGTCTTCCCGTTGCAGTTGCCGAGAATATCTACAACTGCGCCGCCGTGTGCTGCGCGGGCGAGCTTTTGGGCCTCACGGCCAAGAAGTATCTGCCCAACTATGGCGAGTTCTACGAGCGCCGCTGGTTTGCTCCGGCGCCTGCGGATCCCGTGTGGGTTGAATTTGCCGGTCAGGGTCCGGTTCCGCTGGGTTCGGGGCTTGTCTACCGCTGCTGTGATGAAGGTGCCGAGGATATGGTGCTGGGAGTTGAGGTCTGCGAGGACCTGTGGGTGCCGGCGCCCCCTTCGACCGAGATGGCGCTTGCCGGCGCTACGGTGATCCTCAACCCCTCTGCTTCCGACGAGATCATCGGCAAGGCAGACTATCGCCGCAGCCTTATCTCTAACCAAAGCGCACGCCTGTACTGCGCCTATGCCTATGCGGATGCGAGCGAGGGCGAGTCCACGACCGATATGGTCTTTGCGGGCGAGAACCTTATCTACGAAAATGGCTCCAAGCTCGCCGCCACCAAACTGCTTACCTGCGATATGGCCGTCGCCGATATCGATCTTGACCGTCTGGTTGCCGAGCGCCGCCGCTCGACGACGTGGGCGCGCGCGGACGATGCGCCGGAGACCACGACCGTTGAGTTCTCTTTTGAGAGCACGCTCTCCGAGACTCCCGTCCTGCGCAACGCCTGCGACATCGACCGTGTCTTCCCCCGCGCGCCCTTTGTGCCGGCCGACCATGGCGACCTGGCCGAGCGTTGCGAGACCATCCTCGACCTGCAGACCGCCGGCCTCAAGACCCGCCTTGCCCATACGGGTACCAAGGCTGCAGTCATCGGTCTTTCGGGCGGCCTTGATTCCACACTCGCGCTGCTCGTGACAGTTCGCGCCTTCGATGCACTGGGGCTGCCGCGCACCGGTATCACGGCCGTGTCCATGCCCGGCTTTGGCACGACGCATCGCACCAAGTCGAATGCCGAGTCGCTCGCCCGCGACCTGGGTGTGAGCTTTCGCGAGGTTTCGATTCACGCGGCCGTGGAGCAGCACTTCAAGGACATTGAGCACGATCCGGCCGTGCAGGACGTGACCTACGAGAACAGCCAGGCGCGCGAGCGTACGCAGATTCTGATGGATCTGGCCAACCAGGCTGGCGGTTTTGTCATCGGCACGGGCGACCTGTCGGAGTTGGCGCTCGGCTGGGCCACCTATAACGGCGACCACATGAGCATGTACGCCGTCAACGCGAGCGTGCCCAAGACGCTTGTGCGCCATCTGGTGCGTTATGCCGCCGATGTCTTTGGAGGGCGTATTGCCGAGACGCTGCTCGACATCCTCGATACGCCGGTGTCCCCCGAGCTTCTGCCTCCCACGGGCGACGGCGAGATTGCGCAGAAGACCGAGGATTTGGTGGGCCCGTACGAGCTGCACGACTACTTCCTCTACTACCTGCTGCGTTTTGGCTTTGAGCCGGGCAAGATCTACCGCATGGCGCTCAAGAGTTTCGAGGGCGTCTACGACGCCAAGACCGTCCACACGTGGCTGCGCACGTTCTATCGTCGCTTCTTTGCCCAGCAGTTTAAGCGCAGCTGCCTGCCCGATGGTCCCAAGGTGGGCTCGGTGACGCTCAGCCCGCGCGGCGATTGGCGTATGCCGAGTGACGCCAGCTCGCGTCTGTGGCTTGCGCAGATCGACGCGCTCAATGCAATTGACTAAGGTTGGCTAAATTGAACCAATACGGGGTTTGCAAGCGTTACACTTTTGCAATCTGATGGCCCGTATCGCGCGGCGCTCTTGTCGGAGCGCCGCGTTTTTCATATCGAAAGGTGGCACCATGCAGGCATCGCAGCGTCTCGACCGCTTTGGCGCGGAGGTCTTCGCCTCGCTCAACAACAAACTTCTCGCGCTGAAGGCTCAGGGCAAGACCATTTACAACATGAGCGTGGGCACGCCCGACTTTAAGCCGTACAGCCACGTGGTCGAGGCGCTCACGCAGGCCGCCCAGGATCCCGAGATGTGGAAGTACGCCCTGCGCGACCTGCCCGAACTCAAGCAAGCCGTGTGCGATTACTATGAGCGCCGCTTTGGCGTTTCGGGCATTACGCCGTCCATGGTGCAGTCGTGCAACGGCACGCAGGAGGGCGTGGGCCATTTGGGCCTGGCCCTGCTCGATCCGGGTGACACCATTCTGGTTCCCGATCCGTGCTACCCGGTCTTTGAGGCGGGTGCCAAGATCGCCGATGCCAAGCTCGAGTACTATCCGTTGGTTGCCGAGCATAATTACCTGCCCTATGTGGCGGGCATCGATCCCGAGGTTGCCGATCGCGCCAAGTACATGATCGTGTCGCTGCCCGCGAACCCGGTGGGCTCGGTGGGCACGCCCGAGGTCTACGAGGAGATCATCGCTTTCGCCCGCGAGCACGATCTGCTCATCGTTCATGACAACGCGTACTCCGACATCGTGTTCGACGGCGAGCCGGGCGGAAGCTTTTTGCAGTATCCCGGTGCGCTTGAGGTGGGCGTGGAGTTCTTCTCGCTTTCCAAGTCGTTTAACGTCACCGGTGCGCGTATTGGCTTTTTGGTCGGCCGCGAGGACGTGGTCTCTGCCTTTGCCAAGCTGCGCAGCCAGATCGACTTTGGTATGTTCTTCCCGATCCAGAAGGCCGCCATCGCGTGCCTGAATGGTCCGCGCGATGAGGTCGAGGCGCAGCGTCTGAAGTACCAGGAGCGCCGCGATGCCCTGTGCGACGGTCTTGAGGGCCTGGGCTGGGAGCGTCCCAACGCGCATGGTTCTATGTTTGTGTGGGCCAAGCTTCCCGGTGGTCGCACCGATTCCATGGCGTTTTGCGAGGAGCTTATGGAGAAGGCCGGCGTTGTGGTGACGCCGGGCGCGAGCTTTGGTCCTTCGGGCGAGGGGCACGTGCGCATGGCGCTGGTCCTGCCGCCCGACCAGATCGCTTTGGCTGTCGAGGCCATTCGTGAGGCGGGCCTGTATTAGAAAGCTATCTCGGCTCGTCAATAGCTCGAAACCGATTTCGTACAGTTATTTTACGAATTCTGCAAACAATTTCGGTAAACGGTCGATTTTTGGCTGCGAATAGGAGCATAATCAAAGTCCCGATTGGATGTATTGGGATTACGACAAGCCGCTCGGGTCGTTCCCGGGCGGCTTGTTTGTGGAGAGAGATGGGAGTTTCTAATGGTTAACGAGAAGAAGGTCGCTATCGTCGGCTGCGGTTTCGTCGGTTCGTCTTCGGCGTTCGCGCTGATGCAGAGTGGTCTGTTCTCCGAGATGGTCCTCATCGACGTGGACAAAAATCGTGCCGAGGGTGAGGCCCTGGATATCGCGCACGGCATGACGTTTGCCGAGCCGATGAAGATCTACGCCGGCGATTATTCCGATGTCGCCGACGCCGCCATGATCGTCGTCACTGCTGGCGCTGCCCAGAAGCCCGGTGAGACCCGCCTGGACCTGGTCAACAAGAACGTCAGCATCTTTAAGTCCATTATTCCCGAGATTAAGAAGTCCGGCTTCGACGGCATTCTGCTAATCGTCTCCAACCCGGTTGATGTTCTGACCTACGCCGCCATCAAGATGTCCGGCCTGCCCGAGGGCCACGTCATCGGTTCCGGCACCGTGCTCGACACCGGCCGCCTGCAGCAGATGCTTGGTGCCCACGTCGAGGTTGACCCGCGCGATGTCCAGGCCTATGTCATGGGCGAGCACGGCGACTCCGAGTTTGTCGCTTGGTCCAGCGCTCAGGTTGCCGGCGTTCCGCTGAACACCTTCTGTGAGCTTCACGGCCACCTGGAGCATGAGGCTGCCGAGAAGCGCATCGCCGAGGACGTCAAGAACTCCGCCTACACCATCATCGAGAAGAAGCACGCCACCTACTATGGCGTCGCCATGGCCGTCAAGCGCATCTGCACCGCCGTCATGCGCGATGAGCAGACCGTTCTGCCTGTCTCCTCGCTCATGGTGGGCGAGTATGGTCTGTCCGATCTTGCCATCTCCATGCCGACCGTCGTTGGCCGCGACGGCGTTGTCTGCCGCGTCCCCGTGCCGCTGAACGATGACGAGCAGCATGAGCTCACCGTCTCCGCCAAGGCTCTCAAGGACATCATCGACAGCGTCGATTTTTCCTGCTAAATCAAGCTCGCTAGAGCGAAAAGCTACAATGAAGGCGTCCGGGTCTACACGGCTCGGGCGCCTTTTTGGTACAAAGTAACCTGACCCCAATGCACCATAGTTGCCCCAATGCACCATAGTTGATGGGAGGGCCATGTCGGATTCGCCTAATTTTTTAACCTATGCCCAGACGGCGTTTGATCCGTTTGAGGAGAGGCCGTTCTGCGCGGTGGATAGCCTCGTCTTTGCGTGGTTGTCCTATTTGCGTTTGCCGGGTGATATGGCGGAGCTGACGAGCTGGCAGGGCCTAGACGTACGCGAGCTGTTGCGTGCCGAGTGCTACCGGGACATGATTGACGACTTGTGGGATCCAGAGGGGAGCAGGGCCTTGTTGGAGGCCGTGGCAGCAAGCCCTCGCTACCGTGGCGTGCACGTTTGCGGCTATCGTGCCGTGAGCGATGTGGTGGCGACAGAGCAGTTTGCAGCCATGGCGTTCCGGTTTCCGGCGGGGTTTAGCTATCTTTCCTTCCGGGGGACCGACAGCACGATTGTGGGCTGGAAAGAGGACTTTAACATGGCGTTCCGGTATCCTGTGCCGGCCCAGGAATCCGCGGCGTGTTATGTGGACGAGGCGGCTGATGCGATTGACGGGCCGCTTTTGTGCGGAGGTCATTCCAAGGGTGGAAACCTTGCGGTGTACGGTGCGGCGATGTGCTCCGATGTCACCCGTGCGCGAATCGAACGGGCGTATTCCCATGATGGTCCGGGTTTCGTCGAGGAGTTTCTGAACGGCAACGCCTTTGCCGATCTTTCCGGTCGAATCGACAAGACGCTACCTCGGTCGTCGATCTTTGGCATGATGTTCGAGACGCAGGAGGACTATGCCATCGTTGAGAGCACCGAGTTCAGCCTGCTGCAGCACAATCCCTTTAGCTGGGTGGTTGATGGTCGCGACTTCGTGTACTGTGAGCGCCTGTCCGCCGGTGCTCGATACGTTGATGGCTCCATTCGCGAGATGCTGCTTGCAGTTTCGCCTAGCGAGCGCGAGCGTTTTGTAGATGCGTTGTTCTCCGTGTTTGAGGCTACGGGTGCTGAGCGGTTTGCGGATATCGCTGGGAATCTGCGCGAGAGCCTGCCCGTGATGCTCCAGGCTGCGCAAGGGTTTGACAAGGATACGCGACGCTTTGTCTCGCAGACCATCGTGGCAATCCTTAAATGCGCACTGCTGCCCAAACGACCCCAGATCGACATGCCCGCCGCCGGCAAGAGTTTGGCAGAACAGCTCGAGGCTTGGCAGTCCGAGCTCCTGCGCTAGCCATTGGTGCAAAGCAACCTGTCCCCGATGCACCAATCTTCGATGCGCCTGGGGCGGGCTCGACCGCTATACTGGTTCGTGCCGAAATCGATCTAGAACGGAATGCCGTATATGAAAATCAATCACGCGATTCTGCATATCCTGGACTTTGACTCTGCCGTCAACGTTATGAGCCAGCGCGAGCTCGATACCGAAAGCCGTACCGTGCGCAATTTCGTAACCACGCATCTGCGCCGTGCACGCACCTCGGCCGACAATAAACGCGCCACGTTTGCCGAGAACTCTGCGTTTGGCGGCGAGCTCAAGGGCTATTTCTTTGGCGAGCGCGAGTTCGTGGACCTGTCGCAGCAGATTGCGGAGTTTATCTCTTCCGAGCTCACCAAAGCCGAGAAAGCCGAGTCCACCGACGTGCTCGTGGCCGATTTTGACGACGATGAGGATGCCCGCTGGTTTGCCGTGATGCTGCTGGGCTCCAAGCAGGCTTTTATGCACGAAGTGGGCCGCGAGGAGGGGGAGGTGCGCAACGACATCGCGCGCCACTACGCCATTCTGCCGAACCCCTCGCAAAAAGTGCCGAGCTATGCCATCGTGCGCGCAAGCACCATGGAGATCGGCTACGTGGACAAGAAGCGCAAGATTGCCGGCGAGGACCGTATGCTTATCCCCGATGGCTTGCTGCAGTGCGACACGGGCGTATCGGGCAAGGAGGTCATCGACACCGTGACGCGTGTGGTCGAGGAAGTCGCCGAGGAGCACGGTGCCAACACGGCTGTAGCGCTCGCTAAGGTTAAGGCTGCCGTTGCCGAGAAGGTTGAGGATGACGAGGAGCTGCCGCCTTGGGATATCGTCGATGAGGTCTTTGAGGACGAACCGGTTATCAAGGAGAGCGTGCGCGCGGCACTGACCGAGGAGAAGGTGCCTGAGCGCGTGCCCGTGGAGCGCAAGCAGGTCGAACGCGCGGCCGTACGCAATCACAAGATTCGTACCGACACAGGTATCGAGATCAGCTTCCCCGCCGAGATGGGCTCGAACTCCGAGTACATCGAGTTTGTCAACGAGCCCAACGGCCTCATCTCCATCGAGCTCAAAAACATCGGGTCAATTGAGAATCGATAAGCTGCGCTTGAACTTCAGACAAAGCAAAGGCCGAAACCCTTCGGGACTTCGGCCTTTTTGCTTGGAGCTGAATTGAGTTGCAGACTGAGCATAAGTCAGCGAAAACGCCCCTAGGCGAGCAAGGTGACGTGAAAGAGGAGGGCATTGACCTTCTGGTCATGCCCGACGATTGAACGTCAGATTGTCGCTCTGGGGCGTTTGGAGCGTCGAGCCGTTACGCGGTTTGGTAAAACCGCGTAACCCTACAGTTGACGTAAGCCCTCTTCCAGGCCGGTCTTGCTGTCGGTCTTCTCGTCGCGCATCTTGATGACGCGGGCGGGGACACCGGCCACGACGGCACCGGCGGGGACGTCCTCGACGCACACGGCGCCGGCGGCAACGACAGCGCCCTTGCCTACATGCACGCCCTCCAGGACCACGGCGTTGGCGCCAATCATGACATTGTCCTCGATGATGACGGGCGTGGCGCTGGCGGGCTCCACAACGCCTGCCAGCACGGTGCCGGCGCCGATGTGGCAGTTCTTGCCCACGGTGGCGCGGCCGCCCAGCACGGCACCCATGTCGATCATGGAGCCTTCGCCAATGACGGAGCCGATGTTGATGATGGCACCCATCATGATGACGGCGTGATCGCCGATCTCGACGCGGTCGCGGATAATCGCGCCCGGCTCGATGCGGGCGTTGATGCCCTTGAGGTCGAGCATGGGGACGGCGGAGTTGCGGCAGTCATTCTCGACGTCGTAGTAGTCGATGGAGTCGGCATTGGCGTCCAGGATGGCCTTAAGCTCATCCCAGTCACCAAAGACGGTCTTGCCGCGACGACCGCCGTAGACGTGTGCATTGCCCCACTGGACCTTCATGCCCGGCTTCTCGCGCACGTACAGTTTGACGGGCGTCTTCTTGGGCGCGGTGGCGATGTAGTTGATAATCTCCTGTGCATCCATCTCGGCTGCATTGCTCATTTGCTGTCTCTCCTTTGAGTGGATCCGGTTGATACCTAGTTAGGCAAACATGACCTGGTCGAACGTATAGAAGCCAGGTTCGCGGGTGACGAGCTTCTGCGCGGCTGCCAGGGCGCCGTTGACAAAGATCTGACGGCTTGTGGCGCGGTGCATGAGCGTGACCTCCTCGTCCTGACCAAAGAAACTCACTTCGTGCACGCCGGCGACAGTGCCACCGCGCAGCGAGTGCATGCCGATCTCCTTGGGGTCGCGTGCTCCGCACATGCCCTCGCGGCCATAGACGGGGTGATAGCCTGCTTCGGGCTCGGCCTCGACGACGGCGTCGAGCAGTAGCTTTGCGGTGCCGCTGGGGGCGTCGACCTTTTGGTTGTGGTGCGTCTCGACGATTTCGCAGTCAAAGCCGGGCAGCTCGCGTGTGGCCTGTGCTACCAGATGGCGCAGGGCTGCGATACCGATGGAATAATTGCCGGAGTGCATGATGCGGGCGTTCTGACCCAGCTCGCGCAGGCGATCCATCTGCTCGGGCGTATAGCCTGTGGTGCCCGAGACCAACGCCGCACCCGTGCGTTCGACATAGGCGACGACAGCATCGAAGGTTGCAACGTTCGAGAAGTCGATGATGACGTCGGCTGCCGGGGCGTTCTCGAGCTCGGACAAGTCGAAGCCGATCTGGGCGACGATATCAAAAACGGGCTGACCGGCGGCGTCGACAACGCCCTCGGCGGTGGTGCGGATGAGCGAGCCCATGCGGCCCGTTCCCATAATGACGGTCTTAATCAAGCAGACCAGCTCCCTTCAGAGCGTCGGTAAGTGTAGCGCGCGTGTCGTCTGCCATGGGGCACAGCGGCATGCGGTAGTTTGCCTCGATCATACCCATCTGAGCGAGCGCCTCTTTGACGGGGATGGGGTTAACCTCGCTAAAGAGGGCATTGATGAGCGGCTGGCCGGCAATTTGGATATCGCGGGCGCGTGCCACGTCACCGTCCAGATAGGCGCGACACATGTCGTGCACGAGCTGCGGCTGAACGTCTGCCCACACGCTGATGGTGCCCGAAGCGCCCAGGCTCATGAGCGGCACGGTAAGCGCGTCCTCGCCTGAATACATGCGGAAGTCGTCGGACAGCAGGTGGGCGATCTTGGCCGCGTAGACGATGTTGCCCGAGGCCTCCTTAATACCCATGATGTTGGGGTGCGCGGCCAAGCGCTCTACGTTGCGCTCGCTGATGCCGCAGCCGCAGCGGCCGGGGATGTTGTACAGGATGCAGGGGATGTCCACGGCATCGGCGACGGTCTTAAAGTGCTGGTAGATGCCCTCTTCATTTGACTTGTTGTAGTAGGGGGTGATGAGCAGCAGGCCGTCGGCTCCCAAGCCCTGGTAGGTGAGCGACTTGGTGAGCATGGTTTGCGTGGAGTTGGAGCCCGAGCCGGCGATGACGGGGACGCGTCCCGCAACTTGCTTGACCACGGCGGCGACAACGGAGTTGTCCTCGTCATCGGTCATCGTGGCGCTCTCGCCGGTGGTGCCCAGGGTGAGGATGGCGTCAGTGCCGTTTTGCAGGTGGAAATCGATAAGGCGCCCGAGTGCGTCAAAGTCGACACTGCCGTCCTTTTTAAACGGCGTAACAAGGGCGACGATTGAGCCCTCAAGATTGCGGATGTCCATGTTCTTCTCCTTTGCGTCCGCGATCTGGATGCGTTTATTCCATTGGGCGGCGACGGCCAGGCGCTCGTCTTGGGCACGACGGCGAGCACTTTCGGCGCGCGACTTGGCCAGCAGCTCTCGGCCGCTCGGCAGCACGTCGAGCGTGGCAAAGTAATCGCCCGGGCGCTCGGCACGGCGGATGAGGTCGGCCGAGCCATCGGGGCGCAGCAGGACCTCGGCGGAGCGCAGGCGGCCGTTGTAGTTGTAGCCCATGGAGTAGCCATGCGCGCCGGTATCGTGGATTACAAGCAGGTCGCCCATGTCGATATGCGGCAGCTCGCGATCGATGGCGAACTTGTCGTTGTTTTCGCATAGGTTGCCCGTGATGTCGTAGGTGTCCGTGACGGGCGCTGTGGTCTTGTCGTCGCCACTCGGCTGACCCATCACCGTAATGTGGTGGTAAGCGCCGTACATGGCAGGGCGGATCAGATCGACGGCGCTTGCGTCGACACCGATATAGTCCTTGTAGATCTGCTTCTCGTGGATGGCCTTGGTGACCAGGCAGCCATAGGGGCCCATCATAAAGCGGCCCATCTCGGTGCAGATGGCCACATCGCCCATGCCGGCGGGAACCAAGATCTCGTCGTATGCCGCGTGCACCCCCTCGCCGATGGCGTGAATGTCGTTGGCCTGCTGCTCGGGCAGATAGGGGATGCCGACGCCGCCGGACAGATTGATGAAGGCGATATGTGCGCCGGTCTCGCGCTCCAGGCGCACGGCAAGCTCAAAGAGGATGCGCGCGAGCTTGGGGTAGTAGTCGTTGGTGACGGTGTTGCTGGCGAGGAATGCGTGGATGCCAAAGTCCTCGGCGCCCTTGGCCTTGAGCGTGCGGAAGGCCTCGAAGAGCTGCTCTGTGGTCATGCCGTATTTGGAGTCGCCGGGGTTATCCATGATGCCGTTGGAGAGCTGGAACAGGCCGCCCGGATTAAAGCGGCAGCTGACCGTCTTGGGGATGGGCCCCGCAACGCGCTCAAAGAACTCGATGTGGCTGATGTCGTCAAAGTTGACGATGGCGCCCAACTTCTCGGCGAGCTCAAAGTCGGCAGCCGGCGTGTCGTTGGACGAGAACATGATGTCGTGTCCCGTGATGCCCAGCGAACGGGCGATCATGAGCTCGGTATAGCTCGAGCAATCGCAGCCGCAGCCGTATTCGTTGAGAATGGAGATGAGCGCCGGGTTGGGATTGGCCTTGACGGCAAAGTATTCCTTAAAGCCCGGGTTCCATGCGAAGGCGTCGCGCACCTCTTGCATGTTACGGCGGATGCCCGCCTCGTCATATAGATGAAACGGCGTGGGAAACTGCTCGACGATATGCTCGAGCGTCTCCTTGTCCACAAACGGCTGCTTGGCCGCATATGCCTCGTTGGGGGTCAATGCCATGTCCCGTAAACCTCGCTATCCAGACGGCGCCATCTGCGCATCGAATCCGCATAGCGTGGACCCCATGTCCGGATAGCGCTCCCGCATTGCTGCAGACAGTCCTGTGGGTGTTTCCCGCAGGCCCACCAGGTTGTTCGTGCCCGAAAAGCCCAGTTCGGCGGGTTTCGCCTCCCCACGGGGTCAAAGCCTGCCGGCTCGCCCGCGGTTCTTCGTGCCCGCGCCTCTATCAAGTGGTAACGACCCTACCACGTTGCACTTTAGCAAACAAGAGTATTCGTATATAACGTTTAAAAAATGCAGCAATATGCTGGAAACATGTGTGCCACAATCCTGTATCACAATAAGTTGCAACAGATATGCCTCACGAAGGGATCCTCTATGACCGAGCTCCAAGAACTCCGTCGCTATCGCCGCGATCTCCATCGCATTCCGGAGCTCGATTTCGATCTTCCGCAAACCATTGCCTATATCGAGGGCGTGCTGGCACCGCTCGCTTGCGAGGTGACCCATCCGTGCCCCAGCTGCGTCTGCGCTTTCTTCGATGTTGGCGTTGATGCCGCGCATGCCACGGCGATTCGCGCCGATATGGACGCGCTGCCCATTGTCGAGGCAACAGGGGCAGCGTTCGCCTCGACACATCCCGGCAAGATGCACGCTTGCGGACATGACGGACACATGGCTATGGCACTTGCCGCCGCGACACATGTCGACCGTACGATTCGCGAGCAGCCGGCCGCCATGAGGCGCAACGTGCTTTTTGTGTTCCAGCCGGCCGAGGAAACGACCGGTGGTGCCAAGACGGTATGCGAGAGCGGCGTGTTCGAGCGCTACGGGGTCGACCGCATTTTTGGCTTCCATGTGTGGCCCGATCTGCCTGCCGGCACGTTGGCGAGTTGTTCCGGTCCGCTGCTGGCGCGTTCGAGCGAGACGCATATCCATATTCACGGTACGAGTATTCATATCGCTAAGACCTATGGCGTTCCGGTCGAGGAGTCGCACGATGCGGCGCTGGCGGCTGCCAAGTTCTTGGTTGCCGAGCGCGAACTGATGGATGAGCTGGGCACCGACGAGCCCTGTATCGGCAAGTTTGGTCTGCTGCAGGCCGGTACCGTCTGCAATGCGGTGGCGGGGGAGGCCCATGTTGCCGGCAGCCTGCGTGTGTTTACGGACGACATGTTCGACCGGGCGCGCGAAGGCGTGCGCCGCGTGCTGGACGATGCCTGTGCCGCAACAGGCTGTACGTACGATCTCGACTTTGCCGAGGGCTATCCGCCAGTCGATAACGACCCCGAGCTGTTTGCCTGCATTGCGCTTGCCTTGTCCGAGCTGCAACTTGTGGACGAGCCGCTGCTGATTGCCGAGGATTTCGCGTTCTACCAACGCCATCTGCCGGGCGTGTTTTTCCTGCTGGGCACGGGTATGCCAGAGGACCAAGACAACCCGAGTGATTCGGATGGCTGCCCCGCCTATGCCACAAGCGCTCTGCATACCGATAGCATGCTCTTCGACGAGGAAATCCTACTCAAAGGCCTCGATGTCTATAAACGATTGCTTTTGCTTGACTAAGGCGCAAAGGACTATTTGTTCTAGAAAACACGAACAAACGTACGATATAATAGAGATGTAAGTCTATAGAAACGTTTGACGTTACTAACGTAAGGCGATACTATGATTGCATCGTATAAAGATGAGGATACCGAACGCTTTGCCATGGGTGTGCGGGTCAGGAGGTTCGTGCCCTTTGAGCGTGTTGCGTTGAGGAAGATTCGCCAACTGCAGGTTTGTGCTTCGCTTGATGATCTTCGCGTTCCACCGGGCAACCGCCTGGAAGCTTTGAAGGGCGATCGTGCCGGTCAATATAGCATCCGTGTTAACGAGCGCTATCGGGTCTGTTTTGAGTGGAGACAGGAGATGGCTTGGAATGTCGAAATCGTCGATTATCACAAGTGATGAGACTTCGGCCGATTTGCTGTCGCCGGTGACTCCTGGTGAGCTTCTCAAAGAGGAGTTTCTTGTTCCCATGGGCATTTCTCAATATCGCCTTGCGAAAGAGACTGGGATTCCGGCTCAGCGTATCGGGCAGATTGTCTTGGGAAAACGTCGCGTGACGGCCGACACCGACCTCCGTCTTTGCCGTTATTTTGGCCTGACGGATGGTTATTGGCTGCGCGCTCAGGTGGCGTTTGACCTTGAGGCCGAGAAAAGGCGGATCGAACCGGAACTCGACAAGATCGTTCCTGTTCAGCAGGCTATCGCACTGTAGTGCTCAAAGATGATGGGGGTGGCGCGGCGATGAGGCGACGCCGACAATCTGCCGTATATAGTCCGGGTGGATGCGGGTGCGGTTTGCTGCTGCTTCCGGTCATCGCTGTGGGCATTGGCGTGATGTTTGTGCTTGCTGGGCTGGCTACGGCGGCGCTCGTACTGTTTATCACTGCTATCGGCGTGACGATTTGGCTTTATCGCAGTCGTGAGCAGCGCCGCGCCGACGGTAAGACCAATGTAGGATGGATTGCCTTTTTGGTCATCGCCTACCTGCTGAGCATCAGCTATTTGGCCTTCTTTATCCTGTTGCTTGTGAGCACCTTTACCGGGGAATCCGTCACGGTGGGTTGATGCACTGCCAGCAGACGGTTGCGCAAAGTGCGTTTGCTCGGCGTTTGGATAACTGCATTGGCCGTTTACCGCAGCCTTAGCTCTCAGCTAATGAATTCAAGTTTAATCCTTCCTACGATGTGCTGTGTGCCGGCACGGTAGCCGGATTGTAGGAAGGATGCATGATGAAAAAGCTTGAAAACGAAGTGCTGCTGAGCCGTCGCGCTGCACTGGGCGCATTCGCCACCGTCGCCTTGGGGACTGCCGGTCTTCTTACCGGTTGTGGTAGCGATAAGGCGACCGTCACCGAGGACGCTGGCGATGGCGACAAGAAGGAAGAGGCGAAGAAGGAAGAGCAGTCTACGACTGACCTGGCGGTTGGTGCGACGGTGACCACGGCTGCCGGTCTTTCCGTCGTTGTCGATTCCGTCCAGCCCGGCCTCACAAATTATGACGGTTCGACCATGACGGGCATTCACGTCACGTACGTCAACAATGGTGATGAGGGCGCAGATTACAACATCTACGACTGGAAGGGCGAGGACGCCAACGGCGCTCAGCAGAATCAGGGTTACTACAGCGAGGGCTCCGATGAGCTGCAGTCTGGTACCCTTGCCGCTGGTGGCTCTGTGGCGGGCAATATCTACTTTGATGGCGATATCAAGAAGGCACTGTATTTTGCCAACATGTTTGATAAGTCTGCCACTGCAAGCTGGGTGTTGGCCTAGCATGTCGCTACCGTTGCGCCGTATGGGAGGTGAAGTCGTATGCCCGATAAAAAGCTGACTGACGAGTTGCTCAATGAGCTTCTCGACGCGCCAAACATCGATGGCTATATCAAAGAACACGACTTTGCCGCCCCGTCGCTTTCGAACTACCTGAAGCAGCTACTGCAGGAAAAGGGCTTGGAGCGCTCGCGCGTGGTTCGTATGGCCGATCTCAATGAGACCTTTGGCTATCAGATCTTTACCGGTGCGCGGCATCCGAGCCGCAATAAGGTGCTGCAGATTGCCTTTGCGATGGCGCTGACGCTCAAAGAAACCAACCGTGCGCTGACGGCTGCCGGGGTAAGCGTCCTTAACTGCAAGGACCGCCGCGATGCGATTATCATTTTTTGCATCGATCGCGGGTGCAGCCTCCAAAAGGTCAACGAGGAGCTGTATCGCTTTGGCGAGGAGACGGTGAGTTAGCGGCTGATATCTGAGCCGGCGGAGCTGCCGAACAACGATGCAAACGAACGGGGCGCAGATGCCATGGGGTGTCTGCGCCCTGCGCTATGATGGAGGCTATGGATACTCAGAGCCTAACATATTCCGATGACGAGCTGACCGCAGCGCTTGCCGAGCACCTTGCGTCGCTCGATCGCGACGACAGCTATCGCGTGGAGCGTGTACTTAAGCGCTCGTCCGTTGAAACAACCGAGCTCGTGTACTTTGAAGGAACTGGCGGTGGTTCGCTCGGTCCCTTTGTTCGTAAACGCATCGATGCTTCGGCTCAAATCGGCGGGGCATACGAGCGTCTGTTTGCCGCTCAGCGGGCAGGCAGGCGTTTTGAGCACCTGCCCAGAATCGTCGATTGTCGTCGTGTGGGCGACGAGCTCAACGTGGTTATGGAATACATCGAAGGGGAGACACTCGGGGCGCTGGTGGACCGTCTGGGAGCCACCCCCGATTATACGCGTGAATTGTATCCTGCCCTATGCGATGCCGTGGGCGAGCTCCATGCCGGTTTTGCAATGGTGGGGGAGACGTCGGCGCCGGTGATCCATCGCGACCTCAAGCCGTCGAATATCATCGTGACAGGTGCCAACTATACGCCTGATGACGGCCTGACATTTTCATCGCTGGTGATTATCGACCTGGGGATCGCGCGCGTATGGCGCGATGGCGCCGATGCTGACACCGTCAAGTTTGGCACGCGACCCTATGCGCCGCCCGAGCAGTACGGGTTTGGGCAGACGAGTGTGCGCAGCGATGTCTACGCACTTGGGGCCCTGTTGTTCTTTTGCTTGACGGGAGTCGACCCTAAACCAGGGCTCGACATGCGCGAGCAATGTGAGGCATGCGGCATTCCCACTCCACTTGCCGATGCCGTCTGCATGTCGATGGCGCTCGACCCGGCCAAGCGTTTTGCGAGCGCGGAAGCGTTGGGACGGGCGACGCGCGCGGCATACGATCTAAGTCGCCCCGTGCGGCCTCCTGCGCCTGTGCTTGTCCGTGCTCCGGCCTCGGAGACGGTGTTGACGCCCCAAGGGCTCCAGAACCCCACAGGGCTTCCGAGGCCTGCCGCCTCCACTGCATGCGGTCTGCTCTCTCGCGTTCCGGAGTCTCTGGGGCGCATTTGGAATACGCTCGTCTTCTTCTCGCTGCTTGTGTTCTTTGCCGGAAGTCACTTTGCCGTCTTTCACCCCACGGGAGCAAACCAAAGCTACCCGACGCGGCTTCTCATAATCGAGTATTTTTTCTTTGTCGATGGCCTTATGGTGCTTATGCATTTTGCGCTGCTCGATAAGCGCCGTCTTCGTCGGCGATTCGCACTGCTCGACAGCTATCGCGGCAAGAAGCTCGCGAAACTCTGGCTCAAGGCATTGGGTGTGCTGCTCCTATGCATGATCGTCATAGTCGCGGTTGCCAATGCGACCGGCGTCGTCGATACCTCCGCTACCTAAAAGAAAAAGGGCCCCATTGGGGCCCTTTGCAGTTGCACTTAGATGCGGTTCATCTGAGCGGCGACTTTGTTGTACCAGTCCTGCCACGTGGGCGGGCAGTACTTTTTGGCCGCTGCCGGGGTAAGGGTGGAGCCGTAGTTGGCGCCCAGATAGGCAACGTGAGCGGAGATGCCCTCGCTCCAGCTGCCAAAGCTGCGCCAACCGCCGCCACGTGCACTCCAGCCCCAGGCGTTGTAAGAATTGGCGCAATAAGCACCCTTGGTGCTCTCGATGCAGGCGATGGCGGGGGACCAACGGGGGTCGACACCGGTATTCCAAGCGGCGACGGCAAAGTTATAGCCCTGGCCTGCCATGGGGGAGCCGGCGAGATAATTGTCGATGCGGCCTGTCCACTCATTAATGAACGAATCGTAATCGGAGTTACCAGTATTGGAGCTGTTCACCGTGGTGTCGATGGTGGTGTTGGTGTTGGTGGCCTGGCTGCTGGAATTGCTGCCGCTTACGCCCTCGCCCGAGAGCTTCTCGGCGGCAGCGGCCTTATCGGCCTCAAGCTTGGCAAGCTCGGCGGCATTTTCCTGCTCGGCTTTTGCCTGCGCCTCGCTGCGGAGCTGCTGGGCCTGCGCCAGCGCGTCCTCGGCGTTTTTCTGCTCTGCCTCAAGTTGAGACTTGGCCTGCTGGAGCTCAGCCTTGTTCTGCTCGAGTTCGGTTTGCATGTTATTGAGCTGTTCGATCTCGTCGACGCTCGAGCTCGTGATCTGGTTGGTGTATTTGCAGGTCGTGATGAACTCACCCAGGCTCTGCGCGTTGACCAGGAAGCTCACGATGGGATTGGTGCCCTTCTGATACTTGTACAGATCGCGCATGGCGGAGCTTGCCTTGGCCTGCTGCTCGGGAAGCTTGGCCTCGATTTCCTCGATGCTTGCCTCATTGGAGTCAATCTGCTTTTGCAGGTCATCGAGTTTGGTGCGGGCGTCGTTGTAGGCGCTCGTGGCGGCTTCGATCTTCTGCTGGGCTGCGGAAAGCTGGTCCTGCGTTGCCTGCGAGGCGGCATACGCCGCAACGGGGGAGAGCATCGGCGTGGCCGTCAGCGCAACGGCGAGCACGGCGCTCGTGATGATACGAGCCGGCTTCGACGCAATGAACGCTGCGGTGCGATGATTCGAATGCTGCATCCAGTCCCTCTGCAATCAATCGTAGGTTATGGTTCGAACGGTATTCTACTACTGCTTTCGACCTCAACTTGAACCTTAAAGGTTCCAAAGGGTCAAGTTGAACTTGAGGCTTTGGCTTTGACCTGCAGTTATGATGAATTGTTGAGAAACCATAGAGTTCAACTTTAACGTTACAGAGCTCTGTTTGAGAGGAGTTTTGGGCTGTAAAAGCCATCTCAACGTGGGGTTTTATAACTACAGCGTGCCCTTCTGGCGAGCCTGCTCAATCTCTTCGAGGGCCTCGGCGGGGGTGAACGAACAGGTGCCGTCGCCGAGCTTGACTACCTGGATTTCGTCACCGGCGTTGACCTCTCCGCCCTTTAGTACCACGCCGAAAACGCCCTCGTGGGGAAAGATGCAGTCGCCGGCGAGATAGTAGATGGCGCAACGGGTGTGGCAGACCTTGCCGATTTGGCTGATTTCGACGAGCACGTCGCTTCCAAGCTTGAGCTGTGTGCCCAAAGGGAGCGAGAGCAGGTTGATGCCCCGGGTTGTGAAGTTCTCCCCAAAGTCACCCTCGTGTACGTCGAGCCCGCGTGCCTGCGCCGTCTGGATGGACTCCGCGGCTAAAAAGGAAACCTGACGGTGCCAATGTCCGGCGTGCGCATCGGTGGCGAGGCCAAATTGCTCTATAACGGTGTCGCGTCCATCGGCGACGGGCGACTTGCGAGTGCCCTTGTGTACCGACGTGTTGATCGAGACGATGTGGGCGGGTCCGTTGTAGGCGTCGTTTGCCGTGCACAGGGGAGCGGTCGCTTTCGCACGTTCCGCCAGCTCGCGCCTCGCGGCATTGAGGATGGGATTATCGGTCGGATGGTCTTGGGGCACGTGCGCGCCTTTCGCTCGAGGATGTCAATACACTGAATCCTACAACAATGGTAGGTTCATTGCCCGTTGTCATACAACGGTGAGCGCCGTCTTCGTGCTGGCCTTCGTGCTGGACGATTACGTCGATTGCCATAGATACGGTGGAGCTTTGGGCGCCGGCGGCTTGGCACGCTAGAATAAATCAGTTGCGCAAAGACCGCCCGTTGTGTGGGCAGTTCATGATAGGAAGTTTCCATGGCATTGCAATTTACAGAGCGCGAGTTCATTCCCGTGCTGCTTGGTGGCGACATCAACGCCTATTCGGTGGCGCGCGCCTTCTACGAGGAGTACCAGGTCAAGAGTCTGGTCTTTGGCAAGTATCAGACGGGTCCCGCGTACCGCAGCCAGATTATCGACTACACGCCCAACGTGGATATCGACACCATGCCCGTGATGCTCAAAACCGTCAACGGCATTGCCCAAGCGCATGCCGACAAGACTATTGTCCTTGTGGGCTGCGGCGACAACTATGTCGCTCTCGTGGCTCAAGCCAAGGATGCTCATGAGCTGGCGGATAACATCGTCGCTCCCTACGCGCCCTACAGCATGCTCGAGCAGTGCCAGAAGAAGGAGATCTTCTACGAGCTGTGCGAGAAGCATGGCGTGCCCTATCCACACACGTTTACCTTTACCAAGGCGATGCTCAATGCTCAGGGTGAGGCGCCTGCCGAAGTGCTCGACCAGATCGATTTTCCTTACCCGATGATTCTGAAGCCTTCTGACGGCATCATGTGGTGGCAGCATGAGTTCGAGGGCCAGAAGAAGGCCTATGAGATTGCCGACCGCGCCGAGCTGGAACAGGTCATTCGCGATTCGTATGCCAGCGGCTACACCGACGATCTGATCTTGCAGGATCGCGTGCCCGGCAACGACGAGTACATGCGCGTGCTCACCAGCTATTCCGACCGCAACGGTAAGGTCCGCATGATGTGCCTGGGCCATGTGCTGCTCGAGGAGCATCAGCCCCACGGTGTCGGCAACCATGCCTGTATCATTACCGAGCCTAACGACGAACTCATGGGCGGCGTGCGCAAGCTGCTCGAGGACCTTCACTTTGTGGGCTATTCCAACTTTGACGTTAAGTACGACGAGCGCGACGGCTCGTTTAAGTTCTTCGATTTCAACACGCGCCAGGGTCGCAGCAACTACTACGTTACCAACAGCGGCTTTAACGTTGCCAAGTATGTGGTGGACGAGTATGTGTTCAACCGCCCGTTTGAGCCGGAGTTTGTGACGGCGCAGGACGAGGCCCTGTGGATGGTCGTCCCCATGGGCGTCGTCGACAAGTACGTCAAGGATCCCGAGCTGCGCGCTAAGGTGCATCGCCTGGACAAGGAAGGTAAGGGCGCCGACCCTTCGTTTATGAAGGGCGACTTTGTCTTTAACCGCTGGCTGCGCATGTGGCACACCAAGCTGCGCCACTTTAAGCTGTTCAAGACGTATTACAAGTAGATGAGTGCGGCGCCCGTCCGGTTTGCATCGGGCGGGCGCGGGTATGATACGCGCAATTGCGCAAGCGTCACCAAGGAGGCGGCGATGGAAAAGCTGGGAGTTATCGGCGGCATGGGCGCCGAGGCCACGTCGTATTACTACGACCAAGTGGTGCGTCATACGGCTGCTGCCTGCGATCAGGAACATATCGACATGGTGGTGCTCTCCAAGTCGACCATGCCCGACCGCACGTTGGCCATTAAGACCGGCGAGCATGCCAAGCTGCTGGCGACCATGAAAGAGTGTGCCCAGGCACTCGAGTCGCTGGGCTGTGCGCACATTGCCATTCCCTGCAACACGTCACACTACTTCTACGACCAGATCCAGTCGTTTACGAAGGTGCCGATTATCCACATGCCGCGTGAGTCGGTGCGCTATGCTCTGGCCGGTGCGGTGATGGGGGAGTGCGAGTTCGACCCCAACCTGAGTATGCCGGCCGAGCCGGTGCACAAGATTGGCATCATGGGCACCGACGGAACCGTGGGCGCGGGTGTCTACGGCCGCGAATGTAAGGCTGCGGGTGTTGAGGTTGTCTATCCCAGCGAGAAACGTCAGAACGATGTGATGTCGCTTATCTACGATGATGTGAAGGCCGGACGTGAGCCCGATATGGATAAGTTCGACCGCGTGATGTGGGAGTTCGCCCGTAGCGGCTGCGACCGCGTCATTCTGGCCTGCACCGAGCTCTCGGTGCTGCAGAAGTACCGAGAGATGCCCGAGATCACCCTCGACGCCATGGATGTCCTGGTGCGCGAATCCATCATCCGTAGCGGTGCCCCCTACCGCCTCTAGCTTCCGACCTGTCAAAAAGGGACAGGTTAATTTTGGTAGGTTTTATCTGGTGAAACAGTAAGGCCTCGGCTCGTTTGGTGCGAGCCGAGGCCTTTTGCGTTGGGCGGTTGCTGTCAGTGGTGAACTAGAACAGGAAGCCGATGGCGATGAGGGCGATGCTGACGATGAGCACGGCGATGTCTAGGCCCTTGATGGGGTAGCGCTTGTACGAGCTGGCGCGCGTACGAAGATAGAAGCCGCGCTGTTCTGCCGCCAAGGCTGTGGCATCGGTCTTGCCCACGCTCGAGATGAGCAGCGGCACGCACAGTGGCAGCATGAGCTTAAGCTTCTTGATGGGGTTCTTGGTGTCGTACTCGACGCCGCGTGCGGTCTGCGCCTCCATGATGGCGTTCATCTCTTGACCAAACACCGGCACGAAGCGCAGCGCCGTGGTAAAAGTGAAAGCATAGCGATACGGCACGTGCAGCACCTCGACGCAGGCGTTGGCAAGGTCGTTGAGCTTGGTCACCATGAGCATGAGGATGAGTGGTAACGCCACACCCAGCAGGCGCAGACAGGCCTTCGATCCTGTGATGAGACCCGTGTCGGTGATAAAGCCCCACACCACGTTGCCATCGCGCATAAAGGCCAGCTGGAGCACCAGCATGATAAGCGCGAGCGGAATCAGCAACTTGAGCAGCGAGAACAGACGGTCGACGACGCCGGCATAGGCACCCAGCGCAAGGGTGAGTGCCAAAAAGCCCAGCAGCGCCACGTAGGTGTCGGACAAGAAGATGCCGACGATGATGGCGGCGGCGAGGCCCAGTTTGACGACGGGATTCAGGCGATGCAGCAGCGTATCGCCCGGCATGTAGTCGATGACGTTAACCACGGTGGACCATCTCCTTGGCAATTCGAACGACATCGGTGACCTCGCTCACCTGCGCAAAAGCGGGCGAGACGGAAGATGCCAGACGGCGCGAGAGTTCAATAACCTGGGGAGGCTCCACGTAGGCACGCCGCATGAGATCGATGTTCGAGAATAGCTCGTGCGTGCGGCCGCGGTCGAGGATGCGACCGTCGGCCATTACCACAATGCGCTCGGCAAAGTCGGAGACGACTTCCATATCGTGGCAGACCATGATAACGGCGCAACCGCGCTCGGCCATGGTACGCACCGTTTCCATGACGGTCATGCACTCGCGGTAATCAAGGCCGCTCGTGGGCTCGTCGAGCACGACGATCTTGGGCTCAACCACTACGACGGAGGCAAGCGCCACCATTTGTCGCTGACCGCGCGAGAGCGAGAAGGGCGCCTCGTCGGCCGGCAAGTCAAAGCGGTCGATGACGAGCTGGGCGCGACGCAGCGCCTCGGCACGGTCGATGCCGGCAAGCTCCAGGCCAAAGGCGACCTCGTCGAGCACGGTGTCCTTGCAGATCTGGCGGTCGGGGTTTTGGAAGAGGGTCGCGACCTCGCGAGCGATGCGGCTCGTGGGAACGGCTGCGGTATCCAGTCCCGTGACGCGCACGCTGCCCGAGGCGGGCTTAAGCAGGCCTGTGAGCAGTTTGGTGAGCGTGGTCTTGCCGGCGCCGTTTTGGCCGACGATGCCCACGAGCTCGCCGGGATAGAGCGTCAGGCTAAGGTCGTGTACGGCGGCGCCGCCATTGGGATAGGCAAACTCAACATGGTCGAAGGTGAGTACGGGTTCGGCGTCCTTGGCATGAGGGCGCAACGACGGTGCATGCGGGGAACCGGCGGGCGCCTGGGCTTCGATAGCCGCGTGTGCGGGGTCGACGATGCCCGAAATCAGGCGCTCAGCCTCATCGACATCCAAGCAGGGGGTACCGCTTACCAGGCCATCGGCCTCGAGGCTATTGAAGATACGCGTGACGCGAGGGCAGTCGACGCCGATGGCACGGAGCTCGTCGGTATGCGCGAAGACCTCGTGTGGCTCGCCCTGCAGCGCAATTTCGCCATGGTTGAGCACGAGCACGCGGTTGCAGTACTCCGAGAGCAGGGCGACCTTTTGCTCAACGACGACGATGGTGATTCCAAGTGCGCGGTTTGCCTCACGCAGCGTCTCGAAGACCAACGTGGAGCTGGCGGGGTCGAGTGCCGCGGTGGGCTCGTCGAGAACCAAGACGTGCGGGCGCATGGCGAGGATGGCGGCGATGGCTACCTTTTGCTTCTGTCCGCCCGAGAGCGTGGCGATCTCGCGGTCGCGCAGGTCGCTGATGCCGACGGTCTCGAGCGTTTCGCTCACGCGCTGCTCGATCTGGTCGTGGGGAACGCCAAAGTTCTCGAGGCCAAAGAGCATCTCGTCCTCGACGATCGAAGCGACCATCTGCGTGTCGATATCCTGTAGCACACTGCCGACGATTTGCGACACGTCGGTGAGCGAGACTTCGCAGGTGTCGTGGCCGTCGACCATGACGGACCCAAAGAACGTGCCGGTGTAGTGGTGGGGCACGGCGCCCGACAGACAGGCGGCAAGCGTGGACTTGCCGGCGCCCGAGGGCCCGATGATGCCGATGAAATCTCCCTTGTTCACGCTGAGCGAGATGTGGCTGAGCGCCTGCTCGGTCTGCGTGCCATAGGAGAACGAGACATCGTCGACGTTGATGATCGTTTCCATGGATACCTTTCATAGTCATTGGGGACGTTCTTAAATGACTAGTCGTTTAAGAACGTCCCCAAAAGCTAGTCGTTTGGGACAGTTTTTGGTGGTGAAGCACGGAGACGGCTTTACGAGGGGCCCCAGGTTGGCGCGAGAAAGAGGAGCGAAGCGTACTTGGGTACGCGAGCGACGAATGAACGCCAAGATGGGGTGGCTCGTAAAGCCGAGCGGGTTAGTTGAGCTTCAGGGCCTTCTGGATGGGCAGATAGAGGGCGCCGACCAGAATGGCGTTAAAGACGGCGGTCATGGCAACGACGGGCAGCATGGCGGCGGCGAGCTCGCCGACCACGCCGAGCATGGCCATCTTGATGATCATGAAGATGACGCCGGAGACAAAGGTGGTCAGGAAGGTTGCGACAATGGCGATGGCGGGCTTGACCTGACCGTTCTTGCCGGCGGCGTTGACGATGCCGGCCATGAGCATGGCGGCGATGCCCTCGGCGGCAAAATCGACAAACGGCGAGGTGGTGGTGATCTGGATCACGGCAGCCGAGATGAGGCCAATGACGAGCGCCTGGCCGATGTTGGGGCGAACGACCAGGATGGTGAGGCAGAAGGCCGAGATGATGAACTCGGGGCTGATCATGCCGCCCGAGATGCCCGAGATGGCCTTGCCGACGGTGAAGTTGAGGATGAAGCCGGCAGCGAGCAGGATGGCGAGCAGGACGAGGGCGCGGACGTCGAGTTTGCCGCGGTCGGCGGTCTGGACGGTGCGGGGCTGGGCGGCGGTGGTGTTCTGAGACATGGTGAAAATCCTTTCGGAATGGGGGTGCAAGAGAAAAGCGGAGGCGCGTGATGCGAATGCGATCGGGCTCGAGATAGAAAAAGGCCCCCGGTCGAAACCGGAGGCCTTCCAATCACCTAGAGCGCAAAAACAGGCGTGAGGGACTCACTGTCGACCGATCGTATTCGCATCACGCCACCACCAGTTGTTGAGAGACTTCATCGTGTTCTTCATGTTGGTGGCTCCTTTCGTGATGCCGTGGCGCGGTCGCACCTAGTTGCTGTTGCGCTGCACTATAGCACAGCGAAGTGTGTGCGGGGAAATCTTTTTTAAAAAGATTTCAGGTGGGTTTCCCGCCGGTCAAAAGAGCGGGCTGAGCGGGCGAGGCTGCCATTGCTGCCTTGTCCGCTCAGCTAAGACGTTACTCCTTATTGCGACGGTAGAGGAAGTAACCGCCCGCGGAGATGACGGCAACGCCAGCGATGGCGAATGCGGCCACCATGCGGCCATCAAAACGATCACCGGTGGTGGGCAGGCCGCCCTTGGTGTTCGTCTTGTTGGTGGTTACCGTGGTCGTGGTGTCCGACTTGCCAGGCTTCTCGGGCTTGGTGGTGGGCTGCTCGGGCTTAGCGGGCTGCTCGGGGGTACCGGGCTGCTCAGGAGTACCGGGCTGCTCAGGAGTACCGGGCTGCTCAGGAGTACCGGGCTGATCCGGGGTTACCGGGTCGGTGGCAAGAGCGTCCTTGGCGTAGGTGATGGACACCTTGAGGCCGTTGATCTCGGTGTTCAGGTCGCTCGGGGTGAAGGGCTGGTCGAAGTTTTCGGCCTTCTGATAGGCGCGCATCTCCTGGAGCAGGGCCTTGCACTTCTTGTAGGTGTTCTCGGTAGCAGCCTTGCCGGCCTTGTTGGCCAGGGCAGTGCGGCCCTCGGTGGTCGTCTCGGCTAGCATGGCGGCGTCAGCTTCCTTGTTCTGCTCGATGAGCTCGTTCTGGAGCGCATCGAGGTAGGCACGGACGCTGATACCAAGGGTGTCAGGGTTCTCAAAGCAGAGCGAGCTGATGTCCATGAGGACGTAGTTGATTGAGTTCTCGGGCTCCTCGTTGTACACGACGTCAGTCTGTTTGCAGTGATCGAAGGAGACGGTCTGATCGCTGAAGTACGGGCTGACCTCAGTTATCAGAGCGGAGTACAACGGGATGGCGACGGAGTACGCGGCGCGGGAGAGCATTTCCCACTGGATGGTAGCGACTTCGGGGTCATACCCGCGACGAATCTGGAAGAGGTTGATCTCGGTGTTGCGCTCGCTGCCGATGCAATAAACACCATCAGTGTTCGCGTTGAGGCCAGGGACGTTCTCGCCGCGGTTGCCAAAGGCGCGAATCAGCTCAAAGGTGCTCCAGCCAGACTTGCCAGGCCTGAAGAACAGGGGCTGGATTTCGCTGACCATGGCTCCCTTTTGGTCAGGTTTTCCATCCTTCTTTACTGTGATAATGTCGTAATCTGTGCCTTCGGTCAGCTGACTACCAAAATAATCGCGGCCTTGCACATAGCGGGACCACTGGTTTACGCCGGAATCGGCGAGGCTTTCGCCATACGTTTGGGCGACATCGAATTTGCCGTCAGCGGAGTATTTGGCGAAGCCCTTCTCCACGGGCATGGACTCGATGCCCTCGGAGTGTAGGCAGTTCTCGGGGTCATCAAGGTCGACATCGTAGTTGAGGCTCCCGATATTAGGGTTGAGCGACGCGACGTCGTCAGCGAGCTTCATGGCGATCCACTGATGGGCGGAAAGTGTGGCGAACAGCCAGGTCTCGTTGTTGTCGGCGATGATGATCTGGTCGTTGGTGCAGACGCCTTGATCATCGATCAGTCTGCCGAGAAGCTCGACGCCCTCGCGGGCCGTGGCGCTCTCGCCCAGGATGATGCTGCCGTAACTGTACTCGCCCAGACCCACTTTCTCATCGATGTGGTCTGCTGCATCGGCCTCCTCGTTATAGGAAGTGCTTAGCGTGGCAGAGCAGGAGACGCCCTTCTCGTTGATTCCGGCCTCGGAATAGGCGTCGGTGCGACCCATCCAGTTGGAGGGGTGGTCGCGTACATAGCTGTAACGATAGGTAGGCTTGTTCGAAGTGTATTCAAAAGCAGATTCAATCGAGCTGTACTTAAAGCCAGGTTCGTGGGCAGGTTCGATGCCGTAGTGCTTAAGATAGCGCTTGTCAAAGTCCTCGGCGCGGCCGTAGTACGTATTGCCGTCGGCCGTATAGTTTTTGCCCATGTCCATGTACATCTGCGTGCAGGCGAGCGCAGATGTCGGCATGGACATGATGGTTGCAGCTCCAAAGGCGAGGCCTATGCCTAGCTTCTTGAGCGCGTTGACGGGGTGAGTTTTCCTCATTTTCCCTCCCAGCGTGCGAAAGCCCTCTGTCGCCAGAGGGCTTCAGCCAATAAAGACACCCCATTAGCGTAACGAACTGGAAACAATATTCATCTATGAAAGACACTTACTCGATAAGCGTGATGAAATATGCGACGAGCGGTTAATTGTACTCAGTTTGTAGCTTTACTTTAATAAAGACGCCCTGTAATTACTGTAGCCGAATAAAGTAGCTGGGAATGCCTGAAATGAAAATCCCCCGCTGTTTGGCAAATGCATAAACAGCAGGGGAGACGATAATTGGATGAATATCATACCAATGTGGAATTACTTCTTCCGGCGGTGGATCACGTTGATCGCATAGCCGACAAGCATGGCCAAAACGATGATGATAAAGCCGAGCAGGGGATTGTCGTTCATAGGGTCCTCCTATTTTCCGAGCGGGGAGAATTCGTCGACGATGAGGTCGAGGCATTGCGGAAGCGCGCGGGCTCCAAAGACGCCCGAATTGCTGGAGATAATCTCGCCATCGAACTGCATGCCCAGCGACGGGGTGCAGGTGATCTTGGCTTCCTTGGTCTGGATGATCTTGAACTGCGGGCGGCCGAGTACCTTGCCGGCGGGGTCGAGTGCGGCGGTGATCACAGTCGGTAGAAGCTGCACAGTTTTTACGGGTTCGATGACCGCAATGTCGACCATGCCATCGTTCATACGGCAGTCGGGGAACAGGTTGATGTCGTTTTGGATGACCGAGGTGTTGCCGGCCATGCAGCAGATGCCGTCGAGCTTCTCGACAATGCCGTCATGCTCAATCGTAAAGTGCGCCACCGTGGGATTGGGCGTGGCGAGCGCGGAGAGGAAGTAGGCGATCTCGCCGATGTCGTTTTTGGTGGGGGCGGCCTTCATCATGATCTCGGCGTCGAAGCCCGAGCCGGCGATGATGATGAAGCCGTGGCGCTTCTCGTTGCCGTTCTCGTCGAGCCAAAAGAGCTCGCCCATGTCCACTTTGACCGTGCGACCGGCGCGGCAAGCCTTGGCAAGCGCCGCCGCCTCGGGGGCATTACCGATGTTGTTGAAGAACAGGCAGGCCGTACCGGAGGGGAAGACGAGCGTGGGGACACCGCATCCGCGCATCTGGTCGAGCACGTTGGAGACGGTGCCGTCGCCGCCCGAGACCACCACGCGATCGAATTCGCGCACGTCTGCCACGGCGTTCTCGGGCTCCATGCCATCGCCGATAAAGCGCATCACGACCTCGTCGCCGCCCTGCGCGAGGGCGTGCGTGAATGCGTAGATTTCATCTGAGCTGGGGCCCGATGCCGGGTTGTGGATGATAAGGCAGCGCATACTTACGTTCCCGTTCTGTGACTAACCGAGTATAGTTGTAAGGCAATGCCGATATCCTACCCGTGTTTTTCGGGCCTAACCTTATTCGATGGGTTGATATGTACATTTCCACACATCAGGCTCTACTCGACTTTTGCCAGCGCGCCCGTGAGTTCGACGCGATTGCCGTCGATACCGAGTTTTTGCGCGAGCGCACGTTCCATCCGCGTCTATGTTTGGTTCAGATTGCCACCCCTGCTGAGAGCGTCGCGGTCGATCCCCTGGTAATCGACGACCTATCGCCGCTGGCCGAGCTTATGGCCGACGAGAGCGTGACCAAGGTCTTCCACGCGTGCTCGCAGGATATGGAGGTCATGCTCCATACCGTGGGCGTGCTGCCACGACCGATTTTCGATACGCAGGTCGCCGCCGCCTTTTTGGGCGAGCGCCAGCAGATTTCGTATGGCGCGCTTGTTCAGACGTTCTGCGGCGTATCGCTGCCCAAGACCGAGTCACTGACCGACTGGTCGCGCCGCCCGCTGACCGATAAGCAGATTGAGTATGCGATCGATGACGTCAAGTACCTGATCGTCGCCTATACCGAGATGATGAGCCGCCTGCGCGAGCTGGGCCGTGTGGACTGGGTGCTCGACGAGCTGCGCCCGCTGGCTGACGAGTCGCACTATCGCGCCGATCGCCACGAGGCGTTCCGCAAGGTCAAGCGCATCAATTCGTGCAGCCGTCATCAGCTGGGTATCGCGCGCGAGCTCGCCGCCTGGCGCGAGGACCGCGCCGAGCGGCGCAACATCCCACGCAAGTGGGTCATGTCCGACGACACGCTGCTAGCGCTCGTTAAGCGCAATCCCGTGCGCGTTGAGGAGTTCCGTAGCATTCGCGGTACCGATCAATTGGGGGAGCGCGACGTGGACGGTGCGCTCATGGCCATCAAGCGCGGTGCGAGCTGTCCGCACGATCGCCTGCCGCTCTTGGTGCGCGGACATCGTCAGATTTCGCCGGAGCTGGAGAGCGTGACTGACCTTATGTATGCGCTTATCCGCCTGGTTGCCGAGCGCTCAGGCGTTGCGACCTCGGTCATTGCCTCGCGCGATGACCTGGCCGACTACATTGAGCATCCCGAGCAGAGCCGCCTGCGCGAAGGTTGGCGCTTTGAGCTTGTGGGCTCGCGCCTGGACGATCTGCTTTCCGGCAATATGGGGTTGACGGTGAAGGACGGCAAAATCGAGCTCCTGTAGGGAAGCCTAGCCGGTTGAGTGGGTAAAATGCCTCCAACGTGTAACTCGACTCGGAGGAATTCGCATGCCTTATTACTATGGATACGGCTTTGGCATCGACCCGCTGTACCTGCTGGTTGTTCTTGTCTGCACGGTGCTTGGCCTTGCCGCACAGAACTATATCAACTCGACGTACAAAACCTGGTCCAAGGTTCGCTCGGACGGCGATACGGGTGCCACAGTCGCTCGCCGCATGCTCGATGCCAACGGTTGTAGCGCCGTGGGTATCAAGGGTGTCGCTGGCGAGCTCACCGACCATTACAACCCGCAGGACAACAACCTGTATCTGTCGGATGCCAACCGTTCGGGCGGTTCGGTCGCAAGCGTTGCCGTCGCCTGCCACGAGGCGGGCCATGCCGCCCAGCGTCAAAGCGGCTATGCCATGATGAAAGTGCGTACCGCCCTCGTGCCGGTCGTCAACTTTACCCAGAACACCTGGACCATCGTGTTACTCTTGGGCCTGTTTATGAACATTGCCGGGCTCACGACCCTCGCGTTGATCTTCTTCTCGTTTAGTGTGCTGTTCCAACTCGTTACGTTGCCTGTCGAGATTGACGCCAGCCGACGTGCTGTGGCGTACATCGAGCAGTCGGGCATGAGCTCCAAGCAGGTCAACGGCGCCAAGAAGGTACTGACGGCAGCCGCGCTTACCTATGTGGCTGCAGCGCTCACTTCGATCATTCAGTTGCTCTACCTTATGGCTCGCTACAACAGAAACTCCAACCGATAACAAATGGGACAGGCAGGCGCCGCGGGGATTCGTGTCCTCGCGGCGCTGTACTATGTGTTGGACTTAAATTCGCACGGGGTCGGAGCCTCTGTGCGCGATAACGAAAGGAGGCTGCGTGGCAGGCTGGAATCTAACCGGCAATGCCGTTTCCGCCGAGTTTGACGGTTCGGATGAGCAGGAGCGCAAGGAGCTCAGCGTGAGCCAGGCGGTGGAGATCGCCGCCGGCGCGCTCGATGCCATTCCGCAACTGAGCGTTTTGGGCGAGGTCACGGGTTTCCGTGGTCCCAACGCCCGAAGCGGCCACTGTTACTTCCAGATTAAAGACGACTCGGCCGCCGTCGACTGCATCATCTGGAAGGGCGCCTACCTTAAGCGCACCTTCGACTTGCGCGGCGGCATGCAGGTAAGCTTTAAGGGCAGCTTCAATCTCTACAAGCCTACGGGTCGCATGAGCTTCGTCGCCCGCTCGTTCTCGCTGGCGGGGGAGGGCTTGCTGCGTCAGCAGGTGGCTCAGTTGGCCGAAAAGCTACGCCGCGAGGGCCTGATGGACGAAGCGCGCAAACGCCGCATCCCGGTGTTTTGCTCACGCGTGGCGGTCGTCACCTCGCTTTCCGGTGCGGTAATCGACGACGTCAAGCGTACGCTGCGCCGACGCAACCCGCTCGTCGAGCTCATCTGCGTGGGTGCCAAGGTACAAGGCGAGGGTGCGCCGACAGAGCTCATTGAGGGCCTGCGCCGCGCCGCTGCCATTACGCCGGCGCCCGACTGTATTTTGCTGGTGCGCGGCGGCGGCTCCTTTGAGGACCTCATGACCTTTAATGACGAGGAGCTTGCCCGCGCGGTGGCGGCTTGTCCCGTGCCCGTGGTGACCGGCATTGGCCATGAGCCCGATACCTCGATTTGCGACATGGTGAGCGACCGTCGCGCCTCCACGCCCACGGCGGCGGCAGAATCGGTGGCGCCGGCTATGACGGAGTTGGCCGATGTGCTCGAGGCGCGCCATCAGCGTCTGGGTGCCGCGATGGCATCGATGATTGGGTCGGCCCAGGTCGACCTGGAGATGCTCGATCAGCGTGGCCGTCGTTCCTGGGATATCTATACGGCTCGCTTGGGCGACGCGCTCGATGCAGCCGCGTGCCGCCCGTGCCTTAATGATCCAACGTTTATGGTTGAGCGTCGCGAGTCCGAGCTTGCCCTGACGGCCGATCGTCTGTCCGGCGCCATAACGCGTTCGGTCGGGGCCTTCCGTTCCAACTTCGAGCGTCTGCCCGAGCGCTTGATCGCAAGCACCTCGGGGCTCGATGGCAAGCGCCATGCGCTCGCGCTTGCGAGTTCCCGCCTGGAGCATCAGGGACGCACGATGCTCAGCAAACCCGCGTCCGGCCTGGGTCGTGCGGCAGCCTCGCTCGATGCCCTGTCGCCGCTCAAGGTGCTTGCCCGCGGCTATTCCATCGCGTACAGCGATGATGGTGTGGCTACGAGCGCCAAGACCTTTAAGCCTGGCGACGCCATTCGTGTGCGCATGGCAGACGGCAACGTGGCAGCAACCGTCGATACGGTCGAGTAGGCCTCGTTTCACAGTGATAGACCTTTAGGAAAGGAAACAGATATGGCAGAGAAGACCCCGGTCGAGCAGCTTACGTACAAGCAGGCCTCGCAGGAGCTGGAGCTCATCATTCGCAGCTTGGAGTCGGGCGATATGGAGCTCGAGGAATCGCTCGAGAGCTATACCCGCGGCGTCGAGCTCCTCAAGAGCCTGCGCACCCGCCTGTCCGATGCCGAGCAGAGGGTCTCGGTGCTTCTTAAGGACGTTGACGGCAACGACGTGCTCGCCGACGGCGAAGCCGCCAACACGGACGACAACCTCTCGTTCTAACCATCCCGACCAAATATAATTGCCTTGGTCTGTGAGAAAGGAACCAACCATGTGCGATTGCATCTTCTGCAAAATTGCCAACCACGAGATCCCCTCGACCGTTGTCTATGAGGACGACCAGGTCATCGCCTTCGACGACCTCAATCCCCAGGCGCCGGTCCATACGCTCGTGATTCCCAAGAAGCACTACAGTGACATCGCCGACAACGTACCTGCCGAGACCATGGGCGCCATGGCTCACGCCATCCAGGAGGTCGCTAAGGTCAAGGGCTTGGAGGACGGTTTCCGGGTCATCTCCAACAAGGGCGTCAACGCCGGCCAGACCGTCATGCACTTCCACATGCACGTCCTCGGCGGCAAGAACCTGGGCGAGAACCTCATCTGAGGGCGCGTAGCCCGTCGACTTGGCTGCCTTTGGAGTAATCTATGCAGCTTTCTCAACTCGAATACCTTCAAGCGGTAGCGAACTATGGCGGCGTGCGCAAAGCAGCTCGCGCCGTTCATGTGAGTCCGCAGGCCGTTTCGTCGGCAATCAAAAAGTTGGAATCTGAATATCAAATTGTTTTGCTCGACCGATCGTCGGGGGAGGCTGTTTTGTCTCCGGCGGGTAGAGAATTTGCGCGTCGTGCACGCGTGATCTTGGCACAAGTCGACGATCTCAAAAAATACGCTCAATCGGGGGACGGCGGCGTCTCGCCCGACGGCCACTTTCGTCTTTACGCCCCCTGCCTTCACGGGCGGGGGCGTCTTTTTTCCGAAAACTGGTACGACTCGTTTGAAAGCTCGCATCCTCAGATTCACCTTGATGTGTGGCATCAGCCAACGGCTACATGCTTTGAATCACTTGCGCTTGGCATTTCGGATGCGGCCATCTCATTTGAGGAACCAAGGGACAGTGTCCTTTCTTCGAAATACTTGGGTGAAAAGGAGCTCAAGGTTCTTTCGTGCCCAACGGGTCATCAATCTGTGGGTGCTATGACCGTTCGGGAGTTACTGGGCAGCAGGTTAGCTGTTCCCATTAATTTGTCGCCCTGTCTCAATGCAATCAATCAATGCCCCGAAGCTCAGCTGGTTAATTTCCGCTTCCGCGACGTCGAATACGGAAACAGAGCGCAGGCTGAGTTTCTTCAAGCCGGGGGATTGATATTGAGCTTGTCTGGGTCCTCTCTCGCATCGGATGGGTCAGAAGTGAGTGAGTGCTCCATTGAAGGTTCGCGTGATGTAACCTTGCCTATCTACTTTTGCTATCGGCAAAATTCCTGGACTGATCGACACCAGACGGTTTTTCTGCACCTATTGCGTCATCTTGCTTCGTGAGGCCATTTGGCCTCGTGTCGTCAAGTGAATGTTGACGCCTTGTAACACATGACTGACGGCTTTGCCCTCATGCTTTTCCAAGATTCCGATTTAGATTGTTGACTCTTGGAGGGCGGAGCATGAAAAACCGTACGGTTTTGCTTTATATGACGTTTGTTTTTCTGTCGAACTTCAGCACCATTTTGTATTTTCTGACGGTTTACCTTGAATTCGTCGGATTCTCGATGGTGGCGATTTCTAGCATGATGATTGCATATCAAGTGAGCAAGTTCATCCTTGAAGTTCCCACTGGCTATATTGCCGATAGGTTTGGACGAAAGACAAGTGGTCTCGTTGGCGTCGTGGGGATGCTTGGATACTATGTCGCCCTGCTTCTCGTCCGTTCTCCTTTGCTTTTAATCGGCGCGTTTGCTCTCAAAGGTTTTGCCGTTGCATGTATGAGCGGATCCATAGAAGCGATTTACATTGACAGCGTCTCTCAGGACCAGCTCGTAAGACTTAATGTCGTTGAGCGATTCATCTTCTATGCGTCTTATGCCCTCTCCGCTTGTGTGGGCGGTTTCATTTCGTCCGCTGGCGCGTATCTCATTGGGCTTTCGGTCGATATCATCGCAATGGTGCTGACATTGGTTGTCGTTGTCTGTATTCCTGAGGTGAGAAGAGAGGGCACCGCGGTGACACCTGAGCATGGAATTAGCCCGAAGATGATCGGTGCTGCTATTGCGGGTAATGGCATTCTTCGGTCAGCGTTCATCATGGACTGTTCTCAAGCATTTGCTTTTGTCGCCCTGGAAGACTTTTTCTCACTGTTGCTTGCGGGTCGTGGAATGAATGCCGTCGCTTCGGGTGTGATCATTGCGGTCCAGCTCCTTGCCTCGGCCTCCATGGGGCTTATTGTGCCCAGTGTGATTGCTCATGTCGACAAGGGCCGTTTTGCGCGTATTTGCGGCATCGTGCGCCTTTCCCTGACTGTTCTATTTTTGATTCCCTTTACTCCGGTCTATTTGCTGCCCGTGTTCTATGTGTTGCAGACGGTCGCCTACTCGTTATTTGCTCCAATTAAATACTCAATTTTTCAAAATGCTGTCGATTCATCGATGCGCTGTTCACTGATTTCGGTTCAAAGCCAGATGGTGGCGGTGGGTGCTGTTCTTTTCTATCTGCTCAACTCTGTGCTGAGTAGCGTTGCGGGCATTCGAGTCGTATTGCTTGTTGCGCTCGGGATTTCTTCCCTGGTGTATATCCCCGCGCTATTTCGTCTTACAAGTCAAAGGCCATGAGTATTTAGGCACCGATAACTTATATATCAACGCAATAAACCCGAGCGCGAGGGCGTTTGGGTTTATTATTGAAACGTATGTAACCTGGCGGCGCCACACCGCCTGTTAGTAGGGAGACACATGAACGTTCTGGTCGTCAACGCGGGATCTTCGACCCTTAAGTATCAGGTCATCGACACCAAGTCCCATAAGGTGTCCGCAAAGGGCTCCTGCGAGCGCGTCTGCTTTACCGGCGGTACCTTCACCCACGCTGCCAACGGTTCCAAGAAGGTGACCGAGAACATCGAGTTCCCCGACCACAAGGTCGCCATCGAGGTCGTCCTGAAGGACCTCGAGGCCAACGGCGTCAAGATCGAGGGTATTGGCCATCGCATCGTTCAGGGCGGTTGGTACTTTGGCGACTCCTCCCTCGTCGACGAGGACGTTCTCGTCAAGATCCGCGAGGTCGCCCCGCTGGCGCCGCTGCACAACAACCCCGAGGCCAACGTTATCGAGTACTGCCTCGAGCAGTATCCCGACCTGCCCAACGTCACGGTCTACGACACCGCTTTCCACTTCAACATGCCCGAGGTCGCCAAGACTTACGCCCTGCCCAAGGATGTTTGCGACAAGCTGCACATCCGTAAGTACGGCGCCCACGGCACCAGCTACCGTTACATCTCCAAGAAGGTCGCAGAGATGACCAACGGCGAGGCCCGCAAGGTCGTCGTGTGCCATATCGGCTCCGGCGCTTCCCTGTGCGCCATCGAGGACGGCAAGTGCATGGACACCACCATGGGCCTCACCCCGCTCGACGGTGTCATGATGGGCACCCGCTGCGGTTCCATCGACCCCGCTACCGTGTGCTACTTGCAGCGCGAAGGCGGCTACACCTTCGACGAGGTCGACGAGATGATGAACAAGAAGTCTGGCCTTTTGGCTGTGACCGGCGGCAAGACCAATGACTGCCGCAACGTCGAGGAGCTCGCCGCCGCTGGCGACCCCGAGGCTCAGCTCGCCTTCGACATGTTCGTCTACAAGATTGCCGCCAAGGCCGCCGAGATGGCCACCTCCATGTGCGGCATGGACACCCTGGTCTTTACTGCCGGCATCGGCGAGCACGCTCCGGCCGTTCGCGCTGGCGTGGCCGATCGTCTGGCCTTTATGGGCGTCAAGATGGATCATGCCCGCAACGCCCTGCGTGGTGACGGCGCTTGGTGCCTGTCTGCCAAGGATTCCAAGGTCAAGATCTTCGTCATTCCCACGGACGAGGAGTTCATGATCGCTTCCGACGTCGAGCGCATCGTCAACGGCAAGTAATTGCAAGAGGGGAGGGGCTGGACGACCGAGCGCCGTTCGGCCCCTCTTTTGTGCTCGTTGGGCGATATGCCTGATAGCTATTTATCAAGTTGTGATAACTTCTTATTAAAATGCGGCCGCCTTAAGGGGTCTGCGTCGACCGTATTGCACTGCAAAGGAGTCTCATGAACGTACTTGTTGTTAACGCCGGCAGCTCAAGCCTCAAATATCAGCTTTTGGATACCGATACTCGCGAGGTTTTCGCCAAGGGCAACTGCGAACGTATCGGTTCGGACATGGGCATCTTTGGCCACTCCGAGAACGGTGGCGCTAAGCAGACCGAGGAGGTCCCTTTCCCCGATCATCGCTCTGCTATCGCTCGCGTGCTCGAGGAGCTCGAGAAGACCGACTTTACGATTGATGGCATTGGGCATCGTATCGTTCAGGGCGGCTGGCACTTCGATGATTCCGCGGTTGTCGACGACGAGGTTATGGCCAAGATTCTTGAGGTGGCACCGCTTGCTCCGCTGCACAACTACGGCGAGGCCGCAGCGATTGAGTATTGCCGTGAGAAGTATCCGGAGCTGCCCAACGTGGCGGTCTTCGACACCTCGTTCCACATGACCATGCCCGAGGTTGCCTACACCTACGCGCTGCCCAAGGACGTTTGCGACAAGTACCACGTGCGCAAGTACGGCGCCCACGGCACGAGCCACCGCTATGAGTGGATGATGGCCAAGGAGATCCTGGGTTCGCGCTGCCACCGCCTGCTTTCGTGCCATCTGGGCAACGGTGCTTCGCTCGCTGCTATCGAGGACGGCGTGTGCCGCGACACCACGATGGGTCTCACGCCGCTCGATGGCCTGATGATGGGCACCCGTTGTGGTTCCATCGACCCGGCCACCGTGTGCTACCTGCAGCGCGAGGGCGGCTACAGCTACCAGGAAGTCGATGACATGATGAACAAGCAGTCTGGTCTGCTTGCCATCTCGGGCATCTCCAACGACGCCCGCGACATCCGCACGCGCGCCTCCGAGGGCGACGAGCGCTGCCTGCTCGCCTTCGATATGTTTGCCTACAAGGCTATGCAGCAGGCCGGCTCCATGATCGCCTCCATGGCGGGCGTGGATACCATCACCTTTACCGCCGGCATCGGCGAGAACGACTGGTCGATTCGCAAGGCCTTCTGCGACTGCTTTGAGTGGCTGGGCGTGCGCATCGACAATAACAAGAACCGCGAGGCCGTGGGCAACGGCCCGCAGGTCATCAGCGCCGCCGGTTCCGCCGTCACGGTTATGGTCATCCCCACCGACGAGGAATACATGATCGCCCACGACGTCGAGCGTCTGACCAAGAACAACTAACGCGCGCATTTGCAAGTAAACGAAAGGCCTCCAGAGCAACAGCTCCGGAGGCCTTTTTGCTAGCAGGTGGACGGCGGAAACCCCATCCCATTTCGAGCGCAAATACTGGGACACGCTTTCCGGTTGAGGCACGTTGCGGAAAGTGCGACCCACAATAAAGCAAAATTCCGTCCCAAAGTTTCCCAAACAGGCCCCAAGCGGAAGCCACATCCCACAATCCGCCTCCAAACTGGGATGTAGTTTCCGGCACAACAACCGCCGAAGCCCACCGGCCTTTCAATCTCCAAAGTGATCATCATCAGCAACGCCTGTGCTCTCAGCAACGGCACCCATCCATTCAGATTTTCAGCCCCAGCTCGTAGCCAAGCCGCCGTCCACCCCGGATTCCCTGATTGCTACGTGGCGGCAGGGACCCCACAGGGTAAAGCTCTGAAAATATTCCGCAGGACGCATGAAACCCCCGCCGCACGAAGTGCGCAGCGGGGGTTTCATGCATGTCCGAGGACGTTTTCAGAGCTTTACCCTGTGGGGTCCCGAGGGGATATGTCCGCTACTCAGCCATCTGAGCCTGGACGGCGGTGATGGCCACGACACCCACGATGTCGTCAGCAGAGCAGCCGCGCGACAGATCGTTGACCGGCTTGGCGATGCCCTGCAGGATGGGGCCGTAGGCGTCGGCGCCGGCGAAGCGCTGGACCAGCTTGTAGCCGATGTTGCCGGCCTCGAGGTCGGGGAACACGAGCACGTTGGCCTTGCCGGCAACGGAGGAGCCGGGAGCCTTGAGCTGGGCGACGGTGGGGACAATAGCGGCATCGAGCTGCAGGTCGCCGTCGATGGCGAGCTCGGGAGCCTTCTCCTTGCAGAACTTCACAGCCTCCTGGACCTTCTTGGCGACCTCGCCGCCAGCGGAGCCCATGGTGGAGTAGGAGAGCATGGCCACGTGCGGCTCAACGTTGCCCATGAAGGTGGACCAGGAGTGAGCGGAGGCGATGGCGATCTCGGAGAGCTCGTCGGAGGACGGGTTGATGTTGAGGCCGCAGTCGGCGAAGATCAGCGTGCCGTCGGTGCCGAACTGCGGGGTGTCGGTGCACATCACGAAGAAGGCCGAGACCAGCTTGGTGCCCGGGGCGGTCTTGAGGATCTGAAGCGCGGGGCGCAGGGTGTCGGCGGTGGAGTGGCAGGCGCCGGAGACCAGGCCGTCGGCATCGCTCATCTTGACCATCATGGTGCCAAAGTAGGTGGCGTCCATCACCTGGGCGCGAGCCTGCTCGATGGTAACGCCCTTCTTGGCGCGGAGCTCGGCAAACTTCTGCGCGTACTCCTCGTGCTTCTCGGCATTGCGCGGGTCGATGACGGTAGCGCCGGGAACGTTGATCTCGTCGGGGTTGCCCAGGATGACGATCTTTGCCAGGCCCTCCTCGATGATTTTGGTGGCCGCGACGATAGTGCGCGGATCCTCGCCCTCGGGCAGGACGATCGTCTTAAGGTCGGCCTTGGCGGCAGACTTCATACGGTTTAGGAAATCGCTCATGTTACTCCTTACAAGCGTTTCGCTAAGCTCCAGGCGCCCGGCTGTTCACGAATAAACCCGCTGCTAGCGGGTTTACCTTACGTTAATGTTCGCCGCGGTGCTTGAGCTTTCCTTGTGTGGCAAGCTCATTATAGGACGCATTAGCGCTATAATCGCTCTGATAAATGTGTCTCGAAGAATGTTCGAGAAAAGCCCAGCTAACGAGCCCGTGGCTTTTGACAAGGAGTATCGATGCAGATTACCTCAGGCCTGCCTGAAGGCTTTAACGCCGGCGCGTACGACATGATTGTCGTCGGTGCTGGATATGCCGGTGCCGTTTGTGCCCGCCGTCTCGCCGAGACCATCGGCTATCGAGTTGCCGTTTTGGAGCGCCGTAGCCACATTGCGGGCAATGCCTATGACTGCACTGACGAGGCCGGAATCCTGATCCACGAGTACGGTCCGCATATCTATCACACCTTTAACGAGCGCGTGCACAATTTCCTGTCGCGCTTTACCAAGTGGACGGATTATCAGCACAAGGTGCTCGCCAACATCAACGGTACCCTTATGCCCGTGCCCTTCAACCATGCGAGTCTCAAGCTCGCCTTTGGTGACGAGCGCGGCGAGGAGCTGTATCAGAAGCTCGTGGAGACCTTTGGCAAGGATGTCAAGGTGCCCATTATGGAGCTGCGTAAGAAGAACGACCCCGACTTGGCCGAGGTCGCCGATTACGTCTACGAGAACGTCTTTTTGCATTACACCATGAAGCAGTGGGGCCAGACGCCCGATCAGATCGATCCCTCGATCACCGGCCGCGTTCCCGTCTTTGTGGGCGATGATGACCGCTACTTCCCGCAAGCCCCCTTCCAGGGCATGCCGCAGGAGGGCTACACGGCGCTCTTTGAGCACATGCTCGACCACGACCTGATCGACGTGTTCTGCGACGTGGACGCCCGCGATCTCTTTGAGATCGACGAGACCACCGTCAAGATCGACGGCAAGGTCTATGGTGGCGAGATTGTCTATACCGGTCCACTCGACGAGCTGTTCAACCTCGACTTGGGTGCGTTGCCGTACCGCACGCTCGATATGAAGTTCGAGACGCTCGATATGGACCAGTTCCAGCCCGTGGGCACCGTCAACTACACCACGAGCGAGGACTACACGCGTATCACCGAGTTCAAGAACATGACCGGTCAGGTCCTGCCCGGCAAGACCACCATCATGAAGGAGTACTCCAAGGCCTATACGCCCGGCTCGGGCGAGACACCGTACTACGCCATTCTTGAGCCCGAGAACCGTGAGCTCTATGAGCGCTATCTTGAGCGCGTCCAGAATCTGACGAACTTCCACCCGGTGGGTCGTCTGGCCGAGTATCGTTACTACGATATGGACGCTGTGACCAATTCCGCCCTCGATCTTTCGGATGAGATTATCGCCTGCCATGCATAAAGTCATAACATTCGGTATTCCCTCGTATAACGCCGCCAAGGACATGGACCATTGCATCACCTCCATCTTGGAGGGGAGCAATTACGCCACCGATATCGAGATTATCGTGGTGGACGACGGCTCCAAGGACGAGACGGCCGATAAGGCCGATGAGTGGGAGGCGCGTTATCCCGGTATCATTCGCGCGGTACACCAGGAGAACGGCGGCCACGGTATTGCCGTCCTTTCGGGTCTGCGCGAGGCACAGGGCACCTACTACAAGGTTGTTGATTCGGACGACTGGCTTGACGGCGCTGCCCTTTCGACCATGCTGTCGATTCTGCGTGGCTTTGAGGAGCGCGACCAGCGCGTTGACCTGTTTATCTCGAACTACGTGTACGAGAAGGTTTACGAGGGCACGCATACCGCTATTGGCTACAAATTTGCCCTGCCGCGCAAGAAGATCTTTTCCTGGGATCAGATCGGTCATTTCCGCCTGGACCAGAACCTACTCATGCACAGCCTGTGCTATCGCACGGATGTGCTGCGCGAGTCCAACCTTCCCATGCCGCCGCACACGTTCTATGTGGACAACATCTACGCCTACGTGCCGCTGCCGCGTTGCAAGACCATGTACTACGCCGACATCGACCTCTATCGCTACTTTATCGGTCGCGAAGGCCAGAGCGTCAACGAGGCAACGATGGTCAAGCGTCTGGACCAGCAGTTCCGTGTTACGCGTATCATGATGGAGTCGTACCACTTGTACAGCGATGTTGAGTCGTCGCGCCTGCGTTCGTACATGATGGGCTACTTCACCATGATGATGGCGATCTGCTCGGTGCTTACCAAGCTTTCCGATGAAGATTGCGCCGACGAGCGCCTAAAGACGCTGTGGAATGATTTGAAGGTCTACGACGAGCGCATGTATCGTCGTGCCCGCTACGGCGTGGTCGGGTTCTTCACCAATCTGCGCGGACGGGCCGGAGACAAAACCACGCTCGGCCTATATCGTCTTGCCTCAAAGATCTTCAAATTCAACTAGCTGCTGAGTAATCGCTGCTGATAGGTTGACTGGGCCCCTTGGCCTTTAGTTTGCTACTGCGAACAGTCCTGCTCGCAGTAGCAAACTAAAGGCCAAGGGGCCTCTGCTATAAGAATCGATTGTCAGTTTATTTGAATTTGAAGATCTTCGACGCGCGGTACACAGGGGCCTGGGCTGAAAAGACTTGGTTGGTAGGTTGCCCGGTGGGGCTTGGTTATGTTTGTCGCGAGTTCCGCACGAGCCGAAGAGCACTTAATGTGCTCTTCGTGCGAGCCAGGACTGTAGAGCAGCAAACATAACCAAGCCCCACCGGGCAACCGGTCAGGTCAGGTTACTTCGCGGCGCCGGGGATGCCGTGGGAGGTTTTGGCGGTTTTGGCTCCGTTTACGATGGCGGTTTCCAGGGCCCTTACGGCGAGCATGCCCAGCAGGTCTAGGGGAACGGCGGCACTTGCCTGGGCGCCCAGTTTGCCGCTGGCGAGGGTGTAGATGGTGTCGCCGTCGTTGGTGGTGTGTGTGGGGCGGATGGCGTGTGCGTAGGCGTCTGCGGCCATCTGGGAGACCTTGGTGGCTTGTGCCTTAGTGAGTTCCACGTTGGTGATGATGCAGCTGATGGTGGTGTTGGTGCGGTCGAGCGGCATCTGCATGGATCCGGCGGCGGCAAAGGCTGCGAGTTCCATGTCGACGATCTGGTCGCTATCGGCTGCGGCGCGCATGCCGGCGACCCACTCGCCGGTGAAGGGGTCGACAACGTTGCCGCAGGCGTTGACTGAGACCACGGCGCCCACCTTGATGGGGCCGAGCGCCACGGCAGCAGCTCCAAGGCCGGCCTTCATGCAGGTGGCAGGCCCCATGAGCTTGCCTACAGTGGCGCCGGTGCCGGCGCCTACGTTGCCCTGTTCGAGCTTGGTGGGGGTGTGGTCGAGTGCTTCGCGCACGGCGGCGATGCCGGCCTCAATGTCGGGGCGCACGGTGGGGTCGCCAAAGGCAAGGTCGAAGATACAGCTGGAGCACACGATAGGCACCTGCGTGGGGCCGACGGGAAGGCCGATGCCGCGGCTCTCAAGCTCGCGAGCGACGCCGCTTGCGGCCTCGAGGCCAAAGGCCGATCCGCCCGAAAGGCAGACGGCGTGGACCTTGTCGACGGTGTTCTCGGGTCGTAGCAGGTCGGTCTCGCGCGAAGCGGGAGCACCGCCGCGAACGTCAACGCCGCCGGTGGCGCCCTCGGGTGCCACGATTACGGTGCAACCGGTGCCGGCCTCCTCGTCCGTGTAGTTGCCATAGCAAAAGCCATCGACATCGCAGACGTCAATGGCCTCGAGCAGTGTGTCCATGTTTAACTCCTATCGGTTTTCCGCCGCGCCTTGTGCTCGGTCGGGATCCGTACGGTACGCCAAAATTGTAGGCGCTGGGGAATACCCAGCGCCAGATGCAATTACGAGAGTTTTTGAATCGCGCGCGCGACGCGGGCGATGGGTAGGCCCACCACGTTATAGAAGTCGCCCGAAATATCGTGCACGAGCATGCGTCCGCCTGTGCCCTGAATGCCGTAGGCGCCGGCCTTGTCCATGGGCTCACCCGAGGCGACGTAGCGCTGGATCTGCTCGTCGGTGAGCTCGTAGAACGTCACGTCGGTCACATCGACAAAGGACAGGCTCTCGGCGGCATGCGGGGCGGCCGTATCGCCTGCCTTAACGATGCAGACGCCGGTTGCGACCTGGTGCGTGCGGCCCGAAAGCTCACGGAGCATGGTGCGCGCCTCGCCCTCGGTTGCCGGCTTGCCCAAAATCTTGCCGTCGAAGGTGACGATGGTGTCGGCCGCGACGGTCAACTCATTGGGCTCGGCATACTCGGCAGCAACGGCAGCCGCCTTGGCGCGTGCCAAGCGCTCGACAAGCGTGAGCGGGGGCTCGCCATCAAAGGGCGTTTCGTCGATATCCGCGGGAATCACGCGAATGTTGTAGCCTGCCTCGCGCATCAGCTCTATGCGGCGCGGCGATTGGGAAGCCAAAATCATAGTTGGATGCCCTCGGCGACCTTCTCGACGGCCTTGTCGCCGGCGAGCGTGCGCAGCAGCTCCAATGCAAAGGGGAGGGACTGTGCCATGCCGCTGGCAGTGATGATGTTGCCGTCTTGCGTGACCTTCTCGCCGGTATAGGCGCCTTCGGGGAAGCTTTTCTCAAAGCCAGGGAAGCACGTGGCATGGCGCCCCTCGAGCAGGTCGAGCTCGCCCAGGATAAACGGGGCGGCGCAGATGGCGGCGACGTGCTTGGTTGCGGCGAACTCGCAGACCACGTCGCAGACGCGCTGATCTGCGCGCAGGTTGGTGGCACCGGGCAGGCCGCCGGGCAGCACGACGCAGTCGTACTCGTCAAAGTTGATCTCATCAAAGAGCGCATCGCAGGTCACGGGAATCTGCAGCGAGCTTACGACCTCGCGCGTGGGCATGATCGAGACGAGCGTGGCACGCACGCCGCCGCGACGCATGACATCGACCATGGTCAAGCATTCAATAGTTTCAAAGCCATCGGCGGCGAGAACGGCAACGCTGGGCATGAGGGTTCCTTTCATAGGCGGCATACAATTAGCCGTCTTATACCCCGAAGACCTCCGCTTGCCACGCTCGATTTCCCAATGATTTTCTGAGCAATGATTAAGCGGCTAGTTGCGCCTAAGGTGGACGACGGTCTCGCAGTGGAAGGTTTGTGGGAACAGGTCGACTGGCGTGATCTTTACGGGGGAGAAGGTGCCTTCTTCGACAAAGCGTTTGAGATCGCGCGCCAGGGTGGCCGGGTCGCAGCTCACGTAGGCGACATCGCGGGCACTCGTGCTGGCGATAAGGCCGATCGCCTCGGGGGCGAGGCCTGCGCGCGGCGGGTCGACCACCAAGATGTCGGCATCCTGGTCGGGGAACTCGCGCACCGCGTCTCCGCCAATGACGTCGACGTTATCAAGCTTGTTGATTTCCAGGTTACGGCGTAGATCGCGCACGGCGGGGCCGTAGGCCTCGACGGCAGCGACAAAGTCGCAGCGGCGGGCGAGCGGCAGGGTAAAGGTGCCGGCACCGCAGTACAGGTCCACGGCAAGCTCGTCTTCCTGCGGGTCGAGCGCTTCCATGACAAGATCGATCAAAATCTCGGCACCCTTGGTGTTGACCTGGAAAAAAGACGGGGCAGACAAGCGCATCTGATCCTCGGCGATATTCTCGGTCCATGAGCCCTCTCCGGCGAGCATTTCGACCTTGGAGACACGGCGGGCCTTCTTTTCGCCCTTGCTCATCACGCGTACGATGCTCGTAGGATGAGCGGCGTCCGCCAGCACGCGGGAGACCTGCGAGCGCGGAAAAGAGCCTGTGGGCGTCCAGAGTGCGACCTCGAGTGCCTTGGTGCGGCGCGATGCGCGAATGCCCACGCGTTCGAGCCCCAAGTCATGGCTGCCGCTTAGATAGTTGAGTGCGCCGACGACCGATTTGAGTGCCTTCGGGAAGCGCTTATCGAACAGCGGACACATATCGACGGTCACGATTTTGCTGGGGTCGACACCGTGCATGCCAAGGCGCACGCGACCGTTGACGACGGTCGGTTCGAGTTCGATTTTATTGCGGTAGCCCCAGTCGTCCTTGGTGTGGCAGATGGGCTGTACCAACTCATCTGCCAGCTCAGGAGCGAACTTGCCGATGCGCTCGAGCGTGGAGCGCAGGTTTTGCTCCTTGGCGGCGAGCTGTGCCGTGCGTGAGAGATTGCCCCACGAGCAGCCGCCGCAGATGCCCACGAAGGGGCAGGGAGGCTGAATGCGATTGGGGCTTGGCTCCAGAATCTCGGTGGTGCGGGCGCGCATGAATGACTTGCCGTCCTGTACGACCTCGGCCTCGACGGTGTCGCCTGCCACGGCACCCTGCACAAAGACGGCCTTGCCGTTGTCGGCGTGCGCCAGCCCGTCGGCGCCGTAGGTCATCGATTCTATAGTGAGCTTCATATTCCTGCCTGTCATTCGCGTTGTTGTTCGCACCATGGTAGCAGGGAAAAGCGCCCCGCATCCGAGGCTTTCCTCAAATGCGGGGCGCTTCTACAAACTGCTTCTACAAACGACTATTTCGTCTTGCCGGTAATGAGCGTCTTAAGACCCAGGCCGATCAGACCCAGGCCCATGCGCACGCGGCCGAGGCGATGGCGCTCGATGGCCTTGGTCTTGCCAGCGGGCTTATCGCGACGGGCGCTCGTCTCGGGTGCGGGCTTGGTGACCTGCGGATCGGGCTGAGGTGCAGGTGCAGGCTCGGGCTCAATGACGGTCGCCTGGACCTCTTGGACCTTGGGTGCTACTGGCTGCGGCTCGGCCTCGGAGGCAGGTTCCGCCTCAATGACGGGCTCGGGCGCGGCCTCGGCGTTGCGATAGGCGCGCTCCAGCAGGGCTTCCTGCGAGTTGAAGGGTTTCTCACCCTCTGCACGCTCTACGGGGACCCAGGTGCCGTCGCTCGTGAGGCTGCGGGCCTTCACGTTGTCGCGCAGCTGCATGCCCATGTACTCGTGCACTAGGGCGCGGCAGGTGGGGTCGAGCACGGGGAAGGCAATCTCCACGCGGTGCTCGGTGTTGCGCGTCATCATGTCTGCCGAGCTCAGGTAAATCATGTCCGAGTCTACGCCAAAAGCGTAAACACGGGCGTGCTCCAAAAAGCGTCCGACGATGGAGCGGACATGCACGTTCTCGGTCTTGCCCGGAACACCGGGCTTGAGGCACGAGATGCCGCGGATGATCATGTCTACGCGCACGCCGGCACACGATGCCTCGGCGATCTTGTCGATAACCTCGCGGTCGGTCAGCGAGTTGAGCTTAAAGAACACGCGGGCGGGCTCGCCGGCAAGGGCGCGCTGGATCTCGCGGTCAAGCCCGCGCATGATGAGCGGTTTCAGTCCGACGGGCGCCACACCCAGGAAGCGGTAGTCGCCGCGCAGGTTGCCCAGCGACAGATTGCGGAAGAACAGGTTGGCGTCCTCGCCGATGCCGGGATGGGCTGTCATGAGCATAAAGTCGCTGTAGAGTTTGGCCGTCTTCTCGTTAAAGTTGCCGGTGCCCAAAAGCGTGAGGCGCGTTAGCGCCATGCCCTCGCGATAGGTGAGCTGGCAGATCTTTGAGTGGCATTTAAAGCCCTCGGAACCATAGATGACGGTGCAGCCTGCCTCTTCCAGACGCTCGGCCCACTCGATGTTGTTCTGCTCGTCAAAGCGGGCACGGAGTTCCATGAGCACCGTGACCTCTTTGCCGTTCTCGGCAGCATCGATCAGCGACTCGCACAGGCGGCTCTGCTTTGCCACGCGGTAGAGCGTGATGCGCAGCGAGATGCACTCGGGGTCGTAGGCGGCCTCGTGCACCAGATCCAGGAAGGGGTTCATGGCCTCGTAGGGATAAAAGAGCAGCTTGTCGCCCTGCAGCACCTGTTCGCGGATGGAGCGGGTCATATCGATGGTGGGGTTGGGCTGCGGCCTAAACGGCGTAAAGAGCAGCTCGTTGCGCAGGTGCTCGGGAATCTTGCCCTCAATGCCAAAGACGTAGCCCAGGTCGAGCGGGATATCGCAGGTAAAGACAGAGCGGCGCGAAAGCTCGAGCGCCTTGCGGATGGTCTTGAGCGTTGCCTTCTCGAGCGACCCCGAGACCGCGAGCACTACCGGCTGCAGACGCAGGCGCTTCTTGAGGATGCGCTTCATGTGCTGGCGGTAGTCCTCTTCCTCTTCGACGCCCTCGCCGTCCGGATCGATGTCGGCGTTGCGGGTGACGCGGATCAGCGCACGATCCAGCGGCTTATAGGAGCCAAAGCAGCTGTCCAGGCAGGCGAGGATGACGTCCTCGAGCAAGATGTAGGAGTAGGTGCCGGTGGGCGAGGGGATCTCGACCACGCGGTTCATCGAGGCGGGAATCTCGATAAGGCCCAGCAGGCTCTCCTCGTCGGTGGCGCCGTCCAGACCACAGGCCAGATAGAGCGCGCCATTGCGTAGGTTGGGGAAGGGGTGGCGAGGATCGATGACCAGCGGCGAGATGACCGGCGACACGTAGGCCTGGAAGTAGCGGGTTACGAAGGTGCGTTCCTCGGGCGTAAGCGAATCGATGCGGGCGCGGTGAACGCCCAAGGTGTCGAGCTTTCCCTCGATGCTCTTAAAGATGGACTCCCAACGGGTAAGGAGCCCGGGCATTTCGGCCATGACAGCATCGACCTGTTCGGAGGCGGTCATATTGCTCTTGTTGTCGACAGGCTGTTTTTTGAGCTCTGCCAGATCGGACAGGCCGCCCACGCGCACCATGAGAAACTCGTCGAGGTTAGACTCGAAAATCGACACGAACTTTAGACGCTCGAACAACGGAACGGTCTCATCGAAGGCTTCGTCAAGCACGCGATTGTCAAAGCGCAGCCAGCTAAGCTCTCGGTTTTGCGTGTACGAGAAGTCGCGCGGCGGCTTGCGCAGCTTTGCGGCGGCTTGCTTCTTTTCGATTTTGCTCGGCATATGCATCTGTCCGTTCAGTCCCCACGAGGGACGGTAGCCTAACACTAATCACTATTGTCTCAATTTAGTCGACCTGTGGCACGGACGCATCGCGCGAACGGTATCTTTACCTACTTCTTACGCTGCCAAGGCATGCAACTAACTGTCCAACTCGTTTGGAAACAATCTATATCCATACTCAACTGGTGAGGATGTATGAATAAGAATGATTGCGAGCTGAATATAATCGAATCCAAATTGAATCATGGACAAACGACATATATATGCAGAAAACCGTTTTAGCTATGCAATTCCTAAACATGAAAATATTTGTGCAATCTAGCTTAATTCCTTAGAAAAAAGAACATTTACCTTTGAAAACCTGCTTTAGAGAACCGAAGTGCATCATGGGGGAATCATATGCGATATACCGTTCATCGCACTTTGCTGACCGTTCGGGGGCGAGGTGGAATTGCAGGTGGTTTTTGGATATAACTAGAGCTGTCAGCAAGCAGCGTCCCATACGGAGGGGCGCTGATACATTCGGCCAGTAAGGCCCGAAAGAAAGGTAGGAGGCCATGACGAAAGGTCTGCACGTGCCTTCCGAGATCGGCAAGCTCAGGAAGGTCTGCCTGCACCGTCCCGGCGACGAGCTCCTCAACCTGCCGCCCGACGAGCTCGAGCGACTCCTGTTCGACGACGTCCCGTTCCTGGAGGTCGCGCAGCAGGAGCACGACACCTTCGCCCAGATCCTGAGGGACCAGGGCGTGGAGGTCCTCTATCTCGAGAACCTCGTCGCCGAGGTGTTCGACCAGGTCCCCGGCGCCCGCGCCGAGTTCACCGACCAGTACATCGCCGAGGCCGGCATCCGCGGCCAGCACATGCCGCAGATCGTCCGCGAGAAGCTGGACTCCATCGAGGACAACCTCGAGTTCGTCAAGAAGACCATGGCCGGCATGACCAAGTCCGAGATCGACATGCCCCTCACGGCGTCCACGACCCTCGACTCCCTGGTCAACTCCGAGTCCGAGTCCGACCTGATCATCGACCCGATGCCCAACCTCTACTTCACCCGCGACCCGTTCGCGGTCGTCGGCGAGGGCGTCAACCTCAACCGCATGTACTCGGTCACCCGCAACCGCGAGACCCTGTACGGCAAGTACGTCTTCAAGTACCACCCCGACTACAAGGACGTCTCGCTGTACTTCCGCCGCGACTGCCAGTTCCACACCGAGGGCGGCGACGTGCTGAACATCAACGAGAAGACCCTCGCCGTCGGCATCTCCCAGCGCACCCAGGCCGCCGCGATCGACGTCATGGCCCAGAACATCTTCTGGAACTCCGACTCCAAGGTCGAGCGCATCCTGGCCTTCGACATCCCGGTCTCGCGCGCCTTCATGCACCTCGACACGGTCTTCACCCAGATCGACGTCGATAAGTTCACGATCCACCCCGCCATCATGGGCACCCTGCGCGTCTACGAGCTGACCGCCGGCAAGAACCCGGGCGACGTGAACATCCGCCTGATCGAGGACACCCTCGAGCACGTCCTGGAGGACGCCACCGGCGTCGACCAGGTCAAGCTGATCCCCTGCGGCGGCGGCGACCCGATCGCGGCCTCCCGCGAGCAGTGGAACGACGGCTCCAACACCCTGTGCGTCGAGCCCGGCAAGATCTGCGTCTACGCCCGCAACACCGTCACCAACGACGTGCTGTACAAGGAGGGCCTGGACCTTCTCGTCGTGCCCTCCGCCGAGCTCTCCCGCGGCCGCGGCGGCCCGCGCTGCATGAGCATGCCCTTCTGGCGCGAGGACCTCTAAGGTCTTCAAGGACCCGTACAGGTCATAATACATACATCTAGCTGCCATTAGATGTCTCCCATTGGGGCGGTGCGGGTTTTCGCACCGCCCCAATCTTGTATGAGGAACGTCAACACGGTTGGATGACTGCTTTTGTAAGGAGCTTGGCCATGGACATCAAGACGATTGGCGTTGAGGAATGGCTCGACGTTTGGGAGAAGAGCGCCACGTGGGACATCGCCCAGTCGACGATCTCGTCGCTCACCATGGGCGAGCTGCGCGCGCTCGATGAACAGGACGGCGCCACGTTCTACGAGCGCCTGGACCGCGAGAAGATGAACTACGGCTGGATCGAGGGCTCGCCGGAGTTTAAGGCCGAGGTTGCCAAGCTGTATCGTCGGGAGGTCAATCCCGATCACATTCTGCAGACCAATGGCTGCACGGGCGCTAACCTCAACGCCATCATGGCTGTGGTCGAGTCCGGCGACCACGTTATCGCCGAGTGGCCCACCTACGCGCCGCTCTACGAGATTCCGCGCACGCTGGGCGCCGAGGTCGAGTATTGGGAGCTTCGCGAGGAACTCGGCTGGAAGCCCGATATCGAGGAACTCAAGAGCTTGGTGCGCCCCAACACCAAGCTTATCTGCATCAACAACGCATCGAACCCCATCGGTACGGTGCTCGATGCCGGTATGCTCGGTCAGATTGCCGAGATCGCCCGCTCGGTGGGCGCCTATGTGCTGTGCGACGAGGTGTACCTGCCGCTTGAAAACACTGAGTCCTTTATGTCGATGGTCGACGTGTACGAGAGGGCCATTGTCACCAACTCGTTGTCGAAGACCTATTCGACGCCTGCGGCCCGCGTGGGCTGGGTCGTGGCAGACGAAGAGGTGTCCAACCGCATCCGTACCTATCGCGATTACACCATGATCTGCGGCGGCGTGTTCAACGATGCCCTGGCGACCTATGTGCTCGAGCACAAGGACAAGATTGTCGAGCGCAATCGCAAGATCGTGTTTGGCAACCGCGATATCGCGCAGGCTTGGATCGATACGCAGCATCGCGTTTCCTGGACGGCTCCGCAGGGCGTGTCTACCTCGTTTATCCAGCTTGATATTCCCGAGGACGACGAGGGGTTCTGCAAGCGCCTGCTGTCCGAGAGGGGAGTGCTGCTGGTACCCGGCAGCCGCTTTGAGCTTCCCTGTGGCGCACGCCTGGGCTACTGCGCGAGCGAGGACGTTCTGCGTGAGGGCCTGAGGCTTTTGGGCGAGGCACTGGCGGAGTTTGATCGCTAGGATTCCGATGATCTTCGAGGGCCTTATCTAAATTGGCCGAAGATAATCGAAAACGGACCCGTTTCCCTAGTGAAGCGGGTCCGTTTTTCTATACCGAGAAGTCAAGTTGTTACAAATGGGGCTGTAAAGCGAGCCGGTATCCGCTGGGCCTTATACTGAGTTTCCGGTGAACGGTATCAAGCGTCTGGTAAACGGTAATTAATTTACCAGAAATGAATAGGACAAACTTTTTTCTGAATAAAAATGAAAATGGTTGAGACACGGTATGAACCGCTAATTCTATTCATAGCTTTATTGGAAATATGCAATTTGAGGATGGTTTAGCAAAGTTTAGTTCCATTTGATTTTAGGATTGAAAACGCGTTTAAGCACGTAAATACGCTTTATTAAGATGAAGTGTGCCATGCGTGAAGTATATGTGTATGCCGTTCACCCCCTATAAAAAACCGTTCGGTGGCAAGGTGGAAGTATGAGCTGATTTTGGATATAAATATGTCGTCAGCAATAACGCCTCACACGGAGGGGCGCTAACGAATCGGCCCTGACAAGGGCCCGAAAGAAAGGTAGGAGGCCATGACGAAAGGTCTGCACGTGCCTTCCGAGATCGGCAAGCTCAGGAAGGTCTGCCTGCACCGTCCCGGCGACGAGCTCCTCAACCTGCCGCCCGACGAGCTCGAGCGACTCCTGTTCGACGACGTCCCGTTCCTGGAGGTCGCGCAGCAGGAGCACGACACCTTCGCCCAGATCCTGAGGGACCAGGGCGTGGAGGTCCTCTATCTCGAGAACCTCGTCGCCGAGGTGTTCGACCAGGTCCCCGGCGCCCGCGCCGAGTTCACCGACCAGTACATCGCCGAGGCCGGCATCCGCGGCCAGCACATGCCGCAGATCGTCCGCGAGAAGCTGGACTCCATCGAGGACAACCTCGAGTTCGTCAAGAAGACCATGGCCGGCATGACCAAGTCCGAGATCGACATGCCCCTCACGGCGTCCACGACCCTCGACTCCCTGGTCAACTCCGAGTCCGAGTCCGACCTGATCATCGACCCGATGCCCAACCTCTACTTCACCCGCGACCCGTTCGCGGTCGTCGGCGAGGGCGTCAACCTCAACCGCATGTACTCGGTCACCCGCAACCGCGAGACCCTGTACGGCAAGTACGTCTTCAAGTACCACCCCGACTACAAGGACGTCTCGCTGTACTTCCGCCGCGACTGCCAGTTCCACACCGAGGGCGGCGACGTGCTGAACATCAACGAGAAGACCCTCGCCGTCGGCATCTCCCAGCGCACCCAGGCCGCCGCGATCGACGTCATGGCCCAGAACATCTTCTGGAACTCCGACTCCAAGGTCGAGCGCATCCTGGCCTTCGACATCCCGGTCTCGCGCGCCTTCATGCACCTCGACACGGTCTTCACCCAGATCGACGTCGATAAGTTCACGATCCACCCCGCCATCATGGGCACCCTGCGCGTCTACGAGCTGACCGCCGGCAAGAACCCGGGCGACGTGAACATCCGCCTGATCGAGGACACCCTCGAGCACGTCCTGGAGGACGCCACCGGCGTCGACCAGGTCAAGCTGATCCCCTGCGGCGGCGGCGACCCGATCGCGGCCTCCCGCGAGCAGTGGAACGACGGCTCCAACACCCTGTGCGTCGAGCCCGGCAAGATCTGCGTCTACGCCCGCAACACCGTCACCAACGACGTGCTGTACAAGGAGGGCCTGGACCTTCTCGTCGTGCCCTCCGCCGAGCTCTCCCGCGGCCGCGGCGGCCCGCGCTGCATGAGCATGCCCTTCTGGCGCGAGGACCTCTAAGTCTTTCCGTTTCCGGTGCGGTCCCCCTACAACCGCACCGGCTTCGCCCGTTAAACGGGCACCACTGATACTTACGTAATTCATTTCTTCGAAAGGAATCGAACCATGGGTGTTAACCTCTCCGGCCGTAGCTTCCTCAAGCTTCTCGACCTCACCACCGAGGAGATCGAGTACCTGCTCAAGCTCTCCAAGAACTTCAAGGATATGAAGCGCGCTGGCGTTCCGCACCGCTATCTCGAGGGCAAGAACATCGTTCTGCTCTTCCAGAAGACCTCTACTCGTACCCGCTGCGCCTTCGAGGTCGGCGGCATGGATCTGGGCATGGGCGTCACCTACCTCGATCCGGGTTCGTCGCAGATGGGCAAGAAGGAGTCCATCGAGGACACCGCCCGTGTTCTCGGCCGCATGTATGACGGCATCGAGTTCCGTGGCTTTGCCCAGGATGACGTCGAGGAGCTCGCTGCTAAGTCCGGCGTGCCCGTGTGGAACGGCCTGACCACTGAGTGGCACCCCACCCAGATGCTCGCCGACATCCTGACCGTCCAGGAGAACTTCAACTACGACATCAAGGGCAAGACCCTCGTCTTCATGGGCGACTGCAAGAACAATGTCGCTCGCTCCCTCATGGTCGTCTGCTCCAAGCTCGGCATGAACTTCGTGGCCTGCGGCCCCGAGGAGTGCATGCCCGCTGACGACGTCATCGAGGCCTGCAAGCCCATCGCCGAGGCTAACGGCTGCACCATCAAGCTGACCACCGACGTCAAGGACGGCGTCACCGGTGCCGACGTTATCTACACCGACGTGTGGGTCTCCATGGGCGAGCCCGACGAGGTCTGGGCCGAGCGCATCGCTCAGCTCACCCCGTATCGTGTTACCTCCGAGGTCATGGCTATGGCCAACCCGGGTGCTATCTTCCTGCACTGCCTGCCCAGCTTCCACGACACCAACACCACCATTGGCGCCGAGAAGTGCGAGCAGTTCGGCATCACCGAGCAGGAGGTCACCGACGAGGTCTTCGAGAGCCCCGCTTCCAAGGTCTTCGACGAGGCCGAGAACCGCATGCACACCATTAAGGCTGTCATGTACGCCACGCTCAAGTAAGAGCATCTAGCATCTCGCTCGGGGTGTATTGCTGCACACCCCGAGCGGTTTTATCTGGTAATAATCTCGCATCAAGCGGCAGGCACGGCACGGAAGAGCCGCTTCTGGCGAGATCAGTAAATGATTTATGAAGGGGGGATGAGAACTATGACTGAGACCGCTAAGAAAAAGCGCGGTATGCCTTCATCGTTCACCATTCTTCTTGCTCTGCTGGCAATTGTCGCAGTGATTACCGTTATCGTCTCCGGCACGTCCGGCGGCGCGGTTACTGCCGCCCGTCTGAGCGATTTCTGCACCGCCCCGATTAAGGGCTTCGCTGACGCTCTGCCCGTCTGCCTCTTCGTTATGATCCTGGGCGGCTTCCTCGGCATGATGACCGAGACCGGCGCTCTGGACAACGGCATCGCCGTTCTGGTGCAGAAGCTTAAGGGCAACGAGATTATGCTCATTCCCGTGCTGATGCTCATCTTCTCCCTCGGTGGTACCACCTATGGTATGTGCGAGGAGACCGTTCCCTTCTACGCCCTGCTCGCCGCTACCATGATGGCTGCTGGCTTCGACCCCATGGTCGGTGCCGCTACCGTCCTGCTCGGCGCTGGCTGCGGCTGCCTGGGCTCCACGGTTAACCCGTTCGCCGTCGGCGCTGCCGTCGACGCTCTGACCGGCGTTGGCATTGAGGTCAACCAGTCCATCATCATCGGCCTTGGTGCCGTCCTGTGGATTGTCACTACCGCTATGTCCATCTTCTTCGTGATGAGCTACGCCAAGAAGGTCAAGGCTGACAAGGGTTCCACCATCCTGTCGATGCAGGAGCTCAAGGACGCCGAAGAGGCTCACGGCAAGGCTGCTTCCGAGGTCCACAAGGAGGTCAAGCTCACCGGTCGTCAGAAGGGTGTTCTGATCGCCTTCGCCTTCACCTTCGTCGTCATGATCGTCGGCTTCATTCCGCTGGCCGACCTCAACGAGGGCGTCGCCAACTTCTTCGACGCTGGCGCTGTCTACGACGCCGACGGTAACGCCGTCGTCCAGGGCTGGTCTGCCCTGATCACCGGCCTGCCCATTGGCCAGTGGTACTTCGACGAGGCTTCCACCTGGTTCTTCCTCATGGCCGTCCTGATCGGTATCATCGGTGGCCTGTCCGAGAAGCAGATCGTTAACACCTTCATCACCGGCGCTGCCGACATGATGTCCGTTGTTCTCGTCATCGCCCTCGCCCGTGGTATCTCCGTCCTCATGGCTAACACCGGCCTCGATGTCTTCGTCCTCGACGCTGCCGCCAATGCCCTGGCTGGCCTGTCCGGCGTGATCTTCGCTCCCATGAGCTTCCTGGTCTACTTCGGCCTGTCCTTCCTGATCCCCTCGACCTCCGGTATGGCCACCGTCTCCATGCCCATCATGGGACCGCTGGCTGTTAAGCTCGGCTTCTCGCCTGAGGTCATGGTCATGATCTTCTCCGCCGCCATCGGTGTCGTGAACCTTTTCACCCCGACCTCCGGCGCCATCATGGGCGGTCTCGCCCTGGCCAAGATCGAGTGGACGACCTGGCTCAAGTTTGCCCTTAAGCTCATCGTCGCGCTCTCTGTCGTCTGCGCCATCATCCTGACCGTCGCCTGCGTGTTGATCTAAGTACCCAACGGGTACCCCATGGAAACCTTGACGATCCTGTAAAGGATCACCTGGTCATCGTCTGTCCGGTGGGGTCAACCCACCGGTAGACTCCTACCTTTAGCCCCCTCCCGTTCCGTGCGCGGGAGGGGGCGCTCTCATGTTGCGCGGTTCTACGAACCGCGCAACCAGTCGACGCTGCGCGCCGCCCAGGACGACAATTTGTCATTCAAAAGGCAAGGCATGACCAAAAGGTCTATGCCTTGCCTTTTTCATGCCAACTTGTACGTTCTGGACGGCGCTCGCTGTCCGTCCTCTGCCTGCGGCGCTTTCCATTGTTGGTGCAGAGGGCGCTTTGCCTACTCTGGTGGGCTTTCGCTGGCTTATGCTCAACCTGCGACGTTTCCATTATTGATACAAAGGCCAGGTTTGTTTGAACCAAAAAGGGGAAGTTGCGGTGGAATAGTTCCTGTTTGGCCGTCTTGAGGGGTTAAACGGGAACTATTTCACCGCAACTTATCGATGGCGTGTTTGGTTGGTGCCAGTTGATTGCTTGGGCGTTGGGGAGGGTCTGCTCCGTTATAATCGCCTAGAACATTAAATGGAAACGGGACGGGAGCCATATATGCGCCAGGGTTTCGACAACGCGAAGTATATCGAGCTGCAGGCTGCTCACATTAAGGAGCGCATCTCGCAGTTTGGTGGCAAGCTCTATTTGGAGTTTGGCGGTAAGCTGTTCGATGACTATCATGCGAGCCGCGTGCTGCCGGGTTTTGAACCGGACAGCAAGTTCCGCATGCTCAAGAGCATCGCCGACGATGTCGAGGTTATCATCGCGATCAACGCGAACCACATCGAGAAAAACAAGGCTCGTGGTGACCTCGGCATTACCTATGACGAGGATGTGCTGCGCCTGGTTGACCTGTTCCGCGGCAACGGCTTTGCTGTCGCGGCTGTGGTCATCACCCAGTACGCCGGCCAGCCCGCTGCCGATGTGTTCCGCAACCGCCTGAACGCGCTCGGTATTCCCGCCAAGCTGCACTATCCCATCGAGGGGTATCCGCACGATGTCGATCTGATCGTGTCCGACGATGGCTACGGCAAGAACGAGTTTGTCGAGACCACCCGACCGCTCGTCGTGGTCACTGCCCCCGGTCCGGGCTCGGGCAAGCTTGCCACCTGCCTGTCTCAGCTCTATCACGAGCACAAGCATGGCACGGCCGCCGGCTATGCCAAGTTCGAGACCTTCCCTGTCTGGAATCTTCCTCTGACGCATCCGGTCAATATTGCCTACGAGGCCGCCACGGCTGACCTCGACGACGCCAATATCATCGATTCGTTCCACCTTGAGGCCTACAACAAGACCACGGTCAACTACAACCGCGACGTCGAGGCCTTCCCGGTAGTCCGTGCCCTGATGGAAAAGATCCTGGGCAAGAGCCCCTACCAGAGCCCTACGGACATGGGCGTCAATATGGTCGGCTTTGCCATCACCGATGACGATGCCTGCCGCGACGCTTCCAAGATGGAGATCGTCCGCCGCTACTTTACCGCGGTCGAAAATGTGCGCCGTACTGGCGTGGGCGATGAGCAAGTCGACCGTCTCAAGATTATTATGAAGAAAGCCGGCATCGATAAGAACTACTCACCGGCGCGCTCGGCGGCCCTCACCAGGGAGCAGCTGACGGGTGGTCCCGTGGGTGCCATGGTCATGCCCGATGGCTCCGTGGTGACCGGCAAGACTTCCACGCGCCTGGGCGCCGCGAGCTCGCTCATCATGAATGCACTTAAGCATGTCTCGGGCGTCGACCTTGAGCTCGAGGTCATTAGCGATGAAGCGATCGAGCCCATCAGCAAGCTCAAGACGCATTTCCTGGGCAGCAAAAACCCGCGCCTCCACACCGACGAGACGCTTATGGCGCTGTCGATCACCTCGGCCACGAGTGAGACGGCCGCTCGCGTCCTTTCGGGCCTGGAGCAGCTGCGCGGTTGCGATGCCTTCTTTAGCGTGATTATCTCGCCGACGGACGAGACGGTACTGCGCAAACTGGGTATCAACGTGTGCTGCGAGCCCAAGTTTGAGCGCCGCGGTTTCTTCCATCGCTAAGTTTGAAGCACCGCGGTAATTGCATTGCATTTTGGCCGTATCGGGTTAGCGCCCGGTACGGCTTTTTGATCAATAAAGCGCCTATTTCGGCGAAGAATAGCTGTTTACCTGCCTAGAAACAATTTGAGCGGTATACAATAACCGTAACTGTTTCATCCTTAGCGGGATGCCGCATGATGGATATTACCTGCCATCGTGAGGTGTGTCGGTCGCGCACGGCGCGTTAGATGCTCGTGCTCGGTTTGAGGAGGCTGCTATGGCGGGCAAGGGTCGTGCGAGTGTCAACGATATGAAGCGTGTCGAGGTGCTGGTGTTGATGGAGATCGACCAGCAAACCGAAGACAATGGCGGGCCGTATGGTTTCTCGCGCAAAACGCTTGCCGAGCGCGTGGGGGTTTCGCCGTATCGTGCCCGCGCCGCAATCGATCGCTTGGATTCCGAAGGCATGATTGATGTCGTCTCGCGTTATAGCGACGACGGCGGTCAGCTTGCAAATGGCATTTGCCTCACCGAACGTGGCGAGTGGTATCTTGAGGGCGTCCGTACCGGCATGCTCGTTCAAGAAATGCTTGAGGACGAGGTTGCTGATCGATAGCAGCATGTAACCCTTGCCATAGCGACGCCGCCTGGGAAACCGGGCGGCGTTTTGTTTCAAGATTGAGAAATGCAATCTCACGCGAGAAAAATTGCGAACGGTCCGCGGCGCGAGTATTACAATGAAGACCCGTAAGATGTGGATAAACAACTTCTACGGGAAGCGCAGGTAACTCAATATGACCAAGCATGTGTTCGTAACCGGTGGCGTGGTTTCGTCCCTGGGCAAGGGTATCACCGCGGCCTCGCTGGGCCGTCTGCTCAAGTCGCGTGGCTACAAAGTAACGATGCAGAAGGCCGATCCGTATCTGAACGTCGACCCCGGTACCATGAGCCCCTTCCAGCATGGTGAGGTCTTCGTTACCGAGGATGGTTACGAGTCCGACCTGGACCTGGGTCATTACGAGCGCTTTATTGATGAGAACCTGACCCGCGATTCCAACTTTACGACCGGCGCCATCTATAAGAGCTTGATCGCCCGCGAGCGTCGCGGCGACTTTTTGGGCGGTACCGTGCAGGTGATTCCTCACGTCACCAATGCCATTAAGGACAAGTTCCGCCGCATCGAGGAGCAGACCGGCTCCGATGTAGTCATCACCGAGCTGGGCGGCACGATCGGCGACATCGAGTCCCAACCGTTTGTCGAGGCCATCCGTCAGTACCGCAAGGAGGCCGGCCCCGAGAACGTCTGCTACATCCACGTGTCGCTCGTTCCCTATATCGCCGCCGCCCACGAGGTCAAGACCAAGCCCACGCAGCATTCCGTCAAGGAGCTCCGCAGCTTTGGCATCCAGCCCGATATCATCGTGCTGCGCTCCGACCACCATATCGATGACGCTATCCGCGGAAAGATCGCAAGCTTCTGCGACGTTGACACCGATTGTGTCTTTACCAACGAGGACTGCGCGAGCATTTACGATGTTCCGCAGCTGCTTGCCGAGCAGGACTTTGACCTGCGCATTTGCGAGCGCCTGGGTCTGGACCCGCGTGAGCGCGACATGAGCGAGTGGAACGAGTTCCTGCGCAAACAGAATCACGCCAACCATCACGCCGACAAGGTGAAGATTGCCGTCGTGGGTAAGTACACGCAGCTGCCCGATGCGTACCTGTCGGTTATCGAGGCCCTGCACCATGCGGGCGTCTTCTACGATCGCCATGTGGACGTCCAGCTGGTCGACGGCGAGAGCCTCGACGAGCAGAATGTCTCCGAGGTTTTGGGCGACGCCTCGGGCATCCTGGTCCCCGGCGGCTTTGGCAAGCGCGCCCTGGAGGGCAAGATCCTCGCGGCCGAGTTTGCCCGTGAGCACAAGATTCCGTATCTGGGCATTTGCCTGGGTATGCAGGTGGCCGTGTGCGAATTTGCGCGCAACGTCGTCGGCCTTGCCGGCGCCAGCTCCTCCGAGTTCGATCCGGATGGCCCGTATAGTGTCATTGATCTGATGAGCTCGCAGGAGGACGTGACCGAGAAGGGCGGCACCATGCGCCTGGGCGCCTATCCGTGCAAGCTCGCCGCCGATACCCTCGCTCGCGAGGCATATGGCGAGGAGCTCGTCTACGAGCGTCACCGTCATCGCTTTGAGTTCAACAACGCCTTCCGCGACCAGCTCGAGGACGCCGGTTTGGTTATCTCGGGCCTGTCGCCCGACGAGCGCCTGGTCGAGATGGTCGAGCTGCCGCGCGACGTGCATCCGTGGTATGTGGCAACCCAGGCTCATCCCGAGTTCAAGAGCCGCCCGACCAACCCGCAGCCGCTGTTCCGCGAGTTCGTGCGCGCTTCGATCGGCCAGCACGAGGGTGTCGACCGTCTGCAGGTGACGCCCATGAACCTTGCTACGGACTAAGGGTGCCGTCGAATAAGGAACATACCGAAGCTACTCCCTCGTCGCTCGCCGTGGCGGCGGGGGAGTATCTCGATTACCTCGCGGTCGAGCGGGGTTTGGCGCGCAACACGATTGCGGCCTATCGTCGTGACCTGACGACGTACTGCGCCTATCTGGAGCGGGCGGGTATTGTGTCTTTTGAAGAGGTGACTCGTCAGGTCGTGGAGGGCTTTGTCGCCGACCGTCGCGATGGGGGCTATTCCGATGCCTCGGTGGAGCGTGCGCTTGCGGCCGTGAAGGGCCTGCATGCCTTTTTGGTGCGCGATGGGGCTGTGGCCCAAAATCCAACGACGGCGTTGCGCCTGCCTAAAAAGGCTGAGCGTTTGCCGGAGTATCTATCGGTGGAGGATGTCTCGGCGCTGCTCGATCAAGACTTCCCCGAGGGCGAGATGGGCTTGCGCGACCATGCCATCTTGGAAGTGCTCTACGGATGCGGTTTGCGTGTGAGCGAGTTGGTGGGGCTCGATGTGGGCGATATCCATATCGACGATGGTTTTGTGCTCGTTCGCGGTAAGGGCTCAAAGGAACGCCTGTCCCCGCTGGTGGGAAGCGCGGCGCGAGCTCTGACGCTCTATGTAACTGAGGGGCGTTCTCGCTTGGCGGCCCATGCGCGCGGAACCGAGACCTCGGCGGTCTTTTTAAATAAGAACGGCCGCCGTCTGTCGCGCCAGGGCATCCATGCCATCTGTGAGCGCTACGGGCGCCAGGTGGGGCTGGTGGGGCTCCATCCCCACACCTTGCGCCACTCCTTTGCCACCCACATGCTCGCGGGCGGTGCCGACCTGCGTGTGCTGCAGGAGATTTTGGGCCATGCCGATATTTCGACCACGCAGGTCTACACACATGTCGACCGCACGCAACTGACCGAGGTCTATCTGGCGGCGCATCCGCTGGCACATCGCTAGCACCTCGCTGACCTGCATATTTATAGGTATTTGGGGACGGGCCCCAGATTGCCGCGGCGTGCTTTTGCGCGCGCATGGGCAATCTGGGGCCCGTCCCATTTTTCGCCACTTGGCATCGCGGTGGTGGGCCGCACGTGCCTTGGGTGGGGGAGTTTGGGGGCGATGTGAACGGCATGTAAAGGGACGCAAAAATCGCCTCAAGGTCAACTTGAAGGTTGAGGTTGAACGGCGGGGTGCCACAGGTGGCATCCCGCCGTTGCTGTAAACACAACATATTGTGTTTTCGAACATATGCTTGGGGGTGTTTTGCAATATATGGTGGGTGGAGTGGTGGGGCGGAGTGGGGGAAGGGGTGGGAAAAGGTGTTGAAAAATGGGGCGGTTCCCCATATTATTAATGACGTCGACAGGCGGGGTGGTTCCCCGCGTACGTGCCATCTGAGTAACCGAGGGGAGGGCGCACATGGGAATGACTGGTGCATACGAGCGCAATCTCGATGCAAAAGGTCGTCTGTCCCTGCCTGCACCCCTTCGCGAGGAGCTTGGAGAGCACGTTCGCGTGTTCAAAGCCCTGGATGTCGATGCTCTGTACGTGTTCTCTGCCGAGGCCTTCGATAAGTGGGTCGAAGGACTCTTCGCGGGTCGTGAGGGCCACGAGGGTTTTAACCCGCGTGACATTAATGACCAGAAGCTCATGAGGGCGATCAACAAGCGCACCACGTCGATGGACGTGGACAGCGCCGGTCGTATCGGTCTTTCCGAGTCTCTCCGCAAGCAGGCGAACCTCGACCGCGAGGTCACGGTTGTGGGCAACTACGACCACCTTGAGGTTTGGGATCGCGCCGCGGCCGATGAGGACGATGACGATGAGGCCCTGCTGGACCTCTTCTTCTCGTAAGGGCAAGGCACGGGTAACGGATGGAGCGTGGGATCTTGACACAAGAATATCGGCATGAACCTGTCATGCTCGGCGAAGTGCTTGAGTCGCTGCGGCTAAAGAGCGGCTCCGTTGTCTGCGATTGCACCCTTGGCGGTGCCGGTCATTCGGTAAAGATGGCCGCGCAGGTGGGGGAGACGGGCCTTTTGCTCGGCGTCGATCAGGACGACATGGCCCTCGAGGCCGCTGGCGCCCGTCTGGACCGCGAGGTTCCCGGCGTTCCGCACCAGCTGCTGAAGGGCAACTTCGGCGACTTGGACGAGCTGCTTTGCTCGGCCGAGGTGCCCGGGGTCGATGGCTTCCTGTTCGATTTGGGCGTTTCGTCACCGCAACTCGATATCCCTGGCAGGGGCTTTTCGTATAACGAGGACGCCCCATTGGACATGCGGATGGATCCGGGTAATAACACCTTAAACGCAGCTGAGGTCATCAACACCTATAACGAACACGACCTCGCCCGGATTCTACGCGTCTACGGCGAAGAGAAGTTCGCCTCGCAGATCGCGCGCGAGATCGTGCGCCGCCGCGAGCAAGAACCGATCGAAACCACCGGCCAATTTGTCGAGATCATCAAGGCGGGTATCCCGGCTGCCGCTCGTCGGCATGGCGGACACCCGGCCAAGAAAAGTTTCCAGGCCATTCGCATCGAGGTCAATCACGAGCTCGATGTGCTCGAACGAGGGCTTGATGCCGCCACCAGGTGGCTCAACCCGGGCGGACGTATCTGCGTCATCTCGTATCACTCGCTCGAGGACCGTATCGTAAAGAACCACTTTAAGGAGATGAGCCAGGGGTGCACGTGTCCGCCGGAGATTCCGGTGTGCGTGTGCGGCAACGTGCCGATACTCAAGGTCATCACCCGCAAACCCTTGGTTGCCCAGCCTGATGAGGTTGAGCGCAACCCTCGGGCGAGATCAGCCAAAATCCGCGTGGCGCAGCGTCTGTAGGCGCGACCGCGCGATATTGGACCTCCCGCTCGCACCATAAACGAAGCTTAAACACACTACCAACGTACTCGGGATGGGAGGCGGCATATCATGGGCTACAACACTTCAAGCGCAGCACTCGCCTATGATATGAACGCCATGCCCGCCTATCGTGAGACGCCGCAGGCCCCCGTTGCTCCCCGTGAGCAGCGCACGCCGCGCTTTGATGTCTACACGGGCGCGGGCCGTCAGGCAAACCAGGCGGTAAGCCCGGTTTTCATGAGCGTTCTTAAAACGTTTTGCATCATTGCGGCTATCTTCATGACGATCGGCGTCGCCCGCGTGGCGCTCGCCGGCGTTACGGCCCAGGTGCTCAACAGCAACGCCGAGCTTACCAACACGCTCGAAAAAGCGACCGATGAGAGCTCCGACCTGGAGGTCATGCATTCGGTCTATGGCGCCGACACGCGCATTCGCGACCTTGCGGGCGCTTATGGCATGGTGGAGCCCAGCGAGAGCGTTACACTTGACTTTTCGCAGGATGCAGCCGCGGGCGCCAACGCGACCGCGACCGCTCAGTAGCAAGACGGTAGCTGAGTATGACAAATGACTATCGCCGCGGTTCCGATGGGGGCCGCGGTTCTGGACGTCCCTCGTCGCGGGGACGTTCTGGTTATCAAGGAACGGGTCGGCAATCTTACAACGCCGGGCAGTCCCGTGGCAACGACCCGGCGTCGCGACTTCGCGGCTCGGGCGGCCCTCAAGTGCATAACACCAGGTCGCGCAAGAGTTCGTCGACCGAATGGCTCACAGGCGCGCCTCTGCCTCGCCGCAAAGCCGTCATGGGCTTCATCGGGCTTGGCTTGGGCTTGGGCGTCTTTCGCCTTGCCGACTATCAAATTGTCGAAGCCGATAAACTGCGCGAGCGTGCCGATGCGCGCCGCCTGCTTGCGCAGACCCTCTATGCCAAACGTGGCACCGTCTACGACCGCAATGGTAACGTGCTGGCGTCGTCGGTCGAATGTCGCAACATCGCCGTGAACCCGCAGCTTGTCGAGGATGTTGACAAGACGGTGTCGGCGCTGGTCAAGGCAACTGGAATCGATAAAAAGACCTGCCGCAAGCTCGTTGAGTCCGATGGAACCTGGGTGTATATCAAGCGCCAGGTGGACGAAGACGATGTTGCGGCGCTGGAGAAGAAGAACCTGCCCGGCGTGCTTTTTGAGCAGGCCATGAAGCGCGTATATCCATACGGCAATCTGGCATCGCAGGTGCTGGGTGTAGTGAATGTAGACAACGACGGCTTGACGGGTCTCGAAAAGCAATACAACAAGCTTCTGACCGGCACGAACGGTTCTCTCGTACGCGAGCGCGCGAGGGACGGCAGCTATATCGCGGGCGGTGCCTATAAAAAGGTGGCTGCGGTCGACGGCGTTGATATCGTGACGACGCTCGACGTCAATATCCAGCGTGCGGCCGAGGATGCCCTGGCAGAGGCAGTTGAGAAGACTAAGGCCAAGAACGGCTCGGCGCTGGTCACCGATCCTACGACAGGCGAGATTTTGGCAGCCTGCTCGTACCCGACCTACGACCAGACCGATCTGGAGAATGCCAAGACCGAGGATATGAATCTGCGCCTGGTCACCGACGCCTACGAGCCCGGCTCGGTCTTTAAGACGCTCGTGGCGGGCGCCGGCTTCGACTTGGGCGTCGTGCGATCGAGTACGTCGTTTGAGGTGCCGGCGAGCATCAAGGTGGGCGACGATACCGTCACCGATGCCGACAAGCGCGACTATGCCATGACCATGGATGTGCGCGAGATGATGCGCCGTTCGTCCAACGTGGGCTTTGTCCTAGTGGGGCGCAAGATCGGTGCCGACGACTTTGCCGCCTATGTGGACAAGTGGGGCATCGGTCACAGCTCGGGTGTCGATTTTCCGGGAGAGAGCCTGGGTATCGTCAAGGAGCGTGACCAGTATGACGGCGCCACGCTGGGCTCGATGAGCTTTGGACAGGCACTGTCCGTCTCGCCGATTGAGATCGCACGTGCCGTGGGCGGCATCGCCAACGGCGGCGTGATGATGACACCGCACTTCTATAAGTCCAGCAAAGGCGACGAGAAGGACTGGGGCGAAGGCGAGCGCGCGATTTCGGAGGACGCCGCATCCCAGGTGACATTGTGCATGCAGACGGTCGTGTCCGAGGGAACGGGCGTTGGCGGCGCGGTTGACGGCTATGACGTGGCGGGTAAGACCGGTACGGCCGAACGTGCCGACGAGAACGGCGGCTACCTCAAGGAGAACTACATGTCGTCCTTTATGGGCTTTGCACCGGCACAATCGCCCAAGGTGCTGTGCTATATCACGCTCGACGGAACGCCGAGCGGTTCAGATGCCGCTGCGGTGCCGTTCCAGTCCATTATGGCCAACGCGCTCGACGTGCTGGGTATCCCGCACACGAAGTAGGGGGTTACAATCTTTGGGGCGTGGTTTGTTGTCCCATATGAGGGTGTTCACATGCCCTGCACCACGCATGTGCGGCGCTGGGATACAATACGCCGATAGCATTATTAGGTTTACAGGGGAGCTGCAATGATAGAGATCGCCGTCAACAACCTCGCGGCCGCAACAGGGGCCCGAACCGTGACGGGAGAAGCCGATCGGGTATGCCGCGGGTGCGTTATCGACTCGCGCCAGGTCGAGGAAGGGACGATTTTCGTCGCCTTTCCCGGTGAAAACGTCGACGGCAATGATTTTGCTTCCCGTGCCGTCCAGTCGGGTGCCGGCGCCGTCGTGATGACGCGTGAGCCCGAGGCCGAGCTGGTCTCGCTGGCGCAGGACAAAGGATGCGCCATCCTGCTGACCGATGATCCCGAGGAGTTTCTGCTGCGTTTGGCGCACGCGTATCGCCTGGAGCTTGGCTGCCTGGTCGTTGGCATTACCGGTTCCATCGGCAAGACGACGACCAAGGACGTGCTCGCCGCTGTGCTCGCCAAGCGCTATCGTGTCTGGGCCACCAAGGGCAATTTCAATAACCTGATCGGCATGCCGCTCACGGTGCTTTCCGCTCCGGCCGATACCGAGGTCCTGGTGCTCGAGATGGGCATGAACCATTTCCACGAGATCGAGCGCCTTTCCCAGTCCGCCAATCCCAACTTTGCCATCGTGAGCAAGATCGGCACCTCTCACATCGGCATTTTGGGCAGCCGCGAGAACATCGCCCGCGCTAAGGCCGAGATTGTCCAGGGTATGCGCGCCGCCGGCGACTTCTTGCCGCTGCTGGTTTTGGGCGGTGAGGACGACTTTACGCCGTTCATTCGCGATACGTTCGCCCAGCCTGCTGGTATCGATGTGATGCTGGCCGGCGTCTCGGACGATGATGAGGTCCGTGCCCGCGACATTCGTGTTGATGACGAGGGCCGTCCGGTCTTTACGCTTGATTTTGGCCAGGGTGAGACGACCGATACCATGCTTGCCATCCCCGGCGTGCAGTCCGTCCCAAATGCCGTTAAGGCCGCCGCAGTTGCCTATCGCCTGGGCGTGACGCCCGAGCAGATCGATGCTGCCTTTAGAGGCCTCACGATCACCGGTCACCGCCAGGAGATCAAGCGCGCCAAGAGCGGTGCCCGCGTCATCGACGATTCCTATAACGCAAGTGCCGAATCCATGGCTGCTGGCCTCGATCTGCTGTGCTCGCTTTCGTGCACGGGGTCTCGTATGGCGATCCTGGGCGAGATGGGCGAGATGGGCGATGAGGCTCCTCGCATGCATGAGCTCGTGGGCGCCTATGCCGCCGCCAAGAAGCTCGACATGCTGGCGTGCGTGGGTGGTGAGCTGGCCCAGCTTATGGCCGATGCCGCGCGCATGATGGGCATGGACGAGGACCGCATCCAGGTGTTCTCCGATTATCAGCAGGTGCTCGACCGCATGGGCGGCGCGCTTGAAAAACATGATGTTGTACTGGTCAAGGGTTCCCGCTTTGTTGAGCTCGACCGCTTTGTGGAAGGTGTGTGCTAGCCCATGTTCGGCAATCCCTCGTATCCAACGTATCAGGCTTTTTTGGGGCTTGGCATCGCCGCCGCCATTGCGCTGCTGCTCATGCCGTGGTGGATCAAGCTGCTGAAGGTCGAGGGTATCGGCCAACAGGTCCGAGCCGACGGCCCCAAGCGTCATTTGGTTAAGCAGGGAACGCCCACCATGGGTGGCGTTGTCATCCTCGTCGCGATCTCGCTGACCTGTCTGCTGATGGGCAAGCTCACCACCGAGCTCGTGCTCGTGCTGCTCGCCACGCTGGCGACCGGCGTGCTGGGCCTGATCGACGACCTGACCTCCGTTACGCATGGGCGCTCGCTCGGTCTGACGCCCCATGCCAAGATGATCGGCCTAACCATTATCTGTGTCACCTTTACGGTGCTCGCCGTCAACTGCTGCGGCGTCGCCCCCGAGATTCGTTTTCCCGGCGGCCTGACGATTGACCTCGGTGTTCTTTCGACCACCATCTGCGGCCTTTCGTTCCCGTGGCTTTACATTGTCTTTTGCTGGCTGATGATCGCCGGTCTTTCTAATGCTGTGAACCTGACCGATGGCCTTGATGGTCTTGCTGGCGGCACCTCTATGATTGCCATGCTCGCCATGGCTGCCATGGCGTTTTTGCACGGAGACGTGAACCTGTCCATCTTCTGCACCGCGTGTGCCGGTGCCTGCTTGGGCTTTCTGTGGTTCAACTGCTATCCGGCGAGCATCTTTATGGGCGATACCGGCTCGCTTGCCCTGGGCACCGCGTTTGCCTGCACGTCCATCATGACCAACACTGAGGTCGTCTCCCTCATCATCGGCGGCCTGTTTATCGTTGAGACCCTGTCGGTCATGATTCAGGTTGTCTACTTCCACTTTACGCACAAGCGCGTCTTCCTTATGGCGCCCATCCATCATCATTTCGAAAAGAAGGGCTGGGCCGAGACCAAGGTCGTCATCCGTTTTTGGATTATCGCTGCGGCCTTTGGTGCCGTTGGCCTTGCCCTGTTCTTCCAGTTGGGATAGTGGTCTTTCATGCCTCTTGCTGATGTCTTTAGCCTGCTCGTTTTGGGTCAGGGCAAATCCGGTCTCGATGTCGCCCGCTGGGCGCTGGCACATCCCGAGCGCGTAAGCGCCGTTACCGTGTATGGCGGTGGCACCTCTGAGCCCAATGACGCCACGCGTGCGCTCGAGGCTGCTGGTGCGTCGTTTGTCTATGGGACCGAACAGGTCGAGGGCGCCTATGACGTATGCGTGACGTGCCCGGGCATCTCGGAGTTCTCGGGCTTCTTTAAGGCCGGGCGCGAGCATACCGCCCAGATTATGGGTGAGCCCGAGTTTGCCTATCGCCTGTCGCCCGATAACTGGATTGCCATCACGGGCACCAACGGCAAGACGACCACCACGTCGCTGACTGATTATCTGCTTAAGGCTGCCGGCGAGGCCAGCGTTGCTGTCGGCAACATCGGCGAGCCGCCGGTCAACGAGATTGACGGCCGAGCCCATAACGAGTGGTTTGTGGCTGAGCTCTCGAGCTATCAGATTGCTACGACAACCGAGCTCCACCCCCGCGTGGCGGTGCTGCTCAACATCACTCCCGACCACTTGGGCTGGCATAAGAGCCATAAGAACTATGCGCTTGCCAAGATCAAACTGTTTGACAATATGGTCGATGACGATCTGGCGGTTGTCGACGTCGAAGACGCCGGCATTCACGAGTTCGATGAGTACATCTACACGCCGGGTCGTCGCATCTGCAAGGTTGCCTTTGACGAGCCTGAGGGCGAGGATGCCGCCTTTGTGCGCGATGGCAAGATGATCGTGCGCCTGAAGGGCGTCGAGACCCCGCTCATCGCTACATCCGAGCTCAAGATCTCGGGCCATCACAATGTTATCAATGCCCTGTGCGCCGCCACGGCTGCCTTGGCGGTCGGTGCCGATGTCGATGGTGTCTGCCGCGGTCTTGCCTCGTTCCAGCCGCTCGAGCACCGCGTGGAGCCGTGTGGCGAGATTGACGGCGTGCGCTACGTCAACGATTCCAAGGCGACCAACACCGATGCGGTCGAGAAGGCACTGACGGCATTTCCCGATGACGACGTGATCTTGCTGCTCGGCGGCCACGATAAGGGCACGCCGCTCACGGACTTCGCGCGCGTCGTTATGGACAACGTGCGCTCGGTCGTCTGCTTTGGCGATGCGCGCGAGCGCTTCACCGCCGCTATGGACGAGGCCGATGTCGATGGCGATGTGGATATCGCCCAGGCGGATGACCTACGCGACGCCGTGGACGTCGCCCGTTCGCTGTCGAGCCGTGGTGACGTGATCTTACTTTCTCCTGCCTGCTCTTCGTTCGATGAGTTCTCGGGCTATGAGGAGCGCGGCCGCGTGTTTAAGGACTACGTGGCTCAGCTTGCCGCTACAGCGAAATCACAAATGGAATAGGGGTTGCGGTGAGAGAGGAGAGCCCCCGACAAGGTATGAGGAGGCCCGACTCGGACCGTGCTTCCTCACGTCGCACCACACCGCGTTCCGGCCGCGGCGGGCAGTCGTTTAGCGAACGCTATATTGCCGGCGTTCCCGCCCGTATCATGCGTCCCCGTTTGATATTCATGGCCTGCTTGTTTACCTTGGTATGCTTTGGCCTGCTGATGGTGTACTCGGCGTCTTCGGTCGAGGCGCTGCACGAGAATGGCTCGGCGACGTTTTTTCTGGGTCGACAGGCCGCGTTTGCCGTGGTCGGTGTTCTGGCGCTGATTGCCATCGTGCGCGTTTTGCCGGACAGCTGGTTTGGGGAGGATGTGCTCAGGATCTTCCTTATCGGCATGATAGGGCTACTGCTTCTGGTGTTCTTGGTGGGCAGCGGCAGCCGCGGCGCCACGCGCTGGCTCAACATCGCCGGTATTCAGTTCCAGCCTTCCGAGTTTTTAAAGCCATTTGCCATTGCGTATTCGGCCATCATGCTTGATCGCTTCTTTTCGCCCGGTGGCAACATCAACGAATTCCTTCGCAAGATGGGCATCTACCTGGGCATTTCGCTCTTTCTGATCTTTATCCAGCCCGATTTCGGTACTGTCCTGATCATCCTGTTGACCCTCATGTGCATGGCGTTGTTTGCGGGTCTCGACCCCAGATTTATCATCGGCGTGCTAATCTTCGGCATTCTCGTGATCGTGATTGCGCTTGTCGCAGAGCCATACCGTATGGTGCGTATTCAGGTTGCCTTGAACCCTTGGGCCGACGAGTATGGTGACGGCTATCAGGCCACGCTTGCCATCATGGCCTTTGCCTCGGGCGGTCTGTTCGGCCGTGGCATCGGCAACTCAACCATGAAGTACTCGTATCTGCCCGAGGCACACAACGACTACATCTTGGCCATCATTGGCGAGGAAGTCGGTTTTGTCGGAACCGTGCTGTTCTTCTTGGTGTTTGCGATGCTGATCTACTCGGCGTTTCGCATTGCCGAGCAGGCGACCGATCGCCGGGGCGCGCTTATGGCGTCTGGCTCCGCGGTCATTCTCGCAGTGCAGTTTTTGATTAACGCGCTGGGCATCCTCAACGTGTTTCCCATGACGGGCAAACCGTTGCCGTTTATTAGCTACGGCGGTTCGTCGATTATTGTGTCGCTTATGCTTGCCGGGTTGATCCTGCGCGTTTCGTACGAGAGCGCCCGCCGCGATGAGTATGACCGCCGCCGTGAGAGCTTTGCCGTTATGGACGAGAGCACCGCCGGCGTAGCCCATGTGCGCGGTGAACGACCTTCGCGTAGCGGCTTTACCGTTCTGGATGGTTCTGCATCCGAGCCGGCAGCTCGTCCACGCCCGCGAATGGCTCCGCAAGGTCGTCCGCAGCGCCCCAGCCCTCGCAACGCGGGCGGCGGATATAATCGAATCGATTTGAACTCGGACCCGTCGGCGCGTCTGCGTACCGACGACCAGGGACCGCGTGTACGAAGGGACTACCATGACCGATAAAATGACCGTTGCTATTGCAGCCGGCGGCACGGCAGGACACATCAACCCCGCGCTCGCCTTGGCCGAAGAACTGCGTGACCGTGGCCACCACGTTGTGTTCGTGGGCCAGTCGCGCAAGCTCGAGGGTCGTCTGGTCCCCGAGGCTGGGTTTGATTTTGTGCCCATTACGGTCACGGGCTTCGACCGCTCCCGTCCTTGGACGGCGCTGACCTCGCTGTGGCGTGTCAACAAGGCCAAACGTGCGCTCGCCAATCATTTCTCAAAGGTCGGCAAGCCCGATGCCGCCATCGGTTTTGGTGCCTATGTCGAGGTTCCGCTGCTGGGGTGGTGCAAGGGCGCGGGCGTTCCGTATCTGCTGCATGAGCAGAACTCTGTTCCGGGCCTGGCCAACAAGATGATGAACTCCCACGCCGCCCGCGTGTGCATCTCGGTGCCGGCAGCGCGTTCGGTCTTTGAGCGCGAAGGTGACCCTGACCACGTGCTCATGACCGGTAACCCCGTACGTCGCTCGGTGATCGAGGGCAATCGCGCTCGCGGCCGCAAGGCACTTGGTGTTCCCGAGGACGCTACGCTGCTGCTCGTCTTTGGCGGTTCACTTGGCGCCCAGCACCTCAACGAGCGCGTGGTTTCGCTCAAAAACGAGCTGCTTTCGCGCAAGAACCTCTATGTGTTGCATTCGACTGGTGCCGACGGCTTTGAGGAGACCGAGCGCGCTTTGGCGCTGACGCCCGAGGAGGCGAAGCGTTACCGCGTCCAGCCATACATCGACAACATGGGCGATATGCTGGCTGCTGCCGATTTGGTGCTCTCGCGTTCGGGCGCATCGAGCGTGGCCGAGATCGCTGCGCTCGCCGTGCCTTCGGTGCTCGTGCCGTACCCGCATGCGACAGCCGACCACCAAACCACCAATGCCCGTTATCTGGTCGACGCCGGGGCCGGCGTGCTCTGCGCCGATGCCGATATCGACGGTTCTGCCTTTGCCGATGAGCTGCTGCACCTGGTCGATGACGCGGCGGCACGCGACGCCATGCGTCAGGCGGCGCGTGGTCTGGCTCAGGATAGGGCCGCCGCTCTTCTGGCAGATGCGGTAGAGGGTTTGCGTTAGTTAGACGGGATATCGTCGGTCGCCCTCGCGCTGATGCGGTAGGTGCGGTACAGTTAACGGGTTACAGGCAGTGTTTACGCAAGGAGTACACGAGCACATGGCTGATTCCCAGACTGCAACCTCCGCGCCCGAGTTTAAGAGCGCCCACTTTATCGGTATCGGCGGCGCCGGCATGAGCGGCATCGCCCTCGTTCTGCACGAGCGCGGTTATGCCGTTACCGGCTCCGACCTTAAGACGTCACGTTATATCCGCCAGCTTACCCGCGCTGGTGTGAAGGTGCATGTGGGCCATGAGGCCGCCACGATCGACGAGGTCAAGCCCGACGTGGTTGTTGTCTCCACCGCTATTCCGGAGTCCAACCCTGAACTCGTGCGCGCTCGCGAGCTTGGTATTCCCGTGTGGCCCCGTGCCAAAATGCTCTCTGCTTTGGGCCACGGCTACACCACCGTCGCTGTTGCCGGCACGCATGGCAAGACCACCACGTCTTCGATGTGCGCCACCATGCTCGACCGCATGGGTCTGGATCCGAGCTTCCTGATCGGTGGCATCGTCGAGGGCTATGACACGAACGGCAAGAACGGCTCGGGCGACTACTTTGTCGCCGAGGCCGACGAGTCCGACAGTTCCTTCCTGTTCCTGAACCCCAACGTGGTCATTGTGACCAACGTCGAGGCCGACCACCTCGATCACTACTCGGGTATCGAGGAGATCGAGGCGACTTTCGCCAAATTCATGAGCCTGGTGGGCGAGGACGGCACCGTCATCGTCTGCGGTGAGGACCCGCATCTGGTCGAGCTCGCCAAGTCGACGGGCCGTCACGTGCTTTCCTACGGCTTTGCCGAGAGCAACGACATCGTCTGCATGCACCCGGATGTCAAGGGTATCCAGAGTGACTTTATCGTTCGCTTTGAGGATGGCACTGAACATGCCGTGGAGATCAAGAGCAATCCCGGTCGCCACAACATGCTCAACGCCACGGCGGTGCTCACCGTCGCCCATGTCCTGGGCCTTGACATCGACGCCGCCGCCAAGGCGCTCTCGAGCTTTGAGGGCGTTCGCCGCCGCTTTACCCACGTGGGCGATATCGATGGCATCACCGTGGTCGATGATTACGGCCATCACCCCACCGAGATCAAGGCGACGCTTGCTGCCGCTTCGTCGCTGGGCTACAAGCACGTCGACGTCGTGTTCCAGCCGCACCGCTATTCGCGCCTGCAGGCCCTGTGCGACGACTTTGCCGATGCATTTGCCAATGCCGATAAACTGCTGCTGATTGATGTGTTCTCGGCTGGCGAGATGCCCATCCCGGGTGTCACCTCTAAGATGCTCGCCGATACCGTGCGCGCCAAGCATCCTGGCAAGGAGGTCGTGTACTGCTCCAGCCGTCTTGAGCTCAATCAGGAGCTCGAGCAGATGGTGGGCGAGGGCGACCTGCTGCTCACTATGGGTGCCGGTGACGTTACGACCGTCGGTCCCGAGTTTATCGAGTATCTGACTGCCAAGAAAGACGCTTAAGTCTAATGGGTCTGTTTAACGCCGTCATGGCGCTCTCGGGCATGATCGACACGGATGTGATCGAGGACGAGCGCCTTGCGCGTCATACGAGCTATCGTATCGGCGGCAAGGCCGACCTCTTTGTGACGTGCCATAGCTATCATGCCCTCCGCCGCGCCGTGGCGGTGCTCGATCGCGAGCAGGTGCCGTGGGTCATCATCGGCAAGGGCTCCAATCTGCTGGTTGCCGATGGCGGTTATCGCGGCGCCGTCATTTCGCTCGGACGTGAGTTTCAGCGCACGGTTGTTGCCGATGACGGTTGTACGCTGACGGTCGGTGCGGGCGTGATGTTTGCGCGCCTGGTCAACAATGCCCTGTCGCGTAGCCTCTCGGGCCTTGAGTTTGCCGTTGGCATCCCTGGTTCGGTCGGCGGTGCGATATCTATGAATGCCGGCACACGGACCGAGTGGATTGGCTCGCTGGTTGAGGATGTCGTAACGTTTGACCCGGCATCCGGTATCAAGCATTATGCGGGGTCCGAGATCACTTGGGGCTACCGCGAATGTAGCCTTCCCCGCAATGAGATCATCCTCGAGTGCGTGCTCAAGCTTAAACCGGCGCCCAAGGCCGACATCCGCGAGCGCATGGAACGGTACCTTACGAGGCGCAAGCGTACGCAGCCCATGGGTCGCGCATCCTGCGGGTCGGTCTTTCGCAACCCGCCCGATGCGAGTGTGGGCAAGCTTATCGAGGATTGTGGATTAAAGGGTTTTTCGATTGGCGGCGCGGAAGTTTCGCCCGTTCACGCTAATTTTATCGTTAATAACGGAACTGCCTCGGCCGATGACGTTGCCGCGGTTATCAGACATGTGCACGGAAAGGTGAGGGAGGCGTATGGCATCGAGCTCAGACCGGAAGTTAAATTCCTCGGCTTCTAGAGTATCGAAACCCACCTTCCGCCGCGCCGGAGGGCGTTCCGGCGCGCCTGCCAAACCTCAACGCAATACCGTCGCGCACTCTAAGTCTGTCGGGCATGCTCGACAGACCAGTCGTCCGGTTGTCGGCTCGCAGCTCGGTAATCGTCCGGCCGCAAAAAAGTCCTCGCGTCCCTCGGTGACGTCAAAGCCTGTTATGGGCGCCAAGCCTGCCCGTCCTATGGCAACTCCTAAGCCCTCGACAGGAACTAAGGCGGCGCGTCCGAGTCGCACGCTGGGCGCATCGAAACCGCGCTCGCTGACATCGGTGCCGGCTACCGCCAAGAAGCCTTCGGGTAAAAAAGGCGTCAACCCGTTGTCTTCACTTAGGGCGATGGCAAATAAAACATCAGACGCCGCTTCTGTCGTTACAGGCAAAGGCAAAATCGTGGGCGGCGTTTTGGCCGTCTTGGCCGTGCTCGTCGTCGTTGCTATCGTGGTGATTAACTCTGGATTGTTTACCGCCACTGATATTCAGATTCAAGGAAGCGAGCATGTGACGAAGCACGATGCTATCCAGCTGATCGATTTGCCCGAGGGAACGTCGCTTTTTAACGTCGATCCCGACCAGATTACCGAGGACCTCAAGCAGAACCCGTGGGTCTCGGGCGTGGATGTCCAACGTCAGTTCCCACATACGCTCATCATTACGCCGATGGAGCGCAAGGTCATTGCAATTGCCTATATCAGCTCCGATGACCTTGCCTGGGCCATCGGGGATGATGACACCTGGATCGCCCCGCTGTCGACGTCGGTCGAAGTGGATGACCAGGGCAACGTCATCACGACGGGGCAGGGCTCAAATACCCTGACCGGCATTGATGCCGCGCTGGCGCTCGCTAAGCACTATGGCGCGGTGTTGTTGACTGATGTCTCGGCGGATGTCGCTCCGGTTTCCGGCCAGGCGGTGAGCTCCAAGGCCGTTAAGGCTGGCTTGGATTATGTGCGTGGTTTTTCGAGCGAGTTCTTGGGACAAGTCAAGGATATTTCCACGCCTTCGGTCGAAGCCATCTCGGCAAACCTCAATAACGGCATTGAGGTGTCGCTGGGCGATTCGAACGATATCGTCAAGAAGGAGCGCGTAGTCACCAAGCTGCTTTCGCAGGTAGAGGGCGTAACGTATATCAATGTGCGCTCTCCGGGTAACTATACATTTAGGAACGCTCCGACCTCATAGCGCTGGTTGATGCTTTGTTGAGGGGCCATACCACGCCGTTTATCTGGTTTGTTTGGTTTTCACGGTCAATTATTTGACTGATACGTTCATAATGTGCAAACATAATACGGTTTACCTTTGCATTTACTTTCAACCTGAAGGTTAATGTGCGCAGGGGTCGACCCATGCTATGGCTATAACCTTTGTTCGGAGGACCGACATGCACGAGACAGAGATCAACAACTACCTTGCCGTCATTAAGGTGGTCGGCGTCGGCGGCGGCGGTACCAACGCGGTCAATCGAATGATCGAAGAGGGCATCCGCGGCGTCGAGTTTGTTGCCATCAACACCGATGCTCAGGCACTCGCGATCTCTGATGCCGATATCAAGGTGCACATCGGCACCGACCTTACCCGCGGCCTGGGCGCCGGCGCCAACCCCGAGGTTGGCCGCAAGGCTGCCGATGAGTCCCGCGACGACATTGCCGAGGCGCTCGCTGGCGCCGACATGGTGTTCATCACCTGCGGCGAGGGCGGTGGCACCGGTACCGGCGCTGCTCCCATCGTTGCCGATATCGCGATGAACGAGGTCGGTGCGCTGACCGTCGCCGTCGTGACCAAGCCCTTCACCTTCGAGGGCCGCAAGCGCAAGAAGAGCGCCGAGGAGGGCATTAAGACCCTCTCCGATTGCGTCGACACCATGATCGTCATCCCTAACGATAAGCTGCTCGACATCGCCGAGAAGAAGACCACCATGCTCGAGGCCTTCGCGATTGCCGATGGCGTCCTTTCCCAGGGCACCCAGGGCATCACCGACCTCATCACCGTCCCCGGTATCATCAACTTGGACTTCGCCGATGTTAAGACCATCATGAAGCAGGCCGGTACCGCCATGATGGGTATCGGTACCTCTTCTGGGGATACCCGTGCCGTCGACGCTGCCCAGCAGGCCATCTCCAGCCCGCTGCTCGAGAGCTCCATCGATGGCGCCACGCGCGTGCTGCTCTCCATCGCCGGTTCCAAGGACCTGGGCATCCAGGAGATCAGCGACGCCGCCGACGTTGTCGCCAACGCCGTCGACCCCGAGGCCAACATCATCTTCGGTACCGTTGTCGACGAGTCCCTGGGCGATCAGGTGCGTATCACCGTCATCGCTACGGGCTTCTCCGACTCCAACGTCAACCGTCAGGACGAGCTCTTTGCTGCTCAGCAGTCTCAGAGCAAGGCCGCTGCCTCCGCTGAGCCGCAGCGCACCGCTCCTGCCACGAGCCCGGCTCAGGCCGCTCCGACCCGCAACGTCGGTGGCACCGAGCTTCCTAACTTCGGCAACGATCAGTTCGAGCTTCCCGACTTCCTGAAGCGCGGTAGCTTCTAAGTCGTTCTTTGCATTGTTGTGCACAGGGGCGTGTCCGTATGGACGCGCCCTTTTTATTTCGACTTTGTAAACTAGAACCTCCAATCTCTTTACGTTCCCTTTACGATTGCCTCCAGCGCAGCAGGTATCCTTTTAGAGAAGTATGACAGCCGTATAAACGCGGGCTGTAGCGGCGATGCCGCGGTACTTGTGTTATTAGGAGGCTTTAGTATGGCAGCACGTGCGGACAACGTTTCGCGTGTCGACCATGATGGAGTTACGTTGGTGGAGGGCGCGACATCCGATGTTCGCTTTGCCTTCACCGAGCGCGCCGGTGGCGTTTCCGAAGATGCGTACTCCTCACTCAACTTGGGCTCGCATGTTGGCGATGACCCCTTTGCTGTTCAAGAAAATCGTCGTCGTGCGCTCGAAGCTATGGGTGCCGCCGAGTGCGAGCACAACCTGCTCGTTCCCAATCAGGTCCATGGTGATCATATCGTTGCGGTGACCTCGAACGGCGCCGATGACCTTGAGGACGTTCGCGAGCAGATTGCCGAGGGCTGTGATGCCATCGTCTGCACGGCGCATAACGTGCCCGTGCTGCTCTGCTTTGCCGACTGCGTTCCCGTGGTGCTGGTGGCCCCTGGCGGATTTGCCGTGGTGCACTCCGGTTGGAAGGGCACGATTGCACGTATTTCTGCCAAGGCGTGCCAGGCGCTTTGCGATGCTGCCGGCTGCGATGCGAGCAACGTTTCCGCCTATATCGGCCCCCATATCTTGGGTGACGAATATGAGGTATCCCAGGAACTCATGGATCGCTTTGCCGCCGAGTTCTCTTGCATCGATGCGAGTGCCTCTCGCATGCTCGATCTTTCCGCTGCCATTCGCGAGGCGCTGGTAGATGTCGGTGTCGACGCGGATAATATCGTGGATACCCAGCTTTCGACTGTGCGTCAGAACGACCGCTTTTATTCCTACCGTAACGAGGACGGCACCTGTGGGCGCCATGCTGCGATCGGCGTGATGCTATGAGAAAGATCGTATCGGTCCTGAGCGCCGCTGTGCTTACGCTTACGCTGTGCGCCTGTTCTTCGGGATCTTCTACCTCTTCCATTACCGTCGCCGGCTCCACGACCTGCCTTCCTATCGCCGAGATTGCGGCCGAGGGCTTTAAGGAGGAGACCGGCATCGACGTGCTCGTTTCCGGTTTGGGCTCTTCCGCTGGCATCGAGGCCGTCAGCGCCGGCACAGCCGATATCGCCAGCTCCTCCCGTGGACTCAATGCCGACGAACAGGATCTGGGCCTGACTCCCATCGTCATTGCCCACGACGGTATCGCGGTCATCGTGAACGACGATAACCCGGTCGATAACCTCTCGACCGAGCAGCTCCGCGATATTTACGCCGGCAAGATCACCAACTGGAAAGAAGTCGGTGGCGAGGACCTGAGGATCCAGGTCATCAATCGAGATGAGGCGTCCGGCACGCGTGAGGCCTTCCGCACCATCGTGATGGACGGCACCCCGTTCGATCGCCGCTCGGCCGTTCTTTCGGGCACGGGCCAGGTGCGCGACGTGGTATCTCGTTCGCGCGGTGCCATTGGCTACATTTCGCTGGGCTTCGTCGATAGCCTCAACGCCAAGACCTCGGTCAAGGCCGTCTCGGTCAATCATGTTGAGGCGTCCGAGAAGACGGTCGCGAGTGGCGGCTATCCCATCTCGCGCGACCTTTACTTCTTTGTGAAGGGTGCGCCTTCGCAGCAGGCGCAGGATTACATCGACTACGTGACGTCCGAAAAGATGGACAAGCAGATTCGCGAGGCGGGCTTTATTCCCGTCACCAACGACGAGAAGGGGAGTGAGTAGCATGGAAGCACAGGAAAACTCCCAGACTGAGCAGAATGCTCAGGCACCCAAGAAGCGCGAGCTGGCGCTCGTATCGCGCAGTACCTATATCAAGGAGAAGGCGCTGCAGTGGATCTTCTTTGCCTGCGCGTTCTTGGCGGTCGTTACCGTCATCCTGATTTTTGTCTTTACCACGTACTCGGCGCTGCCCGTCTTTACCGACATCGGTCTGGCGGACTTCTTTAGCTTTACGTGGGCGCCCTCTGAGGGCCACTACGGCATCATGTCGCTGCTTGCCGGCTCAGGTCTGGTGACCGTCGGTGCGCTCGCCATGGGCGTGCCGCTGGGCGTGGGTACGGCCGTTTACCTGGTCGAGATTGCCAGCAAGCGCGTGCGCAAGCTCATCAGCCCCGCCGTTGACCTGCTGGCGGGCATACCCTCCATCATCTACGGCTTTTTCGGCATGATCATCATCCGCCCGTTTATCGCACAACTGACCGGCGGCCTTGGTTTTGGTGCGCTGACGGCGTGGTTTGTGCTCGCCATCATGATCGTCCCTACCATCACCACGCTCACCATCGATGCCCTCAATTCCATTCCCATGGGCATTCGCGAGGCATCGTATGCCATGGGTGCTACTAAGTGGCAGACCATCTATAAGGTCGTGCTACCTGCCGCTAAGCTGGGTATCGTGGATGCCATCGTGCTGGGTATGGGCCGTGCCATCGGAGAGACCATGGCCGTGCTCATGGTCGTGGGTAACGCCCCGGTTATTCCCGACAGCATTGCGAGCCCTATCTCGACGCTCACGAGCCAGATCGCGCTCGACATGAGCTATTCCTCGGGTCTGCATCGCTCGGCGCTGTTCGGCATGGGCGTGGTCCTGTTTATCATCTCCGCCACGCTGGTGGGCATCGTCCGTCTGATTTCCAAGAAGAAGAGGGGGTAGGCTATGTCCGATTCCGTTGACACGACGGTCGATACGACCTCGTCGCGCGAGCGCATCAAGCGTGCCCTTTCCCACGGCAAGAAGGGCCGCATCAACAAGGACCTGTCCAACAAGATCATGCTTGGCGTGTTTCGTGCCGCTGCCTACATCACCACGCTGGTGCTGGTCGCTATCATCGCCTACGTGGTCATCAACGGCCTGCCACACATCTCGCTCGACTTTATCTTCGGTTGGCCCCAGGGCGTCAACGCCGAGGGCGGAATTTGGCCCACGATCGTATCGACCGTCTACGTGACGGCGCTCGCCATGCTTATCTGCACGCCGATCGCTGTGCTGGCAGCCGTCTATCTGGCCGAGTACGCCAAGCAGGGCAAGGTCGTCGAGCTCATTCGCTACGCTGCTGACGCTTTGGCCTCGGTGCCCTCCATCGTTATGGGCCTGTTTGGCTACGCCTTGTTTGTCGAGGCCATGGGCCTGGGCCTTTCGATGGTCTCGGCCGCCCTGGCACTCGCGCTCTTGATGCTTCCCATCGTCATGCGTACCACCGAAGAGGCCATTCGCGCCGTTCCGCGCTATATCCGCTGGGGCGCATATGGCCTGGGCGCCACCAAGTGGCAGGTTGTCTCCAAGATCGTGCTTCCTTCTGCCTTTGGCCGTATTGCCACGGGCATCGTTCTCGCCATCGGCCGTGCCATTGGCGAGACCGCGGTGGTGCTCTATACCATGGGGCAGGCCATCAATCTACCTATTTCGCCGCTCGATTCCGGCCGCCCCATGACGGTTCACCTGTATCTGCTTGCCAACGACGGCATCAACATGAACGCAGCCTACGGCACCGCGCTCTTGCTGATGGTGATCATTCTGGCCTTCAACCTGTTTGCGCGCTTCCTGTCGCGCAAGCGTCGCTAGTTAAGGAGTCCCATGTCCGTTTATCAGTCCGCTCCCACGTTGGAGCAAGCGGCCATTACGGCCAAGGATTTCAACTTTTGGTACGGTGACTTTCATGCGCTGACGGGGCTTGACCTCAACATCGCCAAAAACGCCATCACCTCCTTCATTGGCCCTTCGGGCTGCGGCAAGTCGACGTTTTTGCGCTGCATCAACCGCATGAATGACCTGATCGAGGGCACGCGCGTCGAGGGCACCATGACGCTCGACGGCAACGATATCTATGCCGAGGGTGTCGACCCGGTCGATCTCCGTCGTCGCGTGGGCATGATCTTTCAGCAGCCCAACCCGTTTCCTAAATCCATCTACGAGAATGTCGCCTTTGGCCCTCGTCTGCAGGGCGTGACTAGCAAAAGTGACCTCGATGACATCGTGGAAGAATCGCTCAAGCGCGCCAACCTCTGGAAAGAGGTATCCAATCAGCTCAACAAGGATGGTTTGGCGCTCTCGGGCGGTCAGCAGCAGCGTCTGTGCATCGCGCGCGTGCTTGCGGTGCAACCCGATGTCCTTCTGATGGACGAGCCCTGCTCCGCCATCGACCCCACGTCCGTCTCTAAGGTCGAGGATCTGATGGCCGAGCTGGCGCCCGAGATGACGATCATCATCGTCACGCATTCAATGCAGCAGGCAGCTCGCATTAGCGACTACACCGCATTCTTCTTGCAGGAAGTTGCCGGCGAGCCCGCTACGCTCATCGAGTATGGTCAAACCGACGCGATCTTCACCAGCCCGGTGGACTCGCGGACGGAAGACTATATCACCGGCCGCTTTGGCTGATCGGTGCGACTAGTCCCAAGCCGATCGGATCTGGTCCGGTGCGTATTCACTGTGCGGGCGGCATGACCGCACCCAACTGATTGGAGTGAACCATGCGCAAACTGTTTTCCCGTCAGCTCATCGAGGCCCGTCACGAGATGCTGAGCATCTACGAGGCCGTCGATCTGGCCCTCCACGATGCCGTGAAGGCCTATGTGACCGACGACCGCAAGCTCGCCACCAAGACCAAGAAGCGCACGCTTTCGATTGACGCACGCTGCGCCAACCTGGAGGCCGTCTGCTACAACCTGATTGCCACGCAGTCACCGGTCGCCTCCGACTTCCGCTTGCTGCAGACGATCATCTACGTCGACTTTAACCTGCAGCGCATGACCGATAAGGTTCGCCAGATTTGCCGCGCCACGCGTCATATGATCAAGGCCGACATCTCGCTGCCCAAGGAGCTTGTCGGCACGGTCGAGGCCGAGGCTGAGGCCGTCTACCAGGTACTGGGCTCTTCGCTTTCTGCGCTCGTCACCAACGACATGTCCATCATCTGCAACTTGGCCGTCGAGGACGAGCCAGTGCACGCCGCCTACGAGAAGTTCTTCCGCACCTTTAACCGCATGGACACGGGCGATTTTATGGACGACGACAGCAACTATGACGACCTGCGCCGCGCCATCATGGTATCGCGCTATCTCGATCGCATCGCCTCGATTTCCATCGATGCCGCCTGCCGTCTGACCTTCCTGTTGACCGGACAGCGTATGACTGCCGGTGATATCGCCTGCACTGATGAGGATGAGCTCGAGAGCATGCGCGTGCCTTCGGGCGAGGGTGTTATCATGAGGCCCGCCGTCGATGCACGCTACGTTGCCAAGGTGCCCGTTAACGAGGTCAGCGAGGGTCTTCGCTACCTGCTCGATCATCTTGAGGATGAGGACGATGGCGAGGACGACGAGGAGTAAGTAACCCCGTTCGTCGAAAGATTGTAAATACCTAAGTGAGCGCGGCCTTGCACATGCGGGGCCGCGCTCTTGCGTTAGCATGGGACTACTTGTTTGGCTGTCAGCGGAGGCGATTGGCAATGGATAACTATTTGGACTTGATGCGCGCTCGCCGCGAGCAGATTCTGGAACGTTTTTATGCGGCGCTCGATCGCGCGGGCCGTCCCCACGACGCCGCGAGCCTCATTGCCGTGTCCAAGACCGTTGGTGTCGATGAGACCGTTGCCGCCATCCAGGCGGGGTATCGCCATTTTGCCGAGAACCGCCCGCAGGAGCTGGTTCGCAAGCTCACGGGTCTGGCGGAGCATCCGGAGCTGCCCGAGGTGCGCTTCGATATGATCGGCAACCTGCAGACCAATAAGATCAATGCGGTGCTGGGCTCAGCCGAGCTGATTCACTCGGTGGGTTCGCTGCATCTGGCGCAGGCGATCTCGAGCCGTGCTGTTCGCAAGATTGAGGTAGGCGAGCTCGTCGGCCCCCAGCGTGTGCTCATTGAGGTCAATGTGAGTGGTGAGGAGTCGAAGGGAGGCTTTTCACCCGATGGGATTCGCGCCGCCGCGGGTGAGCTTGCAGAACTTGAGGGAATTTGCGTACAGGGGCTTATGACTATGGCGCCCCGGGGGAATAAGGATGTGGCACGCCGCACCTTTGCGGGGCTTCGTGAGCTGAGGGATGAGCTGGAGGCGGCGCATCCCGATTTGAACCTGCCTGAGCTTTCCTGCGGTATGAGCGAGGACTTTGAGTCTGCCCTTGAGGAGGGCTCTACGCTCGTTCGCCTGGGCAGGGTAGTATTTAGCCCGGAGTTTGCAGTAAAATAAGGCTCTGAAGTGCGCACTGATTATCGGGGCGCCTGCACTAAACCGCGAGAGGACACAACCATGGGCTTCCTTGACGAGATTAAAAATAAGATGCACCTGGGCGGCCAGCAGGGTTACGACCAGGGTTATGGCCAGGACGACGACTACGGCTACGATGACGGCTACGACGATGGCTATCAGGGCAACGGCTACAGTGGTGCTTCGGGCGAGGGCTTCTACACCCAAGACGAGCCGAGCAACGGCCTGCTTGGCCAGACGCGCCGCGGTGAAGCTGAGTCGGTTGCCGTGTATACGCGCTCCGGTCAGCTGGTCGGCGATGACTCCCGCCATGCCACGACGTATAACCCGCCTTCGCGCTCGCAGGACAGTGTTGCGAGCGGTTATCGTCCTGGTGCCTATGACACGCCGTCGAGCTACGCCGAGAATACCCGCGCCCGTGCCGCCGCTGCACCCGCGCCTGCACCGAGCGATGCCTCGGCCTATGCGAGCAATATCATCAACGCCACGCCGCAGCTGCCGGCCTATGTCCTGCGCCCCGAGAGCTATGACGACGTGGAGACCGTGGTGCGCCGCGTTCGCACCAAGCAGCCTGTCGCACTGATTTTTGTGGGCGTACGCACCGAAGTTGCCAAGCGCGTCTTGGACTTCTCTTACGGCTTTGCCTGCGGTCTGGGTGCCACGGTCAAGGAGGTGGGCGACCGCGTGTTCATGGTGCTGCCCGCCGGTTGCGAGGTCAAAGATTCCGATCTCAAGAAGCTTCGTGCCGACGGCTACCTTAAGTAAAGACAAGACGAGGAGATTCCCATCAACATCTACACTATCGTCCAGCTGGTCAACACGCTGTTCAACTTCTATTCCACGCTCATTGTCGTCTACTGCTTTATGACGTGGATTCCCATGAAGCAGGGTGGTTTGCTTCAGGATATTGCCGCGGTGCTTGATAGCGTGTGCGGTCTGTGGCTCAACCTGTTCCGTCGTTTCATCCCGCCGATGGGCGGTATCGATTTTTCGCCGGTCGTTGCGATTATTGCGTTGCAGTTGGTGCAGAGGCTGGTTCTGCAACTTCTTATAGGTATACTCGTGTAGAACTGACTTAGTAACTTACGTCGGGCGTGTAGCGCCGAGGCGATGAAAAAGGAGACTTGTTATGGCTATTACCCCTGCAGACATCCAGGCTCAGACTTTCTCTGAGGCCAAGCGTGGCTACGATCCTGCTGAGGTCGACGTCTTCTTGGAGACGCTGTCCTCCGAGGTTGACGCTATGCTCGCTAAGATCGTCGACCTTAAGGGTCGTCTGACTGCTACCGAGCAGCAGCTTGCCGATGCGCAGGCTCAGCTTGCCCAGGCTCAGGATGCCACCGCCCAGGCCGTTCCTGCCGCCCCCGTGGCTGCTCCCGCCCCTGACTTCTCCGCTCAGGAGCGCCAGATTTCCGCTGCCCTGATCGCTGCCCAGCAGACCGCTGAGACCATCGTCAACGATGCCAACGAGAACGCTGAGCGTATCCGCAACGAGGCTGACGCCAAGGCCCGCGAGGTTATCCGCCAGGCTCTGACCGAGAAGCAGGCCGAGCTCGAGGAGATCGATCGTCTCAAGGCTTCCCGTGAGGAGTTCAAGGCAGAGTATCTCAAGCTCATCCAGCACTTCATGGACGATGCCCAGAATTCCTTCCCGGCTGATCTGATGGCTTCCACGCCGGTCGGTTCTGCCGCTTCTCCTGCAGTGACTGTTCCCGCCGAGCCGCTGCCCGTCGCTGACCCGGTTGTCCCCGTGGCCGATCCCTTCGCCCCGATCGACAACTTTGCTGCCGACGACCTGGACTAACATTCGGCCTACAATTTAGTGCCTAGAAAGGACCCGCAGCTTGCGGGTCCTTTTTTATGACTGTGCCGGAGTGCGTAACATAAAAAACCGAGCCCTGCACATAATGGCGCAGAACTCGGCGAACGGGTGAGCGGTCAAGGGTAGGTTTTAAGGCATGTCCCAAAACCTACTTGAGGAGGAAGTCGGAGAGGGGAATGGTACGGGCCTCGCGATGCTCGGGATCGGCGATGTGGTCGGCAGGATATCCACAGACGAGCATGTGATAGGGATAGACGCCCTTGGGCAGATTGAACTGCTCCTGTGCCACCCCAGGCTTAAAATGGCATACCCAGCACGTTCCCAGGCCCTGCTCGGTGGCCTCCATCATCATCTGATCGCAGACGATCGAAGTATCGATGGCACTCGAGTTCATCTGATCATACGGGCGCACCCAGGCATCATCGGTAACGCTGCAAATAAGGAAGATAAGCGGAGCGCCAAAGATAGACCCATCACGAGCAAACCGAGGCTGACAAGCAGCTGCCTTCTCCAGAAGCTCAGGCGTATCCAACACCATCACACGGGTTGGATGATTATTACAAGCAGAAGGAGCAATCCGCCCAGCCTCAACAATGGCATCCACCACAGCCTGCTCAACAGAACGATTCTCAAACTCGCGACAAGAATACCGAGACCGAGCCAGATCCAAATAACTCACAACCAAGCCCTCCAAATTCAACGAATCAATCCAAAGTAAAACAAAGGGTACCCAAAGCCCCATCCACCCAAACGTTTAAGGCGGTCCCAAAGTTCCCAATCGGGTCCAAAGGCCCCGCCAACAAAAGCCCCATCGCTTTCAAAGTATCAGCCAAAGTTCCCAATGGTGGTACGTAAGGCGAAGGGCCGGCACCTGTTTACTTTCGAACGACTCTGCCATGCAGCCGGAGTGAGAAAGCAAACAGGTGCCGGCCCTTCGCCGCCGGGACACGTACCCCCAATTAACTGTTCTTCATGACAATCGAATCCACAACATCGGCCACATTCTCACAGCAGTCAGCGCAGTACTCCAGGAAGGCGTACACGTCACGCCAGGCGATGACCTCGAGCGGGTCCTTGCCGTTAACGTGCAGGTTGCGCATGGCGTTGATATAGAGCTCGTCGGCTTCGGACTCGATGGTGTTGATCTGGATGACGAGTTCGCGCAGGGTCTTGGACTTGCGGTAGTTGGGCAGCTCGACCATCAGGTCTTTCATGGCGCGGCAGGCGTCAGTCACCTTGTGGGCGATGACGATGGCGTCGGGATGGATGCTCTGGATGTTGGTGAAGTAGACGCGCTGCACGACGCCCTCGATGCGGTCGAGCACGGTGTCGAGCGCGCAGCTCATCAGATCCAGATCCTCGCGCTCGAGCGGGGTGATAAAGGCGGTGAGCAGGGCGTCTTCGAGCTCGTGGTGCTTCTTGTCTGCTGCATGCTCAATCGCATGCATCTTATTGAGCATGTCGTGAATCTGCGCGGGATCGAAGTTCTCAAAAATCTTGGTGAGCAGCTCTGCGGCCTGGACGGCGAGGTCGGCGCAAGCGACGTAGTTGTCAAAGTAGAACGAATCGGGTTTCTTTGCCATGGGTGGGTCCTTTCGAGGCGAAGACGGGTGGGCGAAGTGTTGCGGTCCGGATGGACGTTCGGTTTGATTAGAGGAACATCATGAACAGCTTGGCCATGACAAAGCTGATGAGTCCGCAGGCGGGGAAGGTGAAGAACCAGGTGAACATCATGTCCTTGACGACTCCGAAGTTGATGGCCGAGAGGCGCTTGACGGCACCGACGCCCATGATGGCGCAGGTCTTGATGTGTGTGGAGGACACGGGGATGCCGGTAAGGGTGGCAAGCAGCAGGTTCGCGGCGCCCGCGAGGTCGGCGGAGAAGCCCTGATACTTCTCGAGCTTAACCATGCTCTGGCCGACGGACTTGATGATGCGCTCACCGCCCACGCTGGTACCGATACCCATAGTGGCCGAGCACAGCAGCATAATCCAGATGGGGATGCCGGCATCGCCGACGCTGGTCTGGCCGTTTGCGAAGGCCACGCCTAAAAAGAGCACGCCGATGAACTTCTGTCCATCCTGCGCGCCGTGCATAAAGCTCATGGCCGCAGCGCTCGCGATCTGAGCGTATTTAAAGAAGACATTGGCACGTCGCCTGTTGGCGGCGGCGAAAAGAATCGAGACGAGTTTGCACAGGACCCAGCCCATGACAAAGCCCAGGCCGATGGAGAGCGCCAGGCCGTAGATGACCTTCATCCACTCGTGGACGTTGACGCTGCTCGCGCCGCCGAGGGCGATAGCGGCACCGGTCAGGCCGGCGATAAGGCTGTGGCTTTGCGAGGTGGGGATGCCAAAACGCGACGCTGTGGCACCGTAGACGACGATGGAGAACAGCGCCGCGCACAGACAGGCGAGCGCCATGGTGCTGTTTCCGCCAAAGTCGACGATATGTGAGATGGTGTTGGCGACGCTCGCATTAAAGTGCGTCATGATGAGTACGCCGAGGAAGTTGAATGCGGCGCTCATGAGAATGGCGGCGCGGGCGGGCATGCAACGCGTAGTGACGCAGGTCGCGATGGCGTTGGGCGCGTCGGTCCATCCATTGACGAAGATGGCGCCCAACGCGAGGATCACGGTGACGGCAAGGACTGGGTTCGACACAATTTGGCCGAGGAAGGTTGAGAACGTTACGTCCATATATGGGCTTTCTCGAAGTTTGCAGGCACGTTACAAAAACATGATAAATCGTATCACCTCCTGTGGGTTTCTTAACGGAGTTCTGACGTGAGAAGTGGATTTTTTGGCACTAAAATTGAATATTAGCCCTGTTGACCGCGGGTGTTCTTTTTGCTAACACGCCATGCGGACACGTGCGATTACTACGACACTCCAAAACCACAGTCTGTTCGCTTTACAACATACAAACATGCGTTCGATAATAGGAGGCATGGAATATCGACAGACAGATGGCAAAACTCGACGCGTGCACAAGCAGTACGTGGACGTTGTGGCTCGCATCCTCGCGGGCGGACAAGTCGTGCCGGTTACCGTCTGCTGGGTCGACGGTCGCTGCTTTACAATTGACGAGATTGTCTCGTCCACGGGCTTTGGCTTAACGGTTCACGGTGTTCGTACGGCAACGTATAAGGTTCGTTTTGGCGGGCATGCGACCGAGTTGTATCTGGAGGACCAGGCGCGCGGACGGCCGGACGGCTCGCAGGCCCACGTGATGCGTTGGTGGGTCTGGGCGTTTGATTGTACGCTTGAGGGCGAGCGTCGTAGGTAAGGGCGCACGGCGTTCGGGTACAATGGCAGGAATCTTGTCAGCTACTGCGCCGTTATTTGTGGCGCTTTTTGAAAGGACGAAGTATGAACGATATCCAGGGCTATCAGAACGGCCCCATCGAGACCGGTGCAAGCCGTGCCAAGGAGATGTCGCCGCGCGCGTACAACCTCACCATGTCTGCCCTGATCTTTTTGGGCTTTTGCGCCATGGGCGCCGGCGCCTACTTTACGAGCACCATGTCGTTTGCGCGCATGATGATGAGCGGCGCAGCCTTGCCGCTGGTCTTTGGCTCGTTTATTTTGACCATCGTCGGCATGGTCATGATGTCGGCCGCCGCCAGCAAGCAGTCCGTGGGCCTGTCCCTTGTGGGCTACGTAATCTTTGCGAGCACCTTTGGCCTGACCGCGTCGTTTGGCCTTGCCAACTACGACCTGCCCACCATCAACACTGCCTTTATCGCCACGGCCGCCATCACCTTTGTCTTTGGCGCCTTGGGCGTGACGTTCCCCAAGTTTTTCCAGCGTGTGTATGGCATTGGTTTTGGCATCCTGCTTGCCACGATTCTGGTCGAGATCGTGCTGATGTTCATGGGCGTTTCGCAGTCCATCACCGACCTGATCGTGATCGTGGTGTTCGCCGGCTTTATTGGCTACGACACCTATGTTGCCACGACGGTGCCGCCTACGCTGCCCAACGCCGTGCTCATGGCGTCCAATCTGTTCGTGGACATTATCAACGTGTTCTTGCGCATCCTGAACATCCTTGGCCGTCGCGACTAGTGGCGAATTGCGGCGGTGCTTGCCGTGCGTGTAAATCGATGCGAAAGGCGGTCCTTCGGGGCCGTCTTTTTTGTACGCGGCGGGGTATCATGGATGGGAAAAGCCGATAGCGGCAGAGACCGAGAAAGGTGACCACTTATGGCAGACGTCGACAACAGGAACCGTAACCGCAGGTCCAACCGAGCGGGTCAGCCCAATCCCAAGCGCGAGGCCCGTGCCAAGGCCGCCGAGCGTCACGTGGCAACTGTGTCCGAAGCGTGCGCCAAGGATATCGAGCGTTCGCTTGCCGGTGTTCGCGAGTTTGACGGTATGCCTGCCGGCTTTGTCACGGCGATGAAGGCCAAGGTTCAGACTGCTGTGGCCGCCGAAGAACAGGTTGCCGAGGACGTCGAGGGCGCGGAGGCTGCCGAGGTCGAGGCAGCGCTCGAGCCCGTCGAGGAGCCTGCCGAGGAAATCGCTGAAGCTGAGTCCGCGCCTGCTGAGGAGCCCGCTCCGGCTCTGCCCGAGGTCACCGTGCTCGATGCCTCCGCCACGCAGGCCATCCTGGACAACGGTCGTGGCTATGCGCAGTTCTGCGACATGGCCGTGCTCGCCTTTGCCTCGTTCACCAACCCGGGCGGTGGCTATATTCAGGGTTATCTGGGCCAGGAGGCCACGCTGTGCGCCGATTCGTTTCTGTACAACGTTCTCGATAAGCAGCGTAAGTGGTACGGCGAGAACCGTCGCCGCAACATCAACTGCGAGCTCTATCGTAACCGCGCCCTAGTGGTGCCTGCGGTGCGCTTCGACCGCAACCACGTGCATGCATACGCCGACGTGATCGTGGCCGCCGCGCCCAACGTTAAGCGCGCCCGCCAGGAGTATCGCGTGAGCGACGATGCCCTGCTGGACGCCCTGCGCGACCGCATCCGCTTTGTTCTCGCTATCTGCGACGAGTTGGGTCGCGAGAAGCTCGTGCTGGGCGCATGGGGCTGCGACAACAACGGCTTTGACGCCGAGGCCGTGGCCGAGCTCTTCCGCAAGGAGCTCGCGTCGGGCGACTTTAAGGTCAAGCAAGTCTTCTTTGCCGTGCCTTCTACGCGCTGGGATGAGGATTTTGCCAAGTTCGAGCACGTGCTGGCAAACTTCCCCGAGCGCAACGAGGAGTCCTATGCCCAGGTTGCCGCTCGCGCCGCGGCTGCCCGCGCCGCCGAGCAGGCCCAGGCTGCCGCCGAGGACGATGAAGACGATGACGATTGGCGCAAGTACCTGTAATCGGTATGTGCTGACAGATAGGTCGATCCGGCGGGAGAGACTGCTCCCGCCGACTTTTTCTTTTTACTAGAGGAAGGGCTTACGATGAAAAACGTTCTGTGCTTTGGCGACAGCAATACCTACGGCTATGATCCGGCGGGTATGCGCGACGGCACCGCGGTACGCTATGCGCACGATGTGCGCTGGTGCGGCGTGGCCCAGCGCGACCTGGGCGAGGGCTGGCACGTGATTGAGGAAGGCCTCAACGGCCGCACGACGGTACGCGACGACATGTGCCATCTGGACACTAATCTCAACGGCATCCGCGCGTTGCCGATGCTGCTCGAGGCTCATAAGCCGCTGGATGCGATCGTGATTATGCTGGGCACCAACGACTGCAAGACGGTCTTTAGCGTGGGGGCTGCCGATATCGCTGACGGTGCCATGGCGCTGATTCGCACCGTCCGCGCGTTTCCCTGGACCGAAGCCGCGCCCTGCCCGCGTATTCTGCTGATGGCGCCTATCAAGATTAAACCGCAGATCGCCGATGTGTACATGACCGACTTTGACGAGCGCTCCGTCGAGGCCTCGGAGCATTTTGCCGAATACTATGCGTATGCTGCTAGACAGTTTGGCTGCGACTTTTTGAATGCCGCTGATTTTGCCGAGCCGGGCGATATCGATTATCTGCACATGATGCCCGAAAGCCACGAGAGCCTGGGCCACGCCGTGGCAGCCAAGCTCCAAGAGATGCTTGGTGAGTAGCGCGACCCCAAGCCACCGCAAAGGGGACGGGCGCCTTTGCGGTGGCTTTGGACTGCGAATCTTAATACTGCCACAACTAATGGCGTGCCATCTACCTGCGGCTTTGCGGGTGAATATCCTAACTTATCCCAAGCGCGTCGAAGGCGGCGCGGACGACCTGCTCGGCGGTGGGGCGGATGTAGTGCCGTCCCGACACGCCGGGAAGGGCGTGGCCCATCAGCATCTCGATGAGGTCCCACGGCAGGCGAAGCTCGACCTCCGCTATCGTACGCCATGAGTTGCGGAGGTTCGACCACGGGATGTGCTCGATGCCGCGGGCGGCGCAGAGTTTCCGCCAACGGTCGTTGCAGATGCTCCGGTTCATGGGAAGCCCGTCGCCCCGGTCGCACATCCACTCGCGGCCCTCGGCGGCGCGCGAGGCCGCTATCTCGACGAGGCGGTCGGCGGCCTGCGGCAGGATCACGACGGTGCGGGCGGACTTGGCGGTCTTGAGGGCGCCCACCGGCTCGGTGCCGGACTGCTGCATCTGGCGGCAGATGTCGGCCGAGGCGAGGACGGTGCCGGAGCGCTCCCAGCGCATGACCTCCTCGGTGCGGACGCCTAGCGACTCGCCCGAGCGGCAGGAGCCGAAGCACGCGAGGATGAACGCGGGCTCCAGGGGGTTGCCGCGCAGCTCGTCGAGGACGCCCAAGGCCTCGTCGAGGGTGTAGACGCGCTTTGAGCGCTCGCGGGTCTTGCGGGTGGGCATGGTGTACCTGACGCTAGCGGCGAACGGGTCGAGCGGCAGGCGGATGAAGGTCGAGACGCAGGCGTAGACCTTGCGGAGGGTGAGCAGGGCGGTGTCGGCGGTGGCGGCGGGCAGCGTCTGCAGCCAGTCCTGCAGCTCGACGGCGCGGAGCTGGTCGACGGGCGCCTGTCCCCAGCGGGGTCCGACGTAGTTCTTCCACGAGCGCAGCACGAGGTCGCGGGTGTTGGGGGCGAGGGTCCCCGCCTCGACCTGTGCGGCCATCTTGGGGACGAGCCACGTCTCGTAGGCCTTGGCTATGGTGGGCACGGGCGCGTCGTCGGCGTGCTCGACGTGGATGCGGTCGAGCTCCGCGCACGCCTCGCGGTAGGTGCCGTACACGGTCTTGGTCTTGCGCCTGCGGCCCTGCGGCGTGTTCTGCATCCAGCGCAGGACGTACTTCTTGCCGCGCCTCATCTCGGTCACGGAGCCCCAGACGCGGCGGCGCTGCTTCTTTGTCATATAATCAGATCCGTTCAGATCGCGGGCTTATTCTCCGTTTCGCCCGGTTCTGACTCCGGCCCCGTCTCACGTTCCAAAGTGCAGGGGCCGTCTCCTTAGTCTCGGGGCCGCGGCATCAGCCTGCGGTCCCGAGATTTTTCGCTTTCATGGGCATCACCTCCCTGCGATGAGCTGTGTGACGGTTGAGCCGATGGCCGCGCCTATCACGGCTATGAGTATTTCCCTGGCGAACTGATCGCGTTCATGCTGTCGCTGCCGCCTTGCCCACGCTTCACGCCTCTCGAGGTATTCGGCCTTGTCGGATGCGTAGGACTTCCCCTTGGGAGTTATCTCCCATCTAGCGTATTGTCGGAAGTAAAAGGTCAGGTCGCTGACATAGCCAAGTCTCTCTAGTTCGGCGGCATCGTCCTCGCTGTCGAAACCGCCGTCGTCGACCATCTTCGCCAGTGTCGCCTCGAGGCCGGGCGGCAACGGCGCGAAGCCGTACGGGTCGGAATAGCCCGAGAAGTCTGGCTCCTTCTTGAAAGGGTTTTCGATATGAAGCACGACACTCCTCTCTACAGATACCTGCTTGACGCCCTTGTCGGCTTTCTCATCGGCCACGTCGTGACCTGTGTACTGCTGGGGCTCCTCTAAAGGCATCGAATTCGACGCCTTTGAAATCGGCACTCCTATAATCAGATCCGTTCAGATAGCGGGCCCTATTCTTCGTTTCGCTCGGTTCTCTCCACAACGTGTTCGGTTTACATTTCGCCGCGATGGGGCGATAATCGGGATAGCTCATCCACCGTGTGTGTGAAGGAGTCCTCTGGAGGCGCCCAAACAGCGCCTCCTGCTTTTAGAGTTAGCCTCTTGCTTATAGCTCGGGGCGTGGCTTGCCTCGGGGCCGAAACCCGGGGCTTTTTCATGGCCCGATTCTCCCCATCTCGCGCTCAATCGCCTCCCTAGATGTAGACGCATGGAATCTCGCCCTCGACGGTCGATTTGAGCGTGAAGTTGCCGTCCACCATCCTGAAGTAGTAATCCGTGTAGCTGTCGCCCTTGCCGACCCTCACGTTCGCGGTGTAGAGGACGGCGTCGGCGGTGTAGCCGAGCCTCGCGCCGATATAGCGCTTGGTGGGGTACTCGTAGTTGAGGTGGAACTCCAAGACCTTCTTGGGAACCTTCCCCCGGCTCGTGAAGGGCTGCCAGCCCATGAGCCTGAAGGTCGGCTTGGCGCTTGCGGGCAGAGCCGCGCGGCAAGGGCCCTTTATGAGCTGTTGGGCATCCGACATGCAGCGGACCTTGGTGAGGGCGGCGACGTTGACGCCGCGGTTGCGGAGGTTGATGTAGCAGGGGTCGTTGACGTTGCGCATCTCCTCGCGTGCGGACTCGTCGAGGGAGCGCAGCGCCCTGTCCTCCTCCTGCTCGCGGCGCATGTTCGCGCCCGCCTCGCGCCAGCCCTCCTTGAAGGCATCGGCGCAGTCCTTGAGAAAACCCATTGAGATCGCCTAGCCCCTCTCGTCCCGCTCGCCCATGTACCAGACCACGCGTCCCTTGCAGACCACGGGCTCGTCGCCCGGCCCGGCGAGGATGTCGTCGTACTCGCCGCTGTGGCTGTCCGCCGTGAGCATGACCGTGGAGCGGCCCCGGGTGTAGCTGCGCACCACGGCGCCGTAGTCGGACGTCTCGGCGAGCACCGGCTGGCCGTTGACCGGCTCCATGTCGGGGTCGACCAGCAGCAGGGCGTCGTGAGGGAAACGGTTGTCCATGCAGCCGCCCTGCGCGTGGACCATGAAGCCGCGCGGGTGCGCGTCGGCGATGGAGGCGGGGACCTCGACCTCGTCGGCGAGGTTCCCCTCGTCGCACGGCTCGCCCATGTGGGCGAAGCCCAGCAGGGGGACCATGCGCGAGGTGCCGCTGATCGCGGCCTCCGTGGCGTCCTCTCCCATGAGGTCGGCTGCGCTCGTCCCGAGCAGTTCGGCAAGTTGCCCTAACTTGGTTAGGCGAGGTTTCGCCCGCCCGTTTTCCCATGCTCCGATGGCTGCTGCCGACACGTCGAGCTTTTCGGCAATGTCTAGCTGGGTCAATCCTGCTTTTGTGCGTAGCGACCGGAGCTTATCACCAAATTCCATAGTGCCTCCTAACCGGGTTACTTTCATCCTAAGCAAAAATAATTTTGGTTTAAAGCAAAAAGTAATTGTGGTTTGACCCAAATTAGATTATGATTAGGACAACGAAAGGAGGAACGGATGCAGAACCTTAAGGAGTTTCGAGAAGCTGGGGCCAAGCGATTCCAGAAAAAGGAAATCGCCGCAGCTCTGGGAATTACCGAGCCGACGCTCACAGCCATTGAGGACGCGCAGGCAGACAAGCTAACGGCCACAATGGCGGACAAGCTAGGCAAGCACTTCGGCATTGACGGCAATATTTTTTTGGGTATCGACCCTAAATAAATTAGGGTGCAAAACGAAACGGAGAGAACCATGAACGAGAACTACATCGACATCGAGCTGGGCGGCTGGAACATCCCCGAGGCCATCACGGTCGAGGCCGAGCCCGTCGAGGCCCGCGACTTTTCCGACTTCGAGCTGTAGGGAAGGGCGACATGGGAGACGTGAAGATGCGCCGAGAGAACATCAGGTACGAGGCGCGCGGGAAGTCCTTCGAGATCGAGGTCCCGCGCGGCTTCTCGGGCATCGAGGCCATCGTCAGCTGGTGCGACGCCGGGGGCGGCTGGCACCGCGAGGCCTTCGAGTCGTTCCTCGACGCCCGCGGGCGCCTCGGCGACCTGATGCGCTCGACGAGGCGACCATGTGCTTCGTCGAGCGCACGGTGGTGATGAACAGCATCGACGCCATCGACCCTGACATCCAGCCGGTGGAGGTCGGCATCGCCGCGGGCGAGTGGGCGCGCTATCTGCGCAAAGGGTCCCGGGATGAAGCCCGCGGCTAATTAACTTCACAAACAAAAAGGAGAAAGACATGATTCAACTGATTATCGGAGCTGGTCTGGGACTCGGCGGCGTGGCCGCCGCCGTCGCCATCAAGCGGTATAACGAGGCCGAGCGCGAGAGGGCTGCCGGGCCCGCGGACCATTGGGGCAACAAGTACGAGGCCCGCATCGTCTCGCCCGCGTGCGCCCTGCCCCTCGTCCTGGTAGGTGCCGTCATCGCCGCCACCGCCTGCCTCTACACGCAGGACACCGGCGAGGTCTGCGTCATCCGCAACCTCGGCGGCTCGCTCGCCGGCTCGACCTCCGAGGCCGGTTTCCACGCCAAGGCCCCCTGGCAGGACGTCGTGACCTACGACGTCCGCAACAACCTCATCAACTTCTACGGGGACACCGACTACGAGGTGGACGGCGGCTCCTACGAGGGCAAGCAGGTCTCCATCAACGACAAGTCGGGCGCCAGCGCCAACATCGACATCCAGGTCAACTACTCCCTGAACCCCGACGCCGCGCTCAGCCTCTACAGCGAGTACGGCACGCAGGAGAGCTTCGTGGAGAAGTACATCTCCAACGACGTCCGCGCCGTCACCCGCGAGGTCTCGGGCGGCTTCGACACGGTGACGATGCTCACCGACCGCTCCCAGTTCACCAAGGCCGTCCAGAAGGCCCTCACCGAGAAGTGGAAGGGCATAGGCCTCACGGTCGAGCAGGTGAGCGTGCAGGACGTCCGCTACCCGAAGAACATCACCAAGAGCTACAGCGAGGCGCAGGCGGCCGAGGTCGCCAAGCAGAAGGCCCAGAACGAGCAGGAGACGGCCAAGGTCCAGGCCGAGACCAAGAAGATCGAGGCCCAGGGCGAGGCGGACGCGAACGCGGTCATCGCGAACTCGCTCAACGACCAGGTCATCCAGCAGCACTACATCGACGCGCTCAAGAGCATCGGCAAGGACGGCAACCTCGTCGTCGTGCCCGAGGGCTCCCAGCCGATCGTGGGCACGAAGTAGGGGCGGTGGCGATGTTGAACCTTATCCATGCGGCCGTCCGGGTCTTCCTCGACGTTCTCGCGGTCGCGTTCGTGCTAGAGCACACCCGCGAGCTTCATGAGAAACATCGCGAGATCAACGACGCGCCCAAGCAGGTCGCAGGCGTCGTTGATGAACCCGGCGAGGACGATCGCGGCGCTGATGCGAGGGTGCCGCTCGACCCAGTCGACGAGCCGCACGAGTAGGGGGCCCGCTGGTCGGACGTGCTTCGGACGATATGTCTGCTGTCTACGAATCATGGCCCGAAGCCTACCGCGCGCATAACGCGGACGCGCGGGTGTTGCCGCTCAGGCAATACCCGCGGGCCCCATCCCCGGGGCGGCACCGTTGCCTCGCGGCTCTCCGATAACCATAGCCGCGGGGACGTTCCCTACCGGTGCCGTGCCGGGGGCGGGGCCCCGAAAGCAAGCAACAAAAAAAGAGCCGCCCGGTGTGGAAAGCGGGGACGGCTCCAGACCTGAAAGGAGGTCACTCATGGATTCTAGCAGAGCCAAAACGTTCCAGCAGATGGCCGACGAGCTAGGCATCCGCCACAAGCTGATGTACACGCTGCGCGAGGCGTCGAGGGTGACGGGGGTGCCCTACGACACGCTGCGCTGCGAGTGCAAGGCGGGCCGCCTGCGCTCGCAGCTGCCCGAGGGGCGCAAGGTGGGGCGCATGGTGCGCCCGGAATGGGTGGAGCAGTGGATCGAGGAGGGAACGCATGGCATCGAGGCTGCTTAGGTGCGCGGGGTTCGTTGCGCTCCTGTTCGCGGTGTACGCGCTCATGCCCTACGTCCTGCGGGCGATGCTGCTCGCGGCGGATGGCATCCGCGTGGCGCTCGGGATGGGGTCGGTACTGTGATCGGCAGGCGATTCGCGTTCACCGTCCCGTTCGTGGCGGGCAAGCAGCGCCACAGGCTCGACCGCAGGCACGCTCGGATGTACACGCCAAACGAGACCATCCGCAACGAGGCCGCCATCCGCGACGCGGCGCTCGGGGCCATGCGGGAGGCGTACCCGGAGCTCAAGGGGCTGCTGTTCCCGTTCAGGGTGCCCGTCGCGGTGCGCATCGACGTGTACGAGCCGCTGCCCGTGTCGAGGCCGAAGCGCGTCACGTCGGAACCGAACACGTTCAAGCCGGACGCGGACAACATCGCCAAGCTCGTGATGGACGGGATGAACGGGGCGGTCTGGGGCGACGACAGCCAGGTGGCCGAGGTCCACGTGGTCAAGTGGCCCCGTCGGCGCGGCATCGAGCCGCACATGGACATACAGGTATATCGCGGCTGGACAGACCCAGCCGAAGAGAAAAAGTAGAAACGGAGAATGAAATGAAGCGAAAGGCATTCAAGGAACTCATGAGGCAGGCCGTGGGCAACGTCCTCATCAACACGGAGCTCAACGCCGAGGCGCTCAAGGAGAAGGTCGACCCCGCGGTGCTCCGCGGCGTCGCCTACGGCATGGCGGTCGCGCACGTACTGATGGACGAGGAGCCCATCGAGTTCGACCGCGACTTCCTTGCCGTCATCATCGCGTACGGCAAGAAGTGCGAGGACATCTACGCCGAGAACGGCGCCGTCGCCACCATCTCCAAGCTCTACGGATGCGAGGTGAGCGTCGATGAGTAGCGAGATTATCGAGTTCAAGGACGATGCGGGCATGCCCGTCAAGTTCACCTCGCAGGACATCCGCGAGCGCCTGTGCCCCAACGCCACCGACAGCGAGCTGGCGCTGTGCGTGGAGCTTTGCAACCGCCAGCACCTCAACCCGTTCACGCAGGATGTCTACCTCGTCAAGTACGGCAACGCCCCGGCGAGCATCATCACGAACTACCAGGTGTTCAACCGCCGCGCCAACCGCCAGGAGAGCTACGGCGGCATCAAGAGCGGCGTCGTGGTGATGCGCGAGGGGCAGATCGTCAAGAAGCGCGGCAGCGCCGTCTACAAGCAGGTGGGCGAGCAGCTTCTCGGTGGCTGGGCCGAGGTGCAGTTCAAGGACGGCAAGGAGCCGGCCTACGTGGAGCTGGCGCTCACCGACTACAGCACCGGCAAGAGCAACTGGGCGAAGATGCCCGGCGTCATGATCGAGAAGTGCGCCAAGGCCGGCGCGTGGCGCCTCGCCTACCCGGGCGAGTTCCGCGGCATGTACGTGAGCGAGGAGATGGACCAGGCGCAGCCGCAGCCGCGCGAGGTGGCCGCCGAGGTCGAGAGCGTCGA